>WNFK01000002.1_pt4 | contig 207880 bp, 219 predicted proteins | sample 5400281 | NCBI WGS metagenome assembly WNFK01 (sample SAMN13153350, study PRJNA577476) | soil metagenome | isolation source: 20 cm soil on Douglas fir-dominated hillslope | place: USA:California | collected 2013-09-17
GCCGTGGGACCTGCCGATGGACGGCGTCCTGTCGCTCACCTTGCGCAAGAAGGTGCGGGCCAAGATCGGCAAGCGGCAAAAGGCGTGGGTGTCGGGCGGGGCGCCGCTCAATCCTGAAGTCGGCCTGTTTTTCGAATCGCTCGGGATCACCTTTCTTCAGGGCTACGGCCAGACCGAGACTGGACCGGTCATCGCGTGTAACCGGCCGAGCGCGGGCATCCGGCTCGATACCGTCGGGCCGCCCGTGAAGAACACCGAAGTGCGCATCGCCGACGACGGCGAGATCATGGTTCGCGGCGAGCTGGTGATGAAGGGCTATTGGCGCAACGAGGAAGAGACCGCGCGGGTGCTCAAGGACGGCTGGCTAGCGACCGGGGACGTCGGCCATATCGACGCCAAGGGCCGGATCAAGATCACCGACCGCAAGAAGGATCTGATCGTCAACGACAAGGGCGACAACATCTCGCCGCAGCGGATCGAGGGCATGCTGACCCTGCAGCACGAAATACTCCAGGCGATGGTCTACGGCGACCGCCGGGCGCACTTGATCGCGCTGCTCGTGCCCGATCCGGAGATCGCCAAGACGCCCGACCTCCACCAGCGGCTGCAAAAAGCGGTCGACCGGGTCAACGCCGATCTATCGGTGGTCGAGAAAGTCCGCCGCTTCATCCTCGCCGACGAAGCGTTCGCGATCGACAATGAGCAGCTGACGCCGTCGCTGAAGATCCGGCGGCACGTGATTTCGAACGTCTATGGCGAACGGCTCGACGCCCTCTACCGGAAGTGAATCGCTAGGCGGCCGGTTTCGAATAAGGGACGAAGTCCCCGAACACGCAGCTTCCGACGGTGAAGTGGTTCTGCAGATCCACGACCTGGCCGATATCGCCGCGGCACAGTTCCGCATTGCCGAACTGCTTGGTCACTAGCGCATAGGTTCCGCCGAGGCTGTTGCAGCTGCCCTGCATGTGATTGACGTAAACGCGCCCCCGACCCTGCCGGAATGCGATGGTCTGTTCGTCGATCACCACCATGTCGTTCTGATTGAAGGTCGGCAGGCAACTGACCGGCTTGCCGGCGACCTTGCCGGCGAGCAACTGATCATATTGCTCCTGCGCTTTGGCCGAACGGGTCGGCTGCACGGCGGCAGTCGTCGCGCAGGCCATCAGGCCGCCACCGATTAAAAGGAGAGAGATTCTACGCATATTGACCTCCTCGCGAGTCCCTCCAGGTCCGCAATAGCGCTTCGTTTCATGAACGAAACCTGTCTTTGTCGGACCGGAGGCGCGCGAATTCCTCCCACCCCTCCACACGAACGAACGGGTTGGTTTGGCGTTCCTGTTCGACTGTCGTCGGCAGCGTGATTTTCCCAGCCGTGCGCATGGCCTCGACCTCGGCCAAGCGCTCAGCGATCGCCGGATTGTCCGGTTCCGCATGGGCGGCGAATTTCGCGTTCGCCAGCGTATATTCGTGCCCGCAATAGATGCGCACGTCAGCCGGGAGGGCGGCGATGCGCTGCAGGTTCGCGTACATCTGTTCCGCGGTGCCCTCGAACAGCCGGCCGCAGCCCATGGCGAACATCGTGTCGCCGACGAAGATCATGCCTTCGTCCTCGAAATAATAAGCGATGTGGCCGGCCGTGTGGGCCGGGATGTCCCAGACCAATGCCTCGGCGCCGCAAACGCGCACCCGGGCGCCTTCGGCGACAATTCGGTCGACCTTGCTGACCCGTTCGGCCTCGGCCGGGGCGGTAATCGGGGAATCCGTCGCGCTCTGGATGTCTGCGTTGCCGCCGGTGTGATCCGGGTGCCAGTGCGTGTTCAGCACCTGTGTCAGCCGCCATCCCTTGGCAGCGACCGCCTCCAGCACCGGGTCGGCAACCGATGGGTCGACCGCCGCAGTCTCGCCGCTTTCGCTGTCGTGGAGCAGCCAGACGTAATTGTCGGTGAGAACGGGGACCGCGACGATTTCGAGCATTACCACTCTCCCGTGTTCGGCATCGACGCCCACGGCTCGGCGGGGGCGAGCGCCGCGCCCTTTTGCAGCAACTCGACCGAGATCATGTCGGGCGACCGAACGAACGCCATGCGCCCGTCGCGCGGCGGGCGGTTGATCGTCACGCCGCCGTCCATCAGGCGCTGGCAGGCCGCGTAAATGTCGTCGATCTCATAAGCGAGGTGGCCGAAGTTGCGGCCGCCGCCATAGCCGCGCTCGTCCCAATTGTGGGTGAGCTCGACCTCGCCACCCTCATCCCCCGGAACGCCGAGGAAAATGAGCGTGAATTTGCCCTGCGGCACGTCGTGGCGGTGGCGCTCCTCGAGCCCGAGCAGTTGAAAAAATGCCACAGTGGCGTCCGGATCGGACACGCGGATCATGGAATGCAGGAATTTCATTTTACCTCACTCAATTCATCGCTATTATTGCACGGTTCGTCGACGACCGTGACCGGCGATCGTGCCCGGTGGTCGTCAGCAATACGACGAACAGAGGGTATCTTTCCATGATCCAGAGGCTGCAGGACAGCCGCGCCGTCCTTTTGGGCGCGGTGGCGATTTTTGCGATTGGCCTGACCACAAGCGGTTACGTGCTCGGCGACGGCTTGCGCCGCGCCAAGGCGGCCGAACGAAGCGTCACCGTGCGCGGCGTTTCGGAGCGCGATGTCACCGCCGATCTCGCGACTTGGACCGTCTCCTTTTCCGACGAGGGCTCGACCCTCGCGCCGGTCCAGGCGTCGGTCGGCGACAAGAGCCGCGCGGTCCGCGGATTCTTCCAGCGCGCCGGGTTCAAGCCCGACGACATCAGCGACATCGCGATCAGCGCAAGCTCTGGGTTTGATCGAGACCGCAAGGAGGAGCGGGTCACCGTCAGCCGGTCGATCCAGTTGCGCAGCCGGGACGTGATGCGGGTTCGCGCGGCTTATGCTCGGCAGTCCGAGCTGATCCGCGACGGCGTGCCGATGTCCGGATCGAGGGTGAACTACGTGTTCACGCAATTAAATGGCCTGAAGCCGCCGATGATCGCCGAGGCGAACAAGAACGCCCGTCTCAGCGCGGAACAATTCGCCCGCGACAGCGGCGCCTCGGTTGGCCGGATCAAAAGCGCCAGCCAGGGCTATTTCTCGGTCGGCGCGCGCGACGGCGAGGATTGCGACGATTGCAGTTCGTCGGGTGGCGGCTCGCCGTTCCAGAAGGTCCGGGTCGTGACGACGATCGACTACGACCTTGGGTAGTTCAGTCTAGTTCTTGACGGTGATCGGCACGGGCAGCAGCGTCAGCGCATCCCGTGCCGCCTTGCCCGCCGGGCCCGAGGCGTCAGAGCCGGCGGCGCGCGTCCAATATTCGCGCGCCTTCACATCGTCGCCGGCGAAATGCATCACGTGGCCGGCCTCGAACAGGATCGCCGGATCGGACGGGGCGAGAGTAAGCGCGTGGCCGATCGCCATGCGGGCACCCGCGGCGTCACCCTCGCGCACGAATAGCGCCGCCGAGAAATACCAATAGAAGGGATCGGCCGAGACTGTCGCCGCGGCTTCGGTCAGCTTGGCGCGGGCGGTCTTGAGATCGTTCTGGGCTTCGGCTGCGCGGGCGCGATCGAGCAGGGCTTCGCCATGCTGTTCCGCTTCCAGGCCAGGCAGAGCGAGCGCCTTGTCGAGAGCGATCGCGGCCTTGCCGGCCTGCCCCGCGGCGATCCACAGATTGCCGGCCGCCGCCCACATCCGCGCGGTCGCCGGATCCTTCTCCGGTCCGGCCTGCGCCGCTTGCTCGAACGCCGCCGCGGCGGCCGCCACATCGCCACTCTTCTGTGCTTCGAGCGCGCGGCATACGGAGGCCTGCGAGGTCACCACATCGGGGCACGCGCTAACGATCGCCGGCCCGCTGGCAGCAGGCGCGGCGGCGGCGAGAGCGGCGGCAAGGATGACATTCAAGCGATCTGCTCCAACAATCCGGCGACGGTCGACAGGATGGCATCGATCTCGTGCGGTTCCGACAGGCGGTGACCTCCGCCCTTGATGACCGTCACCTGCACGTCCGCTGAACGCAGTGCGCGCATCGTGCGGAAGGCAATGTCGAGCGGCACGTCGTCGTCGGCCTCGCCGTGGATCAGCCGGATCGGACAGTCGATTGCGATTTCCTTATCAAGAAGGCTGAGCTTGCCGCCCGATTCTCGAAAGGCGGACGTCAGATAGTCGCGGTTGCGCTCCGCGCCCCATTCGGTGAAATCCGGGGCCGCTGCGATTCCAACCAGCGCCTTCACTCGCTCGGACCGGAGCAAGGCGAGGTGGAGCGCGAGCCAGCCGCCCATCGACGAGCCGATGACGACCACAGGGCCATCGGTCAGCCGGTCGACGATCGCCAGCGCCTCGTCGAGCCACAATTCTAGGGTCCCGTCCTCGAACCGTCTGCCGCTCGATCCGGTGCCCGAATAATCGAACCGGACCATCGCCAGCCCGCGCCTCTCCGCGAAGGCATCGAGCGCCAGCGCCTTGGCGCCCTCCATGTTGGATGCGTAACCGGGCAGGAAGACCAGCGTCGGCGAACTGCCGTCGCGCCGCCGATAGCCGATGCGGCGGCCGTCAACATCAAGATGGCCGACTTCAGGCGCCGTCATTCAGCCCAAAATCTCGCGGATCAGATTTCCCAGTCCGACGCTGCGTTCACGATCGATCGGGCGCTCGGGATCGCGATGCGTTGGCGCGAGCGGCGCCATTGGATCGCCGTCGCCTTGGAAAACATAATGGTCGTAGAGCGCGCGCCAGGCGCTGCGATGTTCGGGCCGCATGCCGCGATAGAGCGCGTAGGTCAGTTGCAGCAGCAGCATATAGGGATGGCGCGCCGCGGCATCGTCGCGGTTCCACCAATAGTTGGTCAGGACATTGAAGCTGGAGAGCGACTGCACGCCGTGCCACCACAAATACGGAATGTAGACGGCGTCGCCCGGCTCGAGCTCGGCAACGAACGCCGCATCGAGCGCCTCACGGTATCGGGGAAACCGGTCGAACTCCGGCTCGTCCAGCGAGACCATGCTGATCGGAACCCTGGCCGGAGTGATATCCATCGGCCCGGGATAGAGGTTGGCAGTTTGCTCCGGCGGAAACAGGATGAAGCGGCGCCGGCCAGCAGTGACGCAGGCAAGATTGTCGGCGACATCGAAATGCGGAGCCACCGTCACCCGATTGCCGATCCACAGACGCGCCGGGGTTTCCGACGGAACGAAGGGATTGGGATTGGCCTCTTGCAACCCGGGGAAGGCCTCCGCCGCCAGGATCGCCTGCATGGCAATAGCGAACGGTTGTTCGGTTTCCCGCTGCCGAAGGAGCCCTTGCAGGACCCCGGACAGCGACTCGGCCGACCGTTCGAAGTTCATCCGCTTCGAATCCGCGCGGTAGAAGAACCGTCCGCGCTCGGACGGCGGGGCGACGATCGTTCCGACCGATTGGCCATTGTAGAAGCGAGCAAGGTATAGGGCCGCGGCCTCATCCGATTGGAGGGCGGCCTGGACAAAGGGCCACGCGCGGACCGCGCCGCGGAGCACCATCGGGTGGCCGCCGTTGGCCACGGCATCGGGCAAACTTTTCAGCCCGGACCCTGAGATTTCATCAGCGGGACGAAGGTCGGCGAACATAACCCGCGACTCTTCACAGCCAGTCGGCAAAAGCGCAATGCGCCGGAACGGCAGCCGCGCGGCGCCGTTGTGTCGATCAGGCAAGAGGAGGTCCATTTATGAAATACCGCAAGCTCGGCGACAGCGACCTCGAGGTCTCGGAAATCTCGCTCGGCTCATGGCTGACCTATGGCGTCGGGGTCGAAGCCGAGAGCGCCCGCGCCTGTCTCGGCGAAGCGTTTGTCCAGGGCATCAACTTCATCGACACCGCCAATGTTTACGGCCGCGGCGCGGCCGAGAGCTTTCTCGGGCAAGCGCTCGAAGGCCGGCCACGTGAGAGCTATGTGCTGGCGACCAAGCTCTATTTCCCGATGAGCGACACCGATCGCGGCCTGTCGCGGGTGCAGATCGAAAAGCAGCTCGACGCCTCGCTCACCCGCCTCAAGACCGATTACGTCGACCTCTACCAATGCCACCGTTACGATAACGACACGCCGCTGGAAGAAACGATGGAAGCGCTGACGCGGGCGGTCGAAAGCGGCAAGACCCGCTATATCGGCTTTTCTGAATGGCCGGCGGAACGGATCCGGGCCGCGCTCGATCTGACCGGCGTGACCAAATTCGTGTCGAGCCAGCCGCAATATTCCCTGCTGTGGCGCGAGCCCGAGGACGAAGTCATCCCGCTGTGCGCTGCCAACGGCATTTCGCAGATCGTCTGGTCGCCGCTCGGCCAGGGCGTGCTCAGCGGCAAATATGATCCGGACCAGCCGCCGCCGCGCGATTCGCGCGCCGCGAGCAACGAGATGGGTGGCTATATGGATCGGCTGATGCACCCCGACGTACTGCGTGCGGTACAGTGGCTCAAGCCGATCGCCGACGAAGCCGGGCTAACGCTGCCGCAGTTCGCGCTCGCCTGGGTGCTGCGCGAGCCCAATGTCGCCTCCGCGATCATCGGCGCGTCGCGGCCGGAGCAGGTGCGCGAGAACGCCCATGCTTCGGGCGTGATCGTCGACACCCAGTTGTTCCTGAGGGCCGAAGCCATCCTCGACGAAGCGCTCGCCGGCCAGCCCGCCTGACGGTCAAATCGCGCGCGAGCTGTGTCGTGCGGGCGAGACGAAAATCTCCTCGATCGCCAGCCCGAACAGCTCGGCGATGCGGAAGGCGAGCGGCAGCGACGGATCGTATTTGCCGGTCTCGATGGCATTGACGCTCTGGCGCGACACTTCGAGCTTTTCGGCGAGGTCCTGCTGGCTCCAGCTGCGCTCGGCGCGGAGGACGCGGAGGCGGTTTTCCATCAGCAGCCCGCCGCGCCGAGCGTGAGCTTGTTGACGATTGCGCCAATCCCCAGGCCGAAGAACCACACCACGACGATCCAATATCCGTCGATGTGCCCGACCAGCTGGAAATTATCGAGGAAGCCCCAGATTGTCGCGAGGCTGAGCGTGAAGCCGCTCGCCCACAAAGTCTGACGGACCATCAGCATCCGGACATATTCATCCTGCTCCTCGACGAGGTAGCGCCCGATCGCTGCGAAGATTCCAACGATCGGTAGGGCAGGCAAGATTGCCACCAGATAGGAAGCAGGGCCGCTGACCATCCCGTGGTTGAACCCATAGACCGCGAAAATCAGGAACGCAGAATAAACCAGGCTCAACCAGACGATGCGAATATTGTAGCGGATCCACGCCGGCGTACGAGCGACCATGTCAAGCTCCCTTGGTTGTTAGTCAAGTTAACTTTACATTGTGTCGACTTGGTTTGTCAAGTGAGCTTTACCTCTTGCTGGACGCGCTCCGGCAGATCTCGGCTAACGCATCCCATTGAGACTGGCCGAGCGCCGGCTGATAATGGGCTTTCGGGTCGAAGCTCGCCGCGAACCGACCGGCGCGTTTGCCGCTCAGCGGATGGCTCTGGAGGAACTCGGCGCTGAAGCCCCGGGCCTCGCCGGTTTCCTTCGACAGGCGGGTGAACAGCTCCGCGGTCGGCTTGGGCGAGATGTTGGAGCGTTTGAGCGCAGCGATCGCGTCGGCGTCGGCCTGGGCCTCATTGTCGCGGGTGTAGCTCAACGACACGATCTGTTCGGCATTGGCGCCGAAGCCGCCGGCGAACAGCCGGATCAACGCGCCGATGCCGAACTCGCGGATCAGCGCCTCGGTGACGTGGCGGTGGCGGACATGGCCGATCTCGTGGGCGAGGACGCCGGCCAGCGCATCCGGGTCGGTCTCGGTGATCGCCGGTTTGAACACCACGATATAGCCGCCGGGCAACGCGGCGGCATTGAAGATCGGGACGTTGAGCGCAGCCACCTTGATCGCATCCGGGCCCTTGGTCGCGCCCGGCGACACCCTTCCGACCAGCGCCTCAAGCGCTTCCTGCCCCTTGGGATCGCGGCACTTGAGGTCGCCGAAATCGCCGACGATCGCTGTGCCGACATTGCGCTCCCAGCTCATCGGCACGTGCGGCGCGATCCAGTGCGGTGCGAGATAGCCGATCCCGACTACCGACGCGGTGATCACGCCTCCGGCAACCAGCGCGGGGATCAGGCCGATGCGGTCGATCCACCGGCCGTAGCGCTCGTGGCAGCCAAGCAGCGGGGCCAGCTCGGCTTCGGCTTCGGCCGGAACCAGCAGCCGCCAGCCGGGCTGATCGGTGCGACCGAGCCGGAGCTTGCCCGCCGGAGCGTCGCGCCGCTTGAGCAAAGCGGCCTCGACGCTGTCGCTCCATCCGCCATCCTGTGCGAGCTCAAGCCGGCCGTCGCCGACGGTCACCCGCACATCATGCGGGTGCGCCGTCAGCCCGTCGTAAAGCTTGCCCCCAATCAAGGCTTAGATCGCGCCGATGTCGAAGGCGTCGGCGAAGCCTTCCGCCTCGCGCGGCGCGTGCGTCTTCGACTGGGTCAGATCGCTCAGGTCGACCGAGCCGTAGATCCGCGCGTGGCGAACCATGAACGCCCAGTTGCGATAGCCCCAATAGGCCAGGCCGAAGCCGAGCGTGATAATCGCCAGGCCGACATTGCCGAGGAACAGCTTGAGCCAGTCCCAGGTGCTCGCGGTGAACTCGAACTCGAGATCACCCAGCCGCGTCGAGTTCGCGGCGTTGCGGAAGAATTTCGCGTACCAGTGCAGCGTTAGAAGCGGCAGAGCGACGTAAAAACCCACCGCGATGACGATGAAGATCGCGAAGATGCCGATCGAAGGGGCGCTGCCCTGCGCCGCTGACGCGGCCATGCCGGCAATCGCGGCTGCGACAATCATGCCCACAGGAGCCAGGTAAATTAGCGCCCAGCGCGCCTTCAGGCCTTCCGCGCTGAGGTGCGCATAGAATTTCAGCGGGCCGAAGCTCATGGCGTTCCAGCGCGAATTCCACAGCCGGGTCGTCGCCCACGGGAACATGATGAACATGGTCATGAAGGTCAGCGCGTAGCGGCCGAGATATTCGCCGCCGTAATTCCAGCCCGGATCGTTGCTGCCGCCGCGGATGCCGTGCCAGAACGTCCGTGACAGCCGGTAGCGCAGCGCACGGAATCGGGCGAAGCCGCCGAGATAGATCAGGGCGATGTAGAACAAGGTGATGATGCCGAAGGCGGCGTCCGCTTTGCCACGCGCCAGCAACGCCGGGAACAGGAACTGGAAGAACAGGAAAAACGGCGCGAGGATCGCGATCACGATCAGGAAGCCGATAAACATTTCCTTGCCGGTGCCGGTCCATTCGAGCGTATCGTCGATGAGCTGGGTGCGCGACCACAGATACCGCCGCTGCCGGGCCGTCGCCCAGAAGCGGTAAACGCCGAGCGTGCAGATGATCAGCAGTGCGTTGGTCGCCGCGATCGGCAGATATTCGCGCCAGTTGCCGGTGAAGCGAATCGCGCGGTCGTCGCCGGCCGCGGGCCGTTCTGTCTGACTGTCCATTATTCCCCCAAGTCCCCGAGCGCCGACGAAGGTGCAGCGGCAGGAGGCTCATGGCAAGAGGCTCGAAAGCGGGCGGTTGAGGCCACCGCGCCACACCGCTAGAGCCTCGACGCAATGACCAAAATGTTCAACATCGCGCTGCCCGACGGGTCGGTGAAGGAAATGCCCGAAGGCTCGACCCCGGCGGACGTCGCCGCGGCGATCGGGCCGGGCCTCGCCAAGGCCGCGCTCGCCGCGCGGGTCGACGGCGAGATCCGCGACATCATGCGTCCGTTCGAGGGCGATGCGAGCCTCGCGCTGATTACGTCGCGCGACGAGAAGGACGCGCTCGAGCTCGTGCGCCACGATTTCGCGCATATCCTCGCCGAGGCGGTTCAGAATTTGTTCCCTGGCACGCAGATCACCTTCGGTCCGGCAACCGACGACGGTTTCTATTACGATTTCGCGCCGACCGCGGAGCACGGAGCCTTCACCGAAGAAGAGCTGCCGGCGATCGAGGAGGAGATGCGGCGCATCATCGGCGCCGACAAGCCGCTCATCCGCGAAGTGTGGACCCGCGATCAGGTTCGCGCCTTCTTCGAGAAGTCCGGCGAGGCATTCAAGGCCGAATGGGTGATGGAACTGCCCGTAGGCGAGACCATCACCATGTACCGCACCGGCGACGCCGAGGATGCCTGGACCGATTTGTGCCGCGGGCCCCATCTGGCCTCAACCGGCAAACTCGACCCAGCGTCGTTCAAACTGACCCGCGTCTCGGGCGCTTATTGGCGCGGCGATCCCAAGAACCCGATGCTCAGCCGGATCTACGGCACGGCGTGGCTCAACAAGAAGCAACTCGACGCCTATCTCGTCCGGCTGGAGGAGGCGGCCAAGCGCGATCATCGCAAGATCGGGCAGGAGATGGACCTGTTCCACCTCCAGGCCGAAGCCCACGGCAGCGTCTTCTGGCATCCCAAGGGCTGGGTCATCTGGCGCCAGCTCGAGGCGTACATGCGCCGCCGGCTCGATGCCGCCGGCTATAACGAGATCAAGACCCCGCAGCTGATCGATTCCAAGCTGTGGGTGCTGTCGGGCCATTGGGGCAAGTTCCGCGAGAACATGTTTGTCGTCCCCGACGAGGTTCCGTCGACCGAGGAAGGCCGACCGGTCATTTCCGGAGACGCCGAGCTGATGGCGCTGAAGCCGATGAACTGCCCGGCGCACATCCAGGTCTTCAAGCAGGGCATTACCAGCTACAAGGAACTGCCGCTGCGCCTCGCCGAGTTCGGCTGCTGCCATCGCAACGAACCGCACGGCGCGCTGCACGGCATCATGCGGGTGCGTCAGTTTACTCAGGACGACGGGCACATTTTCTGCACCCACGACCAGTTGATCGACGAGACCAAGGCGTTCTGCGCCTTGCTCGACCAGATCTACCGCGATCTCGGGTTCGCCGATTATCAGGTGAAGCTCGCGACCCGGCCTGACAACCGCATCGGCAGCGACGAGGAATGGGACCGCGCCGAGCGCGACCTGGAGATCGCGCTCAAGGAAACCGGCCTCGATTATGAGGTTCTGCCCGGCGAGGGCGCCTTTTACGGGCCCAAGCTCGAATTCCACTTGCAGGACGCGATCGGGCGGACGTGGCAGTGCGGCACGCACCAACTCGACCCGCAAATGCCCAAGCGGCTCGACGCCTTTTACGTCGGCGCCGATGGCGAGAAGCACAATCCGCTGATGCTTCACCGCGCGATCCTTGGCACGTTCGAGCGGTTCATCGGCATCCTGATCGAACATCACGCGGGCAAATTCCCGCTGTGGCTGGCGCCGGTGCAGGCGGTGGTCGCGACCATCGTGTCCGATGCGGACGCCTACGCGGAGCAGGTTTCCGCGCGGCTCGCCGCCGTCGGCATCCGGGTCGAGACCGACCTCCGCAACGAGAAGATCAACTATAAGGTGCGCGAGCACAGCCTGGCGAAAGTCCCACTGCTGCTGGTCGTCGGCAAGCGTGAGGCGGAGGAGGGCACGGTGGCGCTGCGCCGGCTCGGCAGCGAGGAGCATCAGAAGATGATGAGCGTCGACGAAGTCGTGGCGATGATCGTTGCCGAGGCCGTTCCGCCCGATCTTCGTCCAGCCTGAACCAATTTCGTCGCCAAACGGATCGCGGTCTGTGGTCTAAGGGTTTACTCGCAAGACGCGACTCGATTCTACCGACCTGATCTGACGCCGGTCCGCCACAGCTGGCGGCAAAAACGACTCGCCAACCTTTCCTTCCGGGCCGCGAGCGCTTAACTCGCGACTCCGAACAACAACCACGGAGTCTTCGCTATACCACCGCCCTATCCGCGCCGTCCGCAGACGCCGCCGCAATTCACCGGCCCCCGCTACAACGAGTTCATCCAGTCCCAGAAGGTGCGGGTGATCGATGAAAACGGCGAAAACCTGGGCGTGATGTTTACCCGCGAAGCCTTCGAACAAGCGCAGGAAGTCGGCCTCGACCTTGTCGAGATTTCCCCCAACGCCGATCCGCCGGTCGCTAAATTCCTCGATATCGGACGCTACAAATACGAGGCGCAGAAGAAGGCCAACGAGCAGCGCAAGAAGCAAAAGACGCAGGAGATCAAGGAGATCAAGATGCGTCCGAACATCGACGACCATGACTATGACACGAAGATGAAGAAGGTCTTCGAGTTCCTCGACGAGGGCGACAAGGTCAAGGTCACGATGCGTTTCCGCGGCCGCGAGATGGCCCATGGCGAACTGGGCATGGCGGTGCTCCGCCGCGTCCAGGAGCAGACCGCCGACGTGGCCAAGATCGAGGCGCACCCGCGCATGGAAGGCCGCCAGATGCTGATGGTGCTCGCGCCCAAATAGGCGCGAGCCCGCAAAAAGTCGCTTACTGACATTGTTGCAATTCTGCGACTTCCCTTGTTCCGCGAACCGCATTAGCCTCCCGCGCTTGGAGCATTGCTCCAGCAGGGGAGAGAAACATGGGCAAATCGGTGTGGCTGCTGTCGGCAGCGCTGGTTACTGTTGCAAGTCCGGCCTTCGGCCAAACCACAACACAATCGAACACCGACACCGACAAAGGCTCGGCCCAGCCGACCTCGGGCGCGACCGAAGGCGCCGCGGTCCAGGATCAGGCAACCCCGGCGCAGCCGGTCGGCAACGGCGACATCGTGATCACCGCGACTCGCCGCAATGAAGCGCTGTCGGATGTGCCGATGGCGGTCAGCGCGGTAACCGCGCAAACGCTCGAATATACGGGCGCCAGCGACATTCGGCAGCTCAACCAGGTGTCGCCATCGTTGCTCGTTTCATCGACGTCGTCCGAGGGCGGCGCGGCAGTCGCGCGCATTCGCGGCGTCGGCACCGTCGGCGACAACCCGGGCCTCGAAAGCTCGGTCGGCCTGTTTGTCGACGGCGTCTACCGTTCGCGCATCGGCGTCGGCTTGACCGAACTTGGGGCACTGGACCGGATCGAAATCCTGCGCGGTCCTCAAGGCACATTGTTCGGCCGTAATACCTCCGCCGGCCTCATCTCCATCATTACCGCGAAGCCGCGGTTCCAGCCCGAAGTTAGTGGCCAAATCGACGTCGGCAATTTCGACCTGCGCCGCCTCGAGCTCGGTGCGACCGGGCCAATCAGCGACACCGTCGCCGTGCGTCTCGATGGCGTCTACATGAAGCGCGACGGGTTCCTCAAGGACGTCATTTCGGGCCGCCGGGTCAACGATCGCGATCGTTGGCTGCTGCGCGGCCAGGTGCTGTTCCAGCCCAACGACAATTTTTCGTTCCGGCTGATCGGCGATTATTCAAAGCGCAACGAGGAATGTTGCGCCGCATCTTATCTGCCGGCGCATGATGTCACCGCGGCCGGCGAGCAGCCGTCCACGATTGCCGGCATCGAACGTGCGCTCGGCGGGGTGATCAATGACGATACCTTTGCTCGTAAGGTCTCGATCAGCCCGGGGCGCAACTATGACAGCGACGTCAAGGATTACGGAATTTCAGGCGAGGCGGTCTATGATTTCGGCGGCGCTGAGCTGACGTCGATCACCGCCTACCGCTTCAATAAATACGTTCGCGGTCAGGACGCCGATTTCAACAATCTCGATATCCTCTATCGGGACAGCGACGGCGGTTCGTTTAACCGCTTCAAGACCTTCACCCAGGAACTTCGGCTCCAGGGCAACGCTTTCGGTAATCACCTCGACTGGCTGGTCGGCGGTTATTACGCCAATGAAAAGCTGCGCGTAGACGACAATCTCCATTACGGTACGCAGTTCCAACCCTATGCGAACTGCATTCTGTTTGCGGGCGCCCTCCCGTCTGCGCTTAACCCGGCCAATCCGGGTTGCGTGAACCAGGGCGGTCCGGGCGGCCTCGCCACCACCATCGCCCAGATCCAGGCCGGCATCGCGGCGGTCCAGGCGGGAATTGCCGCGGTGCAGGCGGCGATCGCAAATCCGGCGACGCCTCCGGCGCAGATTCCGGTGCTGCAGGCACAGCTCGCCGCCCTTCAGGCGCAGCTGGCCACGCTGGCGGGGCAAGCGGGTGCGCTCGGCGCGCTCAACGCCAATCCGGCAAACCCGGGCTTCGGTTCGCTCGCCGCGGTGCTCGGTCTCCCCGGCTTCAATCTGGGGAATGTGGCGCTCGACGATTCATGGCGCCAATCGAGCACCAACTGGGCGTTGTTCACCCACAACATCATCTCGATCACCGACCGGCTGAAGCTGACCCTTGGCGCTCGCTACACGCATGAGCGCAAGAAGCTCGCCGGCGACCTGGCCGACAACAACACATTGTGCGTGAACGTTGCTTCGAGCCCGCTCGCGGTATTCCAGCAATTGCCGTGCATCGTCCCTGGCATCCCGGGTGGGGCATTGACCATTAGCGACAAGCTGACGGAAAGCCGGCTCTCGTGGACCGGCGTGCTAAGCTATAAGCCGACTGATCGCCTGCTCACCTATGCGAGCTACTCGCGCGGCTACAAAGCCGGCGGCTTCAACCTTGATCGGTCCGCTCTGTGGCGGACGGTCGTCCTGCCGTCGGGCGCACCGGCTGCTACGGCGCTGACCAACCCGCCCCTCTCCGGCGCCGGGGCGATTTGCATCAACGCGGCGCAACGGGGTTGCCAGGGGGTGGTCGCATCCGGCGCTGACCTGGCGTTCAAGCCGGAAATCAACGACGCGTTCGAGCTTGGTGCGAAGTATAACGGGCGAGGCATCGACGTGAACCTGGCCCTGTTCCATCAGGTCTTCCGAAACTTCCAGCTCAACACGTTCAACGGACTCAATTTCATCGTTGAAAACATCAATAGTTGCAGCGCCGATTTGTCCGGCGCGGACGTCGACAACAGCTCAAGCACAGGCGCTTGCACCGGGAAGGTTCGCCCGGGCGTGAAGAATGTCGGGTTCGAGCTCGAAATGTTCACCCGCCCCATTGCCAACGTGGCCATCAACGGGGGCCTGGTGATGTCCAATACCCGGTACCGGCATAACCTCGTCGGGGCAGGCGGCAAGCCGCTGAACGCCTATTTGTTCCAGCTGCCCGGCCGCCGGCTCTCCAATTCCTCCGAGTGGACGGCAACCGGCTCGGTGGCGTGGACTCCGCCGATCGGCGACAGCTTGCGCGGCCTAATCTACGCCGACGTCCGTCACATGAGCCGGTACAATACGGGCTCCGACCTCGACGTCGAAAAGGAACAGAACGCCTACACGATCGTCAACGCGCGTATCGGCCTGCACGACATTTCCGATCGGTGGGGTATCGAATTGTGGGCGCAGAATTTGTTCAAGAAGAATTATTTGCAGGTTGCGTTCGATGCCCCGGCCCAAGGGTCGGGAACGACCCGTGCGATCGACGCCGGGTTCATCGCCCGCTCGACCCAGTTGTTCGGCGCCTTCCTTGGCGAGCCGCGGACCTTTGGCGTGACGTTGCGCGGCAAGCTCGGGTTCCACCGCGAATCGCCGCCGCCCTATGTCGCGCCGCCGCCGCCTCCGCCGCCCCCGGTGGAAGCAGCGCCGCCGCCCCCTCCGCCACCGCCTCCGCCGCCGCCGCCACCGCAGGGCGAACGGGGCTGATCCGCTCAAGCTGACGAATATGGAAAAGCCCCGTCAGTCGCGGCGGGGTTTTTTCTATGCGGCTTGCGCCTTCGCTGTGTCGGACGCCGCGTCGAGCAATGCCTTGCGCAGCTGCTCGACGTCGTCGCCGTCGAGCTTTTTTCCGTCGGCGCGAGTCAGATAGAAGACGTCGACCGCCCGCTCGCCATAGGTCGCGATATGCGCCGAGTGGATTTGATGGCCCTTGTCGTGGATCGCCGCCGCCAATCCCGCGAGGAGGGCCGGGCGATCGAGCGCGTTGACTTCGACCACCGTGGTCCTGGTCGACGCCCGATCGGCGACGACCACCGACGGGGCGAGGCGAAAGGCCTCGCTGCGCGGCCGCGCGCCGGGTGACGCGGGCAGCGGCGGCGGTTCGCCGCTGACCAGCGCATCTTCGACTGACCGGACCAGCCGCCCACGCAGGCGGCGGTCGGAATAACGCTGCCCGCGCGCGTCGAGCACCAGCAGATTGTCGAGCGCCATGCCGTCGCGCGTGGTGTGGATGCGGGCGTCGATGATATTCGCGCCGCCCGCCGCGAGCCCGGCGCAAATCCGGTAGAACAACCCCTCGCGGTCGGGTGTGAAGACGCTGATCCGAGTCGCTCCGCTGTCCGGATCGTCTTCCGCGACGACGCTCGGGGTTGCGTCACCGATGTGCGCTTCGGCCGCCGCGACCTGCCTGGCGTTGGCGACCTGCCAGGCGAGTGGCTCGGCCAGCCAGTAGCTGTCGCTCAGCCGTTTGGCATGCGCGCGCATCGCGCTGGCTTTCCAACCGAGCTCCGCGGCGAAGTCTTTCTGCCGCGCCTGGACCAACTCGGCGCGCCCGTGTTGCTTATGGCCCAGCCGAAGCCGCTCCTCCGCCGCTTCGAACAAGGTGCGCAGCAAGGTTCGCTTCCATTCGTTCCACACCCGCGGGCCGACCGCACGGATGTCGACCACAGTCAGGATCAGCAATAGCCGGAGCCGCTCCGGGCTTTGCACCTGGTGGACGAAATCCTCGATCGTCTTGGGATCGGCGAGGTCGCGCTTGAACGCGGTCGACGACATCAAAAGGTGGTGGCGGACGAGCCACGCCACGGTCTCGGTCTCGGCCGGGTCGAGCCCGAGCTGCGGCCCGAGCTTGAGCGCGATCTCGGCGCCGATCACGCTATGATCGCCGCCACGCCCCTTGGCGATGTCGTGCAACAGCACCGCAACGTAGAGCACGCGGCGCGAGGCGATCTGCCTGATAATCGCGGTCGATAGCGGATGGTCATCCTTGAGCTCGCCGCGCTCGATCGCCGCGAGCAATCCGATGGCCCGGATCGAATGCTCGTCGACCGTATAATGATGATACATGTCGAACTGCATCTGCGCGACGACGCGGCCGAAGTCGGGCATGAAGCGGCCAAACACCCCGGCCTCGTTCATCCAGCGCAAGACCGTTTCGGGCGAGTTGATCGAGGTCAGCACCTCCAGGAACAAGGCATTGGCGAGCGGGTCGGTGCGCAGCTTGCGGTCGATCAGCGCGGCATCGCGGGTCGCCGCGCGCATTGCCTTGGGGTGGACCTCTAGCTGCTCCCGCGCGGCCAGCGCGAACAGTTCGAGCAGGCGGATGGGATCGGCCCGGAGGAAATCGTCGTCGGGGACCGCCAGCCGGCCGCGGTCGAGCATGAAACCGCCAAGGCGCTTGGGGCGGCGGCGCAAGGTCGGCAGCGCGAAGCGGAAGCCTTTTTGGCCGAGTTGCTCGTCGAGCTGCGCGAGGAACAGGCCGGTCAAATCGCCGACCGCTTTGGCGTTGATGAAGTAAAATTGCATGAACCGTTCGACCGCGGATTTCCCCGGCCGGTCGGCGTAATGCATGATCTCCGCGATCCGCGGCTGATATTCGAAACTCAACCGCTCTTCCGCGCGCCCCGCGAGCAAGTGCAGATGGCAGCGCACCGACCAGAAGAAGCGCTCGGCGCGATCGAACCTGCGGAATTCCGCCGCGCTCAGCAGCCCAGCCCCGACCAGGTCCGCCGGACGTGCGACGCCATGAACATATTTGCCGATCCAGTAGAGCGTGTGGAGATCGCGCAGCCCGCCCTTGCCGTCCTTGATGTTCGGCTCGACCACGTAGCGGCTGTCGCCCATGCGGATGTGCCGCTGGTCGCGCTCAGCGAGCTTGGCGGCGACGAACTCGGCAGCGGAGCCCGCGACCAGTTCCTTGCGGAAGCGGCGCATGGTCTCGTCGAACAAGCGGTCATTGCCCCACAGCCAGCGGCCTTCGAGGAAGGCGGTGCGGACCGTCATGTCCTTCTTGGCGATGGCGATCAGCTGATTCTGCGAGCGGACCGAATGGCCGACCTTCAGCTTCAGATCCCACAACAAATGGAGAATCGCTTCCGCGGCGCGCTCGGCGGCGGCGGTCGGCGTCTTGGCCGTCAGGACCGTCAGGTCGAGGTCGCTGAACGGCGCCATCTCCCCGCGCCCGGTCCCGCCGAGCCCAACCATCGCCAATGGCTCGCCGAGCGGTTGGTCGAGCACGCGCTCGATGACGAACTCATAAGCCAGCCGGACCAGCTGATCGTGCAAATACGCAGTTGCCTGCGCCGCCGCGCGGCCACGCCCGGGCTCGTCGCTCAAGCGCCGGGCAACCTCCTCGCGGCCGGCCGCCAGAGCTTCGCGCAGGATGGCGGAGACGCTATTATTGAGCGCCTTGCCCGACAGCGCGGCGATGCGATCTGCGACGGCGCGGCGGTCGATGATCGCCCGGCGATTGTCGACGTCGAGCAGGCTCATTCGCCGCGCTCGGCCAGAGTCCGCTTGAGGCGATAGAGTTCTTCAAGCGCCTCGCGCGGGGTCAGGCTGTCGGGGTCGATTTCGCCGAGCGCCGCAGCGACCGGGTCGGGCGCTGCCTCTGGCTCCGCAGCGGTCGCGAACAATGGCAGATCGTCGAGCCCGGCGACGATCCCACCGGTTGCATCGCGCCCCGCTTCAAGTTTGGCGAGAACCGACCTTGCCCGCGCCACTACCGATGGCGGGAGGCCGGCGAGCTTGGCCACCGCAATCCCGTAGCTGCGGTCGGCCGCTCCGTCGGCAACTTCGTGGAGCAGGACGAGATCGCCCTTCCATTCGCGCGCTCGGACGTGGTGCAGCGACAGTCTGTCGAGCCGCCCAGCCAGGCGCGTCAGCTCGTGATAATGGGTCGCGAACAGCGTCCGGCACTGGACCTGATCGTGCATCGCCTCGACCACCGCCCAGGCGATGGCGAGGCCGTCATAGGTCGAGGTCCCGCGGCCGATCTCGTCGAGGATGACGAGGCTGCGCGGAGTCGCTTGTGCGAGGATCGCGGCGGTCTCGACCATTTCGACCATGAAGGTCGAACGGCCGCGCGCGAGATTGTCCGATGCGCCGACCCGGCTGAACAGCCGATCGACGATCCCGACCCGGCCGCGCGCGGCCGGGACGAAGCTGCCCGCCTGCGCGAGCACGCTGATCAGCGCCGCTTGGCGGAGGAAGGTCGATTTGCCACCCATGTTGGGGCCGGTGATCAGCCACAGCCGGTCGGTCGCGCCCAACGACAGATCGTTGGCGACGAAGTGCTCGCCGCTGTCCTTGAGCGCGGTTTCGACCACCGGATGGCGGCCCGCGTCGATTTCGAGACACGGTTCGTCGGTCAGCCGCGGCAGTGTCCACCCGCCTTCGGCGGCGCGATGGGCGAGGCTCGCGGCGACGTCGATCCGCGCGATCGCTTCGGCGGTCGCGATGATGCGCTGGGCACTGCTCAACGTGAGCTGGGTCAGTTCCTCGGCGTGCGCGGCTTCGGCGGCGACCGCGTGCGACCCCGCTTCGACGACCTTCGACGCCTCGTCGTGCAGCTCGGGCGAATTGAAGCGGACCACCCCGGCGAGCGTCTGGCGGTGGGTGAAGCCGCTGTCCGGCGCCATCAGCCGGTCGGAATGCCTGGCCGCGACTTCGATATGATAGCCGAGCACCGCATTGTGGCGGATCTTGAGCGACGAGACGCCGGTCGCGCCGCGATAGCCGGCTTCGAGCGCGGCGATCGCCTGGCGACCGTTGGCGGCGGAGCCACGCAGCGTATCGAGCGCCTCGTCATAGCCTTCGGCGATGTAGCCGCCCTTGGACGAATCGATCGGCGGAGACGCGACCAGCGCCCGCGATAGTGTCGCGACCAGCGCGTCGTGCCCGCTAAGCCTCGGCAGCAGCGAGTGGAGCAAGTCCGGACCACCGCCATCGTTTGCAAGCTCGACCTTCAGCGCATCCGCAGCGCCAAGCCCATCGCGTAGCAGCGCCAGATCGCGCGGCGATCCGCGGTCGGCAGCGAGCCGGGCCAGTGCACGGGCAAAGTCCGGCATGACTTTGAGTGCGTGGCGCAAGCGCTCGCGCCGGATCGCGTCCTCATGCAGCCAGTCGACCAGCGCGAGGCGCGCTTCAATCTCGGCTTTCGCCGTCAGCGGCGCGGCGATGTCCTCGCCGAGCAGCCGCCGCCCGCCCGCGGTCTGGCAGCGGTCGATCTCGCCAAGCAGGCTGCCCGCGACGCTGCCGCCAATCGAGCGCGTGAGCTCGAGGCTGTCGCGGGTCGCGGCGTCGATCGCCATGTAGCTTGAGCGCTGGATCCGGCGCGGCGCGTCGAGCAGGACGTTCGCTCCCTTTTGGGTCGCGTTGAGATAAGTCAGCAGTCCGCCCGCGGCGGCAAGTTCCTCACGCGATGGTGCGCCCAGCCCATCGAGCGTCGCCAGGCCGAAGCGGCTCTTCAGCGCACGCTCGCCGGCCAGGCTGTCGAATCCGCCCTTGCCTGGCGTGGAACGCACTCCCGGGATCGCGCCGTCAGCGATCAACTCGGCCGGCGACAGCCGCGCCAGCTCTGCCGCCAGCTCTCCCGGCCCGCAGGCGATCAGCTCGAATCGCCCCGTCGAGATGTCCGCTGCCGCGACCGCCCATTCGTCGCCGGCGCGGCCAACCGCCGCCAGCCAATTGGCCGACGCGGAATCGAGCAAAGTCTCCTCGGTCAGCGTTCCGGGCGTGACCAGCCGGACGATCGCGCGATCGACCAGGGCTTTCGACCCGCGTGCCTTGCGCGCTTCCGCCGGGCTTTCGGTCTGTTCGGCGATGGCGACGCGGTTGCCGCCTTTGATCAGCCGCGCGAGATAGGATTCGGCCGCATGGACCGGCACGCCGCACATCGGGATCGGCTCGCCGGAGTCTGTGCCGCGCTTGGTCAAGGCGATGTCGAGGCACGCCGCGGCGACCTTGGCGTCGTCGAAGAACAATTCGAAGAAATCGCCCATCCGGTAAAATAGCAGCGCGTTGCCCGCTTCGTCCTTGAGGCGTTTATATTGCGCCATCATCGGGGTGGATTCGTCCGCTCGGGCCATCGACCGAGAGGTAGCGAGTTTCTCCGTCATGCTGAACTTGTTTCAGCATCCATGAACAGGTGCTTGGAGGAACTGTCGGACACAGTGTTCTTGGATCCTGACCTTCGTCAGGATGACGCGACCGCTTCGCTCGGCTAACGGTCGCGTCATGTCCGAGAGCAACATCAAATATACCGAGGCCGAAGCGCTCGATTATCACGCGCGCGGCCGCCCGGGGAAAATCGAAATCATCGCCACCAAGCCGATGGCGACGCAGCGCGACCTGGCGCTCGCTTACTCGCCTGGCGTCGCGGTGCCGGTGCGGGCGATCGCCGAAAATCCGACCCTCGCCTACGACTTTACCGCCAAGGGCAATCTCGTAGCGGTGATTTCCAACGGGACCGCGATTCTCGGTCTTGGCAATCTCGGCGCGCTCGCGGCCAAGCCGGTGATGGAAGGCAAGGCGGTGCTGTTCAAGCGCTTCGCCGATGTCGACGCGATCGATATCGAAGTGAACACCGAGGACGCGCAACGCTTCATCGACGCGGTTGAGCTGCTTGAGCCGAGTTTCGGCGGAATCAATCTCGAGGATATTGCCGCTCCCGACTGCTTCGTCATCGAGCAGGCGCTGCGCGAGCGGATGAATATCCCGGTGTTCCACGACGATCAGCACGGCACCGCGATCATCACCGCGGCGGGCCTGATCAACGCCTGCTTCCTGACCGACCGCAAGCTTGGCGACATCAAGGTTGTAGTGAACGGCGCGGGAGCCGCGGCGATCGCCTGCACCGAGCTGGTCAAGGCGATGGGCGTGCGCGGCGACAACGTCACGATGTGCGACCGCAAGGGCGTGATCCACAAGGGCCGGACCGACCTCGACCAATGGAAGTCGGCGCATGCGATCGAGACCGATGCGCGCGATCTGGCGGACGCCTGCGTTGGCGCCGACGTCTTCCTCGGCCTGTCGGCCGCGGGCGCGCTCAAGCCCGAGATGGTCAAAACCATGGCCAAGCAGCCGATCATCTTCGCCATGGCCAATCCCGATCCGGAGATTCGGCCCGAGGACGCGATCAAGGTGCGGCCCGACGCGATCATCGCGACCGGTCGCTCCGATTATCCCAACCAGGTCAACAATGTGTTGGGTTTTCCATTCATCTTCCGCGGCGCGCTCGACGTGCGAGCGACCGCGATCAACGAAGAGATGAAAATTGCCGCCGCCGAAGCGCTGGCCGAGCTCGCGCGCGAGCCGGTGCCAGAGGAAGTCGCCGCGGCCTATGGCGGACGCCACCAGTGCTTCGGCCCAGATTACATCATTCCAGCGCCGTTCGATCCGCGGTTGATGGAGGTCGTCGCATCGGCGGTGGCGGAGGCGGCGATCCGCACCGGAGTTGCGCAGAAGCCGATCGAAAATCTCGACGCTTATCGGCAGCAGCTGCGCGGGCGACTCAACCCGACGGTCGCGGTGATGAGCCTCGCTTACGAGGCAGCCCGGTCGAACCCGAAGCGGGTACTGTTCGCGGAAGGCGAGGAGCCCAACGTTTTGCGCGCGGCGATCGCGTTCAAGGACGCTGGCTACGGCACGCCGGTGCTGGTCGGGCGCGAGGACGTTTACGACATGCTCAAGGAATTGGGCGTCGACAATCCCAAGGAATATGAGGTCCTCAACAGCCGCAATTCGCCGCTGGTCGGGCGCGCCGTCGACTATATTTACGCCAAGCATCAGCGCCACGGGCTGCTCCGCCGCGAGATCGAGCGGATGGTCAATCAGGACCGCAATTACTTCACTGCGGCGATGCTTGCGCTGGGCGAAGCCGACGCGATGATCACCGGCTCGACGCGGCCATTCAGCCAGTCGCTGAAGCAGGTGCGCACGGTGATCGACGATGAGCCCGAAGCGACGCCGTTCGGAGTCAACGTCATCGTCGGGCGGGCGCACACCGTGCTGATCGCCGACACCGCGGTCACCGAGCGCCCGACGGCGGAGCAATATGCGGCGATCGCGATGCGCTCATCCGCGTTCGCCCGGCGCATGGGGCTGGAGCCGCGCGTGGCGTTCATCAGCTACACGACCTTCGGCAATCCGCCCGGCGTCCATATCGAGGAGCTGCGCGGCGCGGTCGATATCCTCGACGGGTTCAAGGTCGACTTCGAATATGAAGGCGAAATGGCGCCCGACGTGGCGCTCAATTACGACGTCCAGCGGCGCTATTATCCGTTCGCGCGACTGTCCGGCCCGGCCAACATCCTGGTGATGCCGGGGCTGCAATCGGCGAACATTTCGGCGAAATTGCTCAAGGAACTCGGCGGAGAAAGCGTCCTCGGCCCGTATCTTCTCGGGCTCGAGCTGCCGGTGCAAATCGCGCCGATGACCGCGACCGCGTCCGACCTCGTCATGCTGGCAGTACTCGCCGCCGGCGACGCGCACGCGCGCCAGCACCGCCGCCCATAGGATTGCCGTTCTATTGGTGGTAACCGGCGGCGAGGGGGAACTCGCCATGCTGATCACTCGACGCAATGTGATCGTCGCAGGAAGTGCGGCAACGCTTTCAGGAATTGCCGGCATTGGTCGGAGCGCAGCGCCGACGTCCCCGCAGGAACTTGGGCCGTTCTATCCAGTGCATCACCTTGCAGACGTTGATGCTGACCTGACCCGCGTTCGCGGGCGATCAGGAAACGCCAAGGGGATGCCGATCAATGTCCTCGGCCGCCTGGTCGACATGAAGGGCAATCCGGTGCCGAATGCTCGGCTCGAGCTTTGGCAGGCCAATGCGGCCGGCCGCTACCTTCACCCCGGCGACGCTAGCAATCCCGCGCCGATCGATCCCGACTTTCAGGGCTTCGCAATGCTTCGTACCGACCGGGATGGCCGGTTCAAGTTCCGCTCGGTCAAGCCCGGCGCCTACCCCATCGGCGGCGGAAGGGTCCGCACGCCGCACATTCACATGGAGGTGATCGGGCGCAACGAGAAGCTGATCACCCAAATGTATTTCCCGGGCGAGGAGCTCAACGCCAAGGACATCGTGTTCGCTTATGCCGACCCGAAGGAGAGCGTAGTGTCGCGTGCCGTCGACCCGCTCTCCGGCGATCCCGGCGCGCTCGCTTTCGCCTGGGACATCATTCTCGCCGTCGGCTAAATCCGTTCGACGCTGGAGACAGGATCGGCGTCGCGCAGCGCGGCGACGATGGCGTGCAAATGCGCGAGGTCGTGAACCTCGATGTCGAGGTGGAACGTCTGGAAGCTGCCGTCGCGGTGAACCAGCTGAAGGTTGATGATGTTGGCGTGCTTGGCGCCGAGGATGCTCGACATCGTGCCGAGCGCTCCGGGAATGTCGCGCAGGATCACCACCAGCCGCGCCGCGCCGCCGTCTGAACCTTCGCCCCAGGCGAGGTCGAGCCAGTCGGCGTCGATCCCGCTCGCCAACGTGTCGCAGCCGATGACATGAACCTCGATTTCCTCGTCCTCGCGGCGCAAGCCGACGATGCGATCGCCGGGGATCGGGTGGCAGCAGGTCGCGAGGTGGTAGGCGACGCCGGGCGTCAGGCCCTTGATCGAGATGGCCTGGCGCTGGCTGAGCGGGCGCGGCGTGACGTCGCCGCCGGCCGAGCCGGGCATCAGCGCTTCCATCAGCGCCTCGTCGCTGACGCGTTTGCGGGCGATGGCCATCATCAGCTCATCATTGCCTTCGATCTTGAGTTTCTTGAGCGCACGCTTGAGCGCGTCCTTGCCGAGCTCGGCGGGCAGTCGGGCGACGATTTCGTCGTAAATCTTGCGGCCGAGCTCGATCGTCTCTTCGCGCTCTTTGTGGCGGACGAACCGCCGGACGCCGGCGCGCGCTTTTCCGGTCGCGACGAAGCGCAGCCATGACGGCTGTGGGTGCTGCGCCTCGGAGGTCAGGATTTCGACCTGGTCGCCATTCTCGAGCATCGTCCTCAATGGCACCACGCGGCCGTTGACCTTGGCCCCGACGGTGCGGTCGCCAAGCCCGGTGTGCACCGCGTAAGCGAAGTCGACCGGGGTCGCACCCTTGGGCAGCTGGATCAGTTCGCCCTTGGGAGTGAAGGCGAAGATCCGATCCTGGTACATCGCCATCCGGGTGTGCTCGAGGAGTTCCTCGGCATTTTCGGCGTGGTCGAGAATTTCGACGAGGTCGTCGATCCACGGGACGTGGATGTCGTCGGCGGGCTTGCCTTCCTTATAGGCCCAGTGGGCCGCCAGCCCGCGCTCGGCCTGTTCGTGCATCGCCTGGTCGCGGATCTGGATTTCGATCCGCATCTTCGAATCGTGGATCACCGATGTGTGCAGCGAGCGGTAGCCGTTGCGCTTGGGGGTCGAGATGAAATCCTTAAAGCGGCCCGGGACCATCGGCCACCGGCGATGAATCAAACCGAGCGCGCGATAGCTGTCGCCAAGGTCCTTCACGATCACCCGAAAGGCCATCACGTCGGACAATTGCTCGAAGCTGATGTGCCGTTCGGCCATCTTCTTCCAGATCGAATAGGGGTGTTTTTGGCGACCCATGACTTCGGCTTCGAGGCCGTTGTCGGCGAGATAGAGCTGCAGCCCGAGGCCGATGCGGCTGACGAGGTCGCCGCCCTTCTCATGGAGCTGGTCGAGGCGCCGGGCGATCGAGGCGTAGGCGTCGGGCTCGAGTTCCTTGAACGCGAGCGTCTGCATCTCGTTCATCATCTCGTACATGCCGATCCGCTCGGCCAGCGGGGCGTAGATATCCATGGTCTCGCGCGCGATTCGGCGGCGCTTGTCCTCCGACTGGATGTGATGGAGCGTGCGCATGTTGTGCAGCCGGTCGGCGAGCTTGACCAGCAGCACGCGGATATCGTCGCTCAGTGCGAGCAGGAATTTGCGCAGATTCTCGGCGGCGCGCTCATTTTCGGATTGCGCTTCGATTTTCGACAGCTTGGTCACGCCGTCGACTAGTCGGGCGACGTCCTTGCCGAACAGTTTCTCGATTTCCTCCGGCGTCGCCAGTGTGTCCTCGATGGTGTCGTGGAGGATGGCGGTGGCGATGGTCTGATCGTCGAGCTTAAGGTCGGTGAGGATGCCCGCGACCTCGATCGGGTGGCTGAAATAGGGGTCGCCCGAGGCGCGCTTCTGCGTTCCGTGGGCCTTCATCGAGAACACATAGGCGCGGTTGAGCAGTCCCTCGTCCGCATCGGGATCGTAGGACCGGACTTTCTCAACCAGCTCGTACTGCCTCAGCACGCCCTAAGATGGGGGGAGGCGCGGCTTATGTGCAAGCGCGAATAAGCTTGAGGAGGAGGTGGGGCCGCGGGCAGAGGGGAGAGGGGCGTTCGCGGCCCCGGAAATATTGGTTATTGTGCCGCTAGCGTTGATTTCGGCTGAGCCCTGGCGGCCGCGTTGCATTTGTCGAGTTCGGCGGCGGCGAAGGCCCGTCCATCGACCGTGAAACTCTCGATTCGCCCCGCATGCTTAGCGAGCGACTGGCAGAGGACCGCCGGGCGGCTCTCTTCGGTGGCGCCCTGGCAGGTTGCGGCGGCGCAATTCCAGACGATGTCGCGGGCAATGAACCGTTCGGTCGTCGGCACCGCCGGCCTGGCGGCATAGGTCGCGGCGAATGCGGGAGGGCTGGCTAGTCCGGCTGCGGAAAGAATGAGAAGCGCCCGAAGCATCGGATCCTCCTGTTTCGTTGCAATTCGAAACGGAATAATGTAGCCCGTTGCAACTTGCAACTATTTTTTGGGCGCGGCTTGTGCTTTCATCCGAGTCGGAGAGGGAGAACGGCTGAATTGCCGGCGGACCGAGTCACATCTGGAATCGACGCCTTCAGGGAAGCGGCGCTGCATTGCCCGCTGCCGCCGGCGGTTGAGCTAATTGGCGAGAAGTGGGCGTTCCTGATCCTCCGCGGCGCGCTCAACGGGCTCCAGCACTTCGAAGAATTCCAGGCCGGCCTGAATATTGCGCGCAACATTCTCTCGGACCGGCTGATCAAGCTCGTCGCCGGCGGAATTCTCGAACGTAACTCGGATCCGGTCGACCGCCGCAAGGTCGTCTATTCGCTCACTCCGAAGGGCGAAGACTTGCTCCCGGTCGTGCTCGCGCTCAGGCAGTGGGGCCAGGAATGGGGCTATGGCGAGATGCAGGTGGTGCTTGCCGACCGGCGCGATGGCAAGCCGGTGCGCAAGATCTGCGTCCGGGCCCATGATGGGCGCGAACTAAAGCTCGCCGATTTGACCTGGGTGAAGGCCGGCGAGGAGCCGAGTCAGGAGGCCGCCGAGTAGCGGCCTCCCCTTCAATTATTCGTAGTCGCCGCCCGAGGGAGTCGGCCGAGGCGGAGCCGCGGCGGTCAGCCGCAGCGCTTCGGCCGCATCGCTCAGCGACGCCAGCTCTTCGGTCTCATCCTCTTCGTCGACCCGTACCTTCTGCAGGTTGCTGACGATCGCTTCCTCGAGATGAGCGGGCTTGACCGTTTCCTCGGCTATCTCGCGCAGAGCGACGACCGGGTTCTTGTCCCGGTCGCGGTCGATGGTGAGATCGGCGCCGCCCGAAACCTGGCGCGCGCGCTGGGCCGCGAACAGGACCAGATCGAACCGGTTCGAAACCTTGTCTACGCAATCTTCAACAGTAACGCGCGCCATTGGTCGCCTCGCAAGAAATTCGGGAATATGGGATGCCGGCGACTTAGGGATCGGTCATCGCAAAGTCAATGAAATCGCCGTCTCTCTGCGTCCTTGCGTTGGCGCCGATCGAAGGCCAGACGAGCGTATGGCCAAGCCCGCAGCCGCCGATCGAGCCCAGCTGGTCGACGGCAATCGGCTGACCTTCCTGCCCGAAGGTCCCGAGCGGCTCCAGCGGCTGATGGCGCTGATCGACGGGGCGCAGCATTCGCTTCGACTGCTCTATTACATCTACACCGGCGACCGGACCGGCGATCTGGTCCGCGCCGCTTTGTTCAGGGCGATGGATCGCGGCGTCGCCGTGTCGTTGCTGATCGACGGGTTCGGCAGCGGCCATACCCCCGAAAGTTATTTTCGCGAGCTGCACGAGCGGGGCGCGACCTTTTGCCGGTTCAACCCGTCCTATGGCCGGCGCTATTTGCTGCGGAACCACCAGAAACTCGCGCTCGCCGATAGCGAAACCGGCGCCAGCCGGATCCTCATCGGCGGCTTCAATATCGAGGATAGTTATTTCGGGACGGTCGCCGATGGCGCCTGGCGCGACGTCGGGTTGTTGGTCGAAGGGCCGGCGGCGGCTCGCGTCGCGCCTTATTACGACGCGCTGATGAACTGGGCGCTCAATCAGCCTTCCCGGCTCAAGACGCTGCGCGCGGTGGTCCGCCGCTTCAGCGAGGACAAAGGCAAGCTGCAGTGGCTGTACGGCGGGCCGATGCAGCTCAAATCGCCGTGGGGGCTGGCGACGCTGCGCGATCTCGCCGCCGCCCGCGATCTGGAAATGATTGTTGGCTATTTCGCGCCCATGGGCGGCATCTTGAGGCGGATCGGGGCGATCGCCGGACGCGGCCGGGCGCGGATCCTGATCCCGTCGAAATCCGATAACCGGGCGACCGTCGACGCGGCCCGAAGCACCTATGCGCGGCTGCTCAAACGGCGCGTTGAGATTTTCGAATACGAGGCCACCAAGCTGCATTCGAAGCTGCTGGTGATGGACGATGTCGTGCACATCGGCTCGTCCAATTTCGATATCCGTAGCCTCTATTTGAACATGGAAATGATGCTGCGCATCGCTGACCCGGAATTCGCGCAGTTGATGCGCAATTATTTCGAGGGGGAGCTCGGCGGCAGCCTCGAGATTACGCCGTCAGTCTATAAGGAGCGAGCGACCTGGCTGCAGCGCCTCAGGTGGCGGATCGCCTGGTTCCTGGTCACGTCACTGGACTATACGGTCACCCGTCGCCTCGCGCTGCGCGCGCAGTGAGCTTCAGCCGGCTTGCGGTTCGCGCCACGCCCAGAACAAGGTCGCCGGCGGCACGTTGACCCATTCGAAGCCACGCTCGATGCGCTCGAAATGCGGCTCGATGAAGTCCTTCACCTTGGGGCTGAACTGATAAACCAGGAACGCCCCGCCCGGCCGGATGACCTTAGCGGTCGCGGTGGCAATCGCGTCACCGACGCCCGGCGGCAACGTAGAAAAAGGCAATCCCGAAACCACGTAATCGGCCTCGCCCAGAGTGCGCTCGGCGAGGATTTGCTCGACGTCGGCGGCCGATCCAGTGACCGTGATCAATCGCGGGTCGTCGATCGACCGGTTCAGATATTTAGTGAAGTCGGAATTGGTGTCGATCGTCACCAGCTTGGCGTCCGGGCCAAGGAGGTCGAGGATCGGCCGGGTGAAGGTCCCAACGCCCGGGCCATATTCGACGAACAGCTTGGTGTTCGCCCAATCGACCGGCCTCAGCATTTTGTCGATCAGCACGCGGCTCGACGGAATGACCGAGCCGACCATCACCGGATTCTTGAAGAATCCGCGCAGGAATTGCCATTGCGGGCTAGGCGCGCGGCGATCGCGGCGGCGGGCAAGGCGGCGCGGACTTTTCAACGTCCGGGCAGAAGAAGTCGGCATGGATGCTCCGTGGGGGCCAGCGAAGTGAGCGAGTTGGCAAAAGCACCGGCACTTGGCAAGTTTTGCCGCGCGACCGGCGTTCCGGCCGAGTGTCCGGGACTGTGAAGCGCTCCAAATGTGCGACGAAGGGAAGCGGCTACGGTTTTCCGCCGGTCTTGGGCCGCAGCATGCCGGGGAGGACGAAGCCGATCCCGCCCATCGGCCGCACCGCATCGCTCTTCAACGTGTCCTGGATGCGCTCATACTCTTCGAGCATTTCGGCGGTCACCGACGCGCGCGTCTCGCCGAGCGCGGTCTCGAAGTCGGCCATTGTCACCGCGCCGGTGTCGAGCCCGCGGCGCAGCGCCGTCAGTCCGGCGCGGCGGACCAGATCCTCAAGGTCGGCGCCGGTGAACCGTTCGGCCCGGCGGGCGAGCGATTCGAGGTCGACGTCGGGCGCCAGCGGCATGCCCTCGGTGTGGATCGCGAGGATCCGGCGGCGGCCGGCCGTATCGGGGACGCCGACGTAAATCAGTTCGTCGAAGCGGCCGGGACGGAGCAGCGCCGGGTCGATCAGGGTCGGCCGGTTGGTCGCGCCGATCACGACCACGTTCTGGAGTTCCTCAAGCCCGTCCATCTCGGCGAGGATGGTGTTGACCACGCGCTCGGTCACCTGCGGCTCGCCAAGCCCGCCGCCGCGCGCCGGCACCAGGCTATCGAGTTCGTCGATGAAGATGATCGTCGGCGCGACCTGGCGCGCACGGTTGAACAGGCGGGCGATCTGCTGCTCGCTCTCGCCATACCATTTGCTCAACAGGTCCGATGATTTGGTGGCGATGAAATTGGCTTCGCTTTCGCGCGCCGCGGCCTTGGCCAGCAAGGTCTTGCCGGTGCCCGGCGGGCCGTAGAGCAGGAAGCCCTTGGCCGGGCGGATGCCGAGCCGGCGGAACGCTTCAGGGTGCTTGAGCGGCAGCTCGACGCCTTCGCGCAGCCGGTCGCGCGGCGCATCCAGGCCGCCGATGTCGTCCCAGGTGATCGTCGGCGCTTCGACCATCACTTCGCGCATTGCCGACGGCTGAACCCGCTTCAGCGCATTGTCGAAATCCTTGAGCTCGACCGACAAAGCGTCGAGAATCTCATTCGGAATCACGTCTTCGCCAAGGTTGAGCCGCGGCATGATCCGCCGCACCGCTTCGAGCGCGGCCTCGCGGGTCAGGGCGGCAATGTCGGCGCCGACAAAGCCGTAGGTCCGCCGCGCCAGATCATCGAGGTCGACATCGGGCCCGAGCGGCATGCCGCGGGTGTGGATGCCGAGAATTTCGCGACGCCCGGGCTGATCGGGCACGCCGACGATGATTTCACGGTCGAAGCGACCCGGGCGGCGCAGCGCCTCATCCAGCGCCTCGGGCCGGTTGGTCGCCGCGATCACCACCGTGTTCTGGCGCGCCTCGATTCCGTCGAGCAAAGTCAGCAGCTGGGCCACCAGTCGCTTTTCCGCCTCGCCGGTAACCTGTCCGCGCTTGGGCGCGATCGAATCGATCTCGTCGATGAAGATGATCGATGGCGCAGCCTGCGCCGCTTCCTCGAAAATCTCGCGCAGCCGCCGCTCGCTCTCGCCATAGGCCGAGCCCATGATCTCCGGGCCGGCGATCGAAAAGAATTTCGCGGCGCTTTCGTTGGCGACGGCCCTGGCGAGCAAGGTCTTGCCGGTGCCGGGCGGGCCGTGGAGCAGGACGCCCTTTGGCGGATCGACGCCGAGGCGTTGGAACAATTCGGGGTGACGTAGCGGCAGCTCGACCATCTCGCGCAACGCGTCGATCGTGCTCTTCATCCCGCCGAGGTCGTCGTAGGTGACGTCGGCGCGGCGCTGCCCGTCGGTCTCGGCGAACTCGGACAGCAATTCGACGTCGGTCTTGGCGTCGATGTGCACGATGCCCTTGGGGGCGCTGGATGCCACGACTAGCTTCAGTTCCTGGAGCGCGAAGGCTGGGGCGTTGAGCATCTGGCGGATGTGCTCGGGCATGTCGGCGTTGACCCGCTGGTGGCCGGTGGTCGAGACGACATCGCCCTCGACGACCGGACGCCCGGCGAACGTCCGCTTCAATGCGTCGGCCGAGCCCTGCAGCCGGATGTTCGGCTGGGCCGGCGCGAACACGACCCGGGTCGCGGGCTTGGACTGGGCCTTGTGAACTTCGACGAAATCGCCTGAGCCGACCCCGGCATTGGCGCGCTGCAGCCCATCGAGGCGGATGATGTCGATGCCTTCGTCTTCGCCGTACGGGCGAATGGCGCGCGCCGCGGTCGTGCGCTTGCCGACGATTTCAATCACGTCGCCCTCGTTGAGGCCAAGCGCGTCCATCAGCGTGTCGGGCAGGCGGGCGAACCCGCGTCCGCTGTCGGCCGGCGGCAGGCTGGCGACTTGCACCTTGCGCGATGTCGCGCGCTCCATCGTATCCGTGTCGGCCATGTCTGCTCCTGGCTTCCGTCTTCCTAACCGCGCGAACGCTGCGCTGGTTCAAACATCCTCAATATTTGATCGCACCGGCGATGCGCCGGACGACCGAGCGCGGCGCGAAGCGCGTGCTCAATGCCCCGATCTTGTTGGCGAGACCCGGCACCACCACCGCCCGGTTCCGATCGAGCCCGTCGAGGCCCGCCGCGACCACCTCCGGCGATTCCATCGCCACGCGATCGAACATGCCGTTGCCGCCAAAGCCGGCGACTTCGCCAAATTCGGTGCGTGTCGGCCCCGGGCACAGCGCGGACACTTGCACGCCGTGCGGCTTCAGCTCCTCATGCAGCGCCTCGGTGAACGACAGGACATAGGCCTTGGTCGCGAAATAGACCGCCATATTGGGCCCGGGTTGAAAGGCGGCGGTCGAGGCGACGTTGATGATGCCGCCCGACTTCCGCTTGATCAGCGCCGGCGCAACCGCGCGGCAAAGGTCGGTCAGCGTGCCGACGTTGAGATCGATCATCTGCCGTTCGCGCTTGGCATCGAGTTCGGCGAAACGGCCGATCAGGCCGAACCCGGCGTTGTTTACCAGGATCTCGACTTGCTCGCCGGCAGCTTCGAGGTCCGCGAGGAGTTTCGCCGCCGACCCGCTCTTCGATAGGTCGATCGCAATGGCCCGGGCATTGCCGAGCTCCTTGGCAAGCGCTTCAAGCCGGTCCTTGCGCCGCGCCGCAAGGACGAGGCGGTGGCCGCGCTTGGACAATTGGCGCGCGAATTCTACGCCAAGCCCGGCTGACGCGCCGGTAATCAGTGCGACTTTCTTCACGAAACCTTCGCGCTGACGATTTTGCCCGGCTCGCGCGGCGGCTCGCCGACGGGCAGCGCATCGACATATTCCATGCCGCTCTCGACCTCGCCCCACAGGGTATATTGGCCGTCGAGAAAGGTCGCGTCGTCGAACACGATGAAGAACTGGCTATTGGCCGAATTTGGATCGGACGTCCGGGCCATCGACACTGCTCCGCGGACGTGCGGGACGTCGGAAAATTCGGCCTTGAGATTGGGCAGATGCGATCCGCTGGTGCCGGTTCCGGTCGGGTCGCCGCCCTGCGCCATGAAGCCCGGGATCACGCGGTGAAACACGACGCCGTCGTAAAAGCCCGACTTGGCGAGCTCGGTAATGCGCTCGACGTGGCCCGGAGCAACATCCGGACGGAGCTTGATGACGACATCGCCGCCGGTCGAAAGCGTGAAGGTCAGGCGGTCGGGGTCGGCCATACAAAAAGCTCCGTTCAGGTTCGTTCGAAGGAGCGCATTTAGGTAGCCGCGCCCGCTTGCGCCAGAGCGGCCGCCTCCATAGGAGGGCCGCACCGGATCGGAGAAGGGGAGCCAAGTGAGCGAGAGCGAGCACATCGCCGCCGCGCCCCATGCGGATTCGGGCAGCTCCGACAATTCGGTCATGGACGAGGAGACGCGGCTGCGGCCTGAGTTCGTCGACAAGGTCCTCGACGCGGTCGAGGCCGGCGACGACGAGACCGCGCGCCAGCTGGTCGAGCCGCTGCATCCGGCCGACGTCGCCGATCTGATCGAGCTTGCCCGGCGCGACGAGCGCGAAGGCCTGGTCAAAGCGCTCGCCGGGATCGTCGACGCCGACGTGCTCGCCGAAATGAACGACTGGGTCCGCGAGGACCTGCTCGACGAAATGGAGCCGCAGCAGGTTGCGGATATCGCCGGCCAGCTCGAAACCGACGACGCGGTCGCGCTGATCGAGGATCTCGACCGGGACGACCAGCAAGCGGTGCTTCAGCGGATGGAGCCGGATGACCGCGCCGCGGTCGAGGAGGCCCTCAGCTACCCGCAGGAATCAGCCGGCCGGCTGATGCAGCGCGACCTGATCGCGGTGCCCGAACATTGGAAAGTCGGCCAGGTCATCGATTATTTGCGCAAGACCCCGAACCTCGCCGACGATTTCTGGGAAGTGTTCGTGGTTTCGCCCGATCATCACCCGATCGGGACGTGCAAATTATCGACCATCCTGCGCACCTCGCGGGAAACCGCGGTCGCCGACATCATGATGGACGAGCAGACCCTGATCCCGGTCGACATGGACCAGGAGGATGTCGCGCTGCGCTTCCAGAAATATGCTCTGGTCTCGGCCGCGGTCGTCGACAATTCCGGACGCCTGGTCGGGATGATCACCGTCGATGACGTCGTCCACATCATTCAGGAGGAAGCCGGCGAGGACGTCCTGCTGCTGTCCGGTGCGGGCGAGGGCGATATCAATGAGCCGATCCAGCTCACGGTTCGGCGCCGAATGTTCTGGCTGGTCATCAACCTTGGCACCGCAGTGGTTGCCGCCAGCGTGGTCAGCCTGTTCCAGGGCGAGATCGGCCGCTATGCGGTGCTCGCCGTGCTGATGCCGATCGTCGCCGGAATGGGTGGCAATGCCGGGACCCAGACGCTGGCGGTGACAGTGCGGGCCCTGGCAACCAACCAACTGACCGAATCGAACACCATCCGGACGTTCGGACGCGAGCTTACGATTGCGCTGGCGAATGGGCTTACGCTCGGTTTGTTGGTCGGCATTGCGGTGATGTTGATCTTCCACAATCCGTTGCTCGGGGCGGTGATGGGCGCTGCCATGGTCATCAACAATCTTGCCGCCGGATTCGGCGGCATCCTGGTTCCAGTCACGCTCGACCGGTTCGGCATCGATCCCGCGGTCTCGTCCGCGGTGTTCGTGACGACGGTCACCGACGTTACCGGCTTTTTCAGTTTCCTCGGGCTTGCGGCGCTGGTTGGCCTGGGCGGATAATTCCGGCATCGCGGACGCGTGCCGAAGCTGCATTTGACCAAAGTCGCGTTCGGTTGCCGAACCGTCGAGGCGCTCGAAAAGCGAGTCGCAGCGCGCGCCCGCGACGGCGAAGTCCGCGTCGTCACCCGCATGCGGCCGAAGCGGGCGGATGAACTCATCGGCGGGTCGATCCACTGGATCGTCAAGCACCGGCTGGTCGGCCGGCAGGAAATCCTCCGCTTCGAAGACCGCAAGGATGGACGGATCGACATCGTCCTTTCGGCGGAGCTCGAATTGATCCCGCCCCATCCCAAGCGGGCGCACCAAGGCTGGCGCTATCTCGAAGCCTCCAACGCGCCCGGCGAGGACGGCGATGAGAGCGGCCTCTCCGAGCTCCCGCCATTGCTTTATACCCGGCTCGCGGCGCTCGCTTTGGTCTAGCCCTGCTTGCCGACTCCGGCGCGTCTCGGTAACGCGAACAAAACCACCATCAGGGAGGCAGGCATGACGGTTTCAGCATCCATCGACGCGAAGGTGGCGGAGCAGGCAATGCTCAAGCATCCGTTTTACCAGGCTTGGACCGAGGGACGCCTGCCGCTTGACACGCTGCGCGATTACGCCCGCCAATATTTCCATCACGTCGAGGCGTTCCCGCGCGCGGTGAGCGCGGTGCACAGCGCCTGCCCGGACCGCGACGGCCGCCGCATGCTCGCCGAGAATCTCGCCGAGGAAGAGGGCATCGAGGCGGGCAAGCAGGACCATGCGACCCTGTGGCTGATGTTCGCTTGCGGGCTGGGCGAGCATGAGGACGCGATCCGCGCTCAGCAGCTCAATCCCGAAACGGTGGCGCTGATCGAGACCTTCCGCCGGCTGTCGCGCCAATCCTATGCCGCGGGCCTGGGCGCGCTTTATGCCTATGAAAGCCAGTTCCCGGGCGTCGCGAGCGCGAAGATCGAGGGCCTGATCGATCGTTACGGGATCGCCGACGAGCCGACGCTGCGCTTCTTCCGGGTGCATGAGAGCGCCGACGTCGAACATGGTTCGGTGTGCCGCGCGCTGCTCGACCGCTTGCCAGCAGCCGAGCAGGACGAAGCGATCGCGGCGGGCGACGAACTGGCCGGTGCGCTGTGGAATTTCCTGTCGGGCGTGGAGACCCGCGCGACCGTCAACTAGCGGCAGCCGCTAATCGTCGCCGAACCGTTGAGTTTGGCGGTGCACGCCGGGTCGCCGGTTAGCAGAATCGTCGCCGGTCCGGTGCCGTCGACCTTCGCGGCGTTGGTGATATTGGCTTTGACCGTGGCCGCGCCTTCGGCGCTGATCGTTGCGTCCTTGATCATCAGGTTCGACGCGTCGAGCGAGGAAGTGCCGCGAGCGGTCGCCGTGAGCTTGCCGGCGCGGCCCGCGATCGTGGCGCTGGCCGACCCGACCACGCCGACCAGAAGCTGATCGACGTCGGCGTCGCCGATCGTCGCGACGCCCGACCCTTGGGCCGAAAGTTCGAAAGCGAGCGCTTTCACGCGGTCGATCTGGAGGCTGCCCGCTCCGTTGATGTAGGCTGCTGACAGATCGTGCGTCCCGATGTTGATTTCGACCGGCCCGGAATCCTTGTCCGGATAGCCGCCCCACGCCGAGCGGCTGACGTGGACGATCAGGGTCCGGCCCTGGACGTCGATCGACACGGCGTCGAGCGCGCTCTGGGACCCCGAGGCATTGGCGAACGGCGGAACCTCGGTCGTCAGGGTGACCCGGTACGGTCCGTCGACCCGGACCCGGTCGAAGCCGCTGACGCCGAAATTGCGCGTCGCGGCCGCGGACGGGGCCGAAACGGCGAGCGCGAGCAGCAAGGGAAGGCAGATGCGCATGGCCCTACCTTCCCCAAACGGGGTTAAGACGGACTTAAGAGCAGCTGACGTTGCCCGACCCCGCCTTGCTGATCTTGCACTTGGCGCCGCCGGTTAGCTGGACGTCGCCCGAGCCCATGATGCTGACGTCGGCGGTGCCAGTGGCGTTGGCGGCGATGTTGCCGGAACCGGCGATCGACACGTCGGCGGTCTGCGCCTGGACACCCTTGGCGTCGATGTCGCCCGATCCGGCGATTTCGAACCTGGCATTCTGGGCGCGGCCGCCGCCGACTTTGGTCCCGCCCGAGCCGGCGATGGCGAGCTTCAATGTCTGGACGTCGAGCGTGGCGACGTCGAGGCCGCCCGACCCTGCGATTTCGCCGTTGAACGTGTCGCCCTTGACCTGGTCGACCTTGATATCGCCCGATCCGGCGATCGATGCGCCGCGCAGCTGCGGCACCGTGACGGTCAGGTCGACCTTGCCGTGGAAATTCCAGCCGGTGTGGAACCAGCCCTTCTGCCGTTCGGGGTGGATTTCGAGCTTCCCGTCGCGAACTTCGACCACCATATGCTCGATCATCTTTTGCGAGCCTTGCGCCGAGACGCTCGGGTTCGGCCCCGTGCGGACCTGGACGTTGTACGGCCCAGCAACCTCGATCTGGTCGAAGCTGCCAACCTGATAATTGCGCGAAACCGCCGGTCCGCCGTCCTCGCCATGGGCGCGACCGCAGGCCGAGGTTGCGGCCGAGAGGGCGATGACGGCCGCCGCGATTGCCTTGCGCATGAAGATCCTCCTGTCGAACTGTATTAGATAGGCAATACACTTCACGACACGCTGCCGCAAGCACAAAAAAGAAGGGCGCCCCGGCCAGAGCGCCCTTCAATGTTCAGGCTAAGAACCTCGCCGCTTATGCCGGAGAGCCGGCCTAAACCGACGTCCCCCGGATGTCCTATGCCGGCTCTTTAGCCTTGTAATGGATCAGCGCGGCCTTGTTCAAAATCTCGAGGATCTTGACCAGCGCCGACTTTTCGTCGGTCTGCTCCATCGCGCCGAGCTCGCGCGCCAGGCGCGACGAGGCGGCCTCGAAAATCTGCCGCTCGGAATAGCTCTGCTCGGGAGCATCGTCGGGGCGGAACAGGTCGCGCACGACCTCCGCGATCGACGACAAGTCGCCCGAGTTGATCTTCGCTTCATATTCCTGGGCGCGGCGCGACCACATGGTGCGCTTGACCTTGGGCTTGCCGGTCAGCGTCTCGAGTGCGTCCTTCATCGTCTTGTCGGACGACAGCTTGCGCATCCCGACCGAGTCCGCCTTGTTGACGGGCACCCGCAGAGTCATCTTTTCCTTCTCGAACCGGAGCACGTAGAGATCGAGACGAGTCCCGGCGATTTCGGTGCTTTGCAGCTCGACGACGCGGCCTACGCCATGCTTGGGGTATACGACGTAGTCACCGACATCGAAGCTGAGCGCCTTTGTAGCCATTGCAAACCTTTCCGTTGCGGCAGAGAGAGCCGACACATCCGCATCGTCCCCCAAAACGACCAATGGCCGTGGCTCCTCGCCTATTTCCGAGCTTCCCTAGAATTTAAGGGCCACTGCATGAATCGCGGCGGCCCCTGTATGACAATTTTATATCACATCCGGGCTCAAATTGCGAGTCCCAGCTGAGTCGATTCGTTTTGTCCGCCTTCACATAGGTTATGAATCCCAAGACCGAGCAATCTGATACCCTTAGGCAGCGGGTGCAGAGCGCTCAGCAACGCCAGTCCCGCCTCGGTGAACGCCGCCAAATCGGGCACGTTGGCGGTGAAGCTCTTCGACCGCGTAATCAGCGTAAAATCGCCAAATTTGACCTTGAGCGTGACGGTCCGGCCGGCGACTTCGGCGCGCTCGATACGGTCCCATGCATAGCCCGCGATCCGCTCGAGTTCGGCCGCGAGCCGATCGGGATCGCGCAAATCCTCGTCGAAGGTACGCTCGGCGCTGACCGATTTGTACGGCCGGTCGGGCTTGACCTCGCGCTCGTCGATCCCGCGGCAAATCCGCCAATACCATTCGGCCGAGCTGCCGAAATGCGCTTGCAGCGCCGGGACGGTCCAGTCGCGGAGGTCAGCGCCAGTGAAGATCCCGAGACCTTCCATCTTGCGCGCGGTGACCGGCCCGACGCCATGAAAGCGCGCGACCGGCAGCGAGGCGACGAACTCCGGACCTCGTTCCGGAGTGATCACGCATAACCCGTCGGGCTTGCGGTGATCGGAGGCGAGCTTGGCGATGAACTTGCAGTAACTGACGCCCGCCGAGGCGGTGAGCCCGGTCTCCTGCCTGATCCGCCGGCGGATATCCTCGGCGATCGCCCGCGCGCTGCCGAGGCCGCGCCGGTCCTCGGTCACGTCGAGATAGGCCTCATCGAGGCTGAGCGGTTCAACCAGGTCGGTGTAATCGCCGAAAATCGCCCGGATCTGGTGGGACACGGCGCGATAAACGTCGAAGTGCGGTTTGACGAAGATCAGCTCGGGGCAGCGCCGTCGGGCAGTGACCGAGGGCATCGCCGAGCGCACGCCATATCTGCGCGCTTCGTAGCTTGCGGCGGTGACGACCCCGCGATGGCCGCCGCCGACCGCGACCGGCTTGCCCCGAAGCGAGGGATCGTCGCGCTGTTCGACCGACGCATAGAAGGCGTCCATGTCGACATGGATGATCTTGCGGAGCGGGCGGTCGTGGCTTTGCATCGCAGCAATGGTTTGATTAAGGCCCGCGGCCATGAACATCCACGAATATCAAGCCAAGGAATTGCTCGCAAAATATGGCGTGCCGGTGCCCGCCGGTTATCCGGCGATGACCGTCGAGGAAGCGGTCGCGGCGGCGGAGAAGCTTCCGGGACCGTTGTGGGTCGTCAAGGCGCAGATCCACGCCGGCGGCCGCGGCAAGGGCAAGTTCGAGGAGCTCGGGCCCGACGCCAAGGGTGGCGTCCGCCTCGCCAGGTCGATCGACGAGGTTCGCGACCATGCCATCGAAATGCTCGGCAAGACCTTGGTGACTATCCAGACCGGCCCGCGCGGCAAGCAGGTCCAGCGGCTCTACGTCACCGACGGCGTCGACATCGCCAAGGAATATTATCTTGCGCTGTTGGTCGACCGAGAGTCCGGACGGATCGCGCTCGTCGCCTCGACCGAGGGCGGCATGGATATCGAGGCGGTCGCCCATGACAGCCCCGACAAGATCGAAACGCTGACCATCGACCCGGCGACCGGGCTGATGCCGCACCACGGCCGCGCCGTAGCCGCGGCACTGAGTCTCACCGGCGATCTCGCCAAGCAGGCGGCCAAGGTCGCGGCCAAGCTCTACGACGCTTTCGTCGGCACCGACGCCTCGCAGATCGAGATCAACCCGCTCGCGGTCACCGACAAGGGTGAGTTGCTGGTGCTCGACGCCAAGGTCGGGTTCGACAACAATGCCGAGTTCCGTCACCCCGATCTGGCCGAATTGCGCGATCTGACCGAAGAAGACCCGATGGAGATCGAGGCGTCCAAATACGACCTCGCCTACATCAAGCTCGACGGCAACATCGGCTGCATGGTCAACGGCGCCGGCCTCGCCATGGCGACGATGGATATCATCAAGCTCGAAGGCGGGGCGCCGGCCAATTTCCTCGATGTTGGCGGCGGTGCGTCGAAGGAAAAGGTCACCGCGGCGTTCAAGATCATCCTCAGCGACCCGGCGGTCGAGGGCATCCTCGTCAACATCTTTGGCGGCATCATGCGCTGCGACATCATCGCCGAGGGGATCGTCGCCGCAGCTCGGGAAGTCGATTTGAGCGTGCCGCTCGTGGTCCGCCTCGAAGGCACCAACGTCCAACAGGGCAAGGACATCCTCGCCAATAGCGGGCTGCCGATCATCGCCGCCAACGACCTCGGCGACGCCGCGAAGAAAATCGTCGCCGCGGTGAAGAGTCTGGTCGCGGCTTGATTCTCATGGTGAGATCCATGTCATCGCTCAAATGGGCGTCCGCGGTGATGATTTCTTTCGCCGCGCCAACTGCGCTAGCCAGCCAGACGCAGGCGCCGTGTCATCTGCATGTGTACGTTGCGGATCGGTTTGTTCGCGTTGGAGGTGGAGGACTGTTGGTTCGACGCCTCGCCCCGAGCGATGATCCGATTGCACCGGTCAATCTATCAAGTGCGTCAGCGAGACTTGCAGCGCTACCCGACAGCGCTCTCATAAAGTCTCTAAGGATGCCAATCTCGACGCAGGTCGTTCGGCACACCGAAGTCCTGACGCTCGGTGCAGCTAACTCACCCGATCGGTTGACTGGTTCGCGAGAGCCGTGCGCAGCCGAATTCATTGCGTACGACGGTGAATTCTTTCCCGCTTGGGCGAGTCATACGACATGGGACATCGTTAAGGTTCGCTTCCTGTTTCGAGACCCTCGAAATGCCTTAGCCAAATTCGACTCGTTGGTGTCCGTCGATGTGCCAAGCCTTCAGGCCACTGCGAAGGTCGATCGTGCACGTGCGGTCAGCGAAGTGAATGTACTATCACAGAGGTTGCTTGACGTGTTCATTGCCAGGCTTGCGCGAAAGCACTCGCAATATTCCGTCGTCCCGGAGGATTCATAGGATGAAGCTACTCGTCGCGGTCAAGCGGGTGATCGATTTCAACGTCAAGCCGCGGGTCAAGATGGACGGCTCGGGCGTCGATCTCGCCAACGTCAAGATGAGCATGAACCCGTTCGACGAGATCGCGGTCGAGGAAGCGATCCGGCTCAAGGAAAAGGGCGTCGCGACCGAAATCGTTGCGGTGTCGATCGGCCCGGCCAAGGCGCAGGAAACGCTGCGCACCGCGCTGGCGATGGGCGCCGATCGCGCGATCCTGGTCCAGACCGACGAAGAGGTTGAACCACTTGGCGTCGCCAAGATTCTGGCGAAGATCGCCGGCGAGGAGCAGCCGCGGCTTATCGTGCTCGGCAAGCAGGCGATCGACGACGATAATAATGCGACCGGGCAGATGCTCGCGGCCTTGCTCGGCTGGCCCCAGGGCACGTTCGCCAGCAGGATCGAGGTCGCCGACGGCGCGACCGTGACGCGCGAGGTCGACGGCGGCCTCGAGACGGTCAAGCTCAAGCTTCCGGCCGTCGTCACCACCGATCTTCGCCTGAACGAGCCGCGCTATGCCTCGCTGCCCAACATCATGAAGGCCAAGTCGAAGCCGCTCGCAACCAGGACGCCGGACGAGCTTGGCGTCGACATTTCGCGTCGCATCGAAACGTTGAAAGTGGTCGAGCCGGCCAAGCGCCAGGCCGGCGACAAGGTCGCGTCGGTCGACGAGCTGGTCGGCAAGCTAAAGGCTTTGGGAGTGGTCGAATGAGCGTCCTGCTGCTGGTCGAACATGAGGGCGGCAAGGTCCGCGACGCGACGCTGCCGGCGGTCACGGCCGCGGCGAAGCTGGGCGAAGTCCACGCTTTGGTCGCTGGGGCCAATGTCGCTGGCGTGGCTGCGGCCGCCGCGAAGATCGCCGGGGTTGCCAAGGTCCTGACCGCCGACGCGGCGCATCTCGAGCACCAGAGTGCCGAGGCGGTGGCTCCGGTCGCGGCCCGGCTGATGGCAAATTACGATGCGCTGGTCGCTCCGGCGACGACGTTCGGCAAGAACATCGCGCCGCGCGTCGCCGCGCTGATCGACGTGATGCAAATCAGCGACGTGATCGGCGTCGAGGACGCCAACACCTTCGTCCGGCCGATCTACGCCGGCAACGCGATCGCCACGGTCCGGTCGAGCGACGCCAGGAAGGTGCTCACGGTGCGCGGGACGGCCTTCGAAAATGCCGCGCGCGAAGGCGGCAGCGCGTCGATCGAGCAGGTCGACGCGGGGCAGGACACGGGCTCGAGCAGTTTCGTCTCGATGGACGCGTCGCAAAGCGAGCGGCCCGAACTGACCAGCGCGAAGATCATCGTGTCGGGCGGCCGCGCGTTCGGTTCGTCCGAACAGTTCCATGCGCTGCTCGATCCGCTCGCCGACAAGCTCGGCGCCGCGGTCGGCGCGAGCCGCGCCGCGGTCGACGCCGGCTACGCACCCAACGATTACCAGGTCGGCCAGACCGGCAAGATCGTCGCTCCCGACGTCTATATCGCGATCGGTATTTCGGGTGCGATCCAGCACCTTGCCGGAATGAAGGATTCGAAGACCATCGTGGCCATCAACAAGGACGAGGAAGCGCCGATCTTCCAGATCGCGGACATCGGCTTGGTCGGCGACCTGTTCAAAATCGTGCCGGAGCTGACCGAAAAGCTGTGAAAGCTGGACGAACGTAAACGCCCCGCATAGCCTGCGAAGGCTCGGGTTCGGGGGATGCGATGCGTACGAGCTCAACGATTGCCCTGTTGGTCGCCATGCCCCTGCTTGCGGCAGCGTCACCGCGCCCGGTGCGCTTGCAACCGACCAGCATCTGGGTGCTCGATTACGCCGAGGACAGTTGCCGGCTAAGCCGGGTCTTCGGCGAAGATGCCGACAAGACGGTTCTGCAATTCGAAAGCACGGCGCCCGGCGAGATGAGCATGCTTGCCATCGGGCGACCCCTGCAAACCGGCTCGGAAGAGATTCCAGCCAAATTCCTGCCGGTCCAGGACAAAGCGTTCAACGGTGCGGCGCATTTGACTACGAAGGACGATCCGGCTGTTTTGTGGTCGCAAATCCCGTTGCTGCCTGCCGCGCTTGTCGAGCGATACAAGAATGAGGAGGATTGGCGGAAGGCTCATCCGGACGTCCGTCCGCCCCCCATCGATCTAAAGGAACGAGACGAAGCCCAGGCCGCGCGACAGACGTTCGCTTCCGCGGCGACAGAGCTGGAGATCGATGCCCGGCGCAATCGGCCGGTGATTCTCGAAACCGGTTCGCTTGGCGAGGCGATGAAGCAGTTCGACAAGTGTAACCGGGATTCGCTCCGTGACTGGGACGTCGATCCGAACATTGAAGACAAGATCGTAAGACGGGTTTGGGCTCCGGACGTGCTCAGCTGGTTTTCCTGGCGGGATTATCCTGGCGCCATGCTGAGGGACGGTAAGGTATCGGAGGTCAAGGTTCGCTTGCTGGTCGACGCAGCAGGCAATGTATCAAAGTGCACCAGCCTCAGTAATTTCGATGCGCCTGACTTCAATCGGGTGGTGTGCGAAAAATTCATGAAACGTGCCAAGTTTCAACCGGCCGAACTCGCCGACGGAACCAGGGTTCCGAGCTACTACATCAACCGCGTCATATTTAGGCTGGAGCGCTGACCGCGGAAAATGGCCCGCCGCTCGCTCGGGAAAGGCGGCGGGCCAGGTGCCCCGTGGAGGTTAGGGCACGTACTAGAACCTAGCGGCGGTCGTCCCGCGCAGCGGATTCGCGGTGCGCCTTGGCGTGGGTGCGGGCGGTGGCGCGATCCGTCTGCTGTCCGTTGCCACCGGCCGAAACGCCGTTCGTGGCGGCGCTCAGCGCGCCGGTTAGCGACTCGTTGCCCGAGCCGTTGACGCTGCCGGTGAGCGAGCCTGCATTGCCGACCGCTCCGGCTGCGCCATTGAGCGCAGCGCTGGCGGTTCCGCTCGCCTGGGCTCCCGCCGAATGGGCGGCCGCTACCGCCGTATTGGCGCTTGCCGCCGCCTGGCCTGCGAGCGCCGCGGCCTGATCGGTGCCGACACCCTGGACGGCGAAGTTCGCATTCTTGCTCGCCGACGCGCTGCCCGAAGCCGAGCCGCCGAGGTTCGCGGCATGGCCGGCCATGGTAGTCGCGGACGAGGCAGCGTTGACCGCGCCGGTCACGGTTCCGGCGAGGCCGACTCCGCCGCTGGCCGAGCCGTTGCGCGAATCGACCCAATGGTTGCCAGACGCGTTCGCCGAGCCCGAAACCAGGCCGCTGACACTGTTGGTAATCGATGCGGGTCCGCCAAGGCTGCCGTTGAGCGTGCCGCCGAGGTTGCCGGCGCCGTTCAGCGCTCCGCCGAGTGAGCCAGGCGCATTCAGCGCTCCGCCGAGCGTGCCGTGGAGGGCACCGTTCACAGTGCCGCCGACGTTGCCGAGCAACTGCGCCGAAGCCGGCGCGGTCGCGAGCGCCATCGCTGCACCTGCGATCAGGAAATGTTTCATCATCTTCTCCTTTGCCTTGTCGAGGCGGGTTCTTGCCCGTCCCTCGCAAAGGAGAACGACAGCGGCGGCGGCTTTCATCCGCCTTATTTGGCGCCCACTGCCCTTGGCTCGATACGGCAGTCGCCGCAGACGATCCCGCGGCCGACCCGGCCCCGGCCCGGGCGGGCTTCTGCGGCCAGCCGCGCGGGGGAGCCGGCCAGCAGCAGGCGCGCGGCGGCGAGCGGCGCGGCGAAGCTGGTCCCGCGCACCCTGGTATAGCCTTTGCCGGGAAGCGCCGCGGCCATGTCCGCGCCGGGCGCGGCAAAGTCGAGGTGCGTGGGCTTTCCGGCTTCGACCAATGCGCGGCCGCGACCGTCGACCGCGGTCACGGCGATCACGCCGGCGTAGGAAGCCGGATATTGCGGAGGCGCCGCAGGACCGTCGTTGCCGACGGCGGCAACGAGCTGAATTCCGCGCCGTTGAACCAGCTGCACGGCGCGCTCGACGAGCTTGTTCGGCGGCCCGATGAGGCTGATGTTGATCACCTGCGCGCGGTGTCCGGCAAGCCAACCGAGCGCTTTCACGATCGCGGTCGCGGATCCCGCCGCGCGATTTCCGCCATAGACGTCGGCGACATAGAGCGACGCGCCGACCGAGGCCCCGCGGAACGGGCCCTGGCTCCCGACGAGCAGGGACGCGACGGCGGTTCCGTGGCCAGTCGGTTGCGGGCTCCCGGAAAAGCCGTTCTGCTCAATCGAGGCGCCGGCCAGCGAGGGATGGGAAGCGACGCCGCCATCGATCATTCCGACAACCCGCCCGCCGGCGCCACTGACCGAGGCGAGCGCGGCGTTGAGCGGCATGAGTCCGCCGCCGGCGGGCTCAAAGACGTGGTCGTAATCCGCCTGGAGCTGGGGCGCGGCACTTCGCAGCCGCTTCAACCCGTCGCGGGCGCTCATTCCCCGCGGCACCGCGAGCTGCACGCTGCGCAAACCGATGATCGCGTCGGTCTCGTCGGCGATCACGCGAAAGCCGGCGCGGGCCGCTAGCTGCAGCGACAGCGGATCGGGCTCGATCGCAACCAGCACCCCGCGCCTCACGGGCTGTCCGTTGCCGTCGTTCTCAAGCTGATTGCGATTGCTGCGGATCAGTTCCTGCAGACGGAGGCGGCGAAGATCGAGCAGCGTTCCCGCCCCCGCCTCGGCAATGGCCTCGGGCAGGCCCGAGACCGTGTCGAGCGTTGGACGAATGACTTGCTGAGCCTGCGGCTGGCCAAGCACATCCTGTAGTACCGGCCCGGCAACTGGCACGTTAGACACCGGAGCCGGGAGCGAAACCGGCGGCAGTCCAACGCCCGGCAAGAGCTGCGCGCCAGCGCTTCCAGCGACGAGTGCGGCGGCCACGGCCGCGCTGAAAACATAATGGGCAAAGCTGGACATTCGCGGACCTCTTTATCATCCCTCGCGGATGAAACGAGCCAATGCCGTCGTTTCATCCGCATGAGGACGAATGGACCAATCCCTGTCGTTCGAGCACGAGATCGCCGCCATGCTCCCGCGTCTGCGCCGCTTCGCTCACGCGCTGAGCAGGAATGGCAGCGACGCGGACGATCTGACGCAAGCGGCGATCGAACGCGCCTTGCGCTCGAAGGCGCAATGGCTGCCGGGGACGAGGCTCGACAGCTGGCTGTTCCGGATCATGCGCAACTTGTGGATCGACACGGTCCGCTCGCGCTCGCGCCGGGAAAGGTTCGAGGCTCCCGTCGAAGAGTTGGAACAGCTTGGAGAGGATCCGCGCGATGCCGTCGAGGCATCGCTCGAACTGCAGCGGGTGATGGCCGCGATGGAGCGCCTCCCCGACGAGCAACGCGAAGTCGTCGCACTGATCCTCATCGAGGGCTTCGGCTATCGCGAGACGGCGGAGCTGCTCGGGCTTCCGATCGGAACCGTATCCAGTCGCCTGGTGCGCGGCCGCACCGCACTGCTTGGATTGGTGGGAATGTAAGATGGTGACCGACGAGACCTTTTTCGCCTGGCTTGATGGCGAGCTCGATCCCCAGAAGGCGGAGCGCATCGCTGCCGAAGTTGCGGCGGACGACAAGCTGGCGGAGCGTGCGAAACAACACCGCGCGATGCAGTCTCGGCTGAAGGGCCCGTTCGATCGTCTGCTCGACGCCGAAGTGCCGGACCCGCTACTTGCTGTTGTTCACAAGCCGGAACCTGAGATCATCGACTTTGCTGCGGCCCAGCGTTCGCGCGACGCGCGGAGGTGGACGCCGCTGCCGCAGTGGGCTGCTGTGGCGGCGACGCTCGCGGTGGGCATTTTCGTGGGCACGATGGTATCGCAGCGGAGTAACGCCCCAGTCGAGGTGCAAGGCGGCAGGGTCTATGCGGCCGCCGCGCTCAACCACGCGCTCGATGCCCAATTGGCCAGCGCGCCGAGCGGTGACATCCGCATCGGGTTGACCTTCCGCGACCAGGGCGGGGCGATTTGCCGAAGCTTCACGCAAACCGCGGCGAGCGGGCTCGCATGCCGGGACAATGGCCGCTGGCAGGTCCGCGGCCTGTTCGCAGCGCCTGAAGGACAAAGCAGCGACTACCGCATGGCAGCGGGCATGGACCCGAACCTTGCGGCGCTGGTCGATTCGACCATGGCTGGCGAGCCGTTGGATGCGAAGCTGGAGAAGGCCGCCCGGGAACGCGGCTGGCGCTAGTCCTGGCTAGGTGACCAGGATGCTCTTCGCGGCGTCGAGGGCCTTGGCGTCGTCGCTGCGCGGCGGGATGTTGCTGCCTTTGATGACCGCCGACCGCGCGCCGACCGTGTCAATCCAGCGCAACAGATGGTCGAGGCCGCTGACATCGATTCCGCCCCACTCGTAGGTCCGCGCCCAGCACCAATTGGCGATGTCGGCGATCGAATAATCGCCGGCGAGGAATTCATGGTCGGCGAGGCGGCCGTCGAGTACCTGCAATAATCGCCGGCTCTCGTGCTGATATCGGTCGATTGCGCCCTGCAGCTTCTCCGGGAAATAGCGGTAGAAGACATTGGCCTGGCCCATCATCGGCCCCAGACCGCCCATCTGGAACATCAGCCACTGAATGACCTCGCTCCGGCCTTTGGCGTCGGTCGGCAACAACCGTCCGGCCTTCTCGGCGAGATAGATCAGGATCGCGCCGCTTTCGAACACCGCGAAGTCGCCTGCGTCGCGATCGACGATCGCCGGGATCCGGCCGTTGGGATTGATCTTCAGGAACCACGGCTGCTTCTGGTCGCCGTCCGACAGTTTGAGCCAGTGGAGTTCATAGGGCAGCTCGAGCTCCTCGAGCGTGATCGAGGCTTTGTATCCATTGGGGGTGGCGGCGCTGTAGAGGTCGATCATCCATGTCTCCTGCACGGCCGGGCGATGACGAGCCCGGACCGGACGTGCGAATCCCCTACCAGCGCATCTTAAATTGCGCAGCGCGGGTCGATTTCAAGAAGCAGAATGGTGCCCAGGGGCGGGATCGAACCACCGACACCGTGATTTTCAGTCACGTGCTCTACCAACTGAGCTACCTGGGCTCTCGTAAGCGGGCGGGTGGCCCGTTCGAGCGACGCGTCCCTAACCCTCGTCCGGGTCGCTGTCCACCCTATCGGAATCGGCCGGCGGGCCGGGGATGCGATAGCCATCGCCGAGCCATTTCAACAGATCGCGGTCCTTGCAGCCGGGGCCGCAGAAGGGCGCGTGCGCCTCGCTTTCGGGCTTGCCGCACAACGGGCAGCGTTTGGCTTTAGGCATTTTCGACATACCCGCCCGACATGGGAACCGACGCTTCGGCCCGCAAGCTGATCGCGCCGCCGAGCTGACGGGCGAGCGCGTCGAGCCACGCGCAATGCGACTGCAGGACTGCGATCACTCCGGGATGGCCTACGAGGCGCTTCGCCCCGGCCGCTTCGAACGCTGCACGCCGCAAAAGCGCGCGCGCCTCGAACGCTGGCCGGTCCAGAGCAAGCTCGGTCAATGACGCGTGCTGCCGAGGCCGGACGATCTGGACGAAACCGAAGCCGTTGACCGCGGTGCGCTCGAACGGCTGGGACAAATATTGGTCGATCACCGCGGCCGCCGCCTGACGTGCCGCCTTGCTCTTAGCCGTCGGCAGGTCGATCCCGATCGAACCGCCGATGTCGAGCCGGCGGATCGCTTTTGCGGCTTCGGCCGCGCCGCGAACCGCGAGCTCGTCGGGATCGAGATAGCCATCGACATCAATCAGGGTCATCGCCGGGGTAGGCGAGATGCGCAGCCCGCCGCCTGGGAATTCGACCAAACCGCTCCGCGCCTGTTCGATGAGGTCGTCCCAGCCCGCGGCGCGGAACTCGTTGCGAGCCGCGAGCTGCGCCTCGACCGTCGGCGCGTCGCACACCGCCTCAACCGTGACTTTCGCCAGCGGCCGTTTCCACGGCTCGCCGCCGGGGATTTGCTCGCGCATGACCTCAATGTTGAGGCCCGCACCCTCGCTCACGGCCGGCGCTCCCCTAGGCAGCAGATATTCGATGTCGCCGGCAATCGCGACGGTTGGTTTCGCTACCTGCTTCAGCTGCGCCGCGATGACGCTGCCGGCTCGCACCGCACCGTCGAGCGCGATCCGCGCCTCGATAATCTCGTCATTTTCGACCCGGACGTAGCGGGTCTCGCCGATCCCGCGTTCGATCAGCCACTCAGGCAATGGCGTAGCCCGCCGACTTCAGCAGCATTCGGGTCTCCGCGAGCGGCAGCCCGACGACGTTCGAATAGCTTCCGGCGATGTGGCGGACATAGACTTCGCCATAGCCCTGGAGCGCATAACCGCCGGCCTTGCCGCGCCATTCGCCGTGCGCCGCGTAATATTCGATTTCGTCGTCGCTGAGGCGCTTCATTGCGATCATCGTCTCGACCAGCCGCTCGCGAATGCCATGCCCCGGCACGGCGAGCGCGACGCCGGTCAGCACGCGGTGACGGCGGCCCGATAGCAGCGTCATGCACGTCCGCAGCGTCGCCTCGTCCTCGACCTTGGGCAGTATCCGCCGCCCGACCGCCACCACCGTATCGGCGGCGAGCACCAGCGCATCGGGTTCGTTCGCGGCGACTGCCTCGGCCTTCTCGCGCGCCAGCCGCAACGCGTGGTCGCGCGGTCGCTCTCCCTTGGGCACACTTTCGTCGACGTCGGCCGCGAGCACGGCGTCCGGAATCACATCAATGCGGGCAAGCAGATCGAGACGACGCGGGCTCGCCGAGGCGAGAACCAGGCGCATCACGGGTATCCGGGCGGTCCTGCGCGTCCGGGCATGAAGCGATAGGTGATGCGGCCCTTGGTCAAATCGTACGGTGTCAGTTCGACCAGCACTTCGTCGCCGGTCAGCACGCGGATGCGATTCTTGCGCATCTTGCCGGCGGTGTGGCCGAGAATCTCGTGACCGTTCTCGAGCTCGACGCGGAACATCGCGTTGGGCAGCAGCTCCACCACCTTGCCGCGCATCTCGAGTAATTCTTCCTTGGCCAAAAGATCCTGCTTCCTTGTCTGTGGAAAAGTCGCGGAGCCTTAGCGGTGGAGCGGCGAAAAGGGAAGGCGCGGCGTCAGGCCGGATTGTACTTGGCGAGGAACGCTTCGAGGTGCGCCAGCCAATCCGCCAGGTCCTTCGAGCTCCCGAAGCTGTGCTCGCTGTCTTTGTAGAAGACTGGCGTCACATTCGCGCCGGCTTTCTGCAACGCTTCGACCATTTTGTGCGTCTGCTTGGGCGGCACTGTTTCGTCCTCCTCGCCATGACCGATCAGCAACGGCACTTTGAACCGATCCGCGAAGTTGATCGGCGACACCGCATTGAGGTCATCGTTCGAGGAGAATTTCTTCCGCCACTCGCGGAAATAGCGCGTGGCCGAGAACTGTTTGCGGTCGTAGCGCATCATCGCCGGCAAGTCCGAAGGCCCGGCCCAACTGATTGCGCAGCGATAGCGCTCGGGATTGCGGATTGCGCCCCACATCGCCGCATAGCCGCCGTAGGACAGGCCGAGGATGCACACCCGCTTGGGATCGACCTGTCCCGACTTCGCCAGCCAATCGACACTGTCGTCGAGATCGTCCTGCATTTTCTTCCCGATCTCGCCATGGCCCTTCGACACGAAGTCCTTGCCGAACCCGGTTGAGCCGCGAAATTCGGGCTGGAGCACCGCGTAACCGCGGTTCGCGAGAAACTGGACGAACGGATCATATTCCCAATCGTCGCGGGCAAACGGACCGCCGTGCGGCAGCACGATCAATGGCAGACCCTTGGCCTCGCGGCCGCGCGGCAAGGTCAGATAGCCACGCAGGCCGAGGCCATCGCGCGCCTGGAATCGAACTGGCTTGACCGGTGCGAGCTGATCGGGATCGATGTCGGGATAGGGTTCGACGACGGCGTGCATCTGCGAGGTCGCGCGATCCAGCAGGAAATATCGGCCCGGGTCCGCTGCGGACGCCGACCAGACCAGTGTCTTCTTCTCGTCGCCCGACCAGCCGACCGTGATGTTCACCGAATCCGGAAGCGCCTTATCGATCCTGGTCTGAAGCGCCTTCATGTCCGGCTCGAGCCAGAACACGCGCGAGCGATCGTCCCGATATTCGACAGCGCTGACCTCGCCGGTGATCGAATTGTAGAAGACATCATCGAGGTCGACATCGGGATTCTCGAAGATCGGCTGGCCCATGGTCTGGGTCTTCAGATCGTATTTGTAGAGCCCGAACCGACCCGTCCGCTCGTTCGTTACGACCCAGCTGTTGTCGCCCCGGAAGATGAACCGGTCTACGGTGCTGTCGTCGTCTTTGGGGAATTTCCCACGGATCGCGCGGAGCTTCTCCTCGGGCTTGTCGCGGTACCAGATTGTCCAGCGCGACCCGTCGTAGGCAATCCCGGCGCGCACCACGCCTTTTTCGTCGGCATACCAGTCCCACACGTTGATCTTGGATTTCTCGACCACAGTGGCGTCGCCTGTGGCCAGGTCGACGCGTTTGACCGACGGGTAGGATTGGGTGTCATCCTGACCCGCGACGAGCGCCCAGCTTCCGGTCGGATCGGTATAAAGAACATCACCGGCATACATGCCGCGGCTCCTGCGATCGACAACCCGGGACGCGCCCGTTTCAACGTCGATCGCGATCAGCCGCCGAAACGGAAAGTCGAAGCCGTTGATCTTGTATGTCGACTGGACCGTCAGCAGCAAGCGCTGATTGCCGGCCCATTTAAGGCCCGCAACGCGCGTCTTGCCAACGGGAATAGCCTTGGCGACGGTGTCCGGCCGGTCGGCATTGAGCAGGATGATCGTAGTGGCGCCGTCCGCCGCCCGTCGTGCCGCGATGCGGTGCCCATCGGGCGATAACAGCGGCTTGAACAATGTCGGCAGGGCGGCAAAGTTCGCGATCGGAATCTTTGGCGGTACTGCTGGCCCCATGGCCTCGGCCCTCAGCGGGGCACCGCCGGTGGCAAGCACCAGCGCACAGAACAACAAACCCAGTCGCATGCCACCCCCTGACTCGGCGGGTGCAGGCTAACGATCTGGAAGCGAAAGAAAAGCGCCCTAAACCGTCAAAACGGTCGATCCCGTGGTTTTTCGTGCTTCGAGTTGCCGATGAGCCTCAGCCGCGTCTTTGAGGGCGAAGCGTTGCTTGACCTCGATCTTCACCTGGCCGCTCGCAACGACCTCGAACAGCTCGTTCGCCGCAGCCTCAAGCTCGGCGCGCGTCGCATTGTAGTGAAAAAGCGTTGGGCGGGTCAGGAACAGCGAGCCCTTCTGCGCGAGGATACCCGGCGGAAACGGATCGACCGGGCCCGACGCATTGCCGAAGCTGACCATCATCCCGCGCGGAGCCAGGCAATCCAGCGACTTCATGAAGGTATCGCGGCCGATTGAATCATAGACCACCGGCAGCTTCGCGCCGCCGGTGATGCGCGCGACCTCGGCGACGAAATCCTGCCGCGTGTAAACGATCGGATGGTCGCAACCATGCGCCCGCGCGAGCTCGGCTTTCTCGTCACTGCCGACGGTTCCGATCACGGTTGCACCGAGCGCCTTGGCCCATTGGCAGACGATCAGCCCGACCCCGCCCGCGGCGGCGTGAATTAGGATCGTTTCGCCCGGTTGAACTCTATGTACCGAGCGCAACAGCATGTGCGCGGTCAGGCCCTGGAGCATCATTGCCGCCGCCTGTTCGGTCGAGATCGAATCCGGCAGCTTCACGAGCTTTTCAGCGTCGATCAGCCGCTCCTCGGCATAGCCGCCGATGGGGCCGGCATAAGCCACGCGGTCGCCAGCCCCGACACCCGTGACACCTTCCCCAACCGCATCGACAGTCCCGGCGCCTTCGACTCCCGGAATGAACGGCAGCTGCTGCGGATACAGGCCGGTGCGGTGATAGACATCGATGTAATTGAGCCCCGCGGCGTCCTGCCGCAGCCGGACCTGGCCAGGGCCGGGCTCGCCGACCGTGACCTCATCCCATACGAGGACTTCGGGCCCGCCGGTTTGATGAACTTGGATGGCATGCGTCATCTCGTCGCCTCAACGCGCATTCACCACAAAAGAAAAGCCCCGCCGCGGCGGACCGAAGCGGGGCTCCTCTTGTTTGCTTCGGGACTCGCCTAGTGGGCGCCGCCGGCCGCCAGCGCCGCGAGCAGCAGCAGCGCGACGATGTTGGTGATCTTGATCATCGGATTGACGGCTGGCCCCGCGGTGTCCTTGTAGGGATCGCCGACCGTGTCGCCGGTCACCGCGGCCTTGTGGGCCTCGCTGCCCTTGCCGCCGTAATTGCCGTCTTCGATATACTTCTTCGCATTGTCCCAAGCGCCGCCGCCCGAGGTCATCGAGATGGCGACGAACAGGCCCGAGACGATCACGCCGAGGAGCAGGGCGCCGAGCGCCGCGAAGCCCGAGGCCTGCCCGGCCACCAGGGTGATCAGATAGTAGACTGCGATCGGCGCCAGCACCGGAAGCAGCGACGGAATGATCATCTCGCGGATCGCGGCCTTGGTGACGAGGTCGACGGTGCGACCGTAATTGGGCCGGCTGGTGCCTTCCATGATCCCCGGATTGTCGCGAAACTGCGCGCGAACATCCTCAACCACTGCGCCAGCGGCGCGGCCGACCGCGGTCATACCGAACGCACCGAAGCTGTAGGGCAGCAACGCGCCGAGCAGCAGGCCGACGATGACGTAGGGGTTGGAGAGGGAGAAATCGACCACCACGTTCGGGAAGAATTGCCGAAGGTCGGTCGTGTAGGCGCCGAACAGCACCAAAGCGGCGAGAGCAGCCGAGCCGATCGCATAACCCTTGGTCACTGCCTTGGTCGTGTTGCCGACCGCGTCGAGGGCGTCGGTGCGCGCGCGCACATCTTCCTCGAGCCCGGCCATTTCGGCGATGCCACCGGCGTTGTCGGTGACCGGACCGTAAGCGTCGAGCGCGACGACCATGCCGGCCATGGCGAGCATCGCGGTCGCGCCGAAGGCGACGCCGATGACGCCTGCGAGCTGGTACGCCCCAATGACCGCAATCACGATCATGACCGTCGGCAGCGCCGGCGATTCAAGACTGATCGCCAGGCCCTGGATGACGTTGGTGCCGTGGCCGGTCTGGGACGCTTTCGCGATGCTCTGGACCGGGCGGTAGTTGGTGCCGGTATAATATTCGGTAATCCACACCAGCAGACCGGTGAGGCCGAGGCCGATCAGCATGCAGTAGAAGAGCTTCATGCCGGTCAGCTGGATTTGGGCATCACCGACACCCGGGATCGTCGCAACGACGGCGTTCATGTCGCCGAGCACGTATTGGGCGGCAGGATAGATCAGGATCGCGCCAAGCACGGCCGAGGTCAAAAAGCCCTTGTAGAGCGCGCCCATGATCGAGCCCTTGCCGAGCCGCACCATGTACGTGCCGATCACCGAAGTGATGATGCACACGCCGCCGATAATCAGGGGCAGGCTCATCAGCTTCAGCAGCGTGTCGCTGGCGCCGCCGGTGACGGTCAGCGCGATGGACACCATGGTGACGCCGAGCGTCACGACATAGGTCTCGAAGAGGTCGGCGGCCATACCGGCGCAGTCGCCGACATTGTCGCCGACGTTGTCGGCGATGGTCGCGGGATTGCGCGGATCGTCTTCGGGAATTCCGACTTCGACCTTACCGACGAGGTCAGCGCCGACGTCGGCAGCCTTGGTGAAGATGCCGCCGCCAAGACGGGCGAAGATCGAAATCAGCGAGGCGCCGAACGCGAGGGCGACCAGCGCGTCGACGACGATGCGGTCGTTGGGCGCGTGGCCGGCGAGCTCGGTCAGGTAATAGAAGAACACCGAGATCGCGAGCAGGCCGAGGCCGGCGACGAGCATCCCGGTGATTGCCCCGGAACGGAACGCCATGGTCAGACCGCCCTGCAGCGACGTCCGGGCCGCCTCGGCCGTGCGGACATTGGCCTTCACCGAAACGTTCATGCCGACGAAGCCGGTCACGCCCGACAGCAGCGCGCCGATCAGGAAGCCGATCGCCGAAACCGGCCCGAGGAAATAGTATACCAGGGCGACGACGACCACGCCGACAATGGCGATGGTGCGGTACTGGCGGGCGAGATAGGCCCGCGCGCCTTCCTGAATGGCGCTGGCGATGTCGCGCATCCGCTCGTTGCCAGCGGGCGCTTTCAGCACCTGCATGCTGGTGAAAATTCCATAGAGCACGGCGATCACGCCGCAGAGCATTGCGATATAAAGCAGATTCATCGGTTCGCGATTCCCTGTTCGTTAGCCAGGATGGTGCGGGCCGAGGAACGGCGGCCGCCCTGAAAACGGCGGTTGTTTAGGGGTGGTTTGCGCGGCTGGCAACCGCGCGAGTTGAACGGATCAGTGGATCAGGAGCGCGAGCGTCATGCCCGAAACGATGCCGCTAAGTGCGATCAGCCACTGGCGGGGCGACACTGCTGCGATGTTCATGACCCAGCCTTTCCGGCAATGTGATCTCCTGACCGTCACTCGACAGCCGGATTCCCGGCGTGCCGGGGGTCAGGATGCCAACACAGGCCATCCTCGTCCCGGACGGTAAAGAAAGCGTTGACGGATCGAGCGCGGGCGGAAGGGCCGCAAGCAGCGCATAATCGTCACCGCCGGTGGCCGCGAACAACCGGGCGTCGAGATCGTCTCCGCGGGCGCGGATGAAAGCGTCCGATAACGGCACTGGGGCAAGGTCGATGTCGGCCGCGCAGTCACTCGCTTGCGCCAGCCGCAGCGCATCGAGCAGCAGCCCATCGGACACGTCCATCATCGCTTTTGCATAAGGCGCGAGCGCCTGCCCCGCGACGAGCAACGGCACCGGGCGGCGATAGACGTCGACCAGCGGGCCGATCGCCTCGGCATCGTCCAGCAGCTGTTCGAGCCCTGCGGCCGATTCACCGAGAGTCCCGATGAGCCACAGCCGGTCGCCGGGTTCGCCTCCCGAGCGGTTGGGCACGCGTTCGCCGGCATGGCCGATCGCGGTCAGGCCGAGCACGCGCGGCGCGCCGTCCGGAAGCGCGATCGTATCCCCGCCGATCAGCGGCAAAGCATAGCTCTCGCACGCGGCTTCGACGCCGGTGATGAACTCATCCTCCCATTCGCTGTCACCGCGGATTGTCAGCGACAGCAAGGCCACCGCCGGGGCCGCACCTTTGGCGGCGAGATCGGAGAGATTGACCGTGACGAGTTTCCACCCGACGCTCGCCGGCGGATCGAACGGCAGGAAATGCACGCCCTCGGCGATGCTGTCGTGGGTGATGACCAGGCCGTGAAACAGCGCCGCATCGTCGAGCAGTCCGCGCGCCGCCTCATGCGTGGCGAGTCGCCGCAATCGCGCGATGACCTCGGATTCGCGCATCACTCCGCCCGCGCGGGCCGCGCCTCTTTGGCGATCGCGTCGAGCAGCCCGTTCACGAACCCGCTTTCGCGCTTGTCGAAAAAGGCATGCGCGACGTCGACATATTCGGTGATGACCGACGCCACCGGGACGTCGGGACGGGCGATCAGCTCATAGGCGCCGGCACGGAGGAGCGCGCGCATCGGGCGGTCGAGCCGCGCGAGCGTCCAGCCCTCGGCGAGACGCTGGCTGATCAGCTCGTCGATCTCAGCCCGGCGGGCGTTGGTGCCGGTTACGATATCGTCGAAGAAATCGCGTTCGGCCGCGTGATATTGCGCATCCTCGATGGTCGCACCGAGCCGGTGGTCGTGGAATTCCTTCAGCAGGCGCGCGGTCGGCGTCCGCTCCATCTCCTGCTGATACAGCGCCTGGACCGCGGCGAGGCGGGCGGCGGAACGCGAACGGGATCGGGCCTGGGTCATGCCGCAGGGGCACTAGCCTTTGAGACCCGGGCAAGGAAGGGCGCAAGCGCGGCTGCGACCTGCTCGGGCGCTTCCCACGGCGCGAAATGGCCGGCGTCGGGTATGCGGACGATCCGCAAATCATCGACCAGTTCGTCGAGGCCGTCGAGCTGCAGCGGCAGCAGCGCCGGGTCCTTCATGCCCCAGACGACCAGGGTCGGGACCGTAACCTTGGGGAAGGCTTTGAGCAGCCAGTCGGGCAAAGGCACGGTGACGCCGGGCGGCGGGACGACTAGCTTCGAACCGCGATACCAATTGAGCATCGCCGTCATTGCGCCCGGCTGCGACCAGTCGGCGATGTACTGCCGTTTCTCGACCTCGGGGATGATCGACAGGTCGACATGACGGCCGAACGATTTGTCGAAAAAGGCGTCATAGCCCATGTGCTCGAGGACCTGTTCGAAGCCCGGGGTGCGGAACGTCGAGATATATTGCGACGCCTCGCGCTGAGCGGGATCCTCGATCAGGCTCATCTGGAAGACGACTGGGTGCGGGGCGTTGATCACCGCCAAAGCGATCAGCCGGGGATCGCCACGCAACGCCGCCGGCCAGGAAATCGCACCGCCCCAATCATGGCCGACCAGAGCAAAGCGTTCGATCGCGAGCGCGTCGGCGAGAGCGAAAATGTCACCGACCAGTGCGTCGGTCGTGTACGCCTCGACCTCCTGCGGGCGGTCCGAAGCCGCGAACCCGCGCTGATCCGGTATGATCAAATAGAAATCGTGCCGAAGCTTCGGCACGATGTCGCGCCAGGTGCGATGCGATTCGGGAAAGCCGTGGAGCAGGACGACCGCCGGATTCGCTGGATCGCCGGCCAGTGAGACGTTGAGCGTGACCCCGGTGCTCAGCGCAACCCGCCGGGAATTGATCACGGATAGCTGACCGTCTTCGGAATCTCCGGAAGCGGGATGAATTCCTGGTCGTCGCCGGGGATCAGCGGGAAGCGCTGCGCCTTCCAATCCTCCTTGGCCTGGTTGATCCGCTCGCGCGACGAGGAGACGAAGTTCCAGAAAACGTGCCGCGGCGTCGCAAAGGCGCCGCCGCCCATCAGCATGACCTTGCCGCCGCTGGCGCTCGACAGGCGCGCGGCATGGCCGGGCTGCAGCACGTAAAGCGTGAACGGGTCGAGTCGGGCGCCATCGAGTGCGCCCTCGCCCCCGACCACCATTACCGCGCGTTCGTCGGCCTCGGCATCGATCGGAATCGCGCCGCCGGCGCCCAGCTCGATATCGGCGTAGATCGTCGGCGAATGGCACGGCGTCGCGGCCGCCGCGCCCCACAGGCTGCCCATCAGCACCCGGGCTGAAGCCGCGCCTGATTCGATCAGCGGCAGGCCGTCGGCGGGGACATGGTCGAATGTGGGATCGAGTTCCTCCTTGCCATCGGGCAAAGCGAGCCAGGTCTGCATGCCATAGAGGCTTGGACCGGCCGCGCGGATTTCTTTCGGCGAGCGCTCCGAATGGACGATGCCCCGGCCCGCGGTCATCAGATTGATCGCCCCGGGCTCGATCACCTGGTGCGAGCCGATGCTGTCGCGATGCTCGATCGCGCCGTCGAACAAATAGGTCACGGTCGCGAGATTGATATGCGGGTGCGGGCGGACGTCCATGCCCTGGCCGGCTGGCAGCCGCGCCGGCCCGAACTCGTCGACGAAGATGAACGGCCCGACCATCGTTCGCTGCTTACTCGGAAGCGTCCGATGGACTTTGAACGCGCCAAGGTCGTGGGTGACGGGGACGATGGTCTGGAAGAAGGGATCGTCGGCCATATGCCCCCCTAATGATTTGTCCGATCCGGCGAAAGATGGACGATTGTTCATCCGGGATTCATTGCGGAAACGCATTGAGCGGCCATCCGATCGGGGCCGTGGGGAGTGCGGCTCCAATCATAAGCGTGAACCCATCGCTGCTCAGGCGGCGCGCTAACCTGCGCCTCGTGTCTGGACGGCGGTGATCGGCCGAATCTTGGCCAAGAACGTGCGGCCGCGCGAGTGCGTCCGGCTGCCCAGAATGGGGAATGAACGTAAATGCGTTGTTTGCTTGTCGCCACCGCCCTCACCCCGGTGGCCCTCGGAGTTTCGATCACTCCCGCTTCCGCCGAAACCGTCGTCAGCACGGCCGTCACCACTCCCGTTCTGACCGGCACCGCCAATGACGATTTGCGCATCAGCTCGACCGGCTCGGTCAAGCCCGCGACCGGCGCCGCGGTCACCATCAACAGCAATGACAGCGTCAAGAACGAGGGCGCGATCGCGATCACCGGCGCCAATGGTTCGACCGGCATTCTCGCCAACACCAACCTTGCCGGGAATATCACCAACACCGGCACGATCACCATCGACGAGAATTTCACACCGACCGACACTGACAGTGATGGCGATCTCGACGGACCCTTCGCCCAGGGGAACAACCGCTTCGGGATTCACGTCCTCGGCGGCGGCACCTTCACCGGCAACATCATCAACAGCGGGACCATCACGGTCGAGGGCAACCAGTCGGCGGGAATCGCGATCGACAGCGCGCTCACCGGGTCGCTCAGCCAATCCGTCGGGGCGATTATGGTAACCGGAAACGACAGTTTCGGAATCAAGGCCGGAGACATCAGCGGCAACGTCGCACTGACCAGCGGCAGCATCAAGGTCCAGGGCGGCAACTCGGTCGGCGTGGCTCTTGACGGCAATGTCGGCGGCTCGATCACTATCCAGAACGCGGTGAGCGTCACCGGCTATCGGTCGACGACTGCCCCGGCGGACCCGTCGAAGCTCGATGCCGACGATCTGCTGCAGGGCGGTCCCGCCGTCCGCATCGCCGGCAATGTCGCCGGCGGCATCGTGTTCGATGCGCCGCCCGCGGACAACAGCACGACCGACACCGACGAGGATGACGACGGAATCCTCGACGCGCAGGAAGGCACGGCGAGCATCGCCAGCTTCGGCGCCGCCCCGGCGATCCTCATCGGGTCGACCAGCGCCGACACGGCGATCGGCGCGTCCGCTTCGTCGGCGGACGGGCACGGCCTCGTCGTCAAGGGCACCGTCGCCGGCTTCGGCGTGTACAAGAATGTCGCGGCAAGCGGCATTGCCATCGGCGGCCTCGGCCACGCCGTGACCATCGCCGGCGGAATGACCGTCGCGGGCACGGTGACCGCCAGCGCCGTCGAAGCTGATGCGACCGCGCTCCGGATTGGCAGCGGCGCGTCGGTGCCGGAACTCAAGGTCACGGGAAGCATCTCGGCGCAGGGCGCCGGAACCGATCCAACCAAGGCCCAGGCGATCCTGATCGAAGCCGGGGCAAACGTCGTCACCATCCGCAACAGCGGGGTCATCCAGGGCATCCGTGCCGGGACTGCCGGAACCGCTGCGGCGATCGTCGACAAGGCGGGTACCGTCAACTTGATCGAAAATAGCGGGGTAATCGGCGTCGCCGACGCCGCGACGCTCGGCGATAAGGCGATAGCGTTCGATCTCGCGGCCAATTCCACGGGCGTGACCGTGCGCCAGCTGGCCGCCGCGAGCGGCAAGCCGGCCCCGACGATTTTGGGTACAATGCTGTTCGGCGGCGGCAGCGACATCCTCGACGTTGCCGACGGCACGGTGATCGGCGCGGCCAAATTCGGGCTTGGCAACAATCAGCTCAAGCTGTCGGGCGATGCCGTCATGACCGGCGCCGTTGCGTTCGGCGGCGGAACCGACAGCGTCCAGCTCGCAGGCACGTCGGTGCTGACCGGCAATGTCGATTTCGGCGGAGGCGCCGACTCGCTGGCGCTGACCGGGACGTCGGCGTTCCATGGCGCGCTCGCCAACAGCGCCGGGCTCGGCGTCAACGTCGGCGCCGGGACTACCTTCGACGTCACCAACCTCGGGACTGTCAATCTGGCGTCGCTCACCACCGGCGCCGGGTCGACGATCGGCGTTAGCCTCGATCAGGGCGCCAACGCCGTGACGTTCTTCAACGTCACCGGAGCCGCGGACTTCGGGACCGGCACCAAGGTGCAGGTCAATTTGCGGAGCCTCGGCGGCGTCGCCGGGACCTACAAGATCGTCCAGGCGGGCACGCTGACCGGGGCGGCCAACCTGTCGGCCACGTCGGCGACGCTGCCGTTCCTCTACGGCGCCAGCCTGATCACCACTACGCCAGGCGAGGTTTCGCTCAACGTCCGGCTCAAGACTGCAAGCGAGCTCGGCCTCAATGCTTCTGAGGCGAGCATCCTCAATGCCGTGATCGGCGCTGCGGATTCCGACGCGCCCGTGGCCGGCGCGTTCCTCGGCGTGGCGGACAGCGAGACGCTGCGCGCCTCGCTCCAGCAGATGCTTCCGGAACATGCCGGCGGGGCGTTCGAAAACGTCACCAAGGGTTCGCGCCTGATCGGCGGCATCCTGTCCGATCCGCACCCCCCGGTGACCAGCGAAGGCGGCTGGGGCCTGTGGGCGCAGCAGGTCGCGTTCGGCACCAGCAAGTCGATCGGCTCGACCTCATCCTACGACATCGTCGGCTGGGGCGCGGCCTTGGGCCTCGAGCGCAGCCTCGGCGGTGCCGGCAACCTCGGCGTGTCGCTCGCTTATTTGTCGGGCAAGGACCACAAGCACGACAACGAGCTGATGAGCAGCCAATATGAAGGCAGCCTCTATTGGCGGGCCAATTTCGGCCATCTGCATGCCTTTGCGCGCGGCACGGCGGCGACCATCAACTTCGACGGCACGCGCGTGTTCAACGGAGTGGCCGGTGGATCCGCGGTATCGCGCACCGCGGACGGCAAAGGGAACGGAAAGCTCTATTCCGCGTCGGGTGGACTGTCCTACGAAATCCGCAGCGGACGCTTCACCGCCCGCCCCAACGCTTTGGTCGAATATTACCGGCTGAAGGAAAAGGGCTATGCCGAGACCGGCGGCGGATCGGCGTTCGACCTCATTGTCGACGGCCGCACCAGCGACGAGGCGGCAGCAAGCGCGAGCCTCGCGCTCGGCTACGACTTCATGGGCCACGATCCGGATTCCGATTGGCTGCGGCTGGAGATCGAGGGCGGGCGCCGCCAGATTCTCAGCGGGTCACTCGGCAATACGGTCGCGCGGTTCGCGGGCGGTCAGCCGTTCACGTTGACGCCCGAAGAGCGGACCGACGGTTGGCGCGGCGGAATCCGTCTCGCCGGCGGCGGCACGGGGATCACGATCGCCGGCGAGGTCAATGCCGAGCAGCAGCAAGGCCACGCCTCGCTCGGCGGCCGTCTCGGCCTGCAGTTCAACTTCTAGGACGATGTGAGGGGCGGCGCGATGCGTCGCCCCTTATTCGCCGGGCGCGGTCGCCCGGATCGACAAAGCGTGGACGCGCTCGCGCATCAGGTCGCCGAGCGCGGCATATACCAGGCGCTGGCGTTCGACCCGCGATTTGCCCGCAAACGCCGGGCTTTCAATCTTCAGCGTGAAGTGGCTCTCGCCTGCGGGATTGTGGCCGCCGTGGCCGCGATGTGACTCGCTGTCGTCGACGAGCTCGATTCCTGTCGGCGACAACGCCGAGGCGAGCCGCCGGAGCATTTCGGTTGCGACCGGGCCGGTTCCTTGAGCGTTCATTGACCCTATATATAGGGGGGTTCCATGGCGTCCAAACAAGGCAAATTGCACGGTCGGATCGAAGGGGCGCGGGCGCATTGCGCCGTGCCTGGTTGCACCGCGCCCGGTGAGTTCAAGGCGCCACTCCAGCCCGCCAATTTCGACGGGCCGGGAAGCTGGCGATTCCTCTGTCTCGACCATGTCCGCGAGCATAATTCGAGGTATAATTTCTTCGACGGTATGAGCCCGGAAGAAATTACGGACGCCCAGTCGCCGCTGTCCGGCTGGGACCGGCCGAGCCGCAGGTTCGCCGCCAATGGCGCCGACCCACCACCCAAATGGAGCGACTTCACCGACCCGCTCGACGCGATCGCCGCGCGCTTCCCGCACTTGCGCGAGGCGGCGAAACCGTCGCGGTTCGGCAAAGAGGAGCGGCGCGCGCTGGCGGTGCTCGGCCTCGGCGAGGACGCCGACCGGCATGCGTTGCGCCAAAGCTACTCGCACCTCGTGCGCCGCTACCACCCCGACAAGAACGGCGGCGACCGCAGTCACGAGCAGCGGCTGGGCGAGGTGATTGAAGCCTATCAGCTGCTGCGCAAGTCGCGGGCCTTCGCGTGACCCATTTGCGCTTGTGGCGGTTCGAAGTGTCGCCCGTCACCGAACAGCGCTTCGTCGCCGCCTAATCGCGGTCGGGTGCTCCGAGTGGGAAATAATGGCGATATGGCCGGCCTTCGTCGACCGCGCGAGCGACGATGGGATGCGCCAACAGCCGCGCCCGATAGGCGGCAAGGCGCGGGCGACCCGGTCCGATCTCCTCGACCCAGTCGGCGTAAAACAGGGACGGCGCGGCGGCGCAGTCCGCCAGGGTAAACTCGGCGCCCAACGCCCACGGCTCGTCGCCGAGGTTGGCCTCCAGCCAATCATAGGCCGTATGCAGATCCGCTCGACCCTTTTTCGCCCCATAGGAATCGCCGCACCCCTCGGGCCGCAGGATATCGTTCCCGGCCTTCTGCATGTTGCCCATGACGTAAAGGTCGAAGAACCGGTCGAGGAAGCGGGTGCGGCGGCCTGCCTTGCCGTCGGGAATCCACGCGGTGCCGCCCGGATGGTGCGCCTGAAGATGTTCGATGATCGTCGTGGATTCGAACACCGCGGCGCCGTCGTCGATCAGCAGCGGAAACAGCCCGTAGGGCGAATGCTGCTTGAGCTCGGCGAAATTCTCCGGATGGTCCTGGTCGAGCAGTCGATATTCGAACGGCGTTTCGTCCGCCCACAGCGCGATTAGGACCTTTTGCGTGTAAGACGAAAAGGGGTGGCCGAAAAATTCGAGGCTCACCAGGCGCCGTCCTTGATCTTCTCGCGCAATTTGAGCTCGTCCTGGCTCGGTTCTTTTGTCGCGAAGGTCCCGGTCCGGACTTCACCGGCCGGCTCGTAGGTCGTGAAGACCACACCCTTGTCAGAGACGAAGTGATCGACCAGCCGAAACGTGCCGGGCTTTTCGGAGCCGTCGAACCACCGCTTCCCCTTGCCGAGCACGACGGGATAGCGAATCAACAGCAGACGATCGATCAGCCCGGCTGAGATCAGCCGCGGGTAGAGCGTGCTGCTGCCCTGGATCAGCAAGTCGCGGCCTGCGCTGTTCTTGAGTTCCTCGATCGCCACGGCCGTCTCGCCCGACAGCTTGTGGCTGTTGTCCCACGCCATCGGCTCGTCGGAATGAGTCAGCACATATTTGTTGATGCGCTGAAATCGCTCCCCGATCGGATTGTCCCGGTTGTTCGGCCAGTAGGCGGCGAAGATGTCGTACGTCCGCCTGCCGAGCAACAGGTCGTAATCGGGTTTGAACAGAAACTTATCGAATTGCGCGTCACCGCTATCGTCCCAGAAGGGGAAGACCCATCCGCCGAGATCGAACTCGGCGGTGGGATCCTCTTCCGGTCCGCCCGGTGCCTGCATGACCCCGTCGAGCGAGATCATGACTGCGCCGGTCAGCTTACGCATCGATCGTCGCGCCCTTCAGTGCGGCTTCGATCTTGGCGACGTCGATCTTCTTCATCATCATCATCGCTTCGAACGCGCGCTTGGCCGCGGCCTTGTCGGGATTGTCCATCGCTTCGAGCAGGACGCGCGGCGTGATCTGCCACGAAAAGCCCCACTTGTCCTTGCACCAGCCGCAGGCGCTCTCTTCGCCGCCACTCTTGGTGATGGCGTCCCAATAGCGGTCGGTTTCCTCCTGATTTTCGGTGGTGACCATGAAGCTGACCGCTTCGTTCGGCTTGAAGTTGGGCCCGCCGTTGAGCCCGACGAAGGACTGACCGAGGACGGTGAACTCGACCGTCAATTCCTCGCCTTCATGTCCGCCGGGAAAGTCGGACGAAGCCGCATGAGGCGCGCCCAGCCTGGAATCGGGAAACACCGAGGCATAGAATTCCGCCGCTTTGCGGGCCTCGCCTTTGTCGAACCACAGGCAGGTCGTGAGCTTGTTGGTCATGATGTTTCCTCCTTACTGGCCGCCGACGAGGGCGAATTCGGCGCCCTGCGGATCAGTGCCGATGATGATGTAATCGCCGGTCGGGACTTGGTGCGGACCCATGTGGATCGTGCCACCCTTGGCTTCAGCGGATTCTTTCGCCTTGGCGATCGACGGGACCCGGAAATAATAGCGCCACTTGGGTTGCTGGCCCGGCGCCACGCCGCACAGCGCGCCAATGCGGATGCGGTCCTGCTCGATGAAGCGGTACTCGCCCATCTCGCCCATATCCATGAACTCGTCGGTGCCCCAGCTGAACCGCTCGCCGTAGAATTTGCGCGCGGCCACCGGATCGGTGGTCGACAACTCATTCCAGCCGACCCGCTGCTCGGCGATGGGGGAAAAGACGTCGCTTGCCAGCTTTTCCTGTCCCGCGGGCGGGATCGGTTTCATGACGTAGAAAGGCGCGCCCCGCGGATCGGTGACCATGGCGATGCGACCGATGTTGGGAATGTCGAATGCCGGAAGAAGGGCCTTGCCACCGGCGCCCTCAATCGAGGCGACGCTGGCATCGACATCGTCGACATTGACGTAGCCGAGCCAGATCGGCCGCGCGCCATGCGAAGCCATATCGTCGGTCAGGCGCATCACCCCGCCGGCGAACCCGCCGTCGGAACGGCCGATCATGCGATAGTCCATTTCGCCCGACGGTTGAGGCTCAATGGCCCAGCCGACGACGGCGTCATAGAATTCCTTGGCGCCGACCGGGTCGGGGGTGATCAACTCGTACCAGATGAAGGCGCCCGGCGGGTTCGGCCCGTTGTCGTTGGTCGAAGTCGTCGCCTCAGCTTCGCGAACGTCAGTCATGGTTCGATCTCCTCGTTTCTAGATTTGGATCGGTCGGTCAGGCCGTGACGGGCGTCCGTGCGTCGGCAGTGTCGACGATCTTGTCGAACCCGCCCCAGAACATGCGTTTGCCGTCGAACGGCATCTCGCCCTCGGGCTTCAGGCTCTCGTCCGACATGATCTTTTTCCACGCCTCGTCGCGGGTCGCCTTGTCGGGCCATTCGATGAACGAGAAGACCACGCCCTCGCCGTCCTCAGCCTTCACCGCGCGATAGAAGTCGGTGACCTCGCCTTTCGATACATCGTCCGAAAAGGCTTCGACGACCCGGCTCGCGCCGTTCTGCCGGAAGACCTTGGCCATCTTGGCGGCGAGCTCGCGATAGGCTTCGCGCTTGCCCTCGGGCACCGGGACGACGAAGCCGTCGGTGTAAGCGCCGCCGGGAGCGCCTTCCTCGACGATCGCGTCGAACCCGCCCATGATCATGCGCTTTCCGTCGAACGGCATATTCGCGCCCATGTCCTGCATCCGCGGATCGCTGCGAAACTTTTCATTCGCCGCGTCGCGATCCGCCTTCGAAGCATATTCGAAGAAGGAGAAGACGACCTTCTCGTCCGGCTTGGCGTCGACCGCTTTGCGGAAGTCGGTCACCTTCCCTTCGGGAACGTCGCTCTCCCAGGTTTCAACCATCCGGCCGACACCGATTTCCTGCGCCACCGGCGCGAAACCGGTTGAGTGCTTGAGGTAGGCGTCCTTGTTCGTCTGGGGGACGGGCGCGATGAATCCTTCGAAGTACGTCATGCTGCTGCTCCTTCGGGCTCGGGTTGCGGTTGGTTGGCGGCATAGACCGCGAGCTGGTCGGCGAGCGCCCGCTGGAATGCCGGGCGTGCCTCACCGCGCTTCTGATAGGCGTCAAGGTTCGGGAATTGGCTGACGAGGTCGGTGTGACGCAGGAAGCGTAGCGTCGTCGTCATGATTAGGTCGCCGATCGTGAATCGGCCCTCCAGCCACTCCTTGTCGCCGAGCCAGTCGGACACCCTCTTCAGCTTCAGTTTGACGAAATCCTCGGCACCGGGCCGCCGCAGCTTGGCCCATTCCTGGCCGGCGAAGAACAGGTCGATCAGAAGCAAGTTGATCAGTGCCGGTTCGACGCTGTTGAGCGCCGCAAAGGTCCATTGGATTGCGCGGAAGCGGCCCTGCGGATCCCGCGGCAGCAATGTCTCGGTCTGCTCGCCGATATACTGAACGATCGCGCCGGTTTCGAAAATTCTGACCTGCCCGTCGTTGAAGCACGGAACCTGGTCGAACGGCTGCTCGAGCAGATATTCGGGCGGCCGCTCCTGCCCGACCAGGCGGACTCGATAATCAAGACCCGCTTCCTCGAGCGCCCAGCGGGCGCGCAGGTCACGCACCACGCCCTGGGCGAATTCCGGCACCCAGCGGAATGCGGAGATCTCGATCGCCGCGTTCGGATTGACTGACATTATTCCCTCCTGGACTTCAAATGTTACGCGACAGATTCGGTTGCCTCGACTTCGACCGGCTGAGCCCCCTGTTCGGCGAACGTCGGATCCATCCACATCGGCTCCCAATGATGGCCGTCCGGGTCTTCGAAGCTGCGGCCGTACATCACGCTTCCCATGTCTTGCTTCGGTCCGACATCGGCCTTTCCACCCGCTGAGCCGGCCGCGTCGGTGATCCGATCGACCTTCGCCGGAGTGGCGCAGGAAATGGCGAGGATCACCTGACTGCTGCCGTGCGCGTCGGCAATGGGCTTTTGCGTGAACGTTGCATAAAAGGGGTGTGTGAGCAGCATGACCGAGATGGTGTCCGACAGCACCATCATCGCCGCCGCCTCGTTGCTGAACTTGGGTTCGTTGCGAAATCCGATGGCCTCGTAGAACGCCTTGGATCGTTCGAGGTCGGTCACCGGCAAATTCACGAAAATCATCTGGGGCATGAGTTCTTTCCTTCTGTTGGCGACTCGATTCGCTTGCTTTTTGCCGGGTGGAGTCATAAATTGCAACCATGCAGTTACAAAAACTAACTAACACAAGGCACAACGAGGATAAGCGGCGGTATGACGATGCGTGCGGCCTGGCCCACGCGCTCGATCTCCTCGGCGAACGGTGGGCCATGCTGGTGCTTCGCGAGCTCGCCTATGGGCCGCGCCGCTTTTCCGGGTTGAAGGGCGACTTGCCGGGAATTAGCGCGAATGTGCTCACGCAGCGTCTGACCGAACTCGAACGGCGCGGACTGGTGCGCAAAGCGAAGCTCCCGCCGCCGGCGTCGGTGCAGGTGTACGAAGCGACCGAGTGGGGCCTCGAGGCGATTCCGGCGATCGCCTCGCTCGGCCGATGGGCGGCGCGCAGCCCACTCCACGACCCAACCCTGCAGATGAGCCATGTATCGCTGATCATGTCGCTGCAGACGCTGCTGTCGCCTGAACTCGCCGACGGCCTGAACGCGCGCATTGGCTTCCGCCTCGGCGACGCGAGCTATGTCGTGCGGATCCACCATGGCCGGCTCGATGTCGAGCGCCGCGAAGTCCCGGACTGCGACGTGATCTTCACCGGCCCGCCGAGCGTGGTGGCCGCCGTGATCCACGGCGGCGCGCCCCTTGAAACCATCGGCGTCGAGGGAGACGTGGCGCTGGCGAAGCGCTTCATCACGCTATTTCCGCTACCGCCCAAAGTCCTGCAAAGTTGAGGCCGGCGCGGCCTTCCCCTAAGGCCCCGAACATGACTGATCTATCCAACGTCAATCCCGACAGCCGCGCCGAGACGCTGATGGCCTCGCCCGACAAGATCGTGAAAATCCGCGAGATGTTCGGAGTCGATTCGGACATGGAAGTGCCGGCGTTCAGCGAAGCCGACGAGCGCGTCCCCGATCTCGATCCGGCCTACGTGTTCGATCCGGATACGACGATTGCCATCTGTGCCGGTTTCTCGAAGAACCGCCGGGTCATGGTCCAGGGCTACCACGGCACCGGCAAGTCGACTCACCTCGAACAGGTCGCGGCGCGGCTCAACTGGCCGATGATCCGGATCAACCTCGACGCCCATATCAGCCGCATCGACCTCGTCGGCCGCGACGCGATCGTGCTGCGCGAAGGTCAGCAGGTGACCGAGTTCCGCGAAGGCCTGCTGCCGTGGGCGCTGCAGCACCCGGTCGCCTTGGTGTTCGACGAATATGACGCCGGCCGCCCCGACGTGATGTTCGTCATCCAGCGCGTGCTCGAAGCCGAGGGCAAGCTGACCTTGCTCGACCAGAATCGGGTGATCCGGCCGAATCCGTGGTTCCGGCTGTTCGCGACGACCAACACCGTCGGCCTCGGCGACACCACCGGCCTCTATCACGGCACCCAGGCGATCAATCAGGGCCAGATGGACCGCTGGAACATCGTCACCACGCTCAATTATCTGCCCGCCGCGGTCGAGGCTCAGATCGTACTCGCCAAGTCGGGCGAATATGACGAGCCCGGCGGCAAGGAGGTTGTCGACAAGATGATCAAGGTCGCGGATCTCTCGCGACAGGGCTTCATGAACGGCGACATCTCGACGGTGATGAGCCCGCGCACGGTGATCAGCTGGGCGCAGAACGCGCACATCTTCGGCGACGTCGGCTACGCCTTCCGCGTCTCGTTCCTCAACAAATGCGATGAAACCGAACGGCCGCTGATCGCCGAATATTATCAGCGCGTGTTCGGCGTGGACTTGCCGGAGAGCGTGGTCGGGAAGGCGAGCTAGGCCGGGTGGCCGATCGGCTCGATCTCTTTCGCCGCGCGCTGGCGGGCGCGACTCGGGCTATTGCCAAGGACGCGGAAGCCGATGTCGTCTTCGCTTCAGAGGCTGCTGCCGCGTCGGGCAAGACTGCTCGCGTTCCATCGCCCGGGCCCGGGCTCGAGACCAGCCTGGTGGCCGAAGCGCGTGGCGCTGCGGACGCGCTGGCGCTCCGCCTCCGCTTCCACGACGCGAAGGTGCACGCCCGGGTCGCTCCCGCCGACCCCGACGCGCGCGGCGTGTTCGACGCGCTCGAAACGGCGCGGGTGGAGGCGCTCGGCGCGCGTGCGATGGGCGGCGTGCGCGATAATCTCAATCATCTGACCGACGCCCGCGTGCGGTCCGATGCGATTGTTCGCGCGCGCACTGCAGAGGAGGTTCCACTGGCGACCGCGATCGGCCTGCTCGCCCGCGAGCGGCTGACCGGCGAGGCCCCGCCCAAAGCGGCGCTGGCCGGGCTTAAGCTGATCACCCCGTGGATCGAGGATAAGGCCGGGGCCGAGCTCGATTCGCTCGCCCTGACGCTCGACGACCAGGCCGCCTTCGCCAAACTCTCGCGCCGGCTGCTCGAGGATCTCGAGCTCGCGACGGCCGAAGACTTCGACGAGGACCAACCGGAAGAAGGCGGCGACGAAGCCGAGGGCGAGGAAGGCGGGGGCGAGGACGCGACCGAACAGGGCGACGATTCCAATCCGGCCGGCGGCGATATGGAGATGCGCGGCGAGGAAGCCGAGGACGGCTCGGCCGAGGAACGCGGCTCGGACCAGATGGAGATGGACGAGGCCGACGGCGTTGCCAACGAAGACATCAACGACAGCGCCTTCGCATCCCCCGGCCGCCGCAACTGGGAGCTCGCCCCGGAAAGCGACTACAAGGTTTTCACCAGCCGCTTTGACGAGACCGTCGAAGCCAATGAGCTATGCGACGAGGAGGAGCTGGGCCGGCTCCGCGCTTATCTCGACCAGCAGATGAGCGGCCTCCAGAATGTCGTCGCCAGGCTCGCCAACCGGCTCCAGCGGCGGCTGCTCGCGCAGCAGGCGCGGAGCTGGGACTTCGACCAGGAGGAAGGCATGCTCGACGCCGCGCGCCTGGCGCGGGTGGTCGTCAATCCCGCCCACGCTCTGTCGTTCAAGATCGAGCGCGATACCGAATTCCGCGACACCGTCGTCTCGCTCCTGATCGACAATAGTGGCTCGATGCGTGGCCGCCCGATCGCCATCGCCGCGATCTGCGCCGACATTCTCGCCCGGACGCTCGAACGCTGCGGGGTGGCGACCGAGATTCTCGGCTTCACGACGCGGGGCTGGAAGGGCGGGCAGAGCCGCGAGGCGTGGCTTGCCGCCGGCCGGCCGGCCAATCCCGGCCGCCTCAACGATTTGCGCCACATTCTCTACAAGCGAGCCGAGGAGCCTTATCGCCACGGCCGCCGCAACCTCGGCCTGATGATGCGCGAAGGTTTGCTCAAGGAAAATATCGACGGCGAGGCGTTGCTGTGGGCGCACAATCGCCTGATTGCCCGGCCCGAGGAGCGGCGCATCCTGATGGTCATTTCCGATGGCGCCCCGGTCGACGATTCGACCGCTTCGGCCAATGGCGGCTCATATCTCGAGCGGCATTTGCGGCAGGTCATCGAGTGGATCGAAAAGCGCTCGCCGGTCGAATTGCTGGCGATCGGCATCGGCCACGACGTGACGCGCTATTACGAACGCGCGGTCACGATCATGGACGCCGACCAGCTCGCCGGCGCGATGGTCGAGCAATTGGCGAGACTGTTCGAAACGCCGTAAAGCCAAGGCGCGTTCAGGGGCAGCTTCGGGTATAAAGCGGATGTTAGTTCGAGCCAGGAAACCAGCCCGCAGGGCGTAGCTTAAATTATGCAAGCGCCACCATCGGGAAATGACGACATACAACCCGCAAGGAGGTGGATGGATGAAGGCATCGTTGTGACGGACCGGGCTGCTGGAACGGTCGGGATGAAGCTGGCGGAGCGACCCGAGCCGCAAGCAGCGATCAACGATGTCGTTGTTCAGGTTTGTGCGTCAGGATTCGTCGGAACTGAGTTGGCATGGCCGTCGACCTGGACCGATCGCATCGACCGGGACCGAACACCGTCGATTCCCGGGCACGAGCTGGCCGGAGTGGTTACCGCCCTCGGCTATGGCACGGCTGGGCTGTCAGTGGGACAGCGGGTGTTCGGCCTCACGGATTGGTATCGCGACGGCACGTTGGCCGAGTCCACGGCGGTTGAGGCGCGCTACGTCGCACCGCTGCCGGGCGACGTCGACTTCACGGTTGGCGCAAGCCTGCCGATCTCGGGCCTGACTGCGTGGCAGGGACTGTTCGAGCACGGTCGCCTTCGGGCAGGGCAGAGCGTCATCGCGCATGGTGCGGCCGGCGCAGTCGGGTCGATGGTGACACAACTCGCACGATTGGCGGGCGCGTACGTCATCGGAACCGGACGCGCCGCCGATCGTCAGGCAGCGCTCGACTTCGGCGCGAACGAGTTCGTCGACCTTGAGAACGACGCCTTGGAAGACGTCGGCGGCGTCGATTTGGTGTTCGATCTCATCGGCGGCGACATTGGGAAGCGATCCGCGCGCCTGGTTCGAGCCGGAGGAACGCTGGTGTCCATCGTTGGTCCGATTGAGGCGCGGCCCGTCGACGGCCTAGCGATCGACTTCGTTGTCGAGTCCGATCGTGCCCAACTGAGCGAGATCGTCCAGCGGGTCCGGGACGGACGCCTGAGGACGAACATCGGCACCGTCGTGACCCTCGACGACGCCGTCCCCGCCTTCAACCCGACCGAGCGACGCCAGGGGAAGACGATCATCCGCGTTCATTCGTGAGCGACACGCGCCCATCGCGCGACCCATAGACTGATCGATTGGCGACTCGCGTCAGATCCCAAACCCTGAGCCGGCATGCCGGGGGCGGCCCGAGAACGACCTCCCGATTATGCTCAGTCCGCGGCAACTTCGATGTGGGAGAAAGTCAAAAAATTGGGCCCGGCACGATCGCTCGCACCGGGCCCCCCTCGTTATGCGACGCGAGGGAAGTTGTCTGTTGCCAGACGCGACGGAGAAAAGGGGAAAACCCCGCCGGATGCCGGGGCTTATGCGCGATTCACGGGCAATCGATGCTGAACGGGCCTTGCAGCACGCGTTCAGCAAAAGCCGTGGAAGTCCAGCCGGTTAAACGGCTTGTGGAGCGCCCTTCTTGGCGATCTCGCGCTTGAGCTTGCGGACCTTGGGCGACAGCTTGTCGTCGCTGGTCTTCAGCAGCCAATTGTCGAGGCCGCCGACATGTTCGACCGAGCGCAGGCCGTGGGTCGACACGCGCAGCTTGACGCTCTGGCCGAGCGCATCGGAGAGCAAAGTCACGTTCTGCAAATTGGGCAGAAACGTGCGCTTGGTCTTGTTATTGGCGTGGGAAACATTGTTGCCCACCTGCCGGCCCTTGCCGGTCAGCTCGCATACCCGCGACATGGTTTTGTATCCTGATGTGGTCGAGCACGTGAGCGCGCCCGGAAAGCGCCGCCCGTTAGCCGCTGGCCGCTTACTCGTCAACGTCGGGGGAGAGTTCCGAACCGGCAACTCTCGGCGAACGGTTGCGTTATGGCACGAACAAGGGAGCCAAGACATGCGCGCCGTTCTTTTGATCCCGATCGTGGCTGTGCTCGTGATCCTCGCTGGCGTCGTCACTGGATTCATCGACATCAACCAGATTCGCGGCGCCCGGGCTCCGGAGGTTTCGACGACCCACAACGGCATCGTCGCCAAGGGCGGGCAGACGCCGGCGTTCGATGTCGAGACCGGCTCGGTCGAGGTCGGCTCGCGCAATGCGACGGTCAAGGTGCCGTCGCTCGAGGTCAAGCCGCCAGTCGAGAGCAACACTGCCGCCAATCAGGTCAAATAGCTGACACGGCCGGCCGCCTTGGCTAGGCGGTCGAGCGATGAGCTTCCCGATGCCCGTCCCGATGCGCCGCGCGCTCGACCTTGCCGCCGAAGCCGCGGCGGCCGGCGAAGTGCCGATCGGTGCGGTCGTGACTCGCGGCGAGGAAATTCTCGCCGAGGCCCGCAATGCGATGCGCGGGTCGAACGACCCGACGGCTCACGCCGAGATCGAGGCGATCCGCGCCGCCGCCACCCGCCTCGGCACGCCGCGGCTCGACGAGTGCACTTTGTGGGTGACGCTAGAGCCGTGCGCGATGTGCGCCGGGGCAATCGCGCTCGCGCGGCTCAAGGCGCTGCGCTTCGCCGCAGAGGACCCGAAGGGCGGGGGCGTGATCCACGGGGCCAAGGTCTTCGCCCAGCCCACCTGCCATCATCGGCCGGATGTGCTTGGCGGCATCGGCGACGAAGAATCGGCCGAACTGCTCCGCGGCTTCTTCGCCCAGCGGCGTTAGGCTAGCCGCGGAAGGGAACCAGCCGGATTTCGACCCGGCGGTTCGCCGCTTTTTGCGCCTCGTCGGTCTCCGGATTGTAGAGCGGGGCAGATTCGCCGAGGCCGCGCGCGGCGATCCGCGCCTTGGCCACGCCGTGACCGGCGAGGTACGTGGCCGCAGCGTTGGCCCGCTTCTGCGATAGCGCCAGATTGCCATGCGGCGTGCCCGACGTGTCGGAATGGGCGAGCACGTCGACATAGGTCTGGTTGAAGGTCTTGAGCGTCCGCGACACTTCTTTGAGCGTCGCGTCGATTTGCGGCTTGATCGCCGCACTTCCGGGAGCGAACGTCATCACCGCCGGGACTCGCACCAAAATTCCGTCGGGCAACCGGATCACGTCGATCCCGATGCCCGCCGTCTGGCTTCGCAGCTCCTGCTCGGCGCGGTACATGTAGCCGCCAACCGCGGCCGGGTTGAGCGGACGAATTCCGGCTGCCTTCATTCTCTTGGCGCGGGCCGCACGGTCGCCGATGATGCCGCCGTTCAGATAAGCCGCGGAGAGACCCAACGCGGTGAAGGCCGCGGGTCGCACCGGTGGCGGCCCTGGCTGCCCGAACGGTCCGACGCCGCAGCCCGACAACAGCAAGGCGCCAAGCGCAATCGTGGCGACGCTGCGGGTCCGATTCATGAGTGGATTCTCCAACGGGATGACGCGGTGAAACCGACCCATTGCATAGATGGTTCCGCGCGTGAACCAACCGCAAACTTGTGAACCGCGTCCGCAACACGCTAGACACGCTCCAACGCCGATGAGCGAACAGCTTCTCCCCATACCGTGGCTCGACGTCCTGCTGATCCTGGCGCTGGTCGGGGTCAACGGCGTCCTGTCGATGAGCGAGCTCGCGATCGTCTCGTCGCGCGAGGCCCGGCTAAAGGCAATGGCCCGGTCGGGCAGCGGCGGCGCGCAGTGCGCGCTCGACCTCGCCGCCGACCCGGGGCGCTTCCTGTCGACGGTCCAGACCGGGATCACCCTGATCGCCATTTTCGCCGGCGCATTCTCGGGCGCCAGCCTGGGCGAACCGGTGACGCAGCGGATCGAGTTTCTCGGTCTCGCTCCGAACACCGCGCATGCCGTCGGGTTCGGCCTGGTCATCGTCCTCACGACCTTTGTCTCATTGGTTATCGGCGAGATTGTCCCCAAGCAGATCGCGCTGCGCTCGCCCGAACCGATCGCCGTCGTGATGTCGCGCCCGATGCGCTGGCTGGCCGTGGTGACCGCCCCGTTCGTGTGGCTGCTCGACGGCACCAGTACCCTCATTTTCAAGCTGTTCCGGTTCGACCGCGGGTCGAAGAACCAGGTGACCGCCGAGGAATTGCACCTGGTTGTCGCCGAAGCCCAGAGCGCCGGCGTGCTTGAAGAAAGCGAGCGCGCGATCATCTCGGGGATCGTCCGGCTGGCCGATCGTCCGGTCCGCGAAGTGATGACCCCGCGCACCGACGTCAACTGGATCGACATTCGCGCGACCGAGGAACAGATTCGCCAGGAATTGCTCGAATTTCCGCATAGCCGGATCCCGGTGGCCGACGGTTCGGTCGACAATATTGTCGGCGTAATCCAGTCCCGCGACATTCTTGCCGCCGTGCTGGACGGGCGGCCGCTCGACCTCAACGGACTGTGCCGCTCGGCGCCGGTCATCCCCGACCTGATGGATGCGATGGACGCGCTAATTGTGTTGCGCCGCGCCGAAGTTCCGCTCGCTCTGGTCCATGACGAATACGGACATTTCGACGGGATCGTCACGCCTGGAAGTATTCTCGCCGCGCTCGCCGGGAGCTTCGCGAGCGACCTCGACCAGGGTGACGAGCCGGCGCTGGTCGAACGCGCGGATGGCAGCTGGCTGGTGTCGGGGGCGGCGAGCGCGGATTTGCTCGCGGACCAGCTCGGCGTCCGGCTCCCGGACGATCGCGACTATTCGACCGTCGCCGGATTTGCTCTATCGGTGCTCAAGCATTTGCCCGACACCGGCGAGGTCTTTCGCCACGACGGCTGGTCGTTCGAGATCGTCGACATGGACGGCCGCAAGATCGACAAGCTGATCATCTCGCAGCCCAAACGCCGGCAGTCGGAAGCAGAAGCGTCAGCCGCGACCTAGAGCTTGCCGAACCTTTGCTCGTACCCGTCCACGTCGTTGCGGGCGAGATAAGCCGCTTGCTCGACCACGCGATCGCGCATGATTCGGCCGCTGAACGCGCCGAGCTGGACATCGAGCCGCTCGATTTCGGTCGCGGTCAAATGCGCGAGCTGATCGAACCGGACAAACCCGAGCCGATGAAGCGCGGCCGCGAATTTTGGGCCGACCCCTTTCATCCGGCCGAAGTCGTCCGCGGGTTCCTTGTCGCCCGACAATTCGCGGTGGACTGGCGCTCCGATGAGTTCGCCGGCCACATCGCTGGTCGCTGCGGCCGCCTCGCTGGCAAGCCCGCGGCCCTCGGAGCGTTGCGTTCGTGCCATGTGCGGGCGCACCGGCGCGCTGTCGGTCAGGCGGACGCGCTGCCGCGGTCGAGCCAGCAGGATGACGGCGATCGCGATTGCAATCGCGAGCAGGATTATCGGCCAATAATCGCGAACAGCGTCCATTCGATCACCATTTCCATTGCGCGTTATAACGACGGTGGAGCTCGACCAGATAGGCGAGCAGCATGCCGAAAAGGAAGCCGGCAATGGCGATCAGCGCGGCTTCGGCGATCAATGGGAATCCGCTGCGGTTAGCCGACCAGCTGACGCTGCTGACTCCGGGCAATTGGTCCAGCACGCGAACCAGCTCGCTGTGCTGGAAATCGTCGGCCTTGCCGGTCAGGATCAGCCGGCGCGACAACGGACCGCGCTGCAGCCGAGCCGTGACCTGGGTCATTTCGTAATAATCGAGGGCCTGCCGAGCGCCGCGCTCAACCCGGTCTGTGAATTGGTTGGCGCCGCCGAGAGGCCCGTGCCACAGCGCCGCGGCGGCGATGGCCGCCAACACGCCGCAGCCCAGAACGGCGCTCCGTTTGCTCGGCCGGCGGAAGGCGACGGTTCGCGCGATCGCGCCGATCACCAGCCCGGCGGCGAATATCGGCCAAAAATAGGTCCACAGTGCGCTCATGCTGGAGTCCGTTCGAACTCACGCCAGCCGATGTCGCGGCGGTGGAAGCCGTCGGCGAAGTCGATCTGGTCGACCGCGCGATAGGCCCGTGCCCGCGCATTGGCGAACGTGTCGGCGACGGCGGTCACGGCGAGCACGCGCCCGCCCTTGGCGATCAGCCCGCCATCAATAAGCGACGTACCTGCGTGAAACACGGTGACTCCTTCAACCTGTTCGGCGGCCTCGATCGCGCGGATTGCTCCGCCGCTGGCCGGCGTCCCGGGATAGCCGCGCGCCGCGACGATCACGGTCATCGCATGTTTCGCTGCGAGCTGCGGCGGGTCGATCGCATCGAGCCGACCTTTCGCGACGACGTCCAATAACTCCGCGAAGTCGCCCCCGATCAACGGCATGATCGCTTCGCATTCGGGATCGCCGAAGCGGACATTATATTCGATCAGCTTGGGGCCGGCCGCGGTCAGCATCAATCCGGCGTATAATACTCCGTTGAAGGGCGTTCCGGCTTTAGCCATCGCCCGGGCAGTCGGTCGGATAATTTCGTCCATCGCCCGCGCCTGGAGCTCAGCGGTGAGGACGGGGGCCGGAGCATAAGCGCCCATCCCTCCGGTGTTCGGCCCGGTATCGCCTTCGCCGACGCGCTTATGATCCTGCGCCGACGCGAGCGGGATCGCAGTCTCGCCGTCGACCAGCGCGAACAGACTTGCCTCCTCGCCGTCGAGGAACTCTTCGATGACCAGCGGCGCATCCTCGGCGTCGCGAATCGCCCCTTCCGCCTCCTCGCGGGTCAGCGCCACCGTCACGCCCTTGCCGGCGGCGAGGCCGTCGGCCTTGATCACGACCGGCAATCCGAACCGGTGGAGTTCGGCAAGCGCGTCACCGGCACGATCGACCCGCACATAGTCGGCAGTCGGGATGCCATTCGCGCGGCACAAATCCTTGGTGAAGCCCTTGGAGCCTTCGAGCTGGGCGGCGGCGGCGCTGGGTCCGAACACCGCGAACCCGGCGGCCCGCAGCGCGTCGCCGACCCCGGCGACCAGCGGTGCTTCCGGCCCGATCACCACCAGGTCGATGGCTCCTGTGCTGGCCAGCTCGATAATCGCAGATGCATCGCACGGGTCGATCGCCGCGCATTCCGCCCAGCGGGCGATGCCCGGATTGCCCGGCGCCGCGAGCAACCGGTCGCAGCTTGGCGATTGCCTAAGCCGCCACGCGAGCGCATCTTCGCGGCCGCCCGAACCCAAGAGCAGAATATTCATGGATCTCCCTGACGACACGCGTGCCGGCCTGTTAGCGAAGGTCGCTCCCGGCGACAATTCGCCGCCGCTCAGCGTCACCGAACTGTCGGGTGCACTGCGGCGCACGATCGAGACGGCGTTCGGCGAAGTCCGCGTGCGCGGCGAAATCTCCGGGTTCAAGCGCCACGCTTCCGGCCATTGTTATTTCACGTTGAAGGATGAGAACGCGTGCATCGACGCGGTCATCTGGCGAACCAGCACGACCGCGCTCGCTTTCAAGCCCGAAGACGGCGCCGAAGTCATCGCGACCGGCAAGCTCACCATCTACCCGGGCCGCTCAAAATATCAGATCGTCGTCGAGCGGATGGAGCTGGCGGGCGAGGGGGCGCTGCTCGCGTTACTCGAACGGCGGCGCAAGGCGCTTGCCGCCGAGGGCTTGTTCGATCCGACGCGCAAGCGCCGGCTGCCGTTCCTGCCGCGCGTAATCGGGGTCGTCACTTCGCCGACCGGCGCGGTGATTCGCGACATTCTCCATCGGCTCGAGGACCGCTGCCCGACCCACGTCATCCTGTGGCCGGTCGCGGTCCAGGGCGAGGGCGCGTCGGCGCGGATTGCCGAGGCGATCCGCGGCTTCCCGGCGATTTCTCCGCGGCCCGACTTGCTGATTGTCGCGCGCGGCGGCGGGTCGATCGAAGATCTGTGGGCGTTCAACGAGGAGGAGGTGGTGCGGGCCGCGGCCGAATCGCCCATCCCGCTGATCTCGGCGGTGGGGCATGAGACCGACACCACGCTGATCGATTTTGCCGCCGACCTGCGTGCACCGACGCCGACCGCGGCCGCCGAGCTGGCCGTGCCGGTTCGCGCCGAACTCTTTGGCCAGCTCGCCGAACTCGGCCGCCGCGCCCAGCAATGCCTCGCCCGCCGCGCGGAACGCAGCCGCGAGCGCTTTGACCTGACAGTCGGCCGCTGGCCCGAGCCGGCGGCGTTGTTCGCGCCGCGGGCGGAGCGCCTCGACGAACTCGGCGAGCGACTGCCGCGCTCGCTCGCCGCCCGCGCCGGCAACGCTCGCGCTGATATGAACCTGATCGCCGGCCGCCTCCGCCGCGAGCTGGTCGACCAGCGGATCGAACGCATGTCCGAGCGGCTCGCCGCCGCCTGGAAGATGGCCGAGTTGGCCCATCCCGAACGTCCGCTCGGTCGCGGGTTTGCGCGCGTTACCGATCGTGCCGGCAAGACTCTGATCCACGCGGGCGACGCGCGCGCGTCGCGCGCGCTTCGCCTGCGCTTTGGCGATGGCGAGGTCGACGCGACCGTCGACGGGGTTCCAGCGAAAACATCGCCGGTTGAGCGCAAGCCGCGCCGATCCTATGTGGCTCGGCAGCCCGGACTGTTCGATCCGCCGGAGGAATGAAATCGATGCTGATGACCGGAAGCGGCAAGCTCGCGCGAGTCCATTATCTGCCAGGCACGTTCCGGCTGCTGTCGGATGGCGACCATGTGCTGTGCGCGGTTACTGGGGTCCGCATTCCGCTGCACGAACTGCGTTATTGGAGCATCGAACGGCAGGAAGCTTATTACGACGCGGCGGCGAGCTTCAAGGCGGAAGCTGCCGGCCGCGCAAAAGCCTAGCCGATCCGCTTGACCTTGAACCCGGGCTGCCCGTTCAGTCTCAGGAAGAACGATCCAAGCGCGCCGCGATGGACCACGACCTTTTGGCCCTTTTCCGGCGGAAGGGCGAGTTGTGTGTCGTCGGTTTGCGCCCACTCCGATCCGTCGGCGAGGCGGACGGTCCAGCCGTTGTAGCCGTTGTTGGTGAAAGCCGTCACGGTGCTCGCGATTTCCTTCACCTGATCCTCGTTGCCGCCGAACAGGCCGCCGAAATCGGGCACCGAGAAACCGAATAATGAACGCTTCGCGGCGGTCGCCCGGGCCTTGTCGATCAACACCAGATCCTTCTTGGCAATCGCCTGATCGACGGCGGCGGTTTCGCGGTCGAAGCAAGCGAGGCGCTGGGCATTATCCTGAATCGCGCGGCAACCAAACAATCGCTGGACGCTCGGTGGGGTCCCTGTGACGGCCGGGCCGCGAGCATTTGCCGCGTCCGCGGCAGTGATTGCCAAAGCCGCTGTAATCAGGACAAAATTCCGCATGTTCGCTGACCCCCTAGAGTGCGCTCGAAGCCTAGGCCGACCCTAGCGAAAAGCACAAGCTGCGCTGTTGCAAAATTGATACAACGCTTTGACAACTCGCGCGGAGGGCTCCCTCGGTCATTGCCAGCCTCTCGCGGCATCACCTATCAGCGAGCCGCAGTTCGGCAAAGTTGCGTTTGCCGATCCACGGCAGCCGTGCCCCCGGTGCGGCTAGTGAAGGGGAAGATTAAATGAAGCTCGATTTTCGTCAGCGCCTGCTCGCGACCACGCTCTTGGTTGGTGCCAGCATGGCTGCTTCGCCTGCGTTTGCGCAGACCGCACCCACGCCGCCGGACACGGCGGCTGGAGACCAGCCGACGACGGCCGCTCCGGTGGCAAACGCCGCCCCGCCGGCGACGGCTGCCCCGGCCGACACCGGCCGCAGCCCTGGCGACATCGTCATTACCGGTTCGCGCATTCCGCAGGTCAATCTGACCTCGCCGGCGCCGGTCACGGTGGTCACGAGCCAGGACGTCAAGCTGACCGGCACGACCCGCGTCGAGGATCTCCTCAACCAGCTGCCGTCGGTTGGCGCTTCGCAGGCCTCGGGCGTGTCGAACGGCGCGACCGGCACCGCCGAAGTCGATCTTCGTTACCTCGGTTCGAAGCGCACCTTGTCGCTGATCAACGGTCGCCGGTTGACCCCGGGTGACCCGAACAGCTCGAGCCAGGCGGCCGACCTTAACCTCATCCCCGCCTCGCTGATCAAGCGCGTCGAGGTGCTGACCGGCGGCGCTTCCTCGACTTATGGCGCGGACGCCGTCGCCGGCGTCGTCAACTTCATCATCGACACCAATTTCACCGGTATCCGGTTCGATGGCCAGGCCAGCTTCTACCAGCATGATAACCGCAACCCGAGCGTCAGCGGTGGGCTCACCATGAACGACATCGCCCATCGCAATGGGAGGAACTTCAGTCTCGCTCACGGTAATTCGGCCAACGGCGGGTCCTTCGATGGCACGGTGTCATTCGGCACCGCGTTCGACGACGGACGTGGTCATGCGGTCGCCTATGTCGGCTACCGCAAGGTCGATGCGGTCTTGCAGGCCAGCCGCGACTACAGCGGCTGCGTGATTCAGAATACTGGCGGCGGCGTACCTCGCTGTGGTGGTTCGGCCACGGCTAACCCGGGCACGGCGGTCATCTTCCCGTCAACAACCAACACCTCGACGGTCGCGGCGCTCGGGCCGGGAACGATCACTCCGTTCGCGCAGAACCTCTATAACTTTGCGCCGACTAACTACTTCCAGCGTCCTGACGAACGCTACATCGGTGGCGCCTTCGCCAATTATGAGATCTCGCCGGCGGTCAAGCCGTACCTCGAGTTCATGTTCATGGACGACCACACGGTGGCGCAGATCGCGCCGTCTGGCGACTTCGGCAATACCCTGACGATCAACTGCGACAATCCGCTGATGAGCGCTGCGCAGCTTGCGGTAATTTGCAACCCGAACAACATGATCAACGGTTTCCTCGGCAATTTCCCGCTGGCGGTCGGTGCGCCGTACAACCCGAACGGGGTTGTTCTAAGCCCCGGCAGCGTTGCTCCACCGCTCACCTTCTTCGACGCTCGCGGCAATACCTATAACGAGGCATTCTTTCAGCTGCTGCGCCGGAACACCGAGGGCGGCAACCGCCAGTCGGATCTCGAGCACACCAGCTATCGCGGCGTGCTTGGCGTCAAGGGTGACCTCAACAAAGCCTTCTCGTACGACGCTTACTACCAGTACGGCAAAACCGACTATTCGCAGGTTTACCGCAACGAATTCTCGGCGGCACGCCTAGGGCGTGCCTTGAACGTCGTGAACGTCGATCCGGCAACGGGCGCGGTGGTGCCGGTTGGCACTGCGGGCTCGGTGACCGAGTGCCGCTCGGTACTTGACGGAACCGACCCGGCTTGCGTGCCGTATGACGTGTTCGGCGCCAGCGCGTCGGCTGCGGCGGTCAATTATTTGAACGTGTTCGGTGTGATCCACGGCACGACCACGGAGCAGATTGCGGACGCCAACGTCACCGGCGCGCTCGGCGAATATGGTTTCCAGACCCCATGGTCGGATGAAGGCGTCAGCATCAACTTTGGCGGCGAGTACCGCAAGGAAGCGCTGCACCTCGATCCGGATCAGGAATTCCAGACCGGCGATCTCACCGGCCAGGGTGCCCCGACGCTCCCGGTCGACGGCAACTTCCACGTGCTGGAAGTGTTCGGTGAGACCCAAATCCCGATCGTGCGTCATAGCTTCATCGAAGATTTCACGATCAATGCCGGCTACCGTTACTCGGCTTACAAGATCAGCAGTGGGCGCAAGTACAATACGTCAACGTACAAGCTCGGCGTGGAGCTGGCGCCGGTGAGCGACATCCGGTTCCGTGCGTCCTACAACCGCGCGGTCCGTGCGCCCAACATCCAGGAACTGTTCGCACCGCAGTTTGTCGGCCTCGACGGCTCGGTCGATCCGTGCGCGGGTCTCACCGACGCACTCGGTAATCCGCGGCCTGTAGCTGCGGGCGACTTCGGCTGCCGCGCGCAGAACCTTGCAATCGGTCAGAGCCCCGCGCCGAACCCGGCCGGGCAGTATAACGGCCTGCTCGGCGGCGAGCCGGATCTAAATCCAGAGAAAGCGACCACCAAGACCATAGGTGTTGTACTCCAGCCGCGCTTTATCCCGGGCTTCGCAGCGACGATCGATTATTGGAACATCGATCTCAAGAACGCGATCCAGGGCTTTGGCGCTGACGCGATCATCAACAACTGCATTGCCCATACTACCGGAACGACACCGGATACGATCGCGTCATCTTGCGCGCTCATCCACCGCAATGCGGCGGGCTCGCTGTGGTTGACCCCGGACGGGTTTATCAACGACCTTCCGAGCAACTCGGGTGAAATCAAGACCGACGGCGTCGATGCCACACTGACGTACAGCCACCGCCTGGGTGGTCTCGGCACCTTGTCGACAAACTTCAATGGTACCTACCTGCACAAATATAAGGTCAACAACGGCCTCGAGGGCGGCATTTACGACTGCGCCGGCCTCTATGGCCCAACCTGCAGCGGTGGCGGTGTTGCGAGCTCGGCACCGATGCCGAAGTGGCGGCACAAGATGCGGCTAACCTTGCAGCTTCCGGCCGGGCTCGGGTTCTCCGGCCAGTGGCGCTACATCGGCAAGGTCAAGGCCGAAACGCTCGATCCTTCGGAGACGTTGACCGGCGCGAACAACTTCGACCCGGGCCTACATATCGGGGCGCAGAGCTACTTCGATCTCGCCACGACGTTCACGGTTGGGGACCACCTCAATCTTCGCGTGGGCGCCAACAACATCCTGGATCGGCAGCCGCCGCTGGTCACCAGCGGCAACGCCAACAGGTCTGGATCGAACCTCTGCCCGGCCGGCTCGTGCAACGGCAACACCTATCCCGGCACCTACGATGCGCTCGGTCGCTTCATCTACGCTGGCGCGACCGTCAGTTTCTAAGCCAGTCGGTTCGAATTGGGGCGGCGGACAATGTCCGCCGCCCCTTTTTGTGTCCGCAATCCCGAATGGCCATTTGTCAGAGCCGCAATTGCCCGGCTAGATTGAGACAAATGGCAGAGACCACCACGATCGACGAGATAACTGCCGGCGCCATTCGCCGCGCGCTCGAGTCCGCGGCAGCGGGACGCATCGCGGAAGCCTGCGCGTTGGCCGACGTGGGGCTGGCAGACGGGGGAGATCCTGCGTCCTTGCACGCGCTGCTCGGGATGCTTCGCTGCAGATCGGGCGACATGGATCGGGGCATCGGCCATCTTCGCGCGGCGCATCGCGCAAGGCCGGCGGATCCTGTGATCGCCGGCAACCTTGCGTCGGCATTGGCTGAATTAGGGAAATTCAAAGAGGCGTTGGATGTCGTCAGCGCGGACCTTGCTCGTTCTGACCGGACCTTCAAACTTCTGAAGCTGCGCGGTTTCCTGGCGCAAAGTAGCGAGGAGTTCGCTGTTGCCATTGACGCCTACGAACAAGTCGTCGCGGCGGCCCCCGCGGATTGGGAAAGCTGGAACAATCTCGGGAATTCACGCAACGCGGCTGGTGATCTTGAAGGCAGCATCGAAGCGCTCAGGCGTGCGGCCGATCTCAATCCAGTCTCCGCCCCAATTCGCATCAACCTGGCGACGGCGCTTGCGGCGGCTGCTTCATTCGACGAGGCCGAAGCGCAGCTGCGCAAGATGGCGGAAGACTTCCCGGCCGACGCCAAGCCGATGCGTGAGCTGCATGGCTTTTTGAAACAGCAGGCCCGTGACGAGGAGGCGCTTGACGCAATAGAGGAGGCTGTCGCCCGCGCGCCGGCTGATTTGGAGCTGCGGCTGGCGCTGGCCAGCCATCGACTTTCGTTGCTCCAACATTCGGCCTCTGAGGAGGCTTATTCCGAAGTTGTGCGCCGCGATCCCGGAAACTCGCTTGCGAATATCGGGCTCGCGGTGGTTCTCGAACTCACAAATCGGTCGGAGGATCTGTCGTCGTTGGTTAGTGATGCGGCAGCTAGAGGCGTCGCTGACGATGCGATGAATTTCATCCGCGCCTTCGACCATCGCCGCGCCAAGAGATTTCAGGAAGGCCTCGCATCGCTCTCCCGGGTCCCGGAAGAACTTGAGACGGCGCGCCGGTTTCATCTGCTCGGACAGCTCGAGGACGGTGCCGGCAATTACGATCAGGCGTTCGTGGCATTTGAACGCATGAATGAAATACAGCGAGCCGATCCGTCCCAGCCGGAGGAGCGCGGCGCCAGGTATCGATCGAACATCCAGCAGCAACTCGACCTGATGACCGGGGAATGGGCCGCTCCGTGGATCAAGGTGCCGATCGACGATCGACCCTCGCCCGCATTCCTCGTGGGATTCCCGCGCTCGGGAACGACCTTGCTGGACACGATCCTGATGGGTCATCCGAAGGTCGAGGTTCTCGAGGAAGAGCCGCCACTTCGTCACGCCCAAGCGGCATTGCAGGACTTTGCGAACCTCCCGAGAGCGGAAGAGCAAGACGTCAAAGCCGCGCGGGATCTGTATTTCGAATCCGCAGGCAAGCTGACGCCACTCGCGCCCGGGAACTTGCTCGTCGACAAGAATCCGCTGGCGATGAACGGAGTCCCGTTGATCCAGCGGATGTTTCCCGACGCGCGCATCATTCTTGCTTTGCGTCACCCGTGCGACGTTGTGTTGTCGTGCTTCGTGACAAATTTCAAACTGAACGACGGGATGGTCAACTTCATGCGGCTGGAAACCGCGGCGGAATTGTATGACCTGAGCTTCCGTTATTTTGAGCGCGCCTGTGAACTCCTGCGGCCTGAGGTCTATACCATTCGTTACGAGAATCTTGTCGAGGATCGCGATCGGGAACTGCGACCGTTGTTCAATTTCCTGGACCTCGAATGGGCTGATGACGTCCTCGATCATCAGGCGACGGCGCGGGGTCGCAGTCACATCAAGACGGCGAGCTATGCGCAAGTCGTCCAACCGATCTACAAGCAGTCTGCGGGACGGTGGCAGAATTACCGCAAGCACCTCGAGCCGATCATTCCGCTACTGCGTCCGTGGATCGAAAAGTTTGGGTACGAGGCCTGACCGGTGGATGCCGAGACGCTCATTGGCCAGGCTGAGAGAGCGCTCGGCACCGGGGACATTCGATTAGCCTCGGAGCTGCTGGAACGTGCCGCGGCCGTACGACCTGATGATCCGGATCTATGGCTGCGCGCGGCCGCGCTCCATCGCGGCGCCGGTAAGCCGCGAAAGGCGCTCCAGGCGGTGCATCACGCGCTCAAATCTGTCCCGCTGGACTTCACCGCCCTCCTCATGCGTGCGAGCCTGCTGGAAAAACTCGGAGACTCCGGAGCGCCCGAGGCCTGGGAACAGGCGCTGGCGAACAAGCCCGCCGGTGAGCTCCCACCACAGATTGCGGCCGCGGTTGCGCATGGCGAACAGTGTCAGGCCGAATGGATCGCATCGCGTGAAGCGAAGCTCTTGGCGGCGATGCAGGAAAGCGAAGCCCGGGCAGACGCCTTCGAAAGCAAGCGGATCGAGCGTTTTCGCAGCAACGTCCTGCGTCGAACACGGCCATTCCACAGCACGCCCACGCATTTTCACTTCCCCGAGCTGGCAGAGCGCGAGTTTCATCCGCGACACCTTTTCCCGTGGCTCGAGAAGGTTGAAGCGGCGACGGAGACGCTCTCCGCGGAGCTGCACGCCGTCATGCAGGCCGAGCGTGCCGAGCTAGTGCCTTACATACAATATGCGGAACATCTCCCGCTTGATCAGTGGCGGTCGCTCAACAATAACCTCGATTGGACTGCGATCCACCTTGTGCTTGGGGGCAAGCGGATCGACGCTAATGCCCGCCATTGTCCACAGACCATGGCGCTGGTCGCTGACCTGCCGCAGCCGCAAATCCCCGGCGCGTCGCCCAATGCGATGTTCTCGCTGCTTGCGCCGCACACGCCCATCCCGCCCCATGTCGGCGTCAATAACGCGCGGCTGGTTTGTCATTTGCCACTGATCGTGCCGGAGGGATGCTGGTTCCGAGTCGGGGCGGAAACGCGCTTCTGGAAGCCCGGAGAGGCGTTCGTGTTCGACGATACCATCGAGCACGAGGCGATGAACCCGACCGACGAGCTGCGCATCGTTTTCATCTTCGATCTTTGGCATCCGGATCTGAGTGAAGTAGAGCGTGACGCCGTGAGCGCCCTGCTCAAGGCCGAAGGTGACGCCCGGGGCGGTCTGTGAGCGCGTCAAGCGCGGCTCCAGAACAAGATGTCGAGGCACTCTGCGCCCTCGCAAGCCAGGCTCTTGGGTCCGGCGAAGAAGAAGCAGCAATCCCAGTCATCCGGATGGCCGCCGAGCGGCTCAACCCGCCAATCCTGTGGCACTGGCTTGGATTGCTTCAGCGGTCGCTGGACGAACATGAAGAGGCACTTTTTTCCCTTGGGCGAGCCGCGCAGCTAAATCCCCAGGGGCCGAAGATCGCCCAAGCGCGGGCGCAGACAGCAATGGAGGCGGGGCTGCCGGCGGTCGAGCTGTTCGAAATTGCCCTGGCCCTTGCACCACAGGATGGCTCGGTGATCGTCGGACTCGCCGCGGCCAGGAATGCCGCCGGTGACGGTGAGCGTGGAGCTGCCGAACTTGCCGGCACGCTCGAGCAAGAGCCGATGTGGACCTACGGCCACGAGCAGCTCGCCCAGTTCGAGGCAACCCTCGGAAGGGCGCAGGAGGCGACGGCTTCGCTGGAGCGGGCGTTGCGCCGCTTTCCGCAAGCGCAGCCGCTCTGGGAAAGCCTCCTCAACGTTCAATTGAGACGCCGGGCCTACGACGCACTCTGCCCCACCCTTGACCGCGCGCGCGCCGCTGGCGTCAGCTCGCCCGGGTTTGCCATCTTCGAGGCCGTCCACGCGGCCGAATTTGACGACGCGATCTTCCCGGAGGAGCTTTTCGCCGGCGCCCCGCCAAGCGCCGTCCCGCACATCGGCAATTGGCGAATCCGCCACCTGCTGCGAGTGGGCGAATCGAGAGCGCTGTTGCCAATCATCGACGAAGAACTGGAGCGCAATTCGTCCGCGGAGATATGGGCATATGCGGCCACGGCGTGGCGGCTGGCCGACGATCCCCGCTCGGAATGGCTGGAAAGCGATTCGCGGATGATTGGAGTAACGAACCTCAGTGATGACCTGCCCTCGTCGGGGGATCTTTCCGCGACGCTGCGCTCGCTCCATCACGCGAGGGGCGAATATCTCGACCAGTCGGTGCGCGGCGGCACACAGACCGATGGGCCGCTTTTCTGCCGAATTGACCCGGTCGTCCGAAAGTTGCGGGCTGCCGTTGTGCGAGCAGTTGAAGAATATGTCACGCATCTGCCTGACCCCGACCCTCGGCATCCAATGCTCCGAGGGCGTCGTGATCGCCGGATCCGCTTCTCGGGAAGCTGGTCGGTGCGGCTGCACGCCGGCGGGCATCACTCGAACCACGTGCATCCCCAGGGGTGGATTAGCTCGGCCTTGTATGTCGCTCTTCCGGAGAGAGTGCCTGGTGAGGCGAGCGACGCCGGTTGGCTGACGCTAGGCCAGCCTGACGAAACACTGCGCCTGTCCCTGGCGCCATGGCGCGAGATTGAACCGAAGCTGGCGCAGCTGGTGCTTTTTCCCTCCTGGATGTGGCATGGAACGGTTCCATTTGCCGAAGGAGAGCGGCTGACCGTCGCATTCGATGTGAAACCACCCTCGTAGCGCCGTTTGTCGAAATGGACTTGCTCAGTATCGACCTGCGCAACATTATGGCATGCGTCCTTTGATCGTAGTGATTTTCGGGAGGCTTTTGATGAAGTTGCGGGCTATCGTTGTTGTTGCCGCCGCGTTTGGTGCGACGGGTTCGTTCGCCGCGCCGACGCCGCAAAGCGCAACCCCTTCTTCCACCGTCGCGAAATCTCCCGATCCGAACGAAGTCATTTGCGAGAGGCAGGAGGTGCTCGGAAGCCGGTTGCAGACAAAACGGATTTGCATGACGCGGTCCGAGTGGGCCGACGTAAAGAGCCAGGACCGACAGGCCATAGAGCGAGCGCAGACGCAACGCGGGAACATCGCGCCGAAATAGCCCTGCCGCTGCGCCCGCGACGGAAGAACGGCAGCTTGCCGCTGCCGTCCACGAGAATGCGATTCACTGGGAGGCTGCGATGAATTGTTTTCTGACCTTCGTTCTGCCCACGACCTTCAGTCTGCTTTCAATTGGTACCCCCGCTTCTGCACTGCAGAGTGCATCGCAGCAAAAGCCGACTGTCGATCCAAATGAGCGAATCTGCGAAGATATTGTGCTGACCGGCTCCCGTCTTGCGACCAAGCGTTTCTGCGGCACTCGTGCGGAGTGGGCCGACAGGAAGAAGGAGGATCGGGAAGCGATCGAGAAAGCTCAACTAAGCCCGTGTGTGCTAACCCAAAATGGCGGCAGCGGCAAACCGGCCTGTTGACGGATTCGGCAAGATTGCGCCGGCGTCGGCTACGAATGGCGCCTATTCCGCGGCTTCCTGAACGCGCTCTTTCACGGGACTGAGAACCAGCTGCCCGTCACCCTCATCGACCCGCACGGTCGATCCGTCGGTGATTTCGCCGGCGATGATCTTGTCGGCGAGCGGATCCTGCAGATACTTCTGCACTGCGCGCTTGAGCGGCCGGGCGCCGTAGACCGGGTCGTAGCCGACGCGGCCGAGCCAGGCGCGCGCGGCATCGGTCAAATCAAGCTTGATCTTGCGGTCCTCGAGCAGCTTGCCGAGCCGCGCGATCTGGATATCGACGATCGGGCCCATGTGCCCCGCCGACAAGCGGTGGAACAGGATGATTTCGTCCAGCCGGTTGAGGAATTCGGGCCGGAAGTGGCCGCGCACGACCTCCATCACCTGCGGCTCGACCTTCTCGACCGCATCGTCGTCGCCGAGCGCGGCGAGATATTGCGACCCGAGGTTCGAGGTCAGGATGATGATGGTATTGGTGAAATCGACCGTGCGGCCCTGGCCGTCGGTCAGGCGGCCGTCGTCGAGCACCTGCAACAGGACGTTGAACACGTCGCCGTGGGCCTTCTCGACCTCGTCGAACAGCACGACCTGATAGGGCCGGCGGCGGACGGCCTCGGTCAACACGCCGCCTTCCTCATAGCCGACGTAGCCCGGGGGCGCGCCGATTAGCCGCGCGACCGCATGTTTTTCCATGAATTCCGACATGTCGATGCGGACCAGCGCGGTGGAATCGTCGAACAGGAATTCGGCCAGCGCCTTGGTCAGCTCGGTCTTGCCGACGCCGGTCGGCCCGAGGAACAGGAACGAACCAAGCGGCCGGTTCGGGTCCTGCAGCCCGGCGCGGGCCCGGCGGACGGCGGACGAGACGGCCTTGACCGCATCCTCCTGGCCGATCACCCGGGCGCCGATCAGCTCCTCCATCTGGAGCAATTTCTCGCGTTCGCCTTCCATCATTCGCTCGACCGGGATGCCGGTCCAGCGGCTGACCACCGCGGCGATATCCTGGTCGGTGACTTCCTCGCGCAGCATCGCCCCCTTGGTCACCGCCTCGGCGTCGGCGAGCTGCTTCTCCAACTCGGGAATGCGCCCGTATTGAAGCTCGCCGGCCTTGGCCAAATCGCCGTTGCGCTGCGCCTGCTCCAGTTCCAGCCGGGCGTGATCGAGCTGTTCCTTGATCTTCGCCTCGCCGGCGATCTTGTCCTTCTCGGCCTGCCAGCGTTGGGTCAGTTCGGCCGATTGCTGCTCGAGGTTGGCGAGTTCTTCCTCGAGTTTCGCCAGGCGGTCTTTCGACGGCTTGTCGGGCTCCTTCTTCAGCGCCTCGCGCTCGATCTTGAGCTGGATGATCCGCCGGTCCAGATTCTCGATCTCTTCCGGCTTGGATTCAACTTCCATCCGAATCCGGCTCGCCGCTTCGTCCATCAGGTCGATCGCCTTGTCGGGTAGGAAGCGATCGGTGATGTAGCGGTTGCCGAGCGTCGCCGCGGCGACGATCGCCGAGTCGGTGATGCGGACGCCGTGATGAAGCTCGTATTTCTCCTTGAGGCCGCGGAGGATCGAGATGGTGTCGGGCACGGTCGGCTCGCCGACGAAGACCGGCTGGAAGCGGCGTTCGAGCGCCGCGTCTTTCTCGACATGCTTGCGATATTCGTCGAGCGTGGTCGCGCCGATGCAATGGAGTTCGCCCCGCGCAAGGGCCGGCTTGAGCAGGTTGGACGCGTCCATCGCGCCTTCGGATTTGCCGGCGCCGACCAGCGTGTGCATTTCGTCGATGAACAGGATGATGTCGCCTGCGGCCTGTTTGACCTCGTCGAGCACGCCTTTCAGGCGCTCCTCGAATTCGCCGCGATATTTCGCGCCGGCGATCATCGAGCCGAGGTCGAGCGACAGGAGGCGTTTGTCCTTGATGCCGTCGGGCACGTCGCCGTTGGTGATGCGGAGCGCTAGGCCCTCCGCGATCGCGGTCTTGCCGACGCCCGGCTCGCCGATCAGCACCGGATTGTTCTTCGTCCGCCGCGCGAGCACCTGGATGGTCCGGCGGATTTCCTCGTCGCGGCCGATCACCGGGTCGAGCTTGCCCTCGCGCGCGGCGGCGGTGAGGTCGCGGGCATAGCGCTTCAGCGCGTCGTAGCGGTCCTCCGAGGCTTGCGTGTCGGCGGTACGGCCGCCGCGCAATTTGTCGATCGCGGCGTTGAGGTTTTGCGGGGTCAGTCCGGCTTTCGCGAGCGCGGCCCCGACGTCGGTATTTTTGGCCAGCGCCATCGCCAGCAGGATTCGCTCGACGGTGACATAACTGTCGCCGGCCTTTTTCGCGATCTGCTCTGCCTGATCGAGGATGCGGATCGTGTCGCCGTCGAGCGCCGGCGCCTGGCTCGCGCCGCTGCCGGTCACCGCCGGATTTTTCGCGACCAAGGCGTCCACTTCGCGCCGCGCCGCCTGTGCATCGCCGCCCGCCGCCTGGATCAGGCCAGCGGCCATGCCTTGGTCGTCGTCGAGCAGGGCCTTGAGCAAATGCGCCGGCGCGATACGTTGATGATTCTCCCGGACCGCGATCGTCTGCGCCGCCTGCAGGAAGCCGCGGGCCCGGTCGGTGAGTTTCTCAAAGTCCATCGATCACTACCCCTTTGCCTTGGGCGGATATGGCGTTGCAAATCGGCAACACAAGAGTTTCACAGCGGCTGCGGCGGCGGCTTTGAATCCTCGGCTGGCGGAGTTGCGTTGGGTGCCGGCGGCGGGCTGGTAGCGGCCGGTGGCGGTGCAGAGGTTGCCGGCAGCGGCTGCGCGACTGTCGCCGCGTCCTCGGGATGGACGATCGGCGGGCATTGCGCAGCGACCGCCGGATCCATGTTCCAGCGCCGGAACTTGGTCGTGTCGACGTGGAAGCGGAGGAAGGCGTAAAACCCCAGCCCGACCTGGTAATCGGCGCCGCGCCGCGCCTGATCCGCGCACAAGGCGCGCATCAGCTCCTCGCGCGTGGTCGGCCGGAGCGGGACCATGTCGATCGCCGAATAGTGTTTATGCGCGCTTTCCGGCGCACCTCCCGCGCACTGGTTGAGCGCCGGGTTGCGATAGACCGACACGGCCTCGACCGGCCCGACTGCCGGGACGACGTAATCGTGAACGTATCGCAGCGTTTGCACGATGTTCGGCCACTCGGATGTTGGCGGGATTTCGAACGGCTGGCCGCCGCATTCCTCCCACGAGGTCGCGGTCCGGAACAGCTGCCATGTCGGCAGGATGCCACTGACCTGGTAGGTCGCAAGATAGGCATTGAAGGCTTTCACCTGCACCGCGCGCGACGGCATCGCCAGGTACCAAGAGCGGTAGCCCGGCTCGTCCTGGCCCGCGGTGATGTAATCGGCGGCCGGGTTCCAGACATTGGGCGTGATGAGCGGCACGAGCGGCACCATGGGCGGTTGCGCGGGTGCTTGTGAGGCCGCCTGCACGGCGGCCAGTGCCAGGATCGCGAGCATGGCCAACCATAGCCATCCGCGACGCCTTGAAAAGCATACAACGTCGGCCCACTGTATTATTCCTATGTCACAGCCGATCGAAGTCGACCTCCCCCACAGCCTCGGCAAGGACGAGGCGCGGCGGCGCATCGCCAACAACGTCCACAAGCTCGAACAGTATATCCCCGGCGGGGCGAAAGTGCAGTCCGGCTGGGCCGCCGATCAGCTCAACCTCGACGTCCACGCGCTCGGCGATTCGGTGAGGGCGACGATCGACGTCGAGGAGACCAGGGTCAGGGTGAAAGTGCTGCTGCCGGGCATGCTCGGAATGTTCGCGACGCCAATCCAGGCGATGCTGCAGAAGAAGGGCGACCTCCTGCTCGAGGATCACCACGAGGGCTGAATCCTCCATGCGAGCGAAGCTCGTGGGGAGGGGGACCGCCGCAGGCGGTGGAGGGACCCCTCCGTCAGTGCTTTGCGCTGCCACCTCCCCATTGCTACGCAACGGGGAGGAACAGGGAGGACTCATGCGGCATTTCGCGGTGGTCGGATCGGGGCCGGCGGGTTTCTATACCGCCGAGGCGCTGCAGAAGGCCTATGAAGGCCAGGCCCGCATCGACATCATCGACCGCTACGCCGTGCCTTACGGGCTCATCCGCTTCGGGGTCGCGCCCGATCACCAGTCGCTCAAGGCGGTGTCCAAGCGCTACGACAAGGTCGCCGAGAGCAATGGCGTCGATTTCATCGGCAACGTTACCATCGACAAGGATGTTTCGGTCGCCGAGCTGCTCGACCTGTACGACACCGTGATCCTGGCGATCGGTGCGCCGCACGACCGTACGCTCGGCATCCCTGGTGAGGATTTGCCCGGAGTCGTCGGTTCGGCGGAGTTCGTCGGCTGGTACAACGGCCATCCCGAATTCGCCGACCTCGATCCGCCGCTCGGCGGGACCCACGCGGCGGTGATAGGCAACGGCAATGTTGCGCTCGACTGCGCGCGGATCCTGTCCAAGACGCGCCATGAATTCGAAGGGTCGGATATCGTCGGCCATGCGCTCGACGCGCTCGATCAATCGGCGGTCCGGACCATTACCATCCTCGGCCGGCGCGGGCCGCACCAGATCGCCATGACCCCCAAGGAATTGGGCGAGCTTGGCCATCTCGAAGACGCCCTTCCAGTCGTCGACCTCAATGATTTCCCGCCGCTCGATGCCGATGGCGCACTCGAGCCCGGCCAGCGCAAATCGGTTACGATCCTGCGGGAGTTCGCCAATATCCGCGCCAACAAGCGGAAATCGATGATTTTCGACTTCTTCGCCAAGCCGCTCCGGATCGAAGGCGACGGCAAGGCCGAGCGCATCATCGTCGAACGCACCGAGCTCGACGATAAGGGCGGTGCGCGCGGCACCGGCGAAACCTATGAAGTCCCGGCGTCGCTGATCGTCAGCTGCATCGGCTACTCGACCCCGCCGATTGAGGGCGTCGCCTACGACGAACGCGGCGGCAAGTTCCTCAACGACAGCGGCAAGATCGGCGACCGGCTGTTCGCCGTCGGCTGGGCCAGGCGCGGGCCGACCGGGACGATCGGCACCAATCGTCCCGATGGCTATGAAGTCGCCGACCGCATCGCCGCCGAAATGCCGCCGGGAAGCTCGGAAGACCGCCCCGGCGCGCAAGGATTGAAGACCCTGCTCGAAAGCCGCGGCGTAATGCCGACCGATTACGACGACTGGCGCAAGATCGAGGAAACCGAGACCGCCAACGCCCGCCCGGGCAGTCCGCGCGAGAAGTTCGTCCGGATCGAGCATTGGCTGGGCACGCTCGGCCGCTAGCTGTCATGCTGAACTTGTTTCAGCATCCATGAACACCGGCGTGAGCAATCGAATGCGGACGGAGTTCATGGATCCCGGATCAGGTCCGGGATGACGAAAAATGAAACCTTGCCGCGATTGCATCCCCCATCTATCTAGCCGCGGCCTTGGCTCCCGCCGCGACCGCAATGTCGCATCCACGGGTTCCGGTCGGGGAGTAGCTCAGCCTGGTAGAGCACTGTCTTCGGGAGGCAGGGGCCGGAGGTTCGAATCCTCTCTCCCCGACCAACTATCGATCGATCGCGTCTCGCGTGATCTCGGCGACGTTCGTGCACGCGGTCAGCGCCATCGCCACGCGCATTTCGGCGTCGATCAGCTTGAGCACGTGGGCGATGCCCGCGCCGCCGCACGCCGCCAGCGCGTAAGCCCAGGCGCGGCCGAGCAGCACAAAGTCCGCCCCCAGGGCCAGCATCCGCACCACGTCGAGCCCCGAGCGCACGCCACCATCGGCGAGCACCGCCATGTGCCCGGCAATCGCATGCGCGACACGCGGCAAGGCCCGGGCCGTTGAACTCACGCCATCGAGCTGCCGTCCGCCATGGTTGGAGACGACGATGCCGTCGGCGCCGCTGTCCGCGGCGGCTTTCGCATCGTCGGGATCGAGAATGCCCTTGATGATCAGCGGGCCTTGCCACTGCTCGCGCACCCAGGCGACGTCCTTCCAGTTCACGGAAGGATCGAAATTGGCGTGGATCCACGTCTGGAAATCGCTGAGTGGCGCGCGCTTGCCGACGATGTCTTCGAGGTTGCCGAGGCTGTGCGGTTTGCCGTTCACTCCGACGTCCCATAGCCAGTCCGGCCGCGCGAGCAGTTGCGCCCAGCGGCGCGGCCCGCCGCCGGCCGCGCGCATGTCGCGATAGCGGGATCCGGGCACCGCAAGGTCGACCGTCAGAACCAATGCGCCGCAGCCGGCCGCCTTCGCCCGTTCGATCATCGCCGCGACGAAGCCGCGGTCCTTGACGAAATAGAGCTGATACCAGGGCACGTGGCCTGATGCCGCGACCTCGCGCAGGGAACAGGCGCCGACCGTCGATAGCGTGAACGGGACGTTGGCCGCCGCCGCGGCTTTCGCGGCCTGGACTTCGCCCCGTCGCGCGTAAAGTCCCGACAGCCCGACCGGTCCCAGTCCGACCGGCAGATTCCAGCGCTGACCGAACAGCTCGGCCGACAGGTCGATCGCCGAAACGTCGCGCAGCACGCGCTGGCGGAGCGCAACGCTTTGCAAATCCTCGACGTTCCGCCGCAGCGTCACTTCATCGTACGAACCGCCATCGAGATATTCGAACAGAAAGTGCGGCAGCCGCTTTTTCGCGAGCGCGCGATAGTCGCCGATCGATGCCGCCTGCCCCATTCCAGAGGAATTGCAGCGCCAGCCGATTACCGCAAGCCCGCTGCGATGCGCCGCGTCGGCCCTTTCGCGCGCCGCGCGGAAGAGTCATTAGGCGCGTCCGAGTCCAAACCACGGAGGCCGGCATGGTCGAACAGCAGCGCATGGACGTCACCAAGCTCGCGCCGGAGGCGTACAAACATCTCCTTCAACTCGAGCAGACGATCGCCGGAAAGCTCGATCGCTCGCTCTACCATTTGATCAAATTGCGGGCGTCGCAGATCAACGGCTGTGCCTTTTGTATCGGCATGCACAGCGATGAAGCGCTGCGCGACGGCAATACGCCCGAACGGTTGCTGTTGCTCGACGCGTGGCACGAAAGCTCGGCCTTCAGCGAGAAGGAGCGGGCGGCGCTGGAATGGATCGAAGAGCTGACGCTGATCGCGGAATGTCATGCGAGCAAAGAGGCGTTCGAAGGCTTGAAGCGCTTCTTCTCCGAGGAGGAGGTCGCCTACCTGACGCTCGCCGCCGCGCAGATCAACACCTGGAACCGGATCGCGATTGCCTCACGCGGTCAATATGATCGCGCGCAGTTCCACAAGGTCGCGGGTGTCGAGAAGGTGGCCGAACCGGCCTAGGGCGAAGGCGCCGATTCGGCCAGCGATTGGCGGACCCGGTCGAGCGCCATTCCGACCGGGTCGGGCTCGTTCATCAGCGCAAACGTGCCGTTGAGGTCAAACGTGCAATGGCCGTGGACGGTCGCGATGAGCGATCGGGCGAGGTGCTGAACCCGGTCATGCGGCCGGTCGTCGACCACGGCGGCGATCTCGCGCACGACGATGCCCGTTAGATCGGCCCGGCGCTGGGCGTCTTCGTCGGGCATCTTCATGCCCGGCGGCAGGCGATGGTCGTAAATCGCCATCCACAGGTTTCGGTTCTCGCGCGCGAAGCTGAAATAGGCTTCGACCAATGCGCGGATTCGATCCGGCCCGGCGGCGTCCAGCCGCGCGCGCAAATGATCGGTCCATTGCTCGAAGGTTCGGGTGTTGATTGCCAGCAGGAAGTGGTCGAGGCTGGGGAAAACATTGTAGATCGTCCCGACCGAGTAACCGACGGCCCGCGCGACCTGCCGCGCCGAGAAGCGCGAGAATCCATGCAGGGCCATTTGCCTGTGCCCTTTATCGATGATCAACTCGCGAAGTTCGGCCCTGCTGTGATCTGATCGGCGGCCCATGGACAGACCTTATGCGTTGAATTGAGCACTGTCCAATTTATTTGTTGAACAGTGTTCAATTCCTGCTACAGAACGACGGGGGAGGCCCTTTTCGATGGTCACTTGGCTGGTACTGATCGTCTTCACTGGGTTCGGAATCCACCTGTACACGCGGCTTCAGCGGCTCGAGGAACGACTCGAGGAAATCGAGCACGGTGCGGTCTATGCGCCCGCGTCCGAATGGCAGCCCACCATCCCAGAACCAGAACCGCAATCAGCTCCGGCATCCGTTCCGGAGCCTGCGAAAGCTCCCGAACCTCGCCACCCCGCCGTGGTGCTCCATGCCGAAGCGCGTCCGCACGTGCAGGCCAGCGAACCTATTGAGCCTCCGGAACCGGAAGAGCAGCCCGAGCGCGCGAGTTGGAGGCTCGGCATCGGCTTCGAGGAACTGTTCGGCCGCCGACTGCCGATTTGGGCCGGCGGGATAACGCTCGCCGTCGCGGGCATGCTGATCGTCAAATTGTCGATCGATTCGGGGCTTATCACCCCACCGGTCCGCGTCCTTTCGGGTCTGCTGTTCGGGGTTGCGCTGATTGCCGCCGCCGAGCTTGCGCTGCGCTTCGACGAGCGCGTGCGCGACCCGCGGGTCCGTCAGGCGCTGGCCGGCGCGGGGATCGCCAGCCTCTACGCCAGCTTCCTGATCGCAGCGAACCTCTACCATCTGATCACCCCCCTGACGGCGATGCTCGGCATGGCCGGCGTGACCGCACTGGCGATGTTTCTGGCGACCCGCTTCGGCGCCCCGAGCGCGCTGCTCGGACTGGTCGGCGGCCTCGCCGCGCCGGCGCTGATCGGCTCCGATTCACCCAACGTGCCGCTGCTCTCGGTCTATCTTGCGCTCGCCGTGGCCGGCCTGTGCACCTTGTCGCGCAACCAGCGGTGGGCGTGGCTCGGCATCAGCGCGCTCGTCGGCGGTTTCGGCTGGGGGCTGGTGCTCCTGATTGGCGGCGTGCTCGATACGCCGAGCTCGATTTCGCTTGGGTTGTATTTGCTGCTGCTTGGGGTCGGCATTCCCGCGCTCGGCTTTGCCGGCGAGCATAAGAACAAGCTCCAGCTGATCGCCGGGATCGCCGCCGCGGCGCAAATGGCGGCGCTGGTTGCGATGGGCGGATTTGCCCTGCTCAACTGGGGTTTGTTCGGGATGCTGTCGATCGCCTCGATCTGGCTCGCGCGGCGCGACCAGTCCCTGGCCGAGATGCCCGCCGTCGGACTGCTGGTTGCCTTGCTGTTGTTTGGCGCATGGCCATCGCCGGTTGTTCGCGATTTCACCCTGGTGCTGACCGCGCTCGGTCTGATCTTCGCCATCCCGGCGATCCTGCGGTTGTGGAAGGCCGGCGGCCTGATCGAAGCTGCGGAGGTCGGCGCGATGGGTCTCGGCGCGCTGTTGCTGCCGATGTTCCACTTTTACCGAGCGGACGGCACGAACGATGTGCGCTTCGGCTTGCTTGCGCTCGGTCTGTCGGCCGCCGTCGGCGCGTGCACGGCTTTGGGCTGGAAGAACGCCGATCGTGGCAAGGACGCGCGCTTCGCCTTGCTCGCAACCGTGACTGCCGTGCTCCTCGCCGGCGCCGCGCTACTGCTCCTGCCGGTGTGGCTGGCCGGCGTCGCGATCGGCCTGATCGGACTTGCCCTGCTTCGTCTCGGCCAAATCGCGGACGACCGCCGGTTCGAGCCGATGGCGTGGATTTTCGCCGCGGCCGGCGTGCTGACTTATCCTTGCTCGCAGCTCGTCGACGGGACGAATTACCCCGATCCCGTCGATGCCCTCCATTGGACGTTGCAGGCGACCATCGCCGCATTGTTCGCGTGGCGGGCGCGCTTCGAACCCGGCCGTCGAGCCGCGCAGTTCCTCTCGCCGGCCTTTCTCTATTTCGCCTTGGCTTCGGTGATAGCGACGCGGTTTGAGCCGCTGATTGCACCGACTCTGCTGGTCGCGACGGCCTGGATCAGCCGGAGGTTAGAAGAGCGCCTGGTTCCAGCCCTGGCCTCATCCACGTTGATCATCCTGATCTGGGCGACGGGGCCGCTGCTCGACTGGAGCACAGGTGGCACAGCGTCGCTAGTTGGTTTGCCGATGTTCGTGACCGGGGTGCCGCAGGCGGTGGCGGCGATCACGCATCTGCTGGTGCCGGGGCTAGCGGTAGGCGCGGCAGTCCTTATCGCGAAGTCGGATGGCCTTTCGGCCGAACGCATCTCGGGCTGGACGATCGCGACTGTGTTTACCGCCATCGGAGCGCACAGCCTCTACAAGCACGTCTTCGCCATTGCGGACACCAGCGCGTTCGTCAGCCTCGGCCTTGCCGAACGCACGGTCTGGGAAGCGGCGTTGGCCGGCTTGGCGTTGCTCGCCTATCGGCTTGGCCGGCAATGGCTCGCGCTCGCCTTCGCTGGCGCCGCCGTGGCTCACGAGCTTCTCTACACCCTGCTGTTGCACAACCCGTTGTGGTACGACCAAGCCGTCGGCGCATGGCCGGTCTTCAATTTGATCTTGCCGGTCTACGCCTTGGCCATCGGGCTGGTGATGATCGCAAAACGCAAACTTCCGGCGCTTCCTGACGAGGCCCGGCGCGCGCTCGACATCGTCCAGATGGCGCTCCTGGCGCTGTTCGTTTTCTCCGAGCTTCGGCAGATCTTCCACGGCACGATGCTGGTCAGTCCCGGCCTACCGATGGCCGAAGACATCCTGCGCTCGATCCTCGCCATCGCCCTCGCGGTCGGCTTCCTGCTGTGGGGAATCACACGGCAGCAGCGCGATTGGCGGATTGCCTCGCTCGCCCTGATGCTCGCCGCGGTCGCCAAGGTGTTCCTGTTCGACGCCTCCGGGCTCGAGGGAGTGACGCGGATCGCTTCGTTCGTCGCGCTTGGGCTCAGCCTGATCGGGATCGGCTGGCTCTACTCCAGGTATCTCGGGGCCGACCGTATTGCCACCGTCGAGCTAGCCTAGGTCGCGAAGTTTGGGTCGAGCCGGAACGCCTTGCGCTTGAGCGCCGGCCAGGCGAGCAGTTTCGCCGCGAGAGCGACTCCGACCGCGCCCTGCGCCGCGGCGGTTTCGGGCGCGCCCTGCGGCGGGTTGTTGATGTTCTCGCCGGCGGAAAGCGCCATGATCTGCGCCTGACAGGCGCGTTCGAGGAAATAGAGGCGCACGAAGCACTCGCCGATGGTCGGCCCGACGCTAAGCGTGCCATGGTTGCGCAGGATCATCGCATTCTTGTCGCCCAAATCGGTGACGATGCGCTCGCGCTCGTCGAGGTCGACCGCAACCCCCTCATAATCGTGGAAGGCGAGATCGCCGCGTACCAGCATCGCGGTCTGGGTCAGCGGCAACAGTCCATCCTGGTGCGCCGACACCGCCTGGCCGGCGGGCGTGTGCAAATGCATCACCGCCTGCGCGTCGTCCCGCGCCATGTGGATCGCCGAATGGATGGTGAAGCCCGCCGGGTTGGTGATGAACGGCGTCGGCTCGACCGCATTGCCGTGAATGTCGACCTTGATCAGCGAACTTGCGGTCACTTCCTCGAACATCAGATTGTACGGATTGAGCAGGAAATGATGCTCCGGCCCCGGAATCCGCGCCGAAAGGTGCGTGAAAATGAGATCGTCCCAGCCGTAATGCGCGACCATGCGGTAGGCCGCGGCGAGATCGACGCGGATCGCCCATTCCTCGTCGCTGACCTTGCCTTCCAGGCTCGGAATCTCGACCGATTCGGTCGGCCTGTCGCCCATCCCGCGGTTGATCGCGTCCACACGATTCATGCCGGAATCTCCTGCTTGTCGGGGTGCGCCGCGGCAAATGCATCGAGCTGGGTCGCATGCTCGTCGGCGCGCAGCAACGTCGGATAATTATCGAGCGGCACGTTGTTGCGCCGCGCGTTGTAAAGCTGCGGAACGAGGCAGATGTCGGCGATCGTCGGCGTGTCGCCGAACATGAACTCACCGGCGCGCGGTGCCGTCACCACTTCGAGCGCGCTCAAGCCTTCAGTGATCCAGTGCGCGTACCAGCGGTCGACCTCGTCCTGCGAATGGCCGAGTTCGCCCTTCAGATATTTGAGCACGCGCAAATTATCGATCGGGTGGATGTCGCAGGCGATGGCCATCGCCATCGCCCGGACGTGCGCGCCGTCGAACGGGTCGCGTGGCATCAGCACCGGCTCGGGGATGGTCTGGTCGAGATAGACCATGATCGCGAGGCTCTGGGTCAGCCGGTGGCCGTCGATCTCGAGCGTCGGCACTAGTCCTTGCGGATTGACCGCGCGATACTCGTCCGACCGTTGCGCGCTTTCGAGGAGATTCACCGCCCGGCGCTCGTAATCGACGCCCTTCAGGTTGAGCGCGATCCGCACGCGAAAGGCGGCCGACGAGCGGTGATAATCGTAGAGGATCGGGCGGCTCATGCGGCCGTTGTTACTCTTCGCCCATGAACGGCGCCACCACCTCGGCGGGGACGCGGATCGGGCGCCCGGCGGCCTTGTCGATGATCGCCCATTGGGTTCTGGCGCGGACGCGCGGTTTGCCGTCCTCGCCGGCGAATTCCATGAGCCGATCGAAGCGCGCGCCCTGCGGCTTCTCGCCGACCCAAGTGCGGGCAATGATCCGCTCACCTTCGAGCACGGCGCGCAAATAATCGATCTCGTGCCGTACCACGACCCAGAAATAATCGTCCTGATGCCCGGGATCGGCGACGCTGCGCCAATGCGCCACCGCGACCTGCTCCATCCACTGCACCCACACCGCATTGTTGACGTGCCCAAGCTCGTCGATGTGCTCGGGGAGCGCGGTGAAGGTCATTTCGAAGGTCGGGCGGCTCATTTTCCCTCGCCGGTTTCCGCCAAAATGAACGCGTAGGTCTCCGCAACCTCGTGCAAGCCTTCCCAGCGGCCCGATTTGCCGCCGTGCCCCGCGCCCATGTTGATCTTGAGCAGCAGGACATTCTTGTCGGTCTTGGTCGCGCGGAGCCGGGCGGCCCATTTGACCGGCTCCCAATAGGTCACGCGTGGGTCGGTCAGGCCGCCGGTGATCAGCATTGGCGGGTAGGGCTGGGCGCGCACGTTGTCGTACGGCGAATAAGTCCGGACGTAATCGAACACGGCCTTGTCGGTGATCGGATTGCCCCATTCTGGCCATTCGCCGGGAGTCAGCGGCAGCGTGTCGTCGAGCATCGTGTTGAGCACGTCGACGAACGGCACATCGCCGACCACCGCGCCCCATAGGTCGGGGTCGCTGTTGACGACCGCGCCGACCAGCTCGCCGCCCGCCGAGCGGCCGTTGATCGCAATGTTCCCGGCCTTGGTGAAGCGCTTGGCGATCAGGCCCTTCGCCACATCGACGAAGTCGTTGAAGGTGTTGGTGCGCTTGGCGAGCTTGCCGTCGAGGAACCATTGGTGGCCGAGGTCGTCGCCGCCGCGGACGTGGGCGATGGCGCAGGCCCAGCCACGGTCGAGCAGGCTGATGCGGTTCGAATTGAACGCCGGCGGGATCGCCATGCCGTAGGCGCCGTAGCCGTAGAGGAACAGTTTCCCCGTTCCGTCCTTCTCGAAACCCTTTTTGTAGACGATCGACACCGGCACGCTCGCGCCATCGCGCGCGGCGACCATCAGGCGCTCGGTCGCATATTGCGACGCGTCGTAGCCCGACGGGATTTCCTGGACCTTGCGCACCTCGAGCTCGCTGCTGTCCGAATGGTAGTCGAACGTGGTCATCGGCGTGACCATCGAGGAATAGCCGAGGCGATAGGCGTCGGGCGCATACTCGGGATTGCCGTGGAAGAACGCGGTGTAGCTCGCTTCGGTGAAGGGGATGCGCGCTTCTTCACCGGCGTACGTGCGCAGCACCAGCTGATCGAGTCCGTCGACCCGGCTGCTGATCGCGAGATGGTCGCGGTAGGACGTAGCCCCGGTGAGGTACACCCGGTCCGACCCGGCGATGACCGTCCGCCACTCTTCCGGTTTGGCCGGATCGGCCTCCGCGAGGCGGAAGTTCACGTGGGTATCGTTGGTCAGAATCCACAGTTTCCCATGGGCCGCGTCGACGTGATATTCGCGGGTCGGCTTGCGCGGTGAAATCAGCATCAGCGGCTGGCTCGGATCGTCAGCCGAAACGAACCGCACTTCGCTGGTCGCATTGTCGCCGGTCGAAACGAGGATCAGGCTCTTGTCCTGCGTCCTGCCGACACCGACGCTGAACCCGAGTTCCTCGGTTTCCTCGTACAGCGTCACATCCTCGTCGACCGGCCGCCCGAGCCGGTGATAGCGCGCGCGATAGCTGCGCCAATTGTCGTTGACCTCGGTGAACACGATGCCGGCGCTGTCGCTGGTCCACACCGGCTGGCCGATGCCGACCTCGGTGACGGTCTCGATGTCGTTCCCGGTTGCGAGGTCGCGGATACGCAGGTGGAAGCGCTCGGACCCGTCAGCATCGGTCAGCGTCGCGGCCAGTCGCCCGTCGGGGCTGACCTCGAGTGCACCGAGCCGGAAATACTCCTTGCCCTCTGCCTCGGCGGGCTCGTCGAAAGTCACCTGTTCGTCGCCCCCAGCGACGGGCTTCCGATACCAGGTGCGATATTGCGCGCCCGGTTTGAATGCCCACCAATAGAGATATTCGCCGTCGCGGATCGGGACCGACCGGTCGTCTTCCTTGATTCGCGCCTTCATCTCCTCGAACAACTCGCCAATCAGCCCGCGGTGCTGGCCCGCCCAGCTTTCGAAATAGTCATTTTCCGCATTCAGGTAGGCGAGCACGTCGGGGTCATCGACTTCGGGATATTTGGGGTCGCGAATCCAGTGCCACGGGTCCTCGATCGTGACGCCGTGGCGTTCGTAGCTGTAGGGCCGCTGTTCGGCCTGGGGCGGGGCGGGAAGGCTGATCGGCTTGTCCATGCCCGCGCTCTTAGCGCGGTGACCGGCCACGGAAAGAGAAAGCTCGCGAATTGGAGGCTATTCCCGCTCCTTCCGCCACGCCGTGAGGGCTTTCGAGCGTTCGGCCAAAGCGGAAACGTCCCGCGGATCGAGCTCGCTGTCGAAGCAGATACCCAGGACCCCGGCGGTTTGCCATCGGACCATCGCTGCCCGGCCGAGCGTGCCGCAGTCCAATATTACCGCCGTTCCGCTGGGCAGGCCAACCGGGCAATCGAGCTTCGCGCCGCCGGCCGACAGGTCGAGGATGCGGACCGCGTGACGCTCGCCATTGGCCTGAAGGAACGCCGGCAACGCCACCTCGACCCGCGGATAGACGCGGCGGTCCGCATGCGGATCAGGGTTCGGAGGGGTTGGAACGGTGCTCGCCATAGCTTGTCAGTGGCGTAGCACGGGGGTGCTGCCAGAGTGTAAACGGCGAATGTCCGCAATGGGTGAAAGCGGGCGTTATCGGTAAGCGAGTGCTAGAGCGACTAACGTAGCTACAAGCGCTAGGCCGTGCACGACGCTGGCGAGTAGGAAGCGCGGTGAGGTGTCTGGACCAATCTGCATCGCCCTGACAGTGCCGAGCCAAGCAATCGCAAGCGTTCGGCCAACAACTGCCGCAAGCGCTTCAATGCGCGGTATTGGCGGTGGCCATATGGCCGCAAGGATCGCTCCAAATATCGTGAGATACAGCAGCCAAACAACGAGGACATAGGTGCGGAGCGACATGGGGCAGCGGATGGCCGGCCACATCAATGACCGCAATGGGTCGAAAGCGGACATCCGGTGTTCGCGACTTCAGGCCTTTAACCTCGGCCCACCATGGACTAGCTGGGGAAGCGAACGGAGTTAGTCCATGTCCAGTTACGCTGATCGCCTCGCCGCCCTTCGCGAACAACTCAAAGCGAACCAGCTCGACGGGTTCGTCGTGCCGCTGACCGACGAGCATATGAGCGAATATGTCGGGAGCTATGCCCAGCGGCTCGCCTGGCTGACGGGTTTTCAAGGCTCGGCGGGCTCCGCCGTCGTCCTCCCCGAGGAAGCGGCGATCTTTGTCGATGGCCGCTACACGCTCCAGGTCCGCAGCCAGGTCAGCGCCGACCAGTGGAGTTACCAGTCGGTGCCCGAGACCAGCACGACCGACTGGCTCAAGGAGCATGCGCCCGAGGGCGCGCGGATTGGTTACGATCCGTGGCTCCACACCCGCGATTGGGTGACCAAGGCCAGGGAAGCACTCGCCAGCCGCGGCGCCGAGCTCGTCGCGGTCGCGCGCAACCCGATCGACGAAGTGTGGACCGACCGCCCTGAGGCGTCGAAGGCCCATCTCGTCGTCCAGCCCGACCAATATGCCGGCAAGTCCGCGCCCGAAAAGCGCACCGAAATCGCCGACTGGCTGACCCAGCACCACGCCGACGCCGCGGTTCTGTCGGCGCTCGACTCGATCGCCTGGGCGTTCAACATCCGCGGCGCCGACGTGACCCACACGCCGGTCGCACTCGCTTATGCTTTGGTCAATTCCGATGGGACCGCCGATCTGTTCGTCGCCGGCGAGAAGATCGGGCCGGACGTTCGCCAGCATCTCGGCAATGGCGTCCGCCTTCACGAGCGCGCCGCGTTCGAGGGCGCGCTCGGTGACCTCAAGGGCAAGACGGTGGTTGTCGACCCCGAACGCGCGGTCGCCGCCATCTTTGACGCGCTCGAGCGGGCCGGGGCCAAGATCCTGCCGCTGCGCGACCCGACGATCCTCCCCAAGGCGCTCAAGAACGCGGTCGAGGTCGCCGGCCAGAAGGCGGCGCAGGAGCGTGATGGCGCGGTCATCTCGCGTTTCCTGCGCTGGATCGACGAGGAAGCGCCGTCGGGCGAGGTCGACGAATTGAAGGCGTCGGACCACCTCGAATCGCTCCGCCGAGAGAATCCCGAGCTTCGGGACCTGTCGTTCGACAGCATCTCCGGCGCGGGCCCCAACGGCGCGATCGTCCATTACAAATCGAGCGAGAAGACCAACCGCAAGCTCGAACAGGGCACGCTCTATTTGATCGATTCGGGCGGCCAATATGTCGACGGCACGACCGACATCACGCGCACCGTGCCGATCGGCGAACCGACCGACGAGATGCGCGACCGCTTTACGCGAGTCCTTAAGGGCCACATCGCGATCGCCACCGCGGTCTTCCCCAAGGGCACGCGCGGCTCGCAGCTCGACAGCTTCGCCCGCCGTCCGCTGTGGGAGGCGGGGCTCGATTACGCGCACGGCACCGGCCACGGCGTCGGCAGCTTCCTCGCCGTCCACGAAGGCCCGCAGCGCATCTCGCCGGTCGGAAGCTCGCAATCGGGCGGAGACGAGCCGCTTGCAGCGGGCATGATCCTGTCCAACGAGCCCGGCTATTACAAGACCGGTGAATACGGCATCCGCATCGAAAATCTGGTGCTGGTCGTCCCGCGCGAGATCGAGGGTGCGGAAAAGGAGATGCTCGGCTTCGAGACCCTGACCTTCGCGCCGATCGACCGGCGGCTGGTCGATGCCAACATGCTCGACGCCGACGAACTCGGCTGGCTCAATTGCTATCACGCGCACGTGCTGGCGAAGATCGGGCCGAACTTGTCTGGCGCCGACCTCGAATGGCTCCAGGCGGCCTGCGCCGCGATCTGAACTATCGGGAAATGGTGCTGCCGGTGAGGATTGAACTCACGACCTCAGCCTTACCAAGGATGCGCTCTACCACTGAGCTACGGCAGCACTTTGTCCGGAGTGGCGCGCCTATGACGGTGCGGGCCTTGCCCTGTCAACCATGAGCGCGAAAGACAAAGCCCGCGAGGAGCGGCTGGCCGCGGCGCTGAGGGAGAATTTGCGGCGGCGGAAGGCGCAGGCGCGGGAAGTCCGCGAGGATAAGCCGGACGCATCCGATTGACGCTTCGCCCCGCCGTCGCCATGCGGCGGCCCATGCGCTTTTTCTCCGACAATGCCGCCGCCGCGCACCCCAAGGTGATCGAGGCGATCGTCGCCTCGAACCGTGTCGATACTGCCTATGACGGCGACCAATATAGCGCGCGGCTCGACGGTGCTTTCTCCGAGTTGTTCGAGACCCAGGTTCGCGCCTTTTGGGTGACCACCGGCACCGCCGCCAATTGCCTCGCGCTCGCGGCCTTGTGCCCGCCCTATCGCGGGATCCTGTGCCACCGGCACGCGCATATCGAGGTCGATGAAGCGGGCGCACCGGGCTTCTTTACCGGTGGGGCGAAGTTGATTCTGCTCGACGGATCAGGCGCAAAGGTTACGCCCGACGTTGTCGCCGAGGCGTGCGACGGCATCCGCAAGGACGTCCATCAGGTCCAACCGGCCGCACTCTCGGTCACCAATGCGACCGAATATGGCCTGGTTTATCGCGCCGCTGAGGTCGCGGCCCTAGGCCAGCTTGCGAAGCAACGCGGCCTCGCGTTCCACATGGACGGCGCGCGTTTCGCCAATGCGCTGGCGACGACCGGCGAAAGTCCGGCGGACGTCACCTGGCGCGCCGGCGTCGACGCCATGTCATTCGGCCTCGTCAAGAATGGCGGGCTCAATGCCGAGGCTTTGATCCTGTTCAACACCGATCTGGCCGACGAGATTGCAGTGCGGCGCAAACGGGCCGGGCATCTGGCGTCCAAGGGCCGGATGCTGGCCGCGCAGATCCTCGCGCTGCTCGAAAATGGGCTGTGGCTGGACAACGCCCGCGCGGCCAACGCCGCCGCCGCACGGCTGGCCGAGGCTGCGTCAGGTCGGCTGGTCTATCCGGTCGAGGCCAACGAGCTGTTTTTGCACGTCACTAGTGACGAAGCCGCCAGCCTCCTCGCTCAGGGCTTCGACTTCTACGATTGGGGCCCGGGCGAGATCCGCCTGGTCACCAGTTGGGACCAGCGGGCGGAAGACGTCGAGCGGCTCGCCGCCGCGCTCGCCGCTTTGTGAGCGAAGCGCACCGATCGACCTTCCGGTCGGTCACTCTGCCATTCATCATTTTCACCGCCGTCTGGGGCTCGACGTGGATCGTGATCCGCGGCCAGTTGGGCAGCGTTCCGCCGCAATGGTCGGTTACGTACCGCTTCGTGATCGCCGCCGCCGCGATGTTTCTCATCGCCCTCGTCAAGCGCGACAGCCTCAAGATCGGCCGCCGCGGCATCGCCGCCGCCACCTTCCTCGGATTCACCCAATTCTGTTTGAATTTCAATGCGGTGTATCTCGCCGAACGGCACATCACCTCAGGCGTCGTGGCGACCGTGTTCGCATTGCTGCTGATCCCGAGCAGCTTGCTCGGCTGGGCCTTCCTCGGCCACAAGCCGACCCAGCGCTTCTTCTGGAGTTCGACGGTCGCCGTCGCCGGGATCGTTCTGCTGTTCGCCCACGAGCTTAATGATCATCCCGCCGACGCCGGCCAAATCACCGTCGGGATCGGGCTCACCCTCGTCGGCATGCTCGGCGCGTCGATCGCCAACGTCGTCCAGGCGCGCCCCGAAATCCGCCATTACCCTCTGTTCGGCCTGCTTGCCTGGTCGATGGCCGCCGGCGCCTTGATCGACGGGATCATCGCCTTCGCCATGACGGGTCCGCCGACATTCGACCCGCGTCCAGCTTACTGGGCAGGTCTGTTCTACCTGGCACTCGCCGCTTCGGTCCTGACCTTCAGCCTTTATTATCCCGTGGTGCGCCGCATCGGTCCGGCCAAGGCGGCCTATTCAAGCGCTATCGTGCCGATCATCGCGATGGGGTTCTCGACCTGGCTCGAAGGCTATCGCTGGACCCCGACGACGATCGCGGGCGCGGTCCTGGCGCTCGGCGGAATGGTCGGCGCGCTCAGCCGCAGCCGCTCGGTTGTGCCGTCACCCGACGCCGCCTAAACCCCGCCGCTTATGGCTGACCTCCGCACCCTCCCCGACACCCAAACCCCTCCCGAGACCCACGTTGCGATCCGCCGCGAGGATTACCAGCCGCCCGACTGGCTGGTCCCTGACATCTCGCTCGACTTCGATCTCGGCATCGACGCCACGAGGGTGCGCGCGACGATCGCGGTAGTCCGCAACGGTGCGCATGACCGTCCGTTAATCCTAGACGGCGACGAGATCTCTCCGCTTCACGTGGCGATCGACGGGCAGGATGCGGTCTGGCGGATGGATGGGCCGCGGCTGGTAATCGACATCGCGGGGAACAGTGCGACCGTCTCGACCGAGGTTGAGATTAGCCCCGCCGCCAACACCAAGCTGATGGGCCTCTATGCGTCGAGCGGGATGCTGTGCACGCAATGCGAGGCCGAGGGCTTCCGCCGCATCACCTTCGTCCCCGACCGCCCTGACGTCCTGTCGAAATACCGCGTGCGGGTGGAAGGCGACGCCAGGCTGTTCCCGATCCTGTTGTCGAACGGCAATTGCGTGGCGTCCGGCGAAGGCACCGCGGGACGCCATTGGGCCGAGTGGGAGGACCCGTTCCCGAAGCCTTGCTACCTGTTCGCTTTGGTCGCCGGCGACCTTCAGGCGAACCGCGACAGCTTCACCACCATGTCCGGCCGCAGGGTCGTTCTCGCGATCTGGGTGCGCGCGGCGGACTTGCCCAAGACCGCGCACGCGATGGACAGCCTCAAGCTGGCCATGGCGTGGGACGAAAAGGTCTACGGCCGCGAATATGACCTCGACCAGTTCAACATCGTCGCCGTGTCCGATTTCAACATGGGGGCGATGGAGAACAAGAGCCTCAACATCTTCAACTCTGCCTATGTGCTGGCCGATCACGACACCGCGACCGATGCGGATTTCGACAATATCGCGCGGGTCGTCGCCCACGAATATTTCCACAATTGGTCGGGCGACCGGGTCACCTGCCGCGACTGGTTTCAGCTGTCATTGAAGGAAGGTTTCACGGTCTTTCGCGACCAGAGCTTCTCGGCCGACACCGGCAGCCCGGCGGTCAAGCGGATCGAGGATGTGCGCGTGCTTCGCGCCGCGCAATTCCCCGAGGACGCCGGGCCGCTGGCGCATCCGGTACGGCCCGACAGCTATATCGAAATCGGCAATTTCTACACCGCGACCGTCTACAATAAGGGCGCGGAGGTCATCCGGATGATGGCGACGGTGCTCGGCCCGGACAAATTCCGCGCCGGGACCGACCTCTATTTCGACCGGCACGACGGCGAAGCGGCGACGTGCGACGATTTCGTTGCCGCGCTTGAGGATGCGAGCGGCGTCGACCTGACACCGTTCAAGATCTGGTACAGCCAGGCGGGCACACCCCGGGTCTCGGCGCGGCTCGAGCATGATCCGGCGACCAAAACCGCGGCGCTGCATCTTGAACAGCGGCTCGACCCGACGCCCGGCCAACCGGTCAAGCAGCCGATGCCGATCCCGCTCAAGACCGCATTGATCGGCGATGCGAGCGGCGACGAAATCTCCGCCGAGCAACTGATCGTGCTCGACCAGCCACGGCAGACGGTCCACTTCGACAATGTCGCCGAGCCGCCGCTGCTGTCGATCAACCGCAGCTTTTCCGCCCCGATCATCGTGACGGCGACGCGGGGCGCGGGCGAGCTCGAGCGGCTGGCGCAAGCCGATACTGACGCGTTCGCGCGCTACGAGGCGATCCAGGAATTGATGTTGCGCGCGCTGGTCGCCGGCGCGCGCGGCGAGGCGGCCGACCCCGCGCCGGTGATCGAGGCGATCGCCGCAACGCTCAAGTCGAACTCGCTCGATCCGGCTTTCAAGGGTGAGGCGATCCTGATCCCGTCCGATGCTTTGATCGCGGATCGAATGGAGGTCGTCGACCCCGACGCGATCCATCAGTCGCGCGAGACGCTGCGGAGTGCGATCGGCTCCGAGCTTAGCGACGATCTGCTCGCCGCGCATCGCAGCGACGGCGTCTCGGGCGACGACCTCTCGCCGCGGGCCAAGGGCGTCCGGCGCCTGCGCACGGTCGCGCTCAATCTGTTATCCGCCGCCGACGAACGGCAGGGCGCCGCGCTCGCCAAGGCGCAGTTCGATCGTGCCGACAATATGACCGACCGCCAAGGCGCGCTCGGCATCCTGGTCTCGCTGGCCGAACCCGAACGCGAAGCGGCGCTCGACGCGTTCTATGGCCGCTTCCGCACCGATGCGTTGGTGCTCGATAAGTGGTTCGCGCTGCAGGCGGCGGCGCAGCGGCCGGATACGGTCGAACAGGTGCTGAAGCTCGCGAACCACGCGGACTTCGCCCTGACCAATCCGAACCGGCTGCGCGCGCTCGCCGGAACGTTCGGCGGCAATCATTGGGCGTTCCATTCGCCCGACGGGCGCGGCTACGCCTTCCTCGCCGACATGATCGTCGCCGCCGACAAGCTCAATCCGCAGGTCGCGGCGCGGCTGGTTCCGTCATTCGGCCGTTGGCGCCGGTTCGAGCCGAATCGTGCCGAGCTGATGCGGCAGGCGCTCGAACGGATTGTCGGTACGCCCGGCCTGTCCAAGGACGTATTCGAGCAGGTGTCGAAGAGCCTGGCCTGATGCAAACGCCCACATGAGGGTGTAAAAGGGGCGGCCAGTGTGAGGAGGCCGTATATGCCTGTGACGACTGTCAAAGCCGGCGCACGCGCGCCGCTCAACATTCTCGGCATGCCGATGACGATGCTCTGCGAGGCCCGCGAGACCGGCGGTGCTTGGTCGTTGTTCGAGGAGGAAGTCCCGCTTGGAATGGGTCCCCCGCCGCATCGCCACGATTGGGACGAAGCTTATTACATCCTCGAAGGCGAGGTCGACTTCGAGGTCGATGGCGAGCCTGTGAAGTCGGCGAAGGGAGATTTCAATTATCTCCCGCGCAACACCGTTCACGGCTTCAGGGGCGCGTCGGAATCGCCCGCTCGCGTGCTCATCTTTGCCGCGCCCGCGCACGGCTCGGATTTCTTCCTGGAGTTGAGGGACGAAATCCGCAGCCTGCCCGAGGACGGAGCGAAAATCCCGCAGATTGGCGAGCGGCACGGCATCCACTTCATGCCCGCGCCGGCGGCTTAGCCGCCGATCCACTTGGCGACGTCGGCCGCAACCTGGTTGGCGGCCCGGTTGAGCGCGGGGCCGACCGAGGCGGCGGTCCCGTTGGCGGGCGCGGTGGCGACGAACCGGCGGGTGTCGACCCGATTGCCGCCCGCGGTCGACAGCGCGCCATCATATTCGACCACGACCTGGCCGGATTGCGCGTCATAGCCGAACTTCTGCAACTGACCGCTCAGCACCACGCCCGGATCGAGCCCGGTCAAGCCTGAATCGAGCACGACGCGATTGGTCGTCCGCCGCACGGTCTCGGACACCAGCCGCTGAAACAGGCGATCGGGCGTATCGACCCACACCAGGCCGGTCACATATTGGATGTCGGTCGGGCTGACCTGGACCGGCACGCGGACCGTGCGCAACTCCTTTGCAACCGCCGGGACCTCGACGGTCACCGCCTGGCCGGCGGTGGCGGCGCGGGTCATCGGGCCGGGATCGGCGGCTTCGGGCGTCAGCGTTTGGAGCGTCGCCGGCGCCGCCACCCCGCCGCCGCCGAGCAGCCCGCTGACCGAGCAGCCCGGCACCGTCAGCGCCAGCGCGCTCGCTGCGAGAATCCGCGTCGCACGATTCATTGGCGTTTCCCCGGTTTGTAGTCAGGCAGCTTCTGCGGGCCGAGTGCGCCGCCGACCCCGCCTTGCTCGACGCGCTCGGACACGCCCTTGAGCGAGCTCGACAGTTCGCGCAGGTCGCGGACCAGCTTGTTCGCCTCGGGCAGCGTCGATTTGCTGAAATTCTGGACGCCGGGCCGGGCGTCGGTAATCATCGCGTCGAGACTGTCGGCGGCCTTTTGGACCGAGGCGATCGCCTTGCGCAGGTCCTGCGCCGCCGGGCGTCCCTCTTCAACCACCAGCTTGTTGGTGTTGTCGGTCAGCACGCTGACATTCTTCGCGGCAACGCCAGCGTCCCGAACCGCGATGCGCGCGTCGGCGATTGCGTCGGCAAGGTCGGGAGCCCGCTCGGCGAGGACCCTGCTCGTCTTGTCGAGATTTTCGAGAATGTCGGCGATCGAATTCTGGTTCTTGTCGCTGAGCAGTTCGGTCAGCCGCTCGGTCAGGCGCTGGATCCGGTCGATCAGCTCAGGCGCGCTGTTGAGCAGCGCGCCGAGGCCGCCCGAGCTCGATGGGACGACCGGACAGCCTTGGGGACCCGTCAAAGTGATTGGCGGAGCGCCCTTGGCCGCGCCATCGAGCTGGATTTCGCTCACTCCGGTGAATCCGACACCCTTGATCTGTGCGGTCGTTCCCTGGAGCACGGGTGTCTGGGGATCGACGTTGATTCGCACCCAGACGAATTCCGGCCGGTTCGGCAGCAGCGAAATGCGCGCAACCTGCCCGACCGGGACACCGGAGAAGGTGACGCCCGAACCCTTGTTGAGCCCGCTTACCGCCTGCGCGAAATAGATATCGTAGCATTTGTCCTGCTTGTTCGAGAGGCCGGCGAGCCAGACAATGAACAGCAGCGTCCCCGCGAGCAGAGCCAGGGTCACGGCACCGACCATCACATAATTCGACCGGGTTTCCATCAGGCTTTGACGTGCTCCTCCGCAGTGTCGGCGGCAGCGCGTCCGCGCGGCCCGTTAAAATATTCTTGTATCCAAGGATGGTCCAAAGCCAATAGTTCCGGAATCGTTCCGACCGCAATCACTCTGTGGTCGGCCAGCACCGCCACCCGGTCGCAGATCGCGTAGAGCGAATCGAGATCGTGCGTAATCAGAAAAACGGTCAGGTCGAGACGTTGTTGGAGCGAGCGGATGAGCTCGTCGAAGCCGGCCGCGGCGATCGGGTCGAGGCCCGACGTCGGTTCGTCGAGGAACACGAGCTCCGGGTCGAGCGCCAGCGCCCGGGCAAGCCCGGCGCGCTTGGTCATTCCGCCCGACAGCTCGGACGGATATTTGGGCCCGGCGTCGGCGGGCAACCCGGTCATGGCGATTTTGTACGACGCGATTTCGTCGAGCAGCGGCGGTTTCAGATAGGGAAAATATTCGCGGATCGGGACCTCGACGTTCTCGGCGACGGTCAGGGTCGAAAACAGCGCGCCGTTCTGGAACAGGATGCCCCAGCGCCGCCGGATGTTCTTCGCTTCGTCCTCGGCGCGATTGAGCATATTTTCGCCGAGCACTTCGACCTGACCGGCGTCGGGCTTTTGCAGGCCGATGATCGAGCGCATCAGCACCGATTTGCCGGTCCCCGAGCCGCCGACGACGCCGAGAATCTCGCCACGGTAGACGGTGAGGTCGAGATTCTCGTGGACGATCTGGTCGCCGAAGCTGTTCCTCAGGCCTCGCACGCAAATGAGCGGGGTGCGGCTCATTTCCATCCGATCGACGTGAAGAAGATCGCGAACACCGCATCGAGAATGATGACCAGGAAAATCGACTGCACGACGGCGGTCGTCGTCCGCGTCCCGACCTCCTCCGACGTGCCCTCGACCAGCATCCCTTGAAAACAACCGGTCAGCGCGATGATGAACCCGAACACCGGCGCCTTGATCAGGCCGATCCACAAATCGGTCATCGGGATCACTTCCTGGAGCCGCTGGATGTAGGTCAGCGGCGGAATGCCGAGGTCGAGCCAGACGAAGATCCCGCCACCGAGCAGCGACATCAGGATCGACCAGAAGGCGAGCAGCGGCATCATCGCCACGGCGGCGATCAACCGCGGAATGACCAGGGCCTCGATCGGCGACACGCCGATGGTCCGCATCGCGTCAACCTCTTCGGTCAGCTTCATCGTTCCGATCTGCGCCGCGAACGCCGATCCGGAGCGTCCGGCGACCATGATCGCGGTCATCAGCACGCCGAGCTCGCGCACCGTGATCCGGCCGATCAAATTGATGGTGTAGACTTCCGCGCCGAACTGCTCGAGCTGAACCGCGCCCTGCTGGCCGACGACGATGCCGATGAGGAAGCTCATCAGCCCGATAATCCCGAGCGCGCGCACGCCCACCACGTCGAAGCGCTGGACGATGGCATTCACCCGGAACTTGCGCGGACGCCGGATCAGATTGGCGAAGGCAATCAGCGTCGACCCGAAGAATCCAAGCAGGCCGATGAAGGTTGTTCCGGCTTCCGCCACCCACTCGCCGAGTTCCGTCAACACCCGGAGGTAGCCCGGCCGCTGCTCGGGCCGGACCCGCGCGGGCACGTCATATTCGGCAACCTGGTCGACCAGGCCAGTCTCAATCTCGCCGCCGCCCACGACCTTCGCGCCGCGGTCGCGCTCGGCGCGATAGATGATCCACGCGCCGACCGTATCCATGCGGTCGACCTTCGACAGATCGATCGTCAGCGGATCGGCCAGCGCATCGATTTCACGCTGAGTGGTAGCCGCCCGGGTGATCGTCAGCGCGCCGGCGGGGCGGTAGGTCGCTCCGTCCGCACCCTCGTCAGCGGTTCGCTTATGGTCCGGCATCGGGCCGAACTAGTGCGCGAAACCGCTCCGGGGAGCAAGCCACGGGTTGGTCCGCCACTTTCCTGCCCGGTTTCCCGCCTTTATGCGCGGCTGTCATGGCGAACGAGACCCCTATGCTGTTTGTGGCCGTCGGATCGAACACGGCGCGCCCGTTCGGGATGGACGCGCGCGACCGTGCGTGCCGGCTTGCGGCCAACGCCGGGTTCGAATGCGCGGACGCACCACAATCGGGACGGGCCACGCTCATCGCCAACCTTGGCTACGCGTGGGACCCCGCGTGGCTCAAATCGATGCGCACAAGGCCACGTTCGGCGCTGACGCTGGGCGGCAAACTCGTACTCGTTCATGTGCCGGACGGCGAGGACGGCACGGCGATTGCTGACGCGGTCGCTGCTGGACGCCCGATTGACGGTTATGCGATGCTTGTCGCCGAGACGGCGGAGTTCAATTACGCCGAGTTGCGCAAGCGCGACCGGCCGTTCGTCCTGCCGCTCGATCCCAATGACCCAGAGCCGGTCGAACGCGCCGCCTACGACGCCTCGTATAAGGGCGTCACCGACGTGCTGACGCTCTATTTGTGGCGCAAGCCCGCTTTCTATTTGACCCGCTGGGCGGCGCGCGCCGGGATCAGCCCGAACGCCGTCACCGCGGTCGGCGCCATCCTTTGCGTCCTCGCCTTCTTCCTGTTCTGGCGCGGCGAATATTGGTGGGGCGTGCCGTCGGGTTTCATTTTCATGGTGCTCGACACGGTCGACGGCAAGCTCGCGCGCTGCACTGGCGCCTCGTCCAAATGGGGCAATGTGTTCGATCACGGCATCGATCTCGTGCATCCGCCGTTCTGGTGGTGGGCGTGGCTGCATGGCCTAGCAGCCTACGGCCGCCCGCTGACGCCAGTCTATGCAACCATGGTATTGTGGGCGATCATCGGCGGCTACGTCCTCCAGCGGCTGATCGAGGGCGTATTCCTGCGCCGCTTCGGCGGCATTCACATTCATGTCTGGCGCCCGATCGACAGCACGTTCCGCCTGATCACCGCGCGGCGCAACCCGAACATGGTGATCCTCGTCGCGGCTCTGCTTGTCGGCCGGCCCGATTCCGGGCTCGTGCTGGTCGCCTGGTGGACCATTGTCAGCCTGATCTTCCACGCCGTCCGCTTCGCCCAGGCGACCGAGCAAACGGCGCGCGGCAGGCCCATCACGTCCTGGCTCGCGGGGTGACATACACCGCCATCGTCCTTGCCGGCTCGCGTCCCGGACCGGACCCGTTCGCCGCGTCGTTCGGCGTTGCGACCAAGGCGTTGATCCCCATCGCCGGCGAGCCGATGGTCCGGCGGCCGGTGCAAGCGCTGCTCGGAAGCGATCGGGTCGGAGAGGTGGTCGTGCTCGTGCAATCGCCAGACGCAATCGCCGCGGCATTGCCCACGGACCCGCGCCTGCGCGTGGCGAAATCCGGCGAAACGATCGCCTCGACCATCCTCGCTTTGTGCGACAAAGCGGACACCCGCTGGCCGCTGCTCGTTACCACCGCCGATCATGCCTTGCTCGACACCGCGACCATCGATGAATTCATCCGCGCGGCCGAAGACGCCGACATCGCCATCGGCATGGTCGAGCGCGGGAACCTGCTCCGCCGGCTGCCGCAGACCCAACGGACGTGGCTCAAATTCCGCGGCGGCACTTTCACCGGGGCCAATCTGTTCGCGCTCCGCTCGGCAAAAGTCGCTCCCGCGATCGAGCAGTGGCGGGCGGTCGAACAGGATCGCAAGAAGGCGTGGCGGATCATTTCGCTGCTCGGCCCGCTGATGCTCGCGGGCGCGGCCTTGCGATTGTTGAGCGTCGATGAGGTCTTGTCGTCGCTGAGCGACCGGCTCGGCCTCGCGATCAAGGCGGTGACGTTGTCCAACCCACTCGCCGGTGTCGACGTCGACAAGCCCGAGGATCACGCGCTGGCCGAAGCCATTCTGGCGGGGAAGGCATGAGCGATCTTGCGATCTACGACATGGACCGGACGATCACGCGTCACGGCACATACACGCCGTTCCTGCTCCACTGCGCGCTCCACCGCGCGCCATGGCGGCTGCTGTTCCTGCCGCTCGTCGCGCTGTCGATGCTCGCCTATCTCGCACGCCTGATCGACCGCGCGAAGCTCAAGGAGATCAACCACGGCCTGCTGCTCGGCCGGCGCATCCATCCAGGCGACCTGACGCCGCTGGTCGAGAGTTTCGCCGACCGTCAGGTTGAGGCCAACCTTCGCCCCGGCGCGCTCACCGCCATCGCCCGCGACAAGGCCGAGGGCCGCCGCCTTGTGCTCGCGACCGCCTCCTACCGGCTCTACGCCGAGGCCATCGCCCAGCGCCTCGGCTTCGACGACGTCATCGGCACCGGCTCGGTCATCGGCCTCGACGAACGGGTCCACGCCAAGATTGCCGGCGAAAATGCTTACGGCCCGGCCAAGCTCCGGATGATCGCCGATTGGGTCGAGGCGTCAGGCCTCAAGGGCAGGCACGGTCACGTGCGTTTCTATTCCGACCACGTGTCCGACCGGCCGGCGTTCGAATGGGCCGACGAGCCGGTCGCGGTGAATCCACACGGCAAGCTCCGCCGCCTCGCCAAAGAGAAGGGTTGGGCGATCGAGGATTGGGGCTAGAGGCCTAGTCCCCGACAGAAAGGCGATATTCCCGTCGGGTTGTCAGCGGCCCATAAGGCGACGAAGCCATGCGACCCGGCGGATTAGCTCGTCAATTTCGCACTGATGGACGGCAAGTTCATAGGGCGTATGGCCGCCCGCATTTTCCACACTGCACGCCTCATCGTTTGCTCGTAGCCATCGCCGCTGTGAGTTCCGAAGTTGCTCTCGAGTGCGGGCGGTTTGCATCTTTGCCAATGCCGCGCGGTAGTTTGCGTTGAGCTGCCGATCGACGTTATCCCACTCGCTAGAAATGCACTGGACTGCATCATAGTTCGACAATGCCTTGTTAGTGCACTGCCCGTAATCAGCACTTGTGATGCGGCGGACGTCAACCTCGGAGACCTGGAAATCGGAATAGTCTCCGAATGGCGACGCAACCGATAAGAGTACGAGTAGTGGGCTCATGTCTATATCTCCCACCGAGTTCTTGCTCGCACAAGTGTCTATTCTCCGCCTTAAGCGGACACCACCGGTGGGTCGCTAGACGGCGTTCAGCGCATTCGCGAAGTCCGCGATCAGATCGTCCGGATCTTCGACCCCGATCGATATGCGCACCAGATTATCGGTGATCCCGAGCGCTTGCTTGCGCTCGTCGGGGACCGACAAATGGGTCATGGCGGCGGGCGCGCTGGCCAGCGTTTCGGTGCCGCCGAGGCTGACCGCGAGATGCGCGATGCTGAGCGCGTCGAGGAACGCGAACGCCTCTTTCTCTCCGCCTTTCAGATAGAGCGAGAAGGTCGAGCCCGCGCCGGTGCAATGACGGCGGTAGATGTCCGCCTGACGCGACCCTTCGTCGAGGAAGCCGAGATAACCGACGCTTTCGACCTTCGGATGGTCGCGCAAATATTCGCAGACCTTCTCGGCGCTCGCGCCGGCGCGATCCATCCGCAGTTCCAGCGTCTCGAGGCTGCGCAGCAGCATCCACGCGGTGTTGGCGTCGCAGATCGTGCCGATCGTGTTGCGGATCGTCCGCACCTGATTGATCAGCCCCTTCTCGCCAACCAGCCCGCCGGCAACGAGATCGCTGTGGCCGCCGACATATTTCGTCAGGCTGTAAACGCTGAGATCGGCGCCGTTGCTCAGCGGCTTGGCCCACAGCGGCCCGAGGAACGTGTTGTCGATCGCGATTGGCGGACGTTGGTCAGCGCCGAACGCCGCGTCGCGCGCCGCGGCAACGGCCTCGACATCGACCAGCTGGTTGGTCGGGTTCGCCGGACTTTCGAGATAGATGAGGCTGACCCGGCCCTTATCCTTGCCCTTGGCGATCGCCACGTCGATTTCCTCGCGCGTCGCGCCGGACGGGAAGTCGATCCAGGAAACTCCGAACTGGCCGAGAATCTTGGCGATCAGGGTCTCGGTCGCGGCGTAGAGCGGGCCCGAATGGACCACGCAGTCGCCGGGACGAACGAAGGTCAACAGCAGCGTCGCGATCGCCGCCATGCCGCTCGAAAACGCCAGCGCGTCGTCGGCCTCTTCCCACACGCTCAGCCGGTCTTCGAGGATTTCCTGGTTCGGGCCGTTGAAGCGCGAATAGATCAGGCCCTCGGCGCCGCCGGGACGCTTGCCGGTGACACCTTCGAAAAAGCGTTTTCCCGCGGCCGCATTCTCGAACGCGAAGGTCGAGGTGAGGAACACCGGCGGCTTCAACGAGCCTTCGCTGAGCTCGGGATCGAAGCCATAGCCCAGCATCAGCGTCTGGGCCTTGAGCTTGTGATTGCCGATCTTCGTGGTGGAAGGGCGTGGCGGGCGGTTTTGCGGAATATCGTCGGTGGACAAGGGGAGTCTCCTTGGCCGTTGCGCTAGGCCGCGGCTGTCAGCAGGGCAAGACGAAGCTCAGGGCAAAGCGATAAGGCTGACTTGTCGGCCGTAATCGGCTTCGCCGCGATGGGTCGCCCGGCGATAGGAATAGAAACGGTCCGCGTCGGCATAGGTATCGAGATGCAGGGCCTCGACCCGCCCGACACCAGCGCTGACCAGCCGATGCACGACAAAGGCTTCAAGGTCGAAGTGCGGCTTGCCCGATGGTCCGTCGGCGAAGAACCGATCGTTCGCGGCATCATTCGCGAGGAAATTGGACCGAAAGCCCTGGTCGACCTCATACGAGGCCTGGGCGATGCATGGCCCGATCGCCGCGGCGATCCGTCCGCGCTCGGCTCCGAGCCGCTCCATCGCGTCCACTGTCGCGTCGGCAACTCCGGCAAGCGCGCCGCGCCAACCGGCGTGCGCAGCCCCGATCACTCCGGCTTCGGTGTCGGCCAGCAGGATCGGCGCGCAATCGGCGGTGAGAATGCCGAGCAGCAACCCGGGCGTAACGCTGACCATCGCGTCGGCGTGCGGTCGGGCATCGATCGGCCACGCGCGTTCGGCGACGACGACGCGCGGTGAATGGATCTGGTGGACCGTCGCCAGTTCGGCGCCCGGCAGCAGCGCCGCAATCGCGCGCCGGCGGTTCTCGTCGATCGCTTCCTTGTCGTCCTTGCTGCCGTAGCCGACATTGAGTCCCGCCAGCACACCGGTCGAAACACCGCCCCGCCGCCCGAGGAATCCGCGCGGCAAGCCCGCCAGCGCGTCCGCGCGGACCACTTCGACCTTGCTCAAAGCGCGCGCATCCAGATCCGATCGTCGTCGATTTGGTTGCCGACCCGAAACTCGCAGTCCCCGACATCGGCGAAACCGTAGCGCGCATAGAATTTCTTGGCGCGGAGGTTGTGGTCGAACACCGACAGATAGATCTCGGGGGCGCCGCGCTCGCGCGCATTGGCGATTGCCCAGTCCATCAATTCCCTCGCGACCCCGGCGCCATGCCACTCCTTGAGCACGTAGAGCTGCTTGAGTTCGAGCGCACCGGGACTGGGATCTAGCGCAGGCACGCCGATCGGCCCGACCTTCACATAGCCGGCAATGCCGCCGCCCTCCGCCGCCACGCGCCAATGATAGGCAGGGTCGGCGAGGTCGGTGAGCATCGCGCCGTCAGGGCCATAGGCTTCGGCCAGGAACACCGCGAGGTCGTCTTCCCTATACTGGTGCGCGAACGTCTCGACGAAACATTGCCGCGCCATCGCGCGCAATTGCTCACCGTGGTCGGCGAGCGTTGGGGCGAAATAGTCGAGCATCTAAAATCCCACGGGTTCCGGCCAATCGGGCGAATGGATTGCGATAATCTTAAACAGGGTGCCCATCTGGTCGGGGCCGGTCAGCCGTTCAAGGGCGATGCGCACCTCGTCCGCCTGCTCGGGGTTGGCGCGAATAAGCGCCTCGGCCCGCATCTCGATTCCGAGCCGCTTCAGCCATTCGCGCTGCGTAACCAGCGGACTGATTTTCACGCCGCTGCCCGATGCCGATTTGCGTAGCGCCTCGAAATCGACGTGCGCGGTCAGATCCTGTTCGCCGGGATCGGCGAGCACCGGCGCGAAGCGATGCCCGCACAGGGCCTGGAGTGTGTCGCCCGGCGCGCTCTTGTCATGGCCATAATCGACGATCAGCGCGACCCCGCGATTGGCGGTCAGCTTGGCGGCGAGGTCCGCCGTGGCCTGGTCGCGGACCGGTGAATCCTCACTGATATCGCCAATGCGATCGAACGCCAATTCGCCCCCGATCAACGTCACGCAACGTTCGATGCCGCCGGCGAATTGGCGGATCGGCAAGGCGTCGAGAAATTCGTTCGCGACCAGCAGCAGCGGCCGCCCGGGCAACGTGCCGATCGCATCGTGCCAGATTGCCTTTGGCTCGACGTCCCGCTGCGCGTGGCGCAACACGGGGCTCGCTTCGACGAAATGCACGTCGCCGGCGAATCCCGCCGCTCGGAGCACGCGCAGCGCGTCGTTCGCCAATGTCCCGCGTCCCGGGCCAAGCTCAACATAGACGGCGTCCGCCGGCGCGCCCGCCCGTTTCCAGCAATCAGCCAGCGCCGCGCCGACCATCTCGCCGAACATCTGGCTGACTTCGGGCGCGGTGACGAAGTCGCCGGCCGCGCCCAGCGGATCGCGCGTCGCGTAATAATAAGCGTTGCAGGCGTGCATATAGGCCTCGACCGTGATCGGCCCCTCGGCCGCGATCCGCTGGCGCAGCGACCGCTCGAGCGGTGTCAGGCCCAATCTCCCGCTTGCGGGAGGCGATTCATGCAACGCTCTCCGTGCCTGCGGTCCCCTCCACGCGGACGCGGCGGCCTTTGGCGGTCCACATCAGATAGAGCCCGGCAAGGATCATCGGCAGGGATAGCCATTGGCCCATGTGCAAATGCGTCATTTGCGCAAACTGGATCAGCTGCGAATCCGGTTCGCGGATGAATTCCACGCCGAAGCGGAAGATGCCGTAGAAGAACAGGAACGTTCCGACGAGCTTGCCCGGCTGGTAGCGGGCGTCGGTCTTCCAGAACATCCACCACAGGATCGCGAACAGCACGATACCTTCAAGCCCGGCCTCGTAGAGCTGACTCGGGTGCCGTGGTGGGCCGAGCAGCATCTCCGGGTCGCCATTTGGCAGGTGGCGTCCGGTGAATTCCATGAAGCGGATCGCCCACGGGACATTGGCCTGAGCCCCCCACAATTCCTGGTTCACGAAATTGGCGAGGCGGCCGAAAAACAATCCGAACGGAACGCAACAAGCGACATAATCGTGGATCCTGAGCCACGACAGCTTCTCTTTGCGCGCAAGGTAGAGGATCCCGAGCGAGGTCCCGATCACTCCGCCGTGGAACGACATGCCGCCGTCCCACAGCTTCAGAATCTCGATCGGATGGCGAAGGTATTCGCCGAGATTGTAGAACAGCACATAGCCGACGCGGCCGCCCAGGATGATCCCCAGCGCGGCATAGAATACCAGGTCGTCGGCATGGCGTCGGCCGATCGGCGAGCCCGGCTTTTTGGTCAGCTTGAGCAAATACCAATAGCCGATGAAAATGCCGGCCAGATAAGCGAGGCTGTACCAGCGCAGGTCGAACCGCCAGAGGTGCAACGCGACGGGCGACAGGCCGAGATCGGGGAAGGCGGTGAAACGTGCGTAGTCGTCGGCTTGCAAGGACTTCCCCCTTTTGGGTCAGCGCCTCATAAGGTGCGGCGCGCGAAAGGCAAAGGAGACGCCATTGCTGACCGATCTCGATCGCAAATATGACGAGATCCTCGCCGAGGTCACGGGCCCCGGCGGGCGGGTGGCCATCGGTCGGGACAGTGAGGGGCGGGCGATCGTCACCAACTTTCCGACAACGGTCCACGGATTGCTGCGCACCTTCTGCGCGCTTTACCCCGACAGCGAGGCGGTCGTCGCCGGCGACGAACGCCTGACCTTTGCCGATCTCGATCGCCTGTCCGAATCCGTCGCCCACGGCTTGGTCGCGCGCGGCATCGCGAAGGGCGACCGCGTCGCCATCGCCATGCGCAACTGCCCGTCGTGGGTCGTGGCCTACATGGGAATCGTCAAGGCGGGCGCGGTCGCGACCCTGCTCAACGGTTGGTGGGAAGCGCATGAGATGGAGCATGGGATCAAGCTCGCCGATCCCAGGCTGGTCCTCGCCGATGCGCCCCGCGCCAAGCGGATCGCGGTGCATTGCTCCGATTGCGACATCCTGACGGTTTCGATCGAACAACCGGTCGAACAGGCCCTGGCCGAGTTGCTGGGCGGTCCGGACGATGCGCCATTGCCGGAAGTCCTGCCTGAGGACGATGCGACGATCCTGTTCACTTCGGGCTCGACCGGCGATTCCAAGGGGGCGCTATCGACGCACCGCGCGGTCACCACCGGCACCTACGCTTATTCGATCGGGCTCATCGTGCTGCTCGGGGTCCTGACCGAGCAGGGCCGCGCGCCCACGGTTCAGGCGCGCACCTTGCTCACCGTGCCTCTGTTCCACGTTACCGGCGAGGTTCCGGTCATGCTCAACAGCTTCGTCATTGGCCGTGGCATGGTGCTGATGCCTAAATGGGATCCGGCCGAAGCGCTGCGCCTGATCGAGCGGGAGAAAATCACCTATTTCGTCGGCGTCCCGACGATGAGCCTGGAAATCATGAACCATCCCGACCGGGACAAATATGACCTCTCCTCGCTCAAGGACATCACCGGTGGCGGGGCGCCACGGCCGATCAGCCACGTCGAGCGGCTGCAAGTCGCGTTTCCGACCGCGCGCCCGGCCCTGGGTTACGGGCTGACCGAAAGCAACGCCGCCGGCTGCGCGAATTACTGGGACAATTACGCCAACAAGCCCTCATCGACCGGCCGCGCGCAGGCGCCGCTCGTCGAGATCGCCATCCTGGGTATGGGTGACCGCCATTTGGCGGTGGGTGAGGAAGGCGAAATCGGCATTCGCAGCGCCGCGAACATCAAGGGCTATTGGCGCAATCCCGAAGCCACGGCAGCGGCCTTCACCGCCGACGGCTACCTGCGCACCGGCGACGTCGGCTATCTCGACGAGGACGGCTATCTGTTCATTGTCGACCGCAAGAAGGAAATCATCATTCGCGGCGGTGAGAATATCTCGACGGCCGAGGTCGAAGCCGCTTGCTACGCCTGCTCGTCGATCGCCGAAGTTTCGGTGTTCGGCGCGCCCGACGAGCGGCTCGGCGAAGTCCCGGTCGCGGTTATCTGCCTGAAGGAGGGCGAAAGCCTCAGCGAGGAGAATTTGCGCACTTTCCTCGACGGCCAGCTCGCCAAATTCAAAATCCCCGCGCGCTTCATCTTCTCGACCGAACCGCTGCCGCGCCTGGGCACCGGCAAATTCGACCGCCGCGCCTTGAAGGCGCTGTACGGCAATTGATCCTCGACCGCCGGACATTGCTGATCGGCGGCGGGGTCGGGGTCGGCCTGATCGCCGGTTATGTCCTGTGGCCACGGCACCTCAGTTCGCCGCTCCAGGCCCGGCCCGGGGAACAAGCCTTCGGCGCGTACATCAAGATTACGCGCGACGGTCGCGTGACCGTCGCGGTGCCGCAGGTCGAAACCGGGCAAGGCATCTGGACCGCGCTGCCGCAGATCGTCGCGGACGAACTCGGCGCGGCGTGGGAGTCGGTCGCGGTCGAGCCGGCGCCGCTCGAAAAAGCCTACGCCAATCCGCTCGCCAAGGAGGAGGGCTGGCCCGAGGATCTGCGAATTACCGCCGGTTCAACTTCGGTCCGCGCGTTCGAGCGGCCGATGCGCGAGGCGGCGGCAGTTGTCCGCACGATGTTGATCGGCGCCGCGGCCGATCGGTGGAATATCAGCGAACGGGAATGCGAGACGGCCGACGGATTCGTGATCAACGGCGTGCGCACCTTCGGCTTCGGCGAGCTTGCCGAGGAAGCCGCCGGCCGCAGCCCGCCCAACCATCCGGCATTGCGTCAGTCGACGCGCGGTCGCTTGATGGGGCAGCCGCTGCAGCGCCTCGACGCCCCCGCCAAGACCGATGGCAGCCTGCGCTTCGCCGGGGATGTCCGGCTGCCCGACATGCTCTTCGCTTCCGTGCGGTTGGCCCCACCCAATGGCCGGCTGACCGGTTTCTCGCGCGAGTCGGCGAAGGCGAGCGGCGGCGTCCGTCACATCGCCGCCCGCGACCAATGGTTCGCGGTCGTCGCCGAAAGCTGGTGGGCCGCCGAGCGCGCGGTCAAAGCGGCCGATCCCAAATTCAGCGGTGCAGTGAGCGGACCTGATGTCCGGCCCTTGTTTGACGACGCCCTCAACTCGGGCAAGGTGAGCAACTGGTTCGGCCGCGGCGATTATGATGCGACCGTTCGCGGCTCCCACCCGCTCGCCGCAACCTATTACGTCGCCCCGTCGCAGCATCTCGGGCTGGAGCCCCTGACCGCGACCGCGCGCTATTCGGGCGGCCAGCTCGAGGTTTGGGCGCCGACCCAGGCACCGGGCGCGGGGCGCGCCACCGACGACGCGATGCTCTATCCGATGCCGGTCGGCGAACCGGCCGGGCGGGCGCTAGGCGCCGGCGCGGCCGATATCGCCGCGGCGTTGGCGCGCGAAATCGGGCGCCCGGTCCACCTCTCGCTGTCACAATCGTCGAGCCAGAACCACGATCGCCCCTCGCCCGGCGCGCTGGCCAAGGTCATGGCCCTGCCCGGCGCCGGGGGATTGACGGCCGCGTGGAAGCTCCGCGTGGCGACGGCAGACGGCCTCGGCTCGGCGCTGGCCGCGCTCGATGGGCAAGACTCACCGGCGAAGCTTGGTCGCACCGCACTCGATGGCTCGATACCGCCTTATTCGATTCCGCATGTCTCGATCGACGCCGTCCCCGCTCCGATTCCGTTCGAGGCCGGCTACATGCGCGGGTCGCCGCAGCGCGAGTTCGCTTTCTTCACGGAAAGCTTTGTCGACGAACTAGCGCGCGCCGCCGGGATGGAGCCGCTCGCGTTCCGCATGTCGATGCTGGGTGGCAGCCCGCGCCTCGCGCGCTGTTTCGAGCAAGTGGCGCAGCTCGCCGGGTGGGACGGCGGCGGCCGCGGCAGCACCCTGGGGATCGCCGGCTGCTCGGCGTTCGGTTCGCATATCGCCGTGGTCGCGAACGCGACGATCGGTGAGGACCAAAGGATAAAGGTCCACCGGCTGCTCGCGACGGTCGATTGCGGCCGGGCGGTCAACACGGGGCTAGTAACCCAGCAAATCGCCGGCGGGCTGCTGTGGGCGCTGGCCCAGGCAACGGTCCCGGCGCCCGAGTGGATCGCCGGAATGCCGCACGCCCGGACACTGGGCCGAACGCGGCTGCCGCGCATCGCCGACACGCCCGATCTCACCATCCGTCTGATGCCCAGCACCGCACCGCCCGGCGGGGTCAGCGGGCTCGGGACGGCCGTGCTCGCGCCGGCTGTCGCCAACGCAATCTTCGCCGGCACCGGCAAACGGATGCGCGAACTGCCGTTCGATCCTATGGCCACCGCATGAGCCGCCCACCCGATCATCCCCGGCTGCCCGAGGCGCGCGTGGGCGTGCTGCTGCTCAACCTCGGCACGCCCGACGCGCCGCATGCGCGAGCCGTGCGCCGCTACCTCGCCGAATTCCTCAGCGATCCGCGGGTCATCGAAATTCCGCCGATTGCCTGGAAGCCCATCCTCCACGGGATCATTTTGAGGACGCGTCCCAGGCGCTCGGCCGAGGCCTACAGTCGGGTATGGACCAATGAGGGCTCGCCCCTCGCGGTGATCGCGCGGCGGCAGGCGCACGCCATCCGCGAGCAGATGGGCGCGCGGGTCCATGTCGAATATGCGATGCGCTATGGCAGCCCGGGCATAGCGGATGCGATCGACCGCATGACCAAGGACGGCTGCAGCCGCATCCTCGCGGCCCCGCTCTACCCGCAATATTGCGCGGCAACGACCGCGACGGCCAACGACGCGGTGTTCGCCAAGCTCGCCGCGATGCGCGTCCAGCCGGCCCTGCGAACACTCCCACCGTATCACGACGACCCGCTCTACATCGGTGCGTTACGCGACAATCTGACGCGCCAGCTCGCAACACTCGCTTTCGAACCCGAGCGCTTGCTTCTGAGCTTCCACGGCATGCCGCAACGGACGCTGGAACTCGGCGACCCTTATCACTGCCATTGCCAAAAGACCGCGCGCTTGCTGTCCGAGGCGCTGGGGCGGGATGTCGACGTCGCCTTCCAGTCGCGCTTCGGCCGCGCCAAGTGGCTTGAACCAGCCACCGATGTGACCCTCGCCGCCTATCCCGGCAATGGCGTGAAGCGCATCGCGGTCGCGGCGCCGGGCTTTTCGGCCGATTGCCTCGAAACGCTCGAAGAACTCGGCATTCGCGGCCGCGAAACCTTTCTCCATGCCGGCGGCGAGCACTTCGCCTTGCTCGAATGCCTCAACGATTCGCCCGAGCACATGACCATGCTGCAGAGGCTGATCGAGCGCGAACTTGCAGGCTGGCTGGAGCGGACTTAAGCCCATTGGACGGACGGGAGAAACGATATGGCTCGAGTGGCGATCGTCACCGGCGGCACGCGCGGCATTGGCGAAGCGATCAGCATCGCGCTCAAGGATATGGGCATGCACGTCGCGGCCAATTACGCCGGCAATGAGGAGCGCGCGCGCGAATTCAGCGACCGCACCGGGATCGCCAGCTTTAAGTGGGACGTCGCCGATTTCGACGCCTGCCGCGACGGCGTGGCCAAAGTCGAAGCCGAACTCGGCCCGGTCGACGTGCTCGTCAACAATGCCGGGATCACCCGCGACGCGACCATGAAGCGGATGGACCGCGCCAAGTGGAGCGAAGTCATCGACGTCAATCTCGGCGGTGTGTTCAACATGGCCAAGGCGGTGTTCGAAGGCATGGCCGGACGCGGCTACGGGCGGATCGTCAACATCGGCTCGATCAACGGCCAGGCCGGGCAATATGGTCAGGTCAATTATGCCGCCGCCAAGTCGGGCATCCACGGCTTCACCAAGGCGCTGGCGCAGGAAGGCGCGCGCTCGGGCATCACCGTCAACGCGATCGCCCCGGGCTATATCGACACCGACATGGTCGCCGCCGTGCCCGAAGAGGTGCTGGCGAAGATTGTCGCGCGGATTCCGGTCAACCGGCTCGGTCAGGCGAGCGAGATCGCGCGCGGCGTCGGCTTCCTGGTCGACGAGAATGCGGGATTCATCACCGGCTCGACGCTGTCGATCAACGGCGGCCAGCACATGTACTGATGGAGCGCGACTACGCTCCACCGCGGAAACGGTCGGTGCTGATTGCCGGCCATCAGACCTCGATCAGCCTCGAACCGATGTTCTGGCGCGCGCTCGATGCCGCGGCGAAGGATCGCGGCTGCCCGGTCAACGCGTTGGTCGCCGAAATCGACGCCGAGCGGCTGGACGCCCAACGCACACCCAACCTCACCTCGGCCATCCGCCAGTGGTTATTCGATCGGGCCGCTCGCCGCTCAACAGCCCGCTAGCGTGCGAGCAAGATACGGGCCTGGTTCGCGATCTGGGCGAGCATCGACGCGCCGACATTGCCTTCGACCCGGGCGCGCCCGACCAAGTGCCGGAACTGGTCGATGCGTGCGGCCTGCGCCTCGATCCACTCGCCGACGACGACGTCGGGATCGCGGCTCCGGGTGCGCGCGAGGAAATCGATCCTGAGCTGCTCGAAATCGCGCGCCAAGCCGGCGACCAACAGGCGCTCCCATTGGTCGGTCGGAATGAAGCGCGCGACCTGCTGCTGCGCCCAATCGAGGCCGAGTGCCTCGCCGAGCCGGGTGTAGGCCGCGGTCAGCGCCACCTCGTCTAGCTTCTTGCGCGCGGCGAGCGCCGCGATCCCGAAGATGCCGTCGAGCTCGTAGAGGCGCACCAGCCCACGCACGATGTCGTCGCTCGCGCCGAGCTCGATCAGCCGGTCGCGCCGGGCCGCGGCCTCGTTGCGGACTTCGGACCGGATCAGCCTGGCCGCGGCCGCCCCGATCTTCTTCACTCCGGGCTCAAGCAGCTTGCACAGCGCGCACAGCTGGGTCTCGCCGCCGGTCGAACGGAGAATGTCCGAAAGATGCGAGCGAACACTGGCGGCGGTGATCGTGAACAATTCGACGCGGGTCGATTCCGGCAACGCGGCATCCTCGATCTCGCGCCACAATTTGTCCAAATCGAGCAAGCGCTCGACGACCAGGAAAGCTGCGATCACCTGCTGCAGCGAGGCGCCTTCTTCTTCGGTGAGGTCGAACGCCACTCCCGGGCCGAGCCGGTTGACGAACCGGTTCGCGACTTTGGTCGCGAGGATCTCGTTGCGTAGCCGGTGGACGCGGATCGCGTGACCATGCGCTTTCTGCATCGGCTTTGGAAACGCAGCGAGCAGTTGCGCGTCCATCAACCGGTCATCGGCCAGCCGCAACTTCTCGGCCGCGTCCTGCAGCGCCAGCTTCGACATTGATAGTACGACCGCGAGTTCGGGACGGGTCAGTCCGCGGCCTTCCTGGACTCGGCGGATCAAATCATCGCTCGATGACAGCCCTTCGACCTTGCGGTCGAGCCGTCCCGACGCTTCGAGCAATTCGATCGTCCGGACATAGCCCAGCACGGCTAGCGCGCCGCCCGCCTCGGCAATCGACAAAGCGAGGCTCTGCAGCCGGTTATCCTCGAGTACGAGCTCGGACACCGCGTCGGTCATCCGCACCAGCAAGCTGTTGCGCTTGCCCCGCGTGAGCCGCCCCTCGCGCATTTCGCGGTTGAGCGGGATTTTGATGTTCACTTCATTGTCCGAACAGTCGACGCCTCCGGAATTGTCGATGAAATCGGTGTTGATCCGGCCACCCTGTTCGGCGAATTCGATCCGCCCCGCCTGGGTGATGGCGAGATTGGCGCCTTCGCCGATGACCCGCGCGCGCACCTCGACGCCATCGACGCGCAAGCCATCGTTCGCCGGGTCGCCGACATCGGCCTGACTTTGCGACGTCGCTTTGATGTAGGTGCCGATGCCGCCGAACCACAGCAGGTCGACCGGGCTCTTGAGGATCGCGTTGAGCAATGTCGTCGGATCGACCGAACTCGTCTCGATCCCGAGCGCTTCGCGGGCGTCCGCGCTGAGCGCGATCGACTTCTGTGTCCGCGGATAGATCCCGCCACCCCTGGACAACAACTTGCGGTCGTAATCGTCCCAGCTCGACCGAGTGAGTTCGAACAGGCGCTTGCGTTCCGTCCAGCTCACCGCGGGATCGGGATCGGGATCGATGAAGATGTGACGGTGGTCGAACGCGGCGACGAGCTTGATCGATTGCGACAACAGCATGCCGTTGCCGAACACGTCGCCCGACATGTCGCCGCAGCCCGCCACGGTGATCGGGTCCGACTGCACGTCGATGCCCATTTCGAGAAAGTGCCGCTGCACGGAAATCCACGCGCCCTTGGCGGTGATCCCCATCGCCTTGTGATCGTAGCCGTTCGATCCGCCGCTGGCAAAGGCATCGCCGAGCCAGAAGTTGCGCTTCAGTGCGATACCGTTCGCGACGTCGGAGAACTCGGCCGTGCCTTTGTCGGCGGCGACGACGAAATACGGGTCGTCGGCGTCGTGAATGACGACGTCTTCGGGATGAACGACCGCATCGTTGACCAGATTGTCGGTGATCGACAGCAGCGCGCGGATGAAGATCCGGTAGCTTTCGGTCCCCTCGTCGAGCCACGCGTCGCGGTTCGACGAAGGCGGCAGGTGTTTGGGATAGAAGCCGCCCTTTGCGCCGGTCGGAACGATCACCGCGTTCTTGACCATCTGGGCTTTCATCAGCCCGAGAATTTCGGTGCGGAAGTCGTCGCGCCGGTCGGACCAACGCAAGCCGCCGCGGGCGATCGGCCCGCCGCGCAAATGGATGCCCTCGACGCGCGGACTATACACCCAGATTTCGCGCCATGGCACCGGCGCCGGCAGGCCGGGTATCAATGAGCTGTTGATCTTGAACGCGAGCGCCTCAACCGCGGCCGGAGCGAAGGCGTTGGTTCTGAGGATCGCCTCGACCAGTGAGCGCAGCCGCCGCAAAATCCGGTCGTCGTCGATTGAACGGACCTTGGCGAGCGACTCGTCGAACCGTTCGCGTAGCTTGGCGACCTCGGATTCGCGCTTCGGGCAGGCCGAGTCATGCGCGGCCGTGAACAGCGCAATCAGCGTGCGCGTCGCGTTGGGCGCCCGGCGCAGCGCGTCGACCACCGTCACCAGCCCGAACGCGACGCCGGTCTGGCGCAGGTAACGGAACCAGGCGCGCAGCCACACCACCGGCCGGGTGTCGAGCCCGGCGTACAGGACGAGCTGGTTGAACTCGTCATTCTCGGCCGAACCGTGGAGGACGTTGGCGATCGCGTTTTCAATTTCGGCGGTCCGGTCGAAGATCACCTTGAGGTCGGCCTCGCCGGCGATCTCGACACGGAAATCGTGGATGTAGCCGAGCGTTCCGCCGCCAAGCGAAGTCGGGATTTCCTCGAGCACGCGAAAGCCGAAATTCTCCAGCACCGGGACCACTTCGCTGAGCGGGATCAAGCCGCCGCGGCGGTAGGTCTTGAGCCGCAGCTGGCCAGGCGGGTCGAGCTCGGACCGCGAAATTCGGACGCCGCGGTCGGCATCGTCGCGCAGCTCGCTCAGGCGAAGAATGTCCGCGGCGGCGTCATCGGGCCCGGTGCGCGACCGATAGCCGTCGAAGAAAGCGGGCAGATAGGTGAAGGCGAGGCGGGTCGCCCGGGACGCACCGGCCACCGCGATCAGTTCGGCCTCGACTGCCGGCGACCAGCCGCGGACCATTTCCACGACCGCGCTGTCGAGCGCCTCTGCATCGGGCAGCGGCGCGTCGGCGTCGATATATTGGGTGTAGCGGATGAGCGCGAGATCGCCGTCGCCGAGTTCGACCGACCAGCTGGTAACTTCGCGGCCGACCTCGTTCTCCAGCAGCATGGCGATCGCCGTCCGGCGCGATGTCGTCAGTTCCTCGCGCGGCAACCACACAAAGGTGAACAGCTGGCCCCTAAGGATGCTTCGGACCTGCAGCAGCGCGGGCCGCGGGCGGTCGGCCAGCGACATCGCGGTCAATACCAGCGAGCGCACCGAATCGTAGTTGATGGTGATCAACAGGTCGCGCGGAAGCGACGAAATCGCATGGCGTAGCGCCTTGCCCGAATGGCCTTTCGAGTCGAAGCCGAAATCTTCGTCGAGCTGCTGCAGCCGGCGGCGGAGCACCGGTACTTCCTCTGGCGCGAGGCGGAGCGCCTCGCTGGTCCACAGCCCGGCGTGGACGCCGATGCCGGTGACTTTGCCCTTCTCGCGGACTGGAACCACGACCAGGTCGAGCGGCACCCGGCGGTGAACGGTCGACTTGCGCTCGGCCTTGGCCATCAACGGGTGGTCGCCGCCGTGCTCGAGATAGCGCATCGCGTCGAGGCACCCGCCCTCGTCGGTCGGGGCGCCGGGGATGCTGAAAATGCCGAGCGCTTCCGACGGCACTTCGTAGGGCGTTTCGACGTGATAGCCGAGCAAGGTCATGGCCCCGCCCGCGAACCATTCGAGCAGCGCCTTGCCTTCGGGGTCGTCGATTTCGGCGGCATCCGCGCGCATCTTGGCCTGGAGCTTGTGCCAATCCCGCACCGCCAGGCGGACATCGGTCAGCACGCGCCGGAGATCGGCGGCGAGTTCCTGCCGGCCGCGCGCGTCGGCGCGGTCGAGCTCAAGGTACATCATCGATTCCCGATGGGCCTTGTCGGTACACTGAAGCTCGACCTCGCACAGCATCCCGTGACTGTCGCGCTGCACGCTAACCACGGGGTGAAGCAGGCGATGGATCGTCAGTTGCCGCGCGGCGACCGCATTGGCGACCGAATCGACGAGGAACGGCATGTCGTCGTTGACGATCCCGATCCGCATCCTCCGCTTGCCGGCCTCGCCGCCGGTCGATTCGATTTCGAGTGCCAGTTCCCCGCGCTTGCGTTGTGCCGCGACACCCGCGAGAAATTCGGCCGCGTCACGCTCGGCCTCGCGGCTCAGTCCCTGCGTCTCGCCAGGCAGCGCGTTGGTGGTCAGCGCCTTGCGCAGCGAGTCGACCAGGGTCTTGGTCAGTCGCATGTGGGCCGTCATGGAAAGGTGGTGCTCCGCGAGTGGTGCGCTCCGAGCGGCCCTATAGACCGACGCCCGGCAGTGACAACCCCGCGGGTCGGTCAAATAGCGCGGCGGATGGCTCGCTCGATCAAGGATTCGTCGTTTAGCACCGCGACCGGTTCGTGCCCGCCATCGGCCCGGCGGCGGGTGACGACCACCGCAAATTCATTGTCGATCGTCAGCTCGGACAGCACCAGCGCGGGCGCCTGGCGAAGCCTGGCGCGAGCCGCATCGCCGCGGTTGTCCGGTCGCGGCTCGGGCCGGCGCGCATCGCGCTCGGCGGCGACCAGCGCCTTGAGCCCGCCCGGCTGCTTTTCAATATATTGCTGGAACCCGGCGGGCTCGATCCCTTCGCGCTGGGCGAACGACAATGCCGCCGCGAACTCGGTCAGCCGCGCTTTGTCGTAATCGATCCCGAACACGAGTTTGACGATCGGGGTCATTGGGGCGCGGGCCTGCGCCTTGACGCCCGATTCCTCGAGCAGTTCGGCATAATCCTCGGGGCATCGTTGCGCGGCGATCGCGAAATCATAGGCGACCGACAAAGCGCGATAGAGCGCGGTGCGGCTGCGGCCGTCGGCGGATTTGACCGCTTCGGCGGTTTCGCGCGCGGCCGACAGGCGGTCGGCGAGGTCGGCGTCCGGGCCAAGGTCGGGCGCCTGAATCGCATCCGCTTCGGTGTCGGGCTGGGCAGCGGTCTCGGCCAGCGGACCGTCTTCCCAGATGAGATGTTCCTCGGCCGGGGTCACAGCGAAATCGATCGGCCGGTCATCGTCGATGTCGAGGGGCGCGAAGGCCACTAGCTCGGGCTCCGGCGCGGCGATCGGGACTTCGGTCGCCGGCTCTTCCGCGCCGATTGCGGCGATGACCGCCTTACTCGCGGCGGCTTGATCGACCGTCTTCCAGTTGATCACGCCATAGATGAAATCGATCGTGTCTCCGTCCGAAGAGAACGGCAACAGGATCCCGCGGTAGCAGATGATCTCGTTTCGCTGGTTGGCGAATTCGGCTTCGAATCCGATCGGCGCACGGTTGGCGATGATCTGCAGATAATGATCGGTCAGCCGCGACAGCAGCGACCGGCTTGGGACATCGGAGATGGTGCGCGTCGCGTCGTCGAGCCCGCATTCCTCACGGATCGCGCCGCCGATGTACGGCACCGCCGGATTGTCGCGCCCGCAGGTAAAATCCAACAGCACACTGTTCGCCGCGAAGTCGAGGACGTCGTTCGGTTCCAGGTCCTCGATCGACGGAAAGTCGCGGCCCTGGAGTTGCGCCACCCAATAATTATAGGCGCGCACGTGCATGCGCCGCTCGTCGGTGCCGATCGCCGCCGCGACATCGTCCGCCGCCGACGACTCGGTGGCTGACGGCAGGTCGAAATCGCTCGGATGCTCGCGGTAAGTGTCCATCTAACCGGCCCCACTCTCCAGTTCGGTGAGAAAATGGCCGATTGCGGTTACCATAATGTTAATCATAAGCGTTCAGGACTGGCTCCGGCCCGGCCTTGCCCGCGTCGGGTCGCTTTGTTAGTGGGCGCGTCTTTCGGGAACCAAGCCGCTTTAGCTCAGCTGGTAGAGCACATCATTCGTAATGATGGGGTCAGGTGTTCGAGTCACCTAAGCGGCACCACCCTTGCCTCCCAGACAGTGTCAGACCTTGACGAAATTGTTGGTCGACAGCGCCCCAAACGGCGGCGACGTCAACGGCGCGCCGGTGTCGAGGATGCCGAGATCAACCGGGAAATGCCCGGTCTGTTCGATGATCGCGCGGACTTCAGCTTTCGCGTCCGCATGGTCGCCTGAGTAGAACAGGACGCGCTGGCCGCCGGCTGCCGATGGCTGAGTCAGAAGTTCGGCCGGGCTGTGATTGAACGCCTTGACCAGCCGTGCGCCCGGAACCAGCTCGGCGACGAGCGCGCTGGAATATCTGTCACCGAGGTCGACGACCCTGATCCCATAGGCGGCGAGCGGATTGCTCGGATCCTTGGCTTCGGGGGAGTTGGGGTCGAGGAACTCCACCGGATTGGTGGTATCGACGACAATGCGGCCGTTCCAGGCGGGCAAGCCGTTGAGCACCTTCTCGATATCGACCCAGCGCACCGCCACGAAGACGACATCCGCGCCAGCCGCGTCCTCCGTGGTGCCCGCCGTGATCGACGATCCAAGCTCCGCGATCAACCGGGCCAGGCTGTCCGGACCGCGGCTGTTGGCGATCGTCGCGGTGATCCCGTTCTTCGCGAACAGACGGGCAACGTTCGAGCCAATGGCGCCCGCGCCGATGATGCCGATGGTCATTGAGTTTCTCCTGATGATGAAAAGTGGAGTGGGGGTCGCGCGGCGGTCACATTCGGCCGGCGCGCACGAGCTCCTGATGGATGTCGCGAATGCGTTGCTCGCCTTTGGCCAGCGCTTCCGTGCTGGTGTGGACTGAGTACCGGCCGGTGACGAGATCGTGGGGGTGCCGGACGGCCGATCCCAGCATTAACTCGGTCTCGGTCTCGGCCACGAACTCGACCGCCTGATGACCGTAAGCGAAGATCGCCAGTTCACCGCGGTCGACGCTTTCGGGTGCGCTGAGCTGGCCCGTTCCGACCGCGATCCAGAGCAAATTGTGAGCGGCCGGCGGTTGGTATTGCCAGCGCTCGCCCGGGCGTAGCCGGACAGCCAGATAGTTGATGTCCGCGGGCGCCTCGATCGCGCTGCTCGCGCCTTCGTAGCTACCCAGCAGGATCCGTGCGGGGCCGACCGCCGGCACCTGTTCAGTGCTTTGATAGAGGCTGAGCGACGGGCCGAGCTCCAGCTGCGGCGGCAAGGCGAGCCACAGCTGGAAGCCCCGCATATGGCCGGCTTTTCCGCCGCCGCCGCCATGCCATACGCCATGACCGGCCCGCATCCATTCGACGCCTCCGGCCTCGATCGAACCGCGAGCACCGTTGGTGTCCTCGTAGCTGACGTTGCCTTCGGCGACGTGGGTCAGGGTCGCGATCCCGGAATGCGGGTGCAGTCCGAACCCGCTGAAATCGCCGCCGTCGGATTCGAACAGGTCGAGGAACACGAACGGCTTGATCAGCTCGCCGAGATCATGCGGACTGACCAGCCGCGTAATCGCACCATGTTTTTGACCGGAGGTCCGGTGAACGATTGGGCGCGTCGTTTCGACGTTATTGGCGGGCGCCAGCATGGCACTTCTCCTGGGTAAAAGGGGCTGAGGTTTAGTTCGCCAGCGACAGGGCTGGTGCGAACGAAGCGCGCTTCGTGCCCCAGTTATCGATGCTGAGCGCGCCGGCGCCGAAGGCGACGATCTGCAGCAATCCACCGGCCATCATCACGTTCTTGAGGAAGTGAATCATCTGGTTCTGGTCGGCGAAGTTGCTGTGAAAGGACACGGCGGTCGCCAAAGCAAAGACCGCGAGCACGGCGGCGACGATGCGCGTGCGGAACCCGGCGACGAGTGCCAGGCCACCACCCAATTCGACGAGAATCGCAACCGCGAGCGCCACGCCGGGCAGCGGCAAACCTGCGGCACGGATCATTTGTTCGGTCGGGCCCGTGGCCGCGAGTTTGCCGAATCCGCTCATGGCGAAGGGCAGGCCGATCATCAGACGGCCAGCGAAAGGAAGGTAACGCGAAGCGTTCATCGAAGGTCTCCTGTTTCAGTGCGGCGTCGGGTGACGGCCGTTCAACACCTTCAGAAATAGGGGAGACCACATATCGGTAGTAGCCAGTATTAATTTATGTTATCTATCGGGTTCACCGATGCTTCAAACTGTGTCATTCGATCAATTGCGGATGTTCGTGGCCGCCGCCGACGAGGGCAGCTTCTCGGCGGCGGCGCGTCTGGTTCGGCGCACCCAATCCGCCGTCAGTGAAGCCATCCTGAATCTGGAAGCGCAGCTCGGGGTCGTCCTGTTCGACCGCACCGGCCGCTATCCCAAATTGACGCAGGAAGGCGTGATCCTGCTGGCCGACGCCCGCGCGGTGATCACCGACGTCGACTCTATGAAGGCGCGGGCGAAGGGGATCGCCGGCGGGCTCGAGGCGGAATTGTCGGCGGTAGTCGACGTTTTCCTGCCGATCGAAACGGTCGCCGAATTCGCGCGCGAATTTCGCGCCCAGTTCCCGGCCACGCCGCTCAGGCTGTATGTCGAGGCCTTGGGCGGCGCCGTTCAGCCGGTCATCGATGGGCGCGTTAGCCTCGGCATCGTCGGCTCGCTGCCGACGCTCCCGCAAGGTCTGGTCCAGGAGCGCGTGACCGAAGTGACGTTCATGATGGTCGCCGCGGCCAGCCATCCGCTTGCCTCCTATCGCGGCACCATTCCGAAGGACGAATTGGCGCGCCACGTGCAACTGGTGCTGACCGACCGCTCGGCTCTATCGGAAGGGCGCGAGTTCGGCGTGATGTCGCTCTCGACCTGGCGCCTGGCGGATCTGTTCGCGAAGCACGCCTTCCTCGTCGCCGGTCTCGGTTGGGGCGGAATGCCGCTGCAAACGGTGGCCAAGGACATCGCCGAGGGGCGTCTGGTCGAACTCTTGGTCGAAGACGTTCCGCCGGGCGGGCTCGTTTTGCCGATGTTCGCCATCTACCGGGATGCCGACCCACCCGGACCCGCCGGGCGCTGGATGATCGACCGAATGAAGCGAGCCGCTTAAGCTGGCACGCGTTGGCCGAGGGACTCCAGGCGTTTCAGCACGTCTTCCGACAACACCAGTTCGGCCGCGGCCAAATTCTCGCGCAAGTGAGCGAGAGACGATGTGCCCGGGATCAGCAGGATGTTGGGGGAGCGCTGCAGCAGCCACGCCAGCGCGACCTGCATCGGCGTCGCGCCGATATCGGCGGCGATGCCGTCGAGCTCACCCGACTGCAACGGCGTAAAGCCGCCCAGCGGGAAGAAGGGGACGTAGGCAACGCCCATCTCGCTCAGCGTGACGATCATTTCATCGTCACCGCGATGGACCACATTATACTGGTTCTGGACGCACACGACCGGCGCAATCCGCTGCGCCTCGTCGAACTGGCGCATGGTCACGTTGCTGAGCCCGAGATGGCGGATCAGCCCTTCTTGCTGAAGTTCGGCCAGCACCTCGAACTCCCGCGCGATCGAGCCTTCGGACGGTCCGTGCCCGGAGCCCATGAAGCGCAGGTTGACGACGTCCATCCGCTCGAGGCCGAGGTTGCGCAGATTGTCCTCGAGGCCGGCGCGCAAATCCTCCGCGCTCATCGCCGGAATCCAGGCCTTGTCGGGCGTCCGTCGGGCGCCGAGCTTGGTCACGATGACGAGATCGTCCGGGTAGGGCGACAGCGCCTCGCGAATGATCTCGTTGGTGTCGTGTGGGCCGTAATAGTCGCTCGTATCGATGTGATTGACACCGCTGGCCACCGCCTCGCGGAGCACCGCGATGGCCTGGTCGCGGTCCTGTGGCGGACCGTAGATGCCCGGACCGGAAAGCCGCATCGCGCCATAGCCCATGCGGTTCACGTCGCGATCGCCGAGGCGGTACGTCCCGGCCTTTGTGATGTCGGTCACCTCGAGTTCTCCTTTGTAACGGCCCCATCAAAGAACGTGGCAGGGGCCGCTTCGTTCATCGCGGCATTGATCTGCGGTCGGGTCACGAACCGGGGTTGGCGAGCACCGAGGCCGCCCTCAATTGAAGAAAGGTTCCGGTGAACGTCCGAAACGGACGCTAAAGCCTTATTTCTCGATTAAATGGGCTGATACCATTCGGTCTCGATGAATCGGCTAACCCCAGTCTCGGTTGAAGAGACCCACCACGGCATCCGCCTGCAGGCAGTGCTCGATACCGCGGTCGATGGCATCATTCTGATCGACGCCGACGGATCGGTCCGCACCTTCAACCCCGCATGCGAACGGCTGTTTGGTTATCGTTCGGACGAGGTCATCGGCAAAAATGTCAAAATGCTGATGCCGCCGGTTTATGCCGAGAACCACGATCAATATCTGGACAATTACAAGCAAACCCGAAACCCGAAGATCATCGGCATCGGCCGCGAGGTGTTCGCCCAACGCTAGGACGGCACGGTCTTCCCGATCTATCTGTCGGTCGGCGGCGGCGATTCCGAAGTCGAGCCGATTTTCGTCGGGATCATCAACGATCTGACCGAGCGCCGGTCGACCGAGGACCGGCTGCGCCGCTCGCAGCGGATGGAGGCGATCGGCCAGCTCACCGGGGGCATCGCCCACGACTTCAACAACCTTCTCGCGATCGTTCTCGGCAATCTCGAATTGCTGCTCGAAACCGAAGGTCTGTCCCAGGACGTCCGCGCGCTCGGCAATGAGGCGATGGACGCCAGCGAGCGCGGGGCCGAACTGGTCCGCCGCTTGCTCGCCTTCGCGCGCAAGCAGCAGCTCGAGCCGCGCGCCTTCAACCTCAACGCAAGCCGTGCTGCCGCCTCGCGCCCGTGGCGGATCGCTTCCGACCGGCACCGAGTCGATTCTGGTCGTCGAGGACAATCCCGATGTTCGCCGGCTGGTCCGGCGGCAGCTGACGGAGCTCGGCTATACGGTTCACGAAGCGAGCAATGGCCCCGAAGCGCTCACGATGCTTCGCTCGCGTCTAGCCGTCGATCTCATGTTCACCGATATTATCATGCCCGAGGGGATGACCGGCTATGAGCTTGCCGGGCAGGCGCGCGACAGCCGCCCGGGCCTCAAGATCCTGTTCACTTCGGGCTACACCGCGATCGGCGCCGCGCAGGATCACGAACGGGGCGACGTGCCGCTCCTGTCAAAGCCCTATCGCAAGTCGGAGCTTGCCCATTTCATCCGCTCGGCGCTCGACATCGACGCCCATGGAAGCCAGCTTGAGTCAGCGTGAACCGCCGCGGCGGGATCTGGAGAGCGTGGGAACCCCCGCGAGAACAGCACCCGTGCCCGACCCGATCCTGCCGCGGCGGAACGGCATCGGAGGCCGCGAGGGAGCCAAGCAAAGCTTCCTGGCGGCGATGAGCCACGAACTGCGAACGCCCCTGAACGCGGTCATCGGATTTGCCGAAATCATGGACGGGCAGGTGCTCGGTCCGATCGAGATCCCGCAATACCGGCAATATGTCCGCGATATTCTCGAAAGCGGGCGGCATTTGCTGCGCATCATTGAAGGCGTGCTCGACATCAGCAATGCCGAAGCCGGCGAGCTGGTGCTGAACAAACGCGAAATCGAGCTTCGCGGGTTGATCGGGCGCGCGAGGGCGAGACGCTGACGCTGCGCGCGACGCGCGACATCTCGGTCGACATCGACGTGCCGGAGGATTTGATCGTCCAGGTCGATCCCGAAAAAATCAGCCGGGCGATCGCCGCCCTGATTTCCAACGCCATCAAATTCAGCCCCGATGGCTCGACGGTCAAAATTGCGAGCACGATCGACGGCAATCTGGTGAAGATCGGCGTTTCGGACTCCGGGATCGGGATCCTCCCGCTCGCCGTCGACCGCGTCTTCCTTCCGTTCGTGCAGCTCGAGGACAATCTGTCCCGTCGCCTCGACGGGTCGGGGCTCGGCCTGCCACTCGCCCGTTTGTTCGCCGAGCTGCACGGCGGAACGGTCAAGCTCGAGAGCGTGGCCGGCGCCGGAACGACCGCCACCATGGTTCTTCCGGCCTATGCGGCCGCGGGCTGATCGGATCGAGGCTGGCCGCTAAATTCCAACAACAGGTTGCGTAGCTCGGCGAGGCAGATCGGCTTGGCCAGGACTCCGGCCATCTCGAGCCCGAGCGCTTCGCCCAGCCGCACCGCCATTTGCACCATCGCGCTGTTGTAGCCGCTGATCACCAGCACCTTCGCTGTGCAGCGCTGCGCCGCGAGAAAGCGCAGTATCTCGATCCCGTCGGACCCGGGCATCGCCAGATCGAGGCAAATAACGCTTGGCTCCACGGCGCGGAATTGCTGCCTGAACAATGCGGGATCGGACGCGACCGCGACTGGATAGCCGCAACCCTCGGCGACGCGCTGGATCAATGCGCAAATCGCGGGCTCATCATCGATTACGAACAGTGAATTCCCGGACACTGTTTCCTCTCGTCGAATTCGACTCGCTTACACCGTCGGTAGCGCTAGGACGCCTTGCAGAACAAGCGGGAAAGCGCATGACTGAGCAAGAACAAATCGGCTCCGTTATCGACGAAATCTACGCGATGATCTCGGGTCCGGCGGGTCCGCGCGACTGGTCGCGGCAGGCCAAGTGCTTCGCCGCCGACGCACGCCAGATCCGCACCTGGGTCGACGAGCATGGCCGGCCGCAGAGGCTGAGCATGTCCCTCGCCGACTATGAGGCGAACACGACGCGCTTCTTTGCGGCCAATGCCTTCTACGAAATCGAAACTGCCCGGCGGATCGACGTCTTCGGCAACATCGCGCACGTGTGGAGCAATTACGAAGCGCGGAACTCGCTCGACGACGCCGAGCCCGAGCGGCGCGGGATCAATTCGATCCAAATGTGTCGCGATCCCGGCCATGGCTGGCGGATCGTCGCCATAATCTGGGACAACGAGCGCTAGCGCGTCGGTTCAGGCGGGCACCACCCGCCCGGCGCATTCGCCAAGGCCGATACGCACCGCACCGTCGGCTTCGCACCACGCCTTGAGCGTGATCTCGTCACCGTCCTGGAGAAAGGTTCTGCTTTCGCCGCTGGGAAGCGCGAGCGGTTGCTTGCCGCCCTGACTGATCTCGAGCAGCGAGCCCAGCCCGGCGTTGCTTCCGGTCGACAGGGTGCCGGTGCCGATCAGATCGCCGGGCTGCAGATTGCAGCCGTTCGAGCTGTGGTGCGCGACGATCTGCGCCGCGCTCCAATACATCGCCGCATCGGCCGACCCGCACGACAGGACATGCGGGGCCATCCCCGCCGCGCGCATGGCTTCGGTCGACAGGGTCGCTTCGAGCTGGATGCCGAGCCCACCGCTTTTGCGATCCTTGGCATCGTCGAGATAGAACAAAGGCTGCGGGTCGCCGTCCGGGCGAGGCGGTATGGCTTTGCGGAACGGCACGAGCGCGTCGCCGCTGACCACCCATGGAGAAACGCTGGTCAGGAAATTCTTGGCCAGGAACGGTCCGAGCGGTTGATATTCCCACGCCTGTAGATCGCGCGCCGACCAGTCGTTGAGCAGGCAGTATCCGGCGATATGCTCGCCCGCCTCGCCGATCGGGATCGGCGATCCGAGGTCGTTGCCGCGACCGACCCAAATGCCGAGTTCGAGTTCGTAGTCGAGGCGGCGGCTCGGGCCGTATTCGGGCGCCGCGGCGTTCGGCGCCTTGCGCTGGCCGTTGGGGCGGATCACCGGTTCGCCCGACGCGCGCACCGAGCTTGCCCGGCCGTGATAGCCGATCGGCACATATTTGTAGTTCGGGAGCAGCGGCTCGTCGGGACGGAACAGCCGGCCGACATTGGTCGCGTGGTGAATGCCGACGTAAAAGTCGGTGTAATCGCCAATCAGGCATGGCACGTGCAGGCGCACGTCGCTTTGCCCAACCAGCGCCGGCTCGACGTCATCGCGATAGCGTTCGTCGCCGAGCAGCTCCGATAGCCGCAGCCTGAATTCACGATGCGCATGTGAGCCGCGCGCCAGCCACGGGTTCAATACCGGCTGGGCGAAATCCTCGCGCCAACCTTCGTCGAGCAAATCGGCGATCGCCGTGACGTCCAGAATATAATCGCCGATGGCCACGCCCGGCCGCCGCCGGCCCTTGGCTTCGGAGAAGATGCCGAGCGGCAGATTCTGGATGGGGAAATCCGCGTGGCCGCGTGCGGTCTCGACCCAGCTGGTCCGCGCCGGATCGTGGGTTTCGTCGGTCACGGGAGCTTCGCCTTGGGAAAGCCCGCCCACGCCAAATCGTAATCAGGCTGGGCGTGTTCCATCGCCCATAAAGTCGGGCGGTAAGGCCAGCAGGTTTCGACCATGAACGCCATCGTCCCGTCGATCTTGACCGGTTTCAATTCGGCCTCGCTCGCCTTCCTCCAGCTGTCGACGTCGGGCCCGTGGCCGCTCATCAGATTGTGCAGGCTCAAGCCCCCAGGAGCGAACCCTCCGGCCTTTGCGTCATAGGCGCCCGCAATCAGCCCCATCGCCTCGCTCATCACGTTGCGGTGGAACCACGGCGGGCGGAACGTGTCCTCGGCGACCATCCACCGCGGGGGGAAGATGACGAAATCGGCGTTGGCCCGCCCGGGCACATTGCTCGGGCTGGTCAGCACGGTGAAGATCGACGGGTCGGGATGGTCGAAGCTGACGCTGCCGACGACGTTGAACCGTGACAAATCGTAGCGGCACGGCGCATAATTGCCGTGCCAGGCGACGACGTCGAGCGGCGAATGGTCGAGCGTCGTCGTCCACAGAACCCCAAGCGATTTCTGGATCACCTCGGTCGGCTCGTCTTTGTCCTCGTACCAGGCCACGGGCGTTTCGAAGTCGCGCGGATTGGCGAGGCCGTTCGAACCGATCGGTCCCAGTTCGGGCAAGCGCAACGGCAGCCCGTAATTCTCGGCGACATAGCCGCGCGCTTCGCCGTCGGGCAGAAGCACGCGGAACTTCATGCCGCGCGGTACGATCGCGATCGAACCCGGCCCAACTTCGATCCGCCCGAGCTCGGTGTGGATGTCGAGCGTGCCTTGCTGTGGGATGATCAGCAATTCGCCGTCGGCATCGACGAACACGCGGCCATCCATACTTTTGGTCGCGCGGTAGACATGGATCGCGACGCCCTCGAGATCCTCCGGCTGTCGGGCCTGCAACGCGGTCGCGAGGCCGTCGACGAAGTCGGTTCCCCCGGGCAATTCGGGCGGGTCCCAGCGCAGCCGGTTGGGCGCCAGCGGCTCGGGTGCGGCCAGCGCTCCGAACAATCGCGCACCTGCATAGGCGGTGAACGGCCGATGGTCGGCGGTCGGCCGCATCCGGTACAACCAGCTGCGCCGGTTTTCGTGCCGCGGCGAAGTGAACGAGCTGCCCGACAATTGCTCGGTGTACAGCCCGAACGCCGGGCGTTGCGGCGAATTGCGGCCCTTGGGCAGCGCGCCCGCGACCGCCTCGCTTTCGAAATGGCCGCCAAAGCCGGTCATGTAACCGTTGCTCATGCGCGCCGGTTAAAGCGTCAGCCGCGCAAACTCAAACGGGCGCGGCCTCTTGGCGAAGCCGCGCCCGCGGCGCGGGCAGGGACTCGCGACCCGCCCGCGCTCACCTGACCCTCTCCAGGTCAGTGTTGGTTGACGTTGACGTCGATCTTGTCGGGGACTTCAATCGTCGTCTTGCTGCCGCCAAGGCCGAGCTGGCCGCGGAACAGGAACAACAAGACGAGGACGACGATGATCAGCAGGACGACGGCGAGGACTCCACCGCCCCCACCGCCGCCGGTTTCGACGATCGTCGTGCGATCGCTATCGTTATCGGCCATGGAAACTCTCCCTGTATTCGGCTGTTCTTCGAGCGAAACGAACGAACCTTCGTGGCGGGGGTTCCGCAAAAGGAGCTTGGGATGAAACGGACCGTCATTGGAATCTCGGCGGCGCTGCTCGCGGCGTGCAACCAGCAAACCGCGCAGAATCAGCCGGTTGCCAACGCTCCCGAGCCGGCTGTGGTGAACGAACCGGCGCCGGCGCCACAGGCCAACGCCACGCTGCCGGACGATCGCACCCCACTCGCGGAACCCAAAGGCCCGATCGATCCCAAGAGCGCGGAAGCGGCGGGGCAGGTCGTCCAGAATTATGGCGCGCTGATTGAGCGAGGCCGCTGGCTGAAGGCGGAAAAGCTGTGGGGCGACATCGACGCCGCGCGGACCCTCGCGACCACGCTCGGCGGACGTTTCGGCCAGGTGCACCTTGAAATCGGCAAGCTCGGCGAAACAGAAGGGGCGGCCGGTTCGATCTACCTCACCGAACCCGTGGTCTTTTACGGCACGTCCAAGGGCGGCAAGGACTTTCGCCTGCCTGCCGACGTAGTCCTTCGGCGCGTCAACGACGTACCCGGCTCGACCGAGGCGCAGCGCCGCTGGCACATCGAACAGATCGACCTGAAAAACCCCGCCTAGAGGTTGTTGACCGCCTGCTCGAACTTCTTGGCGTCTTCGTCGGTGATCGTCGCGCCAGTCACGTCGGTGGGTTGTTCCGCGTTCGTGCCGTTGCCGTCTACCGACGGCGCGGCGAAATCATAGGCGAACCACAGGATTCCGGCGGCCCAGACCAGGGCCATCCACCGGCTTTTGAAGATCGTGCTGGTGCGCATCGGAATCATGCGCGGGACTATCGCCGCTCGGCTTTAAGATTCGGTTTCCGCGCCGGTCACCTCGCGGCATTTGAACTGGTCGCGAATCCGGCGGTTGAAATAGATGCCCTTGGACAACGCCAGGCTGAAGGCCTCGGCGACCTTCTCGGGCACGGCTTCGTAAACGTAGCGGCGGCCGGTCACGAACTCGATCCACAGCGAGCGTTTCGCTGGGTCATAAACGAACCGGTGGATGACTGAGGAAGGCATCGACCTAACCTCTGCGTCCCCCGAACCGCGTGCGTTGTTGCTTGCCGAACCGCCCCTTGCGCGTGCCCGGCTTGCCTTCGCTCGAGTTGCCGATCCGCCGCGGCGCGACGCGGTCCGGGTCGGGAATCCCGAGCTCGTCCTCTTCCAGCCGGCGGATTTCGTCGCGCAGCCGTGCCGCCTCCTCGAACTCGAGGTCGGCGGCCGCTTTCCGCATGCGCTGTTCGAGGTCGGCGAGATACGCTTTGAGATTGTGCCCGACGAGATGCGGTCGCTCGTCGTCGCCGGTGTCGATCACCACCCCGTCGCGCGTCGCGAGATGGGCCATGATGTCGTGGACGTTTCGCTTGATGCTCGCCGGCGTGATGCCGTGCTCGGCGTTATATTCGAGCTGCTTGTCGCGCCGCCGGTTGGTCTCGGCGAGCGCGCGTTCGATCGACCCGGTGATCGTGTCGGCATAAAGGATCACGCGGCCCTCGATATTGCGCGCGGCCCGGCCGATGGTCTGGATCAGCGACGTCTCCGAGCGCAGGAAGCCTTCCTTGTCGGCGTCGAGAATCGCGACCAGCCCGCATTCGGGGATGTCGAGCCCCTCGCGCAGCAGGTTGATGCCGACCAGCACGTCATAGACGCCCAGCCTGAGCTCGCGGATCAGCTCGATGCGCTCCAGCGTCTCGACGTCGCTGTGCATGTAGCGGACCTTCAAACCCGCCTCGTGGAGATATTCGGTCAGATCCTCGGCCATGCGCTTGGTCAGTGTCGTCACCAGCGTCCGATAACCCTTGCGCGCCGTCTCCTTGGCTTCGTGAACGAGATCGTCGACCTGGTCCTCGACCGGCTTGATCGTGACCGGGGGATCGATCAGCCCGGTCGGGCGGATCACCTGCTCCGAAAAGACGCCGCCGGTTTCGTTCATCTCCCACGGGCCCGGAGTCGCGGATACAAACGTCGTCTGAGGGCGCATCGCATCCCATTCGTTGAAGCGCAGCGGCCGGTTGTCGATGCAGCTTGGCAGGCGGAAGCCATATTCGGCGAGCGTGATCTTCCGCCGGTGGTCGCCGCGCGCCATCGCGCCGATCTGCGGCACCGTCTGATGGCTTTCGTCGATGAACAGCAGCGCGTTGTCCGGCAGATATTCGAATAGCGTCGGCGGCGGCTCACCGGGCAGGCGGCCTGTGAGGAAGCGCGAGTAATTTTCGATTCCCGCACAGCTGCCGGTCGCGGCGATCATCTCCAGGTCGAAGTTGGTCCGCTGTTCGAGCCGCTGCGCTTCCAATAGCCGCCCTTCCGCGACCAGCTCCTTCAGCCGCTCGGCGAGCTCGTGCTTGATCGCCTCCATCGCCTGCTTGAGCGTTGGCCCGGGCGTCACATAGTGCGAATTCGCATAGATGCGGATGGTGTCGAGCGACGCAATCGTCTTGCCGGACAGCGGATCGAACTCGCTGATATTCTCGATGTCATCGCCGAAGAACGACACCCGCCACGCCCGGTCTTCATAATGCGACGGGAAGATCTCGAGATTGTCGCCGCGCACCCGGAAATTACCGCGCGCGAACGCCTGGTCGTTGCGCCGGTACTGCAGCGCGACGAGCTTGCGGATGACCTCGCGTTGGTCCTCGACCGTGCCCGTCTTGAGGTTGAAGGTCATCGCCGAATAGGTTTCGACCGAGCCGATACCGTAGAGGCATGACACCGACGCGACGATGATCACGTCGTCGCGTTCGAGCAGCGACCGCGTCGCCGAGTGGCGCATGCGGTCGATCGCCTCGTTCACGCTCGACTCTTTCTCGATGTAGGTGTCGGTCCGCGCGACATAGGCCTCGGGCTGGTAATAGTCGTAATAGCTGACGAAAAATTCGACCGCATTGTCGGGGAAGAAACTCTTGAACTCGCCGTAGAGCTGGGCGGCGAGGATCTTGTTGGGCGCGATCACCAGCGCCGGCCGCTGCAGGGTCTGGATGACCTTGGCCATGGTGAAGGTCTTGCCGCTGCCGGTGACGCCCAGCAGGACTTGGTTCTTCTCGCCATCGAGCGCGGCTTCGGTCAGCTCCTTGATCGCGGTCGGCTGGTCGCCCGCGGGCTCATATTCCGCGACCAGCTCGAACGCCTTGCCGCCCTCCGCCTTGTCCGGCCGCGCCGGGCGGTGCGGAATATAGGTCTCCGCCGTTTCGGGCTCGGCCAGCGAAGTGCGGATTTGAATCGCCATTGACCCTCATATGATAGCGCCCGCCATCTCAGGCAACGTGTAGGGTCCGGGTTGCGTTCGATCGGCGAATTTCTTTTGTGAGCCAATGCAGAGTCCGCTATATTGCCAACGATATCCGTTAGTTACCCAACGATAACTGTTTGCGCATCCGACGGTTGGATAGGGCCGCGTCAACAGGAGATTTGTCCGTCTCCTCTAGCCGGGGGCGCGCACGGCAGATCATCGGCCGTGCATCATACGTGTCCACGTAGGACGGTCGGATTATGGCCGAGCGACCGGTAACTTCAGACGTCTTCCCTACGACAGATTCGGCTGGCCTGCAGGTTATCGTATGCGTCGTTTTCAAACGAAACGCTCCACCAGACCAGGTTTCCGCGCTCAAGAGCGCGGTCATTGCGTGCCCCTCAGTTCTCCAGGCAGTCGAGGTGACCGGCACTTTCGATCTCCTGCTGGAACTTACGGTTCCAGATATCGCCACTTTCAATGAGCGGCTGAGCATCGTCGCCGCTTCCGTGGCCAGCCTCGTCGAGCGTTATGACGTTAATTTCGTAGGCAAGCGCTTCATTCGCACAAATGCTGACGAGCGGGCGATCTGGGTTCAATGCGACGATGGCATAAAGCGCATCGATTCCTCGGTCATCGATAAGATCACGGCCGAAGGGGATTATATGCGCGTCCATTCGGAAGGGAGGAGCTGGATGCTTCATGCAACCATGCGCTCGGTCCTGGAACGCCTCGATGCGAAAGACTTCATTCAAATCAACCGATCCGCGCTTGTGCGGGCCGATTTCATCGACCAGTTGGTGCACGAAAGCGGCCGCTGGGTCGCCCGCCTCAAAGATGGCACCAATGAGCGAGTCACTAAGACTCACGTTGTCACTACGCTCAAACAGCTTCGGACACATTGAGCGATAGCACAGGCGGTTTCGTCGAAGACAATGCCCAGTCACCGACTCTTCCTGACCCATTAACGAAAATTAAATGCGGAGGTCCTGGCAGTTTGCCAACCAGCCCCTGTCCTCAAGAGAGCGGAAAAGGGAAATGGGCATGATCTACAATAAAATACTGGCACTTGGCGGCGCCGTTGCAATCACCGCGGGAGGCTTGTTTCTCGTCGCACCACCTGCTTCGGGCAAGTCGAGCCCCATCGTCGTATTGGCAACCGAAAACGTCGTGGTGCGTCACATCAGTTATGCCGATCTGAACCTGGCGTCCGCGCCGGGTGAGCGCACGCTAAATCGGCGCGTCAGCGCTGCGGTGAGCGACTTGTGCCTGGAAGCAATTGGCGGCAATGACGGAAGTTTCAGTTTCAAGTCCACAATGATGAAGTGTGATAAACGAGCGTGGGGCGAGGCTCATCCTCAGATTGGGCGCGCCGTTCAGCGTGCTCACGACATTGCCTCAACTGGCACGTCCCCAATCGCCGCAGCCGCGATTACGATCTCACTTGCGCAATAGCGCCACCCCAGCCGCGGTGTGTGGCCCTCGGAAACGGGGGCCACGCTCTTAATTGGCATCGAGCGCGGCTTCGGTCTGGGACGGTGGTTAACAACAGCGGTTCAATTTCGGGGCCAAACGCGCTACATTGAGCGGTAAGCGGGGGCTTCATGGACGAACAACAGCGCTCGGGTTTCTGGTCGACTCTGCCCGGCATCCTGACCGGGTCGGCGGCGTTGATCACGGCGGCCACCGGCGGCTATCTTGCGTTCGACCGGACGCAGGCCAATCCGGGGACAGGTAAATCGCCTCAAATGGAGGTTCCGGCCGAGCCCAAGCCGCTCGCCCTCGTCGGCGCCACGCCCGCCGAAGCCTCCACGTCCGAAGCGCGCGCCCCGGCCGCCGGTCCCGCGAATCCAGCACCGGCTCCGCCGCACCAGAACGCAACGGGCGCACCGAAGCCGTCGTTCAACTGCGCGCTGGCCTCAACCGCCGTGGAAACGATGCTGTGCAGCGACGCCGGGCTCGCCGAGCGCGACCGTCAGGTCGCCGCGCAATATTTCGTGCTCCGCGGCACCTTGCCGCCGAACGTGCGGAGCCAGCTGCTGCAATCGCAAAGGTACTTCCTCGCGCAGCGGTCCGAATGCACGACCAGCCAGTGCCTGTCGGACGTCTACGACAATCGGCTTCATCAGCTCGCCGACTTCGCTTCGAACTAGTCATAGAACCGTTGCGTTGCCGGAACGGCAGTCGCGGCCTAGGGCTGTGTCAGGGGGACCGCCGATGACACGATCCGATCTGCTCGGCCGCAGCGGCATTCGCGCACTGCTTGGATTTCTCGTCATCTGGGGCGCCGCCGTTGCTTATATCGCGGCGCGCGGCGGCGACTGGACCTTCCCGATCGCGTCCCTGCTCATCTTTGGCCTCGCGCTGGGATCGATCATCTGGTTCCTGACCCGCAAGATGGGTGCGCCGGCCGTGCCGGTCGAACAGCCGGCAAAGCAATCCATCGCCTTGCTCATCTATCTCGCAATCTATGCCGTGCTCCTGATCGGAATCTGGCTGGGCACGATCAAGCACGCGATTCCGCCCGGACCGACGCAGGAACTCGCCATTCTCGCCTACAAGCTCCTGATCCACGTCGGCATACCGGTGGGCATCCTCCTGGCTCTGGGAAGCAAGCTCACCGGCATGTTCGATACTGGCATGGATCGCCGGGGCTTCTGGCCGGCGCTGATCGTCCTGTGTGGATTGATGTTCGCGTTGCTCGCGGTGGTCAGCCCATCCTTGAAGCAGATCGGCGCGCTCAACCTCGGCTTTGCCGCCGGAGCCGCATGGGTCATCGGATCGTGGGCCTGGTATTCGGTCGAAGCCGGCCTTTGCGAGGAATTCTTGTTCCGCGCCTGTCTGCAGTCGCGGCTGACCGCGTGGCTGAAGTCGCCAACTGCGGCAATCGTCGTCACGTCCATCCTGTTCGGCCTGGGTCACTGGCCCGGCCTCTATTTGCGCGGCGGGCCCGGCGTCGACGGCTGGTCGACCGACCCGATCCAGGTTGCCGCCTACACGACAGCGACGCTGGCGCCGTTGTCGCTGGCGATCGGGCTGTTGTGGGCCCGCACGCGCAGTCTGCTGCTCGTCGTCCTCGTGCATGGCGCAATCGACGCGCTTCCCAACACGGCGGAATTCTTCGGCATCTGGAGCTGACGCTTTGCCCGCCCGACCGGCGCGGCTATGCTGGCCGACGGAACAGGGAGCTAATCGATGAAACGCTTCGTGCTGATTGCCGGCATTGCGGCGCTCGCCGCTTGCAACAAGTCGCCGCAGGTCGATGAGAAGAACGCCAGCGTCGCCGAAGTCGCGCAGAAGGTCCGCGAGGCCGGCGCCGATTCGACCTTCGTTAATCCCGGCAAATGGCAATCGAAGGTGACCATCGAGGAATTCGAGGTGCCGGGCATGCCGCCCGAAATGGCCAAGCGGATGAAGGCGACCATGGCCCAGTTCCAGGACCGCGGCTTCGAAACCTGCTTGACCAGGGAAGACGCCAAGCGTCCGAAGGGGGATTTCTTCACCGGCAAGAATGACCGTTGCCGCTACGATCATTTCACCATGGGCGGCGGGAAGATCGACGCGCAGATGCGCTGCGGCGGCGAGGGCGGGGCGACCCAGGTCATGGCGATGGTCGGCACTTACTCGCCCGAAGACTATGAAATGCACATGGCGATGACTCGCGAAGGCGGGGCATCGTCGTCGGCCGGAACGACGATGAAGATGCACATCACGTCGCACCGCATCGGCGAGTGCACCGGTGACGAAATCAACGCCAAGAAAAAGGAAGTCGGACAATGATCGGCTATGTGACGGTCGGGTCGAATGACCTCGACAAATCCCGCAGCTTCTACGACGCGCTGATGCCGGTGATCGGCGCCGGGCGGATCATGGAGTTCGGCGACAATTTCACGATGTACGGGACGGGTTTGGGCAAACCTGGCTTTGCAGTGTGCAAGCCTTACGACGGCAACTCCGCCACCGCCGGCAATGGCAATATGGCGTCGATCGCCTGCGACAGTAGGGCCAAGGTTGACGCGCTTTACGCCAAGGCGATCGAACTCGGCGGGAAGTGCGAAGGCGCCCCGGGCGTTCGCGGCGACGAGGGTCCGCAGGCTTTCTACGGCGCCTATTTCCGCGACCCCGACGGCAACAAGCTCGCGGCCTTCCGGATCGGTCCCGCCGATTGATGAGTTAAGCGCCATGTGAAAGCGACCGCTCTCCTCAACCGCGGCGGCGGTGCGGTCGCTCGAGACCCCGATATCGCCGACAAGGCCAGGCGGGCGCTGGATCAGGCCGGGATAGAGGCCGAGGTCGAATTGATCGACGCGGGCGAGACCGAAACCCGGTCGAACGCTGCTGCCGAACGCGGCGACCGGCTGCTGATCGTCGGCGGTGGCGATGGAACCATCGGCGCCGCCGCGTCGGCGCTGGCCGGAACCGGCACCACGCTCGGCATCCTGCCGCTCGGCACGCTGAACCATTTCGCCCGTGACCTCGGCATTCCGGCCGGACTCGACGAGGCGGCGCAGCTCATCGCCTCCGGTCCGGAACGCCGCGTCGACGTAGCCGAGATGAACGGCCGCATGTTCATCAACAACAGTGCGCTCGGCCTCTACCCGTTGATGGTCGTCGACCGCGACGTGCAGCAAAAGCGGCTTGGCCGGAGCAAGCGGCTGGCGGTGGTCGTCGCATCGCTGCGGACCTTGATCCGCTTCAATCACCAGCGGCTGACGCTCACCGTCAACGACGAGGAACAGGCGCGCGTCGACACCCCTTTGCTGTTCGTCGGCAACAATGATTATCGCATCGACATCGGCGCGCCCGGCAGCCGCGCCAGCCTCGACGATGGACAATTGTGCGTGCTCGTCATGCGCAAGAAAACCCGGGCCGGGTTCGTCGCGGCGTCGATCCGGGCCTTGTTCAACCGCACGAAGCCCGACGACATGGTGCGCATCGAGGGCGTTGAACGGCTGCGGGTCGCGAGCCGCCGCAGCCAGCTCACGGTCGGGCTCGACGGCGAAGTGATCAGCGTGTCGCCACCCCTCGACTACCGGATCCGAAAGCGGACCCTGCGAGTGATCGCGCCGCTGACCGGTCGCGCACATAAAAAGGCGGCGGAAGGTTTCCCTCCCGCCGCCTGATTTAGTGGTGCGCCTTAAAGGCCGCGTTCCGGAGTCGGAGGCGGCGGCGGAGGCGGAGGCGGCGGAACCGGACAGGCATCCGTCGCCAGGATCACCGAACCGTCCGGGCACGTCTGCGTCGCCGGAGGCGGCGGAGGTGGTGGCGGCGCTTCCACGTCGGCGAAATTATAGATCAGGCTGAACAGCAGGCTGTGCGAGCGGAACCGGCTGTGCGCGTCGACGATGCGCGGCGCGGTCAAGCCGATATCGCCGTCGTCCTTGAGCTTGCCGGCATTAAAGTAGCGGTACTTGAGGCCAATATCGAAGTGGCGGAACACCGGCGCGCGAACGCCCAGGATGCCCTGCCAGGCGAGGCCGCTGTCGCTGAGCGTGATCCCATCGACACCGAAGATCGGATGGGCGTTCTGACGGACCCAGGCGATGCCGACACCGCCGCCGCCGTAGAAATTGATCTTTTCGTTGTCGCCGAGGTCGAACAGAATGTTGCCCATCAACGAATAAGCGCGCGATTGGCCGTTGGCATGGATCGGGTTGCCGCCGCTAGTGAACTGGTATTCGTCGTGCTTGGCCCATTTGTGAGCGCCTTCGACTTCAGCGCGGATGATGCCGAAATCGTAGCCGGCGATGAGGTCGCCATCGACGCCGAGGCTGTGATCGATATCGAAGTCGGCGGACCCATCTGTGACGGTCGGGAAGCGGACATGCGAATCCTGCGCCCACATCGGCCCGACTTCGAGCCCGAAATAAGCGGAATGGTCGCGAGCGGCCGCGGGTGCGGCGGCAAAAGCGGCGACCGAGGCCGCTGCGAGCAAGTAGCGTTTCATGATGATTGCCCCTGTTGTTTTAGGCCCCTCGGCCTGATGGCCATTGTAAACCGATTTTAAACGACGAGTCGAGCCGCGAGATAATTCGCAGCCTATGTCAGCTCCAAGAAGGCAGGCCGAGCTCAATCGTCGCGCGTTCCGTCAAGGGTAGCACGTTCCGTCAAGGGTGGCGCGGACCATGCGCGCGAGGTCCTGCTTGCGATAGGGCTTGCTGAGCAGCGGGTCGTTTCGTGTCGACTGGCCACCGTTGGCCGCCAGGTCAGTATAGCCCGACGTGAACAGGACTCGAAGATCGGGCCGTTCCGCGCGCAATTCTTCCGCCAGCTGATATCCGGTGATCCCGCCCGGCATGATCACGTCGGTCAGCAGCAAGTCGAACTCGAGCCCTTCCTTGACCAGCTCCAGCGCCCGGTTCCCGCTCTCCGCATCGACGATCGTGTACCCAAGATCGCTGAGCTGGCGGATGACGGTTTTTCGAACCTTGGGATTATCCTCGACGACGAAGATCGTTTCGGCGCCGGTGGGCGTGGATAGCTCCGGTTCGATCGCTTTCTCGGCGCTTGGTCCCGCGGCTCGCGGCAAATAGAGTTTGACCGTCGTGCCATGGTCGATCTCGCTGTAAATCTTGATGTGGCCACCCGACTGCTTGATCCACCCGAACACCTGGCTCAGGCCAAGCCCGGTGCCTTTCCCTTCCTCCTTGGTGGTGAAGAACGGCTCGAACGCCCTCGCGATGATTTCCGGCGGCATGCCCGTGCCGCTGTCGCTGACCGCCAGCATCACATAGTCCCCCGGCTTCACCTCGGCATGTAGTCCGGAATAATCCTCGTCCAGCGTGACGTTTCGCGTTTCGATGGTCAGCACCCCGCCTTGTGGCATGGCGTCGCGCGCATTGATTGCGAGGTTGACGATGGCGTCGTCGACCTGGGTCGGGTCGACGCTGGCGGTCCACAGTCGCCCGGCGGGCTTGATCCGGACGTCGATGTTCTCGCCGAGCGATCGTTCCAGCAAACCCAATATGTTGGGCAAGCGTACGTTGAGATCGATCGGCTCGGGATCGAGGTGCTGCATGCGGGCGAAGGCGAGCAGCCGGCGGATGAGCTCGGCGCCTCGGACGGAAGCGTCCATCACGTCGTCCGCCATTTCCGCTGACTCAGGGTCGTCGTCGACGCGCGCCCGCAACATCTCCGCATTGCCGTGAACGATGGCGAGGAGATTGTTGAAATCGTGGGCCACGCCGCCGGTCAGGCGGCCGACCGCATCGAGACGCTGCAATTGGCGCAGTTGCTCTTCGCGCGCTCTCGTCTCGGTGACATCACGAATGATCGCCAGGATCATGACCGGAGCGCCATTGCCGACGGCGATCGGCATCATGCGCGTCTCGACCGTCCTTAGACCTGACGTGGTCGTCATTTTTCTGTCGGTGAAGATTCGCGGCTGGCCCGATGCCGACACCGCCCGGTTCGCCTCCACGATCTGGGCGGCCTCATCGGCCGGAAACAGGTCGCGCTCGGTCCGGCCCAATATCTCCTGTCTGTCGCGCCCGATTAGCCGTTCGCCAGCGGCATTGATCAGAAGGTATCGAAACCCATCGGCCACGGGTTCCTTCAACAGGATCATGTCAGGCATGTTCTCGATTACCGCATTGAGCAGGTCGCTCGCGCGCTTGACGTCGCTGGCTCGCTCCTCGATCCGGTCCTCGAGCCCCAGATTGATGGATCTCAGTTCATCTTCCAGCTGGCGCCGCTGCTCGACTTCCCGTCCGCGCAGCGAGAACAGCCAGGCGATCGTACTCAGGCACAGGACGATGCCGACGGCCAATGAGATGCTGGTGATCCACGCTTGTCGTTCGAGATGCAGGCGCTCGTCCCGATATGCGCGCTGCTGGGAGGCGAGGATCGCCGCAACTTCTTCCCGGATCCGGTCCATCAGCTGCAAGCCAGACACCAGGTTATGGCGCGTCGCTTCCAGGTTGTTCCGTTCGGCGACGAGCCGGCGGGAGGCCGCGATGCGTTCGGCCGCGAGTGGCACCAGTCGATCGAGCTGCCGTTGCAACTCCGGATTGTCCGACAGTCTCCGAAGTCGGCCCTCCGTCGCCTGAACGGCGGCGATTCCCGTGTTTTGCCTCTGCAGATGGCGCACGTCGTCGCTCAGCGCATAGCCGCGGCCGCCCGTTTCGACATCCTTGAGGTCCGACAGATAGCGGTTCACCTCGACGATCAGGCCCAATCGGTTCTGAACTCGCCCGTTAGCCGCCATCAGCCGCTCGATGCTGAGGAAAGCAAGAAGACTGACGGCGAGGATGATGCCGAATGCCAGCCACAGGACCAGCTTTTGACGCGCGAGCGATGGCGATTGGATCGTCGCTCGAGTCGTTTCAAACATGCGGTATCCTCACGGCGCCTTCGCGGCTGGATGGGATTCCGCGAAAATCCTGTCGAGCAGCGACATCAGTTCGGCGCGCCGGAACGGCTTCTGGATGACGCCCGCAATGCCGACATCGAGCGGCGAGTCCGGCAGGACGCCAGCGCCCGTCATCAGGATTACCGGAATGTTGATCGACCGGTCCTTGAGCGCCTGGTGGACGGCAAGGCCGTCGGCTTCGGGCATGTTGAGGTCGAGCAGGATGCAACCGCCCTCGAGCCCGTCCGCCGCGTCGAGAAGCTCCGCGCCCGAGGCATATTCCCTGACCTCGTAGCCGCTCAGAACGAGCAGCCGGGCGAGCGTCGTCCGCACCGCGTCGTCATCGTCGACTAGATGGACCAGAGAGTCGCTCAAGCGTCGCTCGTCCTCTCCCGCGTTCGGGGGGTGGACCGAGCAACTGGTTTGATTAGCACCGTTCATCTCTGACGAACAGTCATCCACAGACAGGAATGCCGGCCGGACGAGCTCTTGGCCTCCGGGCGTCGGTGGACCGTTGCCGATCCGCAAATCCACAGCAATTTTTTGATTAACCCACATTTACTGGCTTGCATCTAGCGCCAGTTGAGGCACAATAGGTGGTAGGGAGAGTGGGGGTACACTCAATACCTAGCGTTTCAACGCCGGAATGGCTATATTCCGGTGACGGGCGTCCTGTCCCCGATTTCCACAGGGACCGGGTCAAGAAAAGCCCCGCTCAACCGCAAAAATGGCTAGGGTGTCCGGCTATGGCTCCGAGTCGAACAATTAGTGAACAAGTGGTCCTCGAGAGGGCCGATGCAGGACGGGGAAGCGCAATGGATTTTTCGAGCGGCAGCGAAGCCACCCATGACGACGTCTCGACCGGCGTCCGCACCAGCAAGACGGTCGACGCTCGGGCGTTCGAGGTCACGACCGACGCCTCGCGCGACGCGCTCTTGACCGAGTTCGGTAAGGATACTTTGCGCGATCGCTATCTGCTTCCGGGCGAGAGCTATCAGGATTTGTTCGCGCGTGTCGCCGCGGCTTATGCCGACGATGCCGGCCACGCCCAGCGCGTCTACGATGCGATCTCGAAACTGTGGTTCATGCCCGCGACCCCGGTCCTGTCCAACGGCGGCACCGGCCGCGGCCTGCCGATCAGCTGCTATCTGAACAGCGTTTCCGACAGCCTCGAAGGCATTGTCGGGACGTGGAACGAGAATGTCTGGCTGGCCTCGAAGGGCGGCGGCATCGGCACCTATTGGGGCAGCGTCCGCGGGATCGGCGAGCCGGTCGGCCTCAACGGTAAGACCAGCGGCATCATCCCGTTCGTCCGGGTGATGGACAGCTTGACGCTGGCGATCAGCCAGGGCTCGCTGCGCCGCGGCTCGGCCGCTTGCTACCTCGACATCTCGCACCCCGAGATCGAGGAGTTCCTCGAAATCCGTAAACCCAGCGGCGACTTCAACCGCAAGGCGTTGAACCTCCACCACGGCGTGCTCGTCACCGACGAGTTCATGGCCGCGGTGCGGGCCGGCGCGGAATTCATGTTGCGCAGCCCGCGTGACGGGTCGGAGCGGAGCACGGTCGACGCCCGCTCTTTGTTCCAGAAGCTGGTCGAAACCCGTCTCGCGACCGGCGAGCCGTACATCATCTTCATCGACGCGGTGAACAAGGCGATGCCCAAGCATCACCGCGACCTCGGGCTCAAGGTCACGACTTCCAACCTGTGCAGCGAAATTACGCTTCCGACCGGCCGCGACCATCTCGGCGCGGACCGCACCGCGGTATGCTGCCTGTCGTCGCTCAACCTCGAGACGTGGGACGAATGGAGCACCGATAAGCAGTTCATCGAGGACGTCATGCGCTTCCTCGACAATGTCTTGTCCGATTACATCGCCCGCGCTCCGGACGAGATGGCCCGCGCCAAATATAGCGCGGAGCGCGAGCGGTCCGTCGGCCTTGGCGTGATGGGATTCCACTCCTTCCTCCAGGCGCGCGGACTGCCGTTCGAGGGAGCGATGGCTAAGAGCTGGAACCTCAAGATCTTCAAGCACATCCGGGCCCAGGTCGATGAGGCCTCGATGATGCTCGCCAACGAGCGCGGGCCGTGCCCCGACGCCGCCGACATGGGCGTGATGGAGCGCTTCAGCTGCAAGATGGCGATCGCGCCGACCGCGTCGATCTCGATCATCACCGGCGGCACCTCGGCCTGCATCGAGCCGATCCCGGCCAACATCTACACCCACAAGACCTTGTCCGGCTCGTTCTCGATCAAGAACCCGTATCTCGAGAAACTGCTCGCGCCGAAGCTCAAGGACATCCCGGCGGTGTGGAACTCGATCCTCGAGCATGGCGGCAGCGTCCAGCACCTCGACTTCCTCACCCAGGAGGAAAAGGACGTGTTCAAGACCAGCTTCGAGATCGACCAGCGCTGGCTGCTCGAACTCGCGGCCGACCGCACGCCGTTCATCGACCAGGCCCAGTCGCTCAACCTGTTCATCCCGGCCGACGTCGACAAATGGGATTTGATGATGCTCCACTTCCGCGCCTGGGAGCTGGGCATCAAGTCGCTCTATTATTTGCGTTCGAAGTCGGTCCAACGCGCCGGTTTCGCCGGTGGGGTCGAGGCCGACAACACGCCCGAGCTCAAGGAAATCCAGCTCGCCCCGACGACCGACTACGACGAATGTCTGGCGTGCCAGTGACGCCCACTCTCGTCATTCTCGCGAAAAGCGGGAATCCCGCTTATCTCCTGCGGCAGCAAAGTCAGCGGGACCCCCGCGATCGCGGGGGTGACGGCTTAGTGGCGTGAGCCCCCTCGTCGCCATTGCCTTCGGCCTCGTCTGCGCCGCCACGTTTGCGCTGGGCCTGCGCGCCTATCGCACGACCGAACCGCGCGACGGCGTGACGATCGACCAGGCGCGGCGTTTCGGGCGGCTGCTGATGATGGCGTCGACCGCGCTGCTGCTGTTCCTGGTCGCGGCGATCTTCCACGGCGACCTCAAGGTAACGACATGACCATCCTCAGCATGCTCGAGGTGCTGATCGCGGTGCTGCTGCTCGGCGCCGGCGTGTACCTCTACCGCAGCAAGCCGGCCCGGGAGGAGGGCGCCGAGGATGTCGATCATTACGGCAGCCAGGGCGCGGTGCTGCTGTTCGTGATCGCGGTGATCATGATCATCCACGGCCTCGGCGCGCTCGAATATCGCCCGAGCGCGTCCGAGCTCGAAGCCGCCAAGGCCCTGGCCGCGATGGGCCACCGGAATTGACGCCGTTCATCCTCCTTGGTGGGGTCGCGCTGATCTGCGGCGGAACCATGCTCGTCACCGGCATCCGCCGCCACCAGGCGCAGCATCCGAAGCATGTCGCGATGTTGATCGCGGGGATGATGATCACCGCCTTCGGGCTCCTGCTCACCGGCTTCGCGATCGCCTGGCAGGCCGCCGTCCCATTCGACCTCAATTCCGGAGCCGCCCGATGAAGCGCCTCGCCCTCTTCGCCGCGCTGCTTGCGCTCGCCGCCTGCGCCGCGACCCAGGCGCCCGCCGCCGTCGCGCCCACGGCGCCCGGCTTCCTCCTCGGCCTGTGGCACGGGTTCATCTTCCCGGTCGCGTGGGTCGTCTCGCTGTTCACCGACAAGGTCGCGGTCTACGCCGTGCCCAATAACGGCGGCTGGTACGATTTCGGCTATTTCCTCGGCATCGTCGTGTTCGGCGTCGGCGCCCGCAAGAGCCACATCGTCTACCGCGACAACGTCATCATCGCCCGCGCCCGGAGGGTCGAGTGATGGGCAACGCAGCTCAACCGAATCCGGCGCTGCGTAAGCTGCTCCTGGTGTTGCTGATAGTTGGCGGAACGCTTTTGCTATGGTCGATTTACCTAGGCGAGCGACTGCGCTGGATTGAACTGTCGGGCGTTCTGATCTGGACGGCAATTGCCTTTCAAGTCTGGTTGTTTCCAAGTGATTGGCGAATGCCCCCGTTCGCTCGGCTCGTGATGGTATTGCTTTGTTTTGCCCTAAGCGCCTCCAGTCTCATTGATTTTTTCGTTTGAAAGGCTGACCACCATGCCCCTTCTCGAAGCCCGCAAGCAGTACAAGCCGTTCGAATATCCGTGGGCGTTCGAATATTGGAAGCGCCAGCAGCAGATCCACTGGATGCCGGAGGAAGTGCCGCTCGGCGAGGATTGCCGCGACTGGGCGCAGAAGCTCGACCAGACCGAGCGCAACCTGCTCACCCAGATCTTCCGCTTCTTCACCCAGGCCGATGTCGAGGTGCAGGATTGCTACCACGACAAATACGGCCGCGTGTTCAAGCCGACCGAGATCAAGATGATGCTGACCGCGTTCAGCAACATGGAAACGGTCCACATCGCGGCTTACTCACACCTGCTCGACACGATCGGGATGCCCGAGAGCGAATATTCGGCCTTCCTCCAGTACAAGGAGATGAAGGACAAGCACGATTACATGGCGACCTTCGGCGTCGATAATGACGAGGATATTGCCAAGACGCTGGCCATGTTCGGCGGCTTCACCGAGGGGCTGCAACTGTTCGCCAGCTTCGCCATGCTGATGAACTTCCCGCGCTTCAACAAGATGAAGGGCATGGGCCAGATCGTCAGCTGGTCGGTGCGCGACGAGAGCCTCCATTGCGAAGGCATCATCAAGCTGTTCCACACCTTCGCCCAGGAACGCAATTGCTACACCCCCGCGGTCAAGCGCAGCATCCGGGAGATTTGCTACCACACGGTCGATCTCGAGGACGCGTTCATCGACCTTGCGTTCGAGCAAGGCCCGATCGAGGGCATGAGCGCCGACGATATCAAGATGTACATCCGCTACATCGCCGACTGGCGCCTCGGGCAGCTGCATTTGCCGCCGATCTACAAGGTCAAGGAACACCCGCTGCCGTGGCTCGCCCCGATGCTCAACGGCGTCGAGCACGCCAACTTCTTCGAAACCCGCGCGACCGAATATTCGAAGGCCGCGACGCGGGGCGACTGGAACAGCGTGTGGGAGAGCTTTGATAGGCGGCAGAAGGCAAAGGCCGATGCGGCGAATGATGCGCCGGCGAGCGAGGGCGACGGCGACGACATGTTTGCGCACGCTGGGGTTGCGGCTGAATGATTTGACGAGTCGCTAGAGCACACCTAGATTCATGAGGGAAATCCGATGGGCGTGGGACCCACGCAAAGCTTTGGTGAATCAGCAAAAGCATGGCGTATCGTTCGAGCTCGCGGAGCGAGTTTTCGATGATCCGTGCCACCTGTCGATTGAGGATTCCTACGATTCAGAATTGCGTTGGCGTTCGCTCGGCCAAGTGGCAGGCGTAACTCTGCCGCATAATCTCTGCAAGAAAGGCAACTCGTCGAGAGCGAATGGCATACGAAAATGGCGAAATCTGAGCTTTCGGCAAAGCTGCTCGATGAATTGCGAGCACTCGAACTCCTGCCCGATGAGCGCATCGATGTCTCCGATATTCCGGAGATTGACGATTGGCGCGACGCGGTACGGGGTGCCTTCGTGCCTACCTTTGAAAACCGGAATTATGACGTCCGCGGGCTCGCGAATTGGTGTCTTCGCCGCGCCAAGGAAGCAGGCAAGACGGTGACAAACTTGTCTCTCAACAAGTTGATATATTTCCTCGTTGAGCGCGCACTGGTGGAAAAGAGAATACTGTTGACCCCGGCCAAAATCGAAGCCTGGGATCATGGCCCAGTATTTCGAGAAATCTATCACTCCTTGAAAAATCTAGGGGAAAAAGCGGTGACTTCGCCGCTCCAAAGATACTCAGTTGCTGACCGGAAGTTGGTGGAGGCTGAGCAGGTTTTGACCGAAGGGGATGAGGTTTTTCTTACTTCTGTTCTGGATAATTATCTTCAACTGACAGCATCTCAACTAGTACGACTTTCGCATGTTTCGGGGGGCGCTTGGGACTTGGTATGGAATCATAAGTCTCGTACCAATTTCGGCATGGAGATTCCTGCTCCACTAGTTCTCTTGAAGGCGGCTGCTAAACGCCCAAAGAATGAGCGAAGATAACCAATCCAAGATATCTCGCGTCCTGAGCCCTTCACCGCTGGTGAATTGGGCGAGACAGAACTTCAGAAGGTTTGATGACACTCGAAAGCGCGTTATGCGCATGGCGGAAAATCCGCCGAGACATTCGCTCACGCAGGTGAATGCGATCTGCGCGGACATAGCTTGCAGAAAACTAACACCCTCCAAAATCGAAGATCGAATAGCGGAGATCGAAAATCCGTTCGCGCGCGCATCGGCTCGGGAGGTCGTGCCCGCGTTCTTTGCGTTGGCACGGGAGCGGGGTTTCGATGGCATTCAAACTCCGGCCCACCTCTCCATCTCTCTTCCGATTGGGCGCGGTCCTGATGGCAAGCCGCTGCTCATTCCGCTGCGACCAACGTTCTTGATCATAGATGACGCGGGGTTGACGCCCGTTTTTATGATCGGCTGGGCAAGGCTCGCTTTGGTGGATTACCAAAAACAACTAATTTCCACGATCCTCGAGAACTCATATTTGAGTCTCCAAGATTACGCTGGCCGGCATGCGGAGATATTCTGTTTCCCGAGAATCAAAAGGACGCGCTATCGACACGCGGTATCTTGGCTGACTCACCAAATCGATCAGTTGGAAGAGGTGCAAATTCGTCAGCAATTCGATTGCTACTCCCGAGCTGTTATCGATGTCGTGAAAGAGCTCCGGAGGACGGAATCTAAACCCTAGCTCGTGTGAACGTTACACCTCATCGCCACCGCCCCTTCGGCGCCACATAACTCCCGATCCGCCGCACCGGCCGCTCGTGCCAGCTGAAACGCATTCGGGAATGGTTCACGCCCTAATCCATGCTAACGTAACGCTGCCGAATCGATCCGTGGGAACTCGCGCTAAGCGAGTTCCTGTCTGAGGAGGATTCGATGCCCTATTTCTACGTCAACGAGAATGCACAAAACAACGGCGACCACGAGGTCCACGAAAAGGACGCCACCAATTGCGGGCACGAGCCTGACGTAGCAAACCGCAAGGACCTGGGTTGGCATTCCGACTGCCATGGCGCGGTGACCGAGGCCAAGAAGACCTATTCGCAATCGAACGGCTGCTACTACTGCTGCAACGCCTGCAACACGGGCTAATCCGTTCGTGTCAGCACCACCCCGTCTTGAACCCGCCGGCATAGCGGTGCGCTAACCCGCTCGCGCGCATCTCCTCCGCCATATTCTGATAGCTCCCGTCCGCCAGCTTGTGCCGGATCACCCGCAGGTCGCGGCCGTATCGGTCGGTGTCGCGATAGACCGGCGCGACCATTTCGAACGGGCGTTCGTTGAGCAGCTGCTGCAGCTTGACCGTCGCGAGCTCGCCGAGCCGCGCTTCCTCGGCGCAGCGCGCGGGATGAGTTTCGGGCGTGTCGATGCCGATGATCCGGACCTTGCGCTCACCCAGCTTGAACGTGTCGCCGTCGATCACGCACGCCCAACTCCGCCCCAGCCCGCAGCGCGTGAAGGTTGCCGAGATTGGCTCGGGTGCGGCCTGGAGGAACCTCGGCGGTTCGACCAACGCCGGATCGCCGGCGCCGACATACAGGCTCGCCAGGATGCCGAGCAGGATGAACGGCCGCAGCAGCTTGAGCCAGCGCCACGTGTCGCGCACCAGCCCGCGAACCGTGACCCGGTTCCGATCCTCCGGCCAGAAGCGCAGCGGCTTCGGCGCGCGATAAGGCCGCGCCTCGGTCCACCGCCGCCGCCGAAACTTGATGATCTTGCCCACCCCGCGAATGTACCCCTGCGCAGGCAAGGGTCCAGTCGCGCGCCTGGCGGCTTGGTGGGTCTAGGCTGTCACCCTAGTCTTGATGACCCGGGTCGGGCGGGTCCATTCCCGACTCCTTGAAGCGTTCTTGCTCGCGCGCACGCTCCTCGCGTTCGCTCGGGGTCCGGTCGAGGGCCTCCTGCTTGATCCGCACTTCGCGCTCATATTCTTCGCGTTCGCTCTCAACGCCCATATCACTCTCCTAGGCCGCCGTATCGGCAACGGACCGAGCAACCGACGGGTCACATGTCCCAGACCCTCCGGCAAGTTATCGTTCGATGACTGCGAGCGTAGGGCGGACCCGACCCCGGCATTCCCGGGCGCGCCCCGGCCACGGCGCCTTCGCGCCTTCGCGTGAGTCTGCTACGCCGGGCGCATGATACTGGCGTTCCTCCAGCTGGCCGCCGTGTCCGGCGCCGCGCCCGCCGCTGCGGCCGACGACTGCAACCGGTCGCGCGGCGACGACATCGTCGTGTGCGGTTCGCGCACCGGGCGGAACGCTTATCGGCTGCCGAACCTTCCGCAGCGCTACGACGCCAAGCGCATCCGCGCCGAAACCGACCTCATCCCCGGCGTGCAAACCCGCGCGCACGTCGACTCCGTGGCGATGCCCGACGGCTACCGCAGCAACCGGATGATGGTGACCTTCAGCCTGCCGTTCTGAACCGCCCCAAGTTCAGCATGACGAGCGGCCTTCGCGCCTTCGCGTCTTCGCGTGAACCCTCTACTCGACTTCTCTGCGCTCTCCGCGTCTCTGCGCGAACAACCTTCTTCGTGTCCTTCGTGTGAAAACCAAATCATCCGCCCCGAGATCCTCGGGGAGGGGGACCATCGAAGATGGTGGAGGGGCCGTCACGGAGTGAATCCGTGACGTCGAACGCCACTCGCTCGGCTCGGGCGCCGGCCGGGCACTCAATGGCTCTACGCGCTGGCTCCCGTCTGCTGCGCAGAGCGCTCACCTGCGCTCGGCATTTCGTGCTTTCCTATTCACACCTATTTGGTTAATTGAAGGCAATTATATACTTGACTTAGCAAAGGATGAGTCGTTGAACCGCGACGGTTATGAGCCTGCCGAGCTACCCATCACGCCCGAGATGATCGAGGCTGGCGCGTCTGCGCTTATGCGTCTCGCGGGTGGTTGTCTGGAGGCAAACCCCTACTCACCCGAATTGCTCGTTCGGGAAGTGCTCGATAGCGCCCTGTTCGCTTCCAAATGTCATAGCGAATAGACGCGGTCGTTAGGTAGAAAGCGATATCGATCACCGTGCTCGTGAGATGCCAAATCTCAGGCGCGTGCGAAGGGGCCGCGTCATACGTTAGCAGCGCCTTGGCTTCGCGCTCGGAGGGTTTGCCAATACGGATTGCCGGGTTGTGCCGCTCAATGGCCTGCTCCGAGATATTCCAATCATCGTGAACGAGGCGATTCCGCTTGGGGCCGACGACGTTGGCAATTTGGTCACAGAGACAAAGCATGCACTCGCGCCAGTTTTCATTTGGGCTTTCGCCAGGACGAAGAACAAGTCGCTGAACAAGCGCGGCCCGACCAGCCAACTTATCGACTGACGTGCCGATGCATTTGGCAGTCGTCTCATCGGCACTGAGCAACCGTTGAATGACGCTTGTGAGGGCGTTTTCTAGGCTGGCACAGTAGATCGTGAGCATGCCGACCGCCTGAGCGTAATCGCCGATCAGTTGGTGTTCGGGGTCTTCGGGTATAGGATCGTTTGCCATGTCAGATACCGATCAAAAGCGAGAAGATGACACCTACTCCGAAGAGGAGACGGTGAGGCGGCGCGAGGCCGCACTGAAGCGCATGCTCCAGACGCCGCACAAGACACAGAAGGATTCAAAGCTTGGCTCTAAATCTCGATAACGCGCTCTCGGAGCCATTCGAGAGCGGGGCTTGCGATGCGGCGGTATTGGCCGCGCATCGTGGTTTCCAGCACTATGACGCCGTCGTCGTCGTCAATTGCGCCGCTGCTAAACAGTCTGTTGATAATCTCGGTCGGGCCCAAGTCCGTCTGTATCAGCCAATGCGAGAATAGCGGCTTACACCAATCAGAAGCGCTCTGAAGCGCCATACCAATTCTACCGTATGCTTCGGGCGTCTCATTTCCCCTGAGATCATAGCTCACCACAAACCACGCCATAACTGTCCCCTCGCTGAGGCGATTCGGCGACGCAAAGCTGAACCCGCGTTATGAGCGAGTCCAGCGTTTGCGTCGCTCGCCAATCCAAGCTGGAGGCTGGAAATAATTAGGCTGCGAGTTGACCAGTCCGCCGATAGGTAAGACGACGACCAATCATCCCTTTGAGAATGAGCGCAGCGCGCTCACCGTCGCTGCTGGTCTTGGTCGAGTAGCGCATGTCGAACTCCGCAAGGTAGCGGTGCATGTGGGCTTTCGACCAATGGTGATACGTGCCGATCACGCCACGCTTAAGGATGGAAAAGAAGTTTTCGACCGTGTTTGAATGGCTGTCGCCCTTGGCGAACTGGCGGCTCGCGTGGAGCAGATGGTCGTGCTTGGCGAACTCTTTGCCGACTTCCCAGTAAATGCGGGCGTCGTCGGTCATGAGCGTGGAAGCGCGATCGATGTTGGTGACCAGCGCCGCGCGGACGTTGTTCGCGTGGATATTGGCAACGTGAAACGAACGGGCGCGACCGCCGCGCTCGACTAGGGAAACGACTTTCTTCTTCGGCGCGACCTTGCCCGACAGGCGACGGTTCTTTTTGCCGCCCACGAACGCTTCATCGGCCTCAACGATCTTGCCGGGGCCGCCGAGCGGGCCGGTATCGTTCGCGCCATGCATGGCTTCGCGGATACGGTGACAGAGGAACCACGCGGTTTTGTAGGTCACGCCTAGCATGCGCTCCATTTGCTTGGCGCTCATGCCCTTCTTCGACGCGGCCATGAGGTGCGTTGCGAGGAGCCATTTATGAAGCGGAACGTGGCTGCGCTCCATGACCGTTCCGGTTCGCGCGGTGAACTTGTCGCGGCAGTCGTTGCAAAGCCAGTAACCGGCCTGGGTCTTGCCGCCCATCATGATGACACGGCCACTGCCGCAATGCGGGCAATCCACGCCGTCCGGCCAACGCGACTCTGTAATGTGCAAGGTGGCCTTGGCTTCGTCATGGAAGATGGGGTCGGTAATGTTGATGTTCATGGCTTCCTCTTGAAGCCGCTTATCCCTCTGCTCGCTTGCTAAGTCAAGTATATAATTGCCTAATTGAACCGACTCCTTGAACCAACAGGAGTCCCCATGGCCACCAAGCTGAAAGTCGTCGACCCGACCGCAACCGAAATCGCGCCGCCGCCACCCATTCCCGATTTCGAACCCGTGCCCACCCGCAAGCGCTACGCGGGCTGGACCGCCGAGCGTCAGCGCATCTTCATCGAGCGCCTGTCGCTGACCGGCAACGTCGGCGAAGCCTGCGCGCTCGCCGGCCTCTCGTCGAACTCCTTCTCTCGCCTGTGCAACAAGGCCGGCGCCGACAGCTTGGTCAAAGCGTACCAGGCGGCGCGCGTGCTCGCCGGGACCCGCGGCTCCGCCCTCGCATGGGATCGCGCCGTCAACGGCCGCGTCGAGCGCTTCTACAAGAATGGCGAGCTGGTCATGGAGCGCCGCATCCCGTCCGATTACCTCCTCACCTGGCTGCTGTCGCGGCTCGATCCGCTGACCTTCGGCTCGCCCGCCGCGAAGGCGCATGCGCTGGCCAATGGCGACCCGCGCGAGAAGGCCCGTGCCGAGCTGCCGCAGCTATTGGCCAGTCTCACCGACGTGTCCCCCGAAGACTGCGAGTGCGACGCGGGCGAGTATATCGACGAGCGCCTCGGCGAGATGGCCGACGGCAAGGTCGCGCCGGACGAGGGTTGAGGCTCATGGTCACCCCCCACACCGCTCGCCCCGAGCCTGTCGAGGGGGCGCCCTTTCCTCACGCGCGCGTAGGACTGTGAACTTTGGGAACTTTCGCTGCCAAGCCGCAGAGCGCAGCGAGGAGATTGCGGAGCAATCGCCGAGTAGTGCGAATAGACGGCGCAGTGCCCGGCCGACGGGTCGCGCAGCGAACCCGATCGACGTCACGTCCGATTTATTCCGCGTGATGGACCTTCGTTTCGCGCTCGCGCGACCCGCGCCGCGGCGCTCAGTATTTGAGGCCAACCTCCCGCACGAGTTGGGCCGTGTCGAGGAATTGCGTGCCCTTGCAGATCCGGCCGGACTCGTCGAACTCCCACAGGTCGAACATCTGGGTGTCGAACGGCTCGCTGCCGGGCGCGACGAGCGTCGCATCCCACAGGATCGCGACGCGATTGTCCTCCACCACCGCTTGAACCCGCTCGAGCTTGCGGACCTCGATCGTCTCGTACAATTCCTGCGCCGCCTCGTGCACGCTGCCGGCGCCCAATGCAGGAATCCACGTCTTGAAGCTTTGTTCGCCGGCGTAAGAGAACACCGCATCGGGCGAGACGACCGCCTCCAGCGCCGCAAAATCGCCCGTCCGGCGGGCCTGATAGGCCGCCTCGACCTTCGCCAGCATATCCTCACGCTGCATGGGTCGCTCCCTCGCAACGGATCGAACCGAGCAGGCAGTCCCTAAGGAGATTTCGTCCGTTTTGCCAGCTATTGTTCGTCAAATCACCCTCCATTCGCTGCGAACCGCTTTTCGCGGGTTCGCGTGAAATCAGATGCTCAACACCTCGCCGATATCGAACGCCACTGCGGCGATCCCGAGCGCGAACAGGATGACCCCGGCGACCGCGAAGCGGATCTCCCACTCGCGCGAGTCCCACTCGATCTTGGCCAGGCCGCGCGGCTGGTCGGGCGCCGGATCGCGCCGGATGCGCGACGGCTGCAGCTCGACGGTTTGCTTGCGCGGTTCCCATTGCCTGCTCATGCCCGAACAATAAGTCCGTTTTGGTAACGATCTGGTTAGCGTTTCTCCGCACTAACTTTTTTGCGCCGCCGCGCTTTACTCTTCCGCAACCGCCGCCGTGCGAGGGTGCCGCCATGCGCAAGGAATTGCTTCTCATTGTCGCGGCGGCGACCTTTGGCCTGGCCGGCGGCTACGCCTGGTCGGCGCTGAATGCCCCGCCGCCGAAAGCACCCCGGCACGCCAGGGCGGCGTTCATGCCCCTCCCGTCATCGCCCGAAGAGCAGCCGTCTGCCTCGGACACGGAATGGACGGCGAGCGCCGACGACACCAACGCGGTGGTCGCCGCGGGCAATGCGGATGCGAACGTCGAGGAATCGCCGTAACGCTTGAGCGTCAAGCCGCCTTGCGCTTTTTGCCGCGCGTCTTCGCGAACAGCGCCTCCTCGGCCTTGCGCCGTATCCGCTCGGCGACTTCGCCGGTGTGGTCGATCATCCCGGCGTTGCAGCGGCCGTGGCACAGGCACAGGCCGGCGAGCGCTTCGCCGCCCGGTGCCGCTGAGCGCGGCTCGATCTTGGGCGCCTGGTCGTGGCCGTTGGGCAGGTCGAAGCGCAGCGGCCGCCGGCAGCGCGTGCAATTGTCGCCGTCGCGGCCGCGCAACGTTCGCACGTGCTCGGCGGCGCGCTCGCGCTTGAGCTTCCACGGGGTCAGATAACGGGCGATGGACTTGGGCGGCATGGGCCCGTGCTAGCTCAAGAAGTTTACTTCCCGGTTAGCGGATTCGCCTGCGTAGCGGCGCTGTCCGCTTTGGCCTTTGCCGCCGCTTTCGCCTTCTTCTCGGCTTCCTTCGCCTCGCGCTCGCGCTTGAACTCTTGGTAGAGCTGGTATTCGCTCGGGTGCGGGTCGGTCACAAACATGCTGCCGATTTCCTGGCCCTTGGCCAGTCGCGATGCCATTTCGCCGGCCGTCAGGGCAGCGCCGATGAGGTTGATGCCGTAGCTCGGGCAGCCCTCGGGCCCGACGACGCAGCGGCTGTTGTCGTGATACCCGCCCGGGCCCGGCCGCGTTGGACGGCCGCCGCTGCGGATCGCGCGCTTGGCCAGCATCACGTCGGGGTTGAGGCGATAGCCTTGCGGCTTTTGCGCGCAGATCACGATCTCGCGGGTGTCGGGATTGGCCTTGTCCTTGCACCCATCGTCGGAACTCTTCGCGGGCGGCGCGACGGCCGTCGGAGCCGGCACTGGGGGCGTGGCCGTGCTCGCCGTCTGTGCGAGCAGGGTGATCGCAACGGGGAGACCGATCGGCATTAGCTTATCCTGTCCGTCGCGAGCTTGCCGGGCAATGAACATCGCGCGCCATTCGGCGTTTCCCTAACACCTCGATCACATCAGAGGAGAGCGACATGGATAAAATGTTGCTTGCGGCAGCGGCATCGCTGGTCGCGATCGCCGCTCCGGCAGGGGCGCAAGTTGGCGGAGCTCATAGTTCTCCGATCGCGCGGTCAGGGCCGGTCGCGGCATCCCCGGCGTTCCGCGGTTGTTCCGGCAGACGTCATCACGGCCGTGGCGGCTGCGACAGCGGGCTGATTCTCGACGTCTATGGCGGCGATTGGGCTTACGCCAACAACCGCAGCTTCGACTCCGACAGCTATAACGACTGGTGGCATGACCGGCCGGACCGCGCATTCCCGCGGTGGATGCAGAACAACCAGAATTGCGACCGCTTGTGGTGGTCGGGCGGCGGCTGGCGCTGCTGACCGTCAGCCGCGGCGGACCGCGAGCTTGGCGACTTCCTTCTTGCCGCACAGCACGGTGACGTTGGTGACCGCGCCGCTGCCGGGGACGGCGACGGTGAGATCCCACCAATTGTCTTCATCCGCGTAGCCGGTGTTGGGCGCCATGGTCAGCCACACGGTCGCGGTGTCGCCCGCGACCTCGCTTTGGCTGAGATCGCCGCGGTAGCGTTTGTCGTCGACCTTGACCTGGCCCTTGACCGCGACATTGCCGCCGGCATCGGGCGAAGCCGACCAGCTCCGCGTCGCCGCATCCTTGAAGAAGCAGTAGGTCGGGCGCTTGGGCGCGGCCGCCTTGGCGGTTGCGTTGGCCGCACTATTTGCGGTGCTATTGTCGGCCGACTGGCCGCACGCCGTAAGGCCTGCAACAATCGCGATCCCGAAGACTCGTTTTTTCATCGTTCCCCCATTTCCTCAGTGAAATCGTCAATCCGCCCGAAAATTCGGGATCGGCTTTAGTGCGCCGAAGTGTTCCTTCAATGGCGCGTGGCCGAGCGGCGGCCAGTCGATCCTGTCTTGCTTGCAGCGTGTATCGGGCAGGCGGCCGAGCAGGTCGCGGACGAGTGTCAACCGGCCGCGCCGCTGGTCGTTGAAGTCGACCAGTGTCCACGGCGCGTGGCGGCTGTGGGTCGCTTTGAGCATCGCTTCGCGGGCCTTGGTGTAATCGGCATATTTGGCCCGCGCCGCCTGATCGATCGGGGACAATTTCCATCGCTTAAGCGGATCGTCGATCCGCTCGGCGAACCGTTCCTCCTGCTCCTCCTGGTCGCAGGTCAGCCAATATTTGAACAGCAGGATGCCGTCATTGATGAGCATCTTTTCGAAATGCGGGACGGCGTCGAGAAACGCCGCGACCTGCTCGTCGCCGGCATAACCCATGACCCTCTCGACGCCCGCGCGGTTGTACCAGCTGCGATCGAACAGCACGATTTGCCCGCGCGACGGCAGATGCTCCACGTAGCGCTGGAAATACCATTGCCCCGTCTGCTCCTCGCTCGGTTTGGGCAAAGCGACGGTGCGGCATTGGCGCGGATTGAGCCTCCCGGCGACGGCCTGGATCGCGCCGCCCTTGCCGGCGGTATCGCGGCCTTCGAACAGGACCAGCAGGCGCTGGCCGCTCGCCGCCACCCAGCGCGCCATCGCCACCAGCTCGGCCTGCATTGGCTCGAGCAATTCCTCATAATGCTTGCGCTTCATCGCTTCGGGCTCACGATTCGGATGCGGAACCCTAGCGGAATTCTTTCTGCGCTTCCTGGAACCATCCCCTCGGCGCCGTGCCAAGCTCGCGCGGCGCCGGTTTGACCTGTGCGGCCACGGGCGGATGGACCGGCCAGGCGGCGATGGCGATGGCGACCGACAGCACCGCAAGGCCGGCGATCAGGGCGAGAAAGGGCAGGGTGCTGAGCAGTAAGCGCGGGGTCTCGGGCTCGGTGCGCGGCCCGGGCGTCCGCGAGCGCCGCGCGGTGCGCCGGCGCGCGAGCGACGCGAGATAATCGTCGAGGCGCGTCCACGACTCCTTCGCGGGCGCCAAATCGCCCTTTTCGGTCATGGGCTTGAACTGCGCTTCGGGCGCGCGTTTTGCAATGGCCCGATCGCCTAGGCGAGCGGTTCGCCCGATTGCTCCTGCTCGAACAGGGTGGTGACGACGTCTCCCCGCGCGGTCAGGCGGACGGTATCGCCCTCGACCTCGGCGACGAGACCGCGCGGAACATAATGGTGGTGGTCCTCGTGGCCGAGCCCGCTGTCGGCGCGGACCAGCTTGATGCGGTTTTCCTCGACACGGTCGACGGTTCCGATCGGCGCGCCGTCGGCGCCGATAACCTTCATGTGTTCGCGGATCTGGTCGAAAGCGGTCATTGGATTGTCTCCTGTGGTTCGCCCTCTCAACGCGGCGCTCGCGACATGGATGCGCGCCGCGCCGCGTCCGTGTGCTCGCTTCGCCGCGCGGAGTAGTCCGGCTGTGCGACGGACCGGTTTGGATCGACGCCCGCCTGCGCCTTGACCCAGCGGCCAGGCGCGTTTCGTAATCATTGGCGATCCTTTCGTTGATGGCGAGTTGCTTGGCGCGGACGCGCCCGGCGGCGGCCAGATCGGCGGCGCGCGCGGCCTCGGCGGCGGTTAGGTAATTGGCGACGGTTTGGGCCGACGCCGCCTGCTCGCCGCGGTACAATTGCTCGAACTGACCGCTTTGCTTGCGCCAGTGCCGGGTCTCGGCCTTCTGGAACAGCAGGAGGAAAACCAACGCGAGCGCGGCGGCGATGCCGGCGATCCCCTGCAGGTTGAGGAAGCGCAGCATCATAATTCTGGCTCCGCGGTTCGATTGGCGAGCCAATTGTAAAGATGGGTCTCGTTGGCCGGCCGCCGCTCGGCGAGGCGGAGATAGCGCTCGTCCTGGAGCGCCTCGAGCGCGCGCAGCAGCACGGTCTCGCCGCTGTTCGTCCCACGCAGCGCGAGGAACGCGTCGAAAGCGGCGAGTGCGGTCAGCGCGCGCTGGAGGAACGTCGCGGCAACCGCCGGCCCCATGTTCACGCCGGTGTCGAACAATTCGGCGGCGATGCGCTGACTGCGCCGGGTGATCTGGTCGAACCGCGGCCTCAGCCAGAAGAGCCGGGCGTAGATCCGCGCCGCTTCGTTTCGCGGAAGCCGGCGCATCGGACCCGCGAACCCATGGGCGCGGGCGACGGCTTCGGTAATCCCGAAGCATGTCGGTCCGCCGCGTTGGGCGGAATGCGCGACGTAACCGCCCTCGCGCTCGATCGCCACGTCGACGAGTTGCTCCACGGTCTGATCCATCACCACTCCTTCCGAGTCGCGATGAAATAACCAAATAGGTGGTGTGTAGGGAAGTGAATTTAACCAATCATAGATCCATACAGTGCCGCCATGACGTCACTTCGTAGTCCGTCTCGCCTACGGCCGTGCAACCGCAACTGCAGTTAAGTGTTGGTCGTAACGCGAAGGAGTACGCGGCAGTCGCGTCCGGGGGGCAACAGCAAGTGAGTATCAATTTGGCTGACGACCCCTTCGAGCTGCTCGTGCGATCGGTGGTCGACTATGCGATTTACATGCTCAACCCGGAAGGGCGGGTGACGAGCTGGAATGCCGGCGCGCAGCGCATCAAGGGTTATCGGGCCGACGAGATTACCGGCGAGCATTTCAGCAAATTCTACACCGCCGAGGATCGCGCGAAGGGCGTCCCGGAGGCGGCTTTGCGCGCGGCACGCGACACCGGCCGCTATGAGGCCGAAGGCTGGCGCATGCGCAAGGACGGCACCCGTTTCTGGGCCAGTGTGCTGATCGATTCGATCCGCGACGACGACGGTAATTTGATCGGCTTCGCCAAGGTCACGCGCGATATGACCGAGAAGCGCGAGACCCAGTTACGGCTCGAGGAATCGCGCGAGCAATTGTTCCGCTCGCAGAAGATGGAAGCGCTCGGCCAGCTTACCGGCGGCCTGGCGCATGATTTCAACAATCTGCTGACGGCGATCCTCGGCGCCGCCGACCTGGGTCTCCGCCACCTCCACGATCCGAAAAAGGTAGAACGAATGCTCGACGGCATCCGCAACTCAGCCCAGCGCGGGGCGAGCCTGACCAAGCAGATGCTCGCCTTCGCCCGCGCCCAGCCGCTCGAGCTCAAGCAGATCGACTTGAGCGAATTCCTGTCCGACGTCAGCACCTTGCTGCGGCCGTCGCTGCGTTCGAACATCGAGGTGATTCTCGAGATATCCAACCAGCTGTGGCCGATCGACACCGACGCCGGTGCGCTCGAGCTGGCGCTGCTCAATCTCGCGTTCAACGCCCGCGACGCGATGAAGGACGGCGGCCAACTGCGCGTCGGTGCGACCAACGAGCTGCTCGACGGCGAACCCGATGGGTTGCGCGGCGAGTATGTCGCGTTGCGGGTTTCGGACACCGGGCTCGGCATTTCGGCGGAGACAATGGAACGGGTGTTCGAGCCGTTCTTCACCACCAAGCGCTTCGGCGAGGGAACCGGGCTCGGGCTTAGCCAGGTGTTCGGATTCGCCAAACAGCTCGGGGGCTCGGTCTCGGTCGAATCCGAGCTCGGCAAAGGCGCGACCTTCACCATCTATCTGCCCGCGAGTCATAATTCCGCGCGCCACGAACGCCGGAACGGGGAACGCAATGGCGCGGCGTTCGGCCGTATCCTTGTGGTGGAGGACGACCATTTCGTCGCCGAATTGGCCGCGGGCATGCTCGACGAGCTCGGTTTCGAGCCGACGGTCGTCCACAGCGCGAAGGAAGCGCTCGATCAGCTGACCAACGACGAACGGCCGCGGCTGATCTTTTCCGATATCGTGATGCCCGGCGGGATCAGCGGGCTCGAGCTGGCGCGGAAGGTCCGCCGCCGCTTTCCCGAGCTGCCGATCCTGCTGACCACCGGGTACAGCGAGCACGTCGGCGGTACGCACGGGTTCGACATATTGCAGAAGCCATATGAGCTCACTTCGCTCGCCGATGCTCTCGCGGCGATCCTCAAGGAAGATCTGACGGCCAGGTTGCTCGCCCACCACGCTTGACATTGCGCACGCGAAACGTCCCATTGCGAAACCCGCCGGCGGGGACCGGCGCGATCGGAGGGCACGACATGCAACAAGCCGTAACCGCGCGGACACCCGTGCATCTGTGGATCGTTGGAATTGTGTCGCTGCTGTGGAACGCATTCGGCTGCTATCAATATCTGATGGTCAACCTCAAGAATCCGGCGTTCATGGCGCAAATCCCGGCCGATCAGGTAGCGTACATGGACGGCCTGCCGGCCTGGCTCACTGCTTTTTGGGCGATCGGCGTGTGGGGCGGCATTGCCGGCTCGATCTTGTTGTTGATCCGCAGCCGCTATTCGGTCTGGGCGTTCGCCTTGTCGGCGATCGGCGCAATCGTGGGGCTCGGCTATCAGATATTCGCGACGGAGAGGCCAGCGAGCATGACGGCGGGAGCGATGGGCGTCATTCCGTGGGCAATCATTCTATTTGCCGTCTTCCTGGCCTGGTATTCGTGGAATGCGGACAAGAAGGGCGCCCTTCGCTGAACCGTTCGCGACGTGTGAAGTAGAGGGCTGGCGCGGGCGCGATCTTGCGCGATATGGTCGATTGACATGACACCGGGCCGCCTCAACGCACTGACCGACGGGGTCGTAGCCATCGTGCTGACGATCATGGTGCTTGAGCTTAAGATCCCGGCGGAACCGACGTTGAGAGCGGTGATGGAGGTCCTGCCGTTTCTCGCCGCTTACTTGCTCGCCTTCATTTACGTCGCGATTTACTGGAACAACCACCACCACATGATGCAGTCAGCGCATGCGGTCACCGGCGCGGTGTTGTGGGCCAATCACGCACTCCTGTTCTGCCTCACGCTGTTTCCGCTGACGATCCGCTGGGTCGACGAAGCCGGGGTCACCGCCTGGCCGACCGCGTCGTTCGGCCTCGTGCTGCTCGGCGCCTCGATCTGCTATTTGCTGCTCGAACGCGCGCTGATTGCCGCCGAGGGCGAGACATCGGGCGTCAAGCGGGCGCTCGGCCGCGGGTCGAAGGAATGGGTGAGCTTCGCCTGTTATGCACTGGCGTTGCCGCTCGCCTTTGTCTCGCCGTGGATCTCGGTCGCGTGCTACGTCGGGATCGCGATCTTCTGGCTGGTGCCCGACCGCCGCTTCGTGATGCGCGGCTAGTTGCAGCCGTTCGCCGGCCCCCCCACATCCGCGCAATGGAACAATATCACGGAACCACCATCCTCGGGGTCAAGAAGGGCGGCAAGACCGTCATCGCCGGCGACGGTCAGGTCAGCCTCGGCAATACGGTCATCAAGCCCAATGCGAAGAAGGTCCGCCGCCTGGGCGAGGACGGCAAGGTGATTGGCGGCTTTGCCGGCGCCACCGCCGACGCTTTCACTTTATTCGAACGGCTGGAACGCAAGCTCGAGCAGTATAACGGCCAGTTGCTGAGGGCAGCGGTCGAGCTCGCCAAGGACTGGCGCACCGACAAATATCTTCGCAACCTCGAGGCGATGATGATCGTCGCCGACGCGGACGAGTTGCTGATCCTGACCGGCAATGGCGACGTGCTCGAGCCCGAGGGTGGCATCGCGGCGATCGGATCGGGCGGCAATTACGCGCTGTCCGCGGCCAAGGCGCTGGCCGATTACGAAGACGACCCCGAAGTGCTTGCGCGGCGCGCGATGCAGATTGCATCGGAAGTGTGCGTGTTCACCAACGACCGGCTGACGATCGAGACGGTGGAGTAACCACTACCGTTCGGGCTGAGCTCGTCGAAGCCCTGTCTTTCTCCTTGAACGAGGATAGAAAGGCAGTCCTTCGACGAGCTCAGGACGAACGGATGTTTTTGGATCGCCGAACCTTTGCCGCCGGTTCCGCCGCATTGCTGTCGGGCTGCGCGACCATCGGCGGACGGCCGCGGACCTTCGCCAATTGCTCGCCGCTCGCGCCGGTGCTGGTCGATGAAAGCCGGGTGATCCGGACCATCGCGGGCCTGCGTCCCTATCGCCGGTCGGGCTTCGTGGTTCGCGCCGACCAGCTCGGCGAGAAGCGGCTGGTGCACAATTACGGCCACGGCGGCGGCGGGATCACGCTCAGCTGGGGCAGCTCGAAGCTCGCCATCGAGCTCGGGCTCCAGGGTCATAGCGGGCCGGTCGCGGTGCTCGGCTGCGGTGTCATGGGGTTGTCGACCGCGCGGCTGGCCCAGGAAGCGGGCTTCCCGGTGACGATCTACACCGCCGCGCTACCACCCGACACGACGTCGAACATCGCCGGCGGCCAGTTCCACCCGTTCGGCGTGTTCCACGACGGCGAAGTCACGGCCGAGTTCAAGGCGCAGTTCGCCCGCGCGCTCGATTACAGCTGGCGCCGTTTCCAGATCATGGTCGGCGACGATTACGGGATCCGCTGGCTCCCGACCTATGTCGCGTCCGACAGCCCCGAAGCCCAGGTGATCGCGAACTATCCGCCGATCAACCGCGTGCTGCGGCCCGCCGAACATCCGTTTCCAGTCGACAGCGTGCGTCGGTACGACACCATGTATGTTGAGACCGGCCGCTATCTTCGGCAGATGATCCGCGACGTGCAGGTGGCCGGCGGCCGGGTCGAAGTTCGCCGGTTCGCCAGCCCGGCAGACATCGCCGCTCTGCCCGAGGCGCTGGTTTTCAATTGCACGGGGCTGGGCAGCCGCGACCTGTTCGGCGACCAGGAGCTTCACCCGGTGCGCGGCCAGCTGGTCATCCTCGAACCGCAGCCGGAGGTGCGCTACGCCTGGCTCGGCGACGGTTACATGTTCCCGCGCCCCGACGGGATTTTGCTCGGCGGCACGTATGAGATCGATCAGTGGGACGCCAACCCGCAGCCCGCCGACGTCGCGCGCATCCTCGGCGTGCACAAACGCTTCTTCGAGGGGTTCCGCTGCGCCGCTTGAAGTGGGTCGAGGCGCGACCAATGTAACCAAGCGATGAACTATCAATCGCCGATTTCCCCAAGCGGCGGGGACACTTCGCAAATGCTCAAAGACAAGCTCACCCCCAAGGCGATCGTCGCCGCGCTCAACGAGCACATCATCGGGCAGGATGACGCGAAGAAGGCGGTCGCGGTCGCTCTGCGCAACCGTTGGCGGCGCCAGCAGCTCGGCCCCGAGCTGCGCGACGAGGTCACGCCCAAGAACATCCTGATGATCGGGCCCACGGGCTGCGGCAAAACCGAGATCAGCCGGCGGCTGGCGAGGCTCGCCGACGCGCCGTTCGTCAAGGTCGAAGCGACCAAGTTCACCGAGGTCGGCTACGTCGGCCGCGACGTCGAGCAGATCGCCCGCGACCTGGTCGAGGAAGCGGTCAGGCTCGAACGTGAGCGGCGACGGGCCAAGGTCCGCGCCGGCGCCGAGGAAGCGGCGATGGACAAACTGCTCGACGCCTTGACCGGCAAGGGCTCGAGCGAAGCCACCCGCCAGAGCTTCCGCCAGCGTTTCGCCGACGGCAGCCTCAACACAGCCGAGGTCGAGATCGAAGTCGACGAGGCCCCGGCCATGCCGTTCGAAATCCCGGGCATGGGCGCGCAGGTGTTCGACCTGAAGTCGATGATGGGCAAGCTCGCCGGCCAGGCGCCGCGCGCCCGTCGCAAGCTCAAGGTTCCGGACGCGTTCGCCCGGCTGACCGAGGAAGAAGCCGACAAGCGCATCGACCCCGACGACATCAACCGCGCCGCGCTTGCCGACGCCGAAGCCAATGGCATCGTGTTCCTCGACGAGATCGACAAGATCGCGGTCAGCGACGTCCGCGGCGGTTCGATCAGCCGCGAAGGCGTGCAGCGCGACTTGTTGCCGCTGATCGAAGGGACCACGGTCGCGACCAAATACGGGCCTCTCAAGACCGACCACATCTTGTTCATCGCTTCGGGCGCGTTCCACCTCGCCAAGCCCGCCGATCTGCTGCCCGAGCTCCAGGGCCGGCTGCCGATCCGGGTCGAGCTGAAGGCGCTGACTCAGGAGGATTTCGTGCGCATCCTGTCGGCGACGCGCGCCAGCCTGACCGAGCAATATCAGGCGCTGCTCGGGACCGAAGGCGTGACCATCAATTTCGCCGACGACGGCATCGAGGCGCTCGCGCGCATCGCCGCCGAGGTCAATGAAGCGGTTGAGAATATCGGCGCGCGCCGGCTTCAGACCGTGATGGAAAAATTGCTCGAGGACGTCAGCTTCGAGGCCGAGGACCGCCGCGGCGAGACCCTGCTCGTCGATGCGGCATTCGTCGACCAGCAGCTGGCGAGCATCGCCCGCAATGCCGATCTCAGCCGCTACGTACTCTGACCGGATTTGCGGTAGCGCCAGACGTGGCCCTGGACGAACGGCGGCCATAAGCTCGTCTTGACCCCGGCGAGCCGCAACCGGTCGGCGACCCAGCTGTTGCAGGTGCGGATCGCGCTCGCTTTGCCTGTCGCCTGGAAGAAGGTGTCGCAGCAACCGTAGCCGGGGTGCGCGATGTGCCGCGGGCGACCGTTGGCATCAAGCGCGAAGTCGGCGCGGATCGCGGTCCACAGCCGCCGATATTCTTCGGGGCGGAGACGAATCTCGCGGACGGCGTAGCGTGGGTCCGAAACATATTCGACGTGCATCACGCGGCTACCGCCGGCGAGCGCCGACCAGATCGTTCGCGGTGTAATGTCCCACCACGTCGGGGTGTTGAGATAGACCCGTTGCTCGCCCGAGCCGAAGGCGATCCACCGTGCGCCGGATTGCCTTGCCGCGAGGTCGCTGGCCGGAATGACCTGGGTCCAATCCAAGCCTTCGGCGTTCACGGGCATCACGATGTCGGAGTGGACGCCATTGTCGGCGATGTAGATCGTGGTGCCCTCGCGCGGCTCTTGCCAGCTAAGGTTTACCGGGATCAGCGAGCCGATCAGCGCGGCGAGCAAGTAAAGCGCTGGAACCGCGACGACGGCCGCGAACAGCCGGCCAACCCATGTCCCCGCCTTCGATTTCCGTCGCCGCCGAACCACCTGGCCTCCACGCGCACCTTGCCTTGATTGGCGCGCCTGCCTAGATGCGCCAGCCAGTCGGGGCGTAGCGCAGCCTGGTAGCGCATCACACTGGGGGTGTGGAGGTCGCTGGTTCGAATCCAGTCGCCCCGACCATCCTTCTTCAATAGGAAGTTGCCACCTTCGAATGACCAACTCCACCCTCTTGATGCAGCAGACCGGCGCGACCTCCGACGGCACGACCCAACTGCTGATGGGCATCGCGCCATGGCTGCTCATTTTCGTCGTCTTCTATTTACTGATGATCCGCCCGCAGCAGCGCCGCGCCAAGGAGCATCAGGCGACGATCAACGCGGTCAAGAAGGGCGACGACGTGATTACCGCCGGCGGCATCCGCGGCCGCGTGACCAAGGTTAGCGACGAGGATGCGGAGGTCGAGATCGCGACGGGCGTCAAGGTGCGCGTGATCAAATCGACCCTGAGCCAGGTGCTGAGCCCGAACGCCAAGCCGGCGAACGACTAGGAAGCTCAGCGAAGTGCTCGATTTTCCCCGCTGGAAGGTCTGGATCGTCTCGCTGGTCGTGCTGGCCGGCGTCTTCCTTTCGATTCCCAGCCTGATCGCCGGCACGCCGCTCGCGAGCCGCTGGCCGTCGTACCTGACGCACGCCAAGATCAACCTCGGCCTCGACCTCGCCGGCGGCAGCCATTTGCTGCTCGAAGCCGATCAGCGCGACGCACTGAAGACGCGGCTGCAGGCCAAGGAAGACGAGGTTTCGACCGAGCTTCACCGCGACCCGCGGATCGAGATCGGCGATATTTCGACGGCCGGCGGCCGGTTGTCGTTCCTAGTGCGCAATCCGACCCAGGTCGATGCGGCGGTCGAGCGGATGCGCAAGCTCAGCCAGCCGCTACAGCTGACCGGCAACCGCGACTGGGACGTCAGCGTGATCGATTCGACCCGGGTCGTGCTGACCCCGACCGCGGCCGGGACGACCCAGGCGCTGAAGGATGCGATGAACGTCGCGCGCGACGTGGTCCGCCGCCGGATAGATCCAAGCGGCACCAAGGAAATCACCGTCATCACCGAAGGCGGCAATCGCATCCTGGTCGAGGTGCCGGGCGTCGAGGACCCCGAGCAATTGAAGCGCCTGATCGGCCAGACCGCACGCCTCGAGTTCAAGCTCGTCGATCTCGAAGCAAGCCCGCAGGACGTGTTGCAGGGCCGAGCACCTCCGGGCAGCGAGGTTCTGCCTTATCCCGACAATCCGGGCGGTTATCCGGTGATCGCGGTCAAGCGCCGCGTGATGGTCTCGGGCGATCAGCTGACCAACGCCCAGCAAGGCTATAACCAGGATGGCCGGCCGGCCATCGACATCACGTTCGACACCGCCGGCGCGCGCCGCTTCGGCCGAGTGACGCAGGACAATGTCGGCAAGCCGTTCGCGATCATCCTCGATAATCGCGTGCTGTCGGCGCCGAACATCAATGAGCCGATCCTCGGCGGGCGGGCGCAGATCACCGGCAGCTTCACGGTGCAGAGCGCGCACGACCTCGCGGTCAGTCTTGCCTCAGGCAAGCTGCCGGTGAAGTTGAACGTCATCGAAGAACGCACTGTCAGTGCTGAGCTTGGCAAGGATTCAATTCACAAGGGGGTGATCGCGAGCCTCATCGGAACGCTCGGCGTCATCCTGTTCATGCTCGTCACCTACGGCCGCTTCGGGGTCTATGCGACCATCGCGCTGGTGGTGAACGGGTTCCTGATCCTCGCCGTCATGGCGATGTTCGGCGCCACTTTGACCTTGCCCGGCATCGCTGGCTTCATCCTTACGATCGGCGCCGCGGTCGACGCCAACGTGCTGATCAACGAGCGCATTCGCGAAGAAATCCGCCGCGGGCGACGCTTGCTGGACGCGGTCGAGACGGGTTATCGCGAAGCATTCCGCGCCATTTTCGACGCCAACGTCACTCACGTCATTTCCGCCTCGATCATGGCCTATTTCGGCTCGGGACCGGTGCGCGGCTTCGCGGTTGTGCTGCTGATCGGCGTCGTCACCTCGGTCTTCACCGCGGTTTATTTCACCCGCATGCTGGTTGCGCTGTGGATCCGGCGCACCCGCCCGCGCGAACTGCATATCTGAGGCCGATGCCATGAAGCTCCTCAAGCTCGTCCCCGACCATACCAACATCGACTTCATGCGATGGCGCAACCTCGCGGTCGTTCTGTCGACCCTGCTGACGATCGCATCTTTGGCCTACACCGCTTACCGCGGCCTCAACCTCGGGATCGATTTCGTTGGGGGTCAGGTGGTTCGCGCCGAATTCGTCCAACCGGTCCACATCGAAGACCTGAGGGCGCGCATCGGCCAGATGGGTGTCGGCGAAGCGAGCATCACCACGCTTGGCAAAAACGACCGGACCTATCAGATTCGGCTGCCGCGCCCGCCCGGGCCCGAAACGGCGGCCAACCAGGTCGTGTCGAAATTGCGCACGGCGATCCCGCAGGAGTTCCCGGGCGCCCGGGTCGATGCGGGCGAATCCGTATCCGGCAAGGTCAGCGAGGAGCTGGCGAGCGAAGGGGCCAAGGCGATCATCTTCGCCATGCTTGGAATTGCAATCTACATCTGGTTCCGGTTCGAATGGCAATTCGGCGTCGGGGCGCTGCTGACGCTGGCGCACGACGTGTCGATGACGCTGGGGTTCTTCGCTTTCACCCAGCTGCAGGTCGACCTCAACGTCGTCGCGGCGATCCTGACGATCGTCGGCTACTCGCTCAACGATACGGTCGTGATTTACGATCGAATACGCGAGAATTTGCGCAAATATCGCAAGATGGCGATCCTGCCGCTGCTCAATCTGTCGTTGAACGAGACGCTGGCGCGAACCGTGGTCACCTCGCTGACCGTGCTGATCGCGCTTGGCGTGCTGATGGCCATCGGCCCCGAAGTGATTTTCGGCCTGGCGATCGCGATCTTCCTTGGGGTGCTGATCGGCACCTACTCGTCGATCTACATTTCAGCGCCGGTCCTGGTCTGGCTCGGGGTTACTCCGGACAGCTTCATCCGGGTCGACGAGAAAGACGAAAAGAATACTCCGGGGGCGCAGCCAGCCTGAGCCGTTCAGCAACCGCCAAGCTTGGCCCGCCCAAGTTGATCGCCCTTTTGGCCGCTTGGCCAGCCCACGGGCCCACGCTAATGAGGATGCCATGCTGAAGCCCACCCGTACCACCGTCCTGATCCTCGCCTGCGTCGCGATCCTCCCCGTGGCCGGTTGCGCCCGCAATCGCGCCAAGGGCGACACCGCCTATGTCGCGCGCGACGTCAACACGCTCTACGCCGCGGCCAAGCGGACGATGGACCGGCGCGACTACCTGCAAGCCGCAAAGCTGTTCGACGAAGTCGAGCGGCAGCATCCTTATTCGGTGTGGGCGCGCCGGGCGCAGATCATGAGCGCGTTCAATTATTATCTTGCGCAAAAATATACCGACTCGATCAGCTCGGCCCAGCGGTTCCTGACCATCCACCCGGGCAATTCCGAAGCGCCCTACGCCCATTATCTGGTGGCGATGAGCTATTACCAGCAGATCGCCGACGTCACCCGCGATCAGGCGATCACCCAACAGGCGTCGGATTCGTTCGGCGAGCTCATCCGGCGTTATCCCGACAGCCGGTACGCCTCGGACGCACGGCTCAAGCTCGATCTCATCAACGACCATTTGGCCGGCAAGGAAATGGAAGTCGGCCGCTTCTACGAGCGCTCGGGCAACTGGCTAGCGGCGAGCCTGCGCTTCCGCGAGGTGGTCGACAAATATCAGACCAGCAGCCACGCGCCGGAGGCGCTCGAGCGGCTGGTCGAATCCTATCTCACGCTGGGCACTCCGGCCGAGGCGTACAAAACGGCGGCGGTGCTCGGCAAGAATTACGCCGGGTCCTACTGGTACCGGCAATCGCTGCGGCTGTTGCTCGACTATGAGAAGAAGCACCCCAAGCAGGCATCCTGGTCGCAATAATGCCTGAGCGGCGGGCCGTCGCATGCTGAAGCAGCTCGCCGTCCATAACATCGTGCTGGTCGAACGGCTCGAACTGGAGTTCGAGCCGGGGCTCGGCGTGCTGACCGGCGAGACCGGTGCGGGCAAATCGATCTTGCTCGACGCGCTCGGTCTGGCGCTCGGCGCCCGTGCCGATAGCGGGCTGGTGCGATCGGGCCAGGACCAGGCCGCGGTCTCCGCCGAACTCGATCTCCCCGCCGATCACCCGGTGCACGATCTGCTGCGCGACCAGGGCATAGTGATCGAACCGGGCGAGCCGCTGATTGTTCGCCGCACGCTCAAGAGCGACGGTGGCAGCCGCGGTTTCATCGGGGCGACGGCGGTGGCGGCGGGGCTGATGCGCGAGCTCGGCAGCTTGCTGGCCGAAATCCACGGCCAGCATGACGATCGCGGCTTGCTCAACCCCAAGGGTCATCGCGACCTGCTCGACGCCTTCGGTGGGCTCGACGCGAGTCCGGTCATTGAGGCATGGACCGAGGTCACGCGGATCGAGGCCGAGCTGGAGCAGGCGCGCGCCGAAGCCGCCGCCGCCGAACGGGATCGCGACTATCTCGAACATGCCGCTGACGAGATCGAGCGGTTCGCGCCCGAGGAAGGCGAGGAGACGCGCCTCGCCGAGGAGCGAACGGCGATGCAGGCCGGCGTGAAGGCTGGAGAGTCGCTGACCGGGCTCGACGAGTTGCTCGGCGGGTCGGACGGCGCGCTCGCGGCGTTGCGCCAGGCGGCGCGGCGGATCGAACGCGGCGCGGCCGACCATCCCTTGCTTGGCGAAGCGCTGGCGGCGCTCGACCGGTCGGTGATCGAAGCGAGCGAGGCGGAGGACAAGATCGCGCGGGCGGCCGATGCCTTGGCGTTCGATCCGGCCCGGCTCGAGCAGGCCGAAGCGCGATTGTTCGATATCCGAGCGCTTGCCCGTAAGCATCGGGTCGAAGCGGATGCCCTGGCGGCCCTGGGGATGCAAATGCGCCAGCAACTGACGGCGATCGAAGCCGGCACCGAACGGATCGCCGAGCTCGATCAGCAACTCAGCGGTGCGCGCGAAGCTTATTCGGCGGCGGCCGAGGCGTTGAGCCACGGCCGGCGCGAAGCGGCCGCGCGTCTCGACGCGGCAGTCGCTGCCGAGCTCGCGCCACTAAAGCTAGATGCCGCGCGGTTTCGCACCGCCATCGCGCCTGCCGAAGCCGGTCCGAGCGGCACCGATCGCGTCGAGTTCGAGGTTTCGACCAATCCCGGCGCGCCGTTCGGGCCGCTGACCCGGATCGCGTCGGGTGGCGAGCTGTCGCGCTTCATCCTCGCGCTCAAGGTCGCGCTGGCCGAGGCCGGGACGGCGGCGACGATGATCTTCGACGAGGTCGATCGCGGAGTCGGCGGCGCCGTCGCCAGCGCGATCGGCGAGCGGCTCGCGCGTCTGGCCGAGAATTCGCAGGTGCTGGTCGTCACCCATAGCCCCCAGGTCGCGGCGCGCGCCTCGCACCACTATCGGATCGAGAAGGCGCACGGTCCCGATGGCACGCGCACGACGGTCCGCCGGCTGAATGCGAGCGAACGCCGCGAAGAGATCGCGCGGATGCTGTCGGGCACGTCGGTCACTGACGAGGCGCGAGCGCAGGCGGCGCGGCTGCTCGACGCGGCATGACGGCGTACGTCGCGCTGTTGCGGGCGGTGAACGTCGGCGGCCGCAAGCTCGTCATGGCCGAACTCAAGGCCGTTGCGGACAAGCTCGGGTTCGACGGCGCGCGAACCTATATCGCCAGCGGCAATCTGCTGTTCACCAGCTCCGACAGCGAGAGCAACGTAAAAAGTGCGCTCGAAGCGGCGCTGATCGATCATATGGGAAAGACGGTCGGCGTGATGGTCCGTACGGCGAAAAAAATGGCCGCGGTCGCCAAGGCCAATCCGTTCGCTAGTGAGCCCGGGAGCAGAGTCGTGGCGATCTTTCTCGACGAAGCGCCGCCGGCGGACGCCGCGCAAATGGCGAAGAATGTCGCGGACGAGCGGATAGCGCTCGGAACGCGTGAGATTTATGTGCATTACCCGAGCGGGCAGGGCCAGTCGAAGCTGAGGATTCCGGCGGCGACGGCGGGCACTGCGCGCAACATGAACACGGTCGAGAAGCTCGCCGAGCTGGCGGAGGAGATGGCATGAGTAAAGAGCGTCCGATTCCACTCGAATTCGAAGGCGAACAGCTCGAACATGTGTTCGTCGGTCGGCGTGATGGGCAAGCACGCCCGACGGTGATGCTGATCCCGTCGGTGATGGGCGTCTCCGATCTCGAAATCGGCTTCGGCCGCCAATTGGTCGAGCTCGGCTACAATGGTTTTGTCGCCGACGTCTTCGGCAAGAAATTCCGCGGCAGCCCGCGCGACACGATGTTCGGCGAATTGACCCGGCTCAAGTCCGATCGCGCCGCGCTTCGCCGCCGGCTGTTGGCTGTGCTCGACCAGGCCAAAGGCCTCGACGAAGTCGAATCGGGCAGCCTCGTCGTCGCCGGTTACTGTTTCGGTGGCTTGTGCGCGCTGGACGTCGCGCGGAGCGGCGTCGACATCGCCGCCGCGGCCAGCTTCCATGGCCTGTTCGATCCGCCCGGCCTCCCCGAAGAAAAGATCAAGGCCAAGGTCGTCGCCTTCCACGGCTGGGACGATCCGATGGTCCCGCCCGAGGCCGTCGTCGCGCTCGGCCAGGAGCTGACCGCGGGCGGCTCGGACTGGCAGATCCACGCCTATGGCCATGTCGGGCACGGTTTCACCAACCCGCATGCCGCGTCGCTGCAGATCGATGGCGTCGCCTACAATGCGCTCGCCGCCGAGCGGTCGTGGACCAGCTTCATCAGCCTGCTCGAGGAATTGTTCGGTTAGTCCTCTCCCGCATGCGGGAAAGGGTTGGGTGAGGGTCTTTTCCCTTCTAATGCACGACTGATGGCTGAACGTTCCGGTTCAAAGGCAAACCCTCACCCCGGCCCTCTCCCGCAGGCGGGAGAGGGAGCGTTGACCGAAGCCGAGGCGGCCAACCGCCTGATGCGGCTGGCGAAGGAGATCGCGCGGCACGACAAGCTCTATCACGACCAGGACGCGCCGGAGATTTCTGACGCCGATTACGATGCGCTGGTCCGTGAGAATCGCGCGCTTGAGGAGCGTTTCCCCGAGCTGGTGCGGCCGGACTCGCCATCGAAGCGATTGGGCGCAGCGCCGGCGACCTCGGGTCTCGCCAAAGTCGCCCACGCGCGGCCCATGCTCAGCCTCGACAATGCGTTTTCGGCCGAGGAAGTCGGCGAGTTCGTCGCGCGGATCCGGCGCTTTCTCAATCTCCAGGCGGACGCGGCGGTGGTGATGACCGCCGAGCCCAAGATCGATGGGCTGAGCTGCTCGCTGCGTTTCGAGAAGGGCGAATTGGTGCTGGCGGCGACGCGCGGCGACGGCGCGGTTGGCGAGGACGTCACCGCCAATGCGCGGACGATCACCGACATTCCGCAGTGCATCGCGGGCGCGCCCGAAATCCTCGAAGTGCGCGGCGAAGTGTATATGTCCAAGGCCGACTTCGAGGCGCTGAACGAGCGGCAGGAGGCGGCCGGCGGCAAGGTCTTCGCCAATCCGCGCAACGGCGCGGCCGGCTCGCTTCGCCAGAAGGATCCATCGGTCACCGCCGCGCGGCCGCTGCGGTTCCTCGCCCATGGCTGGGGGGAGCTCAGTGCGCCACTTGGCGAGACACAATATGAAGCGATGAAGCGGATCGAAGGCTTCGGCATTCCGGTTTCCGACCTGCTCGTCCGCTGCACCGACCTCGACGCGATGCTCGCTCATTATCGCAAGATCGAGCATGCCCGCGCCGATCTGCCGTTCGACATCGACGGCGTCGTCTACAAGGTCGATCGGCTCGACCTGCAGGAGCGGCTCGGCTTCGTCGCCCGCGCGCCGCGCTGGGGCCTCGCGCACAAATTTCCGGCCGAGAAGGCCGAGACCACGCTCGAGGCAATCGACATCCAGGTCGGCCGCACCGGCAAGCTGACCCCCGTCGGGCGGTTGAAACCCGTCGGCGTCGGCGGCGTGATCGTGCAAAACGTCACGCTCCACAATCGCGATGAGATCGAACGGCTCGGGCTGCGCATCGGCGACCGGGTGCGCATCCAGCGCGCCGGCGACGTCATCCCGCAGGTGGTCGAGAATCTGACCCGCGACGAACCGCGCGAGCCGTACGTCTTCGCCGACCATTGCCCCGAGTGTCAGTCCGAGGCGGTTGCCGAGGAGGGCGAGGTCGATGTTCGTTGCACCGGGGGGCTGATCTGCCCGGCGCAGCGCTCCGAGCGGTTGCGCCATTTCGTCTCGCGCGGTGCGCTCGACATCGAGGGGCTGGGCGAGAAGTCGATTCTCGAGTTCATCGACTTGGGTTGGCTCCACTCGCCCGCCGACATCTTCCGCCTGCGTAACCACCGCGCCGAGTTGCTCGGCCGCGAGGGCTGGAAGGAAAAATCGGTCGACAATCTGTTCGCCGCGATAGAGGCCAAGCGGGCTCCGGACGGGCCGCGCTTTCTGTTCGGACTCGGCATCCGCCACGTCGGGATTGTCACGGCGAAGGACCTGCTCAAATGCTTCGGGACGATCGAGGAATTGCGCTGCGTCGCGACCTCGGAAGCGGCTCAGGCGGAGCTTGCGGCTGTCGAAGGTGTCGGACCCGTCGTCGCCGAGGCCTTGGTCGATTTCTTCCATGAGGCGCACAACCGCGCGGCGCTCGACGATTTGCTCGCGGAAGTGACGCCCAAACCGTTCGTCAGCGATGCGAAACAGACCGAATGGACCGGCAAGACCATCGTCTTCACCGGCAGCCTCGAAACGATGAGCCGCGACGAGGCCAAGGCCCAGGCCGAGCGCCTCGGCGCGCGCGCGGCCGGCTCGGTCAGCGCGAAAACGGATTTGGTGGTGGCAGGGCCAGGCGCAGGGTCCAAGCTGAAGAAGGCCGCGGAGCTCGGCGTGCGGGTGATCGACGAGGCCGAATGGGCAGAGATTGTGGCGGGGGCGTGAGTTCAGCCTTAGAGCAAGTGCTTAATTCGATCTGGCGCGCGCCACTGCTTCGTGGCTCTCGCGACGGCGAGTCTCGCGAAGCCCCTTGCATCTTCGATCTGGCCTTGTTGCTCTCGCAGTGTGGCAAGGGCAGCAAGCACCATCGGCATAGCTTTGCTTGCAATTTCAGGCGTTGCTGTCGCCACAAACGACATCATCTTTTCAAATTGCTGATTTGACCGCGCCTGGAAGACCTCGGCGGCGTCGCTCGCAGCGCTCTTCATGGAGGCGACATCGTCGGCGTAGTCCCACCATTTGTCGTGCTCGTCTGGCGATAGCCTATCTCGCATAAGACAGTCTATCTCTTTGACTTTACGTGCGGATTCAATCGCAGGTTCAGGCAAAAGCGCGAGCGGCCGAACTCCCAAATTGATGGCGAATCGGCCGCCCCACCGGGAGCCTTGGAGATTCGCGGCTAGAACGAAGTCGCCCACGGACTTGCGGAAATGCCGGCCTGAACCTTTAAAGCCTTCAGCGCGGATAATGGGCGCGAGAATATCCCGCCAACAGTCCTCAATGACAATTCTTCTTCTTCCAGAGTCATTTGCCGATCGCATCTCGATATCATTGGACTTGCCGAATAATTGCCCGAGCCAGCTCTTCATGATGGCAACTCCAACACCAGAACGCACCACTCTCCTTCGCCCCGCTCAACTACTTTCATCCCCTCCGCCTCATAGGCGGCGATGACGGCGCCGGCTTGTGTGTCGAGCAGGCCGGCGAGGATGGTCGTGCCCCTTGGTGCGAGGGCTTTCGCGAAGTCCTCTGCGAGCTCGATCAGTGGCCCCGCCAGAATGTTGGCGATGATCAGGTCGAACGGGGCGCGGGCGGTGAGCAACGGCGAATCCATGCCGTCGGCAACCGCGAGCAGCAGTTCCCCCTCGCCATGGCCAAGCTTCACATGATTGATCGCCGCATTGTCGCGGGCAACCTCGATCGCGACCGGATCGATGTCGGCGGCGACGCATTTTGCCTGAGGCCACAATGACATAGCAGCGAAGGCGAGCAAACCGGTACCCGTTCCAACGTCCACAACATTTGCGAATAAAAAATCGTTGCTTTCCAGCAAATCAAGCGCTTGGAGGCATCCCGCCGTTGTCGCATGCTGGCCCGTCCCGAACGCGAGGCTGGCGTCGATCTCGAAGTTGATCGCGTCGGGACCGGGCGCGTGGGTCGGGGTATGGACGAAGAAACGGCCGGCGCGGATCGGCTGTAATCCCGACTGGCTCATGGTCACCCAATCGGCTTCGCCGAGCTGTTCGAGGAGCGGTGTTCCGCTGCCGAGGCTGACGAGCAGCGCGATGTCGTCAAGCGTCGGGTGCCGGTCGAAGTAAGCATGGATCAGCCAGTCGTCGGGCTTCGCCGGGTCCGGTTCATCGGCGACCAGCACCGGGGGATCGGCGGCGTCCGCGAAAGCATCGGTATCGGCGATGGCCTCGGCTTCCGCGCGACTGCACGGGAGGGTCACCCGAAAGCTCACAAATCCTCCCCGGAACGGGGAGGGGGACCGCCGAAGGCGGTGGAGGGGGCCCACGGTCGTTGCGGCGCTCCATGATGGGCCCCCACCACCATTTCGCTTCGCTTCATGGTCCCCCTCCCCGTGCCGGGGAGGATTGTTCTTTCGCCAACCTCGCATCGAGCGCGGCGCGGCCGTTGGCGGCGTATGCGGCACATTGGCCGGGCCCGATCAGCGGCGCCTTGCCATCGAGCCGGTCGATGAAGTTGCTCGCGCCCGGGTGGGGCGTGATCAACAGGTCGCAGCGCATCCGCCCGATGAATTTCAGGCTCTCGCGGAACGCGCGGACATAGGCCTTGTGATCGGAGAAGCGGTAGCCGTCGGCGGACACCGCGCCGACGCTGTCGGCATAGACGACGTTCACGCAGCGCTTGTCTTCGCACGAGCGCCACGTCCAGCTGGTGCTGCCTGGTGCGTGGCCGGGTGTTGCCCAGGAAGTCAGCCGCATCCCACCCTGGAAAACGTCGAAGCCGTCCCGCAGCATGATCCCGACGTTCGCCGCCGGGAATGGCGCGATGCTGCCAAATTGCGGGTCGTTCTTGTCCAGCGTGCCGGTCTGCAGCTGCACATAGGCCGACGGCATCGCCATGAGCGTGGCGCCGGTCCGCTTTTGCAGCTCGGCGATCCCCCCGACATGGTCGTAATGTTCGTGGCTGGCGCCGATCAGCTTGACGTCGGACAGCTTGAACCCGAGCCGCTCGATATTCGCAGCGATCGATGGCGCGGCTTCGGCGGTCGCCGCATCGAGCAGCACATGGCCCCGCGGCGAGGTGATCAGCAGCACGGTGATGCCGCAGGTGCCGACGTCATGGATATTGGCGAAGACATGCAGTGGCGGGGCGAGGTCGCTGAAGCCGTCCTTCCCAGCGCAGGCCGTCCGCCATTCCGCGACGCTGGCCGGGCCGCTCGCCGCCACAGCGGCGGCGATGGTCAGGCTAACGAACATAGCTCGCGCCGTTGACGTCGATCACGCTGCCGGTGGCCGACGCCGGCGCCTCGGTCGCGAACCAGCGAATCGTCTCGGCGACTTCGTCGGTCGTGGCGACACGGGCGAGCGGAATGTCGGCGACGATCTTCGCGCCGCCGCGGCCGGCCAGATATTCCTCGGTCATTTCCGACGCGGTGAAGCCGGGCGCGACCGCGAAGCACAGGATCCCCTCGGCGGCATAGCCGCGCGCGATCGTCCGCGTCATCGCGACCATCGCGCCTTTCGACGCGGCGTAATGCCAGTGCTGGGGCGAATCGCCGCGGAAGGCGGCGCGGCTCGCGACGTTCACAATGCGCCCGGAAATTCCAAGGTCGAGGAAGTGCGAAACGGCGAGCTTCGACAGGTCCGCGGAGGCCTGGAGGTTGATCGTCATCGTCCGCGCCCAGGCCGCGTGCCATTCGTCGTCCGGCGCGTTGTCGGGCACCGCCTCGTAAATGCCGGCGTTGTTGATGAGTACGTCGATCCGGCCGTTGAGCTCGTCAAGCGCGGTATCCCACAGCTTGCGCGGAGAGGCCGGGTCGGAAAGGTCGCCCGCGATCAGCTCAACATTGCCCTGGGTCGAATGCCCGCGGATGTTGTGGCCACGGGTCTTGAGCAGGGTGTAGGCTGCGGCCCCGATACCGCGGCTCGCTCCGGTGATCAGAATGTTCATCGGGCCGCTCTGTCATTGGAAGCGCAGCGAAGCAATCCAGTCTGGATTGCCGCGTCGCGCAGCCGGTCCTCGGGCTGGCGTAGCCAGACCCGGGGGCTCCTCGCACTGACGGGTGCGGTTTAAGCGGCGATGCCGCTGACGAACGCCTTGGCGGTCGACTTGAAATTGGCGATCTGCTCGGAGAAGCGGCCGAAGCCCTGTTCGACCTCGTCAATGTCCTTGGCGACATTTTCGGTGTCGCTGCGGATCGCGGCGATGGTCGAGCTCATCGAGTCGGCGGCGAGCGCGGTCTCGTCGACCGCGGCGGTGATCATGGTCACGGTCTGGGCCTGAAGTTCCATCGCCTGGCGGATGCGGTCGGCGGACGACTGAACTTCCTCGACGGTGCCCTGGATCGAACTGTTGGCGTCGACTGTCTCGCGGGTCGCCTGCTGGATGGCGGTAATCTTGGCGGTGATATCGTCGGTCGCCCGCGCGGTTTGCGAGGCGAGGCTCTTCACTTCCTGGGCAACGACCGCGAAGCCGCGACCGGCATCGCCCGCGCGGGCCGCTTCGATGGTCGCGTTGAGCGCGAGCAAATTGGTCTGGCCGGCGATGTCGCGGATGAGGCTGAGGATCGATTCGATCGCCTCGACGTGCGCGCTGAGCGCCTGGCTGACCTTCACCGCCTGGCTCGATTGTTCGCCGGCGCGGGTGGCGACGCCTGCCGCGACTTCGACTTCGGAACGGGCGTCCTCGATCGCGCGGATCAGGCCGGCGGCGGTCTGCGCCGCTTCGCGCATCGCAACCGCCGACTGTTCGGCGGCGGCGGCGACTTCGCTGGTCTTGCCGAGCATGCCGCGAGCCGAGGCGGCGGTGGCGTGGGTGCGGTCGGTCAGCGCCTTCGACTGGTCGGTGCTGGCGCGGACCAGCTCGGCGACTCGGCGCTCGAATTGGTCGCTTTCATTGCCGCGCTGGTCGGCGGCCTCGATCGCTTCGAGCATCGCGACCTGGGCGAGGATGATGTCGGTTTCGAAGCTGGTCAGCCGCTGGAAGGCGGCGATGGATTGCCTGAGCGCCGCTTGGTCGCTGGCGAAACGCGCTAGCATCTGCTCGATGATCCGGGTGATCAGCTGGTCGCGGGCGGCGATATAGGCCGGCACCGACATCTTCTCGCGATAGATGCGGCGGCCATATTCGGCGACGTTCTGGACCCAGGTCGCATCGACCGTGCCGCTGTAATGAGAGTGGACGCGCTCGGCGGCCTCGGGGCCGAATTGGCTGCGGACCTCGGCCTCGATGATGTCGCCGGCGTCCTGCCACAGGCCGTGGACGTCGCGCTCGAGCGACCCGTCGGGATTGTACGCCTGAAGCCGAGCGCTCACCTGCTCGTCGGTCAGCCGCTGCAACTGCCCAGTGTCGCCACCCATCGATATGTCTCCGTAACCTGCTCTCGCGCTCCCTTCGGGAACGCCGTCAAATGCTCTTGCCGGACAATGGTTAAGACGGGGTTAGGCGGGGCCCGGAAATCTTGCCTCCGCCGGACCAGCGCCTTAAGCGGGCGCCAAGGCGCGGACCCTCGCGTCGCCCGGTCGCTCAAACAGGCGTCGCTCAAACAGAAAGCCGGAGGCTCAATGGCCGCCACCAAAACCAGACCATTGTCACCGCACCTCAGCATCTGGCGCTGGGGCCCGCACATGGCCGTCTCGATCCTGCACCGGGTGACTGGTGGCGGGCTTTCGATAGTCGGACTCGCAGTCCTCACCTGGTGGTTGGCGGCCGCCGCCGGCGGACCAGCGTCCTATGCGACCTTCACCAAGGTCATCACCAGCCCGATCGGTCTGATCGTCCTCGTCGGCCTGACCTGGGCATTTTTTCAGCATTTGCTGTCGGGCATCCGCCATCTGGCGATGGATACCGGCGCGGCGTTTGAGCTTGGCGCCAACAAGATGTTCGCGATCCTGACGATCGTTGGTTCGGTCGCGCTGACCGCCGTCGTATGGGCCTATCTGCTGGGAGTCCTGATATGAGCGTCGGCGAAAGCGCGACGCCGCTGGGCCGCGTCCGCGGGCTTGGGTCGGCGCGCGAGGGCGGCGAACATTGGCTGATCGAGCGGGTGACCAGCATCGCGCTGCTTCTCCTTGGCACCTGGCTGATTGCTTCGCTGCTGATCCTTCCGAAACTCGATCTGCGGACGGTCCTCGAATGGCTCCACGCGCCGAGCGCGGCGGTGCCGATGGCGCTGCTGATCGTCATCGCCTTCAAGCACGCGCTCGACGGGCTGAAGGTCGTGGTCGACGATTACGTCCACGAGCCGGGCAATAATTTCGCTCTGAACACCTTGTTGCTGTTCCTCGCCGTCGGCGGCGGCGCATTGGCGCTGTTCGCGCTTGCCCGGATCGCGTTTGGAGTGGCCGGTTGAGCGCCTACAAAATCATCGACCACAGCTATGACGTCGTCGTCGTCGGCGCCGGCGGAGCCGGCTTGCGCGCGACCATGGGGGCGGCCGAGCAGGGACTGAAGACCGCCTGCATCACCAAGGTCTTCCCGACCCGCAGCCATACTGTCGCGGCGCAGGGCGGGATTGCCGCCGCGCTCGGCAACATGGGCCCGGACCATTGGACCTGGCACATGTACGACACGGTCAAGGGCTCCGACTGGCTCGGAGACCAGGACGCAATCGAATATATGGTGCGTGAAGCGCCCGCGGCGGTGATCGAGCTCGAGCATGCGGGCCTGCCATTCAGCCGCACCGCCGAGGGCAAGATCTACCAGCGGGCATTCGGCGGGATGACCCAGGACATGGGCGAAGGCCCGCCGGCGCAGCGGACCTGCGCCGCCGCCGACCGCACCGGCCATGCGATGCTCCACACGCTCTACCAACAGAGCCTCAAGCACGACGCCGACTTCTTCATCGAATATTTCGCGATCGATTTGATCATGCAGGACGGTGTGTGCCGCGGCGTGGTTGCCTTGTGCCTCGACGACGGGTCGATCCACCGCTTCCGCAGCCAAGCGGTGGTGCTGGCGACGGGCGGCTACGGCAAAGTCTATTTCACCGCGACCTCGGCCCACACCTGCACCGGCGACGGCAATGCGATGGTCTTGAGGGCCGGCTTGCCGCTCCAGGACATGGAGTTCGTCCAGTTCCACCCGACCGGAATCTACGGCGCGGGCGTGCTGATCACTGAAGGCGCACGCGGCGAGGGCGGGTACCTCACCAACTCCGAGGGCGAGCGGTTCATGGAGCGCTATGCGCCCCACGCCAAGGACCTCGCCAGCCGCGACGTCGTGTCACGCTCGATGGCGATGGAAATCCGCGAAGGCCGCGGCGTCGGCGAGCAGAAGGACCATATCTTCCTTCATCTCGACCATATCGACCCGAAGATCCTGCACGAACGGCTGCCGGGGATCACCGAGACCGCCAAGACCTTCTCGAACGTCGATCTGACCCGCCAGCCGATCCCGGTCGCACCGACGGTCCACTATTCAATGGGCGGAATCCCGACCAATTATCATGGCGAAGTCGTGACCCTGAAGGACGGCAATCCCGATGCGATCGTACCCGGCCTGTTCGCGGTCGGCGAAGCGGCGTGCGTCAGCGTTCACGGCGCCAATCGCCTCGGCTCGAACAGCCTGATCGACCTCGTCGTGTTCGGCCGCGCCGCCGGCAAGCGCCTCGGCGAGGTGATCAAGCCGGACGCGTTGCAGGACGAACTGCCCGAAAATGCCGCGGAACTCGCGCTCGGCCGGCTCGACAAATTCCGCCACGCCGAGGGTGGCAGCCCGACGGCCGAAATCCGGCTCGAGATGCAGCGCGTGATGCAGTCCGATTGCGCGGTGTTCCGCACCGACCGCACGCTCGCTGAGGGGGTGTCGAAGATCGACAAGGCCTATCAACGCATGGCCGACGTCCACGTCACCGACCGCAGCCTGATCTGGAACACCGACCTCATCGAAACGCTCGAGCTCGACAATCTGCTCGCCCAGGCGGTGGTCACCATGCACAGCGCCGCCAACCGCAAGGAAAGCCGCGGCGCGCACATGCAGGAAGACTATCCCGAGCGCGACGACAAGAAGTGGATGAAGCACACGATTGCGTGGCTGGACGGCTGGGGCGGTAAGGGCGGCGGGGTGAAGATCGATTACCGCCCGGTCCACGAATATACGCTGACCAAGGACGTCCAATACATCAAACCCAAGCCGAGGGTTTATTGAAAGGCGAAGATTTCCTGGCTGCCGGGGTGGCCTTGCTCGGTGTGTTAGTGACCGCGGGCTTTGGCTTGTATTGGAATTTCCGAAGCGCGAAGGCGAACCGGAAACAACCGTTTCTGCTCAAGCAGCTCGACCTTTGCCACGACGTGTCACTTACGGCGGCCAGGCTAGCGACAGTCCGGGGAAAGGACGACTGGGACGCGGCGCGGCAACGCTTCCTGGAATTGTATTGGGGTCCCTTATCAATCGTGGAAGACCGCGACGTGAAAGCGGCCATGGAGAATTTTGGTCATGAGCTTCACGCGCTAAATTACCCTCCCATTTTGCCTGCTGCGCGCCTGGAGCAACCTGCCTATCGCCTCGCGAGAGCGGTACGAGTTTTGCTGCTGAACAGCTGGAGCATTCAAAGCCTCGATCGCGTGCTCGAAGAGCGCGACGGCTAGAAATCCACCTTGTCGTAATGCGCGGGCGGGACGATTACCTCCATCCGCTCGCCGAGCAGGGGCCGGAAGCAGGGGCGCGACTTCATCACCGCGTACCAGTCCTTGGTCTGCTTGTGCCCGCGCCAGTCGAGCGCGCCGAGATAATCGATCACGCTCAAATGCGCCGCGGCGGTGAAATCGGCGAGGCTTAAGCCCGGCCCCGCCAGCCAACGGCGGTGATCGAGCAGATAGTCGATGTAATCGAGATGCTCGGAAGCGACCCGCATCGCCTCGCGCAGCACGCGCGTGTCCGGAGACTCACGCGTCACCAGGCGCTTCCTCATCCGCTCGTTGAGCAAGGGCTCGACCGCCTCGCGATACAGTTTGATGTCGAACCATTCGACCATCCGCCGGATTTCGGCGCGGAGCTGGGCGTTGCCGTGAATCATCGGCATGCGATCGACCGTCTCGTCGAAATATTCGACGATCGGCTGCGAGCCGATGAGGGTGACGCCCTGATCGGGCTCGACCATCACCGGCGTCTCGCCCGCCGGATTCAGGTCGATGAATTCGTCGCGCTTTTCCCACGGATTCTCGCGCACCAGCTCATGGCCGACGGCTTTCTCGGCGAGGACCAGCCGGACCTTGCGCGAAAACGGGCACAACGGGAACTGGAAGAGCTGCCACATAAGGGAGAAGCTTTAGCGCTGGTTGAGGTTGCCACAACCCATCGTCATTCCAGCGAAGGCGGGAATCCCGCTTTTCTTTAAAGGCATGCGCGAAGGGAGCGGGACCCCAGCTTTCGCGGGGGGCGACGGCTTGGCGGTTCAGCGCTGCGGGTAAGTCGGGTCGGGCATATTTGCCGCGGCGCGCTCGATCGACTTCTTGGCCTCGTGCAGGCTTTGCATCACCTCGGGCAGGGCCTGGTTCAGAGCGGTCACGCCGCGGTGCATCGTCGGCCCGACCTGGGCGATTTGCCGCTGTAAATTGCGGTCGAAGTTCGGATCGTCACGGCGGGCCATGTCGCGGACCGTCAGGTTTTTCTCCTGCGGGCTGGCCTCGCGCCCTTCGATCGCCGCCTCGACGTCGCCGACCTTCACGTTGAGGAAGGCGTTGGACAGTGCCTGCATAACGTTGGTCAAGCGCTGGGCGGTCGCGGGATCGGTCAGCTGCGGCGGCAGTTGCGGTGGCGGCGCAGCCATGGCGGGACCCGCGATCACCAGCAATGGGATCAGTGCAAGGTGGGTGCGCATGGCCCTAATTCTCCTGCCGGGCAGCTTAGCGCAAGCTGAACGCCAGATGAAATCAGCGCATCGTCAGCCAGGCGAGGGCGGCCGCGCCGGCCACGATCCGATACCAGGCGAACGGCGCGAAGCCGTGGCGCGAGATGTAGTGGACGAACGCCCTTACCACGACAATCGCGACCATGAAGCTGACGACGAAGCCGACGGCGACCGTGCCGAAGCCGACTCCGCTGGCGCCGGCGAACAGTTCGTCGTGGTGGCGCGCGATTTCGAGCGTGGTCGACCCGAGCATCGTCGGGATCGCGAGGAAGAAGCTGAACTCGGCGGCGGTGCGCCGCTCGACCCCGAGCGAGAGGCCGCCCATGATTGTCGCACCCGAACGGCTGACCCCCGGAACCATCGCAAGGCACTGGATAAGGCCGATGCCGACCACGCGCCCGAGCGGCATTTCCGCGACTCCAACGATCTCTCCCGGCTTGGCGAATTTCTCGATCACCAGGATCGCGATGCCCCCGACGATGAAGGCGATCGCGACCACCATCGGCTTGCCGAGCAACGCCTCGATGTTCTTGATCAGCAGCAGGCCGAGGATGGCCGAGGGCAGAAAACCGAGGAGGATGTTGCGGACGAAGCGCCACGACATCTTCTGGCCTTTGAACAGGCCTTCGAGCACCGCCCAGAAGGTGCGCCAGTAGAGGACGACGATCGCCAGGATGGCGCCCAGCTGGATGATGACGTTGAACGCATCCCATTTCGCCGAATCATAGCCCAGCAACTCGGTGGCGAGGATCAAATGCCCGGTCGACGACACGGGCAGGAATTCGGTGACGCCCTCGACGATGCCGAGGATGATGGCGATGATCAGGACCGGCACGTCAACTGGTCGTCGTCAGCTTGGCGGGCCGCGCGGCGAACTTGCCGCCTTTGCGGAAGCGGCTGAGCCATTCGTCGCCGACCGCGGCGAGCGGCGCCGGCTTGATCCCGAACGCCTCGAGACCAAGCGCGCCTTTGGACACCACATTGTCTTTGCTCAGCATTAGCCACTGGTCGCGGGTCAACGGCGCCCCGGGCAGCCAGCCGAAGCGCGACATCACGCTGCCGAACACGTCGGGCAGTTCGACCAGATCGGGGGTCTGGCCGGTAACCCCGAGGATCGCTTCGTGCAGCGCCTTCATGCTCAGCACCTGCGGCCCGCCGATTTCGTAAATCTTGCCGCCATATTTTTGCGGCTCGATGGCGGCTGTGGCGATCGCCTGGGCGAGGTCGCGGACGTACACCGGCTGGAAATTCCGCTTGGCGGCGATGATCGGGAGGAACGACGCCTGGGCCATCGACGCGAAGCGGTTGGTCAGCTTGTCCTCGGGCCCGAACACCAGTGACGGGCGGACGATGGTCGCGGTCTTGAACGCCTTGCGCACCGCGGCCTCGCCCTCGCCTTTGGTCCGGCCGTAGTTCGACGGCGAATCGGCGTCGGCGCCGATCGCCGAAATATGCACCAGCGCCTCGGCCCCGGCCTTTTTCGCGGCCTCGGCGATCTGCCGCGCGCCATCGACATGCACGGCCTGCATCGTTTTACCGAACGCCCCGACCAGATTGATGACGGCGCTCGCCCCGCGGACCGCGCTGCGGACGCTGTCCTTGTTAGTGAGGTCGGCCTGGACGAACCCAAACTGCCCGACCTGGGCCAGCGGCTGGATGAAATAGTCGCGGCGCGGGTCGCGCGAAGCGATGCGCACCCGGACTCCGCTACGTAGCAGGCATTCGGTGACGTAGCGGCCGATGAAACCGGCGCCGCCGAACACCGTCACAAGCTCTTCGAAGCGTTCGACCATCGCGCTGCCCTAGCGCCGCCGCCGCGGCGTTGACAAGGCGCGCTCGCCGCCTTTAAGCGCGCCGCCTACCTCTTACATTCTGATCCCGTGCCCAGGTGGCGGAATTGGTAGACGCACCAGCTTCAGGTGCTGGCGCTCGCAAGGGCGTGGAGGTTCGAGTCCTCTCCTGGGCACCATACTAAGCTAAGCCATTCGGCGGCTTAGAAATCTCTGGAAAATAAGGGCTTTCCTACAAGTGACTGCTACAAATGTGACAGTCAGGATGTCCGATATGTGTTCCTATCTCAGACCCCGAAATGGCGGCGTCTATTACACTCGCATGGTCGTTCCGCCCCGGCTCAGGCCCATCATCGGCAAGAGCGATTTAGGCCGGTCCCTCGGTACAAAAGATCGAGCGGAGGCCAAGCGGCTGTTGCCCGCGTGGCTGGAGGAAGCTCAGTCCACCATTGCCGCTGCCGAGCGAGAGCTTGCCCGAATGCAGGCTGGTCCCGCCGCGGCCAATGGGCCGCTCACGCAGGGGCAGGCCGATTGGGAGGCAGAGAACGACCGCTTTTGGCGCGAGGTCGAATGGGAGGATGAAGTCAAGGCAAAGGCCGACGTGGCGATAGAGGCTAGGCTACAGCGTCCGGAGGCAGAGCTTACAACAAATGAGGCCGGTGCGGCTCGCCTATTGCGGGAGGCTCGGCAGGAGCGGGACAGGTATCGGAACCGCTACCATGTGAGAAAACGGAGGGATGCGGATAACGGACCCCGGCAGGCAAGCGCGAGCCAATCTTTTGGGTCCGGCCCATGGCAAGTCCGATTGTCGCTATCACAGGAATGTTTGAGGGCTACGCTTCGCAGGAGGGGAGCAGGAGCACTACGGTCAAACAGTTCCGGGCGATTATCAGTCACCTTGTCGGCTTCCTTGGTCACGATGATGCGAAAGCCGTGGGGCTGCCGGACCTAGTGCAGTGGCGCGAACATCTGCGAACAGAGCCGGTAAAGGGGGTCGGCAAAGACGATCAATGACAGCTACCTCGCGGTCGCTAATGCCGTGTTCGCCTATGGTCTCAATCAACTGCTGATACCTGCCAACCCGGCAACCGAGCTGGCGAAGGTTCGCGTCCCCAAAGCGGCAAAGCTGAGGGACAAGGATGTCACGAAGGCCGAGCGCAGGATCATCCTGAGTGCCGCCCTTGTCTCGGCAACCGGCAAGCTCTCAAGCGAGCGCGTATTGGCCCGCCGTTGGGTGCCTTGGCTTTGCGCCTATTCCGGGGCGCGGGTGAATGAAATCACTCAGCTACGGAAGGCAGATGTGCGGGAGGTCGAGGGGGTTTGGACCATTCACATTACCCCGGAGGCGGGAGGGGTTAAGACCAATGAAGCCCGAACAGTTCCGCTCCATGAGCATCTGATTGAGCAGGGCTTCCTAGATGCGATCAAGGGCAAGCCTGCGGGGCCGTTGTTCTACAACCCGGACCTTGCACGAGAAGGCAGCGACCGAGGCCAGCATAAGAAAGTTGGCATGTTCCTAGCCGCTTGGGTCCGCAATGACTTGGGCATAACGGACCCGGCCATTCAGCCTAACCACGCATGGCGGCACACGTTCAAAGGCGTTTGCCTAGAGGCAGGGATTGAGGAGCGCGCAGCCGATTACATGCAGGGCCATGCGCCCAAAGGGCAGGGCAGGCGGTACGGGCCGAACACCATTCCGGCGCTCGCAAATCAGCTTGCCAAATTCCCCCGATTTAAGGTCGAATAGATCGCCCGGAAATGGGCCGTGGAGTGCGACCCCGGCAGGCCAGCTACGTGGGCAGCCAACGGCCATCGCTCGCCTGTGAGCCCCGTACGCGCCCGGAGTTTTGAGGGCGACCGGCATTATGTCATCTGATGTCCGGAATGGGTGGAAAGCGGACGTTAGGTCACCGCGTCTTTCGCGTGAAGTAGATGAAGAAGGCCGTCCGGTCCGGCTTCGACGTGGTCGAGGTGAAAAAGGCGCTCTCCTCGCTTAATCCAGCTTTCAAAAGATCGTCGTGGAGCGCCTTTCCCTGAAGCTCGCGCATCGATACGTTAAGCGGGGCATCGGGATTGTAAGTTTCCGACTTAACCGGCGGGGCATTGATTGTTCCAGCAGCCTCACAAGTTGAGGTCGCGCAAATCACACGCAAAGTGTTGTTTGGCCCTCCCACATGGGCAACGCTTGCGAAGCGTTGACGAAGCGTCTCTTCCATGAGCGGGGCCCAGTTAGTGTCGCGCCTCTCTGCTCGCACGTGCGCGTGCCACTTCGCTGGATCGCTGCTCATCACCGGACCGCCAATTATCGGATCGACCTCCGTCTGCGGCACAGGATTTTGCAACGTGAGGGCGAGCGCGCCTGCTGCAGCTACCAAACTCAAAATGACCATTGCCACTACTCCACTTCGGGGCCGCCAAGACGGCGTGCCGAGTGAAGGCGTCGTTGCAATCTCTTCCGACGTGACGGCAATCCCAATTCGCTCGTCACGATTTTCTAGTGCCCTGAGTTGCCTGGCCAGCTCACGGCTGCTTCCAACGCCTGTCTTGCGCCTCGCTTCGCGAAGCCGCTCATTGACCGCTGCTGGTGTGGCCCCGATTAGATTTGCGATGCTCTTCACTGTGTGACCTTCCGCAAGCAGCCGAAGTACGCGACGCTCTGCATCGTTGAGCCGAGCCAGTTCGGACGCGCCCGGTTGGTCTTGAGAAGGTGGTTCGTTCAAAACCGTTGCCACAGTTCCATCATGCGTGTTGGAAGCGGTTTACCGCTACCCCAAATTTCTTGGGCTGGCAGTTGCGGACGCCCAATGCCCGTTTTCGGTCGAAGCGGACGCTCGCCTAATGGCAGCTTTGGGTCGAAAGCAGACAGTGGGCGGCTTGCATCTACTAGAGGCCAGCCGACGCCAGAAGGTCCGACGCCTTACAGCCTATCCCTCTTGCTATCCGGGTAAGGTTCAACAGGGTTACATTGCGCTCGCCGCGCTCGATCTTTCCCATGTGGCTGCGGTCAATGCCAGCCGCGTCCGCCAAGGCTTCCTGTGAAAGCGCCCGTGCCTTCCGGGCGGCTCGTACAGCCTCGCCAAGCCGCTTTAGCGACCTGTCCGCATCCTGTTGTCCTGAAACCCGCGCCACGCGCTGTGAGGTCGTCTGCGGACGCCTTTGAGGCCACGGTATTTACGACCCAGTTTGGCGCGGCTATCCAGCTTATCGCGTAACTAAGGGGGTGGCGTATGGGTTTCCTGAAATCGTTTATTGGGACGGATGTGAAACCCGACCTGGAATACGCCGCAAAGGGTTTCATGATGGTGGCACTGACGCGAGCTAACCGGCCTGAAATCGATCTGCACGACTTCGAGCTACGCTATGCCCACCAACTGCTAAGCCAAGGCTGCACCGAACATCAGGCGTTGTCGGCTCGATGGGGTGGTGTTCACGCTATCAGCGCCGACATCACGATGTATGACTGTGCCGTCGAAGTGGCGAAGGATACGTCCGAGGAAGCCGGTCTCAGTGCGAAAGCCGGTCAGGACGAGGCTGCCCTTTACAGGTCCTACTGCCTCACGGCCGCTACCTTTATGATACGCAAGGTGTGGGAAACTGATCGCAAAGAGTTCGGCCGCTTTCTCCGGTACACCGGCCGATAGCCTCAGTCGTTGGCTGAAACTAAGCCTCATCGGGGACAAACGGCAGCGTCCAATTCGCCCAAGTTAAGGCATCCTTGAGTGCGGGATACTCGCGGATGGCGTTGACCATCTCGCGATAGCTGAGCTTCGACAAGTCGGCTTGACGAAAACCATCGGGAAACGTGATCTCAAGTCGCCCGAGGGGGAAACATCTTGCCGAGAGATCGCCAAAATTGCGTTCCAGGTACTCGCCCTCGCGCTCTGCTCGCTTACGCTCAACGAGGTCTAGGTGGCCATCCTTGCTGCGCTGAACTTTCGGGGCCAGTCCCATCCTCATTCGCTCGAAGTTCTCCCCTCCTCGGTTCAGGTGGCAGCGATAACAGGAGCGGTCTCGCGTCCGTTTCTTGAAGTTCCCGCACTTGGCGCAGGGCCGCTCCAGAGCGATGTAATAGGCCGCGCCGTCCATGAAGGCCGAGAACCGCGCGGGACTTTTCACCCGGCTCCTGAGTGCCTCCTTGAAGCCGCTATCGGCATGGCACAACCGCCGCTGCCGAGCGTCTAGCTTGTCGGCTCTCGGCTGGCAGTGATGCAGGGTGAAACGCGGGCCGGATTGCGGCCCGTGAGGTCGGGATGGCTCAGAAATGGTACGCTCCATTGAGGAAAAGCTCGCCCCATGGGTGGACTTCGCGGCCAGAGGGGTCTGTTCAGGTACTTTGTGCCTTTGTATTACATACAGTGGATAACCCAATCGGCTTCCATCATTCTCCGGTGCAAAATGCTTTGAGGGTATCCAGCGGGAGCCATTCCTTACCGCCCCGCTTTATGCGCCGCTTGCCGGAAGCGTTTAGCTGTATCTTGTATCGCTTGCCGTTTACGTGAGCCGTGTCACCCCTGATTTCGAACCGGCCAGAAAACGTCTCGGTATCCACTACCGTTTTGGCATCGCGCCGCGCTTGTAGCTCCTTCTGGACAGACCTGATCGACACTGGTGGTTGGAGCTTTAACGTCACACCCATTTTGTGGAGCAATCGCTTCAGGTCGCTGACAGCGTACTTGTTCAGCTTGTCGTACATCATGTCGCGAGTGATGGTGTAACTCGGCTCATTACCATCAAGCCACTTCGCGAGTGCTATCGGACCAGTGCCTAAGACCTTCACGTCCTGCACGAGCAGGGGGACTACCCGCTTCCACAGACCGTAAGCTGCCGTGGGCTTGGGCATGTAGGCGTAGGGGTCGTTGAAGCCGATCGATACACCCGTAGTACGTTCGACTTCCTCGGCTGCGGCCTTGAAAAGTTCCGCTGCCATCGCTTTCGCATCGCGCCGCTTCTGGCGTTGCTTCTCCGCCCTGAGCTTGTCCTGTTCGTCAGCAGCGGCCAGCGCGATGACAGAGGAGGGAAAATCCGGACCTTGCGGATCGGAACTCTCGTCGAAGTCCTCCAGGTCAATCTCCACGACCGGCGCAATCTCTTTGAACTCTGCGGGGTCGTTTATGTCCCGGTTCGCGATGACCTGTTTCACTTGATCCTTCTGATGCGCATACATGGCCGACAATCAGGCCGCGAAGTGGCAGACTTACGGGCGAGCCGGGTCAACGGGCAAGCAGTCATTGAACGAGTAACGCAAAGCCATAGATCATCGGAATGGATAGTAGCCCCACTGCACCGCTTCATTATGGTGGCGAAGAGCTGATAGCGGACGGATCATTCCTTCGCGCCGTGCCTGACGTTGTTGCCGGTCCCGAGCGACTGCGCTTCGATGCACTCGCATTTTCCGGTGACGCTCTTTGCCACGGCTGGAACACCCTGCGCGAGATTGCCGCACATGTGGGAAAAGAGCCGTCCAAACTGACGAACAGGCTAAGGGCGGCCATGATGGTCGCGGCTTGGTCTATCGTGGACCATCTAAACGTTGTGCGGCAGATCGTCAGCGCGTTTGGACCAGCCGATCAGGAACCGGGTCCGCTCACCAAGCGACTGCTGTCGCTAACCGAAACAGCTCGTGTGCTGCGCAACAAAATGGACCATCTCAATTCGAACATTGGCAACATCGCTAACGCTAAGGGGACTAAGAGCGCGCTGTTTGGCACACTGTCGTACTTCTACACGGACAGGCCACTGGAGGGCGGTTACATGATGCTCGTCCAGACGGGCCTGCTCCATGGCAGCGAGAGTTGGAACATCGTTAACCCTGCTGGTCGGAAGTTCTATCCGCCAGCCGATATGTTTGAGCTGACAGCCTTCGGGAAAGCCCTTGAACTTGGTCCGCCGATTGCGGCGTTCGATGCTTGGCTGAAAGCGTCCGAACCTGATTGGATGGCGCAGCTTGATGTCGAGATTGCGAAGCTGGGTGAAGCGACCGGCAAGAGCGTCGAGGAGCTGAAGGGACACCGAGGCGGAGGCTACGTGTTCGCCTTGGCAATCGACTTCAATGAGAAGTCAGCGACGGTCTAACTGATCGTTCTAAGCCGCCGCCCGGACTAGATCGCTCACGCTCTGCGGTCCCCATTTGCCACCCCGAGCCGTCACTATCCCCCGAGCGTTCAACTCGGCTGCAATGCCCCTGAGGCTGGTCTGACCGTCCGCCCGTACCGCTTCGATGATTGGCATAATGTCCGTGGCGAACGCCTTGGCCTTGGCCTTGATCGCAGTGATCGCAGCCCCGTTGCCCCTGTACGGACCGAACGCCTTAGCTCCCATCGGATTGCCGAGCTTGGTCCCCCTTGCCTTGGCCGCTGCTAACGCCTCTTTGGTCCGCTTGCTTATGGCCTTCCGTTCGGCCTGGGCCATTGCCGCCATGATGTGGATGGTAAGCTCATTGGCCTCGGGCATGTCGGCTGCGATGAACTTGGTCCCGGCATCCTGTAGAGTGGCAAGGAACGCCATGTTTCGGCTTAGCCTGTCCAGCTTGGCGATGACGAGTGTCGCCCCTGTAACCTTCGCATGGTGGAGCGCCTTGACCAGCTCCGGCCGATCATCCCGCTTGCCGCTCTCAACCTCAGTGTATTCGCCTAACGGCTCGCAGGCCCGGCTCTCACAGAAGGCGTCGATTGCAGCCCGCTGTGCCGCCTCTCCTAGGCCACTGCGGCCCTGCTTGGCAGTCGATACTCGGTAGTAGTTGATCGTGCGCATGGTGGCTCCTGTCCCTGTTAACCGGGTCAGTAGCGGTGTTCATCCAGAATTGTCAAACGCTCGTTAGGATATTATGGACGGTCTTATCTTCGCTTCTGCAATCGCGCCTTTCGGTTGCGTTGCGAACGCT
>WNFK01189752.1_pt1 | contig 190069 bp, 206 predicted proteins | sample 5400281 | NCBI WGS metagenome assembly WNFK01 (sample SAMN13153350, study PRJNA577476) | soil metagenome | isolation source: 20 cm soil on Douglas fir-dominated hillslope | place: USA:California | collected 2013-09-17
TAGCTTGCACGCCTTGGGGGGCAGGCGCATCCTCGCGCCCGGGAGAGGAGATATGGCGAGTCGGCGTTCCAAAACGCCTGCGCCGGGAGTTTCGCTGCGCGATACCTTAATCGACGCGGGGCTCGAACCGTTGCTTGCCGAGCTGCTCGCCAAGATCCCGCATCGGGTGGTCCAGGTCGAGCCGCGACGGCCGTTCCGCGAGCATGGCGCGCCGCGCGACGAAGTCATGTTCGTCCGCTCCGGAATGATCGCGAAATATATGACGGACGGCGCCGGACGGCGTCAGATCGTCGCGCTGCGTTTCCCGGGCGAAGGCATTCTCCCCCGCGAAGGCGCCGCCGGCTACGGCATCCAGGCGATCGTCAAGAGCGAGGTGATGGTCGGCAAAGCCAAGGACTTCGACCCGATTGTCGACGCTCATCCCGAGCTGCAGCGATTCTTTTGGCGCTTGATCCAACGCAACGAAGCGATCGGCTACGAATGGCTGGTCAATTGCGGCCGGCGCGATTCGACCGCGCGGGTCGCGCATTTGCTGTGCGAGACGGCGGCGCGCATGCACGTCCACGCGACCAAGATGCAAAATCCGTTCACCCAGCAGCAGATCGCCGACATCACCGGCCAGACCTCGGTCAACGTCAACCGCGTGTTTGCCGACATGGAGCGCCAGGGCCTGATCAAACGCTCGGGCCGCGAGATCCAGTTCACCGACTGGGCGGAAATGCGCCGCGTCGGGAGCTTCCAGTCCGCCTATCTTGAATAGTCGCAAATTCGCGAAGGCATGGTGGGCGCGACAGGGATTGAACCTGTGACCCCACCCGTGTGAAGGGTGTGCTCTACCGCTGAGCTACGCGCCCATGCCTGCGTTGGGAGCGGCGCAAATAGGGACAGCGCGCCGGACTGTCCAGATTACTGAACCGCGTCCTTGAGGACCTTGCCGGGCCGGAATTTGGGCTGCGACGTGGCCTTGATCTGCATCGGCTCGCCGGTCCGCGGATTACGTCCGGTCGAGGCCTTGCGGCGTGTGACCGAGAAATTGCCGAACCCGACCAGGCGGACCTCGTCGCCACGCTTCAAGGTCGAAGTGACCACTTCGAGCATCGTCTCAATGGCCCGCATCGCATCGTTGCGGCTGAGCCCCGCGCGATCGGCGACATGCCCAATCAATTCCTGCTTGTTCATGAGCCGGCACTCCCTCGTTCCCCGTTCGCCCAAGACTCGCGCGCGAGGCGAAAGACTTTAAGGCGAGACTCCCCTCGCCTGTCCAGCCTCAGTGTCGGATCGGGAGGCCCGATTCGGGATTCTGCGGATGGACCGGCGGTTCCGCCGCGCGCTCGTCCTCGTCGGTCCATTCGATCGCGTGAAGCGGTTCGGTCAGCGCCCGCGCCAGGACCTCGTCGACGTGGCTTACCGGAATAATCTCGAGAGCTTCCTTCACGCTCGCAGGAATGTCGGCGAGATCCTTCTCGTTTTCCGCCGGAATGAGCACCGTCCGGATTCCGCCCCGCAACGCGGCCAGCAGCTTTTCCTTCAAGCCGCCAATCGGCAACACCCGCCCGCGCAGCGTGACTTCGCCGGTCATGGCGACGTCGCGGCGAACCGCGGTCCCCGACAGGGTCGAGATCATGGCGGTGACCATGCCGACGCCGGCCGATGGCCCGTCCTTCGGCACCGCGCCTTCGGGCAGATGGACGTGGATGTCCTTGCGGGCAAAGATCGAGGGCTTGACGCCATAGGCCGGCGCACGCGCCTTGACGAAGCTCATCGCCGCCTGGATCGACTCCTGCATCACTTCGCCGAGCTTGCCGGTGGTCTTGATCTGGCCCTTGCCCGGCACGGTGACCGCTTCGATCGTCAGCAGCTCGCCGCCGACTTCGGTCCAGGCGAGGCCGGTGACTGCGCCGATCTGGTCTTCCTCTTCGCCCATCCCGTAGCGGAATTTCCGCACACCGAGGAAATCGCCAAGATTATCGACCGTCAGTTCGACCTTTTCGAGCTTGTTTTCGAGGATTTGCCGGAGCGATTTGCGGGCGACCTTGGCAAGTTCGCGCTCGAGCGTCCGGACGCCGGCTTCGCGGGTATAGTGCTGGATGATCTTGCGCAGCGCTTCGTCGCTGAAGTCTAGCTCCTCCGACTTGAGGCCGTGCGCCTCCATCTGCTTGGGAATCAGATGGCGCTTGGCGATCTGGACCTTTTCATCCTCGGTGTAGCCTTCAAGCCGGATGATCTCCATCCGGTCCATCAACGGCTGCGGCATGTCGAGCGAGTTCGCGGTGGTGACGAACATCACGTCCGACAGATCGTAGTCGAGCTCGAGATAATGGTCCTGGAAGCGGTTGTTCTGCTCGGGGTCGAGCACTTCCAATAGTGCCGACGCCGGGTCGCCGCGGAAATCCTGTCCCAGCTTGTCGATCTCGTCGAGCAGGAACAACGGGTTGGATGCCCCGGCCTTCTTGATGTTCGAGATGATCTTGCCCGGCAGCGAGCCGATATAGGTCCGGCGGTGGCCGCGGATTTCGGCCTCGTCGCGCACGCCGCCCAACGACTGGCGCACGAACTCGCGTCCCGTGGCACGCGCGATCGAGCGGCCGAGCGAAGTCTTACCGACGCCGGGCGGGCCGACCAGGCACAGGATCGGGCCCTTGAGCTTGTTGGTGCGCGCCTGGACCGCGAGATATTCGACGATCCTTTCCTTGACCTTGTCGAGCCCGTAATGATCCTCGTCGAGCACCCGCTGGGCCTCGGCAATATCCTTCTTGAGCTTCGACTTCTTGCCCCACGGCAGGCCGAGGAGGACGTCGAGATAATTGCGCGCGACCGTCGCCTCGGCCGACATCGGCGCCATCGCGCGAAGCTTCTTAAGCTCCGAATTGGCGCGCGTGCTGGCTTCCTTCGACAGCTTGGTCTTGCGGATCTTCTCGGCCAGCTCCTGAAGCTCGTCGCCGCCTTCCTCGCCCTCATTGCCGAGCTCGCGCTGAATCGCCTTCAACTGCTCGTTCAAATAATATTCGCGCTGGGTCTTCTCCATCTGGCGCTTGACCCGGCTGCGGATCTTCTTCTCGACCTGGAGCACGCCGAGCTCGCCTTCCATGAAGGCGAATACCATTTCGAGCCGGCGCCCGGGGTGGAGCTCGCCGAGCAACGCCTGCTTGTCGGCGACCTTGATCGACAAGTTCGAGGCGATCGCATCGGCCAGCGCCGACGGATCCTCAATCTCCGCCAGCTGGATCCCGGTTTCGGGCGGCAGGCGCTTGTTGAGTTTGGCGTAGTTCTCAAACTGATCGATCACCGAGCGCATCAGCGCCTGGGCTTCGGTCGCATCCGAAGTTTCCTCGGCAACCTCCTCGACTTCGGCTGAAAGATAACCGTCGCGCGGGACGAGATCGACCAGTTTCGCGCGTTTCACGCCTTCGACCAGCACGCGCACGGTTCCGTCGGGCAACTTGAGCAGCTGCATCGCCGTCGCGATCACGCCGAGGTCGTACAGCGCATCCCGATCAGGGTCGTCCTCACCCGGATCGAGCTGGGCGACGAGAAACAGCTCGCGGTCCGTGGCCATGGCCGCTTCGAGCGCCGCGACCGATTTCTCGCGCCCGACGAACAGGGGGACGATGCGGTGCGGAAAAACGACAATATCGCGAAGCGGCAGAATCGGTAGGGAACGAGTCATGCTTCAGTATATGGGCGGCGGTCCCCGGTGGCGCAACAAAAGCACGGAACAATCCACAGCAATCGCTCGCTTTTGACCCTGACCGTCGTACTTCCGCCGAAAGGTGAAACAATCACGACGGGTTAATCCAAGCGATTCTGTAACCGTTCAGTTTCACTCACTATTTGTTGGGACCCGTGACTATTCGCCTTTCCTTGATCACGCTCAGCGCCCTCGCCTCGTCCGCGGCCGCCGTCGCGCAATACGGTCAACCGTGGCCACCGGCACCGCCCCCTCCGGGGCCGCCGGTGATGGAGCCGTGGCAGGCGCCCCAAGCGCCCGTCCAACGCGCGCCCATGTCAGAGCCGTGGCAGGCACCGGCCCCCGCCGCATCGCGGCAAAAGGCTCCCGCGCTCGAGCCGATCGATCTGCCACCCGCGATCGAACAGGGCGTCGACATGATCTACATCGACGAGGACCTAATCCCGCGCTCGGTCCAATCGGGCGATATGCTTCACGATATTTCGTTCGACGACTGGAGCGGGGCTCCGGTCGACATGTTCGTGTCGATGAACCCGATCTACACCGAGCTTCGCCGCGGCCTCGTCCGCTACCGCCAGCGGTGGGGCGATTTGCCGCAGGTGCCGGTGCCGGCGGGCCCGGCGCTCAAGCCGGGATCGACGGGCGAACGGGTCGCCGCACTCCGGACCCGCCTTGGACTTGGTGCGGGCGACAGGTTCGATCCGGCACTCGCCAGTGCCATCAAGGAATTCCAGGCCGCGCACGGGCTCAAGGCCGACGGTCTGGCCGGTGCGGGAACGATCGAGGCACTGAACCGGGGGTCTGAATATTACCAGCAGCGGATCATCATCAACATGGAGCGGGCCAAACGCCTCCCCTCGCCCGAAGAGCAGCACAAATATGCGGTTGTCGATGCCGGCGCCGCGCGTCTCTCGCTGTGGGAAAACGGCCGCAAGGTCGACGAGATGAAGGTCGTGGTCGGCAAGGCCGAGACCGCCACGCCGATGATGGCCGCCTACATCAAATATGCGAGCGTCAATCCGTACTGGAACGTTCCGCCGGAGCTGGTGAGGAACCTGATCGCGCCACGCGTGGTCGCCCAGGGCCCGAGCTACCTCACCGAGCGGGAATATGAGGTCAGTTCCGATTACGGCGAGGATGCCAAGCGGCTCGATCCCAGCACGGTCGACTGGCAGGCGGTGGTCGACGGCCGCCAGGAAGTGGTCCTTCGCCGGCTCCCGAGCCCGGCCAATTCGATGGGCATGATGAAATTCATGCTGCCCAATTATTTCGGCATCTACCTTCACGATTCGCCCGAGAAGGATCACTTCACCAAGAACGAGCTGTGGATCAGCAACGGCTGCGTCCGGGTCGAGGATTACAAGCGTTTCGCGAGCTGGCTGTTCGGCGGCTACGTGCCCAAGGGCAAGGACCCCAAGGTCGAGCAAGAGGTCGATCTGCCCAAGCCGGTCCCGGTGTATATGACCTATCTGACGGTGCAGCCGACCGCGACGGGCGTGCAGTTCCTGCCCGACCCGTACGGCCGCGACACGCATTTGATGGAACGGTTCAGCTCGCAGATGGTCGCCGCCGCCCGGCGCTAGGGCATTTGTCGCTGCGATCGCCGCGCGCCACGCAGCGGCCATGCGCTCGCTCACCATCTGGCGACGCGTTTCGCGCCTACGCAGCGAGTACGCCCGCGCTCATTACGGGAATTCGGTAACGAGCTCTCAGCCCAACTATTGGAACAGGTGCGGGTAGGCGATCGTCAACGACGGGTAGAGGTTCTGCAGGCAATGCGTGGCGGCCGCGACCCCTACGGCGGTCCAGAACCCTCGCTGTTGCCACACAACGAATAGGGTCGAGAAAATCAGAAAGGGCCACCAAATCGCCAGGCCCCAAACCGGGACCTGGAGAGAATGGAGAACTCCCCAGCCGACTGCGCTGACCAGGATCGCCGTGGCCGGCCTCATCCAACGTTGCAGGAGCTTCAGCCCCAATCCCATCAGGATCGATTCGACCAGCGGTGAGAAGACAGCGAACGCCGAGACGATTACCCAGGCAGGCAGCTGTGGCACTTCGACGGACTTGGCGTCCGGCGCGACCCAGTGGACCAGCGCGGCGAGCACCACGCTGCCGAGGAACGACAACGACCATGCAATGGGAATGGCAAGCCACGCTCTCCGCGGCTCGCGAAGGGGAGCCGGAAGAACCCTGAGGAAATTATCGTCGAACAGCCGGAGCGGCTGAGCCGTGGCCACCGTTAGGCCGCGTCACCCGAGGACGATGCCTTATCTTTCTTGGCGTAGACGCGGACCGGTTCCTTGGTCCCCATCACGACGTCCTTGTCGATGTGGACCTCATCGACCCCGTCCATCGTCGGCAGGTCGAACATCGTGTCGAGCAAGATGCCCTCGAGAATTGAGCGCAGGCCGCGCGCGCCGGTCCTGCGCTCGATCGCCTTCTTGGCGACGCAGTGGAGCGCGTCATCGGTGAACTCGAGCTCGACCTCTTCCATATCGAACAGCTTGGCATATTGCTTGACCAAAGCGTTCTTGGGCTCGACCAGGATTTTGACCAGCGCTTCTTCGTCGAGGTCCATCAACGTCGCGATCACCGGCAGGCGGCCGATGAATTCGGGGATCAGCCCGAACTTGAGCAGATCCTCGGGTTCACAATGCTTGAGCGTCTCGCCTGTCTTGCGCTCGTCGGGCGCGGCGACATGGGCGCCGAAACCGATCGATTTTCCCTGAAGACGGTCGGCGATGATCTTTTCGAGACCGGCGAAGGCGCCGCCGCAAATGAACAGGATGTTGGTCGTGTCGACCTGAAGGAATTCCTGCTGCGGATGCTTGCGGCCGCCCTGCGGCGGAACGCTCGCGGTAGTGCCTTCCATCAGCTTGAGCAGCGCCTGCTGGACGCCCTCGCCCGACACATCGCGGGTAATCGACGGATTGTCCGACTTGCGACTGATCTTGTCGATCTCGTCGATGTAAACGATGCCGCGCTGAGCCTTCTCGACATTGTAGTCGGAGGCCTGGAGCAGCTTCAGGATGATGTTCTCGACATCCTCGCCGACATAGCCGGCCTCGGTCAGCGTCGTTGCGTCCGCCATGGTGAACGGCACGTCGAGGATCCGCGCGAGCGTCTGCGCGAGCAGAGTCTTGCCGCAGCCCGTCGGGCCGATCAACAGGATGTTCGACTTGGCGAGTTCGACTTCATTGCCGGCCTTGGAGCCGTGGGCGAGCCGCTTGTAGTGATTGTGAACCGCGACCGAGAGCACACGCTTGGCGCGGTCCTGGCCGATCACATAATCGTCAAGAACCTTGCAGATCTCGGCTGGAGTCGGAACCCCGTCGCGCGTCTTGACCAGCGCGGACTTGGATTCCTCGCGGATGATGTCGTTGCACAGCTCGACGCATTCGTCGCAGATGAACACCGTCGGCCCGGCGATGAGCTTGCGCACCTCGTGCTGCGATTTCCCGCAGAACGAGCAATAGAGGGTGCTCTTGCCGTCGCCGCCTGAAAGCTTGGTCATTGAAGTCCTTATACACCAGTCGCGAGCGACCGTTCCATGAGGGGGCATGCTAGCCCGCTTTATCGCACAATCAACTCTGCCGTAGGGTTAACGCCCGGCAAATCCGATAGCTCGTTTATTCTCAACAATATGGATGGGGTCGTGAAGTCCCGCAAGTGCGCTCAGTTAAGCCAAGTCCCACCTGTCCCAAGACAGGTCGGGGAACGGCTTTGATCCGCCAGCGTTGCGGGACCGGAGCATATTTCCCAGTTCCCAACCAACAGGGAATGCGAAGGAGCTTTCCAATGAACCGCACGATTAGCTTGATCGGCGCAGTCGCCGTGGCGCTGGCGCCGACGATCGCCTTTGCGGCGCCGCCGGCGTCCGGCAGCATTTCGCCAAATCACGAAACGGGCCAACCCGGAGTCGAGTGCGAGGAAGGCGGCACCGCGCCCAGCCAATCGGGCCGCGAGCCAGGGCCGGGCACGCCCTTCCTCAATGAGGAGAGCGTGTCAGCCGCGCATTATGCCGGCCACCAGCCGGGGATCAACGACAAGAATACCGCGTCGAATTCGCAATATGACATCGCCTGCTTCGGTGGCCCGGACAGGCCGAGCGGCGAGTAAGGCGCGCGGGGGTTAGGCGAAGGCGGCGTCGATCGCCGGCGTCACCCGGTCGACCGTATAAGGTTTTTCGATCACCGGAGCGTCGTTGAACTCCGGCGGCGGGGGGTCGACGTGCCCGCCGGTGGCGATCACGAACGGGACCTTCTGTTCGCGCAGCCGCGACGCGACCGGCCACACATTCTCGCCCTTCAGGTTTACGTCGAGGATGGCGAGATCGAATCCGCCATTTTCAACCTTTTGCAGCGCGCCCGCGACCGAATCGCACGTCCCCGCGACCGAATGACCGAGCGATTCGAGGAAATCCTCGAGCATCATGGCGATCAACGGCTCGTCTTCGACGATGAGGATGGAACGCGGTACGATCATCTCGGCGAAGGCATAGTCGCCAAGGATTCGAGGGCAAGCCTTATTTGGCCGCGAGCGCCCGCTTCGCGGCTTCGGCAAGTTCCTGCACAGAGAATGGCTTGGGCAGGAAATGGGCCTTGTCGACGTTGATCGAATCGCGCAGCTGTTCTTCGGCATAGCCCGACATGAACAGGATTTTCAGGTCCGGCCGTTCCTTGAGCGCCTGCTCGACCATGGTCGGGCCGTCCATGCCCGGCATGACGACGTCGCTCAACAGAAGATCGATCGGATCGCCACGGGCGAGCAGTTCAAGCGCTTCCTCGCCGTTATCGGCGGTGATCACCGTATAGCCGTGGCGGGTCAGCGCGCGTTCGGCTACCGCGCGGACCATCGGTTCATCCTCGACCAGGAGGACGACGCCTCTTCGCGATTGACCGGCAAATAGATGACGAAGCGCGTCCCCTTCCCGACCGTCGATTCGGCGAAAATGAAGCCGCCCGATTGTTTGACGATGCCGTAGACTGTCGACAGACCAAGGCCGGTCCCTTTGCCGATCTCCTTGGTCGTGAAAAACGGCTCGAAGATTTTTCCCAATACGCTTGGCGTAATCCCGCAGCCTGTGTCGGTCACCGACAGCGCGCTGTAATCGGCGATGGGCAAGATGTCCGAGCCGAGTTCGGCGACCTGGTCGGACTTGACCGAATAGGTCTGGATGGTGAGCGTCCCGCCGCCCATTTCAGACATTGCATCGCGAGCGTTGACGGCAAGATTGACGATAACCTGCTCGAGCTGGCCCGGGTCGGCCCGGACCGGGCCCAGGCTTCGACCGTGCTTCACCACCAGCTCGACATTTTCGCCGAGCAACCGCTTCAGCAGATGAGACACCTCCGACACAACGTCGGGAAGCTGGAGCACCTGCGGGCGCAAAGTTTGTTGACGCGAGAAGGCAAGCAGCTGTCGAGTAAGGCCCGCAGCGCGGTTCGAATTCGACTTGATCTGCTGGATATCGTCATAGTCGCTGTCCCCCGGCGTGTGGCGCATTAACATCAGGTCGCAATGGCCGATGATGGCGGTCAGGATATTGTTGAAATCGTGCGCCACGCCACCGGCAAGCTGGCCAACCACCTGCATCTTGGTCGCCTGCGCCACCTGCCGCTTGAGCTTCGCTTCCTCGCTATTGTCCTTGAGCAACAGCAGGACCGCGGCATCTCCGAGTCCGCGCAGTCCGGCGATGGTGAGCGCCACCGGTTCCGCCGGCTGGCGCACCAGGCGGATGGCGAGATCGCCAGACATCGCCGGGCCGCGCGCGTTGCGCCGCACCGCATCGGCGACGGCGGCCTTGTCTTCCTTGACGACCAGATCGCCGGGATAGACAGGATTGGACGACCCCTTGACCCCGCCGGCGGTGCGGAAGGCTTCGTTCATGGTCAGGAAGCGCCCGTCGCGATCGACCAGCGCGAGGCCGATCGGAAGCACGTCGAGCAGAGCCTGGAGATGTCCGCCCTCCGCGGCGCCCACCGCCTCGCTACGATCGAACAGGAGGAAGGTGCCAGACTTCCCACTTTTCTTCGGATCCACGGGAATGTGCACGAGGCGCATCGGCAACGCCGATTCCCCTTCGGCGCTCAGCCGCACCTGTCCGTCGTCGCTAATGTCGACCAGGTTGGTGAACCGCTCGGCGCCCGTCTGCGCATCGCCCAGCGCGCGCTCGCGAAACAAGCGGTTGCCGGAAATCAGGATGCCGTCTTCATCAACCAGCGCCGCGAGAACGCCCGCGGCGCCGAGCCGCTCGCCGGTCGCCCCCGCCAACCAATTCGACGCGACGGTCATCGGGTCGGGCGGCGCCGGCCGCGGAAACCGCCAGAGCAACAGATCGCCATGCGCGCCGACGCGTTCGACTTCGATCGCGGCCTGGCCCTTCGCGGTTTCGATTCGGGACACGCATCCAACTCCGTCCCGCCACGCCATGGTTCGCGCGGTCTCGAGGCCGTGCCGTGAATCGTCGTCGACTCCGAGGTCCAGGGGCGGTGGCGCACCACCGAAGTGTTCGCGATAGGGCGAATTGGCGATCAACAATGATCCGTTTTCGGAGGTCAGCGCCGCCGGCTCTCCGGACATGCGAAGCGCCGATCCAACCAGCGAATAATCGGGGCCGGCAACGATCGCTTCGCGGACCGGCCGCGTCCGCGAGCCGCGCCAATAGGTCAACCCACCCGCGACCACCCCCATCGCCACGGCGATCCCGGCGAGCAGTAGTTGTCCGACCAGCAGGAGCAGCAATGCGACGCTCAGGGCTGCCCCGGCGATCAGTGCCGGCGTTAGCCAGCTTCCCCACCCGTCGAGAGGGCTGGAATCGATCCGGGGCAGCTCCTGGTACAGCATCACCAGATGCGGACGCGGTCCGCTGGCGCGAAATAAAGTTTCTGTCCGGGCTGCACCTTGAACGCCGGATACCACGGATCGAAGTTGCGCACGATCCACGCCCGCTGCGCCGACGGCGAATGCGGATCGGTCAATAGCCGCGCGCGCAAATTGGCCTCGCGATAATTGCGCCGCCAGACCTGCGCCCAGCCGAGGTAGAAGCGCTCATCACCAGTGGTTCCGTCGATGACCGGCGCGTCCTGCCCACCGAGCGACGCGTGATAAGCGTCATAGGCGGATGCCAGACCGGCGAGATCGCCGATATTCTCGCCGAGCGTGAATTCACCCTTTACATGCGCTCCGGGGAAGACTTCGTAGGCGTCATATTCCTTCACCAGCCGGTCAGTGAGCGCCTTGAAATTCTCGACATCCTTGGGCGTCCACCAGTCCGACAGATTGCCCTTAATGTCATATTTCGAGCCCTGATCGTCGAAGTGATGGCTCATTTCGTGGCCGATCACCGCTCCGATCCCGCCGTAATTGACCGCGGGGTCGGCGTTGGGGTCGAAGAACGGCGGCTGCAGGATCGCGGCCGGAAAGGTGATCGCCACCAGCTTGAAATTGGCCTGGGCGTTGACCGTCATCGGATCGAAGCCCCACTCCCAGCGATAGATCGGGTGGCCGAGCTTGTGGATGTTCCAGTCATGGCTCCATTGGTTGGCGCGCAGGGCATTGCCGAACAAATCGTCGGGGCGGACCTCGAACGTATAATCGTGCCACTGGCTCGGATAGCCGATGCGCGGCGTGAACGCGGCGAGCTTGGCCTTGGCCTTCACCTTGGTTTCGGGCGCCATCCAGCTGAGGCTTTCGATCCGCCGGCCCATCGCGCCGATCACGTTCGCGACGAGCTTGTCCATCGCCGCCTTGGATTCGGGTGGGAACCACTTCGCGACATAGAGTTTCGACACGTCGTCATCGAGCACATTGGTGGTGAAATCGACCGCCCGCTTCCACCGCGGCTGGTTCTCCGGAGTGCCGTTCAGCTTGGTGCCGTAGAACGCGAAATTCTCGTCGGCGACCGTTTTGGGCAGGACGTCGGCGTAGGCATCCAGCGACTGGACGATCAGCTGATCCCGGAGGACCTGCAGCGGCGCCTTCGCGGACAGCGCGGCGATGTCGCGAAACGCGCTCGGCTCGGCAACCAGAACTTCATCGACGCTGGCACTTCGGGCCTTCAGATAATCCGCCCAGCCGAAGCCCGGAGCGAGCTTCTGCAACTGCGTCAGGTTCATCTTATTGTAGGTCTTGGTCGCGTCGCCAACGTCCTCGCGCGTCCACGAGACCTTGGCGACTTTGGTCTCGAAATCGAGGATGGCCTTGGCCCGCGCCGCCGCGTTCGTCTCGCCGGCTAGGGTCAGCATCTTGGTCAAATGGTCGAGGTAACCGGCCCTGAGCGAAACCATGCTCGGCTCGTTGAGCAGATACATGTCGCGATCGGGCATGCCGAGGCCGGCCTGGCCCAAGGCGGTGATGTAGACGTCGGTATTGCGGTCGTCCTGGGTGACGAAGCCCCCGAACAGACCGGTGATCCCGTTGCGGGCTGCCTCGCCCTGCAACGCCGCATAGCCGCCACGGCTCTTGAGCCCGCGGATCTGGCCGAGCCACGGCTCGATCGGCGTCAGGCCTTTGGCTTCGACACCAGCTTCGTCGAGGAAGCTCGAATAAGCCATGCCGATGCGGCTGTTGGGGTCGTCCTTGGCGGCGTCGAGGATATCGCGCACGCGCTGCTGGCTGAGATCCTGCAGGATCGAAAACGAGCCGTAGTTCGACTTGTCGGACGGGATCGGCGTGTTCTTCAACCACGTGCCATTGGAATACTGGTAAAAATCGTCGCCCGGCGCGACGCTCGATTCCATGCCCGCGGTGTCGAAACCGAAGCTGCCATATTGCGGCTTGGGAGCCGGCGCTGCGACTGGCTCGACCATCGCGGCTTCCGCCGGCGCCGGCGCGATGGCGACCGGGGCGACGGCATGCGAAGCGCAACCGGCAAGCGCGCTTGTCGCCGCGAGGAACGAAATCAGTCGAAGCATGGGAAGCCCCCTTAGGTTATTCGATGTGTGACGCAGTCACGTCACCCGCACAACCGCCGCCCGCCAGCGCCAATCGACGATCAGCGCCGCGGAACCTGCGAACGCACGTTTAGCGGCTCGCAATCCGCCGCGAATGCCGCCGCTTGCGCCATTTGCTGCCCAGCCACCCGCGCCACATTAGAGCAGAAACCGCATAGCCAAGCGTCGCCGCGACCGCTGCGATGGTCAAAACTCCGAGCGCGATCGGCCCGGACGCTTCGTGAATCCAGAACAGGAAGCGGGCCAGCTCGCCGGAAACGTGTTCGGCGGTCGCCGGATTCACCAGCGTGGCATCGTGATGCAGCTCCCACGAGCCAATCCGGTAGGCGGCGTAATACATCGGCGGAATGGTCAGCGGGTTGACTACCAAAGTGAACGCCGCGGCCACCGCGACGTTTGCCCGCAGCGGGATCGCCAGCAATGCCGCAATCACCGTGTGCATGAACGGGATGATGATCCCGATGCCCAGCCCCAGCGCGACCGCACGCGGGACTGACCGGCGATGGAGCCGCCACAGCTCGTGCTTGCTCAAATGGTGCGCGAACGGACGCAACAGCCGGTAACGGTGGATCGACTCGCGGGTCGGAATATGGCGCCTCAGCCAGCTCATGTTTGTCGCCGGTACAGCTTCAGGCACTGCGCCGCAGCAATCTTTGCTGCTCCCGCTTCCAATCGCGCTCTTTCACCGTCTCACGTTTGTCGTGGACCTTCTTGCCGCGCGCCAGCGCCAACTCGACCTTCGCCCGTCCAGCCGCGTTGAAATAGATCGACAAGGGCACCAGCGTCAGGCCCTGGCGGGTCACCGCCCCGTTGAGCTTGGCGATCTCGCGGGCCCGCAACAGCAGTTTCCGCGGCCGCCGCGGCTCGTGATTGAGGCGGTTGCCGTGGCTGTATTCGGGGATGTGACTGTTGATCAGCCACAACTCGTCGCCCTCGACCGCGGCATAGCTTTCGGCGATCGACCCCTCGCCCTGGCGCAGCGATTTCACCTCGGTGCCGGCGAGCTGGATCCCGGCCTCGACCCTGTCCTCAATGAAATAGTCGAAGCGAGCGCGCCGGTTCTCGGCGACGATCTTCTGTTTGTCGAACGGCTGCGGAAGCGGCTTGGCCACGTGGGTTAGATCAGCCCCGCATGTTCGAGCGCGGCATCGACCGCGCGCTTCGACGCGTCCGAGGCTTCGACCAGCGGCAAGCGCAGCTCGCCCGGAAAGTCATTGCGCAACCGTGTCAGCGCATATTTGGCCGGTGCCGGCGAGGCGTCGGTGAACAAGGCCGCGTGGAGCGGATAGAGCTTGTCCTGCAACGCCAGCGCGTCGTCCCAACGTCCTTCGCCCGTCGCCTTCTGGACGTCGGAACAGAGCTTCGGAGCGACATTGGCAGTGACGGAAATACAGCCGACCCCGCCCATCGCATTGAACCCGAGCGCCATATCGTCATTGCCTGAGAGTTGGATGAAGTCTTCGCCGCAGCCGAGGCGCTGCGCGGTGACGCGGGCGAGATTCCCGGTCGCGTCCTTCACCGCGACGATCATCGGATGCTTGGCGATTTCGCCAAGCGTCTCGACCGAAATGTCCGCCACCGTCCGCGACGGCACGTTATAGACGACGATCGGCAGCGGCGACGCGTCGGCGATCGCGGTGAAATGCGCGGCCAAGCCCGCCTGGCTCGGCTTGTTGTAGTAGGGCACGACGATCAACACGCCGTCGGCGCCGAGGTCCGCCGCAGCGCGAACCCGCTCGATCGAAAGCGCCGTCGAATAGGTTCCGCACCCGGCGATCACCGGCACCCGGCCATCCGCGACCTGGACGCAGGCGGCAATGACATCGCGATGTTCCTCGGCGGTCAGGGTCGCGACTTCACCGGTCGTGCCGCATGGGACCAGTCCGTTGCTGCCTTGATCGATCTGCCAGGCCACGAAATCACGGAATATCGCTTCATCGACTCGTCCCGCCGCAAAAGGAGTCACGAGCGCGGGTATCGAACCGAAAAACATGATTAAGTCCTTTTGGACGCTGAATAACGCGGATCGCGGCCCGATCCGTTAAGGGCCAGATAAGGAGGGGGAGCCTAGGATGTCCAGCATGTGGCGCATTGCCTGGTCTATCCCCGTGCTTCTGAGCGCCGCGACCGCGTCGGCGCAATATTCCGCGCCTGCCACTTACCCGACGGCTTACGCTGCTCAGTCCGTCTCCTCCGCGATCGGCGACTGGCGACGGCTCAGGCAAAGCAACGGCTACGGCTTCGCCGATTACGCGCGGTTCCTGATCGCCAATCCCGACTGGCCCGAGGAATCGCGAATTCGCGGCTGGGCGGAAAAAGCGATGCAGCCCGGCGAGAATGCCGCCACCGTCCTCGCCTTCTTCGCCAAGGATCCGCCGACGACCGGCCGCGGCTTCGCCCGCCTTGCTGATGCTTACGCGGCAACCGGTCGGACCGGCGAAGCGCTCGCAGCTGCGCGAAGCGCTTGGAGCGAGGCAGACCTTAGCAGCACGGACGAGCAAGGCCTCTGGTCACGCTTTGGCGCCAACTTCACCAGCGCCGACCACGATCGCCGCGTCGACGCCCTGCTATTCGCCAAGAAACCCGATGACGCCACGCGTTATTATTCGCTGACCAGCCCAACACGGCGTGCCGCATTTGCCGCACGCATTGCGATGCAGCGCGACGCGCCCGACGCCGAGAGCCTCTATCAGGCAGTCATCGGCCAGGTCACCAGCGATCCCGGGCTGATGATGGATCGGGCTCGCGACTTGCGGGCCAACAATTACCAGGACGCGGCGCGCGGCCTTGCCGCCCGTCCGCACAGCTTCACCTATCAGGCGGCCGATCCCGACCGGTTTTACGAAATGTTGCTGCTGCTGGCGAACGACGCTGCGCAGGACCGGCAATGGGACACGGCGTTCAACATCGGCCGCCACCTCAGCGACGCGCTTCCTCCGGGTACCGACATCAGCCAGCAGCCGATCGGTATTCGCGACGATTACACTAGCCTGACCTGGCTCGCCGGGACTACCGCGCTCGACCGGCTCAACCGCCCGGCCAGTGCGATCGGCATGTTCGACGCTTATGCGCGCGGCGGCCGTTCGCTCCAAGTCCAGACCAAGGGCTATTATTGGGCGGGCCGCGCAGCGCTCGCGGCCGGGCAGCTTCCGCTGGCCAATAGCTACTTCCAGCGCGCGGCGGCTTTTCCCGAATTATTCTACGGCCAGCTGGCGCTCGAGCGGCTCGGGCGGTCGGTTTCGCCGCCGCCAACCTCTGCTGTTCAATATACGACCACTCAGGCCCAGCGCGCGGCGTTCAACAATCGCGGCCTGGTCCAAGCTGTCCGCCTGCTTCAGCAACAGGGTAGCGCCGAGGAACGGACCAAGTTCGTGCGCGCCCTGTCCGAATCGCTCAATAATGACGGTGACCGCGGGCTCGCCGTCGAACTCGGCCAGCAGCTCGGGCGGCAGGATCTGCCAGTGTGGGTCGCCCGCTCGGCGCGGGTCAAAGGCTCGATGTTCTATGTCCGCCAGGCCTATCCGTCGTTGAACTCCACGGTCTCGGGCGACGTGTGGTCAGTCGCCCACGGGATCACTCGCCAGGAAAGCTCGTTCGATCCGTATGTTGTCAGCCACGCCGGGGCGCGGGGACTGATGCAGCTGATGACCGGCACCGCGCGCGAGCAAGCGGGCAAATCCGGCGTCGACTATGACGGCTATCGCCTGATCAGCGACCCCAGTTACAACGTGATGCTCGGCTCGGCCTACTTCCAGCGGCTGCTCAACAATTGGAACGGCAGCGTCCCGCTCGCGGTCGCTTCCTACAACGCCGGAAGCGGCAATGTCCGCAAGTGGATCAACACTTATGGCGATCCACGCGGACAGGTCGACATGCTCAAATGGATCGAGGCGATCCCCTACGTCGAGACCCGCGCCTACGTGCAGCGGGTGATCGAAAACAGCGTCGTCTATGATTCGATGCGGCCGGCCGGACAGCAACAGACCGCGCTTCACGTCTCGAGATATCTCGGAAAGAACCAGCCGGCCTGATAGTCGGGCTGAATGTCCGACACTCGACCGCGTTTTATCACCTCTCAGGGCCTCGCTCGTATCCGCGGCGAATATGAGGAATTGTTCGGCGTCGAGCGGCCAAAAATTGTCGAAGTCGTGTCCTGGGCGGCGTCGCTCGGCGACCGCTCGGAAAATGCCGATTATCTCTACGGCAAGAAACGCCTCCGCGAGATCGATCGGCGGCTGGCTCATCTCGCGAAGATCATGAAGACGGCAAAGGTCGTCGATCCTTCGAAGCAGGAAGACCAGAGCCAGGTCCGGTTCGGAGCCACGGTTGAAGTCGCAGACGAGGACGACAACCGCCGCATCATGACGATTGTCGGCGACGATGAAACCGATGCGTCGGCCGGTCGCATCGGATGGAGCGCGCCGCTCTCCCGGGCGCTAATCGGTGCGAAAGTCGGCGACGAACGGATCGTCCGCCTGCCGGCCGGTGAGAAAAGCTATGAAGTGATCGCGATCCGCTATCCCGAAGCCGATTAGGCGGCGCGGATCGGCGTTTCGACGAGCTGCGGTGGCTCGGCCGGCATGGCGTCGGCCCAAGCATCGGCAACCGCGGTTAGGGCGGCGATCATGGCGGAAGCCTCATCGTTGCCGTCGATCATCCGCCACGGTGACCAGCGCGTGTCGGAATAGGTGCGAAGATCCTTCAGCGCCTTCGCATAACTGAGGTCGCTGACGCTGACTGCCTCATCCCGCGCGGCCAAACGCCGCCAGGGGTTGGCGGACTGCTCCCGCAGTCGCCGCTCCTGCACCTCGGCGCTGACGTCGAAGTAGAGTTTGACGATCAGCGTTCCGTAATCGCGCTGCTGAGCCTCGAACTCGTTGATCTCGTCGAACGCGCGGGCGATCGTTTTTTCCTCGACGCGGCCGAGCAAGCGGTCGTCGAGTACCCGCCGGTACCAGCTACGAAAAAAGATTGCGGTATTGCCGGCTTGCGGAAGCTGGCGCCAGAAGCGCGCCAGCCAATGGCCTTCGGAGGCCTGACGGCGGTCGTGGCGAACATCGTGGACGGCAAAATGGCACGGATCGAAAGACGCGGCGAGCTGCTTCAGAACGGCTTTCTTGCCCGCGCCCGGAGGGCCTTCGAACAGAATGATCGCCCGGCGCCCGTGTGCGATCTGGGGCAGTTGCAACGCGCAGATGTGCTCGCGCAGCGCTGCGAGCGCTGCGTCATGGTCAGCCAAGGGTCGTGTCAGATCGATCGGCACGGTGCGGACTTACCGTTTCATCCGAAGCGCGGCAATCAACCGAACCGGATGATTACGATTTTGGGACAGGTGCGTCCTCGGTGACGACCTTGATCGACAGCTCCTTGAGCTGCTTGGCCGTGACCGGAGCCGGGGCGTTCATCATCAAATCCTCCGCCTTCTGGTTCATCGGGAAGAGGATCACCTCGCGGATGTTGGGTTCGTCGGCGAGCAGCATGACGATCCGGTCGATGCCCGGGGCCGACCCGCCGTGCGGCGGCGCGCCGTACTTGAACGCATTGATCATGCCCGAGAAATTCTCATCGACCTCGGCGCTCGAATAGCCCGCGATCGCGAACGCCTTGTACATGATGTCGGGCCGGTGGTTGCGGATGGCGCCGGAGCTCAGCTCCACGCCGTTGCATACGATGTCATATTGCCAGGCGAGAATTTCGAGCGGGTCCCTGGTCTCGAGCGCTTCGAGCTCGCCTTGCGGCATCGAGAACGGGTTGTGCGAAAAATCGACCCTCTGCTGTTCCTCGTTGAACTCGAACATCGGAAAATCGACAATCCAGCAGAATTTGAATGCGCCCTTCTCGATCAGGTCGAGCTGTTCGGCGACGCGGGTCCGCGCCGCGCCGGCGAGCCGAGCTGCTTCGGCTTCTTTGCCCGCTGCGAAGAACAGGCCGTCATCGGGGCCGAGCCCGAGCTCGTCGGCGAGCTGGTCCATTTTCTCGGGGCCGTGGTTCTTGGCGATCGGGCCACCCCACTCGCCCGCCTTGCGGGTCGCGTAACCGAGGCCGGCGAAGCCTTCGCTCCGCGCCCATTCGTTCATGTCGTCGAAGAATTTGCGGCTCTTCTCGGCGGTGCCGGGCGCCGGGATCGCGCGCACCACCCCGCCCTTTTCGACGATACCAGCGAACAACCCGAAGCCCGAGCCCTGGAATTGCTCGCCGACATCGCTGATCATTAAGGGGTTGCGCAGATCGGGCTTGTCGCTGCCATATTTCAGGAGCGCTTCCTTGTAGGGGATGCGCGGATATTCGCCGCCAGGCGTAACGCTCTTGCCGTCGGCGAACTCCTCGAACACGCCCGACAGCACCGGCTCGATCGCCGCAAACACGTCGTCCTGGGTGACGAAGCTCATTTCGAAATCGAGTTGGTAGAATTCGCCCGGCGAACGGTCGGCGCGCGCGTCTTCGTCGCGGAAGCAGGGCGCGATCTGGAAATAGCGGTCGAAGCCCGCGACCATGATCAACTGCTTGAACATCTGCGGCGCTTGGGGAAGCGCGTAGAATTTGCCCGGATGGACCCGGCTGGGCACGAGATAATCGCGCGCGCCTTCGGGCGATGAAGCGGTCAGGATCGGTGTCTGAAATTCGGTGAAGCCCTGATCGATCATCCGCCGGCGGATCGACGCGATCACCGCCGAGCGCAGCAGGATGTTGCGGTGGATCTGCTCGCGGCGCAGGTCGAGATAACGGTATTTGAGGCGGATTTCCTCGGGATATTCCTGCTCGCCGAACACCGGGAGCGGCAGTTCGTGCGCCGCCGACTGGACGGTGACGTCGCCGGCGCGAATTTCGATCTCGCCGGTCGTGAGATTGGGGTTCACGGTTTCGGCCGAGCGGGCGACAACGTCGCCGGTGACCGTAACGACCGACTCGACCCGCGCCCGGTCGAGCGTCGTGAACGCGGGCGATTCGGAATCCGCCACGATCTGGGTGATCCCGTAATGATCGCGCAGGTCAACGAACAGGAGTTGCCCGTGGTCGCGCTTGCGATGAATCCAGCCCGACAGGCGGACGGTTTCGCCGACATTGGCGGCGCGCAGCGCGGTGCAATTATGGGTGCGATAGGCGTGCATGTGGAAACGGTCGCTCGCTAGGCCAAATTTGGGTGAAAAACGAGCGTCGCGCTTCACGGTAGCAAAGACTTTTGTCAACCCGGCGAGCGGCGGCTATGGCCGCGCGAGACTCATGCGAATCCATCCCCTGATTAACAAGACCGGCGATCTGCAAGCCCTCGTCGGCCGGCTTTCCGAGCAGCCATTCGTCGCCGTGGACACCGAGTTCATGCGCGAGAATACCTATTGGCCCGACCTGTGCCTGATCCAGGTGGCGAGCAGCACCGAGGCCGCTGCGATCGATCCCAAGGCGGACATCGACCTCCAGCCCCTGCTCGATTTGTTCGTCAAGAACCAGGATGTGCTCAAGGTCTTCCATGCCGGCGGGCAGGATCTCGAGATCATCCATAACCTCACCGGCAAGAGCCCCTACCCGCTGTTCGACACGCAGATCGCGGCCATGGCGCTCGGCCATGGCGAGCAGATCGGTTATTCGAATCTCATCGAATCTCTGCTCGGGCACAGCCTCGACAAGGGCGCGCGCTTCACCGACTGGGGCCGCCGCCCGCTCGACAAAAGGCAGATCGATTATGCGATCGCCGACGTCACCCATCTCGCGACGATCTTTCCGAGAATGATCGAGAAACTGAAGAAAACCGGCCGCGGAGCATGGTTGGATGAGGAGATGGAGCGGCTGGCGGATCCGTCGAGCTTTGCCTTCCCGCCCGAAGACGCGTGGAAGCGGCTCAAGCTGCCGAGCCGCAACGCGACCGTGCTCGGGCGCCTTCGTGCGCTCGCCGGGTGGCGCGAGACCGAGGCCCGGTCGAAGAACCTGCCGCGCGGCCGGATCATCAAGGACGACACGCTGTCTGAAATCGTGCTCCATCCGCCGAAGTCGCAGGAGGATCTGGGCTCGATCCGCGGACTTTCGGCCGGCTGGCGCAACAACGACATTGGCGCCCGGCTGATGGCCGCGCTCGCTGCGGCCAAACCGTTCGAGCATGACGAGATGCCCGACCGTGAACCCAAACGTCCGGGCCTGACCAAGGATGGCGCGCTGGTCAGCGACCTGCTGAAGCTGCTGCTCAAGATCCGCTCGAAAGAGGCCGGCGTGGCGGCCCGGCTGATTGCCCGCTCGGACGAGCTCGAAGCTCTGGCGGCGGGCGTCCGCAAGGACCTCAAGATCCTTTCGGGCTGGCGCTTCGACGAATTCGGCAAGGACGCGCTCGACTTGGTCGAAGGCCGCCTCGCTTTCGCGATCGTCGACGGTAAGCTAAAGATGAGCCGTGTCGTGGTCGAACAAGTGGAACCGGTCGATGCGTAAGCTCCTGCTGATTGCGCCCGTGGCGCTCACCGCCTGCGCGACGGCGCCCGCCGAGCCGGTCGTCCACGGAAACACCCCCGGACATGTCTGCAAGGCGGACAACTCCGACCAGTTCCTTGGCCAGGCCGGGACCAGCGAGTCCGGCGCGGCGATCCTTCGCGCGACCCATGCAGCCGTCCTGCGCTGGGCGCCTCCGGGCTATATGATGACGATGGATTTCCGTGTGGACCGGGTGACGGTTACGCTCGGTCCCGACTACAAAATCACCAGAATCAACTGCGGCTAGGCCGCTTCGCCGATCATTCTCGCGTCGATCAGCGCGCGGCGGATGGTCGGGAGCGACAGCCGCGACCGCTCGCCGATCGCAAACCGGTCGACGGCTTCGACGGCGCGCTCGGCCGTCCAATAATCGCGGTGCAGTCGCTCGGACATGAAGCGCAACGCATCGGCGGGAATGTGCAGCCCGCGGTCGGCAAAGAGCAATTGAATGAGGCCAAGAAATAGCGCGTCGTTGGGGTGATGGATCCGGGTCACCGGAGTCACCGCCAGCCGCGTCTTCAGATCGGGCAATGCGGGCGCCCAGGCGGGCGGAGCCTCGTCGGCGACCATGACCAGTGGGAGGCCCGTGTCCTGCGCCTGGTTCCAGGCGTGAAACAGCTCTTCTTCGTCGCGGCGCTCGGCCTCGTCGAACAAGCGGCCGCCGACGCGCTCGACGAAGCTGCGCGCGAGCAAAGTCCGGCCAGAGCGGCGCGGGCCGGTCAGGATCGTCGCCTTGACCGGCCACAGGCTCCATTTGCGAAAATGCTCGAACGCGTCCTGGTTGGCGTCGGAAACGATGAAACGGGCATCGCCATCGGTCTGCGGCCAGTCGAGCGGAAGCGCGATCTGGTCGGGGCCTTGCTTCATTGCTGGCGCCCCGTGGCCGGTTGCGGCTGTGGCGGCGGCTGGGCCGGCTTGGGCTGCGGTGGAGAGGGCAGCGGCGGCGGCTTGCCCGAGGCCGAGCTAATCTTCACCACCGAGCCTGAGCTTTCAACTTGCCAGCCTCGCCCGCTCAGTGCCGCGGCGAGTTGCGCGATGCTTCCGCGATAGGCGACCAGCACATAGCTGGTGCCGCTCGGGTTGATCAGCTGCGGCGTCGCCGAGTCGATCCCGCCCAGCGTGCGCAGATGCGCCATCGCGAAATTGTAGATGTTGACGTCATTCGCGACGATCTGGATCTGGAAGGGGTTGGTCAGGCTCGCCGGCTTCTCGACCACCTCAACCGCCTCGGGCAGCGGCGGCGGCGCCGGCAGGTCGAGCGACGAATCGCGCGCCAGCCGTCCTGCCGAAAGCGCGGTCGTGAACAGCTCGTCCATCCGGCGCGCGCCTTCGGCCATCATCGCCGGAACCCCGTTGCCGTTCTGGGTCGTCAGGGTGAATCCACCGACGATCTCATTGTCGGGCCCGTGGCGGGCAATGAAGCGAGCCTGCGCGGGCCCGCCGGGGTACAGGCGATGCAACTGGACTTCGGCGACGAGAATATCGGCCGCGCCGTACAAATCGATGACGTTGCGCCACCAGCCTCGCCCCGGACGCGTCGTCTGGCTGGCGTTGACCAACATCGGGTCGACCCCGAGCCCGCTGACCCGGACATAATCGATCGGGCTTTGCGACGTCCGGAACTGCGCCCAGGCGCGCTGCCACATGTTGCGCAGTTCGACACTGGTCTCGGTGCCCGCGGTGACGGTGATCGGAATCAGCAGCATTGGTGCCGATCGCCGGACTTCACCGCCTTCGACACCCAGGAACGGCGCCGCGCGCGCGCGGTCGAACAGGATGCCGAGATCGGCGATGTAGCGGTTGGGCCCGATTTGCTCGGTCTCGACGTTGATCGAGCTGACGATGTCATCAAGCGTCGAATCGGGCAGATTCGGAGCTTGGCTGATCGGAGCCTTGTGCATTTTGGCCCACAAGGCGCGGAAACCGAGCCGCTGGGCGATGCGCCAGCCCGAATAGCGCGCCGACTGGGCGTCGTTGCCGCCAACGTCGACGTGAATTCCGCTGATTTCCAGCGTTCCCGAGCTGTCCAGCGGAAGGATTCCGCGATCGCCGGTCTCGAGCTGCGAATACGCAATGCCGCCAATTCCAAGGACGGCAAGCAACAGCAGGACGGGGATGACGAAGCGGCGGCGCAACATTGCAGCGGCTTTTGGCGACAATGGCGTGGAAATCCAAGCGGCTTGTCTCTAGTGCCCTCGCGGAAATGAGCGACACGCCCCTCACCTATGCCGATGCCGGCGTGTCGATCGAGACCGGCAACGCGCTGGTGAAGGCGATCGGCCCGCTTGCACGATCCACCGCCAGGCCAGGCGCGGATGCCGAGCTCGGCGGGTTCGGCGGGTTTTTCGACGTAAAGGCGGCGGGCTATTCCGATCCGCTGCTGGTCGCTGCCAATGACGGGGTCGGAACCAAACTCAAATTGGCCATCGAAACCGGCCGCCACGACGGAGTCGGCGTGGATCTGGTCGCGATGTGCGCCAACGATCTCATCGTCCAGGGCGCCGAACCGTTGTTTTTCCTTGATTATTACGCGTCGGGGAAGCTCAACGCCGAGGTCGCTTCGGCGGTCGTCGCTTCGATCGCCGACGGCTGCCGGCAGGCCGGCTGCGCATTGATCGGCGGCGAGACCGCGGAGATGCCCGGAATGTATGCGGCGGGCGACTACGACCTCGCCGGCTTCTGCGTCGGCGCGGTCGAGCGCGACCGCGTGCTGACCGGCGCGAACATTTCACCGGGCGACGTGATCCTCGGCCTCGCTAGCTCGGGCGTGCACAGCAACGGCTTCTCGCTCGTCCGCAAGGTCGTCGAAACGAAACAGTGGAACCTCGGCGAGCAGCTTCCGTGGGCCGGCGGCCGGACGCTCGGCGAGGTCCTGCTCGAGCCTACGCGGATCTACGTGCGCCCACTCCTGCCGCTCGCCCAACAGGGCCGAATTAGAGGCCTCGCGCACATTACCGGCGGTGGACTTCTCGAGAATATTCCGAGGGTTCTGCCGGACAATTGCCACGCCATCGTCGATTCGACGCGATGGGACCTGCCGCCGATATTCGCCATGCTTCAGCAAGGCGGTGCCATCGCTCACGAAGAAATGGTGCGAACCTTCAATTGCGGGATTGGAATGGCCGTCATCGTCGCCGAAAGCGAAGCCGACGCCATCTCGACGGCGCTTGGAGGCGCGGGCGAGACCGTCCACCGGATCGGGCGCGTCGACGCCGGAGAGCGCGGTTGCACGGTCACGGGCGAAGGCTGGTCCGCGACCCACCATGCGTGATCCGAAACGCGTCGGCATCCTGATCTCGGGCCGGGGCAGCAATATGCGGGAACTGGTCGAGCAGGCCGATGGCTACGAAGTCATGCTGGTCGCGTCGAACAAGCCGCTCGCCCCCGGGCTGGACTGGGCGCGGACGCGCGGGCTTCCGACCTGGACATGGGACAGCAAGCTCGTGGACAAGGAGAGCTGGGACGAAGCGCTTTCACAAGCCCTGGAGGACCACCAGGTCGGCACAATCGCACTTGCCGGTTTCATGCGCATCCTCTCGCCCGGGTTCATCGGGAAATGGCGCGGGCGGGTCGTCAATATCCACCCGTCCCTGCTGCCGAAATATCGCGGGCTCGACACCCACCAGCGCGCAATCGAGGCCGGCGACAAGGTGAGCGGCTGCTCGGTCCACCTCGTCACTGAAGAACTCGACGCTGGCGATGTGCTGGGAAGCGCGGAAGTGCCAATCGAAGCAGGCGACACAGCCGACACCCTCGAACAGCGCGTGCTCGCCGCCGAACACTTGCTCTACCCACGCATCTTGAGCGAATTCGTCCGGCGATGAGCAATGCATTGGACCGCGTGCGCGCAATTGCGCTCGAACTGCCGGAAACCGAGGAGCGGCTGTCGCACGGCCAGCCGACGTTTTTCGTGGGTGGCAAACAGTTCGCGCAGTTCCGCGACAACCATCACGGCGACGGCAAGACCGTTGTCTGCGTCCGCGTCAGCAGTCTCGACGAGCAGGCGATGCTGATCGAAGCGGACCCGGACACCTATTCCAAGCCCGCCTACATGCCGAGCTGGCTATCGATCCGCCTGTCGGGCGAGGACGTCGATTGGGACCATGTCGGCGACCGCATTGCGGAAAGCTGGGAGCTTGCGGCGCCGAGCGGCTTGCTCGAAGCAGGCGGACGATGACCGAGTCGTCCGAATCCCAACGCCGCCGCTGGCTCGCGCTCGGTGAATTGATCGCCATCGCGGCACTAATCGTGTCGGCGGTCGGCGTATGGATCGCGTGGAAGAGCAGCAGCAACAACCAGCCGACCCGCGTGGTCGAGCAACGTCAGCCAATCCCGCTGACCCTGCGCGGAACGGTAGAGAATGATGGCCGCGAGTTGGTCATCGCGCCGGTCGAGGCGAGCCATGCCCTGGAATCGCTGACCCTGACGGTCCCCAACGCCAATCCGATCGAACTCGGGAGCGACGGAAGCCTCGATGCCGATACTGTCGCATCGAAGGTCAACAAGGATGAGGCCAAAGGCACTCACCGCGTCACAGTGAACGTCAAGGCGCGTTACGTCGAGATGGGCAAGGATCGCACCGCGACCGGCAAATATGTCCTGCGCTACGAAATCGAAGGCGGTGGCCTGCTCGGTGGCCGCTCGTTGCGGCTCGACGGCCTCAGCCGCTAGCCGACGATCTCTTCGGGCCTGAAGAAGAAGGCGATTTCGATCGCCGCATTCTCGTCGCTGTCCGAACCGTGGACCGAATTGGCCTCGACCGATTCGGCGTAGGCCTTGCGAATCGTGCCTTCGGCGGCGTCGGCCGGGTTGGTCGCGCCCATCACCTCGCGGTTGCGCAGCACGGCGTTCTCGCCCTCGAGCACCTGGACCACCACCGGGCCTGACGTCATGAAGGCACACAGGTCATTGTAGAACGGCCGCTCCTTGTGGACGGCGTAGAAACCCTCGGCCTGATCGCGGGTCATGTGGATGCGCCGCGAGGCGACGACGCGAAGCCCCGCCTCCTCCAGCATTTTGGTGACCGCGCCGGTCAAATTGCGGCAAGTGGCGTCGGGCTTGATGATCGAAAAGGTGCGCGTGACGGCCATGGCCGGGCGGACTCCTGTGCTGATGCTTGGTTGGAAGTTGCGGCGCGCCTAGCGGGGCGCGGGCGTTGGGGCAAGGCTCAGGCCTTGTTGACCCACTTGCCGCCTTCGTTGGCCCAATAGCGGCGCTCGACCCCGTCACGGCCGGACAGCAGTTTCCACGCCAGTCGCGCGCCGTCCAACGTGTCGCCGTCAAATAGATAAAAAGCGCGGTCGTAAGCGAGGGCGGCTTCACGCCATTGCCCGTCGGCGATCAGCAGGTTGCGGGCGAGATTGGGCGCGTCGGGTCCGGTCGAGAGCAGGATCGGTTGGCGCGAATCGTTGGTCCCGCCAGATACGCCATGGGGCAGGAAGCTCGCCGGCCCCTGGTCCCACAATTGGCGGTCGAGCCGCGTCAGCGCGCCTTCGTCCGCCGCAACAACCAGCAGCCGGCCGTCCTGACCGAGCACCTTCTCCGCAATGCTCGCAATCACCTGCTCGGGGGACGTGCCGCCAAGCTGGTAGAAATCGACCTGCATATCCGCGCCGGCTCAGCCCTCGAGGACGTCGGCCACGAACTGATCGAGCAGCCGCACACCATAACCGGTCGCCCCCTTGTCATAGGTTGCGCTCGCTTTGTCGGCCCAGGCCATGCCGGCCATGTCGACATGAGCCCACCGCACGCCCTCGTCGACGAAGCGCTGGATGAAATGCGCCGCGGTGATCGACCCGCCTTCGCGCGGCCCGACATTCTTGACGTCGGCGATCGGCGAATCAATCAGCCGGTCGAACGGCTCAGCCATCGGCATGCGCCATAGTTTGTCGCCGCTTTGGTCACCGGCCTTCAACAACTGGCCGGCGAGTTCATCATTGTTCGAAAATAGCCCGGCCCATTCGTGGCCGAGGCTGATCAGAATCGCTCCGGTCAGGGTCGCGAGGTCGATGATGGTCTTCGGCTTGTAGGTGCGCTGGACGAAGGCGATCGCGTCGGCGAGCACGAGCCGCCCTTCGGCGTCGGTGTTGATCACCTCGACCGTCTGGCCCGACATGCTAGTGACGACATCGCCTGGCCGCTGAGCATTGCCGCCGGGCATGTTCTCCACCAGGCCGCAGATGCCGATGATATTCGCCTTGGCTTTGCGTAAGGCGAGCGCCTTGAACGCGCCGACGACCGCGCCGGCGCCGCCCATGTCCCACTTCATCGCTTCCATGCCGGCGGCCGGCTTGATCGAGATGCCGCCGGTGTCGAACGTCACGCCCTTGCCGACGAATGCGGTTGGTGGCGTACCCGCCTCGCCGCCGTTCCACTTGAGGATGAGCAATCGCGGATCGCGGATCGAGCCTTGGGCGACACCGAGGAGCGCGCCCATGCCGAGCTTCGCCATCGCCGCTTTGTCCAACACCTCGAGTTCGACGCCACTACCTTCGAGCGACGCCTTCACACGCTCGACGAAACTCTCCGGATAAATGATGTTCGCGGGCTCGGTGACCAGCTCACGGGTTAGTGCGGCGCCCTCGAGCACAGGTTCCCAGCGCGAGCGGTAGCGCTGATCGGCATCGGCCGGCGCGCCAACGATGACGATGTCATTGAGCGTCGGCTTCTGCTTGTCCTTGAGCGTGGTCCGGTAGCGGTCATAGCGCCACGAGCGCAGCGCTGCGGCAAGCGCCACTTTGGCCCCGGAGTCGGTGTCATAACCGAGGCCCGAAAGGTCGATAACCGCCTTGGTCTCGCCCGATGTCAGCAATTTCGCGACAACATTACCGCCAAGCTTTTCGGCGCCTTCGGACAGCGCCCCGTTTCCGGTCCCGACGATGATCAACCGCCGAACCTTGCCCGCATCGTCGAAGAATTGTTCGGACGTGCTCGACGCGTCGCCCTCGAACCGCTGACGGTCGAGTGCGGCGGCCACCGCCGCCTGCTGGTCGCCAAGCGAAGCCAGCGACTTGCGGTCCTTGCCGGCGACCGGCAACACCAGCGCATAGTCGCCCTCGGGCCGGCGATCGGCGAATTGGATGTGCATTTATCGTTATCCTTGGAATTCCGAACGTCGGCGCGCCCTTTAGGATGCACAGGGCCCCTTGGCAAAGCGGCGCAAGCCCGATTGTCCCAGCGCACTCAAGGTGCGATAGGCCCGGCGCAGAGAACGGCAAACGAATGGCGGGATTCAGCAGCGTTGCGTAGGACATTCGTCTGGTGGACGGCGCTGCCGGTGCTGCTAGCCGCGGCGGCCCCCGCCAGCGGCCAGAACGCTGACGCCGGCGCTGCGCAAACCGCGCAGACGACCACGATCGAATTCAGCGCCGATGGTGTAACTTACGACAGCAGCGCCGACATCGTCACAGCGACCGGCGCCGTACGCATGTCGCGCGACGGCAATTACCTCGCGGCGGACCAGGTCGTGTGGAATCGGAAGTCGGGCGAGGTCCGGGCTCAGGGCAGCGTCGTCATGCTCACCCCGCAGGGCGACAAGCTGATCGGCGAGGATGTTGTCCTCAGCGACACGCTGCGCGACGGGACTGTCCACAACCTCCTGATCGTGCTCGAAAGCGGCGGACGGATCGCGGCGGCGCAAGGCAAGCGCGCAGGCGACATCACCACCCTCGAAAATGCGATTTATTCGCCGTGCCCGGTCACGAGCCCGACCGGCTGTCCACGGCGACCAAGCTGGTCGATCACCGCGGCCCAGGTGATCAACGACCCGGCCCATCAGCGGGTCCAGTTCCACGGCGGCCGGCTGCAGCTGTTCGGGGTCAATTTACCGCTGCTCCCGGTATTCAGCGTCGGCACGGGGTCGGACGGTACCACGGGCGTGCTCGTTCCCGACATTTCCTTTTCGACCAAGAAGGGCCTCGAGCTCGCCGTCCCCTACCATTGGCAAATCGCTCCCAACCGCGACCTCACCGTCACGCCCCATGTCTACTCCGGAGTGCTTCCGGCGATCGAAGGTAAATATCGCCAGCTCGATACGCTGGGGGCCTTTCAGCTCGGCGGATTCGTGACCTACGGCGACATCGAGAGTTCGAATCCAAACGCCATCGACGATATCATTGGCCGCGGCGTTCGCGCCTATGTCGAGGGCAATGGAAAGGCTCAGCTCGACCCTTATTGGAGCATCACCGGCTCATTTCGCTGGGCCACCGACAAGACTGTCGCCCAGCGCTACGACATCACGCGCGACGATCGGCTGAGAAGCTTTATCAAAGCCGAGCGGATCGACAGCGATTCCTACATCTCGATTGCCGGCTGGGCCTTCCAGGGCCTGCGGTTTGACGATGTCCAAAAGCAGATTCCGATCGCTTTGCCAGCGATCGACGCCCGGGTCCGCCTGGGCGACGATATCCTCGGCGGAAAGATCGAGCTTCAGGCCAACAGCCTGTCGATCATCCGGATCGAGGGCCAGGACACGCAGCGGGCGTTCGCCAGTGCGCAATGGGACCTTCGCCGGCTGACCCCATGGGGCCAGGAACTGGACCTGACCGCTTTCGCCCGTGGCGATGTCTATCACACGGACAACGCCGAAAGTACGCCGGTCGCGATCTACAGCGGCACCGATGGCTGGCATTGGCGCGGGATCGGTGCCCTCGCCGCGGACGTAAAATGGCCGTTCATCGGCCCGGCGTTCGGCGGCATCCAGAAGATCGTCCCACGGGTCCAGCTGGTGCTCACGCCGCCGACTCCGAATATCGAAATCCCCAACGAGGACGCGCGCTCAATCGACCTCGAGGACAGCAACCTCTTCGCGCTCAACCGCTTTCCGGGATACGATCGGTGGGAGGACGGGTCGCGCATTACCTATGGGCTCGACTGGTCGCTCGACCGGCCGAACCTGTCGATCATGGCGAACGTCGGGCAAAGTTATCGGATCGCTCGGCGGCCGGGGATCTTCCCGGATGGAACAGGCCTCACCGACCAGCTCTCCGACATCGTTGGACGAACTCAGATCCGCTTCGGTCGATTGATCGACATCACCCATCGCTATCGCCTCGACAAGAACAACTTCACTTTCCGCCGTAACGAGCTCGATCTTACCATCGGGTCCGACCAGACCTACGCCCAGATCGGCTATCTCCGGCTCAACCGCGACATCGATCCGACGATCGAGGATTTGCGCGACAAGGAAGAGCTGCGGGTCGCCGGGCGGGTGAAGTTCCGCCGCTACTGGTCGGTCTTCGGGGCGACCGTAATCGACCTGACCGGCAAGGCCGAGGATCCGCTGTCGTTGGCCGACGGCTATGCTCCGGTACGCAACCGGCTGGGCATCGCCTACGAAGACGAGTGTCTGGAGCTTGGCCTGACGTGGCGGCGCGACTATGAGCACATCGGGGCGTTCCGAAAGGGCAGCACTTTCGGCTTTCATTTGGCTCTGAAAGGGCTTGGTCGCTAAGCCTGCGTTCAGCGGGCTTGGATAAACGCAATTCACATATCGGGCTGGGAAGTAAGGAAAATCGCATCGTGGCATTAGCTTTTGATCGAATCTCAAGGCGCGCCTGGTATGCCGCCGCGCTTGCCCTCGGAACCGCGACCGCGGCCCTGGCCCAGCAGGAGGCGCCGCCGGCCGCACCCGCGCCGAGCAGCACAAGCACCCTCAACCTGCCCGAAAACCCGCAAGTGTTCGGCAGCGCGATGCCTTCGGTTATCAAAGCGACCGCGATCATCAACAGCGAAGTCGTCACGCAGACCGATATCGATCAGCGGCTGGTCCTGCTCGCGCTCGCCAATGGTGGCAAAATTCCGGCGGACGAAGTCGAACGTCTGCGCCAGCAGGTGCTGCGCAACCTGATCGACGAGACGCTCGAAATTCAGGCGGCCAAGGCGGAAAAGATCACGATCAAGCCGGCCGACATCGACAAGACTCTTCAGCGCGTCGCCGCGGGCGTCAAGCAGACCCCGGAACAGCTGGCGCAGTTCCTCGAAACCCAGAATTCGTCGATCAAGACGCTGCGCCGCCAGATCGAGGGTGAAATCGCCTGGCAACGTCTGCAGCGAGCCAAGATCGAAAGCGGCGTCAGCGTTGGCGAGGACGAAGTCAAAGCGGTCCTCGACAAGCTCAATGCTTCGAAAGGCACCGAGGAATATCACATCGGCGAAATCTACTTGCCGGCGCCTGCGGGCACCGAAGCGCAGGTCATGGCCGATGCCGACAAGATCCTCGAACAACTGAAGAACGGTGGTTCGTTCGTGGGATACGCGCGTCAGTATTCTCAATCTTCATCGGCCGCGGTCGGCGGCGACCTGGGGTGGATGCGGCCCGAGCAATTGCCCGATCCGATTGCGGCCGCGATCAAGCAGATGGCACCGGGAACGGTCAGCAATCCGATCGCCAATTCGGGCGGGGTTTCGATCATCGCGGTCCAAGACACGCGCAAGATTCTCACGCGCGACCCGCGCGACGCGATCCTCAGCCTCAAGCAGGTCTCCGTCAATTTTCCCAAGGGCACGAGCCGGCAGCAGGCCGAGCCCGTCGTGTCGAGCTTCGCCGAGGCGGCCCGCAACGTCGGCGGTTGCGGCGGCGCAGATAAGATGGCGGCCGATTTCCATGCCGAGATCGTGCAACAGGATGCGGTCAAGATGCGCGACCTTCCTCCCGCGCTCCAGCAGTTGATGCTGCCGATGCAGGTTGGACAGGCGACCCAGCCGTTCGGTTCGCTTGACGACGGCGTCCGGGTGCTGGTGATCTGTGGCCGCGACGAGTCCGACCCGACTGCACCGAGCTACGACGAGGTTTACAACCAGATCAACGAGGAGCGACTCAACCTGCGCGCGCGGCGCTATTTGCGTGACCTCCGGCGCGATGCGGTGATCGAATTCCGCTAGAGCCAGATTTCCGTTAGACGCGGCAATCGTGGCGTCCGTCCCATCAGAACCGCTCGCGATCTCTCTCGGGGATCCGGCAGGAATCGGTCCCGAGGTCCTGGCGAAATGCTGGGACAATCGCGGGATGTTCAACCTGCCCCCGTTCGTTGCGATCGGTGACCCGCGTTCGATCGCGGCGGTGTGGGACGGGCCGATCGAGATCATCGACGATCCGCGCGAAGCCGATGCCGCATTCGACGCCGGCCTGCCGCTGATCCAGCTGATGTCGGCGGAAGAGGATACGCCGGGGCACCCGAGCATTGCCGGGGCCCATTGCTCGCTCGACGCGCTCGAATTGGCGGTCGGTCTGGCGCGGTCCGGTTCGGTCGCGGCCGTGGTCACCGGCCCGGTCGCCAAGGAGCAGCTCTATGCGATCGGTTTCGCTCACCCCGGCCAGACCGAATTCGTCGCCGAACGGTGCGGCGTGTCATCGGGCAATGTCGCGATGATGCTCGCCGGGCCGACCCTGCGGACCGTGCCCGCAACCACTCACCTCCCGCTCGCTGACGTCGTGGCCCAACTGACGATCCAGTTAATCGAATCCCGCGGTCGGGCCGTGTTGCGCGGTCTCCAGCGCAATTTCGGAATCGCTGATCCGCGCCTCGCCGTTGCCGGCCTCAACCCCCATTCGGGCGAAGGTGGGACGCTCGGTCGCGAGGAAATCGAGCTCATCGAACCGGCCATTGCCGCGCTCACGGCAGAGGGCTGGCGGGTGACCGGGCCACATCCCGCCGACACCTTGTTCCACGCCACCGCCCGGGCGAATTACGATGCGGCCTTGTGCATGTACCACGACCAGGCCCTGATCCCGGTCAAAGCGATTCACTTCGAAGATGCGGTTAATGTGACGCTAGGGCTGCCGATCGTCCGCACCGCGCCCGATCACGGCACCGCGTTCGACATCGCGGGTCAGGACAAGGCGGATCCGCGCCCGATGGCCGCGGCGATCCGCATGGCGGCCGAGTGTGCGGTCCACCGCGCCGCTGCCGCGTGAGTTCAGGCCACGAGCCGTTACGCGACGTCATCGCCCGCCACGGGCTCAGCGCGAGCAAGGCGCTCGGCCAAAATTTCATCCTCGACCGGCAACTACTGGCGCGAATCGCCGCGATCCCCGGACCGCTCGATGGTGCGACGGTCTATGAAGTCGGCCCCGGTCCGGGCGGCCTGACGCGCGCTCTCCTGGAGGCAGGCGCAAAGGTCGTCGCGGTCGAACGCGACCGGCGCTGCATCGCGGCCCTCGCCGAACTCGAAGCCGAATATGGCGGCCACCTGCGGCTGATCGAAGGCGACGCGCTCAAGGTCGACGAACGCAAAGAAGTTGGCGACGGCGCGCATGTCGTCGCCAACCTGCCCTACAATGTCGGAACCGCTCTGCTGCTGCGCTGGCTCCAGGCGGATCCATGGCCGCCGTGGTGGCGATCGCTGACCCTGATGTTCCAGAAGGAAGTCGCCGAGCGCATCGTCGCCGAGGCGAACAGCGAGCATTACGGTCGGCTGTCTATCGCGGCCCAATGGCGCGCCAACCCAAGGATCGCGATGACGGTCAACCGCTCGGCATTTGTGCCCCCGCCAAAAATTACCTCGGCAGTAGTACACATCGTGCCTGCTGGGAGTCCGCCCGGAGTCAGCCGACGAATCGTGGAGCATGTGACGGAAGCGGCGTTCGGCCAACGGCGCAAAATGCTCCGGTCGAGCCTCAAGCCCATGCCAAATGCGCTGGCTGCGCTGGAAGTTCTCGGAATTGACTCTCAACGACGCGCCGAGACCCTCAGCGTCGACGAATTCGTGAAGTTGGCGCGGGCGCTGAGTTAATTCGACTTAGGAGTCGCAGGCGCTTTCGCGGCCGCGACCGAAGGCCCGCGGGTGATCGCGGCGGACAGTTGCGCGAGCTGAGGGCAGCCCTTGGTGCAAATCGTCTGCAGCTTCTGCAAATTCGCCTGGGCCCGCGCCAGCGCGCCGAGCTCGACCATCGCTTCGCCCTGCACCGCGATCGCGTCGGGATCGTTGGGCTCGAGCAGCAACGCCTTGTTGGACATGCGGATGGCCTTGCCGAACAGCCCCTGCTTGTCGGCGACGCGAGCGAGATCGACGAATGCCCAGCGATTGCGCGGATCGACCGCGAGCGCCGCTTCGAATGCATCCTCGGCCTGCTCGAGTTTGCCGGCGCCGAGCAAGGATTCACCCTGATGCTGGAGCGTCACAGATTGCTGTGCGATCTGGTCGTCCGGCCGCTGTCCCACGACCGGTGCGGACATGGCCAAAGCAGCGAAACCTACCGCAAGTACAGGAGCAATAAGGCGCATTCTATTTCTCTCCACATTCACCGCCGCCCTAGCATGGACGACCGAGCCGCGCGACGAAAAACCCGTCCGTTCCGTCCTGCCCCGGCGTCAACAATTTGCCGGCGCCATCCGAACGCCCCGAGGCGTTCAGCGTTTCCTGGACAATCCATGATGAACGGCGGCTGAGAAAGTCCTGAATCTGCCCTGCCCCTTCGCGGGACAGAAGCGAGCACACCGCATAGACCAGGCGCCCGCCGGGCCGCACCAGTTCGGACGCGATTTCGAGCAGCCGCGCCTGTTGCGCTACGAGCCGACCGAGCCGCTCGGGCGTGAGCCGCCAGCGTCCCTCGGGATTGCGCCGCCAGGTCCCGCTGCCCGAGCACGGCGCATCGACCAGCACGCAGTCGGCGGTCCCAGCCCAATCGGAGAGATTCTCTAGCTCGTGTGGCTGGTTGATCAACCGTGTCTCGATCCGGGCCTCGGCCCGCTCGGCGCGCGGCGGCAGCTTCGATAGCCGCGCGCGATTGCTGTCGGTTGCCAGGATCGTTGAGTTGGGAGCGGCGGCTGCGAGCGCCAGTGCCTTACCCCCCGCGCCCGCGCAGAGGTCGAGGATCCGCTCCCCATCCTGCGGCGCGCACGCCAGCGCGATCAGCTGGCTGCCTTCGTCCTGAACCTCGACCAGCCCCTGCTCGAACGCCGGATGGTCATCAATTTTTGTATTGGCCGGCAGGCGGATACCCCACGGGCTGATCCGCGTCGGCTCGGCACCAGGGAATTGAGCCAACAAATCGTCGCGCGATGCCCGCGCGGCGTTGACGCGCAAATCCAGCGGCGCGCGCTCGAGCAGAGCCGGCCACTCCCCTTCCTCAATCAGCGGCGAAAGTTCGGGGACGATCCATTCGGGCACAATCGATGCAGGCGTGGCGGCCTCGCCCTCATTTGCCGACTCTGGCCCGCGCGGCTGGCCGAACAGGTCGAGCAACTCGGGCTGATCCGCCGCAAGCCCGATTATCGCCGACCGTCCGGTCAGCGGGATCATCGCCGAGCGGCGGATTGCCCGGAACACCAGCTCGCGCACCGCGCGGCGGTCGCCCGAGCCCGCGTAGCGGCGCTGCTTGAAATAGCGCGTGACGATCGCGTCGGCCGGCGGGCCGTCGTCGCGCGCCGAGGCGATCACCTCGTCGACGATTTCGATCGCCGCCTGCAGCCGCGCGGCCGGGGTCATCGCCTAGCGCGTCGGGTAATTGGGCGCCTCGCGGGTGATCGCGACGTCATGGACATGGCTCTCCGACAGCCCGGCATTGGTGATCCGCACGAACTTCGCGCGGGCCTGCAGCTCATCGATCGTGTTCGAGCCGGTGTAGCCCATCGCCGCCTTCACCCCGCCGACCAATTGGTGGATGATCTCGCGCGCCGGGCCCTTGTACGGCACCTGTCCTTCGATTCCTTCGGGCACCAGCTTCAGATGGTCCTTGATGTCCTGCTGGAAATAGCGGTCGGCCGAGCCCCGGGCCATCGCCCCGACCGAGCCCATGCCGCGGTAGGATTTGTACGACCGGCCCTGGTAGAGGAAGATTTCGCCCGGCGCTTCGTCGGTTCCCGCGAGCAGCGAACCGACCATCACCGCCGACGCCCCGGCGGCGAGCGCCTTGGCGATGTCGCCGCTGGTGCGGATGCCGCCGTCGGCGATGACCGGCACGCCGGCCTTCGACGCGACCCGCGCCGCGTCGATGATCGCGGTCAGCTGCGGTACGCCCACGCCGGCGACGATCCGCGTCGTGCAGATCGATCCCGGGCCGATGCCGACCTTGATCGCGTCGGCGCCGGCATCGACCAAAGCCTTCGCCGCATCGGCCGTCGCGACGTTGCCGGCGATCACCTGGGCCGAATTGGACAGCGTCTTCACCCGCTCGACGGCGCGCGCGACATCGGTGTTGTGGCCGTGCGCCGTGTCGATGACGATGCAGTCGCAGCCCGCGTCGATCAGCGCCTGCGACCGCTCGAAACCGGAATCGCCGACGGTGGTCGCGGCAGCAACGCGCAACCGCCCTTCCGCATCCTTAGTGGCGAGCGGCGCGGCGACGGATTTTTCGATGTCCTTGACGGTGATCAACCCGACGCAATGCTGGTCGTTATCGACCACCAACAGCTTCTCGATCCGCCGCTGGTGGAGGATCCGCCGCGCCTCCTCTTCGCTGGTGCCGATTGCAACGGTGGCGAGATTGTCGTGGGTCATCAGTTCGCTGACCTTCTGCCGCGGATTTTCGGCGAAGCGAACGTCACGGTTGGTCAGGATGCCGGCGAGCTTGCCCGATTTCTCGACGATCGGGATGCCGCTGATCCGATGCGCCTTCATCAATTCCAGCGCCTCGGCCAGCGTCTGGTCCGGCGCCATGGTGATCGGATTGACCACCATGCCGCTTTCAAATCGCTTGACCTGGCGCACGGCGGCCGCCTGCACATCCACGTCCATGTTGCGGTGGAGCACGCCGATCCCGCCATATTGAGCGAGCGCGATCGCCATGTCGGCCTCGGTCACCGTGTCCATCGCCGACGACAGGATCGGGATGTTGAGCGGGATTTCGCGGGTCAGCCGGGTCTTGGTATCGGTCTGGCTCGGCAGGACCGAGGATTCGAGCGGCTGCAGGAGGACGTCGTCGAACGTCAGTCCGAGCGGGATGTCAGCGGTGTCGTTGAGTTGGGCCATATCGGCCCATGACAGCAGCCGAGCGATTCGCCAAGTCCGCAGGTACGCGGGTTTAACGCCTGCGATAGCAGCCGCGCAGTCCCACCCGAAGTCGTCCTCCCTGCTGCAACAGCGAAATCCAGCGCCTCTGTTCGCACTGCCTGACTCCCGCCCAGGACCCGAGCACTTGACGGATCGAACCGTCGGGCAGGCGTACCGTCAATATGGGCATGTCGCCCGTATCATATAGCGTATGTGCCCAACGCAAGGACCTCGGCCTCGACCGGCCGCTCGTTGCTGAGGTCGATTCGAATGGCCAAAAACACAAGCGCTCCGAAGAACGCCACGAGCAACAGCAAGCCGCCCATGCGCGTAAGTCGCTCACGGAATGCCTCAGCCTGAAAGGGATCCACCGCCATCCTTCAGAGGCTAGCGACCCGCGCGCGCCAACAACCGTTCGGCCTGCTCGACGTGCATGCGTTCAATCATCTGGTTGTCGAACCGTTCGGCGCCGCCGTTGAACGCCTCTACCAGCCGCTTCGCGCGGTCGATTTCGGCGTCGGTCGGCGCGAAGGCGCGGTGACACGGCTCGATCTGGCTCGGGTGGATCAGGCTCTTGCCGTCGAAGCCCAGCCGCCGCCCCTCCTCCGCCTCGCGCGCGAATCCGTCGAGATCGTCGAGCACATTGTAGACGCCGTCGAACACCGCGACCCCCGCGGCACGGGCGGCGAGCACGATCATTTGCAAAGATCCCGAAATCGGCTCCCGCCCCGCATCGGGCGGCAAACGGAGATCGGCGCGCAGGTCGTTCGTTCCGGCGATGAGCGCCGCGCAATCGTGGGTCACCTCTCGCGCCGCAAGCACGCCTTTGGCGGTCTCGATCATCGCCGCGATCGGCTTACCCGACTGCGTCCGGACGAAGGCCAATCCTTCTCGTTCTTCGACTCGCGGCACGACAATCAAATCGGCATCGCAATGTGTGATGGCGACGAGATCGGGCCCGTGCCACTCAGTCCCAACACCGTTGATCCGGATCGCGACCGGCATTGGCCAGGATTCGGCCACCGCCGCGACCGCGGCCAAACGGGCCGTCTCCTTGTCCTCCGGCTTCACTGCATCCTCGAGGTCGAGCACGACCAAATCGGCGTCCGCCTCACGCGCCTTGGCGATCGCGCGCGGGTTCGAGGCCGGCAGAAACAAAATCGATCGTATCGAGAACAGGTCCATGTCGCTTTTCGCTTCCGCTCCGTTCATCGCCGTCGCATCATAGCGCACGCAGTCTTCGGGGGTATCTATGTTGATCACGTTCATGTCGGCGCTCGCGGTATTGGCGCTTCTCTATGTGATGATCGGCGTCAAGATCGTGCGCCAGGGTTATCGCTACACGATCGAGCATTTCGGGCGCTTCGTCCGGGTCGGTGAGCCGGGCTTCAACTTCGTCGCACCGTTCTTCTACCGCGTCGGGCGCCGCATCAACATGATGGAGCAGGTGGTCGATATCCCGGGGCAGGAGATCATCACCAAGGACAATGCGATGGTCGCGGTCGACGGCGTCGTCTTCTTCCAGGTGATCGACGCCGCCAAAGCCGCTTATGAAGTCAGCGACCTGTACAGCGCGCTGATGGCGCTCTCGACGACGAATTTACGCACCGTGATGGGCTCGATGGACCTCGACGAAACCCTGTCCAAACGCGACGAGATCAACGCCCGGCTGCTCGCCGTGGTCGATCATGCGACCGAGCCGTGGGGGGTGAAAATCACCCGCGTTGAGCTCAAGGACATCCGCCCACCGCAGGACATCGTCAACGCCATGACGCGACAGATGAAGGCCGAGCGCGAAAAACGCGCGTCGATCCTCGAATCCGAAGGCATGCGCCAGTCCGAGATCCTCCGCGCCGAGGGCGAAAAACAGGCGCGCATCCTCCAGGCTGAGGGGCAGAAGGAGGCCGCGTTCCGCGACGCCGAAGCCCGTGAACGCTCGGCCATGGCCGAAGCCAATGCGACCAAGTCGGTGAGCGACGCGATCGAGGGTGGCAGCAGCCAGGCGATCAATTACTTCATCGCCCAGAAATATGTCGAGGCTTTGGGCAAATTCGCGACCTCGCCCAACGCCAAGACGATCCTGTTCCCCGTTGAAGCTACGCAGCTGATGGGCACGCTCGGCGGCATCGGCGAACTCGCCCGCGATGCGTTTGGCGGGGGCAGCGGCAAAGTGGTCCCGGCAGTGCGCGGCAAGGGCGTGCCGAGCGTTCCGGATAGCAAGGAATGAATGGCATCGATCCCGGCTGGTTGTGGCTGATCGGCGGCGTTCTGCTGCTGATCCTCGAGGTCATCGCGCCAGGCTTCTTCCTAGTGTTCATCGGCGCTGCGGCGATCGCGACCGGGCTGTTCACCGTCCTGTTCGGCCTCGGCACCGCTGCCGAGCTCGCTCTGTTCGCGCTTTACGCGGTGATCGCGGTGATGGTTGGCCGCAAATTCTACGCCAACCGGACCGACGACAGCACCGATCCGCTGTTGAACGACCGGGTGGGACGGCTCGTCGGAAAGTCGGTGACGGTGGTTGCCGCGGTCGACGAACATGGCGGCCGGGTGCGGGTTGGCGACAGCGAATGGAGCGCGCGCGGCGGCCCCGCCAAGATCGGCGAACGCGTCCGGATCACCGGCGTCGACGGCAATTGCCTGAAGGTGGAAGCGGAGCGCGCCCTTCCTCCTGCATAAGCGGAGATTTCCTTGGCCCTGTTCGAGCTTTCCCGTCGCGAGGCGGTTGCCGCCCTCGCCGCCAGCACGGCATTTCCCGCACGAGCCCTTACCGCGCCCGCGCGGCCGACGACCGATGTCCAGGCAAGCGCGACGCTCGACACTTTCGCCGAGCATTGGCTGCAGCTTAGTCCCGAAGCCGCGACCTCGCTCGGCATCGACACCGGCAAGCGCGCCGCACTCCGCACCCGGCTTGGCGATCGTTCTGCGGCGGGCCAACAGCGCGTGGCGGCGACGGTCAGGGCCGACCTCGCCCGCGCCGAGGCGATCGACACGTCCGCATTGTCCTTCCCCGTCCGCACCAGCGTCGAAGTCGTCCGCAGCGCCTACAAGACCGCGCTCGAAGGCTATGACTTCCCCTATGGCGATGTCGCGGTCGGCGGTTATCGCAACACGCCCTACGTCGTGATCCAGAATGTCGGTGCGTACATCGACACGCCGCAATTCCTCGACACCGACCATCTGATCGAAACCAAAGCCGATGCCGAGGCGTACCTGTCCCGCCTTTCGCAATTCCCCGCCCAGCTCGACGGCGAGCTCGCGCGATTGCGCGCGGCCCGCGCCAAAGGCCTCGTCCCGCCCTATCTTCTCGCCGACAAAACCATCGGTCAGCTCGCCATCTCCGCCAAGGCCGCACATTCGGGCGGAACTCTGGTCGACTCTCTCGTCCGCCGCGCCAGGCAGAAAGGCATCGGCGGCGATTGGGAGGCGCGGGCCCGCAAGATCGTGACGGGTGCGGTGGCGCCCGCGCTCGAGCGGCAAATCGACGAATTGAGACTCGAACGGGCGGATGCGACCGGCGATGCCGGCATGTGGGCGCGTCCGCACGGCGACGAATATTATCGCTGGGCGCTCAAGGCCTCGACCACCACCAGCCTCACACCCGACGAAGTCCACGCCATGGGGCTCGAGCAACTCGACGAGCTTCAGGGGCGGATGGACCCGATCCTCAAGAGCATCGGCTACAGCCAGGGGACGGTCGGCCTGCGCATGCAGGCGCTGGCCAAGGACCCGCGCTACAAATTCTCCGAAGGCGACAAAGGCCGCGCCGAGATCAAGGCGTATATTAAGGAGCGGCTGCAGATCATCCGGGCCCAGCTGCCGCGCGCGTTCAGCACTATGGTGCCCGGCCATCTCGAAGTGAAGCGCATGTCACCCGAACAAGAGCCGGGCGCGCCCGCGGCCTATGGCGGCGCCGGCTCGATCGACGGCAAGATCCCCGGCAAGTTCTGGATCAACCTCCGCGACACCAGCCTGCACAGCAAATACAGCCTGCCCGACCTTGCTTCGCACGAGGCGATTCCGGGGCACGTGTGGCAGGGCGAATATGCCAACAAGCTGCCGCTCATCCGTACCCTGCTCGCGTTCAACGCTTATTCCGAAGGCTGGGCACTCTACGCCGAGCAATTGGTCGATGAACTCGGGGTCTATGACGATTTCCCGGTCGGGCGCCTGGGCTATCTCCAGTCGATCGCCTTCCGCGCCTGCCGGCTGGTGGTCGACACCGGGCTCCACGCCAAGCGCTGGACACGCCAGCAGGCGGTGGATTTCTTCGTCGAACGCAACGGCTCGAACCCCCTCGAAGTCGCATCGGAAGTCGACCGATACTGCGCGTGGCCGGGCCAGGCCTGCGGCTACAAGGTCGGCCACTCGACCATCAACCGCCTGCGCGAGAAGGCCAAAGCCGACCTCGGCGCGAAATTCGACTTGCGCACGTTCGACGACGCGCTTGTGCTAGGCGGCAACGTCCCGATGGACGTGCTGGCGGAGAACGTCGACGACTACATCGCTCGGACGAAGACTACCGCCTGAGGCTTATTTCTTGCCGAGGAAATCCGACGCGAGGTCGCCGATCTTGCCGAGCGCGCCCTCGCCCTGGAGCAGCGACGCATAGTGGCCAAGCGAGCCCTCGCCGCCGATATGGCCGATGATTTCCTGCAGCTTGTCGACCGGAAGCCCGGTCTCGGCCGCGGCGCCCTCGGCGGTGTCGACGTCCATCGGGTGGAATTTGGCGAGCGCCTGGACGGCCGCTTCGACATGCTCCGGCGACAGGCCGACTTTCGCCGCGAGGTTGGTCACGTCCGCATTGTCGCTGAGTTGGCTGAGAAGACCGTCGAGAATGCCCATGTTGCTCTCCATCGCTCGTAGTGTGGCTGAGCCGGCTCTAGCATGTCTCCGGCAACGCCGCGATTGCGGATTTCAGCGCCAATAAGGTCTTGCCTTCAATAGCCGGTCGTAACGCCGCGCAGCGCGCTTCAGCAGTCGGTCCCTGTCCCGAATGGAAGGGACCTCCCAGACGTCCGGCTGATCCGTCAATCCCAGCTCGGCAATGAGCTTGCGCTCGATCGCGCCGTCGACCAGCTTGCCAAGCACGGCCGCCAAGCCCTTCATCGCGCGGATCATCTCGTCCGTGGCCTTGCTCCTTCCGTGCCCAAGCGAAGCGAAGAATTCGGCGCAATAGCGCAGCTTTTTCAAATCCTTGCGCAGCTGGTGAAGCTTTGCTTCGTTCATTCCTTGCAGATGCTTCTGGTATTTCGCGACCTGCTTCCAGCGGCGATCGAGGGCTTCGGTCGAAAATTGCCGGAGCGCCGTACCGGGCATTTCATCGTCGGCAGCTTCCACGCAAACTCCGCTCACGCTCGCCCATTCGGCGGCATCCAGCATCAGGCGCCGAGTTGCCTTGCCGGCCAGCGCTTTCTCGACTTCGGCGTAGGCCACGTCGCGCGCCGCACTGGCAACATCCCTCGCCAGCCCCGGCCCAAGCCGGGCGACGAATACGTCATAATCGCGGGCCTTGCCCAGGATAGCGGCGAGGTGCTGCAAGTCCTGGTTGAACCGATCCCCCTGATCGCTCAGATTCGGCCGGAAAATCGTCAACGCCGACCGCATACGGCGCAGCGCGACGCGAGCCTGGTGCAATTCGCCCACCGCCCGCCGGCCCAGCAGCACCGCCTCATTCAGTCGGTATTGCCGCAGACAGGACGCCACAACCAGGCGGAACGCGTCTTCGACCCGCATCGCGGCATCGAGGCAAATCGGTTCGGCCTTCGACGCGCGGTGCCTCGCTTCCAGCCGGTAGCCTCGCTCGGCCTTGCTAAGCACGCTGAGCCGGACCGGAATCTCCGCATCGATCCGGTGGGCCAGATCGAAGAGCGATTTCGGGTCGCCTCTTTTCAGCTCAAATTCGAGCTCGCAAAACGGCTCACGCCGCTCATCCGCGCGGATTTCCCCGCGATCGAGCGCCACTTCGATGGCGCTGCCGTCAGCGTCCAAGGTCCAAGTCGTGCGCTGCACGTGCACCTCGAACTGCGGCACCAGCTCGCCTGGATGTCGCGCGAGTAGCCGCGGAATGGGCGTGTGGGCATCCATCACCGGCGTTTTCCCGCGAATCGGCCGCTCCCATTCGTGGCGGGCAAAAAGCCCCGCGCCGGTTGTATTTTCGGCCTTGACCGTCTGGACACGCTTGCGGCCCGATTGTCGGATCCGTAACGATAGGTCAGCATCGAACAATGCGAGTTCGGGCGTGTCGAAATAGGTCGAGACCTGTTCGACGGTGCGATCGCGCGAGCCGAAGAGCGCGGAGGATTCCAGAGCCTCGGCATCGCCAGGCTGAAGGTCGAGTTTCAGCTCGATGTCGCGCATCGCGATCGTCTTTTCCAAGTCGAGCTCACGATTGAAATTATCCGAGTCTTAACGACACCGGTCAAATCGAGCGCGTCAGGGCAACGCCGCGAGATCCGGCGGGACGAAATGCCGGCGCGCCTCAACCGAGAACAGGCGCTCGGCCGAATAGAAGCGCAGCGGCCAATCGCGGCGGCCCATCGGCGACAGCAGAAGCTCGTTGACCAGTTCGTGTAGCGGCTCGTCGAGGTCCGCCTCGGCGAGGAACAGACGGACGCCGTGCAGAAACAGCCGGGTGATCGTCTCGTGATAGCCCTGCGTATCGTCGTTCACCCCGCCGACGCTCTCATTGTAACCGCGGATGATGCCGGGCAGCGCCTGGTCGAGGTCAATGTCCGGGCGGCGGGCAAGCAGATACGTCGTGGCGCCAAGATGCGCCTCGTGGGTCCAGTCGGCGCACGGAAGGTCGCGGGCGAGCAGCCCTTCGCCGATGCGGGCGATCCCGGCGTCGGATGCGAACGGTCTGGGTGAGTAAATGTTCATGGGAAATTCCGTCATTGCGAGGAGCGCCAGCGACGCGACAATCCAGCTCGTCACTGGATTGCTTCGCTACGCTCGCAATGACGGCTGAGGCTTAGGCCGGGCTCGGTTGAGCTTGAGGTTGCGCTTGGAGTTGCGCCGGCTGGGGCCCCGATTGTCGGACGCCCTCGTCCACCTGGTCCGCGAATTGCGCGAAATTCTCGACAAAAAGGTCGACCAGCCTGGCCGCGGTCCGGTCATAATCCGCGGCATCGGCCCAGGTCCCGCGCGGATCGAGGATCGCGCTGTCGACCCTCGGCACCGCGACCGGCACGTCGAAGCCGAAATTCGGATCCTTGCGGAATTCGGCGTTCTTGAGGCTGCCATCGAGCGCGGCGTTGAGCAGCGCGCGCGTTGCCTTGATCGGCATGCGCTTGCCGACGCCATATTTGCCGCCGGTCCAGCCGGTGTTGACCAGCCAGCAATCGACGCCCGCCTCAGCGATCCGCTTCTTCAAGAGGTTGCCGTAGACCGACGGGTGGCGCGGCATGAACGGCGCGCCGAAGCAGGTCGAAAAGGTCGCTTCGGGCTCGGTCACGCCAATCTCGGTGCCCGCGACCTTCGCGGTGTAGCCGGAAAGAAAGTGGTACATTGCCTGGTCGGGCGTCAGCTTCGCTATCGGCGGCAGCACACCGAACGCATCGGCGGTCAGCATCACCACGTTCTTGGGCAGCGGCCCCATGTTGGCTTCGGAAGAATTGGGAATGAAGTCGATCGGATAGGCCCCGCGGCTGTTCTCGGCGAGCGTCGCGTCGTCGAGGTCGAGCTCGCGCGACTCGATGTCGATCACGACATTCTCGAGCACGGTGCCGAAGCGCTTGGTGGTAGCGAAAATCTCCGGCTCGGCCTCGGCCGACAGGCGGATCATCTTGGCGTAGCAGCCGCCTTCGAAATTGAATACGTGGGTGTCCGACCAGCCATGCTCGTCGTCGCCGATCAGCGTCCGGTTGGGGTCGGCCGACAGCGTCGTCTTGCCGGTGCCCGACAGGCCGAAGAAGATCGCGGTGTCGCCGCCGGGGCCGATGTTGGCCGAACAGTGCATCGGCATGATCCCCTGCGGCGGCAGGATGAAGTTCAGCAGCCCGAACACGGACTTCTTCATTTCGCCGGCATAGGCGGTGCCGCCGATCAGGACGATCTTCTTTTCGAGATTGACCGCGATCACCGTCTCGCCGCGGGTGCCGTGTCGTTCGGGGTCAGCGCGGAAGCTCGGCAGGTCGATGATCGTATATTCGGGCTCGAAACCGGGCAGCTCGTGGCTTTCCGGCCGCACCAGCAAAGTTCGGATGAAGTGGTTGTGCCAGGCAAGCTCGTTGATCACCCGCACGCGGACGCGGTGCTCGGGCTGCGACCCCCCGTAGAGATCGGCGACGAACAACAGATCCTTGTCGCCCAACGCGACCAGGAAATCGTCGTACAACCGGTCGAACGCGTCGGGCTCCATCGGCGCGTTGGTCTTGCCCCACCAGACACTGCTCTCGGTGATCGAATTCTTGACGATGAACTTGTCTTTGGCGCTGCGCCCGGTGTGCTGGCCGGTGCGCACCACCAGGGGGCCGTCCTTCGCCAGCAATCCTTCGCCGCGGCGCACCGCATGCTCGACCAGCGGCGCGGTCGTCAGGTTCCAGAAGATCTCGGCGCCGGTGGCGATGCCCTGTGCGTCAAGTCCGCGGTTCGGAACCCGGTCGGTCACGTGCGAAAATCCCTTCCTTTTGAATGTCAAAAGCGGCGACGGCCGGTTGGGGCCTGCCGCCGCATACGTATGCGTTAAAGCGCGCCTATACCCACGAAATGGCTGCGCGGTCAAAACGGTCTGGCCACGATTAAACACTTCGTATCGACCGGAAATTGCATGTAACCGGTTTCATCGAGGCGCGCTTGTTTCACCGTTACTCGCTGGCTAAGCCGCATCGCGGGAACGCAAGGGATCCACTAAGCCGGCATGAGCCAAGTGATCGCGCTGGTCGACGACGACCGGAACATCTTGACCTCTGTCTCCATCGCGCTTCAGGCCGAGGGCTTCGTCACCCGTGTCTACACCGATCCTACGGTCGCGCTGAAAGCGCTCGGCGAGAATCCGCCCGATCTCGCGGTCCTCGACATCAAGATGCCCCAGATGGACGGAATGGAATTGTTGCGCCGGATCCGCGAATCGAGTCCGGTCCCGGTGATCTTCCTTACCTCCAAGGACGACGAACTCGACGAGGCGCTGGGCCTGGCGATGGGCGCGGACGATTATATCGCCAAGCCCTTCTCGCAGCGCTTGCTGATCGCGCGCATTCGGGCGATCCTTCGCCGGCAGGAGTTGGCCAGGGGCGAAGCGAGTGCAAACCACGACGCGCCCGAGCAGCCGCTGTTGGAGCGGGGCCGCCTGACCATGGACCCAGCCCGGCACAAAGTCGTGTGGGACGGCAAGGACGTGACCCTGACCGTGACCGAATTCCTTATCCTTGAGGCGCTCGCCCAGCGCTCGGGCGTGGTCAAAACCCGCAACCAATTGCTCGACGTCGCCTATCACGACGACGTCTATGTCGACGACCGGACGATCGACAGCCACATCAAGCGCATCCGCCGGAAATTCCGGGCCCAGAACCCGGAGTTCGATGCGATCGAGACCCTTTATGGCGTCGGATATAAATTCGACGACCAGTGAGGACGAGGCCGACCTGGCGTTGAGCTGGTCGGGACGGTGGACGCTCGTCCATCGCATCCTCGCGGTCAACGTCCTCACGGTCGTGCTGCTGGCGCTTAGCGTGCTCTACCTTGATCAGTATCGTAACCGGCTGAGCAAGGAGCGCACGCGTCAAACCCGGATTGAGGCGACCACGACGGCGCAAGCCCTGTCGCTTCTGTCCCCCCGCGACTGGACATCATTCCTCGCCGCGGCCAGCCGGGCAAGCGAGAGTCGGATCCGTGTCTACCAACCCGACGGGCAACTGAGCATCGATAGCTGGAAAGCCACCGGACCGACCTACGAGCTCCGCGACCCCAGCAGTCAGAGTTGGACAAAGGACGTTGCGCGGGCGCTCGATCGCGGTTTCAACGCCCTCGTCGGGGCGGAGCCGCTCGACGATTATGCCGAACCGGCGATCGACCGTCTTGGCGCCTGGCCCGAAGCGCTCGAAGCCAGGCGCAGTGGTCATGCCGAATCGGTGGTCCGCAATGCCCCGGACCTGACCCCGGTCATTTCCGCTGCCATGCCGTTCAAGGGCAACATGGTGCTGGTCACCGACAACGACCGGGCCTTCACTCGCACCATTCGCAGCCAGCGAGCGACGCTAGGCGCGATCATGACCGCCGTCGTCTTGCTGTCCGTGCTTTTGTCGATCTTCCTCGCGCGGACGATCGTCCGGCCGCTACGCCGGCTGGCGCTCGCCGCGCACCGGGTCCGGCTCGGCCGGGCGCGCGAAGTCAATGTGCCGCGCCTGCCCTCGCGGACCGACGAGATCGGCCTGCTCGCCCGCTCGGTCGCGGACATGAGCCAGTCGCTGCGTCAGCGGATCGATAATATCGAGGCCTTCGCGGCCGACGTCACACACGAGCTCAAGAACCCGCTGGCGTCGCTGCGTTCGGCGATGGACGGACTCGACCGGGTTGAAGATCCCGCGCTCAAGCAGAAGCTGATTGCCATCGCGCGTGACGACGTGCTCCGCCTCGACCGGCTAATCAACGACATCGGCGAAGCTGCCCGAACCGACGCCGAACTGGCCCGCGCGAAGTTCGAAACGGTCGATCTCGGCCCGCTCATCGAACAACTCATCGCCAGCTGGGAAAACCGGCGCGACAAGGGCAGTGCCAGCATCGCCTTCGCCCGCCCACGCAAGTCGAGCGCGGTGGTCATGGGCAAGCCCGACCGGCTGGCGCGCGCGATCACCGCGATCATCGATAATGCGGTCAGTTTTTCGCCGCCCGGCGGTCTGGTCGAGATCGCCGCAGCCCGTGTCGGCGACGAGGTCCGCATCCGCGTCGACGATGAAGGCCCGGGCGTTCCACCCGAGGCGCGGGAAGCAATCTTTAACCGGTTCCACTCAGTAAGGCCGGAGGGAGAGAATTTTGGCCGGCATTCCGGCCTCGGCCTGGCGATCGCCGAAGCGATCGTCAAAGGCCATGACGGAGAGATTGACGTGCAGGACCGCGACGACGCGCCTTCTGGCGCCCGCTTCACCATCCGCCTGCCGGCGGCGCACCGGGCATGACCAAGCCCCCTACTCCAGGCTCGCGGCTGTCCGCCGAAACGGTTCACGCCAGCACGGTTGCAGTCGACGGCCGCGCGGTCCTCATCACTGGCCCATCGGGCTCAGGCAAATCGGACTTGACGCTGCGGCTGCTGGATCGGGGGTTCGTGCTGGTCAGCGACGACCAAACCATGGTCAAGCGCCACGGCGAACAACTGCTCGCTTCAGCACCACCCAACATCGCCGGAAAGCTTGAGATCCGCGGTATCGGCATTGTCGAGATGGATTCCGTCAGCGACCTGCCCATCGCCCTGATCGTCGAGCTCACCAGCGATATCCAGCGCTTGCCCGACGACAGCCGCGAACGGCCGATCCTTGGCGTCAGCCTGCCGCTGATCACGATCGATGCGATGACCGCCTCGGCGCCGTCCAAGGTCGCGCTCGGGCTCGACCGGCTCGGTCTGAAGTTCTAAGCCAAGGGCGGTGTCCCGCCGCTCCTCCCCTCCCCGGCTCCTGCTCGTCACCGGAATGTCCGGCGCGGGCAAATCGACCGTCTTGGACGCGCTCGAGGACATGGGCTGGGACATTGTCGACAATCTGCCCGCCGATTTGCTCGATGCTTTCGTCCGCGGCGGACACGAATGCCGGGTCGGACCGGCGGCGGTCGGCATGGACGTCCGCAGCCGCGGCTTCGACTCAGAGGATTTGCCGCGCCTGATCCGTTCGATCGGCGGGGTCGCGCCCGAAATCCTCTACCTCGATTGCGCCGGAAGCGAGCTGATCCGCCGCTACGACGAAACTCGCCGCCGCCATCCGCTCGCGCCCGATCGCCCAGCCGAAGACGGGATTGCCCGCGAGCGCAAGCTGATGGCCCCGCTGCTCGCCGCGGCCGACAGCCTGATCGACACCACCGATCTGAGCCCGGCCGAGCTGCGCGACGAGTTGCGCCGGCGCTACGGTGGCGATTCCGATCAGCCGGTGCTGACCATCGCCTCGTTCGCCTTCGCCCGCGGCATTTCGCGTACCGCCGATCTGGTGTTCGACCTGCGCTTCCTGCCCAACCCGCACTGGGTCGAGGCGCTGCGCCCGCTGACGGGCGAGAACCGACAGGTGCGCGATTACCTCGCTGCCGACCCGGCCTGGAATGAGACACTGGGTCGCGTGGAAGCGCTTCTCAACGACTGGATTCCCCGCTACTGGGCGGCGGGCAAAAGTTACGTGACCGTTGCGTTCGGATGCACAGGAGGCCGCCACCGTTCGGTGGCCGCGGCAATCGAGATGGCGGAACGGTTGCGTGAGAAGGGCTTTTCGCCAAATGTCCGCCACCGGGACCTCGCCTCGCCGCCAAGCGACACGATCGAGGCCGACCAGCGGCGAGAGGCTGAGGCAGGCGGGTTGAACGAATGATTGGATTAGTGCTGGTGACTCACGGCCGGCTTGCCGCCGAATTCGTCACCGCGTTGGAACATGTGGTCGGGCCGCAGGAAGCGATCGAAGCGATCTGCATCGGCCCCGACGACGACATGGAAAAGCGCCGCAAGGACATCGCCAAGGCGATCGCCAAGGTCGATCAGGGCCAGGGCGTGATCATCCTCACCGATCTGTTCGGCGGAACGCCCTCCAACCTCGCGATCAGCCTGATGAAGGGCGAAAATGTCGAGGTCATCGCCGGGGTCAATTTGCCGATGCTGATCCGGCTCGAAGGCGCGCGCAAGGTGATGGGCGTCCACGCCGCGGTCGCCGCGGCGCGCGAGGCCGGCCGCAAATATATTTCGGTGGCGTCCGAGATCCTCGGGGAAGCGGCCGCTTGAGCGCGGTCAGCCGCGAGGTCCTGATTACCAACAAACGCGGCCTCCACGCCCGCGCCAGCGCCAAATTCGTCAACATGGCGAGCGAGCTCGACGCGCAGATCGATGTCGAAAAAGACGGCAGCCGGGTGTGCGGCACTTCGATCATGGGCCTGATGATGCTCGGCGCGGCGATGGGCGACACCGTCATTATCCATTGCGACGGCGTTTACGCAGAGCAGGCGCTCGAAAAGCTCGCCGCACTGGTCGAGGACCGGTTCGGGGAGGATTGATGCCCCGCCAGGTCACCGCTTTCTCCAACACCATTGTCAAACGGCTGCGCTCGCTGCGCGACAAGAAGGCGCGGCGGGCCGAGGGCCTGTTCCTCGCCGAGGGGCTGAGAATCCTCACCGAGGCGCGCGACAGCGGGCGTTTGCCGGAAATCGTCGCATTCTCGGCCGAGGGCGCCAGGCACCCGCTCGCCGCCGAGATCATCGCGGAGACCGAAGCCGCGGGCGCCGAAGCGATCGAGGTCCCGCCCGACCTGCTCAGCAAAATGAGCGGAAAGGACAATCCGCAGATGCTGCTCGGGGCGTACCGCCAGCCGGCGACCTCGCTCGAAGACGTCGACCGGTCGCAAGCGCCCTTGTGGATTGTCGCCCAGGCGCTGCGCGATCCCGGCAATATCGGTACCATCCTCCGGACCGGCGACGCGGCCGGCGCCGGCGGGCTGATCCTGATCGACGACAGCGCCGACCCTTATTCGGTCGAGGCGGTGCGCGCGTCGATGGGCGCGGTGTTCACCCAGACGATCGCGACCGCGCGCTGGGACGAATTCCTGCCATGGCTGCGATCCGGCGACGGCCAGCTCGTCGGAACCAGCCTCAAGGCGACCCACGACTATCTCGAAGCGAATTATGAGCGGCCGTGCTTCCTCCTCATCGGCAATGAGCAGCAAGGCTTGCCAGCTGCCTACGAGGCCGAATGCGACCTGCTCGTCAAAATCCCGATGGCCGGCCGTGCCGACAGCCTCAACGCGGCGATGGCGACGGCGGTGATGGCATTCGCGGTCACGGCCAGCTGGCGCTGACGGAACCCCGCGTCGGTCTTACGGTTGTTCCGCCCATGAAAAGTTTCCTCGCCCTTCCGCTTGTCGCACTCACCGGCGCGTGCATGGCCCCGCCACCCCCGCCGCCAATCACCCCCAACCCGCCGGGCAGCGCATATCGCGCCGTCGGCACCGAGCCGTTCTGGGGCCTGACCATCGACGCGCGGCAAATGGTCTTCACCGCGCCCGATTCGCAGCCGGTGTCACAAGCGACGCCCAAGGTGATCATCGGCTTCGCCGGCGAAATCTATCAAACGCCGCGGCTCAACGTGAACATCGTCCACGTGAAGTGCAGCGACGGCATGAGCGACCGCACCTATCCCGACAAGGTCCAGGTCACGGTCGACGGCCGCCGGTTCGAGGGCTGCGGCGGGCTATAGGGCCTATTCCGCCGCGATCTGCGGCGGATTGTCCGCTTCGCTTTCGCTGAGCTCGAGCTCGTCGTCGGCATAGCGCGGCAGCGCCTCGACCGGGGTGAGGACATCGATTTCGCGCCTGCCCGGCTCGATGTTAAGTTCCTTGAACTTGCGCGCCGTGACCAGAGATCGGCTCTCAAAACTCGCGACGAAGCTGTTGTAATTGTTGACAGCAGTCGAAAGCCCGCTGCCAACACGCCGAAGGTCGTCCGCAGCCTTGGCAAGCCGCTCGTAAAGCTCCTTGCCGAGCTCGCCGATTTGCCGTGCTTCCTTGGCGAGTCGTTCTTGACGCCACACCGCGGCCACGGTGCGGGCGATCGCAATCAAATTGGTCGGCGTCGCTAGTAGGACCTTTTTGTTGAACGCATAATCCCACAGCGTCGGATCCTGCTCCAGCGCGGCGCTGAGGAAATGTTCGCCCGGAATGAACATCACGACATAGTCGGGCGCATCATCGAATTGCGACCAATAAGCCTTGGCGCCGAGCGTGTTTATGTGCGCCCGGATCGCCGACGCATGGGCGTTCAAATGCGTCGTGCGAGCAACTTCGTCGACCGCGCCGTAGGCATCCTGATAATCGTTCAGCGACACCTTGGCGTCGATGATCAGGGATTGGCCGCCGGGCACCCGGATGACGACGTCGGGCCGCAGCTTCCCGCCCTCCCCGTCGCTCACCGTGACTTCGGTCGCGAAGTCGCAATGCTCCGACAGCCCGCAGCTTTCGAGTACATTGCGCAGTTGCTGCTCGCCCCAGCGGCCCCGGGCCTTGGGCGCATTCCTCAATGCATTCACGAGCTTGGCCGCTTCGGCCGAGACGCGCTCTGTGCCCGTGCGCATCGCTTCAATCTGGCCCGTCAGCAAGCCGAAGGCGTCGCGGCGCTCGGCTTCGACCTTCTGGACCGTGGCCTCGTAGCGCTCCAGGCGATCATGGACCGGCTGAAGCAGCGATTTGAGGTTCTGGCCGGCGTTTTCCTCCGACTGGCGGAAGCGCTGGTCGGCTCGCTTCAGGAAGGTTTCCTGGGCCTCCGTGAGCAATTTGCTGCTGATTTCCGAGAATTGCGCGGACAGCCCTTCCTTCGCCTCGATCAACTCCTTGATTCGGGCTTCGAATCCCCGGTCGCGCTCTTCCTGGGCCGCCTCGAATGCCGCGAGCCGGGTCGCCGCCTCGCGATTGACGTCACGCTCCCTGATCACTTCGTCGAGCTGCAGGCGCAGCGAATGAACCGTTTGCTTCGCCCCGGCGGCTTCACGGCTGGCGAACAACCAGCCAAGGACAGCGCCAAGTGCGAGCGCAATCAGGCCGACTATGATAATCGTCGCGTTCACCGGCCACGCCTCCCCGGAACAGAAGGCGAACTTTTAGGGTGAATTGTCTTTGTTGCCAATAGGAACCGTGCGGCGTCGCGCCGGTTCTCCACAGAAATTCAGGAGTTCTCAATGTCCATCCGCAAGATGATCGCCCTGCATCCGGCCGCCGCCGGCCATGTCAACCAGCCGCTTGGCGATGCCGTCCACCACGCCATGTATTGCGCGAAGATGTGCCTGAGCTGCGCCGACGCCTGCGCGGCCGAGCCGATGGACATGACGCAGTGCATCCGCGCCTGCCTCGATTGCTCCGATATCTGCGATGCGACGGCCAACCTCGCGCTCAGGCGGACAGGCTCAAACGATCAGGTCCTCCGCGAGACGCTCGAATTGTGCGCCCGCACCTGCGACGCCTGCGCGGCGGAATGCGAGAGGCACGACCACGAGCATTGCAAGCTGTGCGCCCAGATGTGCCGGGAATGCGCCGACGATTGCCGCAACGCGGCGGCGTCCCTCTAGAAGTCGGATTTCCCGAAGCGCTGAACGCCCTGGTTCACGCCGGGCGGATCGAGCACACGGACATCGAGCTCGACCGGCTCGCCGATCCATTGCGCAAGGGTCGTGTGGTCGGCGAGATCATCGTCGGTCAGCGGGTGAACCAGGGCCCGCAGGCCTGAGCCCTCAATCGCCGAAACGACCGCGGGCAGCGCGCCCTCCACAAAATGCACTTCATACTGCGGGATCGGATGCGGGCCGACCGCGCGGTCGGTCATCTGCCCGACGAACAAAACCTCGCCGTTCGCTCGAAAATCATCGCGCAGCTTCTCGGCGGCTGGCCGATCTTCGGCGGAATAATAGATGTGGGCGTGAAAGGGCGCGGCGCTGTCAGCCACGCCGGTCAAGCCGCCTTCAACTCTTTGCGCTGCTTGGCGAGCTTCTTGAGGATCATCTCGCGCTTGAGCCGCGACAGATGGTCGATGAACAGGATTCCCTCAAGATGGTCCATCTCATGCTGCAGGCAGGTCGCGAGCAGCCCCGTGATCTCCTCGTCATGGGCCTTGCCGTCGAGATCGAGCCAGCGCGCGCGGATGCGGTCGGGGCGGTCGACCTCGGCATATTGGTCGGGGACCGACAGGCAGCCTTCAGTGTAGGGCACGTCCTGGTCGCTGTGCTCGACGATTTCCGGATTGATGAACACGCGCGGATCGCGGACCGGATCGCCGCCTTCTTCCTCGGGCTCCTGGAGGTCGATCACCAGGATTCGCCTGGGCACGCCAACCTGGATCGCGGCGAGGCCGATGCCGGGCGCCGCGTACATCGTTTCGAACATGTCCGCGACGAGCGCGCGCACCTCGTCGTCGACCTTGTCGACGGGCTTGGAGATCTGCCGCAGGCGCGGGTCCGGAACTTCGACGATCGGTAGCAATGCCATGGGAGGAATTTAGTCTTTCACGTCAGTTGGTTCAAGCAATCGGCCGCCGCGCGCGCAAGGCTTGGGCAAGCGTGCCCTCGTCGAGATAGTCAAGTTCACCCCCGACCGGAAGACCGTGCGCCAACTGGCTCAAACGAATTGGGAATCCTTCGAGGCGTTCGGCGAGATAATGGGCGGTCGTCTGGCCCTCCAGCGTCGCGTTCATCGCCAACACCACCTCGTCGATCCCGCCCCTGGACACCCGGCCGACCAGCGTGTCGATGGTCAAATCCTCGGGCCGGATACCTTCGAGCGCCGACAATCGGCCGCCGAGCACGTGATAGCGGCCGGGAAACAGCCGAGAGCGATCGAGCGCCCACAGGTCAGCGACCTCCTCGACGACGCACAGCAGCTTGTCGTCGCGTCGCGGGTCGCGGCAGATCGAGCACGGGTCGCTGGTGTCGACATTGCCGCAGGTCGAGCAGGCCGAGAGTTTCTCGGACACGTTCTGAAGCGCCGCGAGAAGCGGCTGGAGCGCGGTTTCGCGCTTTTTCATCAGGTGCAGCACCGCGCGCCGCGCCGAGCGCGGACCAAGGCCCGGCAAGCGCGCCAGGGCCTGCGACAATGCTTCAATCTCCTGTGACGCCATACTTCTCCCTTAACCCGTTCGTCCTGAGCTTGTCGAAGGACTGCTTTTCCTTTCTTCGGCAAGAAGTAGAAGGACACCCCTTCGACAGGCTCAGGGCGAACGGTTTTGAAAGTCATTTTCATGGGATCGCCGGAATTCGCTGTTCCGAGCCTCAACGCGCTGGTCGAGGCCGGGCATGACGTCATCGCGGTCTATTCGCAGCCGCCGCGACCGGCGGGGCGCGGCAAGGGCGAGCGCAAAACCGCGGTCCACGAGCGCGCCGACGAACTCGGAATCGCGGTGCGGACTCCCAAGACGCTACGGGACGAGGAGGAGCAGGCCAAATTCCGCGGATTAGACGCCGATCTGGCGGTGGTCGCGGCTTACGGGCTGATCCTGCCCCTGGCGATCCTCGAAGCGCCCAAGGCCGGCTGCATCAACGTCCACGCCTCGCTCCTGCCCCACTGGCGTGGCGCCGCGCCGATCCAGCGCGCGATTCTGGCAGGGGACGAAATCAGCGGCGTGACCCTGATGCGGATGGACGAAGGCCTCGACACCGGCCCGATGCTGGCTCGGCAAACCATCGATATTCGCGGCAAGGACGCCGTGCAAGTCACGGAAGAAATGTCGTATCTTGGCGCACGGATGCTGGTCGAATGGCTCGAAACCCCGACCCCGCCGGAGCCGCAGCCGATCGCCGGCGCAACCTACGCGAAGAAGATCGACAAGGCGGAGACGCGCATCGACTGGGCCAAGCCGGCGGCGGAGATCGAGCGTCAGGTGCTCGCCTTCGCCCCTGTCCCCGGCGCATGGTTCGAAGCCAATGGCGAACGGATTAAATTGCTGGAGGCATCGCGCGGAGCCGATGCTTCGGGCACGCCCGGCGAAATCCTCGACGACAACCTGAATGTCGCGGCGGCGGACGGCTACATCCGCCCCCTCAAGGTCCAGCGCGCGGGCCGCGCCCCGATGACGCCCGGCGAGTTGCTGCGCGGCTTCGCGATTCCCAAGGGCATGATTCTCAAGTGACTCGCTGGCGGCTGACCATTGAATATGACGGCGGGCCGTTCATAGGCTGGCAGCGCCAGGATCACGGCCCGTCGGTTCAACAGACCCTCGAGGAAGCGCTCCGCCGGATGACCGGCGAGCTCGCGAGCTTCAACGCCGCCGGTCGCACCGACGCAGGGGTCCACGCGCTCGCCATGTCAGCCCACGTTGACGTCACGAAGTCACTCACACCGCACCGCCTGCGCGAGGGGTTGAACGCGCTCGTTCGGCCCCACCCCGTGTCGATCCTCGAAGTCGAGGAGGTCGCGGACGACTGGCACGCGCGGTTCAGCTGCCTTGGCCGCCGCTACCTCTATCGCATGCTCTGCCGCCGCGCCCCGCCGGCGCTCGACCACGGCCGCGTGTGGCACATCGCCGTCCCGCTCGACGTCGAGGCGGTGCGCGAGGGCGCCGCGCACCTTGTCGGACGCCACGACTTCACCACGTTCCGCTCGGCGCACTGCCAATCGGACAGCCCGGTCAAGACCCTCGACCGGCTCGACGTCACTCAGGTCGACGAGGAAATCCACGTCGCCGCCGCAGCGCGGAGCTTCCTCCACCACCAGGTGCGCTCGATGGTCGGGTGCCTGGCGCTGGTCGGCCGCGGCCAGTGGAAACCCGGCGATATGCGACAAGCGCTCGAAGCCCGCGACCGCGCCGCGCTCGGCCTCAATGCCCCGCCGCAGGGCCTTTATTTCGTCGAGGCGGTCTATTGATGCTGCACCTGCGATTTTGCACTGCAGCATTGAAATCTGCTATGAAATTCCAATCTCATTCACGCGCCCCGATGGGCGCGGACGTTTAGGAGCCATTCGCCGTGATGCGGATCATGATGAAGTCGAAGATTCACCGGGCAACGGTGACTCAGGCCGATCTCCATTATGTCGGGTCGATCGGCATCGATCGCGAGCTGATGGACGCCGCCGATTTGCTCGAGGGCGAGAAGGTGACGATCGCCGACATCACCAATGGTGCACGGCTCGAAACCTACGTGATCCCCGCCCCGCGCGGCAGCGGCACCATCACCATCAACGGCGCCGCGGCGCATCTGGTCAACGCCGGCGACCTGGTGATCATCATCAGTTACGGCATGTTCGACGACGCCGAAGCGCGGACGCTCAAGCCGACGGTGGTCCACGTCGATGAGAATAACCGGCCCGTGAAGCTCGGCGACGATGCTTCGGAGCCGGTTCCCGGGGCCAAGGATCAGAAGCGAGCGGTCGAAACCGCCTAGCGCCGGCTATTCGGCCGCCAGCGCCTCATATTCCTGCGCGGCGAGATATTTCTCCGCATCGAGCGCGGCCATGCAGCCCGTCCCCGCCGCCGTCACCGCCTGACGGTAGATTTTGTCCATCACGTCGCCGCAGGCGAACACGCCCGGGACGCTGGTCCGGGTCGTCCCCGCCTCGACCTTGATGTAGCCGTCGCTGTCGAGTTCGAGCTTGTCCTTGAACAGCTCGGTCGCCGGACTGTGGCCGATCGCCACGAACCCGCCCTCGACGTCGACCCGCGAAACCTCGCCCGTCAGCCGGTTCTTGAGATCGAGCCCGACCAACGCCTCGGGCTGGCCGCCGGCAACGAATTCAACCACTTCGGAATCCCAAATCACCCTGATCGCCGGATTGGCGAACAGCCGGTCCTGAAGGATCTTCTCGGCGCGCAGCGAATCGCGCCGGTGGATCAATGTGACGTCATGACTGTGGTTGGTCATGTACAGCGCTTCCTCGACTGCGGTGTTGCCGCCGCCGATCACCGCCACCTTCTTGCCGCGATAGAAGAAGCCGTCGCAGGTCGCGCAGGCCGAGACGCCGCGGCCCTTGAGATGCTCTTCCGTCGACAGGCCGAGATACTTCGCCTGGGCCCCGGTCGCGATCACCAACGCATCCGCGAAATAAGTGACTCCCCCGTCGCCGGTGAGCCGGAACGGCCGCCGCGTGAGGTCGACATCGGTAATATGGTCCCAGACGACCTTGGTCCCGACATGCTCGGCCTGGGCCTGCATTTCCTCCATCAGCCACGGGCCCTGGATGACGTCGCGGAAGCCGGGATAATTCTCGACGTCGGTGGTGATGGTCAGCTGGCCGCCGGGCTGGATGCCCTGGATGATGACCGGGCTAAGCCCGGCGCGTGCCGCGTAGATGGCCGCGGTGAGGCCAGCCGGGCCAGAGCCGATCACGGCGAGCCGGGTCGAAATGCTGTTGGTCATCGGGCGGATTTAGGGTGCCGTTTCCCGCCCGGCAACGATGAAAACGTCAGACGGTCGGTCCGCGGCCGCGGACGAAGTTCACGATGATGACGATCACTGCGACGACCAGCAGCAGGTGGATCAGCCCGCTGGTCACGTGCAGGACGAAAAGACCGAGTGCCCAGAGAATGAACAGAATGATGGCGATGGTCAGTAGCATGGTCGTCCCTCCATTAGAGTAGCGCCCGAACGACGCGCGTCACGGTGCGTTCCCGCAGCGAGATGGACGCGCGAATCTAGGGCAGCGCCTTCGGACAAGGCTTGGCCGGCGGAGACAGGAACCGAACGACTTGGCCAGGTTCGAGCGGCCCCGGACCGGGAGCAGCGCTGGTGACGATGAGCGATCCATCGGGCTGAACGAGCTTGCGGTTACGGAACACGCCGCGGACGATAACCCGCCGCCGGCTGTCAGCCCGGGTCACGCCGGGCCAACTATGCCAATCGACGTAGATTGCGGTTCGCTCGCCGCCTCTGCAAAACGTGCCATAGTCCTGATAAAGAGCGAGATTCTCGAATTCCCAGACGAGTAGTCCAACCATTTCGACCTGGCGCCCGTCCCACTCGGCGGGTGACGCCGCCACGCTCGCCGGATTGACTCGAGCAATCGTGTCGCTCGGTTTAGAGATGGTCGCGCAAGCCGCCAGCATGATCGTCGCCATGGCAGTCACAGACACCGAACCGGCTTTGCGCATTTCCGCCTCCTGACGTCAGACCAGTCTGCTCTGCTTCAGCGCCGCCTCGATAAAACCCGCGAACAACGGATGCGGGTCAAACGGCCGGCTCTTCAGTTCGGGGTGGAACTGGACGCCGATGAACCAGCGCCGGTCGGGACGCTCGACGATCTCGGGCAGCTGATCGTCCGGGGACATGCCCGAGAACACCAGCCCGGTTTTTTCGAGCGCGTCCTTGTAGTGGATGTTGACCTCATAGCGGTGGCGATGCCGCTCGCTGATCAAATCCTCACCGTAAATCGAGCGGACGACGCTATTGCCGTCGAGCTTGGCCGGATAAGCCCCGAGCCGCATCGTCCCGCCAAGGTCGCCGTCGGCCGCGCGTTGCTGCAGCCCTTCCTCGCTCATCCATTCGGTGATCATGCCGACCACGGGCTCCGGCGTCTCGCCGAACTCGGTGGTCGAGGCTTCACTGATCCCGGCCAGGTTCCGCGCCGCTTCGATGCACGCCATCTGCATGCCGAGGCAGATGCCGAAGAACGGAATGTCGCGCTCTCGGGCGAATTTGACGGATGCGATCTTGCCCTCGCTGCCGCGCTCGCCAAACCCGCCGGGCACGAGGATTCCATGGAGCGGCTCGAGTTCGGCGACGACATCGGCTTCGGGATGCTCGAACACCTCGGCGTCGATCCACTGGATGTTGACCTTGACCTTGTTGGCGATGCCGCCGTGGACCAGGGCCTCGCGCAGGCTTTTGTAGGCGTCGGGCAAGCCGACATATTTGCCGACAACGCCGATCGTGACCTCGCTCTCGTAATGGTCGATGCGGTCCATGATGTCGCGCCAGGTGGCGAGATCTGGCTGGGGCACGCCGGAAATCCGGAAGGCGCGCAGGACTTCATCGTCGAGCCCCGCCTCATGATATTGCAGCGGGACGTCGTAGATATTGCGGGCGTCGAGCGCGGGAATCACCGCCGACGTCGGCACGTTGCAAAACAAGGCGATCTTCTCGCGCTCCGCTTCGGGCAAGGGCCGGTCGCACCGGCACAACAGGACCTCGGGCTGGACCCCAAGGCTGGACAGCTCGCGCACCGACTGCTGCGTCGGCTTGGTCTTGAGTTCGCCGGCCGCGTTGATCCACGGCACCAGCGTGGTGTGGACGCTGACCGTATTGTCGCGGCCGAGATCGTTCCTGAGCTGCCGAATCGATTCGATGAACGGCAGGCTTTCGATGTCCCCGACCGTCCCGCCGATCTCGCAAATCACGAAATCGAGACCGTCGATATCCGCCAGCGCGAATTCCTTGATCGCGTTGGTGACGTGCGGGATGACCTGGACCGTGGCGCCGAGATAATCGCCGCGGCGTTCCTTGCCGATGATGTCGCGGTAGATGCGCCCGGTCGTAACATTGTCCGATTGCTTCGACGAAACGCCGGTGAAGCGCTCGTAGTGCCCCAAGTCGAGGTCGGTCTCGGCCCCGTCGTCGGTCACATAGACTTCGCCATGTTGATAGGGCGACATCGTCCCCGGATCGACGTTCAGATAGGGATCGAACTTGCGAATCCGGACTTTGAATCCGCGCGCCTGAAGCAGCGCCCCGAGGGACGCCGAGAGCAGACCTTTGCCAAGCGAGGAGACCACGCCGCCGGTAACGAATATGAACCGCGCCATGGGAGTTGAGGCTTAAGCGGCTTGGGCCTGATTGGGCAAGCCGCGCCGCGAAATAATTCTTATTGCGCCAGCGGGACGGCCGGCGCGGTGTCGTTCGACGGTGTCGTCGTTGGCGCCGCGGGCTGAGCTGGCGTCGGCGCCGGACGGCTCGACTGGACCTTGTTGGCGAGCGACGCGTCGATCGTCGGGGCCTGGCGCGTGACGCCGGCGAACGCCGCCATGACGATCGACAACGTAATGAACACGCCGCCGAGGACCGCGGTCGAGCGGGTCAGGAAATCGGCCGCGCCGCGCGCGGTCATGAACCCCGACGAGCTACCGCCGACGCCGAGCCCGCCGCCTTCGGAGCGCTGCATCAGGATCGTCCCGATCAGCGAGATGGCGACAACCGATTGAACGATCAGGAGGAAGGCGAACATGGCGGACTTTCGTTTGGGACTGCGGCGGGCGACTTAGGCGATCGGCGCGTCGCCTTCAACCGCTGCCGCGGCAACGATGGGGATGAAATCCGCGGCCTTGAGGCTGGCTCCGCCAACCAACGCGCCATCGACGTCGGCCACGGCAAAAATCTCCGCCGCATTCGAGGCCTTGACCGAGCCGCCGTAAAGGATCCGTACCGCCTGCCCTGGCAGCCCGAAGCGTTCGACCAGCCGCGCGCGGATCGCGGCGTGCATTTCGCCTATCTCGGCATTGGTCGGAACCTTGCCCGTGCCGATCGCCCAGATCGGCTCGTAGGCGATGGCCAGCCAGGCCTCGCCGTCCACGGTGACGGGAAGCGACGCGTCGAGTTGCGCCACGACTGTCTTCACCGCCCGCCCGCTTTCACGCACCTTCAAGCTCTCGCCGACGCACAGGATCACGTCGAGCCCGCCGCCGAGCGCGGCCGCGGTCTTGGCCTTCACGTCCGCGTCGCTTTCGCGCAGGAATTCGCGCCGTTCGGAATGGCCGACGATGGTCAGGCGCGCGCCGGCGTCGAGCAGCATCTGCGCCGAAACCGAACCGGTATGCGCGCCGGACCGCGCCTCGTGGACATCCTGGGCCCCGATCGCGAAACCAGATGCCGTGCGCACAGCGCGTTCGATCAGAATCGTGGGCACGCACAGAGCGACATCGACCGCCGGATATTGCCGCGACTGTTCGGCGATCGCCCGGACCTCGGACAGGTCCGCCGACAGCCCGTGCATTTTCCAGTTTCCAGCGACGAGCTTGTTCAAGCCGTTCCACTCCCCTGTTGACGGCGGTGCCCTAGCGGGGCGGCTTGATGCGCGCCACCCTCGCCCCTAAAGCCCACCAACCTTCCATTCGCACCGGGATCCGATGTCCTCCTTCGTCCGCCGAATTTCCAAGTCCAAAGTTGGCACCATGATCATGGCGAGCGTGCTCCTCGCCATTTTGGTTGGCTTCGCGCTTGCCGATCTTAAGAATTTCGGCACCGGCAGCCTCGGCTTCGGGCTCGACAGCTCGACGCTGGCGAAAATCGGGAACCAGAAGATCACCGACCGCGAGATGCGCGAGGCCATGCAGCGCCGGCTGCAACAGGCGCGCGAGCACAACCCGAGCGCCGATTATCCCAGCCTGGCGCGCGACTTCGACCCATTGCTGGCGCAGATGATCGACCAGCGCGCGATCATCGCCTTCGCGAAAAAATACGGCTTTCCGATTTCCAAGCGGCTGGTCGACGCCGAGATTTCCGAATTGCCCGGGGTCCGCGGACTGAACGGCAAGCCCAGCGTTCCGGGCTATCAGGCGTTCCTCGCGCAGAACCAGCTGACCGACCGGCAGGTCCGCGACCTGCTCTCGGCGGAAATCGTCGCGCGCTACCTCCTGCTGCCGGTTTCGGCGGCAAGCCGCGTCCCGGTTGGCGTCGCCACCCCCTATGCCTCGATGCTCCTCGAAGCGCGCGAGGGCGAAGCGGCGGTCGTTCCCTTCACCGCTTTCACCGCTGGGCTCAAGCCGAGCGATGCCGATCTGCAGCGTTATTATGCCGCCAATCGCGCACGCTATACGGTGCCGGAGCAGCGCGTGATCCGCTTCGCCAGGATCGGCCCCGAACAGGTCCCTGGCGCGGTCGCCACCGACCAGGAGATCGAAGCTTATTACAAGTCGCAGCAGGCAACCTTCGGATCCAAGGAAACGCGCACCTTGAGCCAAGCCGTCGTGCCCGACCAGAAAACCGCGGCCGAAATCGCGGCGCGCGCCCGTGGCGGGGCCGCCATGGCCGCAGCCGCGGCCCCGGCCGGCGCCAAAGCTGCCGTCACCTCGCTCGCCGGACAGACCCGCCAGGCGTATGCGGCAATCGCCGGCAACCAGGCCGCGGCGACGGCGTTTGCCGGGCCGGTGGGGACCGTGATCGGCCCGGTCCGGTCGGACTTCGGGTGGGTTGTCGCGAAAGTCGACTCGGTCAAGACAGAGGGCGGCAAATCGCTTGCCGCAGCGCGCGCCGAAATCGCCGCCAAACTGACCGCCGAGAAGCGCAAGCAGGCGATCGAGGATGCGGTCGACAAGGTCCAGGACGCGCTCGACGGCGGCAGCAATTTTGTCGAGGCCGCCGCCCAGGCGAAGCTGCCGGTCACCGCAACGCCGTTGGTCACGGCCACTGGCGCGTCGCGCGCGCAGCCGGATTACCGCCTGCCGGCCGAACTCGTGCCAGCGCTCAAGGCCGGGTTCGAAATCGCTCCCAACGACCAGCCAGAGATTTCCGCCCTCGCCGACAAGAGCGGCTATGTGATGGTCGCGCCAGCGCAAGTCGTGCCCGCGGCGCCGGCTCCGCTCGCCAGCATCCGCGAACGGGTCACCAGCGACTGGGTCGTGGGTGAGGCCATCGTCCGCTCCAGGGCCGCGGCCACCGCGCTCGCCGCCAAGGCTTCGGGCGGAATGTCACTGGCCGACGCGGTCAAGCAGAGTGGCGTGGCGTTGCCGGTCCGCCCGATGGACGCGCGCCGCATGCAAATCGCGCAGGCCAACCCGGAGGCCATTCCCGCGCTGCGCGCCTTGTTCAGCCTGGCGGCAGGCAAGAGCCGGATGGTGCCGGACAGCCAGAACCGAGGGTTCTTCGTCGTCAAGACCGCCAAGATCATGCCGGGCAACGCGTTGCTGGCGCCGGGGATCATCGCCCAGATGCGCAACGAGTTGCAGCAGGCCACGGGCGACGATTATGCCCGGCAATTCGTCGCCGCGGTACGCAAGGACGTCAACGTCCGCCGCAACGAAGGCGCGATCAAGACGCTGAAGCAGCAGATCTTCACCAGCGCCGATTAAACACCGGCGCTTGACGCCGCGCCAGATGTTGCCTACACGTTCCCTGTTCGTTCCTTAACGAGCAAGGGGAGTGATGGCTGATGCTGACCGCCAAGCAGCGCGAACTGTTGATGTTCATCCAGCAACGTCTCGGTGAGAGCGGCATTTCGCCGAGCTTCGACGAGATGCGCGAGGCGCTCGATCTCAAGTCAAAGTCAGGCGTGCACCGACTGATTTCGGCGCTCGAGGAGCGCGGCTTCATCCGTCGCCTGCCGAACCGGGCGCGCGCGCTCGAAGTGGTCAAAATGCCCGAAGTGCGCGCCGCCGCGCCAGCCGTGCGGCCGGTCGCTCCGGCGCCAGCCAACGACACGATCGAGATTCCACTCCATGGCAAGATTGCCGCCGGCACGCCGATCGAGGCGCTGCAGGGGACAGAGAGCTTCGCGGTGCCGGCCGCTTTGCTCGGCCCGGGCGAACATTATGCGCTTGAAGTGTCGGGCGATTCGATGGTCGAGGAAGGCATTCTCGACGGCGATTTCGCGCTGATCCGCAAGGTCGACACCGCCCACGACGGCGAGATTGTGGTCGCTCTGGTCAACAATGAGGAAGCCACGCTCAAGACCTTCCGTCGCGAGGGCTCGATGATCCGGCTCGACCCGGCCAACCGCCATTACGAGCCGCAGCGCTACCGCCCCGACCAGGTCCAGATCCAGGGACGGCTGGCGGGGCTGGTGCGGCGGTACTGAGCGGTATGGCGCGGATCGATTATGTCGAGTTGCCGAGCGCAACCGCGCACGAGCTGACGCGCGCTTTCTACGCCGAGGCGTTCGCGTGGGACTTCACCGATTACGGCCCCGATTATTCTGCCACGACCAACGGGACGACCGACGTCGGCTTGCAGGGCGATCCCGCGGGCGCGCTGGCCGCTCCACTGCCCGTCATCCGCGTCGACGATCTCGAGGCCGCGCTCGACGCCGTGACCAAGGCCGGCGGAACCATCGCCAAGCCGATTTTCAGCTTCCCCGGCGGCCGCCGCTTTCAGTTCATCGACCCGGCGGGAAGCGAACTCGCCGTGTGGAGCGAGCGCTAGGCGCGGACGTTTCCGCCCACGGGTGCCAGGCCACCCGCTCGGCTACCGTTTCGACGTAGGGATTCGGGCGAAGGTAGATCGCAACGCCGCCGGTTTGGGCGAGCATCGCCCGGTCGAGCTTCAACCAGCGCGGGGTGCAGCCGCGCGGCAGGCGGCGATCGGATACGGCGATGTCGGCCTGGCCGCACGCTTGCGTAATGGTGATCCAATCGATCCGCGTTGCCGAGCGCGTGGCCAGCAGCCGCCATTCCGCGCGCCCCTTGCGAATCGCGGCGGTGCAGCTGTCGTGCGAACACAGGCTGAGCGGATCTGTCCCAAGGTTTGCGGGATCGCCGGCGAAGCCCGACGCTTCCGCGAACAGGTCGCGCATGTAATCCCCCGCCCGTTCGCGCAGCAGCAGCGGCGTGCCGTCCTTGCTCAACACCACCAGGTGGCGCCCGTCGCCGGTAACGAGCAAATCAGGCGTCGGCGCGGCCCACGCCGCGACCGCGCCAATCACGAACGGAATGATGCCGGCGAGCCGCACACGCGAGGTCCACAGGCACAACCACAGCAGTCCGGCGACGATCGCGCCGAACGCCCAGCGCGGCATCGACGGCATCAGCGCGACCGCGCCCGGCGCTGACGCCACCGTGTGCGCCAGTCCCAACAGCCCTCCGATCGCCTGCCCGGTCAGCCACCACAGCGGCCCGCCGATGCCAATCGTGTCGAGCAGCAGCAGCGCCCCGGCTTCGAGCGGCATGATCACGAACGTCGTGAGCGGGATGGCGATGACGTTGGCGCCAACCCCGTAGAGGCCGGCGCGGTGGAAATGGAAAAGAGCGAACGGGATCAGCGCGAACTCGACCGCTAAACCGGTCAGCACGATGGCGAGGATCGCCCGCCCGAAGCGCCTGAACACGCCCTCGTCGCGGCGCAAGAACAGCTAGCGCGCCCAGGCTGTCGAATGCAGCGCGATGATCGCGGTCACCGAGGCGAAGCTCATCTGGAAGCTCGGACCGGCCAGCGCCTCGGGGCGAAAGATGAGAACGATCAATGCGCCGACCGCGACCAGGCGGAGGCTGATCGCGTCGCGCCCGAGCGCTATGCCGAGCAGGACGAGGAGCGCGGCGACGCAGCTGCGCACCGTCGGCACCTGCGCACCGGTCAGCAAAGTGTAGCCGATGCCCGCGGCGGCCGCGACGCCGGCCGAAACCAGCACGAGGTTGAAGCGCAGCGCGAGCCGTTCGCTAAGCGCGAGAAGCTTGAGGCTGAGCAGCATGGCGGCGGCGACCACGGCTGCGATGTGCAGGCCGCTGACCGACAGCAAATGGGTAAGACCGCTGGCGCGCATCGCGGCTGCGTCGTCCTCGCTGACGCCATTCTGGTCCCCGGTGACGAGGGCGACCGCGATCCCCGCTTCATTACCGGGGAGCCGCGAACGGACGTGGCTGGCAAGGCGCTGACGCAGCGCTTCGAGCCCGCCCCCGCCGCCGGGTTGAACGACCGCGACCGGGCCGAGCGCCTTGCCGACCGCGCCGATACGCTTGAACCAGGCATCGCGCGCAAAATCGTAGGTGCCCGGTAGGGCCATCGGCGGCGGCGGCGCGAGGCGCGCGCGCAAACGAACGAGAGCGCCCGAGGCCAGTTGCTCCGGCGCAGCCTCGGAATCGATCGACACTCGCACGCGTGACGGCAGCTGCGGAATCGGTCGGTGCCAGCGTCAGGCGCACCGTTCCCCGCGCTACGAGGGTCTCGACCATTTCAACCCTGCCGTCGAAGCTCGCCACCACCGGCCGATCGAGCCGCGGCGCGGCGACCGCGACCGCCCTCACCCAGACCAGCGCGCAACCCAGCGCCATCGCCAGCGCGAACCAGCCAAGCGCCCGCCCCGCTCTGCCTGGCTCGAGCAGAAACCCGCCGAGGGCGAGCCCCGCGGACAGGCACAGAAAAGCCGCCCATTCGATCGGAGAGCCGAGCGCGAACCAGCCGGCAATGCCGGTGCCGAAGCCGACCACGAACCACGGCGGAAGCTGCGCGCGCTCGGCCTCGAGCAGCCGTTCGATCCGATCGAACGCCACGCTTCCATACGCCTTCCAAAGGCCCCGAGCCCGCTGTGGAAGAGGCGCACCCGCTATGTTAGGGGCGCTCGTCCACTGCATTGCAACATGACAAGAAGAGGAAAGCGCGCTTGAGCGCAAGCAATAAGCCTGTCGTAACCCGCTTCGCGCCCTCGCCCACCGGCTTCCTGCATATCGGCGGCGCGCGCACGGCCTTGTTCAACTGGCTGTTTGCCCGCCATCACGGCGGCAAGTTCCTGTTGCGCATCGAAGATACCGACAAGGCGCGCTCGACCACCGAAGCGATCGACGCGATCCTCGACGGCATGCGCTGGCTCGGGCTCGATTGGGACGGCCACGAATATTATCAGTCGCAATTCTGGGCGCGCCACGCCGAGATCGCCCACAAGATGCTCGACCGCGGCCACGCCTACCGCTGCTACATGACCCAGGAGGAACTCGCCGCCCAGCGCGAGAAGGCTCAGGCCGAGCGCCGCCCGTTCCGCATCGAAAGCCCGTGGCGCGACGTCTCGAAAGCGCAAGACCAGCCCTTCGTCATCCGCCTGAAGGCGCCGCGGGATGGCGAAACGGCGATCGACGACCAGGTCCAGGGCCGGGTTACCGTCCAGAATGCGGAGATCGACGATTTCGTCCTGCTCCGCTCGGACGGCAGCCCGACCTACATGCTGGCGGTGGTGGTCGATGATCACGACATGGGCGTGACCCACGTGATCCGCGGCGACGATCATTTGAACAACGCCTTCCGCCAGCTGGCGATCATCCGCGCGATGGGCTGGCCTGAACCGACCTATGCCCACGTGCCGCTGATCCACGGGCCCGATGGCGCCAAGCTCAGCAAGCGCCACGGCGCGCTCGGGGTCGATGCCTATCGCGACGAATTGGGCATGCTGCCCGAGGCGGTCGACAATTACCTGCTGCGGCTCGGCTGGGGCCATGGCGACGACGAGATCATCAGCCGCGACCAGGCGATCGAATGGTTTGACCTCGCCCACGTCGGCAAATCGCCGTCGCGATTCGATTTCAAGAAGCTCGAAAATCTCAACGGTCACTATATCCGCGAGGCCGACGACGCGCGGCTCGCTGGTCTTGCCGCCCCAATACTCGGTCTATCGAACGACCAGCGGGCACTGCTGCTGCGTGCCATGCCCGAACTCAAGGCCCGCGCGCACACGATGAATGAGCTTGCCGACGGCGCGCGCTTCCTGTTCGCCAGCCGCCCGCTCGACATGGACGAGGCAGCCGCGGCGTTGACCGCCGATGCCCGCGAAATCCTGCGCTCGGCGCACAGCGCGCTTGTTGCACTTGCGAACTGGGACGCGGCGTCGCTAGAGGCGGCTATCCGCGAGGTGGCGGAGGGGGGCGGTGTGAAGCTCGGCAAGCTCGCCCAACCGCTCCGCGCCGCTCTCACCGGCCGCACGACCTCTCCGGGGATATTTGACGTGCTTGCTTTGTTAGGCCGGGACGAAAGCCTCGCCAGAATATCGGATCAGATGGTGGAGCCGAAGGAATGACCGACAAAACCGCGACGCTCGAGATCGACGGCGCCAACCACGTTTATCCGGTGCTCGAAGGCACGGTCGGACCGGACGTCGTCGATATCCGCAAATTGTACAGCGAGACGGGGGCGTTCACCTATGACCCCGGCTTCACCTCGACCGCCAGCTGCCAGAGCGCGATCACCTATATCGACGGCGAAAAAGGGATCCTGCTTCACCGCGGCTACCCGATCGACCAGCTGGCCGAAAATTCGACCTTCATGGAGGTCGCCTATCTGCTGGTGAACGGCGAGTTGCCCAAGCGGGACGAACTCGACGCTTTCTCCTACACCATCAGCCGCCACACCATGCTGCACGAGCAGCTGATGACCTTCTATCGCGGCTTCCGCCGCGACGCGCATCCCATGGCGATCATGTGCGGCGTGGTCGGCGCTCTCTCCGCTTTCTACCACGACAGCACCGACATCACCGATCCCGAGCAGCGGATGATTGCCACCCACCGGCTGATCGCGAAAATGCCGACGATCGCCGCCATGGCCTACAAATATTCGATCGGCCAGCCGTTCCTTTATCCCGACAACTCCTTGTCCTACACCGGCAATTTCCTCAGGATGACGTTCGGCGTCCCGGCCGAACCGTACCACGTCAATCCGATCGTCGAGCGCGCAATGCGGCGCATTTTCATCCTCCACGCCGACCATGAGCAGAATGCCTCGACCTCGACCGTACGGCTTGCCGGATCGTCGGGCGCCAATCCGTTCGCCTGCATCGCGGCGGGCATCGCCTGCCTGTGGGGGCCGGCGCACGGCGGCGCCAACGAAGCCGCGCTTAACATGCTGCGCGAGATCGGGCGGACCGAGAACATCCCGAAATATATCGCCCGCGCCAAGGACAAGGACGACCCGTTCCGGCTGATGGGCTTCGGCCACCGCGTCTACAAGAATTTCGACCCGCGGGCGAAGGTGATGAAGGCGACCGCCGACGAGGTGCTGAAGGAGCTCAACATCTCCGATCCGGTCCTCGACGTCGCCAAGGAACTCGAGCGAATCGCGCTCAGCGACGAGTATTTCATCGAGAAGAAGCTCTATCCGAACGTCGATTTTTATTCGGGTGTGATCCTGAGCGCGATCGGCTTTCCGACCGATATGTTTACCTCGTTGTTCGCGCTCGCTCGGACGGTCGGCTGGGTCGCACAGTGGAACGAAATGATCGCCGATCCCGAGCAGAAGATCGGCCGCCCGCGCCAGCTCTATGTCGGGGCCACGCAGCGGGACTACGTCCCGTGCGACCGCCGCTAGTCTTTTGGCGCTAAGCCGCCGGTAGAGTCAGCGTGAACCGCGCGCCTTCGCCGGGCGCGCTGTCGAGCGTGACGTCGCCGCCCATCGAGCGAGCAAGCCGCCGCGAAATCGCCAGGCCGAGGCCGGTCCCGCCGCTCTTGGCGTCGGCGCGCTCGAACCGCTCGAAGATGCGTTGCTGATCGGCCGGGTCGATCCCCGGGCCGTGGTCGGACACAGTCACCGACGCCGTGCCCGGCGTTTTAGCAAAGGCGAGTTCGACCGTCCCACCATCCGGCGAATGACGAACGGCATTGCCGATCAAATTGACTAGGATCTGGATCACAGCGCGCTCCTCGCCGCTTGCTGGAAGCTCCTCGCGAGTCTCAATTTCGAGGCGGATGGAGCGCTCCTCGGCCCTCGCATCAAGCATCACCACCGCCTCGCCGGCGAGCGCCGCGAGATTGATTGTCCGTTGGCCCTGCGTCGGGTCTTCGCTCATCGAGCGGATGACCGAGAGCAGATGCCGGGCGGCGGTGGCAATATCGGTGCCATAGCTCGCATAATCGCTGCGTAGCGGTCCGTCGGCGCGTTCGACAATCCGCTCGGCGCTTTCAATGATTCGATCGAGCGGCGATCGCAGCGCTTCGTCGAGCGCGTGGTCGAATGCCGAAGTCCGTGCGCTCTCGCCCGACAGCGTAGCGGCGACTTCGCTCTCAGCGATCCCACGGAAGCCGGCGAAGCTGCCGTCGGCTGCCGTCACCACGTCGCCCTTGAGGATTACCGAATGGCCGTCTTCGCTGCGGCTGCGCGCGCGCTGACCCGAAAAGCTTCGCCGCGCGGATAGAGCGCTGATCATCGGCATTTCGCCAGCTTCATCTTCTTCGAGCTTGAACAGGCGGGTCAGCGGCTGGCCCGCAGCTTCGTTGACGTCGATCCCGAGCTCGTCAGCGAGTTCGGCCGTGATCGAGATCAGGCGCAATTCCTCGTCGGCTGCCCATTCATGGCGCGATGACTGCGATTCGACTTCGCTCCCGCGTCCGAGCAGATTGGCTAGCCGCGGCGCGGCCGGCGGACGTACGGTCCACCCTTCGAGCACCAGCGCGACCTCGTCGCCGTCGGGTGTCGCGCGAACCCAGATTTCGATGTCGTGCTCAAGCGAGGCCGCAATCGCCGGCCGCGACACTGGAATGCCGAGTTTTCGCGCGAGCTCGGCGATCGCCGCAATCTGCGGCAATGCCAGCACATGGCCGACACTCGATCCCGCCTCGCGCTGCAGCGCTGCGAGTTCGGGGTCGGCGCTCATCAACCGGCCGGCCTTGTCGATCCGGCCCGTCACCAGCCTCGGTTCCGACGGAACGCTGGCCATCAGCGACCCTCCAGCCAGGTCGCGGCGGCGCGATAAGCGGGGTCCGCGCTGAGCCAGCTCCGCGCGCTCTCGACCTCGGCTTCGCCCATGCTGTCGAAGGTCGCAATCGCGCGGCCGGGATCGGTCACGCCGAGCAGGTCGCCGATGCCGGCCAGCAGGCCAGCGGCGAGTTCGCGGCGCACCCCGGCGATCCTGAGCAGGGTCATCACCCGCCGTTCGGACGCCGACAACAATTCGTCGGTCGCGACTTCGCCGCCGAGGCCGCAGCGCCGGGCGAGGGCCTGGGCGACGAAGGTCATTTCGCCTTCCATCGCGGCCGAGACGATCAGTTCATCGGTGAGCTGGCCTTCGTCCTCGAGCAAATCGACGAGGACCGCGCTCAATTCCTCGATGCCGTTCGCACGATCATAGCGATCCGCCAGTTGATCGATCGCGGCGGCCAGCAATTGGTCGCGATCGCCGGCCCCGCGCAATCCTTGCAAATCGCTGCGCAACGCCGCGGCGACGATCTGCGCGAGTTCGCCGGCTTCGTGCGGAGGCAAGTCGTCAAAGTGCAGCAGACACTGGCCGAATCGGTCGCGGCGGCGGCCACGGGCGAGGATCAGCGACATGGCCGCGGCGGAAATCGCGCCGCTGTCGTGGCTCACCAGCCCCTGCAGCACGCGCGCTTCGCGGCGTCCGCTGCGCGCCTTGGCGGCGGTTGCAATGCGTTCCTCATCCGCGCGGCGCAGCAGCATCCGCACCAGCACCTCGCGATTGAGCAGACGGGCCGCCGTCAGCTTTTCGATCAGCGCGAGATTGCCCTCGTCGTTCGCCGCGGCCACGCCGCTGGGCAGAGCGGCGCGGATTTCATCGGCGATGTCGCCCATCAAGCAATGGAGCATCGCCGTCATCAGCGCGCGCTCTTGTTCGGTCAGCCGCTCGGCCGGGTTGAGGAAGAAATCGGCGCGGACGGTGTGCAAGCGGTCGCGTCCCGCGCCGCGCGCAGGCGCAGGCGCCGCATCCCCGGGAGCGGCGCCGATCGGCCATTCTTCCGCCATCATCCTCCGCCCGTTATCCGAAGACAGTTAACTTCGGGTCAACTCTGGTGCGATGCGCCGGGCGTGCTGCAAATAGAAAAAGCTCGCCGCCGCATAGCCAAACAAGCCGATCAGATAGGTCGTCCAGGCCCCAAACGGAGCGAACGGGATCGCCAGCAGGATCGCATTGCGCCGCGACAGCAGCCACGGCTCGCCCGGCATGCCCGCTGATCCCTCAATCCGCGCAGCCTCGGCGAACGCGGCCGCGGCGATCGCGGCCATGATCGCACCCCAGCCGCCGTGGCGCGATTCCCACATGCCGAGCGTCAACAGCGCAAGCCCCGCGGCAGGCCACAGCAGCCGGCGGCTCAACATCCGCTTGGGCAGCGGCTTCAGGCGCAGCGTCGCAAGGCGACCGGCGACAATGTCGAGCGGAGTCGCCAAGACCAGGAGAATGAGGCCGGTGACGAGCCAGCCGCGGCTGAACGCCCCGGCGGCGCCAAACGTGAGGGTCAGCGCCGCCCATACCAGCCACAATGGCCGAACCCCGGTTTCCATCAGTTGCTCGGTGGCGAATTCCTCGACCGGCGCGAGCACGTAGCGGCTGGCCCAGTCGCGCCGCGGCTCGCGCGATCCGGCGAGCAAAGTTCGCTGAAAGTCGTCGAGTTGCTCTGCGCGCTCGACCAGCAAGGGCTCGGCCCCGTTTTCGCCGCCGACCGGCCAACGCCGCGCACCATCTTGCAGCGTCCGGCGGAGCAAGGTCGATTGCAGGTCCCAATCGCCGAGAATCGCGGCGGTCGAGCCCAACGTCTTCGCATCGACCAACGCGACTCCAGCCCAGCGGGCCCCGCTGTCGATCCGTTCGAACGCGGCATGGGACTCGTCGTCCGGGACCGTCGCGATTGCCGGCTCGGCCTCTTCGGACATGGTCGTGATCAGCCCGGCGGTGGGTGCGATCCCGTCGCCGAGCATGAGGATCGTCGCGCCCGCCTCGAACCGGCTCACCGCTTCGTGGACGTCGCTTACCGGGACCACGCCGATGCCGTCGAGGCGAAGCCGCTCGAACGCATCTTGCAGCGCCTGGGGCACGCGTTCGACGACCACGACGATCGGTGCCGCGCCGGTGGCCGCGACGCACCGCGCCTGATATTCGATCAGCGTTCGGCCGGCGAGCGGAAGCAATGCGCGCAAGCCGCCCGAATCGTCTTCCTGATACGCGCCGATCAGCGCGCCAAGCGCCATTCCGGCCACTCCCCCCAAATCATTGCCTCAACTCTCTCTAATCGCTTTCGTGAATCCGCAAAGGTGGTAAACTGGCCTTTGCCATGAACCCGAGCCCACAACGCGCGCCCTTGGGCACCGACCCGCTGTCGTCCGCAGCGGACATTCTTCCACCGCTGGAATTGGGCCGGGAGGACATCGTGATCGAACCCATGTTCGATCCCGACCAGTGGGCCGAAGATCAGGCCGAGGCGCGCGGCAGCGGCGGCCGCCAGGTGCTTGGCACGGCGCTCGTCCTCCTTGGCGCCTTGTGGCTGGCCTATACCGCTTGGTCGGCGGGCCGCGCGCTGGCCAACGAACCGCTGACCTCTCCCGCGTTCGCGCAATGGATCGCGCTCGCCGCCGGACCGCTGGCGCTGCTCGGTCTCGTCTGGCTGATGTTCGGCCGCACACGGCGCAAAGAAGCTGAGCGATTCACGCGATCAGTCATCGAGATGCGCTCCGAAACGCGCTCGCTCGAGGCGCTGCTCGAGGTCCTGTCGCGGCGCATCACCGACAGCCGGTCCGAGCTGACGATGATCTCCAACCATCTGATGCAATTGGGCGACGACGCCACCGGCAAGCTCGGCGGGATCACCCGCGAATTCGATTCGAGCAGCGAGAAACTGGTGCGCCACGGCGAAGCGCTCGATCGCGCCGCGGAGGCCGCGCGCAACGACATGGCGGTGCTGCTCGAGGATTTGCCCCGAGCCGAAGCGACCGCCCGCGCGCTCGCCGGTCAGATTCAAGCAATTGGCGCCGAGTCGACCTCAAAGGCCGCCGAATTTGGCACCCAGATCGGCGGTCTAGCCGACCGCACCCGTCAGGCCGACGAATTACTCGGCGAGGCCAGTGAGCGGCTCGCTCGGCGGCTGTCCGAGATCGAAGTGGCCGGCACCACCGCTGCTGGCTCCGTCGGCGAAGCGGAAAAGAGCTTCTCGGGCGTACTCGACGCCTTGCTCGAGCGGACTTCAGCCACGCTCCAGGACATCCGCTCGGGCATCGACGCCCAGGCCGCGGCGGTCTCGGCGCTGGTCGAGCAAGCTTCGGCCGGCTTTGGCAAGGCCGGGGCCGAATCCGCGGAAACCCTTGGCGCGCACATCAACCGCGCCAACGACTCGCTCGGGACCTTGTCGAGCCGCGTGGCGGAGCAGGAACGCGCATCGCAGCGGATGATCGCCGAAATCGATCGCGGCCTTGCGCTGATCGACGAGCGCTTCACCGAGCTCGCGTCCCACGGCGACGAGCGTGCCAATCATTTCCTCCAGTCGCTGACCCGTGCCCGAACCGAACTCGACACCCTGGCCGCCCAGGCCGGGGCCCAGGATGGCGCGATCGGCTCGCTCGCCGAGCGCACCGCGGCGCTGCGCGAAAGCATTGCCCGCCTCGCCGACGAGGTCCGCGACAGCGTCGGGGCGGCAATCGGCGAAGCCCAGGGCAGCGCCGACCGGCTCGCCGGAGTGGCAGCAACGGTGAAGCCCGAGCTTGGCTGGATGCGCGACGCCGCGGTCGAGGCGAGCGAGCGGATGTCGGCGACGGCCGCCCAGGTCGCCGAACAGCAGGACCGCTTCACCGCCTTGCTCGCCAGCGTCGACGACGGTGTCGGCACCGCCCAGTCGCAGCTTCAGTCACTGACCGCTGCGATCGCCGGCGCGCAAGCGGAAGCCACCAGCCTCAGCGCCGAAACCGGCCCGGCGCTGGTCGCCGCTCTAGTCCAGGTCAAGGAAGCCGCGGGCCACGCCGCCGAGCGGGCGCGCGAAGCGATCGAATCGGTCATTCCGGAAAGCGCCGGCAAACTCTCCAAGGCGACCCGCGCGGCGCTCGAACAAGTCATCCGCGATAGCGTCGAGGAGCGCCTGCGCGAGGTCGAGATCGTCGCCGCGCGCGCGGTCGAAGCGGCGCGGTCGGCGTCGGACCGCCTAACCCAGCAAATGCTGAGCCTCGGGCAAAGCGCACACGCGCTCGAACAGCATATCGAAACGACCAGCAACGCGCAGCGCGAGAAGGACAGCGAAGCCTTCGCCCGGCGCGTGTCGCTGCTGATCGATTCGATGCACTCGGCGGCGATCGACGTCGGCAAGATCCTGTCCGACGAAATCGACGACCGGGCGTGGGATTCGTACCTCAAGGGCAATCGCGGGGTGTTCACCCGCCGCGCGGTCAAACTGCTCGACGGCGGCCAGACCCGCGAGATCCGCGCGCATTACGAAGCGGAGCCCGAGTTCCAGCAGTCGGTCAATCGCTACGTTCACGATTTCGAGGCGATGCTCCGCCGTGTGCTCGCCGAGCGCGATGGCGGGATGATCGCGGTCACCCTGATGTCGTCGGACATGGGCAAGCTCTACGCCGCTCTGGCGCAAGCGCTGGAGCGCCGGCGCTAAAAGTAGTTGAACGCGTCCGTCGTGACCCAGCCGTACGACCAATTCGCATAGTAGATCGCGAACAGGACCAGCCCGAGCAGCGCCGCCTTCAGCAAATGGCGCTTGAGATCGAACTGGTGCGGGGCGCTATCGGCCTGGCCGGGCACCTTGGGCGTGCCGGCTTCCTCGTCGGTTTTCACTCCGAACGGCAGCAGCACGAAGGCGCTTGCGCAGAAAAACAGAAAATAGATCGCGACAATCGAACCGGGCTTCATCGCGTAGTCAGCCGGCGACCTGGAGCAGCATCACCTCGACCACCGGCTTCTTGCCGGTCCACAGTGTCGCGCAGCGCCGCACCGCAAGCCGCACCGCCTCGCGCATCTTGTCCTCGTCGACGCCGGGGGTGAAGGCCTTGCTCGCGGCGTCGGTGGCGTCGGCGATAAAATCGTCACGATCTTCCTCGACCGGCACTCCGAACGGACGCACCAGCGGCTTGCCCGCAAGCTTCCCGTCCGAACCGATCGGCACCGCGACGGTGATCAATCCGCTAAAGCTGATCTTGCGGCGCTCGTTGATGGTCGCGCCATCGGCCGCCAGGATGACATCGCCGTCGAGGATCAGCCGCCCGACCCGCTCCTCGCCGATCTTCTTCGGTTCGCCCGGCGCGAGACGGATCACGTCGCCATTCTTCTGGACGACCGCGTTCGGCACCCCGTGCGACAGCGCCAGCCGCGCATGTTCGGCGAGGTGCCGCGCCTCGCCGTGCACCGGCACCACGATCTGCGGCCGGACCCAGTCGTACATCTGGACGAGCTCGGGCCGGCCGGGGTGGCCCGAGACATGGACGTGGGCCTGCTTCTCGGTGACGATGCGCACCCCAAGATCGGACAATTGGTTCATGATCCGGCCAATCGCGATCTCGTTGCCGGGGATGATTCGTGACGAGAAGATCACCGTATCGTCGCGCTCCAGCTTGAGCTCGTGGTTGCCGAACGCGACCCGGCCGAGCGCGGCGCGCGGCTCGCCCTGCCCGCCGGTGGCGATGATCAGCACTTCGGAGCGTGGCAGCCGCATCGCTTCGTCGAAGCCGATCGGCGCCGGAAAATCCTTGAGATATCCGGTCGACTGGGCGACTCGGAGGATGCGCTCGAGTGAGCGGCCGGCGACGCACACCTTGCGATTTGCCTCGCGCGCGACCCGGCCGATGGTCTGCAGCCGGGCGGCGTTCGAGGCGAAGGTCGTCACCAATACCCGCCCCTTGGCGGCCGTGACCTGTTCGAGCAGGCCCGCGTGGACGCTTTCTTCCGACCCCGACGGCTTATCCTGGAAGACATTGGTCGAATCGCACACCAGAGCAAGCACGCCCTCGTCGCCGATCCGCGTCAGCACTTCGGTGCTCGGCGCTTCGCCAAGCACCGGCGTCTCGTCGATCTTCCAGTCGCCGGTGTGGAACACGCGTCCGAACGGGCTTTCGATGAGCAGGCCGTTGCCCTCGGGGATCGAGTGCGACAGCGCGACGAAACTGACCTTGAACGGGCCCAAATCGATGCTTCCGCCGCGCTCGATGATGTTGAGCTTGACCCGCCCGGTCAGCCCTTCCTCCTCGAGCTTGCCCGCGATCAGCCCGGCGGTGAACGGGGTCGCAAACAAGGGCGCTTTCAGCTCCTCCGAGAGATAGGGCAGTGCGCCGATATGATCCTCATGGCCGTGGGTCAGGATGATACCGATCAGCCGCTCCTCCTGCGCCTCGATGAACTCGAGGTCGGGCAGGATCAGGTCGATGCCCGGATAATCGGAATCGGCGAAGGTCAGGCCAAGATCGGCCATGATCCACTGGCCGCGGCAGCCGTAGAGATTGACGTTCATGCCGATCTCGCCCGAACCGCCGAGCGCGCAGAACAGGAGCTCCTCGCCGGGGATCATCGGCCTTGGCCGATCGCGATGTCGTTCAGCAGGCTTAAGCCCTGGATGGTAAGATCGGGCTCAATCGCGTCGAACACGTCGGTGCGCTTATCGAACAAGGCGGCGAGGCCGCCGGTCGCGATGACCTTCATCGGTCTGCCGACCTCGCTCTTGAGGCGAGCGATCAGCCCTTCGATCAGGGCGACATAGCCCCAGTAAATGCCGATGATCATCTGGCTCTCGGTGGTCCGGCCGATGGCGCTCGAGTCCGCAGGCGTCTCGATCGCGATCCGTGGCAGCATCGCCGCCGCATTGACCAAAGCATCGATCGACAGATTGATGCCGGGCGCGATGATCCCGCCTTTATAGGCGCCCGCTGAATCGACCACGTCGAAGGTCGTCGCCGTCCCGAAGTCGACGACGATGAGGTCGCCCGAATGCTTGGCGTGGGCGGCGATGACGTTGAGCGCGCGGTCGGCGCCGACACTCTGCGGCTCGTCGACGTCGAGCGCCATCGGCCACGCGGCTTTGCCCTGGCCGGCAATAATCGGTTCGACATGGAAATATTTCGACGCCAGCACTTCGAGGTTGTGCAGCGCGCGCGGCACGACGGTGCCGATGATCACGCCCGAAACGTCGGACTTGGCATAGCCCTCAAGCTCGAGCAGCTGGTGCAGCCACACCGCATATTCGTCGGCCGTCCGCCGCGGGTCGGTCGCGATCCGCCAGCGCGTCTTGATCTCGCCCTGATCGACGAGCGCGAAGACGAGATTGGTGTTCCCGGCGTCGATGGTGAGCAGCATGGCGCTGGCCTTAGGCGAACAACAGCAGATGGTGAAGCGAGAGTCAGGCTGGAACAACGACCTGTGGCATCGGCACAGCTGCAACGGGCTCCTGCTTCGCGAGATAGGCGTGGATCGCGGCGACGACCTGCGCGCCGTCGCCAACCGCGGCAGCCACGCGCTTGACCGAGCACGATCGGACGTCGCCGACCGCGAATATGCCGCGGCGGCTGGTCTCGAGCGGAAACCGGTCCTCGCCGACCTCGTCGCCAGTCAACACGAAGCCGCGATCATCGAGCCGAATCCCGGAGTTTCGCATCCAGTCGGTGTTGGGCTCGGCGCCGATGAATGAGAACAGGTAACGCGCGCGACGTTCCGTCACCTTGCCGCTGGCGAGATTGCGGCAGCGGATTGCCTCGAGTTCACCGTCCGATCCCTCGAGCCCGGAGACCTCGCAGCCGATGACGACTTCGACGTTGGGACAGGCCTCGATCCGCTCGACCAGATATTGCGACATCGTTTCGCGCAGCGGGCGCCGGGCAATGAGCGTCACCTGACGCGCGTGTCCGGTGAGGAAGACCGTCGCCTGGCCCGCGGAATTGCCGCCGCCGACCAGCGCCACCTCATGATCGGCGCACAGGTCGGCCTCGAGCGGCGACGCCCAATAGTGAACCGACTTGCCCTCATATTCCTCGAGCCGCTCGACATCGAGGCGGCGGTATCGGGCGCCGGTGGCGATGACGACGCTGCGCGCCTGGATCCGCTCGCCGGTGCCGAGTTCCAGATGGCACGGGTCATTACCGCATTGCAGCTTCACGGCTTCGTCCGGGATCGCGACTTCGACGCCGAACTTCTGCGCCTGGCTGAACGCCCGGCCCATCAGCGCCATGCCGGAAATGCCGGTGGGGAAGCCGAGGTAATTCTCGATCCGCGCCGACGCGCCAGCCTGCCCGCCGAACGACCGGCAGTCGATCGCCAACACCTTCAGCCCTTCCGACCCGGCATAAACCGAAGTCGCCAGTCCCGCCGGCCCGGCACCGACCACGACGAGGTCGTAGAGACGGTCGGGATCGATCGGTCCGACCAGCCCGACGCAACGCGCGAGCTGCAATTCGGTCGGATTGCGCAGCAGCTGGCCACCCGGGCAAAGCACGATCGGCAGCTCTTCGGGTGTAACCTGGAAGCGCTCGACCAGAGTCTGCGCACAGCCATCGCTCTCAGGATCGAGCGTGCGGTACGGATGGCCGTTTCGGCGGAGGAAATTGACCAGCCGGCGAACGTCGGAATTGGTCTCGTGACCGACGATGATCGGCCCCGCGCCAGCCTCGATCAGCCCGACCCGGCGAAGGATCAGTGCCCGCATGATCCGCTCGCCGAGATTGGCCTCGGCGATGAGCAAGGCGCGCACCCGGTCCGGCGGGATGGCGATCGCTTCGACGTCGGTCTGGGCGACGGCATTGACCAGGAACGGCCGTCCCGACAGCTGCGCCAGCTCGCCGAGAAAATTGCCGCGCTCGTGGGTGACGACGTGCGTTTCCGCGCCCCCGTCGGGTCGGCTGACGTCGACCTTGCCGGAGAGGATCAGCGTCATCCCCGGCCCAACCTCGCCGACGCGCACCAGCGCCTCGCCCGCGCGGTAGCTGCGCGGCGTGCCGAACTTCACGAGGCGCGCGAGCTCTGCATCCGTGAGCTGCAGGAACATCTGCGCTCCGCGGGTTTCGTAGGTCATCTGCGGGGCATCAGCCACGGGTCATTTCTCCGGCACCGGTTCGGCAAGGAAGCCGGTTATAGCAGCCATCGTCGCCTCGGGCTGTTCTTCCATCAACCAGTGGCCGGAATTGGCGATGCTGAGTGCGCGAACATGGTCCGCCGCAAAGCCGATCTCATTGGCAAAGCCCTGCCCGAACGATTTCCCGCCCCCGATCGCGAGTACCGGGATGGTCAATTTGCCCGCGGCCAGGAACGTCTGGTTATCGACCGCGTCCTGGCGGAAAGCTGCGAACTGGGAAAATGCGTCGTGCATGGCATGCGGCCGCGCGTAGAGCGCGGCATAGTGGGCGCGAGTCGCCTCGTCGATGTGCTTGGGATCGGCCGAAAGCTCGTTGTAGAAACGATCAAGATAGAGCCGCTCGCGGCCGGCGATGAGGCGCTCCTCGTCCGGGCCGTAGAAATCGAAATGCCACGTCCGGTGATCCCGCGTCACGTCGTCCCAGTGACCGATGCCGGGCAACGGCGCATCCATCACCACCCACCGCGTCACGCGATCGCGGTATTGCGCGGCAAAGGCATAACCGACCATGTTGCCGATATCGTGCGTGACGAGGTCGACGGGCCCCTCGACTCCGACGCTATGGAGCACCGCGGCCACGTCCTGCGCCTCGGTTTTCTTGTCGTAGCCTGTCTCGGGATGCGACGAGAGGCCCATTCCCCGCAAGTCCGGCACCACCACGGTGTGATCCTTGACCAGCAGCGCGGCGAGCGGCGCCCACATATCGCCAGTATCGCCAAAGCCGTGGAGCAGGACCACCCCCGGTCCCTTGCCGCCGACCCGCACATGGATGCGCGCGCCGGGCGTCGCGACTTCCTGAGTGCGAAAACCTGCGGGAAAAGGCTGGACGCCGGCCGCGAGCGCAGGGGCCGCGGCCGCAAGCGCGGCGGCGAAGGTCAAACCAAAACGCGACCGCAATCCCATCTTTTTGGCCTTCTTCAGTTCAGCCGACCTCGTTCGCATACTCGTAGAGCCGGTGGTCTTCATAGAGGCCGGCCCTCAGAAACGGACTATCGGCAACGAAGCGCTCCGCGTCCTCGCGGCTGTCGTGTTCGAAAATCATCAACATTCCGGCGCGATGGCCCGCCGCGTCATGCAGGGGCCCGAACGAACGAATCTTGATCAGCGGTTGGGCGACGAAATCGTTGATCCGCTCCTGCACCGCTTGCGGGATCGGGTCGGCGTCCGGCTTGAGGAAGCCCATCCAGGCGTAGAGCATCGGCAAATCCTATTCTCGAGCGGAGCGTCACGTCGCGGCCATTGCGGCCCGGCTGGCTGAGTTTCGCAGTTCCTGCGGCACGGCGCCGGAGAGCCAGGCGGCGATGTTGAGGACGTAGCGGTGGGTATCAGCCATCGCCTCGGGGACTCGCTTCAGGCCGTCGCCCGGCGGCTCGGTGACGAAGCTCGGGCAGCCCGACGACGGGTCCCAATTATAGTCCGCAAAATGGTGGAAGGTGCTTTCGGCGATCCCCGGACCGCCGTGTTCACCCGGCTCGAACGCCACCGCGATGTTGAAGGTCTGGCCGGTGGCCTGGCTCTTGCCGCGCAGGATCACCCGGGCGTCTTCGCCTTCGGGAGCTCCGACGCCGCCTTCGTGGGGGTGCGACGGCAGATACCGAATGGAACCGGTCGGTGATGCGGGATGGGCGAGCACAGGGTGCGCCGGACTCACGACTTCGATGTCCTGAAAGTCCCCGTTCGCTCCGGAGTGAAAGTTCGGCCAGTCGATGTACGTCGTATAGGGATCGTCGCGGCGGCGCTTTTCGGGGTCGGGATCCTGGTGGCGCGAATGGAAATAATGCGCCTGGCCGACGCCACCGAGCGTGCACAGCGACGAGCCCAGATCCATGTGATCGCGCGTGACCAGCAGACCGCGGCCGCGCCGCCGAAAGCGGGAGATGGCTTCGCAATCCTTGCTGGTCAGCCCATCACCGACATCCACCGCGAAGAGCCAGAGCGCGTCGAAATCGCTTTGGTCGAGCGTCGAGAGCACGGAATCGGGCTGCCCCGTCGCGTCGCGGTCGCGCATGGTGACATCATAGAGAGGCTGACCCTGCTCGTCGCGCTGCTCGCGAAGCAGCGCCCCAAGCCGGCTGAAACGCGCGATCGACCAGTCGTCGTCGGCGGTCGGGATCGTCGTCTGCAACAGAATTTTCCTGGGCTGCACGGGCACTTGCCTCCTTCGCGGCTTCAGTTGCGGGTCAGCCCATAGATATGGGGCGATCCCTATTCTTTAAATGGCGCGTTCACGACCCAATCGACCGCGGACGGTGCCTGGTAGCCCGGGACGAATCGTTCCCCGAAATCTCGCACGAAATTGTCGTAGGTCGTTTCGGGGCACGCTTTGGCGATGTGCGTAAAGCAGCGGACGAAGCGGTCCTTCAGTCCCAATCGCGGGAATTCGGCGAGGATCGCTTCGATTTCGTTCGCGGGCAGCTCATCATACTGGACGCCGACCGCGTCGAGCGCGATCCCGGCCGTAGCCAGCGCGACCTCGGGTTGCTTGTAGAAGGCGATCGAGGGCGTCGAATTCAGCGCGACGATGTCCCAGATCAGTCGGGCGCGCCGCTCGTCGACGCCGGCCTCCGTCGCGAAGGACATCACCAGATCGGCCGCTTCGACCTCGAACCGGCGCGGCCCGGCAAACGACTCGTTGAGCGTGATATCGTGGAGCAAAGTCCCGACCGCGACGACCTCCGCGTCATGAGCGACGCCGCGTTTCTGACCGAAACGCACCGCGAATAGCCAAGAGCGCATGACGTGGTTGAACAGATAGGGCTCGCACTTCTGACGGGCATATTCGATCGCCCGATCGACCAGCGGAGATTCGGGGACCGTGACGCCCGCAAAGGAGTCGGTGAGGATATCGCTCATGTCATTTTCTCCCTCAATGCGCGGGCTCGGCCACGGGTGCCGCATTCGTCATCTTCGGAGGCAGTGGGACGTGGGTCAGCCACCAGTCGAATTTCATCGAACCGATGCGCCCGTTTGGACCGGGCATCAGCGTTCGATCTGTCACATGAACGCCGAAATAAGGCGCGTCCGGGTCGGCGACCACGGTGCGCGGATCATGATCGAATTCGAGCACCTTGCGGATCGCGGCATCGATCGTGATCGCCTCCGGCCCGGCGATTTCGATCGTGGCGTTCAGCGGCCCGGCGAGCGCCACGTCGGCCAGCGCGCTCGCCACGTCGTCCGCCGCCATCGGCTGAAAATGGACGGGTGGAAGACGGACTGTGTCGCCGTCGGTCGATGTCTGGGCGATCGAGCGCATGAATTCGAAGAATTGGGTGGCGTGAACCAGGGTGTAGGGGATGGGCGAGCTCTGGATGAGCTGCTCCTGGGCAAGCTTGGCGCGAAAATAACCGCTGTCCTGCAGCCGGTCCGTGCCGACCACCGACAACGCGACGTGATGCTGAACGCCGGCATTGGCTTCCGCCGTCGCCAAATTGCGCCCCGAGGTTTGAAAGAAGTCCATCGCGGCTTGCTCGTCGAGCGTCGGCGAGTTGGACACGTCGACGACGACTTGCGCGCCAGACAGCGCCTCGGCCAACCCTTCTCCGGTCAGCGTATTCACCCCGGTGTTGGGTGCCGCGGCGACGGCGTCATGCCCCCGCCCCTTGAGTTGTTCGACAAGTTTGGAACCGATCAGGCCGGTTCCGCCGATCACCACGACCTTCATGACATTTCCTCTAAGACTGAGCGTGAAACACCGGGCCGCATCGCACGCGGCCCGGCGTGCAATTGCTATTCAGCCGTGACCGGCTCGGCCGCCCGGAATGGCGCAGCCTCGGCGTCGCCGCCCAAATCCTCGCCGCGGATGAAGGCGAGCAGGTCGGCGTTGATCAACTCCGGATGCGTCGCATGGCAGCCGTGCGGCAGATCCTTGTAGGTCTTGAGCGTGCCATTCTTCAGCAGCTTGGCCGAGAGCGGTCCCGAATCCGCATAAGGCACGATCTGATCGTCCTCGCTGTGGATCACGAGCACCGGTACATCGATCGCCTTCAAATCCTCGGTGAAATCGGTCTCCGAGAACGCCTTGATGCACTCGTAGCCGGCCTTGACGCTGCCCATCATGCCCTGCCGCCACCAGTTGCGGATCAGGCCCTCCGACACTTTCGCGTCGGGCCGGTTGAAGCCGTAAAACGGGCCCGTCGGAATATCGAGATAGAACTGGGCACGATTGGCCGCGAGCGTTGTACGGAAGCCGTCGAACACCTCGATCGGCGTCCCACCCGGATTCGAATCATTCTTGACCATCACCGGCGGCACGGCGTCGAGCAGCACGGCCTTGGCGACGCGGCCCTTGCCATGTTGCGCGACATAGCGCGCGACTTCGCCGCCGCCCGTCGAATGGCCGACGTGGACCGCGTTGGTCAGGCCAAGCTCGGTCACCAATGCGTCGACGTCCGCGGCAAAAGTATCCATGTCGTTGCCGCCATCGGTCTGAGTCGAGCGGCCATGCCCGCGCCTGTCGTGCGCGATGACGCGAAACCCCTTGTCGAGGAAAAACATCATCTGGTTATCCCAGTCGTCGGAACTGAGCGGCCAGCCGTGATGGAAGACGATCGGTTGCGCGGTCTTCGGCCCCCAATCCTTGTAGAAGATATGGGTGCCGTCTGAGGTCTTGATATGGGTCATCGGGGACATGCCCTTCGCCAGAAGACCGGCCGGCAGGACCGGTGCTGGTCTCGTGACTGGGCCAACGAGGCGGGCAATGACTGGCCCCTCGCATACGCGGTTGGACTCGGCTCGCGAGGCGAGTGCGCCGTAACAGAAATCTCGTGACAGCTAAACGGCCATGCGGTGTCGTTCAACTCAAGAATACGTCGGCTGCTCGGATCACCTGAATCGAACCGTCGTCCAGCATCATCCGCAAGGCTCCATCCGCGTCGAGCCCAGCGAAGCTGCCGCCAATCACTTCGTCCTTGCTGACATGGACGGTCAGCCGAGTCCCCGGCGGATGCGCGCGTTCCTGCCAGGCACGCGCGAGCGCCGCACTCTCGCTCGTCCGCCACAACTCGAGCAGCCGCGCGAAGCTCGCGGCGAGCAAGGGCGCGAAGGCTTGCGGGGTCACCTTGCCGCCAAAGTTCGCTGCCTCGCGGTCGGGCAGCACGGGGGCACTGGCGAGATTGACCCCGAACCCGATGGCGACGCGGTCGCCGCTGCGTTCGAGCAAAATCCCCGCGACCTTCCTGCCGAGCAGCATCAGATCGTTGGGCCACTTGAGCATCAGCGCCTGCGCCGGAATCGCGACATCGATCGCCTCGGCCAGCGCCAGCCCCGCGGCGAGCGAAAGCGTCGCCGCGGGCGGGTCGCCTGGCCGGAGCGTAGCGATCGTGCTTCCAGCGAAATTGCCCTCCGTCGAGACCCACGTCCGCCCCTGACGGCCCTTTCCCGCCGACTGCTCGAGCGCGACCAGCCAGTCGCCCTCAACGGCATTGGCGTCGCCAAGCATATCGGTATTGGTCGATCCGGTCCGCTCGACGATCCGGATCCGGGTCAGAAGATCGACCCTGCCGCTTTGTCGGTGAGCGCTTGCAGCGGGCCGATCAGCAGATAGCCGAAGGGCGAGACGATCAGCGCGGCAATCAGGATCAACAGGCCCTGCACCGGTTCGCGCACCCGGCCATAGGCCGCCGCCGGCTCGTCGAAATACATCACCTTGACGATCCTGAGGTAATAATAAGCGCCGACCACGGTGCCGAGGATCGCGGCGACCGCGAGCAGGACGTAGCCGCTGGCGACCGCGGCGTTGAACACCAGCAGCTTGGGCCAGAAGCCGAACAAGGGCGGAATGCCGGCGAGGCTGAACATGAACATGGCGAATGCCGCGGCGAAGGCTGGCCGCGTCTGCGACAGGCCCGACAAGCTCGCGATCTCCTCGATCGGTCGCCCCTCGGCGTCGCGCATCCACAACACGCACAGGAACGCGCCCAGCGTCATCACGACATAGACGGCCATATAGAACAACACCGACGACGCGCCTTGCGGACCCGCTGCGGCAAGTCCGACCAGAGCGAAACCGACATTGTTGATCGACGAATAAGCCAGCAGCCGCTTGATGTTGGTCTGGCCCCAGGCGGCGATCGCGCCGAGGAAGATCGAGGCGAGCGCGGCGACGATCACGATCTGCCGCCAGGCGTCGGTCGCCGGCGCCAAGGCGTCGAGACAGACGCGGGTCGACAGCAACACCGCGGCGACCTTGGGCGCCGAGGCGAAGAATGCGGTGACCGGGGTCGGCGCGCCCTCGTAGACGTCGGGCGTCCACATGTGGAACGGCACGGCGCTAATCTTGAATGCCAGCCCGGCGAGCAGGAAGACTAGCCCGAACAGTAGACCGAGCGATGGCACGCCACGGCCGAAGGCGGCGGCAATCCCGGTGAAGCTCGTCGTGCCGGTGAAGCCGTAGAGCAGCGAAATTCCGTAGAGCAGGATGCCGCTGGCGAGCGCGCCGAGGACGAAATACTTCAAGCCCGCCTCGGCCGAGCGTTCGTCGGTCCGGCGGTAAGCGGCGAGCACATAGCTCGCGAGGCTGGTCAGTTCGAGACCGACGTAGAGCGAAATCAGGCTGGTGGCCGAAACCATCACGCTCATACCGACCGCGCTGAGCACGATCAGCACCGCATATTCGGATGCGTGCTCGGAGCCACGTTCGAACCAGCCGTGGGCGGCGATGATCGCGACTGCGGCAGCGGGGAAGATGATCGCCTTGCCGAAGCTCGCGAACAGGTCCGCGCTGATCAAACCGTCGTAGATCGGCCCGGCGTGCGATGGTGCGCCAATCAGCGCAACCGTCGCGGCGATCAGCAGCGCAACCGCGAGCCAACTGGTGAGGCCCGATCCGCGGCGGCCGGCGAACGCCGCGACCATCATCAGGATCGTCCCGCCGATCGACAGGATGAGCTCGGGCAGAAGGGCTGCGAAGCGGATCATCGGTGCGCCTCCGCCACGGGCTTGGGCGCGCCCAGCTTGAGCTCGGCGTCATAATGCGGAGTCACGCGCTCCACCCGGACGAGCATCCGCCCGACGTCGGCCCGGATCGGTCGCAGGAAGCTCTCAGGATAGATGCCCATCCAGAACACCGCCGCCGCGATCGGCGCCAGCAGCCACCATTCGCGCGCGGATAAGTCCGGCATCGCCGCCGCATCGGCGTGGCGCTGCGTGCCGAAACAGATCCGCCAGTACAACCACAGCATGTAGGCCGCGCCGAGGATGATCCCTGTGGTGGCAACGATCGCCGCCCAGGTCGACGCGTGATAGGTCCCGACCGAGACCAGGAATTCACCGACGAATCCGCTAGTCCCGGGCAGTCCGACGCTGGCCATGGTGAAAACCATGAACAGCAAGGCGTAGCCGGGCATGTTGTCGGCGAGCCCGCCGTAGCGGTCGATCTCGCGCGTGTGCAGCCGGTCGTAAACCACGCCGACGATGAGGAAGAGCGCGCCCGACACCAGGCCGTGTGAGAGCATGACGATGATCGCGCCCTCGATCCCCTGGCGGTTCATCGCGAACAGCCCGAAGGTGACGAAGCCCATGTGCGCAACCGAGGAATAAGCGATCAGCTTCTTCATATCGCGCTGCACCAGGGCGACCAGCGAGGTGTAGACCACCGCGATCCCGGACAGGGTGAACATCAGCGGCACGAACATCGCCGATCCATCGGGGAACATCGGCAGCGAGAAGCGGACGAAGCCATAACCGCCGAGCTTCAGCAGCACGCCGGCAAGGATCACCGAGCCGGCAGTCGGCGCCTGGACGTGCGCATCGGGCAACCAGGTGTGAACCGGCCACATCGGCAGCTTGACCGCGAAGCTCGCGAGGAAGGCGAGGAACAGCCATTTCTGCGCCTCGACCGGGAAATTATAGGCCATCAGATCGGGGATGGACGACGTGTGCGCCGTGCCGACCATGTAGAGAATAGCGATCAACATCAGCACCGAGCCGAGCAAGGTGTAGAGGAAGAACTTGTAGCTCGCCTTGATCCGTTCGGCGCCGCCCCAGATGCCGATGATCAAATACATCGGGATCAGGCCGCCCTCGAAGAAGATGTAGAACAGGAACAAGTCCTGCGCGGCGAACACGCCGAGCATCAGCGATTCCATGAGCAGGAACGCCGCCATATATTCGGGCACGCGCTTTTCGATCGCCCGCCAGCTTGCGCCGATGCAGATCGGCATCAGGAACACCGACAGCATGATCAGCACGATGGCGATGCCGTCGGCCCCGAGCGCCCAATTGATCCCGCCGCCCAACGGCAGCTTTTCAACGTATTGCCACTGCGCGCCGTCGGGGTCGTAATTGACCCACAAATAGATGCCGAGCGCGAGGTCGGCGAGCGTCGCAATCAGCGCGATCCACCGCGCCGCGTTCGCCTTCACGAAGAGGCACAGCAGCGCGGCGACCAGCGGCAGCGCGATCAGGATTGAGAGCAGCGGGAGCGGCGTCACTTGGCCCACCAGATCGCCCAACTCGCGGCGCCGATCAGACCGAGGAGCATCACCAAAGCATAGCTATAGAGGTAACCCGACTGCAGCCGCGCCGTGACCTTGTTGCCCATGCCGACGGCATAGGCCGCGCCGTGCGGGCCGAAGCGGTCGATCGTGCCCTCGTCCCCGCCCTTCCAGAACAGCTGCCCGAGCCACAGGGCCGGCCTCACGAACAGCACGTCATAGAGCTCGTCGAAATACCATTTGTTGAGCACGAAGCGGTGCACCGCCGGGAACATCCGGACGAAGGCACCGGCGGCTTCCGGATTACGGATGTAATTGTTCCACGCGATCCACAGGCCGATCAGCATGACGATTGTCGGGGTCAGCTTGACCCACAGCGGCGCTGTGTGCGCGGCGTGCGCAAGATGTTCGCTGAAGGCGACCGCTCCGCGCCAGAACTGCGGGCCTCGCTCGGCGTCGACGAAAATGCCGTGCCAGATTTGTCCAGCGACCAATGCGCCGAGCGCGAGCAGGCCGATCGGGACGAGGATCGTCCACGGCCCTTCGTGCGGGTGATATCCGCCTGATCCCGCCGCCGGCATGCCCGTGTCGTGCGCGCTGTCGCCATGCTCCTCGTCCGGCGCATCATGGTGGCCGTGAAGCGCGTGCTGGATATGCTCGGACGCGGCCCAGCGCGGCTTGCCGTAGAAGGTCAGGAAGATCAGCCGCCACGAATAGAAACTGGTCAGCAACGCCGCGAATGCGCCGAGCCAGAAGGCAATTGTTCCGGGTACTGAACCGCTCGCCCAGCTATGCTCGAGGATCGCATCCTTGGACCAGAAGCCGGCGAACCCGATCGGGCCAAGTCCAACGCCGGTTATCGCGAACGTGCCGATGACCATCACCCAGAAGGTGATCGGGATCTCTTTTCGCAGCGCGCCATAGCAACGCATGTCCTGCTCGTGGTGCATCGCATGGATGACCGAGCCCGCGCCGAGGAACAGCAAGGCCTTGAAGAAGGCGTGAGTGAACAGATGGAACATCGCCGCGCCGTACGCGCCAACGCCGGCGGCGAAGAACATGTAGCCGAGCTGCGAGCAGGTCGAATAAGCGATCACGCGCTTGATGTCGTTCTGGGCGCAACCGACCGTCGCGGCGAAGATGCAGGTCGCGGCCCCGACGTACGTGACGACGTGCATCGCGGTGACGCTGGTCTCGAACATCGGCGACAAGCGGCAGACCATGAACACGCCGGCGGTGACCATGGTGGCGGCGTGGATCAGCGCGCTGACCGGGGTCGGGCCCTCCATCGCGTCGGGCAGCCAGGTGTGAAGGCCGAGCTGGGCCGATTTGCCCATCGCCCCGACGAACAGCAGCAGGCACAGCAAGGTCATGGTATCGACGGTCATTCCGGCGAAGCCGACGGTCGATCCGGCCATGTGGGCCGCGGCGGCTAAAATGGCCGGAATCGACACCGTGCCGAACACCAGGAAGGTGCCGAAAATGCCGAGGCTGAAGCCGAAATCGCCAATGCGGTTGACGACGAACGCCTTCAGCGCCGCCGCATTGGCCGACGGCTTGTGGTACCAGAAACCGATCAGCAGATAGGACGCCAGACCGACACCTTCCCAGCCGAAGAACATCTGGACCAGGCTGTCGGCGGTCACCAGCATCAGCATCGCGAAGCTGAACAGTGACAGATAAGCGAAGAACCGCGGCTGGCCCGGGTCCTCCTCCATATAGCCCCAGCTGTAGAGGTGAACGAGGCTCGAGACGGTGGTGACAACGACCAGCATGACCGCGGTCAGGCTGTCGAGCCTGAGCGCCCAGTCGACCGTCAGATCGCCCGAGCGGATCCACTCGAGCACTGGCACGACCGTTGGTTGTGCGGACCCGGCGATGTACTGGAAGAAGATCGGCCAGCTCAGCGCCGCCCCGACGAACAAGGCGCCGGTGGTCACGACCTTGGCCGCGGTCTTGCCGATCCACGGCCCGCCGAGCCCGGCGACCAGCGCTGCCAGCAGCGGCAGGAAGACGATCAGTTCGAGCGCCATCAGCCGCGCATCCGGTTGACGTCGTCGACTGCGATCGAACCGCGGCGGCGGAAGAAAATGACCAGAATCGCAAGCCCGATCGCGGCCTCGGCGGCAGCGACGGTCAGCACGAACATCGCCAGCACCTGCCCGGTCAAATCGCCGAGATAGGCAGAGAAAGCGACGAGATTGATGTTCACAGCGAGCAGGATCAACTCGATCGCCATCAGCATCAGGATGACGTTGCGGCGGTTCAAGAAAATTCCGAGCACGCCGATCGTGAACAGGATCGCCGCGACGATGAGGTAATGCGTAAGCCCGATCACAGCTTCATCCCCTCGCCCACGCCGGGCTGGGTCATCCGGGTCGCGTCCTCCGGACGGCGTCGGATCTGGCGCGCGATGTTGGGCGTGCGCGGGTCGGAACGGCGGCGGTGGGTGAGCACGATTGCCCCGATCATCGCCACCAGCAGGATCAGCCCGGCGAGCTCAAACGGCAGCAGATAGCGGCTGTAGAGTAGCTGCCCGAGCGCCACGATGTTGGGCTGGGTAGCCGCGCCGATCTTCCCGCTACTGAAGGCAGGACCGCCCTTCGAGCTCGCGAACGCGACGACGATCTCGATGGCCAGCACCGCGGCAAGAATGATCCCGAACGGCAAGTTCTTCGTGAAGCCGCTCCGCAGCGACGCAAAGTCGACATCGAGCATCATCACCACGAACAGGAACAGCACCGCGACCGCACCGACGTAAACGATCACCACCAGCATCGCGATGAACTCGGCGCCGAGCAGCAGCATCAACCCAGCCGCGTTGAAGAACGCGAGGATCAGCCACAGCACGCTGTGCACCAAACCCGATCCTCCCCGGAACGGGGAGGGGAACCATGCGGTGAAGCGGAATGGTGGTGGGGGCCCACGGTCGAAGCGGCGGAGAGGTGGGCCCCCTCCACCATCCTGCGGATGGTCCCCCTCCCCGTTCCGAGGAGGATTTTTTCGATCCCCTGTTCCAGCATGCCGCGCCGCCTACCGATACGGTGCATCGGCGGCAAGGTTGGCGGCGATGGCCTGCTCCCACTTGTCGCCGTTGGCGAGCAGCTTCGCCTTGTCGTAGAGCAATTCCTCCCGGGTTTCGGTCGCGAATTCGAGGTTCGGTCCCTCGACGATCGCATCCACCGGACACGCCTCCTGGCACAGCCCGCAATAAATGCATTTGACCATGTCGATGTCGTAGCGGGTAGTGCGGCGGCTGCCGTCCTCGCGCGGCTCGGATTCGATGGTGATCGCCAGCGCCGGGCAGATCGCCTCGCACAATTTGCAAGCGATGCAGCGCTCTTCGCCATTGGGGTAGCGGCGCAGCGCATGCTCGCCGCGGAAGCGGGGCGAGGTCGGGTTCTTCTCATAAGGGTAGTTGATCGTCGCCTTGGGCTTGAAGAAATAGCGCAGCGTCAGCGCGTGCGCCCGCACGAACTCCCACAAGGTGAAGGATTTAATCCAGTGCTTCATGCGGCCGCTTCCTTGTTGAGGTAGCAGTTGCCTTCAAACCCGCGCCTCTCCGAGAGATTGGAAATCTCCACGGTCGCAACTACGCCGGTGGAACCCCAAGAATTGCTCCACTGAATGTCAGCGCGATAAGGCCTGCCGCGTCGGTCTTGCCACGCAATTCGGTTGAAGCCGTCGCGCTTCTGTTGAAGCTGCTTTGCCGGACCTACGTAATCCAAAAAGCGGACACGCCAACTCGGATTTTGCCTCAACCGGAGCACCGCCTCCCGTCTCGCAGGCTTTTCAGTCAGCGGACAATAAAGGACGTCGCCCGAAGGCTTGGCCACGGCTACGGCAGCGATGAGAGACAGGAGCGCGATCATGCGTACCTCGTCAGCATCAACCAGCCCGAGACCAGCACGACAAAGGCAATGCTGAGCGGCAGGAAGATCTTCCACCCGAGCCGCATCAGCTGGTCGTAGCGGTAGCGCGGCACGGTCGCCTTCACCCAGCTGAAGACGAAGAAGAAGAAGCACATCTTGCCGATCAGCCACATCCAGCCCGGGATCCAGTAGAGCGGCGCCCAGTCGACCGGGGGCAGCCACCCGCCCCAGAACAGGAGCGCGTTGAGCGCGCACATCAGGATCACGTTGGCATATTCGCCGAGCCAGAAGAGCGCGAAGCTCATCGAGGAATATTCGGTCTGGTGGCCGGCGACGAGCTCGCTCTCCGCCTCGACCAGGTCGAACGGCGTGCGGAATGTCTCGGCCATCGAGCTGATCAGGAACACGACCGCCATCGGGAACAGCAGAGGATTGAACCCGAAGCCGTTGAACAGGCCCAGAATATTGCCCTTCTGGGCGAGCACGATCGCGGTCAGGTTGAAGCTGTTGGCGTAAAGCACGACTGTGATCAGCACGAAGCCGATCGACACCTCGTAGCTGACCATTTGCGCCGCCGCGCGCAGCGCCGAGAAGAACGGATATTTGGAGTTGGACGCCCAGCCGGCGACAATCACGCCGTAAACCCCGAGAGAACTCGCCGCGAGGACGTAAAGCAGCCCGACATTGACGTCGGCGAGCACGACGCCGGCCTGGAACGGGATCACCGCCCACACGATCAACGCGACGGTGAACGTCACGATCGGCGCGATCAGAAACAGGCCCTTGTTGGCGCTGGTCGGGATGATCGTTTCCTTGAGGAACACCTTCAACCCGTCGGCGAAGCTTTGCAGCAGGCCCCACGGCCCGACCACATTGGGTCCGCGGCGGAGCGCGATTGCCGCCCAGATCTTGCGGTCGGCATAAATGATCATCGCCACCGCGAGCATCAGCGGCAGCGCGATGACAAGGATCCCGATGACCATTGAGACAAACCACGCCCACTCATAGGTGGCGCCCCAATGCTGGAAGAGCGCGGTCATTTGAGATCCTCCCCGGTACGGGGAGGGGGACCATGGGGCGAAGCGGAATGGTGGTGGGGGCCCACAATGGAAGCGGCGGAGAGGTGGGGCCCCTCCACCATGCTCCGCATGGTCCCCCTCCCCGTACCGGGGAGGATTTTTAGGGTGCGCGTCACTCCGCCGCCTCCTTGTGCTGGACGCCGGCGACCAGTTCTTCGGAACAGCGCTGCATCGTCGGGCTGTTGCGGCAGATGGCGTTGGTCAGGAAGAAGTCGCCGATCGGATAGCGAACCGGCCCTTCCGCCTTGGCGTCGAGCTTCGGCGGCGCCCATTTGAGGTCGAGCAGCCCATGGCGGCCTAGCTCAGGAAATTCCGCGATCATCGCCGCGCGAAGTTGTCCGAAACTGTCGAACGGCAACGCCTTGCCGGCAAGCTCCGAAACCGCGCGCAGGATCGACCAATCCTCGCGCGCCTCACCCGGCGCAAACGCGGCCTTCTCACCGCGCTGAACGCGCCCTTCGGTGTTGACGTAAGTCCCATGCTTCTCGGCATAAGCGGCGCCCGGCAGCACCAGATCGGCCATCTTTGCCCCGGCGTCGCCGTGGTGGCCGATGTAGACCTTGAACGCGCCCTTGAACCGGTCGGCCGCGACCTCGTCCGCGCCGAGCAGCAGCACCAGCTCGGGGTTCGCCCCCTCGATGTCGGCGATTCCGCCCTTCTGCGCGTAGCCGAGGATCAGCGAGGCCATGCGCGACGCCGAAATGTGCAGCACGTTGAAGCCGTTCCAGCTGTCCTTGATCAGCCCGAGGGGTTTGACCAGCGCCAGCGCCGCGCCCAGCGCCCCCGCGCCCAGCGCGCCCGGCCCGACGATCACCGCAGGCCGCTCGGCTCCGGCGAAAGCATCCGCCACCTCTTTCGGCAACCTGGCCAGCAGCGAAAGGTCATTGCCGAGCCATTCGACCTTCATGCCGAGGTCGACCTCGGGGCCGATCGCGAACACCTTGCCGCCCTTGCGCGCGATCTTGCGCACCCGGGTCGCGATCAACGGCGCTTCCCAGCGGATGTTCGATCCGATGAGCAGCAAGACGTCGGCGGTCTCGATCCCGGCGATGGTCGAATTGAACGCGACCGCCGAAAGGCTGTTGGTGTCGTAGGTCAGCCCGGTTTGCCGGCCCTCAAGCAGCTTCGACCCCTGCCCCTCGAGCAGCTTTCGCGCCGCATACATCGTCTCGGCATCGAGCAAATCGCCGGAAATCGCCGCGACTTTCGGCCCGGCCTTCTTCAGCCGCTTGGCGAACAGCCCCAGTGCGTCCGTCCAGCTCGCTTCCTTCAATTTTCCGCGTTCGCGCACCCACGGCCGGTCGAGGCGGTTGCGGACCAGCGCGTCGACATGGTGTCGCGTCTTGTCCGAAATCCACTCCTCGTTGACGTCCTCGTTGCCCCGCGGGAGCACCCGCATCCCCTGCCGTTGCCGCACGTCCAACCGGATATTCGATCCGACCGCGTCCATCACATCGATGCCCGGTACCCGCCGCAATTCCCACGACCGGCTCTCGAAGATCTGCGGCTTCTGCAGCAGCGCGCCGACCGGGCACACGTCGGCGAGATTGCCCGACAACTCGCCGGTCACCGCATGTTCGAGGTAGGAAGTGATCTGCGCGTCCTCGCCGCGGTAGAGCATGCCGATCTCGTCGACCCCCGCGACCTCCGACGAGAAACGGATGCAGCGCGTGCACTGGATGCAGCGGTTCATCGAGGTCTTGATGATCGGCCCGAAATATTTGTCGTCGACCGCGCGCTTGTTCTCTTCGTAGCGCGTGCCGCTGCGGCCATAGGCCATCGCCTGGTCCTGAAGGTCGCATTCGCCGCCCTGGTCGCAGATCGGGCAATCGAGCGGGTGGTTGATGAGCAGGAACTCCATCACCCCTTCGCGCGCCTTCTTGACCATCGGCGTGTCGGTGCGGATCGACTGGCCGTCGGCGGCGGGCAGCGCGCAGCTCGCCTGCGGCTTGGGCGGCCCCGGCGCGACCTCGACCAGGCACATCCGGCAATTGCCGGCGATCGATAAGCGCTCGTGATAACAGAAGCGCGGGATCTCCTTGCCGGCAAACTCGCACGCCTGCAGCACAGTCGCGCCCTGCGGGACCTCGAGTTCAACGCCGTCGACGGTGACTTTCGGCATCAGCCCCCCGCAGCCCGGAAGTTACGAAACGCCGCGAGCGCGATGATCGCGCGGAGGTCGGATCCGCCGGCGCCGAGCTTCTTGCCCTTGAGGCAGCCGTTGAGCGCCGGGGTCAGCCCCTTGAGCGCGGCGGTTTCCTCCCTGGAGCCGTAACCCGAAGCGAGCAGCTGCGCCGCGCCGCCGGCATTGGCCCGGACCGCGCACAGGGCCGCATTCTCGGTATCGTCCTTGCCGCTCACCGGCTTCTTCGGCGCCTTGCCGATCATCGTCGCCACCTGTCTCGGCGTGTGGCCATATTCGAGCAGCTCTTCGGCCAGCGCTCCGGCGAACAGGCCGCCGCCCGCGACCGCACCGCTGCCCGGGCAGGTCGCCTGCTTCTTGGCCAGCGCCTTCAACGCCGAATTGTAACCGCCCGAGCGGAAATCCTGGTCGAGCAGGTAAGTCACGTCCTTGGGCCCGCGCTGCGCGGCGCAATGGCCGAAGGCATGCATGGCGGGAACGTTGGGAGCGGCAGCCCAGGCCACCGCCGAAACCGTCAAAGCTGCGCCAGCGGTCGCGATTGCAAGAATCTTCATGACTGCTCCTCCTCTTTGTCCGTTTCGCGGCGGGTTTCGATCGTCGTCACCCGCGGGCCGCTGCGTTGGACGGCGAGAAGCGCGACGGCGATCGCGGTGACCACGGCGAGTATCACGATGATCTGCGTCGTCGTCATGGACGGACCACCCCGAGCCGCCACAGCGCCTCGGCGATCCGATACCGCAGCACCACGTTCTCGATCTTGAATCCCGACGGCATGTTCGGCGGCAGGCACGCGGTAAAGTTGGACCACAACGCGTCGATCGCGACAGCTTCTTCCTTGGTTCCCGGCTTGGTCTGGTCGATCAACTGCTGCGCGTCGGCCGAGTGCCGGGCGGCATAGCAGACCGCCGCATCCATGAAGGATTGCACCTTCTCGGGCGCGAGATCGTGCGAGGCGGCAAATCCCGCCGGCACCGGCACGCGCTCGTGATAGAATTCTTCGCCGACCGCGCCGCGGACATATTTCCACGGCGCCGACAGCCCGCTGAGGTTGCCGAGGCAGAATTGTTCCTTGCTGAACAGTGCCTTGTAGACTCGCGCTTCGTCAGCCGAGCCGGCTTCCGTGCCGACCAGCCGCAGCGCATCCTTGGTCTGTTTGGTCGCAAAGCACGCACCGAACGTGTTGAGATCGTCCAGCGCGCCGCGCCCGCTAATCGTCCACTCGGTTGAGGTGCCCGAATGCGAACCGGGCCCATATTGCGCCTGCGCGGCCGATGGCATCGCCAGCACCGCAGCGAATACCAAACACGAAATTCCCCTCATTCCGCCGCCTCCAGCATGCGCTTGCCCGCGCGCTCGGCGATGCGCCGTTCGAGTTCGGGACGGAAATGCCTGACCAGGCCCTGGATCGGCCACGCCGCGGCGTCGCCCAGCGCGCAGATGGTATGGCCCTCGACCTGTTTGGTGACGTCGAGCAGTTTGTCGATGTCTTGGACCTCGGCGTCGCCGTCGCGCAACTTCTCCATCATCCGCCACATCCAGCCGGTGCCCTCGCGGCAGGGGGTGCACTGGCCGCAGCTCTCGTGCTTGTAGAAGTAAGAAATGCGGCTGATCGCGCGGACGATATCGGTCGATTTGTCCATGACGATCACCGCCGCGGTGCCGAGGCCGCTGCCAAGCGCCTTCAACCCATCGAAGTCCATCGGGCAGTCCATGATCTCGGCCGCCGGCACCAGCGGCACCGACGACCCACCGGGGATCACCGCCAGCAGATTGTCCCATCCGCCGCGCATGCCGCCGGCATGGCGGTCGATCAGTTCGCGGAAGCTGATCCCCATCGCTTCCTCGACCGTGCACGGGCAATTCACGTGGCCCGAGATCTGGAACAGCTTGGTGCCTTCGTTCTTGGGATTGCCGATGCCGGCGAACCATTCGGCGCCGCGCCGCAATATGGTCGGCACCACCGCGATCGATTCGACATTGTTGACCGTGGTCGGGCAGCCGTAGAGCCCAGCGCCGGCCGGGAACGGCGGTTTCAGCCGCGGCAGGCCCTTCTTGCCCTCGAGGCTTTCGAGCATCGCGGTTTCTTCGCCGCAGATGTAGGCGCCGGCGCCGCGGTGGACGAACAGGTCGAAGTCATAGCCCGATCCGCACGCGTTCTTGCCCAGCAGCCCGGCTTCATATGCCTCGGCAACCGCGCGCTCCAACACCCGGGTTTCCTGGATGAATTCGCCGCGGATGTAGATGTAGCCGGCGCGCGCTCGCATGGCGAAACCGGCGATCAGCGAGCCTTCGATCAATTTGTGCGGATCGTGGCGGATAATCTCGCGGTCCTTGCAGCTGCCAGGCTCGGATTCATCGGCATTGATCACCAGGAAATTGGGTTTGCCGGGCTTGGGCTCCTTGGGCATGAAGCTCCACTTCATCCCGGTCGGGAAGCCGGCGCCGCCGCGTCCGCGCAGGCCCGACGCCTTGACCACATCGATGATCGCGTCCTGGCCCTTGGCCATCAGCGCCTTGGTATTGTCCCAGTCACCACGCGCCTCGGCCGCCTTCAACCACGGCTCCTGGAAGCCATAGAGGTTGGTGAAAATGCGGTCCTTGTCCGCGAGGGGGCCGGTATAGCCCATCAGTTCAGGGCCCCGCTAAGCAGGAACCAGGCGACCGCGACGACGATCAGCGCCAGCAGCCCGAATTTGATCAGGCCCTTGACGAACTTGAACGCCAGGAAGGCGAGCACGACCGCGATAAGGATGGCGCCAATGGTCATTTGAGGCGCTTGGTCCCGCTGTCGACCAGCTTCACGATGCCGTAGACGACTAGCCCCGCAACCGCGACGCCGACCAGCAAACCGATCAGCCCTTTGAAAATCTTCCACGCGATCACGACGATGACGATCGCGAGAACGATCTTGAGCACGTCTTTCATTGCGCCCCCTCCCCGGCCGAAGCCGTCCATTGCGGCCGATAGTCGTAATTGCGCTCGGCCATTTTCTTGAGCGTGGTCGGGCCGCCCTCGGGGCAGCTGGTCTGGCGATCGACCTGCGGGCCGGCCTTGGGCGACTTGCCCGCCACCAGCGCATCGAGGATCGCGCCCATGCTTGCCTCGCTCAAATCCTCATAATTGTCGTCGTTGATCTGGACCATCGGCGCATTGGCGCAGGCGCCGAGGCACTCGACCTCGATCAGAGTGAACAGCCCGTCCTCGGTCGTATGGCCTTTCTTGAGCCCGCGCGCCTTGCACGCCGCGAATACATCGTCCGAGCCCCTGAGCATGCACGGCGTCGTCCCGCACACCTGGACGTGGAACCGGCCGACCGGCGCCAGGTTGAACATGGTGTAAAAGCTCGCGACCTCCAGCACGCGGATCGCGGCCATATCGAGCTCACGCGCGACATATTCCTGGACCGGGATCGGCAGCCAGCCCTGAGTATTGGTCTCGGCGCCGACCTGCCGCTGCGCGAGGTCGAGCAGCGGGATCACCGCCGAAGCCTGCCGCCCCTCGGGATAGCGCGCGACAATCTCCTTCGCGGCCTTTGCGTTGGCGTCGGTCCACGCAAAGCCCGACCACCGCGCGCGCTGCTCGGCGTCGTCGATAAAGGAGCCCTGCCCGGCCATTATTGAGCACCGCCCAGCTGAAACATGAAAACACGATCATTTTTCAGTATCACGGAGACGCGACGAGTGCTGCTCGATCCATCGGGTAGAACACAGTCATATTCACCCTCGAAGAGCGACATCTCGCTACCCTTCATCCAAGGAGGGCTGTCCTTCAAATCTGCCGATACCGGGCTTGGCCTCGCCTCAAGATGGCCGACACGACAGCTGCTAAAAGGATTTGAATGTCGCCGGATTACACCGAGGTAATCGTTGAATGTGCCGCCAATATCACCAACAACCATCCGCGCATCGCTCGTAACGAACTTCTTTGCTTCGGGCGGATTCTTGGCAAATATCTCCAAGAAATACCGTGCCCTAGCCAGGGCGCTTGGGGGCTCGGCTGCGGCTACCGCTGAAGTCCATGCAACCAACGCAAGTGCAATCACCGGTCGACCTCCCCGAACACGATGTCGAGCGCGCTCAGGATCGCGGTCGTGTCCGCGAGCATGTGGCCGCGCATCATGAAGTCCATCGCCTGCAGGTGGCTGAAACCGGTCGGGCGGATCTTGCAACGGTACGGCTTGTTCGTCCCGTCCGAGACCAGATAGACGCCGAACTCGCCCTTGGGGCTCTCGGTCGCGACGTACACCTCGCCCGCGGGCACGTGATAGCCTTCGGTGTAAAGCTTGAAGTGATGGATCATGGCTTCCATCGACTGCTTCATCTCCATGCGGCTCGGCGGGAACACCTTGCGGTCATCGGTCGCGACCGGCCCTGACGGCATCTGCTGCAGGCACTGGCGCATAATTTTGGCCGATTGCCGCACCTCCTCGACCCGGACCATGAAGCGGTCGTAGCAATCGTTATTGGTGCCGACGGGGATGTCGAATTCCATCCGGTCGTAGACTTCGTAGGGCTGCGACCGACGGATGTCCCACGGGATGCCCGCGGCGCGGATCATCGGCCCGGAGAAGCCCCAGGCGATCGAATCCTCGCGGCTCATCTTGGCGATGTCGACGTTGCGCTGCTTGAAGATGCGATTGTCGGCGACGAGGCTGATCGCGTCTTCGAACAAGTGCAGGCGATTATCGAGCCAGTCGCCCATGTCCGCGAGCAGCTTGGGCGGCAGGTCGTAGCGCACTCCGCCGGCGCGGAAATAATTGGCGTGCATCCGCGCGCCCGACGCCCGTTCGTAAAATTGCATCGTGTCTTCGCGCACTTCGAACAGCCACAGATTTGGCGTCATGGCGCCAACGTCCATGATGTGGCTGCCGAGCTGGAGCATGTGGTTGGAGATGCGCGTCAGCTCCGCAAACAGCACGCGGATGTATTGCGCCCGCAGCGGCACCTCGAGCCCCATCAATTTCTCGATGGCGAGCACGAAGCTGTGCTCCTGGCACATCGGCGAGACGTAATCGAGCCGGTCGAAATAGGGCAAAGCCTGGGCGTAGGTCTTGTATTCGATCAACTTCTCGGTGCCGCGGTGGAGCAGCCCGATATGCGGGTCGACCCGCTCGACGATCTCGCCGTCCAATTCCATGATCAGCCGCAGGACGCCGTGCGCGGCCGGGTGCTGCGGCCCGAAATTGATCGTGTAGTTCGAAATCTTGTCGTCGCCGGGGTCGCGCGGATGCCCGACCGGCTCGCCGACATTGACCTCGACCTTGCGCTTACGGGCGCGCTCCTCGGTGCGGGTATCGGTCATGCGCGCGCGCTCATTCCCTCTCCCCGGCGGGGAGAGGGCAGGGTGAGGGGGTTCAACGCCATCGAACAAGCGAGAAGGCCGAGCCCCCTCACCTCAATCCTCTCCCCGACGGGGAGAGGAAGCTGCGCTGTGCCGTTCCAGCCCATTACGACTTCTTCCTCGGCGACGGCTTGATCACCTCGCGCTTTGCCTTGGCGGCGCGCGGCTTGCGCGCTTCCCTGGTCGCTTCCTTGTCGGCGGGCGCCTCACCTCCGGTCTGCGCCGGACGATCGGTCGTCTTGGGCGTGGGCGCAGGCGGAGCCGCGGCCTTCTCATCGCCCGGAAGCTTATATTCCTCGGGCCCTTCCCATGGCATCAGGAAGTCGAAGGTGCGAAAGTCCTGGGGCAGCGACACCGGCTCATAGACGACGCGCTTCTCGGCTTCCGAGTAGCGCAGCTCGATATGACCGGTCAGGGGGAAATCCTTGCGCTGCGGATAGCCCTCGAAGCCGTAATCGGTGAGGATCCGCCTGAGATCGGGGTTCCCGGCGAAGGTCACGCCGTACATGTCGTAGACCTCGCGCTCGAGCCAGCCGGCGACCGGCCACAACGACGTCACGCTCGGCACCGGCGTCGCCTCGTCGGTCGAAAGCTTGACCCGAAGCCGCCGGTTCTTCGTCAGCGACAGTAGCTGATAGACCACCTCGAACCGTTCCAGGCGGTCGGGGTAATCGACCCCGGCGATTTCCATCAATTGCTGATATTCAAGCCCAGCGGTGTCACGTAGCTTCTTGAGAACGCTGACGATCTCATCGCGTTTCACCGTCAGAGTGATCTCGCCGACATGCTCCTTCACTGCGAGGATAGCGCCGCCGAGTGCCGTCGTCGCGGCGTCGATCACCCCCTCGTCGGAGGCGGTCCGGGGAACGTGCAGCGCGACGGTCATGGTTTCACAACGTGAAAGGTGTTGAAGAAACAGGACGTCATCTTCGAAAAGTCGGCGTCATTCGGGATCTTTGAGGATGAGTACATTAGGACCGAGCGGCTTGGATCAACTTCGATGAGCTGCTGTCCATGCGCCTCGCCGCGCTCAACCGAAGCCGCCCGGAAAACCCGATGGCCAGCGACCTGGAAATTCTGGACCGGAGACGACTTCCATCCAGAAATGAAGTTGTCAAAGAAGCCGCCCGGCGTGTTGACCCAGTACAACACGAGGAAGGTTCGCCCAGCTCGCTCGCAGCCCGCAATCCCTTCGGTTCGCTTATGCGTTTCGTTCGCATTTTTATAAGCGCTCAGCTCTTCGTCATTGCATGGAACCGCCGCATCAACTCCGGCCTCAGGCAATCTTACCGGCGCCCACACTTTGGCAGCCGCGTCACACTTGACCCGCATGGACTCCGAATCCGGCTGAGCAGGAGCAGCCGCGGAAGCGGAGCTCATCATCGCTAGAACTAATGCCAAACACCTCACCGCTCGATCGTCCCTTCGCGGCGGATTTTCCGCTGCAGCTGGAGAATGCCGTAAAGCAATGCCTCGGCCGTCGGCGGGCAACCCGGCACGTAAATGTCGACCGGCACAATGCGGTCGCAGCCGCGAACCACCGAATAGCTATAATGGTAATAGCCGCCGCCGTTGGCGCAGCTGCCCATCGAGATGACGTAGCGCGGCTCGCTCATCTGGTCGTAGACCCGGCGGAGCGGCGCGGCCATCTTGTTGCACAACGTCCCGGCGACGATCATCACGTCCGACTGGCGCGGGCTCGCGCGCGGCGCCGCGCCAAATCTTTCAAGGTCATAGCGCGGCATGTTCACATGGATCATCTCGACCGCGCAGCAGGCTAGGCCGAACGTCATCCACCACAAGGAGCCGGTCCGCGCCCAAGTGAACAGATCCTCGGTCGTGGTGACCATGAACCCCTTCTCGTTGAGCGACTGACGCAGTTCCTCGAGCTTCTTCTGGTCGACTTCGCCGGGAACAAGGCCGGCGATCCGCGCCAACTCGTCTTCGGTCGGCATCGGGTCATGCCTGGGGTCGAGCATCACTCCCATTCGAGCGCCCCCTTCTTCCACGCATACGCAAGCCCGAGGCCGAGCTCGATCAGGAAGACGATCATCGCCGTCCAGCCGGTCCATTTGGTGAAATTGAGGCTGACCGCCCACGGAAACAGGAAGGCGGCTTCGAGGTCGAACACGATGAACAGGATCGCGACCAGATAGAAGCGCACGTCGAACTCGGCCCGGGCGTCGTCGAATGCGGGAAAACCGCATTCATACTCGCTGAGCTTGGCCGGATCGGGCTTGTGCGCGCCGGTCAGCCGCGAGACGATCATCGGCAGCACGACAAAGCCCGTCGACAAGCCGAGGGCGATGATCAGGAACAGCAGGATCGGCAGGTAGCCGGCGGCAACGCTTGCCAAGGGGAAACTCCGGGGCTCGAAAACGTGGCGGTTCTCTAGGCCAGCAGGTTGCGAGCCGCAACCATCTCAGAAGCCCCTCTCCCTCCAGCGGCGGGAGAGGGGGCGAAGCGCCGGAGAGTGGCCGTCAACGCGTCTCGTGCGACGCCATCATTTGATCGTGGAACGCCTGGAATTCGCTGAATGTGACTGATCCGTCGGAATTGGCGTCGACCTTTGCGAAATGCACCTCGATCATCGCTTTGGACGGCCTGGCGTGGTCGGCCTCAGCGCCATTCCCATGCATTGCCGCCATCACGTGGTGCATCATGCCGTTATGCGCCTCGTGCATCTTCTGGATCGCGGGATCGGATGTGTGCTGCACGAACTCGTCGCGGGTGATGGCGCCGTCGGAATTGCGGTCGATGATCTGGAAAACGGCCTTGAGATCCGGCTTGGCGTGAAGGGGAGCCGGGGAAATCGCGGCCCACATTGCCAGCGCGGCGGTGCCCAGCGCGGCAGCGGGCTTCCATAAGGTGAGTAACATTGAACGGGCCTCCTTTGGTTGCTCCGCCAGATAGGCATCGATCGACCGGCGAACGACCTCGCTTGCCGAGCGCCCCTGAGCATGCGCCTTGCCCATCAAGGCGCTCTTGACCTCATGGGGCAGGCGAACTTCGAGGGTTTCGCTCTTCTTCGGCTTGCGTGGTCCGGTCATCGTTCCCGTTTGACGGCTGAAAAGAAGGATCAGCCGTTCCGATCGTAACGCCAACCCGATTCGTGTCCCGATGCAAGAAGTTTGCTGTCCGGACAAAAGCCTACAGGGCCGTACACCTTCGTGTCATCGGGATGGCAAGAATCCGCGCACCCGTAGCACGCGTTGTTTCACCCTTGGCGATGCGGTCCCAGCCGGAATCGGAAACCACCAGCAACCTCTTGCCATCGAAGGCAATCTGCCGGGGCGCAGCCGAAACGCATAGAGCCGGGGCGGAATCGCGCCGCCATTGTAGACGCCGAGATACCCTTCCCCGCAGCGGACGAAGCCGTCGATCCCGCGGCTCGGTTTGCCGTCCGGCTTTGGGAGCCAGGTCGTCGCCTTCGTCTTGAGGTCGATCCTGCCGATTCCGGCCGAATAATCGGCGACGATCAGCTCCGTGCCCGACGGCGCCAGCGCGGTGCCCTGCGCGCTCTTGCCGTCACCGGCCCGGTTGACCACCCGCAGCCCGATCCGGCGCGGCAGCAGCCCCCATACCTGGCCGTTCTGGCTGTCGCTGACAACGATGCCGCTCTGGGTCGCCGAGACGTCGCCCGGGTGGAACTGGGCCGCTGCGGGAGCCCATTTGCCCCGCGGCCTGCCCTGGCGGCTGATCGCGACCAGCGCGCCCCTATCGCACTTCGCGATGCCCGCGACGTCCGGGCAATCGGCTGCGATCCACAGCAGGCTGCGCCCCCAATCGAACGCGATTCCCAACGGATGCACGCCCTCGGGCAGTGTCGCGATCGTCCGGCAGGTCTTGGTGCAAGCGAGGATTTGCCGATCGAGGACGCTCGTCACGAAGATCGTCGTGCCATCGGTTGCCACGCCTTCGACCAGGCGATGCTGCGGTGGAACGGTTACGACGACGGGCGGCTGGGCGACAGCAGCAACCGCTGCGATCGCCAGACCAATCACCTGAGCGCCCCCGCGACAAGCTTTTGCAGCCGCGAGTGGATGGTCGCCGAACCGGCGAGATATTCACGGCGTTCGAACGAGCGGTCGCCGCCGCGATAATCGGTCACGAACCCGCCCGCTTCCTTGATCAGAAGCACGCCAGCCGAGGTGTCCCACAGGTCGAGCTCGTCCTCCCAGAAGCCGTCCATGCGTCCGGCGGCGACCCAGGCGAGGTCGAGCGCGGCCGAGCCAAAGCGGCGGATGCCCGCGACCTCGCTGCCAACCGCATTGTATATTTTCGCCCACTCCACCGGCGCGCCGCGGCCGCAATGCGGGATTCCGGTGCCGATCAGGCAGTCGGCCAGGTCCTTGCGCGCCGACACCCGCAGCCGCCGCTCGTTGAGCCACGCCCCCCGGCCCTTTTCGGCCCAGAAGGTCTCGTCGGTCAGCGGCTGGTAGACCAGCCCCTGGGTGATTTCGGTCCCGCCACCCGGCTTCTTCTCCTCGACCGCGATCGAGATCGAGAAATGCGGCACGCCATGGAGGAAGTTGGTCGTCCCATCGAGCGGGTCGACGATCCATCGCGGCTTGTCGGGATTGCCCTGAATGTCGCCGCCTTCCTCGAGCAGCATGCCCCAGTCGGGTCGCGCGGTGCGCAATTCCTCGACGATGGTCGCTTCGGCGCGCTGGTCGGCCAGCGACACGAAATCGGCCGGGCCCTTGCGGCTGACCTGCAATTGCTCGACCTCGCCGAAGTCGCGCCTGAGGCGCGGCGCCGCCTTTCGCGCGGCACGGGTCATGACGGTGATGAGGCCGGAATGCGAGACCATATTACTCGGCGCGCTTCACATATTCGCGACTGTATACGTCGACCACGATCCGGGTTCCGGCGGCGATATGCGGCGGGACCATCACGCGAACGCCATTGTCGAGCTTGGCCGGCTTGTAGCTCGAGCTCGCGGTCTGGCCCTTCACCACCGCGTCAGCCTCGACGATCGTCGCTTCGATCTGATCGGGCAACTGCACGCTGATCGGCCGCTCGTCATAGAGCTCCATCACTACGTCCATTCCGTCCTGGAGGAAGGCCGCGGGCTCGCCGATCAAATCTTCGGGCAGCGACACCTGCTCGTACGTGTCCTTGTCCATGAACACGAGCATGTCGCCGTCGTGATACAGATATTGAAAATCCTTGGTGTCGAGGCGGACGCGCTCGACCGTCTCGGCCGAGCGGAAGCGAACGTTGTTCTTGCGGCCGTCGATCAGGTTCTTCAGCTCGACCTGCATGTAGGCGCCGCCCTTGCCCGGCTGGGTGTGCTGGATTTTGACGGCGCGCCAAATGCCGCCTTCATATTCGATGATGTTGCCGGGACGGATGTCCACGCCGCTGATCTTCATGTCTTCTCTCGGAGAAAGTGATGGGAAAGGGCCGAGGCGGCGTCTAGCCGCCGGCCCTCTTTCCGGCAAGCAGCGGGTACGGGTTGATCGGCGTGCCGTTCCACCAGCGATCGCTTGGGCCCATCTGATTGATCGCGAAATGGAGGTGCGGTCCGGCGGCGCTGGCGTCACCGCTATGGCCGACGCGGGCGATCACTTGCCCGCGCTTGAGTTGCTGGCCCTCGTGAAGCCCGGGGGCGTAGGCGGACAGATGCGCGTAATAGTAAACCCACTTTCGGTCGGCCGACCGCTCGTAGATCGTGGTCCCGCCAAGCGCGCTGTTGAACAGTTTTTCGACCGTCCCGTCCGCCGCCGCGATCACGGCCACGCCTTCGCTCGCCATGATGTCGATCGCGTCGTGCCGCCGCCCGGCCGCGCGCGCCTGGTCGAAAGTGTCGGACAATTGCCCCGCTTTCACCCCGGTGACCGGGATGGCGAGGCCGGCAGGCCCGACGTCGAGCCCGTTCTCAATCACGACCGCCTGAGCCTGCTTGGGTTTCCCACCGTGGGTCGAAGGCCGAACAGTAGGGTCGCGAGCGTCTTCACGTCATTCCTGGAAAATCGCGGGAAAGCCTGGCTTGGTCATGATCCGCGCCAACCGCATCACGTCCCAATTGGTCATGCGGATGCAGCCGTGGCTTTCGGTCTTGCCGATGGTCGACGGCTCGGGCGTTCCATGGATCCCGTAATGCTTCTTGGTCAGGTCGAGCCACGCGACCCCGACCGGCCCGTTCGGTCCGGGCGCCAGCCGATGCTCTTTGGCATTGTCCTTGGCGTCCCAGAACAGGTTCGGCTGATAATGGAACGGCGGCAGGAAGGCGTAGGTCGTGACCTTCCACGTACCGACCGGCAACGGGTCGTGGGTCGAGCCGGTGGTGACCGGAAATTGCGCCACGAGCTGGTCGGAGGGGTCGAACACCTTGAGCGCGCCCTCACTCTTGTCGACGACGATATGGTCGCCGTGGGGCTGGCGAGCGTCGACGTTGAGCAGTGCCATCAACCGTGCGCCATCGGGGTGGGTGCCAACGTAATCGCGCGAAATCGGCACGACGTTGGGCATGCGCAGCGTCTGCCCCAGCCCGATCAGCTTCTCAGGCCCGTTGAGCGCGACCACCGTCGCCGGCGTCGTATGATAGCGCTCGGCGACCTTCTCGAGCATGTTGCGGTAACCGAGGAACGCGAGCTTGTATTGCTTCTCGGGGTCCTTCGGCAGCGGATAGACATAGGTGCTTTGGACGTCGTCCGGACCTAGCTTGACCATCACCGCCGACGGCCGCCCGACCTTGAGCAGCGCCTGACGCGTCGGCGTATCGAGCGTTCCACTGACCGCGAGCCCGTGTCCTTCCTGAAACCCGCGCAGCGCTTGCTTGAACGAGCTGCCGTGCTTGCCGTCGATCGCTCCGGGCGAGAAGCCGGCGGCGTCGAGCAAGATCTGGGCATGGAAAAGATCGGTGTCGATCGGCGAGCCGGGGCTTCCCGGCGGGACCCAGGCCGGGTTGGCGGCGGCCGACGGCGGCGCGACGACTTTGGGCTGCTGAGCGAAAACTCCAACCGACGCGATCGCACAGGCCGCGGCAATCCAACGCGACGCATGACGCAACTCCACTCTCCCTCGCGAATAGCTGTTCGGGGGTGCAACGATGCAGCGGTGAACTGTTTCCAAGGCCGGTCTTGCGCAAGGAGCCGCATCTGCTCCAACACCGCTGTTCAACCGGAGGGGGTACATCAGTGAAGTCTGTTTTGCTCATGGCCACGGCCGTAGCCGCTAGCTCCGCGTCGGCGGGATTCGGTCGACCGCTCGCCGTTGCCGATCTCGACAAGCTCAAGACCGTTTCGGATCCGGCCATCGATCCAAGCGGCAATTGGGTCGCTTATTCCGTCGAATCGGTCGACGCGAAGGCCGACAAGCGCTTCAGCCACCTCTGGATGACCTCGTGGGACGGCGCACGCACGATCCAGCTGACCAACCGCGACAAGGAAAGCGAAGCAACGCCGCGGTGGAGTCCCGACGGCCGCTATCTCGCCTTCATCTCATCGCGCGCCGACAAGCACGACTACGATCAATTGTGGCTGCTCGACCGCACCGGGGGCGAAGCGCGGCCGCTGACCAAGCTCGATGGCGGCGTCATCGATTATGCCTGGTCGCCCAACAGCCGCGAAATCGCGCTGATCGTCCTCGATCCCGATCCGAATGCCGACGATGAGGATGCGAAGGACAAGAAGCCGCCAAAGCCGATCGTCATCGACCGCTTCCAGTTCAAGCGCGATATCGACGGCTATCTGACTGGCCGGCGCCAGCGCCTGACCCTGCTCGATATCGCCACGGGCAAAACGCGCCGGCTGACCACCGGCGATTACGACGAATATCTTCCCGTTTTCTCGCCGGATGGGAAACGGATCGCGTTCGTCAGCAACCGCGACAAAGACCCGGACCGCTCCTACAACAACGACCTGTGGGTGGCCGAGGCATCGGGCACGACCCAGGCCCCTGTCCGGCTGACGAGTTTCGCCGGCGACGACAACAACCCCGATTATTCGAGCTATCCGGCTTGGAGCCCCGACGGGGGCGACATCGCGTACATCCAGGGCGGTCCGGTCGAGCTTTTCGCCTACGGCACGCGCCACCTTGCCGTGGTCCCAGCGAGCGGCGGCGAACCGCGTATTCTCACCGCCAGTCTAGACCGCAACGTGGGCAATCCTTTGTGGTCGGCCGACAGCAAGTCGCTGTCGATCATCGTCGAGGACGACAAGACGAAATGGTTAGGCAGCGTGAGCGCATCCGGTGGGCTGGTCCGCCGCATCGCCGGCGGCCGGCCGGTGATCCAGGCACTCGACGGAGCGAAGGGCCACACGGTCGCGTTAGTCGAAGATCCCGCACACCCGCCCGAGATCTATGCGGTCGAACGCGCCGGGCCGCGCCGCCTGTCTCGGCAAAACGACGCCTGGCTCGCCGACGTCCAGCTCGCGCCGGTCGAAGACACGACGTTCAAGAGCAAGGACGGGGCCGAGGTTCACGGTTTCCTGATCAGGCCGGCGAACAGCAGCGGGCGAGTCCCGACCGTTCTTCGCCTCCACGGCGGCCCGCAGTCGCAATTCGACTACGGCTTCAGCTTTGAATGGCAGCTGCTTGCCGCCAACGGCTATGCCGTCGTCGCCACGAATCCGCGCGGCAGCACGGGACGCGGTCAGCTTTACGCCAAGGGCATTTACGCGGCCTGGGGTTCGGTCGATGTGCAGGATGTGCTGTCAGCGGTCGACGACGCGGTCGCCCGCGGCATCGCCGATCCCAACCGCCTGGGTGTCGGTGGCTGGAGCTACGGCGGCATGCTGACCAATTACACCATCGCCAGCGACCCACGCTTCAAGGCGGCGACGAGCGGCGCCAGCATCTCCAACATCCTCGCCGGTTACGGCACCGACCAGTACATCCGCGATTATGAGATGGAGATCGGGCGGCCGTGGGAGCATCTCGATGTGTGGATGAAGAATTCCTATCCCTTCTACCATGTCGACCGGATCGTGACGCCGACCCTGTTCCTCGCCGGCGACAAGGATTTCAACGTGCCGCTACTCAATTCCGAGCAGATGTATCAGGCGCTGAAGAGCCGCGGCGTCGATACCGAACTGGTCATCTATCCCGGCCAGTTTCACGGGCTGAAGCGTCCGAGCTTCCTCCGCGACCGATTTCAGCGTTACCTCGACTGGTACGCCAGGCATTTGAAGTAGGTCAGCCGGCGAGCACCTGCTCGAAGGCCCGCACCGCGCCGGCGGGATCGTCCTTGCCCCACACCGCCTGGCAGACGGCGATGAAGTCCGCGCCGGCGTCGACCAAAGGCTTGGCATTGTCGGGCGTGATCCCGCCGATGGCCACGCACGGGATTTCGAACAGCGACGACCACCAGCTCAAGATCGCCGGCGGCGGGCGATAGTGCGACGGCTTGGTGGTGGTCGGATAGAAGGCGCCGAACGCGACATAGTCAGCGCCCGCCTCGCCCGCCTCCATCGCGAAATGGCGGTTGTCGTGACAGGTTCTGCCGATCTGCGCCTGCGGACCGAGCAGCGCCCGTGCCTCACGCATGCCGCCGTCCGACTGGCCGAGGTGGACTCCGTCGGCGCCGATGCGCTTGGCCAGCGCCATGCTGTCGTTGACGATGAACGCGACATCCGCGTCGGCGGAAATGCGTTGGAGCGGCTCGGCCAGCCGCGCGAGTTCATGCTCGCCGACATCCTTGACTCTCAGCTGGAACGCCGTCGCGATCCCCGGCTCCAGCGCGGCCCTCAGGCGGTCCGGAAACACCCCGCCGACCTCCTGCGGGCTGATGAGATAGAGCCTTGCCGGCTCGGTCCGCTCGGGCGGCGAAAATAACGACGGATCGAATTCGTCCTCGTCCACGGTCAGGCGGCGACCTTCGCGGTCGAGGCGTCGTAAATCTCGTCAATCGCGACCCCGAGCGTGCGGTTGAATTCTTCGTCGCTCTGGTGCTGGCGAAGATCGGACAGCAAAGCCCGGCTGAAGCTCGCGATCAACCCTGGGTTGCGCGCCAGCTCGCGGCAGGCCTCGTGGCGCGAGAAGCCGCCCGACAAAGCGACCACGCGCAGCACTTTGGGATGGTCGACCAGCGGTTCGAACAGCCCGGCTTGGGCCGGAAGCGAGAGTTTGACCATAACCTGCTGGTCATCGGGAATCCCGTCCAGCTCGGCGAGCAACCCGGCGAGCAGCAGCCGGTCGCTGGCGGCGCGATCGGCGCTTTTGATGTTCACCTCGGGCTCGATGATCGGCATCATGCCGCGGCCGAGCACCTGTTTCGCCACCTGGAATTGCTGGGCGAGAAGCACCGCGATCCCGGCCGAGTTGGCGGCGTTGATCACCGAGCGCTCTTTGGTCCCGAACACGCCGAGACTCCTGGCCCGTTCGAGTAAGGCGTCGAGCCCGGGATTCGGCTTCATCATCTGAACGCCGTTCTCTTCGTCCTCGAGGCCCTTGTCGATCTTGATGAACGGGACGATGCCACGCTCGATCAGCGCTTGCGGGACAGGCTTGCCGTCGATCGCGCCGTCCATCGTCCGTTCGAACAGGATCGCGCCGATGACTTTGCCCGTGACGAACGCCGGCGAGGTGATGATCCGAGTCCGCATCTTGTGGATGAGGCCGAACATTTCCTCGTCGTTCGACCATTCGTCGCCCTGATAACCATAGCCTTGCAAAGCCTTGGGCGTGGACCCGCCCGACTGATCGAGCGCGGCGATAAACCCGTTCCCGCTTCTGATCTTCTGCGTCATGTCCGATTGGTTCATGTTTCCACCTGTTGCTGTTCGAGCGCCGCCACACCGGGCAGTGTGCGCCCCTCCATCCATTCGAGAAATGCTCCGCCCGCGGTCGAGACGAAGGTGAAGTCCTGCGCGACGCCGGCAAGGTTGAGCGCGGCGACTGTATCGCCACCGCCGGCGACTGAAACCAGCGAGCCTTCCTTGGTCAGCGCGGCCGCGGTCTGCGCCAGCGCGATCGTCGCGGCGTCAAACGGCGCCGTCTCGAACGCACCGAGCGGTCCGTTCCACACCAGCGTGCGGCAGGTCTTGAGCACATCCGCCAACGCTTCGACCGCGGCCGGTCCGACATCGAGGATCATCTCGTCGCCCGCGACTTCGTGGACGTTGCAGGTGCGGACGCTCGGCGGATTGGGCGCGAACTCCTTCGCCACCACCACGTCATAGGGCAGATGGATCGTGCAACTCGCCGCCTCGGCTCGGTCGAAGATCGCATTGGCGTCGCTGGTCAGGTCGTGCTCGGCGAGGCTCTTGCCGACATTCACTCCGCGTGCGGCGAGGAAGGTGTTGGCCATGCCGCCGCCGATGACCAGATGGTCGACCTTGCTCACCAGATGCCCGAGGACGGCGAGCTTGGTCGAAACCTTGGCGCCGCCGACGACCGCAGCGACCGGCCGCTCGGGTTCGCCGAGCGCCTGGGCCAGCGCTTTCAATTCCGCCTCCATCGCTCTTCCGGCGTAGCTCGGAAGGAAATGGGTGATGCCCTCGGTCGAGGCATGGGCGCGGTGCGACACCGAGAAGGCATCGTTGACGTAAAAATCGCCGAGCGCGGCCATCGCCTTGGCCAGCTCCGGGTCGTTCTTTTCCTCGCCGGCGTGGAAGCGCGCATTCTCGAGCACGCCGATATTGCCCGGCAACATGGTCGTCAGCGCCCGCTCCGCCTCCGGCCCCTGGCAATCTTCGACGAACCGCACCGATCGCCCCGTCAGCCGGTGCAGCGGCAGCACCAGTTGCGCGGTCGACATGTCCGGTCGCGTTTCGCCCTTGGGCCGGCCGAAATGCGACAGCAGCAGAACGATCGCCCCGCGGTCGCTCAATTCGAGCACGGTCGGCAGCAGCGCCCGGAGCCGCGTGTCGTCAGTAACTTTCGCCCCGTCCATCGGCACGTTGAGGTCGACCCGCACGAGCACTTTCTTCCCGGAAAGATCTTCCGGCAAATCGTCGAGGGTCTTGAAACGAGTCACTTACCCCAGCTTGGCCATCGCGCGGGCCGTATCGACCATGCGGTTCGAGAAGCCCCATTCATTGTCGTACCAGCTGACCACGCGCACCAGTTTGCCTTCGATCACCGCGGTCTCGAGGCTGTCGACGGTCGAGCTCGCGCTGGTGTGCATGAGGTCGATCGAGACCAAAGGCTCGTCCGTATAATCGAGGATACCCGTCAAGCGCTGTGTTTCCGACGCGGCTTTCAGGATCGCGTTGACCTCATCCCGCGACGTGTCGCGGCCTGGCGTGAAGGTCAGGTCGACCAAGCTGACGTCGGGCACCGGCACGCGGATCGCCGACCCATCGAGCTTGCCCTTGAGCTCCGGGAGCACCTCGCCAACGGCGCGGGCGGCGCCGGTCGTGGTCGGGATGATCGACATGGCTGCGGCCCTGGCGCGGCGCAAATCGGAGTGGATCTGGTCGAGGATCTTCTGGTCGTTGGTGTAAGCGTGGACGGTAGTCATCAGCCCGCGCTCGATGCCCAGCGCGTCGTTCAGCACCTTGGCCACCGGCGCGAGGCAGTTGGTCGTGCACGAAGCGTTGGAGACGATGGTGTGCTCGGGCGCCAGCTTGTCGTCATTGACCCCATAGACGACCGTCAGGTCGGCGCCCTTGGCCGGGGCCGAAATCAGCACCCGCTTCGCGCCCGCATCGAGATGCTTCTGACCACCCTGGCGGTCGGCGAAGAAGCCGGTGCATTCGAGCGCGATCTCGACGCCATTCTCGCGGTGCGGCAACTTGGCCGGGTCGCGCTCGGCGGTGACCTGAATGCGCTTGCCGTTGACGACGATGTCGTTGCCATCGGTCGTGACTTCACCCGAAAATTTGCCGTGCACGCTGTCGTGCTTGAACAGCCAGGCGTTGGCCTTGGCGTCCGCGAGGTCGTTGACGCTAACCAGTTCGAGCCCGCAATCGGGCCGCTCGAGGATCGCGCGGGCGACCAGTCGGCCGATGCGGCCGAAGCCGTTAATTGCAACTTTCGTCATTCCATTCCTCTTTGCTTCATGAAGTCGTCGACCCGAGCGGCGATCTTGTCGGGTGTCAGCCCGAAATAGTCGTAGGCGTCCGGGGCCGGCGCGCTGACCCCGAAGCAGTCGATCCCGATACGCAGGCCGTGAAGCCCGGTGTAGCGCTCCCAGCCGAAGGTCGTCCCGGCCTCGACGGAGACGCGCAGGATCTCGCTGTTGGAGACATCGGGCAGAATGTCGTCGCGATAAGGTTGCGGCTGGGCGTCGAACCGCTCGGTGCACGGCATGGACACAACGTCGACACCAATGCTCTGCGCTTCAAGCTTTTCGGCCGCGGCGAGCGCAATCTCGACTTCGGAGCCGGTGGCGAGAAAGATCACCTTGCGCGGCTTGTCCGCGTCCTTCAGCCGGTACGCGCCCTTCGCACAGAGATTTTCCTTGGCCGCGCTGGTCCGCAATGGCTGCAAATTCTGCCGGGTGAGCGCGAGGATGCTGGGCTCATCGTCCGTCAGCGCCAGCGCCCAGCATTCGGCGGTCTCGACCGCGTCCGCCGGGCGATACACGTTGAGCTGCGGCATCGCGCGCAGACTCTGAAGGTGCTCGATCGGCTGGTGCGTCGGGCCATCCTCGCCAAGCCCGATCGAATCGTGAGTCATCACGTAAATGACCCGCGCCTTCTGCAGCGCGCTGAGGCGAATCGCCGGCCGCGCGTAATCGGTGAAGACGAGGAACGTCCCGCCATAGGGGATCACGCCGCCATGCAGCGCCATCCCGTTCATCGCCGCAGCCATGCCGAACTCGCGGATGCCGTAATAAATGTAGCGCCCGGCATAATTGTCGGCGGTCAGCGGCTCCTGGCCCTTGGTCCTGGTGTTGTTCGAGCCGGTAAGATCGGCCGACCCGCCGATGGTCGCCGGGATTGCCGCGTTGATCGCGCCCAGCGCCGCTTCCGACGCCTTGCGTGTCGCCACCGGCTTCAAGTCGGCCAGCAGCGTTTCGAGATAAGGCTTGAGCCACGCGTCATCGATCTTGCCCGCGATCCGCGCACTAAACTCTTCGCTCTTGCCGCTGGCTTCGAGTCGCCGCGTCCACTCGGCATGCGCCTTGCTGCCCCGCGAACCTGCCTCGCGCCACGTCGCGCGCACGTCATCCGGGATTTCGAACGGTGGCGAGTCCCAGCCCAGTTCCTTGCGCGCCGCCGCGACTTCGTCGGCGCCGAGCGCGGCGCCGTGAGTCGCCGCCGTGCCCTGCTTGTTGGGCGCGCCGTAACCGATGATCGTCTTGCACCGGATCAGGCTCGGCCGCTCGTCGGCTACAGCCTTTTCGATCGCCTTGCTGACCTTGCCGGCGTCGAGCCCATCGCATTCGACGGTATGCCACTTGGCCGCCTGAAACCGCGCGATCACATCTTCATTGCGCGACAGCTCGGTCGAACCGTCGATGGTGATATTGTTGTCGTCCCACAAAACGATCAGCCGCCCGAGCTTTAAATGCCCGGCGAGGCCGACCGCTTCGTGATTGACGCCTTCCATCAGGCAGCCGTCGCCGGCGACGACGAAGGTGCGGTGGTCGACCAAATCGTCGCCATAGACCGCATTCAAATGCCGCTCGGCGATCGCCATCCCGATCGCCATTGCGAGGCCCTGGCCCAACGGCCCGGTGGTGACCTCGACCCCGGGCAATTCGTAATTCTCGGGGTGCCCCGCGCAAGGGCTGCCAAGCTGGCGGAACCGCTTGATGTCCTCGATCGTCGGTTGATCGTACCCGGTCAGATAGAGCAGCGAATAGAGCAGCATCGAGCCGTGACCCGCCGACAGGATGAAGCGGTCGCGGTCGGGCCAGCGCGGATCGGCCGCGTCGAACTTCAAATGCTTGGTGAATAAAGCGGTCGCAGCGTCGGCCATGCCCATCGGCATGCCCGGATGGCCGCTATTCGCGGCCTCGACCGCGTCCATCGCAAGAGCGCGAATGGCGTTGGCGAGACGGCGTTGGGTCGGCTGCATCGAGGCTCCGCAGATGGGGTTGCATTGGGCCCGCGAGTCCGGGCCGACGCGCGCCCTTTGGAAGGTGAGCCGTGCAGCGTCAATGCTTGCGGGTACCCGGCACTTTGCGTAGTCGGAGGCGATGGACGACGGAGGCCTCGGTTCAACACTCGATCGCGCCGAACGTGCGCTGCAGCGGATCGAGCGGGCGCTCGCCAGCCGCCAGCCCGTGGCCGGCCGTGACGAAGCGCTTCGCAGTAAGGTCCGTGAGGCGGTTGCCGAGCTCGATCAGCTGATCCGGGAAGCAGCAATCTGATGGCCGCGATGGTCGACCTGACGATCGCCGGCCGCACCTATCAGGTCGCGTGCCGCGAAGGCGAAGAGGAAAGCCTCCAGGCGGCGGCGCGAATGGTCGACGCCAAGAGCCGCGAGGCACTGTCCGGGCTCGGCACCCTGTCCGAGGCACGACAATTCCTGTTCGCCTCATTGCTGCTCGCCGATCAGCTGATGGACAAGAATCCGGCCGCAGCCCAGCCTCCGCCGGTCATCGCCACGCCCGACTCGGCGCTGGTCGAGCGCGCCGAAGCGCTTGCCGGCCGGCTCGAGTCGCTCGCCGAGGCTCTTGAGCGCGAGGGCGCAAACCCCTAAATAGGGCGCGACGGGTACTGCCCGGTACGAAGCCACGAAAATCCCTGAGGCGATTAAATATCCTAGGGGACTGTCCCTGTCCGGACCCTGGTCCGGTGCACATGGTTCCCACCTGACGTTTGTGGCGTCAGAGGATTTCCGGCAAACGGCCACGGTGGTCCCGTCACTTCCCCCCGACCCAGGCGGCCAGCAGCCGGAAATGGTCCCGCTGTCCAAGGAATCGCTGCGCCGCGCCGCGCTCGATGCGCGCAAGGCGTTCGTCAACATGCTGAGCGATGCCGACCGCACCTTGCTCGAGCAGCGGCTGGCCGAGCATCTGACGTCGCTCTGCGCCAGTGCGGCCATCGTCGGCGGCTATGCCCCGCTCGGATCGGAAATCAGTCCCTCGCTGGCGATGGAGGAGGCCCGGGCCGTCGGCCGGATCGTCGCCTTCCCCGCCTTCGACCATCCGGCCAAGCCGTTTCGCTTCCGCGCCGGCGATCCGCTGAACGCCGGTCCGTTCGGCATGATGCAGCCGAATCTGAAAGCGCCGGTGGTCGAGCCCGACCTGATTCTCGTACCATTGATCGCGATCGACGGCCGCGGCACTCGTCTCGGCCGCGGCAAGGGCCATTACGACCGCGCGCTCGCCCGGCTCAAGCGCGGCGGCGCGCGGCTCGTCGGCATCGGCTGGCACCTGCAGCGCGTCGCCGATACCATTCCCGCCGACGAATGGGATGTCGCCCTCCATGGTTTCGCCAGTCCCGAGGGTCTTGAGTGGTTCCGCTGAGGTTCATATTGCATTGTAAACCGGTCGCTTGTGTCCAATTTGAGCGATTCAACCGGTAGCCGCGTTATGCGCCGTGGCGGTAGCGCGAGGCGAACAGGAGCAAATGTGAAGATTATTCGGACCTCCCTGATGGCGGCAGCGGCAATTGCCCTCGGTTCCGCGTTCCTCGGCCTCGCGCCGCGCCCCGCCGCTTCGATCGCGGCCGTGCCGGACGACGGCGGCGTCGCCAGTTTCTATCGCGCGCGCGGCGGAGCGCCCCTGTGGCTTTCGCCGAGGTCGGGGAGCGCCGCCCAGCAGCTGCTTCAACTCCTCGGATCGGCGCGCGCCGACAATCTCGATCCGCGCCGTTATCAGGTGAAAGCGCTGGCGCGGGCCGTGGACGCGGCGTCACGCGGCGAACCGGGCGCTGTCCAGCGCGCCGACGCGATGCTCAGCCAAGCCTTCGTCGCCTACGTCCGCGACCTCAAACACGATCCCCGGATCGGCATCATTTACGTCGATTCCGAGCTCAAGCCGACGCCGCCATCGACGGCCCTGATCCTGAGCCAGGCGGCCAACGCACCGTCTCTGCCGGACTATGTTCAGAAAATGGGCTGGATGAACCCGATCTATGCCAGTCTCAGGCTCGCGCTCGCCAGCCGTCTCTACTTAAACCCCCAACAGCGCAGCCTGCTCTCCCTCAATCTGGAGCGCGCTCGCGTCCTGCCGAGCGGCACTGGCCGCTATGCGATCGTGAACGCTCCGGCGGCGCGGCTCTACATGTACGAGAATGGCCAGGTGGTAGACTCGATGCGCGTGGTTGCCGGCCGGCCAGATCCGATCGCGCAAACGCCGATGATGAACGCCTACATTCGCTACATCGCGCTGAATCCCTATTGGAACTCGCCCGCGGACATCACGGCCAAGAAGCTTTCGCCGACCATCCTCAAGGAGGGGCGCGCCTATTTCAAGAATAGGGGTTACGAACTGTTGTCGGACTGGTCCGATCACGCGCGGGTCATTGACCCTATGTCGATTGACTGGCGTGCAGTGGCAGCCGGTCGAGTGCAGGCTCGGCTACGCCAGAAGCCGGGACCGGCCAACTCGATGGGCAAGATGAAATTCATGTTCCCCAATTCGCAGGGCATTTGGCTTCACGACACGCCGGAGAAGGAGAAAATCGAGGAAGCCGCGCGGCTGCAGAGCAACGGGTGCGTCCGGCTCGAGGATGCACCGCGCTTTGCCCGTTGGCTGTTCAACGGCCGGCCGCCGAGCGCCAAGGGCGCGCGGCCCGAGCAGAAGGTGAACCTGCCCTCGCCGGTGCCGGTCTATCTGACCTATCTGACAGCGGTGCCAAGCGGTACGTCGATCGTCTATTTCGACGATTTCTACGGCAAGGACCGGGTTCAGCCTGGGCGCCCGCGCCGCGGCGTATTCGGGATCGGCTAGCCGATTCAGATGAGCGAGCAAGCCCGCCCGTCGTGGCGAAAATTGGTCGGAATCGTGGTGATTCTGGTGCTGATCGCTTTGTGGGCGGCATTCGTCGCAAGCCTGGCGCCGGTCGTCGGTCGTTGGCCTGTTCTCGCGCAGGCAGCTTTCTATCTCTTCGTAGGAATAGTATGGATTGCGCCGCTTAAGCCCCTGATCGGATGGATTGAAACGGGACGGCTAGGGGTGCGCGGACCGCCCCGCGGTTGAACGCGCTGTATTAGAATAGTATATCACTATTGATGGCCCAGGCATTGACCCTTTCCAGGCCCTTGGACGGCCTCGCCAAGCTGTGGCGCGCTTATCCGCGCGAAACGGTGGCGTTCGGCGTGCTTGGGCTGGCCGCCGCCGCGGCGATCGCCGGAGCCGCGCATTCGACCCCGGAGCTTCCGGCCGCGAGCCCGGCCGCCACGATCGCAGTGCCCGCCCCGCCGCCGCTGATCGTCCGGCAATTGCCGCCGGACCAGGCGCTCAAGATCAACCAGACCATCCCGCTCGCCAGCGGGCCGAACCCCGCCGCTTCGCCGTTCGCCTTCACCGGTAATGGCGCGGCGCGGAAGCGCGCGCTCGAATGCCTTGCGAGCGCGGTTTATTACGAGGCCGGCAGCCAGGACGACGACGGCGAGCGCGCGGTCGCCCAGGTCGTGCTCAACCGCGTCCGCCACCCGGCCTTCCCGGCGAGCATTTGCGGCGTCGTCTACGAAGGTTCGACCCGACCCACCGGCTGCCAGTTCACTTTCACCTGCGATGGATCGCTCTATCGCCAGCCCGATCTCGCCGGCTGGCGCCGGGCCTATACCGTCGCCCAACAGGCACTCGCCGGCTACGTCTATGCCCCGGTCGGCTACGCGACCCATTATCACGCCGATTACGTGGTCCCGTACTGGGCCCCGACCCTGTCGAAGAACGCGATCGTCGGTGCGCACATCTTCTACCGCTGGGCCGGTGGCTGGGGCCGTCCGGCCGCCTTCGCCAAAAATTATTCAGGCCGCGAACCGGATGGTGCGGCGTTGCGCAACGCTGCGCTGGCCGCCGAAGCCGCGACCGCCAACCAGGTAAGCCAGGAAGCTATCGAGGTCGCCGGTCAAATCCCAGGCGCCGAGGTCAAGGCCGCGCCTCCGGGACGGGTCGCGATGCGCTTCAATCTCGAGGCCGCGCGCAAGGCCACCGAGTCCTTGCCCCACCGCGAATATACCGAGGCGTTTGCGGCTTCGGACAATCTCCGCTGGTCGCTGTCGAACGAAACAGTCGCGGGCGATGAAAAGCCGCTCGGGAAGGCTGATCCGGCGCCCTCGACGGCGGCGACTTCTAAATAACCGATCGATCCGCGCGAGCTGAAAGCTGGCGCGAGTGACGGGACTTGAACCCGCGACCTCCGGCGTGACAGGCCGGCGCTCTAACCAACTGAGCTACACCCGCGTTTTAGCGTCGCGGCGACCTAGGTGGGGGACTTTTCAGTGTCAACCATGGCGGGCCCGATTTCCTGCCGTTCTTCGATTTCCTCCTCGCCAGGATCGCCGAGGTGGGTCAGCGTGCCATGCTCGAACAGGAATCCGGCGATGTCGGGGGTTCCGGCGGCCGAGAACACCGTCTTGAGGATGATCAGCAAGGGGACCGCGAGCAGCGCGCCGGTCGTCCCCCACACCCACGACCAGAACGACAGCGAAACGAGGATTGCGAGTGGGCTGATTGTCAAGCGCTTGCCGACCACCAACGGAGTGAAGAAATTGGCCTCGACCAGATGCAAGCTGATGAACACCGCCGGCGGCATCAGCGCGGTCCACACGTCCGGATAGATCATCAATCCACCGAGGAACAGCAACAGCGCCGAGGCGATTGGGCCGAGATAGGGGATATAATTCAGCACCGCGACGATGCCGCCCCACATCACCGGCGACGGCATGCCCAGCCACCACAGCATAAGCGCGGTGAGCCCGCCCAAGCCGATGTTGATGACGGTAATCGTGCCGAGATAGGTCGAGGTCGCGTCGACCACCTGCTGGATGACCCGCGCAGTCGTCAGCGCGCCTTCGAAGCTGCCGCGACTGACGATCGTCTTCTTGCGCATCGCGGTCCAGCCCGAGAGGAAGAAATAGATCACCAGCAGAGAGAAGAACAATTGAATGAAAAGATGCGGCGCCGAGCTGGTGAGCAAGCCGAGCGCGGAATTCGGGGTTTCGATCCTGACCGCCCTGGTCCGCTCCTGGGTCAGCGCGATTTGCGAGGCGGTCCGGTCGATGAACTTGTCGAGGTTTTTGTAGAGATCGAGCACCGGTTCGAGCGCTGAACGGACCTTGGTGATCCGGTGCGGCACCTGCGCCACCCAGTCGGTCGCGGGGATCACAATCGATCCGATGGCGAAAATCGCGATCGTCAGAAACACGATCACGCACAGGCCGGCGGCAAGCCGCGACGGCACACCCCGGCGCTCGAACCATTCGAGCAGCGGGACCAGCGCGACCGCGACCACCAAAGCGGCGGTCACGGGCATAAAGAATTCGGCACCCGAACGCAGCGCGAACGGCAGCGCGGCGATCATTCCGATACCGGCGATCAGAGTCAGCGAGGCAAGCAACCGATCGCGCTTGATCGCAATCGTCTCAGCGATCAACCGCGCCTCGTCGTCCCGTTCAGCGACGGTTTGCTTGTTGGTCCGAGCATCCATCTGCCGCACAGCATATCGCTGCTGCGGTCATGCCGCCAGCGGCTAGACGCTCAGCCGCCGAACGGCCAGAATTGATAGGGCACCCAATAGTGCGCGTGGTGGGCGTAGGTCAGCCAGGTGAACTGGACCAGGGCGGAGTAAGCGAGCACGAGAAAGGTGCCGAAGCCCTCGCTGGCGAACACGCTGCGCGGTCGCGACAACACCACGAGCTGGAGCGGGATGGTGTAGAGCGCGAGCCGGTCGACCGCCGCGCTCGAACGGACCACGATGAGGAGAAAGAGGAACAAAAACGCCGCGAGCGACAGATTGCGCCCGACCCTGCGCTCTCGCTCGGTATAGCCAAGGCTGCGCGACCGGATCAGGAATAGCGCCGCCGGGAACACGCCCATGGCAACGCGGATCCCCGCCCCTTCCGCAGCGTAGCGGGCATCGATGTAATTGGTAACCAGCCGCCCGACTGAAGCGGACAGAAAAAACTGATAGAACAAATAGGTCGCCGCGACCGCAACCAGCAGGCCCGCGAATCGCCCTCGCTCGTTTGCCAGCGCAATCAGCGGCAAAGCGACTACCGCCGTTTTGTGGAACGTGGCGGCGGCCGCGACATAAACCGCGAAACGCAGCATCGAGCCGGACTTCGCGTAGGTTGCCAGCCCGGCCATGATCAGCCCGATAGCGACGGCCTGGCGTGTGTAGCCCATGGCGACAACGATCACGAGATACGGGATGGCCACGACCATCGCCAGCCACGGCCGCTGCTGCGCCTCGGCGAACCGCGTCAAACCCCAGGTGAATATTGCCCCGCAGACGAGGTTGACCAGCCACAGCTCGCCACCGAGCCACTGGACCACGATATTGACCAGGTAGTAGCCGGGGTCCGCGATCGCCGGCAGCGACCCGAGCCTCTCGCCCTTGGCATCCGCAAAGATTTCTTCGTAGGCAATCCAATCGCCTCCGACATGGAATCGAAGGCCGATCATCAGCGCGATCAGGACGCAACCGAACCGGAAGGGAATATCCGCTCGCCCGGAACCAGCGGCTCGCGGTTGCTCGCGCATCGCGCCGGCGGCAAAATATAGAAACATGATCCAGTAAACGAGCAACCTGACCTCTTACTTTTGGGTCCTGGCGCCGCACGCGCGCCGGTACCGCGGTCCCTCGGGGAACCGGATATGTTCGCGGCCGCTCGCCCGCATCATGGCGTCGATTTGTGCTTTGATTCTGTGATCGACATTGCCCGCCGTGCCCGAATGCATACTCGGCCCTATGGAGCTTTCGGCGCGAACGCTCCAGCTTCCAAATTGGGCAATCGATCTTCGGCGCGGGAATTGATCAGAGCGTGAGCTTCGCCGCCGCGAGGCGCAGGTCGAGCGAGCTCTCCTCCGGCACGACGACCCTGAGCTTGTGGCTGGCGAAATCGATCGACACCTTCTTGAACGCCCGGATTGCGTTCATGCCGAGCAACAGGGCCGGCTTTTTGTCGAGCCGCAGCTGTTTGAAAGTATGCGCGTCGGCGAACACGATCGCGAGGTCCTTGAGCTTAATGCCACCGATTTCGAGTTCACGAATGAACATGTAATCGCCAGTGATCCGCGCTCCGGTAACCGAAATCAGATCGACCTGACCCGACGCTGTGAGCATCTTGCTGCCGAGCAACGCGCTGTGCAGCGCCGCGTTACCGATGCTGACTTCCGATCCGGTATCGATCACCACCGTCACCGGATGATCGTTCGCGGTCGCCTCGGTAAGGATTAGCCGGCCATTCCGCCGGACGCCCTGGACGACGATTGTCCCCGGCTCCGCCTTGAAATCCGGTGTCGCCGACGGGACGATCGACATCACATTATTGCCGAAGTCGAACAGAATGCGTTGAGAACGCAGCGAATCGAGACCGAGAATGCCGTCGGCGCCCATGTTCGCACCTTCGAGCAGCGGCGCATTGATGTTGCGGATTTCCTTGCGCGTCAGCTGCAACGTCGGAACGGTCGCGGTCGTGATTGTCGAAACGCCGGTCACGCTGTGCAGCGACGCCGGATCGCCGGCGGCATAATTCAGCGTACGCGCGAGGTCGCGGGAGATGGCCGTCCGGTCGGCGCCCGTATCGACAAGGAAATGATAGGGGCCGCGCCCCGACAGCAAGACCGGCACCGTCATCCGGTCATTCAGATCTTTCTTGAAGCTGATGTCTTCGGTCTGGGTCGTGCGGTCGATCTGGGCAGGACTAGAAACGGCTTCGACCGCGGTGGTTTGGGTCTGCGCACCGGCGGGAACGCTGGTCGCGAGCAATGCACATGCGGCAATCATGAGCGTTCGCTGCATCGGACCTCGGCCTCCTTTGCCTCAGCCTACGCCTTTGTCGGTGCAAGGGCAAAGCCGCCCACTCGCCAAAACGGGACGTTTGGCAACAAACTGGTAAGGCTATGCTGTTAAGGGCCTAATTGTGGGCCTTCCGGCATTGGCCGGGCGGGAACGTCGATCTTCGGCTAGTTGCCGATCGGAGTAACATGTTGGACGAAGAACCGGTCGAGACCACACTGTATTCATTGGACGAAGCCGTTCCCGAAGGATCCGACCGCCGCACCGGCGAGCGTCACTTGAGCCTGCTCCGCGTCGGAACTCTGACCATCGGAGACCGCCGCGAGCTGTGCCTGATCCGGAACATCTCCGCCGGCGGCATGCTGGTCCGGGCTTATTGCCCGATCGCGACGGGAACGCGCGTTACGATCGAGCTCAAGCAAGATGAGCCGATCGCCGGAACCGCGCGCTGGATCAAGGGCGAATGCGTCGGCGTGAGCTTCGACCGGCCGATCGACGTGCTTTCGCTCCTGGCCTCGTCGGAGGACGGGCCGCGGCCGCGCATGCCGCGAGTCGAGATCGATTGCACCGCCTGGGTGCGCGTCGGCGCCAACGTCCACCGCGCCCGCGCGGTCGATATTTCGCAAGGCGGGCTCAAGATCGTGTTTCACGGCTTGCTCCCGGTCAAAGCGGAAGTCGTCGTCAGCATCGCGGGTCTCGATCCCTGCCCGGGGATGATTCGCTGGAACGCCGACGGGACGTGTGGAATCACCTTCAATCGAGTGATCCCGCTGCCGGTGCTCGTCGCCTGGCTTCAAGACGGGCGGTCGCGGTTGCGCGCCGCGAGCTGATCAGTCGCCCAACGCCCCTTGGGGCGAGGAGACCATCCACTTCTCAATCATCGTGCGCTCATGCGCCGTCAGGGGGCGGCAGGCGAGACCCGGCCGGCGGAAATCGCGCTGCGCGAGCTGACGCGGCTGGGGCACGTGACGGAGCACTTCTTCCTGGCGAAGCGTCCGCGCGAACGCGATCCCGGCATAACGGCCCTGGACCCAGATGACCTTGCCCTTGAGACGCAGTTCATTGCGTTCGAAGAAAGTTGTGGTGCCCTCGAGCGGCAGCCGCTCGCCCTCAATCAGCGCGCCTTCCTCAGAAAGGTTGCGCAGCTTCACGGGCTGCGGTGCGCCGGCGATCTCAACCGACGCCGCGAGATACACGGGTGACCGGCGTGATTTTCGATTTTGAGTCATGCTGCTTTCGTCCATCGCGAAATCATAGATCGCGGGGGTAAAGCATCGTTTAACGCCGCCTTAGCAAAAGCATCAAATTGTTCGCCGGCATTTGCTGTGTTTTAACCAACTCGAGGCCCTCTGCCGCGGCGGCCTCGGCAAAGTCTTCCACTCGTCGCAGCCCCCAGCGCGGGTCGCGCTGCTTCAAATCGGCATCGAACGCCAAATTGCTCTGAGCTGTCGGGACGTCGTCCTTCAGCCATGGGCCGTAGAGGATCAGCGGGCCTCCGGCGGGCAGGACGCGCGCCGCGCCGCCAATCAGCCCCAGCGCCGATGCCCACGGACTAATGTGCACCATGTTGATGCTGAGGACGGCGTCCGCATGCCCAATTGGCCAGTCCGGCGTGGCCGAATCGATCGCAATCGGCGCGCGAACGTTCGCTAGTCCGGCGGCGGCCCGCCATGCCGCGATCGAGGCTAAAGCGTCGGGATGGACGTCGCTCGGCTGCCATTCGAGGTTAGGAAACCGTTTTGCGAAATGGAGGGCGTGCTCGCCGCTGCCGCTCGCGATTTCTAGCACAACGCCAGTGTCCGGCAGCCAGCCGGCAAGCACGTCGGCGATTGGCTCGCGATTGCGCAGCGCGGCCGGAGCCGAGCGGCGTGCTCCCTCCGCCGGCGCTTCGTAAAACCGCCGCTCGTCGGTCACTCGGCCGCCAAAAGCAGTCGCCGCCCGCGCAAATAGAGTTCGGCCCGCGTCGCAGACAAAAGACCCAGCGCAACACCAAGGAAGGCGTCCGTCAGCAGCAACGCGCCGCTTCCCGGATGACCCGCGGCGGCATCGCCGAAGATCGCCTTGGCGCCAACCTTGAGAATGACGATCGCGGCCAACAGGACCATCGCCAGTGGTGACGCGCGCTGGCGAAGTTCGCCGGTTTCGGCATTGCGCTCGATGTGGATCGTCTTGCCGCGATACCAGCCGGCGATGAGCCCGACCCCGAGACCGACCAACGCGAGGCCCCAGCCGAGCGGCTGGGGCGGAAGCTCGAACAGCATCGACGCGGCGACGAACACATAGATCACCGGGATCAGCCACAAGATCGATAATTTGAGTGGGCGCTCCTTGCTCATCGAGCGGAATCTAAGCGCCAACACGACCGCGATGATGACGAACGGCAACAGCGTCGTCAGCCAGTTTCCCGCCGGTTGTTGCATGGATTTACTCCCCCTACACGGCCGCGACGATTTCTTGTGGCTCTTTGTATGTGAGTACCGGTTTCCGCGCCGCAAGCGTTTCGTCGAGCCGCCGCCGCGGCGCATGGATCGGCGCGGCCTTGAGGCTCTGGTCACCAGCCTTGGCCCGCGCGGCGATGGCGCGCATCGCGAGGATGAACTGATCGAGCGCTGCCTTGGATTCGGTCTCGGTCGGTTCGACCAACATCGCCCCGTGGACGACCAACGGGAAATACATGGTCATTGGGTGGAAGCCCTCGTCGATCAGCGCCTTGGCCAGGTCGATCGTGCTCAATCCGTCGGCGAAGCCTTTGTCGGAGAAGATCGCCTCGTGCATGCACGGCCCCGACGCGGCGAACGGCGCGTCGAGCACGTCTTCGAGGCTCCTGAGGATGTAATTAGCGTTGAGCACCGCGTCCTCGGCGACCTGTTTGAGGCCGTCGGCGCCGTGGCTCAGGATGTAGGCCAACGCCCGCGTGAACATGCCCATCTGGCCGTGGAAGGCGACCATCCGACCGAACGCGCCCGGATGCTCCTCGTCGGCCGTTTCCTCCTCGACGATCTTGTACGAACCGTCGGGGTGTTTAGCGGCGAACGGCAGGGGCCCGTAGGGCGCGAGCGCTTCCGACAGCACCACCGGCCCGGAGCCCGGCCCGCCGCCACCGTGCGGGGTCGAGAAGGTCTTGTGCAAATTGATGTGCATCGCGTCGATGCCAAGGTCGCCAGGGCGGACCTTGCCAACGATCGCGTTGAAATTGGCCCCGTCGCAATAAACGAACGCCCCCGCCGCGTGGACCGCGTCGCTGATCGCCTTCATGTCGGACTCGAACAGCCCGCAAGTGTTGGGATTGGTGATCATCACCGCCGCGACGTCAGGCCCGAGCCGCGCCTTCAACGCGTCGAGATCGACTCGCCCGGCCGCATTGGCCGGAATATTCTCGACCTGATAACCGGCGAACGCCGCAGTCGCCGGGTTAGTGCCGTGGGCGCTCTCCGGGACCAGCACGACCGCGCGCCTGTCACCGCTCGCCTCCAGCGCCGCGCGAATGCACAGCAGCCCGCACAGCTCGCCGTGCGCGCCGGCCTTCGGGCTCATCGCCACGCCATGCATGCCGGTGAGATCGAGCAGCCACAAAGCGAGCTCGTTGATCACCTGCAACGCGCCCTGAACGGTTTCCTGCGGCTGCAGCGGGTGAACGTCGGCGAATCCCGGCAACCGCGCGACTTTCTCGTTGAGACGCGGATTGTGCTTCATCGTGCAACTGCCGAGCGGGAACAACCCGAGGTCGATCGCATAATTCTGCCGCGACAGCCGCGTGTAGTGGCGGACCATCTCGGGCTCGCTCAGGCCCGGCAGGCCGATTGATTTCGATCTCGCCAACCCCGCCAGCCTGTTCCCCGGCGAAGGCCGGGGTCCAGGTGCAAAGTCGACCCCCGTCTGCTCGGTGCCGCCAATCTCGAAGATCAGCGGTTCTTCGAGCATCAGCGCGCGGTTGCCCGTCACCGTCCGCGCTTCACCCTGCTCATTCACCGGCGCCGACGGCCGCCAGCCCGAAGGATTGACGGTCATCGCACGGCCTCCTTCAAGGCAGTTTCAAAGGCGTCGATGTCTTCATCGGTCACCGTCTCGGTCACCGCGACCACCAGCCCATTCCGAAGCACGTCGATGCCCGGATAGAGCCGCCCGAGCGACACGCCGCCAAGCACGTTGCGCTCGACCATCGCGTGCACTGCCGGCCGCGCCTCGACCGGCAGCTTGAGCGTGAATTCGTTGAAGAACTCCGTCGTCACCAGTTCGACGCCCGGGATCGCCGCCAGTCGCTCGGCGACCTCGCACGTGCGTGCGTGATTCAAAAACGCGAGCTGGCGTAGCCCCTTCTCCCCCAGCAACGTCAAATGCGCCGTAAACGCCATCGCGCACAGCACCGAGCTGGTGCAGATATTCGACGTCGCTTTCTCGCGCCGGATATGCTGCTCGCGCGTCGACAGCGTCAGTACGAACCCGCGCTTGCCTTCGGCATCGACCGTCTCGCCCGCGAGCCGCCCCGGCATCTGCCGGACATGCTTCTCGCGGCATGCGAACAGCCCCACGTACGGTCCACCGAATTGCAGCCCGACACCGATCGACTGGCCCTCGCCGACGACGATATCCGCGCCCATTTCGCCCGGCGATTTGATCAGCCCGAGCGCGACCGGTTCGGTCACCACCGCGATCAGCAGCGCGCCCGCCGCATGCGCGGCGTCGGCGATCGGGGTCAGGTCGGTGATGCGGCCGAGGATGTCGGGATATTGCACCACAACCGCGCTGGTCTCGCCGTCGATGCTGGCGATCAGCCGCTCGGCGTCGGTTGCAGCGCCCAGCTCCGGCAACGCGGTCTCGAGCCGGTCTTCGGTGAACTTCGCCATCGTCTCGGCGACACGGACGTAATGCGGGTGCACCCCGGACGAAATCACGCTCTTGGTCCGCCGCGTGATGCGGTGGGCCATCACGATCGCTTCCCACATCGCCGTCGAGCCATCGTACATCGAGGCGTTGGCGACTTCGCAGCCGAATAGCCGCGCGACCTGGGTCTGGAACTCGAACAGCAATTGCAGCGTGCCCTGCGCGATTTCGGGCTGATATGGCGTGTAGCTGGTCAGGAATTCGCCGCGCTGGATGATATGGTCGACGCTGGCTGGCACATGATGGCGATACGCGCCGCAGCCAAGGAAGAACGGCACTTCACCCGCGACCATGTTCTTGCGCGACAGAGCGGTCATGTGCCGCTCAACCGCGAGTTCGGAAGCGTGCATCGGGAGGCCGTCGATCGGGCCCTTGAGCCGCAGTTCCTCCGGCACGTCCCGGAACAATTCGTCGATCGAGCCCGCGCCAACCACCCGCAGCATCTCGCTGCGGTCGGCATCGCTCAGCGGCAAATAACGCATCAGGCGGGCTTCCTCATGATGAAGCGGAGGCGGACGTAGTCGGCGACGTTGGAGCCGACGCGATCAGCGACTGCGGCGCCGATCTCGGCGCGCTCGTCCTCGGGCACACCGGCGCGGTCGAGCCAGCCCTTGCGGAAGGTCGTAACCCAGGCGGCGACGCCATGCTCGATCGGGGTCGGTCGCTCAATCAGCCGCGCGTCGAGCTCACGGAAGCCGGCGGCCTCATAGACGCCGGCAAATTCCTCCGGCAACGCGTACCAGTTCGACGCCTCGACTGGCGGCTGGTAGCCGCGGATCACCAGCTCGGTATCGAGCGCCTCACGCAACGTCGTAAGATTGCCCTCGCCGCCCATCTCGCCGGCGAACCGCCCGCCAGGCCTCAACGCGCGGAAGATCGCCCGCGCCGCCTGCTCCTTTTCCAGCACCCAGTGCAGCGTCGCGTTGGAGAAAGCCGCGTCGAATTCGCCGAAAAATTGCATATCCTCGGCGGGCAGCAGAACCGCGTCGATCCCGGCCGCGCGCGCAGCTGCGATCATCTCGGGCGAATTGTCGATGCCGAGCACGGTCGCTCCGCGCTCGACAATCTTCCTGGTCAGCGTCCCCTCGCCACAGCCAACGTCGAGAATGCGCTCGCCCGGCTTGGGATCGAGCAAGTCGAGCGCCGCCCCGCCCAACTCAGCGACAAACGCGCCGACGCTGGCGTAATCTACCGCATCCCAATTGCTGGTCGAGGTCGGCGCGTGACTCAAAGCGTCCGCACCCATTCGCGATAAGCGGTCTCATCCATCAAGCTTTCCAACTCACTCGCGTTCGACAGTTTGAGCTTGAAGAACCAGCCCTCGCCTTCGGGATCGCGGTTGATGAGCGCGGGGTCTTTGGCGACCGCTGGATTGCTTTCGGTGACTTCGCCCGACACCGGCGCATAGACATCCGACGCGGCCTTGACCGATTCGACCACCGCCGCTTCCTGGCCCTTGCTGACCTGCTTTCCGGTCTCGGGCCCTTCGGCGAAGACGATGTCGCCCAACGCTTCCTGCGCATGGTCGGAAATGCCGACGGTCGCGCTGTCGCCCTCGACCCGGACCCATTCGTGATCTTTGGTGAAATACAATGTCATCAGGCGGCTCCCTTGCGGTGATAACGGTGGGGAACGAACGGCATGGCGGTGACGGTCGCGTCGAACAATTTGCCGCGCTGCTCAAGCTTCAGAGCGGTTCCAGCCTCGGCCAGGGGCGCTGCGACATAACCCATTGCGATCGGGCGCTGGAGCGACGGCGAACCGGCTGGCGGCCGTCGACGTCGAACCCAACCCGCTTTTGCGCAGGTCCGCTCTGAAGCTCCGCGAGAATGCGCATCGCGCCGGCGAACCCGGCCTCGCCGCGGCGGCGCTTGTTGATCGCGAAATTGAGGCCGGCCATGATCGGCGTCGTCTGAAGATCTAGGTCGTGGCCATAAAGCGGCAGACCGGCCTCGAGCCGCAGCGAATCGCGGGCGCCGAGCCCGATAGGCTTGACCGCCGCGTTCGCGGTCAGCGCCTCGGCCAGTTGCTCGGCGGCAATGCCCGGAATGGAAATCTCGAACCCGTCCTCGCCGGTGTAGCCCGATCGGCTGATCCACAGCGGATGGCCGAAAGCATAAAAGGCCCGGCCCTCCATGAAGGTCAGCTCGCTGACTCCCGGCACCAGCGTTTCGAGCACTTCGGCGGCGCGCGGACCCTGCAGCGCCAACAACGCTTGCTCCTTCATATGGTCGATGACCACCTCGCGCCCCAGCCGGTTCCGGAACTCGTGGATATCGCCATATTTGGTCGCGCCGTTGACGACGACGTAGAAATCCTCGCCGCGCCGCGTCGCCATAAGATCGTCGATGATCCCGCCATTGTCGTCGAGCAGGAGCGAGTATTTGAGCTTCATGTCGCCGAGCCCCTGAAGGTCGGCGGGGAGCAATTTCTCCAGTGCAGCATCGACGGCGCGGCCGTGGAACAGCAGCTGGCCCATATGGCTGACGTCGAACAGTCCGGCATTCTCGCGGGTCCACAGATGCTCGGCGATGATCCCGTCATACTGGACCGGCATGTCGTAACCGGCGAACGGGACCATCCGCGCTCCTTTCGCGCGATGCCAGGCGTCAAGCGGCAGCTTGTCGAGCGGTTGTTGGTCGTCCGTGCTCATCTCACGCGCTCCGGCAAAGGGTGCGACGGGCAGCGCTCGGCAAAGCGCTACGGCTGCCGCCCCCGTCTGTCGCTGCGCCTGAGAGCTTTGCCCCTTCGGCGGCCCGTGCACGGGCACTTTCCAGACTGTCAGGCGCGCGCGGTCCTTCTGCCTGAGAGATTCCGGGGGCGGTTGCTCCTTCGGCGGTGGGCCCTGGTTTCCCCTGGCGCCACACTCTCCCGCGCGTCCTTTCCGGGAACCAGGGTTCCCGGCGACGCGGCTGCCTTGGCGGTCCGGGCGCACCAAGTCAACGAATGTCGGCCTTAGCGGGTCGCGTTATACTTGAGCTGCTCGGCGGTCATCTGGAAGCCGATCAGATGCTCGAACGTCGCGTTGGCGACGGCCGTGCGAATCGCCGGATCGGCCAGTGGATCGCTCGCCGCCTCGGCCTCACCCGGCTTGCGCGGCCGCGTCAGGACCCGCCGCACATTGTCGGGCAAGGTCGCGACGCCGCGGTTGACCCGGACCGTCGCCTGGACCCTGGCCCAGGAGTGGACTTTGCCTTCGCCGAAATTCAGCGCGACCGCGCCGACCCGTTTGGCGACAATCTGGCCGCTGCCCTGCAGCGCGACGTCGAAATAGGGCAAGACCACCTGGCGCGCCGGTCCGGCATCGCGGCGCAACGCGACGACCGTGAAGGTCGCAGTTGAGACCACGTCATTGCCGGAATCCTGACAGACCGCGCGAACGTCGGTGATCGTCGCTGAGACGTCGATAGCGCGGGCGTCCGTGCTGGTCGGCGGGTCGAATAAAGTGACGTCGCCGGTCCCGGCCGGCACTCCGATCAACGGACAGGCCGAGCGGACGGAATAGATCCCGCCACCGTTATCCGTCGTCAGATCGCCGGAGTGGCGACAGCCGGCGAGCAGCGCAGTAGTAAGTAAAACGGCGAGGCGAAGCTTCACGGGCGATCCTTGCGAAGGCTGAAAGGTGTGGCGGCGTTCTATGGCAAGCCCCTTCTATGGCTGCAAGCGATGCCTTACATGGCCTGCACCGTGGATGAACTGCCGCCCCCCAAACCGCCACTGCGCGTCCTCATAGCGGCACCGCGCGGTTTTTGCGCTGGTGTCGACCGCGCCATCCAGATCGTCGAGCTCGCGCTCGAGCGGTTCGGGGCGCCGGTCTACGTCCGTCACGAGATCGTCCACAACCGCTTCGTCGTCGACCGACTCAAGCAATTGGGCGCGGTGTTCGTCGACGAGCTCGACGAAGTTCCCGACGACCGCCCGGTGGTCTTCTCCGCGCACGGCGTACCCAAATCGGTTCCGGCCGCGGCAGAGGACCGCAAGCTGACCTACGTCGATGCGACCTGCCCGTTAGTCTCCAAGGTACACCGCCAGGCCGAGCGGCTGATCGCCGACGGCCGCCACATCCTGTTTATCGGCCACGCCGGCCACCCCGAAGTGATCGGCACGTTCGGCCAGGTGCCGCCTGGGTCGATGACCCTCGTGGAAACGGCGGCGGACGTTGCCACGCTCGACGTGCCCGATCCGGACAACCTCGCCTTCCTCACCCAGACGACCCTGTCGGTCGACGACACCGCGCTGGTCGTTGCCGCGCTGCGGCAGCGTTTCCCGGCGATTCGCATGCCGCGCAGCGAAGACATTTGTTACGCCACGTCGAATCGCCAGGCCGCGGTCAAGGCGATCGCCCCCGAATGCGACCGGATGCTGGTCATCGGCTCCCCCAACAGCAGCAATTCGCTGCGCCTCGCCGAGGTCGCCGAGCGGATGGGCTCGCCGGCGCGGCTGATCGAACGCGCCGCCAACATCGACTGGGACTGGCTGGGAAGCCCGCGGACCGTCGGCGTCACCGCCGGAGCATCGGCCCCCGAACTGCTCGTGCGCGAGGTCGTCGATGCGCTGGGTACCCGATTCGCGGTCACCGAAGAGCAAGCCGACCACAATCCCGAGCGGATGGTGTTCAAGCTCCCGCGCGAGCTCGTCGCCTAGTGACCGAGCTACCGGCGGTGGACATGTGGACCGACGGCGCATGCCGCGGCAATCCCGGTCCGGGCGGCTGGGCGGTGCTGATTCGCCTAGCTTCAGCTACAGGAACGCGCGCGCGCGAGAAGGAAGTGTCGGGCGGCGAGCCGCTGACCACCAACAACAGGATGGAATTGCTCGCCGCGATTCGCGGCCTCGAAGCACTGAAGAAGCCGTGCCGGGTCCGGCTCCACACCGACAGCACTTATGTCCGCGACGGAATTACCCGCTGGATTCACAAATGGCGCCAGAACGGCTGGCGCACCTCGGACAAGAAGCCGGTCAAGAATGCCGAGCTGTGGCAGGAATTGGTCGACGCCACCGAGCCGCACCGGGTCGAATGGCATTGGGTCAAAGGTCATAGCGGGCATATCGAAAACGACCGGGTCGACGCGCTCGCCTGCGCCGAAGCGGACGAGCAGCGCAAGCACCACCGCCTTTAGGGATGCCGCGCCATCGCCGCCTTTGCGGCTTCGGGGCTGATCGGATGAACGCCGACCACCGGGCAACGCTGCAGACCACTCGGGCTCGGCACCAGGAATTCCGCGTCCAGCCCTTCACACACAAATGAACTCCCGCTGGTCGAGCGCAATGCGACGCGAAGCAACCAGTCGATGTCGGGGCAGGTCCCCACGATGTCGAGTTGGTAGTAACGGTTGACGCCCACCGTCACGATCACCGCATTATCGCTGATCGCGTTGAAGCTGTTGACCGAGCTCGCATTGAAGCATTGCCGGCTCCCGGCAGCTCGGCCGGCCGGTTGCGGACCGGGAGCGGCGCACGCTGTCGTAATGCGGTCGATGTGAGGATGGCGTTCCTGGCTCGATTGCTGTTCGGCATGGCCATTGCTCCTCCGCATGTTCAAAATCTCGGAGGTCTAGTCCGTTCCGCTAGGCTGAGAATCGCGCGGGCGAGAAGATCGCCGGGTCAATGTGGCCCACCATTGCATCCGGCCGTTCGTCCAGCATTATCGACGCCGCCAGCTTGGCCGCGGCCGGCGATGTCTGAATCCCGAACCCGCCCTGACCGGCGCACCAGAAGAAGCCGAACTCGCGCGCATCGAAGCCGTAAACCGGCAGCCGGTCGGGCGCGAACGACCGCAGGCCTGCCCAACTCCGCTCGACCCGTTCGATCGACCAGTCGACCGCGCCTTCGAATCGGTCAATCGCCACCGCGATGTCGATCTCGTCGGGCGCCGCGTCGCACGGCTGCGTCTCGATTTCGTCGTGCGGGCTCAGCCACACGCTGCGATCGCCCTCGCCCTTGAAATAAAATGTCCCCGCCGAATCATCGACCAGCGGCAAGTCCCTGAGCCCGGACCGGCCGACTCGAAGCTGGACCATGGTCCGGCGCTTCGGTGCAACGCCCAGCGGCTGGACGCCGCACGCCTTGGCGACCGGGTCGGCCCACGCCCCGGCGGCGTCGACCAGGATCGCGGCGTTGACGGTCGATCCATCCTGCAGTGTGATCCGCCACAGGTCCCGGCGACGCTCAGCGCCAATCAGGCGGGAGTTGGTGGCGATGGTTCCGCCGCGCATCCGGAACCGTCGCAGATAGGCCGCATGGAGCCCGGCGACGTCGATATCGGCGCAGCCGGGCTCGAGCAGCGCCCTGGTCCAGCGCGGCCGAATTCCCGGCACCAGCCGCTCGAGTTCATTGCGGTCCAATTGCCTCGCCTCGACTCGGTCCGGAACCTCAGGCCACTCGCCGTCCGACAAATGGACCGCGCCACGCGCATGAAGAAATCCCGATTCGGCGAACTCCTCGGGCGGCCGATCGAGGAAGGCGCGCGACGCGCGGCTGAGCAGCGCGACCTTAGTGCCGCCATAACTTTCGAGCCAGAACGCCGCGGAGCGGCCGGTCGCATGGTAACCGCATTGCGTTTCGCCTTCGATGATCAGCGTCCGCCGCCGATCGGCGACTTCGGCGCCAAGGCTCGCTCCAGCGATCCCGCCGCCGACGATCACGATGTCGAAATCACTCATTTGAGTCGCGGTTACGAATTGGAAAGCCGCGCCGTCTAGGGGTGCGGGCCATGTTTAACGGTGCCTTTGCCCAAATTCTGATGATCGTGCTGGCCGTGCTGCTGCTCGTCGCGGCGGTGATTGACGTGCGCACTTTCACCATTTCGAACCGGCTTAATCTGGCTGTCGCTTTGCTCGCGCCGCTATACTGGCTCGCGACGTCGCTGCCGCTGTGGCCCGGAGTCGGAATTCAGCTCGCGGTGGGCGCCGGCGTCTTCGCGTTGTTCGCGGGTGCGTTTTACGCAGGAATGATGGGCGGCGGCGACGTCAAGCTCGCAGCGGCGTTGGTGCTATGGTTTTCACCTGCATCAACAATAAAGTTTTTGGTGCTGACTTCGCTCGCCGGCGGAGTTCTCACCCTGGGCATTCTCGCATTCCACCGTCTGAAGCGGCGCGAGGGCCGTCCGGAAATTCCGTATGGGGTCGCCATTGCATTCGGCGGCCTCGCCATTCTCACCCAACGCTTTCTTAACCAATTTGCCTGATGTGTGAGGTTGTAACGGGGAGCCCTCAAGGGGAGGCGATTACGCCATGGATGTGAAGAAACTCGCTCTGCTCATTGGAGCGCTGGTTATTGCGGTAATCACCGCCGTGATGGCCAAGAACATGTTCGCCGGAGCCGGCGCACAGCAAGCCGCTGCCGCGCCCGCGGTGCCGCAGGGGCCAAAAATTCTGGTCGCCAAGAAGGCGATGGCGGTTGGCACCATTGTCGACGCTGAAAGCCTCGGGTGGCAGCCCTGGCCGAAGGAGCTCATGCAGAGCGCCTATTATTCCGAAGGCCAGCCGGACTCCGACCCGCAGAAGCTGCTCGGCACGGTCGTGCGCTATCAGGTCACCGCGGGCCAGCCGCTGACCCGCGGCGCGCTCGTCGGTCCCAAGGATCGCGGCTTCCTCGCCGCGGCGCTCGGCCCGGGCATGCGTGCGATCACCGTTCCCGTGAATGCGTCAACCGGCGTCGCCGGCTTCGTCTTCCCGGGCGACCATGTCGATCTGGTTCTGACCCAGGGCGTTCAGGGTGGTGGTGACGGGCCGGAGCTCAAGGTGTCCGAGACGATCGTCCGCAATATTCGCGTCCTCGCGACCGATCAGCGCTTCACCGACAAGGATGAAGACGGCAAGACCCTGGTCAAGACGTTCTCCAACGTGACTATCGAAGTGACTCCGCGCATCGCCGAAAAGATCTCGGTCGCGCAGAGCCTGGGCACGCTGTCGTTGTCGCTTCGCTCGATCGCCGACAATACGGCCGAGCTCGAGCGGGCGGTCGCGACCGGCGACGTCAAGGTCCCGGCCAACGCCAACCCGGCCCAGGAGCGCCAGATGCTGCTCGCCGTCGCCAACCGGCCGATGGACAGCAACACGACCTTCACTACCGGCGGTGACGTTTCGCGCTTCCAGCGCCGGACCGTCCCTGCCCGTGCGTCCGACCTGACGCAGGCGATGAGCGCCTTCGGCAAGGGTGCAGCATCCGGCGGTCAACCGGGTGCATCCGGCATGTCGGCCGGTCCCGTCGTGCGCGTCGCGCGCGGCAATGATGTCACCGTCGTTCCGGTGGGAGCTCGCTAAAATGAAAACTCGTAACATCACCAGCCGGGCTCGTCTCGGCACCGCGATCGCCGCGGTTGCGCTCGGCACGGCGATCGCCGTCGCGCCGGCCGCGGCGGCGCAGCCCCGAGCTTATGGTTCGGGTAGCTATCGGCCGTCCAACCAGGTTTCGTTGTCGGTCGGCGAAGGCCAGCTGATCAACCTGCCGCGCAACGTCGCCAGCGTCTGGACGTCGAACCCCAAGGCTGCTGACGTTTATGTCAACGGTCCGCGCCAGATCAACCTGTTCGGCAAGGACTTCGGCGACGCAACCGTCATCGCGACTGCCGCCGACGGTTCGGTCGTCTACGGCGCGCAGGTCCGGGTCAGCCAGAATCTGCCGACGATCAACGAGGTGTTGCGCGTAGCAATGCCGGATTCGGACGTTCGCGTCACGACTGTCGGCCAGACTGCGATCCTCACCGGAACCGTCGCCTCGCCCGAGGATGCGGCTTTCGCGGGACAGCTCGCCATGTCCGAGCTCAATCCCGGCATCGACTTCTCCAAGGGCGGCGGATCCTGCAAGATCTGCGTCGTCAACCGGATCAAGACCGCAACTCCGTTGCAGGTCACACTCAAGGTCCGGATTGTCGAGGTCAACCGCTCTTTGCTCAAGAAAATCGGCGTGAACCTGCTTGCGAGCGACCCGACAGGCGGATTCAAATTCGGCCTTGCCCAGGGCAGTGGAATCTTCCTGCCCGCGCCCGGGGAATCCAGCGATCAGGCGGGCCAGGTCATTCGAAGCGCTCTCGGAACGACACTTTCCGGTGGGGGCAAGCTGTTTGGGCTCGATCTCCTCGGTTCGCTCGATCTGGCACAAACCGACGGTCTGGCGACGACACTCGCCGAACCCAACCTGACCGCTTTGTCGGGCGAGACCGCGAGCTTCCTCGCCGGCGGTGAGTTCCCGATCCCGATCGCGCAAGGCAACAGCGCGATCAGCATCGAATACAAGCAGTTCGGTGTCGGCCTTGCGTTCACGCCGGTCGTGCTCGGCGACGGCCGCATTTCGATGCGCGTCCGGCCCGAGGTCAGCGAGCTCAGCGAAGCGGGTTCGGTCAAGCTCGGCGGCTTCGTCGTGCCGTCGCTGACGACCCGCCGCGCGGAAACCACCGTCGAATTGGGTTCGGGTCAATCATTCATGATTGCCGGCCTGCTGCAGAACCGGAACCGCAACAATATCGAAAAAGCGCCGTTCCTCGGCGACCTGCCGATCCTCGGCATGCTGTTCCGTTCGACCAGCTTTCAGCGTGACGAGACTGAGTTGGTCATCGTCGTGACGCCGTACCTGGTCCGGCCGGTTTCGCATCAGCTTGCGACCCCGGCGGACGGATACCGCGCGCCGACCGACCCACAACTCAACATCGAAGGCCAGACGTTCGTCGGCCAGAGCGGAGCGCGCGTGCCCACTGCCATCGCGGCATCGGGCACTCCGGGCGCTGTCGCGGCTCCGGGCTTCAGCCGGTGACCCGCGGCTCAATCAGGAAGGATGCAACGATGCGTTCCAAGACCCTTCTCCTCCTGGCGGTGAGCACCGCTCTGGCGGGCTGCCAGACTGCCGTCGGGCAAGACGTTCCCGAGCGGGGCGTGGCTTCGGTCAACGTGCCGGTGGTGACCACAGCCGACTACGTGTTCGACGCATCAGCGCCGGGTGGCGCGCTCGCTCCGGGCGAGTCCGAGCGCCTCAACGGCTGGTTCCAGGGCCTCGGCCTTGGTTATGGTGACGCCGTCTTCGTTGACGGTGCGTACAGCCCCGCCGCGCGGGAGCAAGTTGCCCGCGTTGCCGGTCAGTATGGGATGCTCGTCTCGGACGGAGCGCCGGTCACCCAGGGCGCGGTCCAGCCGGGCGCGGTTCGCGTGGTTGTCAGCCGCCGGCGCGCCGAGGTCCCGAACTGCCCGAATTGGAGCCGGCCGTCGGCGCCTGACTTCGCCAACCGCAGCATGTCCAACTTCGGCTGCTCGGTGAACAGCAACATCGCGATGCAGGTCGCGAACCCCGAGGATCTGCTTCACGGGCAGAATGGCGGCGCCGTCGCTGACGCGATCACCGGCGCCAAGGCTGTGCAATTCTACCGTTCGGCGCCGCCGACGGGCACCAAGGGCCTTCAGGACATCAGCACAAAGGGAAGCAAGTGATGAACGCCCCTTTCCAGGCACGCGCGGGCCTCCGCGATCCGTTCACAGCATTCGTCTGCGACGATGCGACGGCCGACATGCTGCGACCGGTAGCGGTCGAGCACGGCTGGTCGCCGGAAAAGGTCCACAAGGGCGGTCTGCGCAATGCGGTCCAGTCCTTGTCGGTCTCGGCGAGTCCGAACATCCTGTTCGTCGATCTCAGCGAGTCGGCCGATCCGCTCAACGACATCAACGCGCTGGCCGAAGTGTGCGAGCCGGGGACGATCGTGATCGCTTCCGGCACGGTCAACGACGTGCGCCTGTATCGCGACCTCGTCGCCAGCGGCATCCACGATTATCTGCTGAAGCCGTTCACAGTGGACCATCTGCGCGACACCTTTTCGCACGCCCAGACGATCCTGTCGGGACCGCGCGGCGAAGCGGCGGTCGACAAGCCGCACGTGATGACGGCGGTTGTCGGCGTCCGCGGCGGCGTTGGCGCGTCGACCATCGCGACCTCGCTCGCCTGGTTGCTGGGTGAAAAGGCACGGCGCACGACCGCTTTGCTCGACCTCGACGTGCATTTTGGAACCGGCGCGTTGGCGCTCGACCTCGAGCCGGGCCGCGGTCTGACCGACGCGATCGAAAATCCGAGCCGTATCGACGGTCTGTTCATCGAGCGCGCGATGGTGCGCGCCAATGAGCGCCTGTCGGTCCTGTCGGCCGAAGCGCCGATCCACCAACCGCTGGTGACCGACGGCACCGCGTTCTTCCAGCTTCAGGAAGAAATGCGCAACGCCTTCGAATCGACGGTGCTCGACTTGCCGCGGCAGATGCTGATCCAGTATCCGCACCTGGTCCATGACGCGCATGTCGCGGTGGTCGTGGCCGAGCTGACGCTCGCCGCGACGCGCGACACCATCCGCATTCTCGCGTGGCTCAAGTCGAACGCCCCGCAGACCAAGGTCATCGTCTGCGTCAACCGCGTCCCTTCGGGCGGCGCGCTGGAAATCAGCCGCAAGGACTTCGAACAGTCGATCGAACGTCCGGTCGACATCGTCTTCCCGGTCGATGCCAAGCTAGCCGCCCAGGCCGCCAAGCTCGGCAAGCCAATGGCCGAAGTCGCCAGCGGCAAGATGGCCGCGCCGTTCAACCAGCTGTCGTCGATGGTGCTCAGCAATGCCACCGAGGACGGGGCTGCCGCCCCGGAATCCAAGGCCGCGGCGGGCGCCAAGAACCTGGTCGATAATTTGAAGTCGATGCTGTCGAAGCCGAAGCCGGCCAAGGCGGCGTAACCAATCCGGTGGCCGGGGCTCTCCCGGCCGCGCGAGCGAGAGGCAAAGGCAAGACATGCTCTTGTGGATCATCCTGATTGGCGGCTTCGGAGCGCTGGTACTGGCCGTTCTGGCCGTCCGCGGCCCGTCGGCGTCGAAGGCGCTGAAGCGGCGCATGGAACTGGTGAAGGAGCGCCACGGCGACATCGTCGCCGGCAACGCCCAAGCGCAGATTCGCAAGCTGATGGCGCAACGCGTCGGCGGGATCGAAGGCTTTGCCTCGTCCCTGATCCCCAAGCCCGCCTTGATGCGCAAGCGGCTCGAGATGACCGGCAAGGAAATCACGCTCGGCAAATACGCCACGATCTGCCTGACCATTTCCCTCGTCGTCGCAGGCCTGGTGATGCTGCGCGGGGCGCCAATCCTGCTGTCGCTGCTGCTCGGCCTGTTCTTCGGCGTCGGCGGTCCGCACTTCATTATCGGCAAGATGATCCAGCGCCGCATCAAGAAGTTCAATTCGAACTTCCCCGATGCAATCGAGCTGATGGTCCGCGGCCTCCGTTCGGGTCTGCCGATCACCGAAACTCTGGGAATCGTCGCCAGCGAAGTCGGCGGGCCGGTCGGCATCGAGTTCCGCATGGTCTCCGACAAGATGAAAATCGGCCGGACGATGGAAGTCGCGCTGCAGGAAACCGCGGACCGCCTCGGCACCGCGGAATTCCAGTTCTTCGTGATCACTCTGGCGATCCAACGCGAGACCGGCGGCAACCTCGCCGAGACCCTGTCGAACCTCGCCGACGTGCTCCGCAAGCGCGCCCAGATGATGCTCAAGATCCGCGCGATGAGCTCGGAATCCAAGGCTTCGGCGTGGATCGTCGGCTCGCTGCCGTTCATCGTGTTCGCGCTCGTCTGGTTCGTCAATCCACATTACCTGGGGGCCTTCTTCGTCGACCAAAGGTTGATGATCGCCGGCCTGGTCGGGCTGGTGTGGATGAGTATCGGCGTGTTCATCATGGCCAAAATGGTCAACTTCGAGATTTGATAGGGGACTGACGACCATGGATCCGGTGCCAGCAGGCCCTACCCTTCTCGGTTTCGACGTGATCTGGATCGCGACGATCCTCACGGCCGTGGCGTCGTTCGCGGTGCTACTCGCCATCTATGCCGCGACCACGGTCAAGGACCCGATGGCGCGGCGCGTTAAGGCGCTGAACGAGCGCCGGGAGCAGTTGAAAGCCGGCATCGTCGCTTCGACCAACAAGCGCCGCAAGCTGACCAACCGGAGCGAGGCTACCGACCGCGTCCGCTCGATCCTGACCAGCTTCAAGATGGTCCAGGACGACCAGCTCAAGAAGACCCAGACGCGGCTGATGCAGGCCGGCATCCGGACCAAGGATCTCGCCTTCTTCATCATCGCCGCGCGGTTCATCATGCCGCTCGTCCTCGGCACCATCGCGGTGCTGGTGATCTACGTGTTCGACATGTTCCCCGCCTGGTCGTGGCTGCGCCAGTATATGACTGTCGCTGCAGTCCTCGTCGGCAGCTACAAGGCGCCCGACCTGTGGCTCAGTAACAAGGTCAAGAAGCGCAGCCATGCGGTCCGCAAGGGCCTGCCCGACGCGCTCGACCTATTGGTCATCTGCGCCGAGGCCGGCCTCACTGTCGATGCCGCCTTTGGCCGCGTCGCCCGCGAGCTGGGCAAGGCCTATCCCGAACTGGGCGACGAGTGCGGCCTGACCGCGATCGAGCTCGGCTTCCTTAACGAGCGCCGCCAGGCGTTCGAGAATCTCGCGACCCGCGTCGATCTCGAAGCGGTTCGCGGCGTCGTCACGACCATGATCCAGACCGAGAAATACGGCACCCCGCTCGCTTCGGCGCTGCGCGTGCTGTCGGCGGAGTTCCGCAACGACCGCATGATGCGCGCGGAAGAAAAAGCCGCGCGGCTGCCGGCGATCATGACCGTGCCGCTGATCCTGTTCATTCTGCCGACCCTGTTCATCGTGATTTTGGGTCCGGCCGCCTGTTCGATCAAAGACAGCTTCATCAACGGCTGATCCAAGCCTCCCCGGGTCTGTCTCGGGGAGGAAAAGGAACGCCAGCCCTGCCCAAGCGTAGAAGACGCGTATCCCGAACGGGAGGACGCTGAATGACGTACAATTTCATCAACGACCCCAATCTCTGGGTGATCGCCGGACTGGTTTTCATCCTCGGCCTGCTGATCGGCATGTTCCTGACCTCTGGCGGGCGGCGCAAATGGAAAGCCCGCTACAAGGACGAAGTCGAGAATCGCGAGTCCTGGCAAGCCGAACATGCCCGCCTTCAACAGGACCTGGACACGCGAGAGAAGGAATGGCGCGAACGCGACAGCCTGCGCGGCGCCGCGATCAAGGATCGCGAGCGCGTGCACGTCGAACCGCCGGCCTAGCCCTCGATCTTCGAGAAATCTGCGACCTGGTTCACCGCGTCGCGAAAACGCAGCAGCAGGTTCAGCCGGTGCTCCCGCTTGGCCGGATTGGGATCGTTGACCGTCACATGGTCGAAGAATTCGTCGATCGGCGTGCGTAACGTCGCGAGCGCGGCCATCGCTCCGGTGAAATCCTCATCGAAGATCGCCGCCGACGCCTTGGACTCGGCCTGATCTAGAGCGGCGATCAGCGCCTTTTCCTGCGGCAGATCGGCGCCCGCCTCACCCATCGCCATCTCGGCGATTGCGTCCTTCAAGATCGGGTCGTCGACCAGCACGAACGGGTCTTCCTCGCCCGTCTGCGGGATGCCCTGCTCGTCGGCCGAGCTCATCACCTGCGGCCCGACCCAGCCTTCCTTCTTGAGGATATTCGCCGCGCGTTTGTAAGCGGTCGTGAGGTCGCGGCCCTCGTCGGTCTCGACGAACGCCTGCAACGCCTTCACCCGCGCGAGCAGCCGCAATAGCTGATCCTCATCCCCGACCCCGTGAACCGCGTCGATTAGGTCGCGTCGCACCCCGGCCTCGCGCTGCTGTACCTTCAGGCGGTCGGTGAAGAAATCCACGAGATAGTCTGCACAACTATTAGCTCTGGCGGCCAGTGCCATTGCGTCATCGTAAGTCTCGCCCGTGGCGCGAGCGTCAAAGGCCTCAAGGATTTCCGACCATTTACTTGTGCTGGAGGCCTCAAGGGCGTCTGGCATCTCCAGCAACCGCTCGATCGGCAAGATTTTTTGCTGAAAAACTGCTTCGGACGTTGCTTGAAGAGCGCATTCCCACAGCGGTAGGCGGATTTCATTCGCTAACACGATGGCGATTATCCCAAGCGCACCGCGTCTGAGCGCGAATGGGTCTTTGGATCCAGTCGGTTTCTCATCGATTGCCGCGAATGATGCGATCGTATCCAGCTTATCCGCCAGACTGACCGCCACCGTCACCGGCGCGGTCGGCACCTCATCGCCTTGCCCGGCCGGCTTGTAATGGTAGCGGATGGCGTCGGCGATCGCCTTGGGTTCGCCCTGCGCCTCGGCGAGATAGCCGCCGATCACGCCCTGCAGCTCGGGAAATTCGCCGACCATCCCGGTGACGAGGTCAGCCTTGGCCAGCCGCGCGGCGCGCTCGGCCTGGTCGGCGTCAGCTTTAACGATCCCCTCTTCCACCAGCCAGCGCGCCAGTTTCGCCACCCGTTCGACCTTGTCGGCAACGGTTCCGAGTTTCTCGTGGAACACGATTCCCGACAGCTTCGCCGCCTGCTCCTCAAGCGGAACTTTGACGTCCTGCTCCCAGAAGAAGCGCGCATCGGCGAGCCGCGCGGCGAGCACCCGCGCATTGCCTTGCGCGATCGCTTCCCCGCCGTCGTTCGCGGCGATGTTCGCGACGCACACGAACGCCGGCGCCAGCCCGCCATCCGCCCCCGTGCATGCGAAATACTTCTGATTGGTGCGCATGGTCAGCACAATCACCTCGCGCGGGACGTCGAGGAAGTCGTCGTCGAAGCGGCTGACCAACGGCACCGGCCATTCGGTCAGCCCGGCATTTTCGACCACCAGGCCCTCGTCCGGCAACAAAGTCAGCCCGGCATCCGCCGCGGCCTTCGCCGCCCCCTCGCGGATCAGCGTCTCGCGCTCGTCCTGGTCGACGATCACGCGGCAGGCGCGCAATTTCTCGATGTAATCGCAGGCTCCGCCCACGGTGATCGGCCCCGGATGATGGAAGCGGTGGCCGACCGTCGTCGCGCCGCTCGCGATCCCGTCGACCTCGACCGGCACGATGTCCTCGCCGAGGATCGCGACCATCCCGTGCAGCGGCCGCACCCAGCGCTGCGTTCCTTCACCCCAGCGCATCGACTTGGGCCATGGGAAGTCGGCCACGATCCGCTGGATCGTCTCCGCCAACACATCCGCCGCCGTCCGCCCTTCGCGCTCGATGACCGCGAACAAGACCCCGTCGCGTTCTTCGAGCTGATCTTGGCTGAGCCCGGTCTTGCGCAAAAACCCTTCGAGCGCCTGCGCCGGCGCATTGGCGCGCGGCCCTTTGAGCTCCTCGCGGCTCGCCTCGGTCGCCTCGGCCACGTCGCGCGCAATCAGCACCAGCCGCCGCGGCGTCGAAAACGCCTCGAGCGCGCCCGTCTCGAGCCCCGCCGCGCTGACGCACTCCGCGAACAACCGCGCAAGGTCGTTCCGCGCCCGCGCCTGCATTCGCGCCGGAATTTCCTCGGACAGAATTTCGAAGAGGAAGTCAGCCATCAATCGGCCCGCTCCACCCACGCGCCGCACGCCGCTTTCGCCAGGTCCCGCACCCGCCCGATATACGCCTGGCGCTCGGCGACCGAGATCACCCCACGCGCCTGCAGCGTGTTGAACACGTGGCTCGCCTTGATCGCCTGCTCATAAGCCGGGATCGGGAGTTTCGCTTCGAGGCAGCGCTCGCATTCGCCCGCCGCCTTGCGGAACAGGTCGAACAGCGCCTCGGTGTCCGCGACTTCGAAATTATAGGCCGACATCTCGACCTCATTCTCGCGGAACACGTCGCCATAGCTCACGCCGGCATCGTTGAACTTGAGGTCGAACACATTGTCGACGCCCTGGATGTACATCGCCAGCCGCTCGAGCCCGTAGGTCAGCTCGCCGGTCACCGGCTTGCATTCGAACCCGCCGACCTGCTGGAAATACGTGAACTGCGTCACTTCCATCCCGTCGCACCACACTTCCCAGCCGAGCCCCCAGGCGCCGAGCGTCGGGCTTTCCCAATCGTCCTCGACGAAGCGGATGTCGTGCTTCAGCGGGTCGATCCCGATCGCGGTCAGGCTGCCGAGATAGAGGTCCTGGAGATCGTCCGGGCTCGGCTTCAATACTACCTGGAACTGGTAATAAGCGCCGAGCCTATTGGGGTTCTCGCCGTAGCGCCCGTCGGTCGGCCGCCGGCACGGCTGGACATAGGCGCACTTCCAGGGATCGGGCCCAAGCGCGCGCAGGACCGTCGCCGGATGGAACGTCCCCGCTCCCATCTCCATATCGTACGGCTGGAGGAGCACGCACCCGTGCGCGCCCCAATATTGCTGGAGCGTGAGGATCAGGTCCTGGAAAGACAGGCTCAAAGGATGGCCCCACAACGCGCGTTCATAGAGCCTTAGGCTTTGGCTGATGAGCGCATGTGGGGCAAGTAGCCGTTCAGGCTCCGCCAACTACGTGCTAGCCGCGATCGCCCGGCGAAAGGATGAAAATGCTCAAGGATGTATTGCGTCGATGCATTGGCCTGCTGGGCCTGCCGTTGCTGCTCGGTGGCGCCCCGGCCCCTCACGCTGCACCGCCGGCGGCTCATCCCGCGATGTGGGCCGTGTCCGACGCCGATACCACCATCTACCTGTTCGGGACGATTCACCTGCTTCCGTCGAACTACCAATGGCAGACCCCAAAATTCCGCGACGCCATCGGAAAGTCGGACGAACTGGTCGTCGAAACAATCATCGATCTCGAACATCCGCAATCGTTCCAGATGGACTTGTCCCGCCTGGGCTACGGCCAGACCCGCCTGCCGCCGATTATCGACCGCGTCCCGCCAGCGAAACGGCCATTGCTTCGAACCGCGATCGCGGCGAGCGGGATTCCCGAAAGCTCATACAATCTGATGGAGACCTGGTTCGCCGCCTTCCAGTTGCTGGGCGTGCAGTTCCGCGCGCTCGGTCTCGAAGCTCAGGAAGGCCCCGAACAGGCGCTGAAGCTGGCGTTCACCGCCGCCGCGAAACCCATCGGGCAGCTCGAGACCAACGCCGAACAGCTCGGCTACTTCGATACGCTGTCGGAAAAGGCGCAACGTGACCTGCTCGAAGGGTCGATCGAGACGTCCACAAACACCGCGAAGGAATTCCAGGGCATGCTGTCCGCCTGGGCCCGCGGCGATGTCCCGGGCATCGGGCGCAGCTTCAACCGCGATCTGTCGACGTCACCCGAGGTCGCCAAGGCGCTGATCGCCCGGCGCAATGCCAATTGGAGCCGCTGGATCGAACAGCGCATGGCCAAGCCGGGTTCGATCATGATCGCGGTCGGTGCCGGCCATCTCGCCGGCAAGGGCTCGGTCGTCGACCTCCTCCGACACCATGGCTACAAGGTCACGCGCGTCCAATGACTCGTTTCGGCTATGTACCGATAAAAATTCACCTTTTCGCAATATCCGCTAGACATTTGTTAACGTCTCGGAGACCATGATCACTGGGTATCGGGCTGGGGGGCACGATGCGATTAGGGGACGGCTCTGGCCAGACGTATGTCTTGGCAGCCGAGCCGGACCACTCGATCCATCATTCATCCTCAGCCGGGGACCGTGAAGGAGGCTGGTGGATGGTCGCTGTCCTGATTGCTGCCGCGATTGCCGCCGCTGCGCCGAACGCGCAGGCGACGCCGCTGCCAGCCGCGGACGCCAGCCCGGCGATGTTTGTCGTGCGCGATGCCGACACCACCGTCTACATTTTCGGCACCTTCCACGCCCTCGACGGCCATGCGGACTGGTTCGACCACGAGGTCAAATCGGCCTTCGAATCGTCGAACGAACTGGTGCTCGAAACCGTCATTCCCGAAGGCCCGGTGCAGCTTCGGCCGAGGATTTCCGGCCGGCCGCTGTCTGTCACGCCGTCGGCGTCGTTCCTCGCCACCACCCGCCTCGCGATCAATGCCGGGCGCGCGCAGGGCATGCAGGTCAATAACGGCGCGGATAACATCCTTCGGCACGCTGCCGATGCCGAGGGCAAGCCGGTCGAAGGGCTCGAAACGCTCGAACTTCAGCTCAACATGTTCACGCGCATGCCGCCCACCGCAGCCGCGGCGTCGCCCAAGGCGGGCGAGCCGGTCGACGACGGCGCCGCGATCGACAGCCTGTCCAAAACCATGGCGGAGATGCAATCCGCGTGGAAGCGCGGCGACCAGCGCGTGTTCGTGCGCATGCTCACCCAGCTCGAACAGGCCGCGCCCGACACCTATCGGATGATGTTTACCGAGCGGAATGCCCGCTGGGCCGACTGGATCGCCGGGCGGATGCAGACGCCCGGCACGGTCTTCGTCGCGGTCGGCGCCGGTCACCTCGCCGGCAAGGACAGCCTGCTCGTCCGCCTCGCCGAGCAGGGCATCCCGTCCGCCCGCCTGAACTAGCCCTCAATCCGTCATTGCGAGCGTAGCGAAGCAATCTAGCCTTTCTGGATTGCCGCGTCGCCTTTGGCTCCTCGCAATGACGAGTTGCGAATTTGGCGACCCTCCCCTATAGGCGCGCGCTTCCCCGGCCATGGTCATCCCTGGAGGCGTGGCGGGGTTTGTTTAACTGGAGAACGCAAAATGAGCGATCAGCTGACGCTGCCCGCCGAAGCGCGCGACCGGGCTGGCAAGGGAGCCTCCCGAGCACTGCGCCGCGATGGACGGGTACCCGCCGTGGTTTACGGCGAAAAGAAAGAAGCTCTCTCGATCCATGTCGAAGAGAAGCTGCTCCACAAGATGCTCCTCACCGGGCACTTCATGAACTCGGTCGTGATGATCGATTTCGAGGGCAAGCCGCACCGCACTTTGCCGAAGGCGGTCGATTTCCATCCGGTCACGAGCCGCCCGATCCACGTCGATTTCCTGCGCATTGGCGAGCACACCAAGGTCACCGTCGCGGTGCCGGTGCGCTTCGACAATGAAGAAGCTTCGCCAGGCCTCAAGCGCGGCGGCGTGCTCAACGTCGTCCAGCACGAGCTCGAACTCGTCTGCGACGCGGCGAGCATCCCGAACGAAATCCATATCGATTTGGTTGGCCTCCAGATCGGCGATTCGATCCACATCAGCCAGGTCAAGCTGCCGGACGGCGTCAAACCGGCGATCGACGACCGCGACTTCACCGTCGCGACCGTCGTCGCTCCGTCCGCGATGAAGTCCGAGGAAGAGGAAGAGGCCGCTGCCGCTGCCGAGGGCGCTGAAGGCGCCGAGGGCGAGGAAGCTGCCGAGGGTGAAGGCGAAGCTGCCGCCGAAGGCGGTTCCGAGGAATAATTCCTCGATGACGAACAACGCCGTTCGTCCTGAGCTTGTCGAAGGACTGTCTTTCCTGAAGGCAGGACAGTTCCTCGACTTCGCTCGGGACGAACGGCTGTTCTTTTGCTAGCCCCGCAAAATGCAACTTTGGGTTGGCCTCGGGAATCCCGGCACGAAATATGCGCTTCAGCGGCACAATGTCGGCTTCATGGCCGCCGACATTCTCGCCGAAGTGTACAATTTTTCGCCGTGGCAGAAGAAATTCCGCAGCCTGATCGCGGAAGGACGGATCGGCCGTCAACGCGTCCTGTTACTCAAGCCCCAGACCTTCATGAATGACAGCGGCGATGCGGTCCAGCAGGCGCTCAATTTCTACAAGCTCGATCTCGACGCGCTGACCGTGTTCCACGACGAGCTCGACCTCGCCCCGTTCAAGGTGAAGGTGCGCGTCGGCGGCGGCCTCGCCGGCCATAACGGCCTGCGCTCGATCGACGCGGTGTTCGGCCCAGATTTCCGCCGCGTGCGCATCGGCATCGGCCACCCCGGCCCCGGCCGCAAAGACCTGGTGACCCCGCACGTGCTCGGCAATTACGCCAAGTCCGAGATGGAGCCGCTGAGCGACGTCCTCGCCGCCATCTCCGCCGAGGCCGACTGGCTCGCCGACGGCGACGACGCCCGCTTCATGAGCGAGGTGGCGCTCAGGTTGCAGCAAAGCGAATGACGCGCGCGCTATTCGCTACGCAGCTGTACGAGGCTGATCTCGGCGACGAAGGTCTGCTCGGCGACTTCGCGCACTCGATCCGCAGCCTCGCCGAGGACGACGAGGCCGGATGCCAGTGGTCGAAGGAGCACCGCTATGCGGGCTACACGAGCTACGCCTCGCTGAACGATCTGCCCAAACGCGACCCCGCGTTTGCCGAGCTTGGCAAGCTGCTGACGCGCCACGCCGCCAAATTCGCGAAGGAATGCGCCTTCGACCTCCCCCGCAAGCCGCGCCTCGACAGCCTGTGGGTCAATCTGTTGAAATCCGGTGGGCAGCACAGTGGACACATTCACCCGCACAGCATCCTCTCGGGCACGCTCTACGTCGAAGCGCCCGCGGGCTCGGGCGCCATCCGCTTCGAGGATCCTCGTCTGCCGCTGATGATGGCCGCCCCGCCGCGCGCGGACACCTTCGTCACCGTCCAGCCCCGCCCCGGCCTGCTCTTGATGTGGGAAAGCTGGCTGCGCCACGAAGTCCTCGCTGGCACCGGCAAGGGCGAACGGTTGAGCATTTCGTTCAACTTCGCCTAAAGGGCGCCAAACCCGTCACCCTGAACTTGTTTCAGGGTCCATTGGCGAGCCTCCTCGTGGTCTCCGGAATGGATGCTGAAACAAGTTCAGCATGACGAATATCATGGAGAACACATGGGCTTCCGCTGCGGCATCGTCGGCCTGCCGAACGTCGGCAAATCGACGCTTTTCAATGCTTTGACCGAAACCGCCGCGGCGCAGGCGGCCAATTATCCGTTCTGCACGATCGAGCCCAACGTCGGCCGCGTCGCGGTCCCCGACGCGCGCCTCGACAAGATCCGCGAGATCGCCAAGTCGGCGCAGGAGATCGAGACCCAGATCGAGTTTGTCGACATCGCCGGGCTGGTCCGTGGCGCGTCCAAGGGCGAAGGCCTCGGCAACCAGTTCCTCGCCAACATCCGCGAGGTCGACGCGATCGTCCACGTCCTGCGCTGCTTCGAGGGCGGCGACGTCACCCACGTCGAAGGCCGGGTCGATCCCATCGCCGACGCCGAGACGGTCGAGACCGAACTGATGCTCGCCGACCTCGACAGCCTCGAGCGGCGCGTCCCCAACCTCGTCAAGAAAGCCCAGCAGGGCGACAAGGAAGCCAGGATCGAGGCCTCGGTGCTCGGCCAGGCGCTCGAATTGCTGCAAGCGTCGAAGCCCGCGCGCCTCACCAAGCCCAAGAACGTCGAGGAAGCCCGGGCGCTGCAACGCGTCCAGCTGCTGACCGCCAAGCCGGTGCTCTACGTGTGCAATGTCGACGAGGGCGATGCGGCGTCAGGCAATGCTTTGTCCGAACGCGTGTTCGCAAAAGCCGCCGCGGAAAACGCCAAGGCCGTGGTCATTTCCGCAGCGATCGAGGCCGAAATCGCGACCCTGCCGCCCGAGGAGCGCGACATCTTCCTGTCCGACCTCGGCCTGCACGAAACCGGCCTCACCCGGATGATCATGGCCGGCTATGAGCTACTCGGGCTAATCACCTTCTTCACCGCCGGTCCCAAGGAAGCGCGCGCGTGGACAGTCCATCGCGGCGCCAAGGCGCCAGAAGCCGCCGGCGAGATCCACACCGACTTCGAACGCGGCTTCATCCGCGCCGAGACCATCGCCTATGACGACTTCGTCGCTTGCGGCGGCGAACTCGGCGCCAAGGACGCGGGCAAGATGCGCTCGGAAGGCAAGGAATATGTCGTCCAGGACGGCGACGTCCTGCTGTTCCGCTTCAACGTCTGACGACGCACCCCACTAGGCACGGCTCTCGCGATACAGGCCGACCGCCAGGATTCCGGCGACCGCGATCCCCACGATGCTGAGCCACATCGGCAGCGTGTGGCTGCCAGCGATGATCTGGAAATGCGTGAGCAAGCGATAGGCGTGCACAATCGCCATCAACGCGAAAATGACCGCGGCGATCAATGTGAATGGTCGTCTCATTGCGTCTCTCCTCCTTCGGCACCTTAATCTTCGATCCACCGCCCGGCGAGGCGCAGCGTCAGCAGCACCCATAGCAAGCCGAAGGCCCAGCCGCCGATGACGTCGCTCGGCCAATGGACGCCGAGCATCACCCGGCTCGTCCCAATTGCCAGCGATAGCAGGATCGCGCCCGCCGCCGCCGGGCGCTGCCACCGCGTTCCTGCGGTCAGCACCAGTGCCAGCGCCAGATAAAAGATCATCGAGCTGGTCGCGTGACCGCTCGGGAAAGAGCTGGTTCTGACCACCACCAGGTGCGGCTCGACGTCCGGCCTGGCCCGCGCGATCCAATCTTTCTGAAGCTCGCTTAAGCCCCGCCCGATCGCGACAATCGCGATCAGCGCCCACGGCAAATGCCGATGTCCGGCGTAAAACAACGACGCGGCGACAACCACGCCCGCGCCGATCAGAACGGTCGGTTCGCCCAATGCGGTGAAGACGCGCGCGACCGCCAGCAATACCGGCCGCTCACCGGCGTAAAGCGCCTCATAGATCTGCCGGTCGAGCGGCCCCGCCCCATAGACCAGCATCGCCAGCCATAACCCCGCCAGCGCGACCAGCGCGCCGACGAAGCGAAGAGGCCACGTGTTCGGCCCGGTCGCTAGAACTTCATCCCCGCGCGAATGCCGATCGTCCGCGGACGGCCGGGCACGATGTGGAGATTGGTGCACAGGCCGCAAACGACGAACCGGGACAATTGGTCGCGGGTGTCGAAGACGTTCGTTCCGAACACCTCGACCTTGAATTTATCCCAATCATAGCCCGCGAACAGGTCGACCAGCGTGTAGGCCTTGAGCGTCCCGGTGAGCGCATTGTCCGCCGTCTTCAGAGCGGAAGGCGCCGAGCCCTGGTGCACGACTCCGGCCTGGACGTGCGCTTTGCCGGAACCCAGGTTCCAGCCATAGCGTGCTGTGCCGGTAACTTTGAACTTCGGCGTAACTGGGAGGCGCGTGCCGCTGGGCGCGGTGATGAAATCGTCGGGGATGTCATCGCCGTCCAGATCGACGTCGCAATCGTGCGTCGTGTCAGACGCGAGGTTACAGATATTCCCCTTGGTCTTCGCATCGGTGTAGGCCGCCGCGGCATTCAGACTGAGGCCGCCACGGACATAGCTAATGTCGGACTCGATGCCGTTGATCCGCGCATCGCGCCCGTTCTGAACGACCGTGAGACTGCTTTCCCCGAGGAAGCTGAACTGAAACTTCTGCCACAGCTGGTGGTAAATCGCGCCGTTCCAGCGGATCGGTCCGAAGCTCGTTTTCCATCCTAGCTCGTAGTTAATCAGGAAGTCGGGATTGTACGAAGCCAATCCCGGTTGCCGATTGATTCCGCCCGGACGGAAGCCCTTCGACCAGGTGGCGTAGAACAACGTGCCGTCGCGCGGCTTCCACGTCCCGTTGAAGCGGTAGGTGAAGCCGTCATTCTTGCTTTGCTTCGGCTTGACCTTTCCGTCCACAAAACGGCCGACGTTGATACACGGCGTGCCGTCGAGCACGCCATCCAGTATGAACGTCGTGTCGGTGCCGTTCAGTTGCGAATCACGCAGCGAATCGCCGCTGGTCGTAAAGCACTGCGCAACGCCGGTCCTGGTGCTGCCCGCCGCATTCGGGGGCGGATTGCCCGGTGCCCCTTGGAAATAAGCGGGATCGCGGCCGTAGCCGGCGAATCCAAAGACGGTGTTGTTGAACTTGTAATAGCGGCCGCCGCCGGTGATCGTGAACTGCGGCGAAATGTCGAAGCTCGCCTCGCCGAACAGCGCATAGTCGCGGTCGATGCGCTTTTGCTTGGTTAGCCAGATGAGCCCCGGACGGCCGTTGACCGACAGAGCGTCAGACAGATTGTCGACGTGATATTCCTGCAGGATGTCGTTCGCCTGATGCTGGTAAAAAGCGCCGGCGATCACCCGGAACGGCTTGTCGGACGGCGTCGCCACCCGGAGCTCGTGGCTCATCTTCTTGAAGTGGTTTCCGCCCGTGATGTACTGGCGCGGATCGACCTGATTTCCCGCGTTATCAGTGTAATAGAGATAGTTGGCGATGCCCCCGCGGTCTTCATAATATGCGTCGTACGCGTCGGCGTAGTCGGTGTAATCGTTGGTCCCACTATTCGGCCGGTCCATGTATGCGCCGGCGTAGGTGATATCGAGGTTGGCGAGCTTGCCTTCGATCGTCAGCGCATATTGCGTGAACTTGTCTCGGCCCGGTTCCTTCCTGAACCGCTCAGTCTTGAGATCGCCCACCGCCGGGTCGAAGTAGAACACGCCCTCGGTCTTTGAATTCTGGTGCATGATGGCCGGCGTGACCGTCCAATTGTCGTCGAGGTCGATTTTGAGCGCCGCGCGGCCGCCGTAGGTGCGGTTGGTGTTGAAGTTCTTTTTGACGAACGCGGCGTTGTCGACATGGATGCCGTTATGGACGCAGCCGATGGTGTCACCGCCGCCATCGACGATCACGTCGCCGCAATAGTCGCGGGTTGCATGGACGTTATCGATATAACCGGCATCGCGCTGGTAAAAAGCGACGCCGCGAAACGCGATGCGCGTGGCGATCGGCAGGTTGATCATGCCTTCAAGCTTGCCGCCCATGCCGCCGTGGTCGACGCTATTGATTTCGCCATCGACCCGGCCGGTCGTAACCCCGAGTTCCGGCTTGTTGGTGATGATGCGGATCGTGCCCGCTTCGCTCGAGGCGCCGTAGAGCGTGCCCTGCGGCCCGGCGAGACTCTCGATGCGGGCGATATCGTAAATATGGACGTCGAGCGTTCCGCCGATCGTAGTGACCGGCTGCTCGTCGAGATAGAAGCCGACCGAGGGTAGCGAGCCGGTGTGGTTGCCGTCGCCGCCGGTGGCCACGCCGCGCACATAGACGGTGGTGAAGCCCGGCGCCGCCGTCTGGAAGCTGACCGACGGCAGCTGCTTGGTATAATCCTCGAAGTTCGAGATGTTCAGTTGATCGAGCTTCTTGGTGCCAAGCACCTGCACGCTGATCGGAACATTCTGCATGTTCTCTTCGCGCTTGGTCGCGGTAATGATGATCGAATCCTGATCCGATGCCTGCGCGGGCGTCGGCACGCTGGCCGGCGGATTTTGCGCGAAAGCCGGTGTGGCGAGCGCCGTGGATGCGAGAAGCCCGAGCAGAGTCGCGCGGCACGTGCGGTTGTTCATCGGAATGCCCCCATTCGCTATATGTCAGCATTGCGACAGAGCGAGGGCTAAATGTCAACGGCTGGTGCGCCGTTACCGCCCGTTTATTCGGTCAGCGTTGCCTTCAGAACGCCGGGGCGTCGGGATAAGCGTCGAGCACCGGCCCAAGCGCGGCTTTCAACGGGCCGAGATGCCCCTCATATCGCCGCCACTCGTCGGTGGAATCCTTGTAGATTGGCTGACGGACCTGCTGCGCGCTCGGGGTCCTGACAGCCCGGTCGGTGTTGTAGAATTCAAGGCAAGCCGGCTCGAACTGCAGTCCGCAATGTTCGAGCAACGCGCGCACCTCGGCTTCGGTGTCGTCGACCATCCGCTCGTAAATCACGCGATGGACGCGTCCCGGCATGACCGCGTCCATGTGCGCCATCAGCCGCACATAGTCCGTATAATAACGGCCAACGTCCGTCAGGTCGTAGGTGAAGTCCTGGCCGCGCGCGAAATGTTGCCGGAAATTCGACATGCAGCACGCCATCGGATGGCGGCGAGCGTCAATGATCTTCGCGTTCGGCAGGATGAACTGGATGAACGGTGCGAACATCCAGTTGTTGGGCAGTTTGTCGATGAAGAACGGGCGATCGGTCCGCCGCTGAACCGCGCTGCGCTTCAAATAGTCCGCGCCCGCCGCGTAACGCTCCTCGGCGCTGAGGGCGGAGACGGAGGCCGGATATTTGCCACCTGTCCGGGCAATTGCCGGCATGTCGGGAAGCTCGGTCGTGCCCTCGACTAGACTGTGGGACGACAGGATCTGCTCGACCAGGGTCGAACCGGCGCGCGGCATCCCGACAATGAAGATCGGATCGTCCGCCGGATTGCAGCCGGCGCGGGTCAAAAGCTCGGCGGTGAACAGTTCGATGCTACGATCGACCAGCACGCTCAAATGGCCGCCATTGAACGGGTGGTAAAGCCGGCGTGCCGCATTGCCCGCCGCATAATGCGCGAACGCTTCGTCGCTCCGGCCAAGATCGTGGAATGCTTTCCCTAATGCGAAGTCGAGGTGGAAACGATCATCGTCCTTGAGGTCGTCGTCGCCCAGCACGTACTGCATCGCCTCTATATCGGGTTGCGAGAAGCGCACCGTCTTCAGGTTCGCGAGGCTCCACCAGATTTCTCCCAATGCGGGCTGGATCGCACACGCCCGGCGATAGGCGTCGACCGCGTCGTCGAGTCGCCCGACGGTCTTGAGCAGGTGCCCGTAACTGAGCAGGACGCGCGGCTGGTTTGGTGCGCGCTCGAGAACCTGGCGATAGAGCTCCAACGCCTGCTCGAAATCGCCAAGCCGGCCGAGGGTCGCCGCTTTGAGATTGAGATTTCCGGGACGGTCAGGTTCCGCCGCGACCAGGGCGTCTAGCAGTTCGAGCGCCTCGGCCGGGCGCCCCAACCGTCCCACGATCGACGCCAGATTTGCCTGCGCCGAGGTGAAGTTCGGATCGATTTCAAGCGCCCGCCGCAGAAGGGTCTCTGCATCGTTGAGGCGGCCGAGGCGTGCGGCAAGCTCGGCCAGCATGCGGATCGCGCGGACATCGAACGGGTCGTCCTTGAGGTATGGCTTGAGGATTCGCTCGGCGATATCGAGGCGATTGTCATGCAGCGCCGCCGCGGCCTCGATCAGGCGCGGATGCCAATGTCCGGGAGAAGAGGTCGCCACGTCCCCGTCGTAGCGCGCCCGTGCCTCTCGCGCCAAGCGCCGCCGCCCGCTATGCGGCCGCATGATCCATTTCGAAGACCTGGTCGTCGGCGCCGAGCGCGATTTCGGAACCTATGAGGTGACCCGCGACGAGGTCATCGAATTCGCCCGCAAATACGATCCGCAGCCGTTCCATCTGTCCGACGAAGCTGCCGCCAAGACGCATTTCGGCCGGATCGCTGCAAGCGGCTGGCACACCGCGGCGATGACCATGGCGGTTATCGCGCGCGCCGTCGTCGACGAGGAACAGGCCGGCCTCGGCTCGCCGGGCATCGACGAGCTACGCTGGCTGAAACCGGTCTATCCCGGCGACACGCTCCACGTCCGCGGCGAGATTCTCGAAAAGACCCCGTCACGTTCCAAGCCGGAGATGGGCTCGTTCCGGACGCGGACGACGGTCACCAACCAGCACGGCGTCCCGGTGATGACCTTCGTCTCGATCGTCCTGATCCAGCGGCGGCCGCCGAATTAACCGCTCATTGCTGGTTCGGACGCGTCCGGACGCGGCGTCGATTGTCACGCGCCGTGCGGTTGAACCCGCTCCAATTCTCTCTCATGACCGGCGTCCTTCCGGTACTGGACGCCACACGCGTTCGCGGCTGCCGGCTTGCCCAATAGCTGCGTTCGGTGTCGCTCCAGACCCGCGGCCGGCGATAGCTGTCGTACACATAGTAGCCGGTGCCCGGGTAATAAGAGTCGCCGTACCATCCATAATAGGGCGAGCCGTAACCGCTGCCATAATAAGGGTTGTAATAGCCGTAATCGTTGTAGCCGTAGCCTCCACCATAGGTGTCGTAAGCGCAGCCGCCCAGCGCGAGCGCCGAAACGGCCATTATGGGGGTCAGATATGTGCGCATTGGAATCCTCCTTGCGAGGTTACTTTCAATGCAGGCCCGGATTGCGAGTTCCGATACTTAACTGAGGTGAATACGATCTCATCCCCGCGTCACGGCAGCGCGGCGGTCGCCTATTGGTTGTTCGAACGGTCGCGCCCGCGACGCGCCAGCCATTGTTCGAGCGCGTGGTGGTCGTCGCTGAATGCAATAACTTGGTGGCGCTCAGCCAGTGATGCCCGCGTTGCCCTTGGCGCGGCGAATCTTCGCCGGCGTCCTCGGCGCGGGCGGATCGGCCGCACGCGCCTTCCCCTTCACCCCGGCCCAGATGTTCTGACACGCGAGATAAGCGAGCAACGCCGCGACCAGCAGGAAGACCGTCACCGGCAGCCCGGCCGCGTGCCGCCGCTCGAGGTTGGGCTCGGCGGTCCACACCAGAAACGCCGAAACGTCCCTGGCCATCTGGTCGACCGTCGGCTTGGTGCCGTCGGCATAGCTGACCTGCCCTTCGCTGGTCAGCGGCGGCGGCATCGCCAGGTTCAGATTCGCGAAATAGGGGTTGAAGTGGAGGTTCGTCGGCGTCTTGGCGTCAGGGAACTCCTTCAGGAGTTCTTTGCCGTCCTCGTTCTTGTAGCCCGCCTGGCTCGCATAGCCGGTCAACAACGAATAGACGTACGCCGCCCCGCCCTCGCGCGACTTGGTGATCAGGGATAAATCGGGCGGCAGGGCGTTGTTGTTCGCCGCGCGCGCCTGGGTCTCGTTCAGGAACGGCGACGGGAAATGGTCGGACGGCAGCGCCTTGCGCGTCGCCGCTTCGCCCGTGTCCGGATTGACCGACGGCACCTGGTTCTTCCAGTCGGACGCGATCTTCTTGATCTCGGCGTCATTGTAGCCGAGGCCCTTCAAGTCGCGGAACGCGACGAAATTCATGCTGTGGCAGGCCGAGCAGACCTCGGAATAGACCTGGAAGCCGCGCTGCAGCTGCGCCTGGTTCTTAAAATTGCCGAACGGCCCATCGCTCCTGAGCGCCAATTCCTTGGGCTCGAGATGGAACTCGGCGGAAGCGAGCACCGTCGGCGGACTGGCGTAATAAGCGCTGATCCCGCTGTACAAGGACATGGTCGCGACCAACGCGAACGCGCCGCCGACGAACAGCGCGATGCTGCGCACCCAGCCGAGCCGGACGAAAAAGCCGAGGACCGCTGCGGGCAAGGCGAACAAGGAACCCATCTGTCGTTTTTCCCCTTACCCGGCCGTCGCCACGGATCCGCGCCGCGGTTTCTTTTGACTCACTGGAGCCACCTCCGCGGCCTCACCGCCAAGCACGCTCTCGGTGATCGAATTGGGCAGCGGCAACGGCGTCTCGACCCTCGAAATCCACGGCAGGATCACCAGGAAATGGAGGAAATAATAAGCCGAGGCGACCTGGCCGACGGCGACCCGGAACGGCGTCGGCGCGAAGCCGCCGGCCCAGCCGAGGACAAACACGTCGGCGACGAGCAACCAGAAGAAAATCTTGAACAGCGGCCGGTAGTGACCCGAGCGCACCGGTGACTTGTCGAGCCACGGCAGGAAGAACAGCAGCAGGATTGAGCTGAACATCGCCAGCACGCCCCACAATTTGGCGGGCAGGATGAAGCCGACCGTGAAGCTCTTCAAAATCGCGTAGAACGGCCAGAAATACCATTCGGGGACGATGTGCGCCGGCGTCGCCAGCGGGTTCGCCTGGATGTAGTTGTCCGGGTGCCCAAGATAGTTCGGGGCGAAGAAAGTGACGATCGCATAGACGAGCAGGAACGCCGCCGCGAACCAGCCGTCCTTGGCCGTGTAATACGGATGGAACGGCAACGTATCCTTCTCGTCCTTGACGTCGACTCCAGTCGGATTGCCCGACCCCTGGATATGCAGCGCCCAGATATGAAGGACCACCACTCCGGCGATCACGAACGGCAGCAGATAATGGAGCGAGAAGAACCGCGTCAGCGCCGCCTGGTCAGGCGCAAAGCCGCCGAGCAGCCACTGGCGAACTGGCTCGCCGATGATCGGGAAGGCCGAGAAAAAGCCGGTGATGACCTGCGCGCCCCAATAGCTCATCTGGCCCCACGGCAGGACGTAGCCCATGAACGCCGTCGCCATCATCAGCAAATAGATGACCAGTCCGAGCATCCACACCAGCTCGCGCGGCGCCTTATAGCTGCCGAAAAAGAGCCCGCGGAAGATGTGGATGTAGACGACGATAAAGAAGAAGCTGGCGCCGTTCATGTGCGCGTAGCGGATCAGCCAGCCGGCGTTGACGTCGCGCATCAGATGCTCGACCGAGCCGAACGCGCCGTCGGCCGTGGCGTAATACCACATCGCCAGCGTGATCCCCGTAAGGATCTGGATGGTCAGGAAAATCCCGGCGAGAAAGCCGAAATTCCACCAATAATTGAGGTTGCGCGGGACCGGATAGCCGGGACCTGTCGCATTATAAACAAGACGCGGCAGCGGCAGCCGCTGGTCGAGCCAGCGCATCGCCGGATGCTTGGGTTCGTAGGGCTTGGCCCAGGCAAAGCTCATTGGTTCGCTAACCCCCTCAGCCGATTTCGACCGTCGTCGGCGACGTGAATTTATATTCGGGCACCTGTAGATTGAGCGGTGCCGGCCCCTGCCGGATCCGCGCCGCGGTGTCATAGGCCGACCCGTGGCACGGGCAGAAATAGCCACCGTACGGACCGCGGTTCTCGCCCTCGCCGATGCCCAGCGGGACGCAGCCGAGATGGGTGCACACGCCCATGGTGATCAGCCAGTTCGTCTTGCCCGGCTTGGTCCGCTCGGCGAGCGTCTGCGGGTCGCGCAGATCGCTCAGCTTTACCGCATTGGCCTCGGCGACTTCCTTGGCCGTCAGGTTGCGGACGAACACCGGCTGCTTGCGCCAGCTGACCTTGATCCCCTGGCCGGCGACGATCTTCGACAGATCGACCTCGGTCGAAGCGAGCGCGAGCACGTCGGCCGGCGGGCTCATCTGCACGACCAGCGGAACCAGCGCGGCGACCGTGCCGACCCCGGCGAAACTGACCGCGGCAACGTTGAGGAAGTCGCGACGGCGGACCCCATCGGTGCCCGTCTGTTCCGAAACCTCAGCAGACTTCGTGGCCATGCATCCCCTTTTTGACGCTTATGCTTGTCGGTGCCGGCATGGCACATGAGCGGCGTCGCCCCCGGTGGACCCGAGTGCGATTGGCGCGCCTGATAGCGAGGCGTTTCCGCCCTGCCAAGGCCGGAAAAGACGGCGGGTTTCGGCGATCATAACTTCCGTCAGTCCAACCAGCTGTGGATAAGTGCTATGATGCGACTCGCCGCACCGGGGGTGGCTCATATGGCGGGGTATCGCCTGTACTTCATGGACCGCTTCAGCGGTCACATCGACAACAGCCGCGAGTTCGTCGCGGACGACGACTCTCAAGCGCTCGCGATCGCTCACGGCTGGCATGACGGCGGCCCGATGGAATTGTGGTCCGGGGCCCGCAAGCTCAAGCGCTGGGAAGCAGAACCACTCGCTCCATTGTCGATGCCTTCAACCCATGAGTAGGCGGCTGGGGCGCGGTCTGCGCCGAGCCGAAGCTGGCGTAAGGCCGTTCGAACTTCCCTGATCCGCTGACTGGCCTATCCTTGGCGTTTTGCCGGAGCTTAAGCCATGAATTGGTTCATCGGGCGCACCGAAGCCATGTCCAATCCCGACGCCGCGCGAAGCAAGGTTCTCGAACGGTTGCGCGGCCTCAGCGACCTCGACGACCCCGAAAGCCTGGTCGTTCCGATCCTCCTCGACGCGATCCTCATCGCCGAGGCCTATCGCGGCGCGCGCCACCAAGTCACCTTCCTGCCCGAACTCACCAGGAGCGTCGACACACTGCTGCGCGAATTCACCATCCGCGACAAGACGAAGGAGTGGGCCGGGCCCTAGCGATCGAGGATCGGCGCAGTTCCGCCCTCGGCCTTGTGCACCTTGCGCCCATGCCAGGCCGCGTGGCCCATCACCGCCGCCGCATAAATTACGACCACGATCACCAGCCAGCGCAACAGCACCAGGTCCATCGACGTGACGATGTAAGCGGCCACAAACACCGCCGGAATGCCGCCCAGCGCGAGCCCGCCGACGATCCGCAGGTCCATGTCGCCAATCTGAATGTGGCGGATGCTCGCCCCCGCTCCGCAGATTGCCGCGCCGGCCGCCATGATCGGGAAGCATAACCGCGGGTCCATTCCCATCAGGCTCAGCATCACCAGTGTCGGCGCGTAATTGCCGACCCCGAAGTTGAGCAGCACGCCGAAGCCGAAATTGGCGGCGATGGCGATGATCATCAATGTCAGCGGCAGGCTGCTTGCGGTTCCGCCTCCCGGGAACCAGTGAAGGTTGGTCATCGCATAGGCCGCCGCGGCCAGCACCAGAGCGACCGTGACAACCGCCTGGACGATCCACACCCGCGTCCGCGCGACCAGCGGCGCGCCGAGCAGTCCGCCCATCAGCAACGCGATCACGCAGCCGATAAGCAGCACCGGATCGACCCTCACGCCGAGCGCAACGAGAAAAATGATCGATTCGGCCATCGACGGCGGCGTCAGCCCGACGAGCATGGTCGGCGGGATCAGCCGGTCGGGCACGATCTTGCGAAACTTGAGCCACGCCGTGGTCGGCGCGAACGAGCCGATCCCGAGCGTATCGAAAAAACTGACGATCGCTCCAACCAGCATCGATTCGAAATTGGGTTTCGCCCGGGCCGCGATCGTCGCGCGCAACAGGATCAGCCCGAACAGCAGAATCGCAAGACCCAGCGGAACCAGAAGCGCAGTCAGCATGGCCGTTCCCTCCCGTCATGCTGAACCTGTTTCAGCAGCCATGACTTTCGTCAGGATGACGGTAATAGCAAGCCATGGTCCCCCTCGACGATCAGCAACAAGCCGCGCGCGACTGGTTCGAGGCGTTGCGCGACCGCGTCACCGGAGCGTTCGAGGCGATCGAGCGCGAGGCCGGATCGGACGCCGCCTTCACCTTCATCCCGTGGCAACGGACCGAGCCCGATGGGGAGCCGGGCGGCGGCGGGGTTCGCGGGCAGATGGCCGGCAAGGTGTTCGAAAAGGTCGGGGTCAACGTTTCCACCGTTGGTGGACAGTTCAGCCCGGAATTCGCCAAGTCGATCCCCGGCGCCGAGGACGATCCGAGCTTCTTCGCCACCGGTATCAGCCTGGTCGCGCACATGACCAACCCGCACGTCCCCGCGGTCCATATGAACACGCGTTTCCTGACCACCACTAGGCGCTGGTTCGGCGGCGGCGCCGATCTCAACCCGGCCATCCCCTATGAGGAAGACACCGAGGCCTTCCACGCCCGCTTACGTGCTGCCTGCGCCGCGCACGACCCGACTTTCTACCCGCGCTTCTCGCAATGGGCCGACGAATATTTCTGGCTGCCCCACCGCGGCGTCCCGCGCGGCGTCGGCGGGATCTTCTACGACCATCTCGAAGGTCATTTCGACGCGCACTTCGCTTTCGCCAAGCATGTTGGCGAGGCGTTTCTCGACATTTTTCCGCAGCTGGTACGCAAGCGGATGAACGCGAAATTCAATGATGCCGACATGGAGCGTCTGCTCGAATTCCGCGGGCGCTATGTCGAGTTCAACCTGCTCTACGACCGCGGCACCCTGTTCGGCCTCAAGACCGGCGGCAATATCGACGCGATCTTGATGAGCCTGCCGCCGCTGGCGAGATGGAAATGAGTTACGAGCCGGTTGCCGGCGGCGAACTCGCAGCCGTCGTCACCTATCTCGAAATGCACCAACGGCCGGACGGTGAAATTCCGCCCTCGCCGTTGCGGCTGGTCGCCATCCCTCAGCCCGACCTCGACGAATATCGCTTCCTGTTCCGCCGTGTCGGGGCGCGCTGGCTGTGGTTCTCGCGCCTCACGCTCGATGACGCCGCGCTCGGCGCGATCATCCGCGATCCCAACGTCGAGCTCTTCGCAGTGGAGGATGGCGAAGGCTCGCGGGTCGGATTGCTCGAACTCGATTTTCGGGAATCGGGCGAATGCGAGCTAGCGTTCGTCGGCCTCGTCCCCGAGCGTGCCGGTCACGGGCACGGCCGCTGGCTGCTCGCCGAGGCGGTTCGGCGCGCGTGGCGCGACGGCGTGTCGCGAGTCCACGTCCACACTTGCTCGCTCGATCATCCGGCGGCGCTCGCCGCTTACACCCGCGCCGGCTTCACCCCATACAAGCGCGCGGTCGAGCGCTTCCCGGACCCGCGCCTCGCCGGCATCCTGCCGCGCGATTGCGCCCCTCAGGTCCCTTTATTGCCCGCCAGCTGGACGTAAATCCGCGCCAGCATCAGCGACGACAGCGCCGTGAACACCGCTTGCGCGGCGCCGGTGATCAGCGCGACCACCAACGCCCCGACCCCGAACGGCTTGATGTCGCCGAACACCACGCGGCCGAGAATCCCGCCGAACATCTGCGCGACCAGCAGCAGCACGACCGCGAGGATCAGGATCATCAGGAGAAACGCCAACAGCCGCCAGTAATGGCCCCTGGTCATCGCCCAGCTACGCTGGAGGATGTGGATCGGGTTGGCGCTTTCGGCGCTGGCGACAGGAACGACCATCTGGAACCGGATCGAGACCGCGAACGCAACCACGAGGAATAGGAGAATCGCGCCGGCCACGCCCGGGGCGGGCGTTCCGCCACCGCTCTCCAGCATCTGCAGGGCCGAGGGGCCACCGAAGACGAGCAGCAACAAGATAAGGATCAATGCGAGCGGCAGCGCGAACATTAGCAAGGCGCCGATCGCCGACAGAACCCGGCGCAGACCATGCACAATCGCCTCGCCGACGCTCGTGGGCTCAAGCGCGAGCCGGATGATGGCGATCTGCCCAACGACTCCGATCACCGCGACGAGCAGCGACAATGCCGGGACCCACGACGGCGCTTCCTCACCCGACAGTCCGGGCGGCGGCACGATCACCCCAAGGATCGCCTGCGGAAGCAGGACCAGCGCGAGCGCCACCGCCCCGATCAGCCGCCCGTCGCGCGCGGCGATCGCCTTGCTTTCGTCCCACGCCTTCGAAAGTGACAAACTGCTCATCGCGTTCCCCGATCGTTGCGGCGGCTTATGCGAACCTTGAGGCGCGGGCGCAATCGTCCCATGTCAGCCGCGCAATGACCGTTCCCGCCGATATCGAATGGCGCGTCAGCGACACCCCCGTCGCTTATCCCGACGCGCTCGCCTTCATGGAGCAGCGAGCGGCCGCGATCCGCGCCGGGACCGATCGCGAATGCGTGTGGCTGCTCGAACATCCGCCCTTGTTCACCGCCGGCACCAGCGCTGATCCGGCGGAACTGATGAACCCGTTGGATCTTCCGGTGTTCGAAGCAGGCCGCGGCGGGCGTTACACCTATCACGGGCCGGGGCAGCGCGTCGGCTATGTGATGCTCGACCTCGAACGGCGCGGAAAAGACATTCGCTGCTTCGTTCATTCGCTCGAACAATGGATGATCGACGCTTTGGGTCGCTTTGGCGTAAATGCGCACCGCTCGGAGGGCCGCATCGGAATCTGGGTCGGCGAGGGTCCAAACGAGGCCAAGATCGGGGCTTTGGGGGTCCGCGTAAAGCGCTGGGTCACTCTCCACGGTTTCGCCATCAACGTCGCTCCCGACCTGACGCATTTCGGCGGGATTGTGCCGTGTGGAATCTCCGAATTCGGCGTTACCAGCCTCGCCGAATTAGGGAAACAAACGCCGATGGTGGTGGTTGATGAGGGTCTGAAGCAAGGTTTCCGTCACTTTCTCAACGGCTTGGAGGGTCGTTGCAAAGTCTCTTGATGCACACTCTCGCTTCAGACTATTGTGCGCGCGATTTGCGAACCGGGTGACCGCTGCAGATCGCAATAAATAGGGAGTCTTGAATGCGTGCTCTTATCCTGGTCGCTGGTGCGGCCCTGGCAGTGTCGGCTTGCAGCAGCAACGATGCCGCCAACAACACGATGAACGTCGATGAGAATCTCACGGCGCCTGCAGACATGAACGCGACGGACATGAACGCTACGGACATGAACGCCACGGACATGAACGCGACGAACGCGACGGACGCGAATGCGACCGCCGCGGACGCGAACGCTACGGCGGACACGTCGACCAACAACGCGCAGTAATTTCAACGCTTCCGTTCGCGGAAGCGTTGGCGTTTTAAGAGGCTGCCGGTATTAGCCGGCAGCCTCTTTTTTTGGAGTATCGAATGCGCGCTTTGATCCTGATTGCCGGCACGGCTCTGGCCCTCGGCGGCTGCCGCAACAACGACCAGGCCGGCAACACGGTCAATCTCGACCAGGCCCTGACGGCGGAGAATATCGCGTCCAATGACGTGACGGCGATCGACGCGGTCACCGGCGCCGACGCCAATATGGCTGCCGACGTCAATTATATCGAACCTGTCGATGTTGGCTCGGAATCGGGCAATGGATCGCCAGGAAGTTCGCGCAAATCCACGGCGGGCTCCGGCGCAGCGGCATCCAACGCGGCCGAGCCCGCGACCGCACCCGCCGGCAATGCCGCGGCGAGCGCGACCGCCAACAACGCCATCTAGGGCAGACCGACCACCTTGTGCGCCTGCACGGTCAGGCGCCAATTCGGCCGCTCCATCGCCAGCAGAATCGCGGCGTCGAGCGCCGCCTGCCGGTCCGCGCAATCCATCGGCTGGACCAGGAAATGGTCGAAGTCCCAGCCCTCGATCTCGGCCGGGTCGATGCCGTCTTGCGGCCACACGAGCTTGAGCTCGTCGCCGGATCGCTGGACGACATCGGTTCCGGCCTTGGGGCTGACGGTCAGCCAGTCGATGCCCGCGACCGCCGCGATCGTCCCGTTGCTCTCGACCGCGACTCGAAAGCCGCGCGCATGGAGCGCATCGACCAGGTCCGAATCGAGCTGGAGCATCGGCTCGCCCCCGGTCACCACCACCAGCCGGCGCTCCTCGCCCGCCCCCCACAACGCCGCGACATGGTCGGCAAGCGCGTCGGCGCGCTTGAACTTGCCACCGCCCGCGCCGTCGGTGCCGACAAAGTCGGTGTCGCAGAAATTGCATTGCGTGGTCGCTCGGTCGGCTTCCCGGCCAGACCACAGATTGCAGCCGGCAAAGCGCAGGAACACCGCCCGGCTGCCCGCTTGCACGCCCTCGCCCTGCAAGGTCAGAAACGTTTCCTTGACCGCGTAGGTCATGCGTAGCTCGTCGGGTCAGCGATTCCCGCGTCCTCGAACCCTTTTGAACGCAGGCGGCAGGCGTCGCACTGGCCGCAATGGCGACCATCGGGCAGCGGATCGTAGCAACTGTGGCTAAGCGCGGCATCAAGCCCGAGCCGCTCCGCCTCTTTGGCGATGTCAGCCTTGGTCAGGTCGAGCAGCGGCGCGTGGATGGTGAACGGCTCGCCTTCGACGCCAGCCTTGGTGGCAAGGTTGGCGAGCCGCTCGAACTCCGCGACGAATTCGGGCCGGCAGTCCGGATAGCCCGAATAATCGAGCGCGTTGACGCCGATGTAGATGTCGCGCGCGCCGCTCGCTTCGGCGAGGCCCAGCGCGAGGCTGAGGAAAATTGTGTTGCGCGCCGGGACGTAGGTCACCGGAATGCCCGGCTGGATGCCATCCTTTGGCACGGCGATCTCGCTGGTCAGCGCCGAGCCTCCGAACGCGCGGAGGTCGAGCGGCAGGACCACATGGCGGTCGGCGAGCCGGCCGGCGATCGCTTGGGCCGAATCGAGCTCGACCCGGTGGCGCTGACCGTAATCGACGGTAAACGCGACGACTCCGAACCCCGCTTCGCGGGCCAGCGCCGCGCAAACCATCGAATCGAGCCCGCCGGAGAGAAGAACCACTGCAGTTTTCATGGGGTCGGTGATCTAGGCGTGCTCGCCCCGCAAAAGAAGGGCCGCCCATCCGAGAATGGGCGGCCCCAGGTATCGGGCGCTGCCCGATTGGGAGGAAAGCGTGCCGAATCCGGCACGACTCAGCTTTAGACGGTGATGGTTAAACGGGGCCTTAATGGCGTGCGGCGGATTGGCGCGGGCCACATTCGCCGACACGCCGCGCCTGCAGCACATAATTGAACGGCAAATTGTCCGAGATGCCTTGCGTCTCGATGCGCAGCGATCGCGGCGTGAGCACGGTCAGCACGCTGCGCCCGAACCCGCCGCCGGCACAAGTGTAGTGAATCACCGTCGCTGTCGGCGTGTCGCTGATCACCATCCGCGTGCACATCTGTCCGCGGTGCTCATATTGGGCGAGGACACCGGTATCGGCGACGCACATCCGGGCCGGTCCCTTCGCACCTGGAAGACCGTCGATTTCCCATAAGCCACCGCTGGTCACTGCGAGCGCCGCCGGACGCTGAGCAGCACCCAGCGTGACGACCGCAAGCGCGGCCGCCGCAAGCGACATTAATGGCCTCAAGCCCTTCATAACTCGCGATTTAGCACAAACCGGTTAAGTCTTGGATACCATTTTGTCGCCTAAGCGACATCGCTCGGCGGGAAGGCGAAGCTCGACGAGCAGAAGGCGCAATCGACGCGAATCAAGCCATCGTCGCCGACCATCTCGGCGCGCTCGTCCTCCGGGAAACGCCGGATCACCGAACGCACATAATCGGGGTCGCAGCGGCAGCCCTTGCCGAGCGGCACCGCGGGCAGTGTCCTGATTTCCTCCTCCTCGTGGAACAGCCGCCAGATCAGGTCGTCGAGGGGCAGGCCGGGATCGGTCAGCTCGTCGGCCTTCGCCGATCCGGCGAGGATCGCGACATGCGGCCAGTCGGGATGGTCGAGCCGGGTGTGCAGCCGGTCGCGGCCCTCCTCGCCCTCGGGCAGATGCTGGAACAGCAGGCCCCCGGCCGACCAGCGCCCGTCGCGCTTTTCAGCCGCCAGCCGGACGATGCTCGGAATTTGCTCCGATTGCGCGAAATAGCTCTGCGCCGCTTCCGCCAGGTCCTTGCCTTCAAGCGGCACGATCCCCTGGTAACGCTCCTCGGACTTGGGCTGGTCGAAGGTGATCGCGAGATAACCGTCGCCGAACAATTCCTTGAGCACCGGATTCATCGACGCGTCGGCGAGTCGCTCGCGGTCGTAACGAACATAGCCGCGCAATTCCCCGGCGCGGAAATCGCACACCATCAGATCGACGATCCCGCCTTGGGTTTGGGCCTGTAGCGTCATCTGGCCCTGCGGTTCCTTGAGCAGCGCGCCGAGCAAGGCGGTCAGGGTCAGCGCTTCGGCGAGCAGTTTCTCGATCAGCGGCGGATAGCCGTGATTGGCGAGCACCGCGTCGACCACCGGGCCGAGTCGCGCAATCCGCCCGCGCGCATCGCGCGACGGAATGGTAACGCCAAGCACCACGTCGGTACGAAGTTGGGTTTCGGACATGGCGGGAAGATAGGAAGCGGCAATGCGCCACTCAACCTAGGCCGCCGCGGCGGGCACCTCATAGTCCGCCGCGGCCGCCGACAGGCGCTCGACGAACTCACGGATATGCCCTTCCTCGACCGTCAGCGGCGGCAGCACACGCACCACATTGTCGCCCGCGGCGACCGTCAGCAGCCCCTGGGTTCGCAAATGGTTCACGAACGCCCGGCTGTCGGACTTCATCTTGATGCCGAGCATCAACCCGAGCCCGCGGACGCTGTCGAACAGATGGTCGTGGTTGGGGATCATCTGCTCTAGCGCCGAGCGCAACCGCTCACCCTTGGTCCTCACCTCGGCGAGGAACTCGTCGTTGGCGACGATGTCGAACACCGCCTGCCCTGCCGCCATCGCCAGCGGGTTGCCGCCATAGGTCGATCCGTGGGTGCCGATAACCATGCCCCGCGCGGCCTTTTCGGTCGCCAGGCACGCGCCCATCGGGAACCCGCCGCCGATGCCCTTGGCCGAGGCCATGATGTCGGGCGTCACGCTATAATATTCGTATGCATAGAGATATCCGGTGCGCGCGACGCCGCATTGCACTTCGTCGAACACCAGCATCAAATCGCGCTCGTCGCAGGCATTCCTGAGGCCCTGGATGAATTCCTTCGACGCCGGACGAATGCCGCCCTCGCCCTGGATCGGCTCGATCAGGAAGCCCGCGGTATGCTCGTCGATTGCGCCGAGCGCGGCTTCGAGATTGTCGAACTCGACTACGTTGAAACCCGGCAGCAGCGGCGCGAAGCCGTCGATCATCTTGGGCTGATCGGTCGCGCTGATCGTCGCCATCGTCCGGCCATGGAACGCGCTCTTAAACGTGATCAGATCATGCTTTTCGGGGTTACCTCCGGCGTAATGGTAGCGCCGCGCGGTCTTGATTGCGCACTCGACCGCTTCGACCCCGGAATTGGTGAAGAACACCGTGTCGGCGAACGTCTTCTCGCACAGCCGCTGCGCGAACGCTTCGCCCTGGGGCGACCCATAGAGGTTCGACACGTGCATCAACGTCGCCGCCTGGTCTTGGATCGCCTTGGTCAGGTGGGGATGGCCGTGCCCCAGCAGATTGACCGCGATCCCCGCCGCGAAATCGAGATATTTCTCGCCCTGCTCACCATAGAGATAGACACCTTCGCCACGGACCGGACGGACCGGCGAACGCGGATAGACGGGCATGAGCGGCGTGATGGCCATGGATGGCATTCCTTCAGCGGATGAAACTTGGGCGGCTCCCCAATGCCTGCCGCCCGCTGCGGGCGCCTATAGCCAGCGGCGCCAAAAACGAAAAGGCGCTCCAAAGCCGAAGCCCTGGAGCGCCTTCCTTACGCACTACTAGACGATCGCTTAGTCGTCGCGGTCGTGGCCTTGGTCGTCTTCGTAACGGTCGTCGCGGCCGTCGCGGTCGCGATCGTAATAACCGTTGTTGTAGCCATTATTGCCGTTCCAGCCGTAGCCGTTGCCATAACCGCTATTGCGGTACGCCATCGAATACTGGACCCGTTGCTCGAGGCGCGCGATCCGAACGTGGATGTCTCTCGCCTCATAGGGGTTCAAGCCTGAGCGAGCGGCGCGGCGCAGGCGGTGCTCGATGCTGTTGACTTCCGAGCGCAGCCGGTCGGCCGAGCGATCGCCGATCCGGTCGCGGCGGTCGAGCTGGTTGATCTGATACTCGACGGCGTTGATCCGCGCCTGAAGCGAACGGATCTGGCCGTAATTATTGTAGCCGTAGCCGTATTGCTGGCCACCATAACCATAGGGCTGGCCGCCGGAGCCATAAGGCTGCTGCGGGTAATATTGCGCGGCGGCAGGCGCCGCGAACGCGACTGCTGCACCGGCGGCGGCAAGAGAAACAATCAATGTACGCATCACGGCTCTCCCTCGTTGAGCGGTTTAATGTGATGCGGTTGTGCCTAGTTGTGGTTGAGGCGCGTCTGAACGCACATGTTATCGTGCGTTCAACATCCTTAACGATTACGCCGTTTGATCTAGCGATTCGCGAACCGCACGTCGTCGAAATAGATGACGCCCTGCTTGGCGGTCGCCGTCGAATCCTCGATCACGATCACCAGCTCTTTCAGCTTGCGCACATTCGCCGTTCCCTCGAAATCGCTCAGCGGAATTGCGACGTCCTGCCACTGATCGATGATTCCGCGCACGTAGGTACGACTGGTCTGGTCGAGCGCATCCTTCAGCTCGACCTTGAAGACGCTGGTAAAACCCATTCCGGCGTCGCCCCTCACCCGGAACCGCAGCGTATCGAACTTGCTCGCATCGAGGTTCTGCAGCCGCATCCACAGGCCACCGTATGCGGGATTCGTCGACGCGACGCTGTAGATCAGCCGCAGCGCATAGCCTTTGCCGCCGAAGCGATCTTTGGCGTCGAACGATTCGATTGCGCCCTGCATTGGATCGCCGGGATCCTTGATCCACAGCCCGAAATCGCCGCCGAGGTTGTTGGGCTTGGCGCCCGAGTTGAAGTCGGCGACCATCAGCTCGGCCGCGGCCAGAAGCGCCAGCATCGTCAGTTCTTGATCTTCCACCCACTCTTGAGCAGCGCGTAGCACAGCGCCCAGAGCGCAACGTTGAGCCCGAGCAAAGCAATCCCGCCGACCAGCAGCGGCGAATCGCTCACCCCGAGGAAACCCGCGCGGAAGCCCGAGATCACGTAGAAGAACGGATTGGCATGGCTCACCGCCTGGAACTTCGGCGCGAGCTGGTGGACCGAATAAAAGGTGCCGCTGAGCAGCGACAGCGGCGTCACCACGAAATTAGTTACCGCCGCGGCATGGTCGAACTTCTCCGCCCAGACCGAGGTCAGCAGTCCGAGGAACGACAGCAGTAGCGCGCCCATCAGCCCGAACCACAACACCAGTTCGGGCCGGCGAACCTCGACCGACACGCCGGGCCACAACACCATCACCAGCCACACTGCGCAGCCGACGAGGAACGCGCGAGTCACCGCGGCCCCGACCAGCCCGGCGATCAGCTCGCCGGTCGACAAAGGCGGCATCAGATAATCGACGATATTGCCCTGGATCTTGCCGACCAGCAGCGAGAAGGAGGAATTGGCGAAGGCGTTCTGGAGCATCGCCATGACGATCAGCCCGGGCGCGAGGAAATCGGCGAACGGGACGCCCATCACCGTCCGTCCGGCGCGGCCCAAAGCGACGGTGAAAATCGCGAGATACAGGAGGGTGGTGATCGCCGGCGCCCATACGGTTTGCGTCTGGACCTTGAAGAACCGCCTCACCTCCTTGATATAAAGGGTCCTGAGGCCTCCCCAATTAACGCCCGTCAGCACCGGTTCTCCCGGAGCGAAGCGCAGCCACAGGGGTGACGTGGCATTGTTGGGCTGGTCGTTCACGGGTGAGGCGACTATCGGCTGCGGCCAAGGCCTGCAAGACAAGCGGCTCACCGACCGGATTTTTGGAGCAAGAATAAGCATGTCGTGGACCGAGGAGCGCATCGAGCGCCTGAAGAAGATGTGGCACGATGGCGCGACCGCCAGCCAGATCGCCGAAGAATTGGGCGGAGTCAGCCGCAACGCCGTAATCGGCAAGGCGCACCGCCTCGGGCTCGAACAGCGCCCGTCGCCGGTCAAGCCGGGCGAGGAGAAAGAGCGCAAGCCCACCACAACCCCCGTGACCGCGCCGGCTGCGGCCAAGGCGGCGCTAAAGCCCGATACGTCCGCATCTCGTGAAACCGCCGCTCCGGGCTCGCATGCGCGGCCGCCGTCGAAATTGACTCCGACCGAGCTGCAATATCGCTCGATCGGCCCCGGCGGCTTCGTTCGCCAGGGTCCCGGCGACCAGCAGGCGCCGATCCCGCCCGCGCCGCCGCGCCGGCTGGTGCCGGCCAAGCCGAGCCCCGAGGTCGCCGACAAGACGAGCCTGCTCGACCTCAACGACCGCATCTGCAAATGGCCGATCGGCCATCCCGGCGAACCCGATTTCCATTTCTGCGGCAACGCGGCCAACCCGGGCTTCCCGTATTGCGTCGAGCATTGCGGCGTCGCCTATCAGGCGCAGCTCCCACGCCGCGACCGCCGCCCGCCCCCGCCGCTCCCGTTCGGCGGCCCCAGAGTTCGTTAAGAAGCGCGTTCGCTAACTAACTTCCTCTCCCCGCCGGGGAGAGGATTGAGGTGAGGGGGATTCCTCGCTCGCGGCCAAAAACGCCCTCATCTCCCGCGTGAACACCGGCCACGCCGGCTCGTCGCCGAGGAGGATGTGGTTGGCGCTCTCGAGCTCAACAAGCCGCGCTCCAGCGATCCCCTCCGCGACCTGGCGTCCCGCTATGATCGGCGCGTTGCCGTCCTGCTTCCCGTGGCACACCAACGTCGGCGCGCGAATGTTTTTCAACTCCTCGCGCACGTCGACCATCGCGGCCAACTGGATCATCGGCTCCATGTTCGCGACCGGCCCTAGGGTCTCGAAAAACTCGTTGTGCCAGTCGATCAGCTCCTGGCTCGCCGACGGGAAATAAAGCGTGATGAACATCTCGCCGAGCGCGCTGCGCCGAAAGCTCGGCTGGCGGCGGTTCATCTCGAGCAATGACTCGCGCCACGCAATCTCTTCGGGGTCGGCCCGCACCCGCCACCCGGCGGCATAGCTGTTGACCAGCACCAGCTTGCGCATCCGTTCCGGATGGCGCGCGGCATAAGCCATGGCGATCGCCCCGCCGTGCGAAATACCAAGCAGGTCGCATTGCTCGACCCCGGCCGCGTCGATCACCTGTTCGAGATCGCCGACCAGCGCTTCGAAATTGAACCTGGGCGGCGTCCACTCGGACATTCCGAACCCGCGCATGTCGGCGCGCACCAGCCGGTGGCTGCGTGAGCATTCGGTCAGCCAGTGGCGATAGACCGGGCTCGTCCAGTCATGGTCGAGGTGCGTCATCCAGTTTGATGCCTTGACCAGTGGGAATCCCTCGCCGCAGACGGCATAGGCAAGCCTGGCGCCATCGGTTCCCTTGCAAAACGCCCGCTCGTCGACCGGCTCGGCGGGCTTGGCCGCGGCGTGAACCGTCGGTGGCAGCGGCTCGCCGCCGTCGAGGAAATCGCGGCTCAGTTCGGCGAACATCGCCCACGCCGGTTCGGCTGCGAGCAGAATGTGGTTGCGGCTTTCGAGCGGAATGAAGCCCGCGCCCGGGATTGCCGCGGCGAGCTCTTCGCCTTGCGAGAAGGGCACCGCCTGGTCCTGCCGCGAGTGAAACACCAGGGTCGGCGTCTGAACCTGTGACAGCAACGGCCGAACGTCGATCGACGCCAGCACCCGCTGCAGCCGCACGGCATTTTCCGGCGATGCCGACAGGCGCTGCATGTCGTTGAACCAGCCCATCTGCTTGGGGCTTGCCTCGGGCACATAGACATTGGTGAACAGCTGCCGGTAGGCGGAATTGTCGGCGCCCCAGCCGACCTGGGTCAAGGTCAGCATGGCTTCGCGCCGGGCGAGTTCGGCCGGATCGGCGCGCACAGCCCAGCCGCAGGCATAGCCGTTCAAGATGATCAGCCGCCGGACTCGATGGGGATGCCGCACCGCGAACGCGACCGCGACCGCCGCGCCCTGACTGATCGCCAGCAGATCGAAACTTTCCAGCTCAAGGCAGTCGGCGACGCATTCGAGATCGTCGACGAACGCTTCGAACGACAGGTCGGGCGTATCCCAATCGGAGAGGCCGTTGCCGCGTTCGTCATAGCGGATCAGCGAGTGGCCGCACGTCAGCTCCTCGAGCCAGTGCCGCCATAGCGGGCTGTTCCAGTCATGCTCGATGTGGTTGAGCCAATTGGCCGTCTTGACCAGCGGCGGACCCGATCCGGTGACCGAATAGGCCAGCCGGGTCCCGTCGCGCGCGGCGCAATAGCGAACGTGCTGCGGCGGCAGCTCGCGCGGCGGGGCTTGCACCCGCGCCTGCTCTTCGGCCTCGATCCGCTTGCGCCAGGTCGCCGGCGGTTCGCCATATTCGCGCTTGAACGCGCGGTTGAACGCCGCCTCGCTGTTGAAGCCGACGGCATAGCCGACATTGGCGGGGCTTTGCTTGCCCTCGCGCAACATGTTCGCCGCCATCCGCATTCGCCACCGCGCGCAATAGCGCATCGGCGGCTCCCCGAGCAGCTCGCCGAACCGTTCGCCGAGCACCGTCCGCGACACCCCGGCCTCGCGCGCCAGTCCCTCGATGTCGAGCTCCTCGGCATAGCGTTTGTGGATGATCGACAGCACCTTGGACACCGCCGGATCGGCGAGTCCGCGCAGCCAGCCCTTGGACCCAGGCGGCAACCGGTCGACATATTCGCGGATCGCCTGCGCCAGGAACAGCTCGGCCAGGCGCGCGACAATTTCGGGCGACGGGTTCTGTTCGGCGAGAAAGCGCATCGAGCTGTCGAGCCATTGCGCCTCGCCGCCCGAGACATCGAGCGTCAGCAGCGCCGGCAAGGCGTCGAGCAAGGGGTGCGCGTTGCTCTTCGACGCGCCTAGGAAGCCGCACCACACTTCGGCCTTGGGCCCGTCGGTGCCGTTCGACACGCGATGGACTCCGGCGGCGGTGACCCATCCGATCTCGCCGACGTCGGCCGGCGGCAAGCCGGTGCGGCTGGCGAGCAAATGCGGATCGTTGCGCGGCAGGATCGCGATCCCGCCCGGGCCGAGGGTCACCGGCGGCTGGCCCTCGACCTCGACCAGCGCGTGGCCGGAGCGGACAAAATGATAGCTGATCAGCGTCTCGGGCTGTGGGAAGAACGGCGCGAAATGGTCGGGCGTGAACTGTGCCAGCAGGCAGAAATCGCCGGTCAGCTCAGCATCGATCACCACGCCGCCGGTCAGGCGCAGCGACCCGAGGATGTCGTCAAGAACGTCCACTAGCGCCCCTTTCGGAATACGTATGCGGCGTTTCGGTCAAGTTATCCGGCACGGCGATCATTTTGGCAAACAGCGCCTTCACCTATATCCCGATCATCAAACCCTCGATGATTCTCCACTCGAAGGCAAGCAGTGCTTTCGAAATGAAGAGAACTCGTCCCGGAACAACTAGAAGGTACGAAAAATGATTGGACTAGATAGCAATCTGCGATCGCATCGTATTCTGACGATGTTCTTCGCGTTCATCTTCGGCATCTCAGTCGTTTCTACGGCGGTGCTGCCGGGAATTCTCCACATCTAATTGAAAGGAGCCTCGGTGATGTATCACGACTTTAACTACGAAGCGACGCTGGCCTCATCCTTGCGTGCCCAATGGCAGCTGGATGACGTCCTGCGGACCGATCAGGAACTCGATTTCTCGCGCAACTTCATGCCTGAGAGCCTGGCCCGGACGGCCGCGGTCGCGTCGCTCAACCCGTTCGAGCAGCGCGTCCTCAACCAGATCAGCGCGCACCAATATCTCGCCATCTTCGGCGTGGTCGAGGAATTCATCCTGCCGTTCCTGTTCGACCACGCCCGCCCCGCGCTGCGCGGCGACGACTGGCGCGTCCGCGCGATCCTCAACTTCGCGAGCGAGGAAGCCAAGCACATCCAACTGTTCAAGCGTTTCCACACGGCGTTCGTGCGCAGCTTCCCGGTCGAGTGCCAATTGATCGGCCCGTCGGAAGACATCGGCGCCGAAGTACTGCGCCACGATCCGCTCGCGGTGGGCCTCGTGATCCTGATGATCGAATGGATGACGCAGCAGCATTACCTCGGCTCGATCCGCGACGACGGCGACATCGATCCGTTGTTCAAGAGCCTGCTGAAGCACCACTGGATGGAGGAAGCACAGCACGCCAAGCTCGACACGCTGATCGTCGACGCGCTCGCCGAGGGTCGCTCCGAGGAGCAGATCGACAAGGCGATCGACGAATTCTTCGAGATCGGCGCCTTCCTCGACGGCGGCTTGAAGCAGCAAGCGGTGTTCAACCTCGACGCGCTCGAAAAAGCGATCGGCCGCAAGGTCGAGAATTGCACCGAGATCCTCGACCAGCAGCACCAGGCCGCACGTTGGACCTACCTCGGTTCGGGCATGGTCCACGAGCGCTTCAAAGCCAGCCTCGCGACGCTCTCGCCGCGCGCCGCCGAACGCATCGCCGAAGCCGCGCCGCTCTTCGCCTGACCCATTTCAACAGGGAGAATGATAATGCTGGATACCGTCAAAAACCGCGTCAACGGTCTCGATTTGAATGCGCTGGGCGAAGTCGTCGAAGCGATCCAACAAGATGCCACCCAGGCCAAAGTGTCGTTCGACGTGACCACCCGCTGGACCGGCCAGACCCGCAGCGAAACCGTCGTCGACGGCTTCACCATCGCCGGCAACCGTGTTGCGCGCACCCACAAGATCGTCGCCGATGAGCCGTGCGAGCTGCTCGGCGGCGACAGCGCCCCCAATCCGCAGGAACTGTTGATGGCCGCGGTCAACGCCTGCATGACGGTCGGCTACGTCGCCGGCGCGGCGCTGCACGGGATCACCCTCGATTCGCTCGAGATCGCGACTCGCGGAACGCTCGATCTGCGCGGCTTCCTCGGCCTCGATGACACGGTCCCGCCGGGCTATGAAGCGATCGACTACGACGTCCGCATCAAGGGCAATGGCACCCCCGAGCAGTTCGAGGAAATCCACCAGACGGTGATGAAGACCTCGCCCAATTACTTCAACATCAGCCGCCCGATTCGGATGAACGGAACCCTGCGCGTCGGCTAGCGCCCCTCCCCGCCCGAGCGCTTTCCCCGGCGCTCGGGCTCCAATCAGGAAACCCCACCAGCGATGAAACACCAGTCGATCGAAAGTCATTCCCAGTCTTCTCACCGCGTGCCGGCGCCCGGCCCGGTGTGGCAGCGCCGCCGCGAGCGGGCCTATGTCGCGAACCCTTCGACCGCCCCGACTCGCTTCGCAACGACCTGTGCCGCGCTCGGCGGCACGACAATGCTGCGCGACCTCATGCCCGACGTCGTCGCCGTCAATTTCGGTTCGCTAACGCAGGAGATTTGCGATCGGCTAAACCGCCGCGGCTGGACCGCGGTTCAGACCGGCGATTGGCAGGGCGAGCTGGTGATGGGCATTTCGTTCGCTGGCAGCGGCCGTTCGAGCCACTCGGTCGACGCGCTCACCGAAGCCCTCATCGCGGTGGTGTGCGAAGTTCAGATCGCCGAGACCCGCGTCTGGTGAAAAAGCCCCATGCGCGTCGGACTAACCCCTCCCCCCCGGCGTTGCAAAAGGAAGGCCCCGGCGATTTCGTTCGTCGGGGCCTTTTTCGTGTCGGCCAGCCGATCGCGCTTCAGCGCGGTTCGACGCGCTCCCGAAACCAGTCGGCAAGGTCCTGCTCGTTGAGTTCACCGGCGGCGAGGGACAGGAACGTAACAACGATCTCGGCGTCCGATGCCGCGAGCGAATAGCCGTTCAATATCAAAAAAGTTTCGCTAACCGCGACCGCGGTCCGCTTGTTCCCGTCGATGAAAGGATGGTTTCTGGCGATCCCAAAGGCGTAGCTGGCGGCAAGTTCGGCGGCGACCGGATTGCCGTAGACAGCAAGATTCTGCGGCTTTGCCATTGCGCTCTTGAACAAGCCGGTGTCGCGTATGCCGTCACTGCCGCCATGTTCCGCGATCTGTTCGCGATGCATCGCGAGCGCCACGGCATCGAGAACCCATTTCCACCGGCTCACTATTTGGCGAGTTCGCGAAGAGCCTTACGCCGCCGCTTCATGACTTCGCGCGCCGCCTCCATCTGGGCGTCAAAATCCGCGTCGGTCGTACGCAACTCTATGCCATCGGGCGTCTTGATATAGCTGATGATATCGCCCTGCTCCGCCCCAAGTTCGGCGAGGACATCCTTCGGGAGAATGACGCCCGTTGAATTGCCGATGGGAATGAGCTTGAGCGGTTTGTTCATACGAATGTTATAACGCTTGAGCCGGGAAAAAGCAAGGCCATCCGGCTTGGCACCGCGCTGTCATATCAATCCATAATGACTGACCTGTTTTCGTTCTCCGCGCCCGCGGAACTCGACAACTCCGACGCGTCCTCGCCAACTTGTGGTGAGGCGGCCCCAAATGCCCAGGCTCAAGCGGCCAGGCACGCCGGAATCGGGGCGCGCTCGGCCTCGAAGAAAACGCTCGGCCGCAGCCAGCGCATGATGTTGCGGGTCAACGCCGGTTCGCCCTCGATAATCAGGTCGTCGCTTTCCCGCGCCTCGCGATAGGTCCGATCGCCCATCCAGACATCGTGCATCGTCCGCAGCGTGCTCGTGAAATAGACGTCGACGTCGCGCGCCGGCGGCGTAATGCAGATCTGCACGTCTTGCTTGATCAACAGCCACCAATCGCGTTGCTCGACCAGGTCGATGAACCGGAATTGGACGACCGTCTCGTCGCCGGGCAATTGCGTGGGATCGACGCTGCGCTCCAGATAATACATCAGGAAATCGACATCGAAATCTTCTTCGACGAGCAAGTGCCGGGCGAAGGACAATCCCCACTCGCCGATCGACAAAGCGACCGGCAGAAAGGCTTCGCAGGCGGCCGTCGGGAAATATTCGAAACCGCGCTGTCCGCTGATCCTGCGGCGCACAACAATGCCCTGGTCCTCGAGCGATTTGAGCCGGCTGGTGAGCAATGCCGGCGAAATGTCACCAAGACCGCGCTGGAGCTCGGAAAAACGCCGCCCGCCCATCAGCAGTTCGCGCAAGATGAGGATGGTCCAGCGCTCGCCGAGGATCTCGGTGGCTTTGGCGATCGGACAGAATTGGCCATAATGCATGTGTTGTTCCCTGAATAGCGAGACTCCGCATAGCCGGGCACGCTCGGGAATACTGCTTCATATTCTGTAGCGCATTGCTTCAATTCATGAACTGGTCGCGTTTCGCACTTGGCCGCACTGGCCCCTTCGCACGCCGGTCCATCTGACCGACGCGAAGAAGGAACCCAGACATGCCGTTGGTCACGATCGACCTCATCAAGGACGTTTTCTCCCCCTCCCAGAAACGGGAAATCATTGAGCGAGTCACCGAAGCGATGGTCGCCGTCGAAGGCGAAGCTCTGCGCCCCGTGACCTGGGTTCGCATCGTGGAAGTGAATCAAAACGATTGGGCCGTCGGCGGCCAGCTGCTCGATGCCCCGAAGGTTCAAGCCATGGCGGGATGGCCGAAGGTCGCCTGATCACTGAAGTCTGGCCAGGGCCTGGACCGGCCCGCCCAAAAATCCGCTGACGATCGCCTCCGTGATCAACACGGTCGTGGTTCGCCAGGCCCTTTCCTGGCGAGCGCGGCGCCCCCCGGCACTCCCATTACCGGGGGGCAAAGCCGTCACCTCCATCGCAACAGCCCGTGGCGCTCCATTCGCGACGCCGCGCGCGCCAACATCAAGCACCAAAGGAAACCAACATGAAAAAGACCATTCTTATTACCGGCTCGGCAATTGCCCTGGGCGCGGCCTTGACCATCTCCGCCCCGGCCCAGGCGCAGGCCGTCTGCGAAATCCCGGGCGCATCCCCCTCCGAAGATACGGGCGGTGCGACTGCTGCGCTCGGCAGCGATTTCGCTTGCGGCAATGACGCCGCGGCTGGCGGCACCGGAACCGAGGGTGCGACCGCAATTGGCTCGGGGGCCATCGCCAACGGCGCCGGCGCGACGGCGCTCGGCAATAATGTCATCGCATCCGGTGAGGGCGCAGTCGCTCTGGGCGGCAACGACTCCACAAATGGCAACACCGTGGCCAACGGCGCCAATACGACCGCGGTTGGCGCCGCTGCATTCGCCAATGCCGATGCAGCGACCGCGGTCGGCAACAATGCAATCGCCACGGGGGTGGCGGCAACAGCCCTCGGCAACGATTCAGGCGCGACAGCCCAGGCAGCCACGGCCCTGGGCAACAATGCAGACGCCACGGGCGTGGGAGCCACGGCCGTCGGCGCCAATTCAACCGCCGCGGACGTGGCAGCCACGGCCCTCGGCGCCGGTGCAAACGCCGCGGACGTGGGAGCCACGGCCCTCGGCGCCGGCTCGGATGCGACTGTTGATGCAGTTGCAATTGGTAGCTCTGCCGCTGCCACGGGCGTCAAGGCGATTGCCATTGGTAGCTCGACCGCGACCAGCTTCGCCAAGTCCATCGTCATCGGCGATGGCAACACCTCAGTGGGGGCCGTTGGCAATATCGCGATCGGCACGTCGGCTGACGCGACCGGCGTTGATTCCATCGCTTTGGGGGACACGGCTCAGGCAACCGGCCTGCACGCCGTGGCGCTCGGCGATCATGCCGATGCCACCGCAGAAGACGCGGTCGCCGTCGGCTTCGACGCCAATTCGACCGGCTTCCACTCGACGGCCATCGGCGGCCTCGCCGACGCGACAGGGGGCGGCAGCACCGCCTTGGGCTGGGATGCCAACGCCATTGGCACGCTGGCCACTGCCGTCGGCAACCAGGCGACCGCCTCGGGCGTGAGCAGCACCGCCCTTGGCCGCGGCGCCGTGTCCACGGGCAACAACTCAACGGCCCTTGGCCAGGGGGCTGTCGCTTCTGGCGTCAACTCGACCGCCATCGGCCAGGGCGCCAACACCGCGGGCTTCGCCAATTCGGTCGCGCTGGGCACCGGAACCGTCAACACGGCGGCCAACCAGGTGAATATCGGCGGACGCACCCTTGGCGGGGTAGCCAACGGCGTCCTCGCGACCGATGCTGTGAACATGGGCCAGCTCAATGCCGCCATCGGCAACATCACGGCGCTGCAGCATACCGTCGGCGGCCTGATTCAGCATGACGCCGTGCAGGACCGGAACATCGACAAGGCCAATGAAGGCATCGCCATGGCCCTGGCGCTGGACTCGCCGAGCATCCCGACCGGCGCGCATTTCGCGATGAGCGGCGGGATCGGCGGCTATCAGGGCCAGCATGCGCTCGCCACAGCCATCTCGGCGGCGGTCAACGAAATGACCACCGTGTCGGCGGGTTTCGGCTACGGCCTGGACAGCGGCGAGGTCGGCTACCGGGCCGGCTTCCAGTTCGCCTGGTAATTTCGCAGACCAAAATGGAGCGGCCGGGGGCAACCCCGGCCGTTTCCGTTCGCGGCGAATAGGCCCTTCTCGCCGCTTGGCACGGCGCCTTGCCGGGCCCTATAGCCGGTTCAAATGTCCGATCTCTTTTCGACTTCCAATAACGCCACGCCCGACAGCTACGACGCTTCCTCGATCGAGGTCCTTGAAGGGCTCGAGCCGGTCCGTCGCCGCCCCGGCATGTATATCGGCGGGACCGACGCCCGCGCCCTCCACCACCTCGCCGCCGAGGTCATCGACAATGCGATGGACGAAGCGGTCGCCGGCCACGCCAGCCGCATCGAGGTCACGCTCGACACCGGCAACCGCCTGACCGTGTTCGACAACGGCCGCGGCATCCCGGTCGACCCCCACCCCAAATATCCCGGCAAGTCGGCGCTCGAAGTGATCATGACCACGCTCCACTCGGGCGGGAAGTTCGAAGGCTCGGCTTACTCGACCTCGGGCGGCCTCCACGGCGTCGGGGTCAGCGTCGTCAACGCGCTCTCGACCGAAACCATCGTCGAGGTCGCGCGCGACAAGTTGCTCTACCGTCAGACCTTTTCGAAAGGCCTCGCCACCTCGAAGCTGCAGGAAGTCGGCGCCGCGCCCAACCGCCGCGGCACCACTGTAACGTTCACCCCCGACCCGGAGATCTTCGGGGCCGACGCGGCGTTCGATCCAGCCCGGCTGTACAAGCTCGCCCGCTCCAAGGCCTATCTCTTCGCCGGGGTCGAGATCCGCTGGCGCTGCGACCCGTCGCTGACCTCTGCTGACGTCCCCGAAACCGCCACCTTCCAGTTCGTCAACGGCCTCGCCGACCATCTCGCCGAGCAACTCGGCGACCGCCCGGCGGTCACCAACCAGCCGTTCACCGGCAAGCAGGACTTCCCGAACGATCAGGGCCGCTGCGAATGGGCCGTCGCCTGGCCGCTCTACAGCGACGGCAGCGAATCCTATTACTGCAACACCATCCCGACCCCCGACGGCGGCACCCACGAAGCGGGCCTGCGCGCCGCTCTCACCAAGGGCATCCGCGCGTTCGGCGAGCTGGTCGGCAACAAGCGCGCCAAGGAAATCACCGCCGACGACGTGTTCAACGGCATCGAGCTGATGCTCTCGATCTTCATCCGCAACCCGCACTTCCAGAGCCAGACCAAGGACCGCCTGACCAGCCTCGAGGCGGCGCGCTTCGTCGAAGCCGCCGTCCGCGACCATTTCGACCATTTCCTCGCCGATAACATGGACCGCGGCCGCGCCTTGCTCGGGGCGATCGTCGAGCGCGCCGAAGAACGCCTCAAACGCCGCGCCGAGCGCGAAGTTCAGCGCAAGACCGCGACGTCTGCGCGCAAGCTCCGCCTCCCCGGCAAGCTCACCGATTGCTCATCCGACGACCCCGAGGGCACCGAATTGTTCATCGTCGAGGGCGACAGTGCCGGCGGCTCGGCCAAACAGGCGCGCGAGCGCAAGACCCAGGCGATCCTCCCCATCCGCGGCAAGATTCTCAACGTCGCCAGCGCCACCGCCGACAAGATCCGCGCCAACAACGAAATCGCCGATCTCGGCCTCGCGCTCGGCTGCGGCACGCGCGACAAGTTCGACGAAAATGCGCTGCGCTACGAAAAGATCATCATCATGACCGACGCCGACGTCGACGGCGCCCACATCGCGACCCTGCTGATGACCTTCTTCTTCCAGGAAATGCCCGAGCTGGTGCGCCGCGGCCACCTCTACCTCGCCCAGCCCCCGCTCTACCGCCTGAGTGCCGGCGCCAAGACCCTCTACGCCCGCGACGATGCCCATCGCGCCGAGCTCGAAGCGAGCGAATTCAAGGGCAAGAACGTCGAGGTCAGCCGCTTCAAGGGCCTCGGCGAAATGAACCCCAACCAGCTCAAGGACACGACCATGAGCCCGGCGACCCGCTCGCTGATCAAGATTACGCTGCCGGCGGCCTACGAAGACCGCCAGGCGGCGAGGGATATCGTCGAGCGCCTGATGGGGCGCGACCCGGCGAAACGGTTTGAATTCATCCAGAACAGCGCCGTGGCGGTCGATGAGGGGGCGATTGATGCGTGACCGGCTGACTGAGATCAATTACGGCGGCAACGTTTACGCTGATGCCTATGCGAACTGGCTCAAGAAGAATCATGGAAGCCTTTTCAATAAGTTGAGCACGACCGCCGAAGAGACTCCGTCCGAGGAGTAGGCGACCGGAGCCCCAATGCGACCCGCCGCCGCCTTCGAACGCTCGCCCGATGGCACCACCGTTAAAGGTCTGCGCCAGTTGCTCGATACCGAGCAGCAACGCGCCTGGCTGGAAGGCCAGACAAGTTTGCCCGACTCCGACGAGCGCTCCGAGTCCCTCGAACAACGCTTCAAATACACCGCCCGTTTCGAAAAACTGCTGCGCCGTCCGCAGGCGCGGGACGTCCTCGACATCCTCCGCCTCTACGCCGAAACCTGCTTGCCACTCCCGCGCACAACCGAGCGCCACTACTGGTCGGTGTCCTGCCTGCCCTCGACCTCCGACAAGCCGCTGGTCCGCGTGAATGCGAGCTGGATGGAGCTGTTCACTTTGCTGTCCGACGCCGGTGATGGCCTCCGCGCCCGGTTCATCCTGCATCTGTCGGATTTCACCGCCGACGGTTCGCCCGAACCCGACCACCTCGATTTGGCCTTGCTCGAGCAATGCGTGATGCAGCCAGAGGACGTCAGCCATTTCCTGTGGAAAGCCGACACCTTCGGCGTGAAGGTGCGCGGCGCGGCCTCGATCCGCAAATTCCTCGCCGACCCCCGCGCGCTCCGCGCCGTCCGCAATTTCAACCTCACCCACATGAACCGCGGCCGCAACGCCTATCAGGCGAGTCACTGCTACAGCGTAGCGGATCATATGCTCGATTGAGCCCCGAGCGCAGGGGAGCCGCCTTGTTCCCCGGCGAAGGCCGGGGTCCAGGAGCCCGTGAGGGCTTAAGCTTCGTTCACAGGAAACCGGCTTGCGCCGCCTGGACCCCGGCCTCCGCCGGGGAACGCCGCACTCTGCGCCTCCGCGCCTCCGGTGAAAAACAACTTTCCTACACCCCTTCTTCTATGTTCCAATATGGTTCAAGGAGATTCGTATGGACGAACCTATCACACATGCCCCACATCCCGCCCCTCTCCGCGCGTGGCCCACTTCGCGCCTTCGTGCCTTCGCGTGAAACAAAATGCTTCCTCACCCCGCGCGCGTAGGACCATGAACTTTGTAAACTTTCGCGCCTTCGCGTCTTCGTCGGGGACAGCCCGGCAATCGTGCCTGGCGGCCCTATATCCATTTCGGCAGCATCGTTCCGTTTCGGATGTATCCTTAACCATATGGGCCGCCGCGCGCGTTACAGACCGGGCGAAGGAGAAACATGGCCGAGTCTCGCGGCGGCCGCAGGTCGAACGTTTTTCTCACCGCGACGCTGGTCATGGCGCGCGGGACCGTTGCGGTGCGCGTGAGGAATATCTCGGCCTGCGGCGCCCTTCTCGATGGCTCCAACTTGCCGCCAGAAGGCGCGGTCGTGGATCTTCGCCGCGGCAGCCTGGTCGCCCACGGTCAGATCGCGTGGCGGACAGACGATGAGTGCGGCGTTCGGTTTGACGCCGACGTTGACGTCGCCAGCTGGACCAAAAGGGTTGAGCATAGTGGCCAACAAGCGGTGGATGAGATCGTCGCACTCGTGCGGCGGCCCGCGGCCACCGCTGCGGTTTCTCCAGTTTCCGCGGCCTCGGTCATTCACGCGACCGGCGAGGATTCGCTCGCCCTGATCAGCGCGGACCTGGCGGAAGCGTGCGAGCGCCTCGCCGCCCGGCCGGATCTGGTGAAGGCCTTCGCCGAGGATTTGCTCAAGCTCGATGCGATCGCGCAACGGCTCAGGAACATCGTTCAAAAGGGTCGCACCGACTGAGCGTTACCGGCTTCGGCATCCACATCGCGCGCGCGGAGTCTGGAGTGGCCCTAAACCTGGCCCGGGAGGCTAACCGGACGCTCGTCGAGCGCCTTGGCCAGAGTGATCGGTCCGCGCGCGATGGCTTTCCAATGATCGGCGTCGAGCTCGCCAAGCATCGACGCGCCGATCAGCCCGGCGAGCAGCCAGATGAAAACAACGATGCCAACAGCGAACTTCATCGCGCCCCCTGCCCGGCCGACCCCAGGCGGTTACACCCTTGTAACATGGACAGACGTGTCCGAAAAACGCGGCATGGACGCCCAGCCTATCACCATCCCCGTCGGCGCTGACCACGTCTCCGGCCTGCTGCTCCGGCCGCCAGAGGCCAAGGCGCTCTATTTGTTCGCCCACGGCGCCGGCGCGGGGATGACTCACAGAGCGATGGAGTCCAATGCCCAAGGCCTCGCCGCGCGCGGCATCGCGACCCTGCGCTACCAATTCCTGTACATGGAGAAGGGCTCGAAGCGCCCCGATCCGCCGCGCATCGCACACATCGCCGTCCGCGCCGCCGCGGCCAAGGCGATCGAGCTCGCCCCCGACCTCCCCCTGTTCGCCGGCGGCCGCTCGTTCGGCGGGCGCATGACCAGCCAGGCGCAGGCGCTCGATCCGCTGCCCCACGTCCGCGGCCTCGCTTTCCTCGGCTTCCCGTTGCACCCCGCCGGCAAGTCCGGCACCGATCGCGCCGCGCACCTCGCCGATATCATCGTGCCGATGCTGTTCGTGTCGGGCGAGCGCGATGCTTTGGCCGAGTTGGATTTGTTGAAGCCGGTCGTCGCCGCCCTTGGCGAGAGCGCCACGCTTCACCGCGTCGCGCATGCCGATCACAGTTTCAAGGTCGCGGCCAAAAGCGGCCGCACCCCCGCCGAGACCGAGGCCGAAGCGCTCGACGCGCTCGCGGCCTGGATTACTCCGCTTGCGACGCGTCCAGGTCTTTGAGGTAGTCGGGCTTCATCGCCGTCTTCGTCCTGGCCGCGGGCCTGGCGCTCTGCAGCAGCTTCAAATTGAACTTCTCGTGAAACTGGACGCCGACCTGCGAATTCCGCGCCCACACGACCGTGCCGTCAATCAGCCCGCCGGCGGCGAAATCGAGCTGGATTTCGGCGCCGGCCGGCAGCTCTTCGCGGCTTTCGACCAGCGCGCCGCCGCTCGAAATGTTGCGCAGCCGTGCGCCTTTGACCTCGCCGCGATAGTGGAGCAGCGCGGCGCGGATGATGCGGATGCGCGGCTCGCGCTGCGCCAGATGCGCGTCCGGCCGGCTCGCCGAGCCCTTCGCCGCCAGCGCGCGGGCTTCCTCGGCCGGCATCGGCTTGCCGAAATAATAGCCCTGGACGAGTGAGCAGCCGAGGTTGCGGATGAGCGTCAGCTCGTCCTGCGTCTCGACCCCTTCCGCGGTCGTCACCATCTTGAGATCGGAGGCGAGCCCGACCATCGCCCGGATTAGCGCGGCATTACGGCTTTCGGGGTCCGACGCGCCGCGGACGAAGCTCTGGTCGACCTTGATCTTGTCGAACGGCACGCGCAGCAAATAGCTCAGCGACGAGTAACCGGTGCCGAAATCGTCCAGCGCCAGCTTGAGGCCGATCGCCTTCAACGCCCCGATCATGTCGTGGACATGATCGTCGTTGCTGAGGAACACGCCTTCGGTGATCTCGAGCTCGAGCCGCTTGGCCGACAAGTCGGTTTCGCTGAGCACCGCACGCACCATCGCCGGCAGCGACGGCACTTTGAACTGGATCGGCGACAGATTGACCGCGACGCTAATGTGCTGCGGCCATTTGGCGGCCTCGGCGCAGGCGGTGCGCAACACCCATTCGCCAATCTCGTTGATCAGCCCGATTTCCTCCGCGAGCGGGATGAACATCGCCGGGCTGATCGGCCCGTGCTCGGGATGGTCCCAGCGGATCAGCGCCTCAAACCCCACCACCGCTTCGCTCAAGGCGTCGACACTGGGCTGGAACACGACCCTGAGCTGGCCCTTTTCGAGCGCGACGCGGAGATCCGATTCCATCCGCTGCCGTTCGCGAGCCGACTCGTGCATTTCGGGCGCAAAGAAACGGAAACAGCCCTTGCCGGCGGCCTTGGCGGCATAAAGCGCCAGATCGGCGTCGCGCATCAGATCGTCCGACGTGCGATCGTCGTAGTCCGACGTAACGATCCCCACCGACGTCCCGATCGACACCACCGTGCCGTTGATCGTGTACGGCCGCGACACGTTGTCGATGATCCCCTGGGCGATCCGCCCGAGGTCCTCCTTCGACGGCGCGGTCGGGATGACGACCTCGAACTCGTCGCCGCCGAGGCGCCCGACCTGCCCCATCTCCCCGACCTCGTCGCGCAGCCGCAGCGACACCAGCCGCAGCAACGTATCGCCGGCCGGGTGGCCGAGCGTGTCGTTGACCGCCTTGAACCGGTCGAGATCGAGCAGGAACACCGAGCAGCGGTGCTTGCGCCGCGCCGCGCTCACCAGGGCGTCGTCGAGTGCCCGGCGGAGGACTTCGCGGTTGGGCAGCCCGGTCAGCGAATCCTGGCGCGCGAGCCGGTCGAGCTCGACTTCCGACTGGCGCATCTTGGTCAAATCGGAGGCGAAACCGCGGAACCCGAAGAACCGCCCGATCTCGTCATGCACCGGCCGGCCCGAAATCGACCACCATATCTCGTTCTTGGTCTTGGCCCGGACGATCAGGTCCTGGAACGCGACGTGCGACGACAGATAGAAACCGAGCGTCCGTTCCGAAGTCGCGGCGCCGTCGGCGTTCTCGGCCGAGATCAGATCGGTGAACGGCCGGTCGATCAGGTCACTGGGCTCGCACCCCAAAGTGCCCGCGACGCAGTCGCTGACGTAGGACAGCATGCCGTCGCGGGTGGTCTCCCAGAACCAGCCCTTTTCGCTGTTCTCGAATTCCTGGATCAGCCCTTCGGCGCGCGAAGATTGCGGACGCGACTCATCGTGGGCCACTTGACCCCCCGACCGCAGCATTCGTCTAATCGTCCCCACGCGCGCTCCTTGTCCGCGCCCGCTATGAACAGATTTTGGTTTAAATTCGGTTATATCAAAGCTTTAAATTATGCGACCAACGACGAGCGCGACTTGGGCGGCGCTCTCTGGCAGGAAGAAGGGCTATGGCGACCGCCGAAACACTCGCGCCCCGAGCCCACCGCATCTCCCGCGCGTCGCTCGCGATCGCGGCCTTTTCGACCGTGGTCGAATGGTATGATTTCACCCTCTATCTTTACTTTGCGACCGTTCTCAGCCGCGTGTTTTTCGGCGGCGGCGCAGCGTCGCTGTTGATGACGCTCGGGGGGTTCGCGCTGGCCTATCTGATGCGGCCCCTGGGCGCGGTATTTTTCGGCCATATCGGCGACCGCCATGGCCGCCGCCACATGCTGCTGATCTCGGTCGCGGTGATGACCGCGGCGATGCTCGCGACCGCGCTGCTCCCGACCCGCGCGGCAATCGGCCCCGCGGCAGGACTGCTCCTGTTCCTGCTGCGCTGCGTGATGGGGTTTTCGGTCGGCGGCGAATATACCGGCGTCGTCGCTTACCTCCTCGAAGGCGCGGCACCCCACAAGCGCGGCCTCATCGCGTCCTCCGCCTCGGCGGCGAGCGAAGTCGGCGCATTGCTTGCCGTCGGTGTGTCCGCGCTCACCGTCGCGTCAATGAGCGAAGCCGACCTCACGAGCTGGGGCTGGCGCATCCCGTTCTTCGTCGGCGCGGCGCTTGCCGGCAGCGTGTGGATCGCGCGCCAGGCGATGGAGGAATCGCCCGAATTTCATCGTCAAGTCGCCGAGCAGACCGTGCCCGACAGCCCGCTCCGCCACAGTCTCGCCAACCACAAGGCGGCGGTCGGCCGCGCCTTCGCCATCTCGGCGCTCGGGTCGATCACTTATTATGTCGGGATCACCTACGTCCCCGCCTTCCTCACCTCGGCCGGCAAGCTCAGTGAATCCAGCGCGCTATGGCTGTCGACCGCCGCGGCGGTGATCGTCATCCTGGTGACGCCGCTGGTTGGCGCCTTATCCGACCGCGTAGGCCGCAAGCCGGTGCTCGCCGCGCTCAGCCTCGCCAACGTCCTGCTCCCCACGACCATGTTCGCGCTGATGGCCAGCGGCTCGCACGGTTTGGCTTTGGTCGGGGCGCTGGTGCTCGCCGCGCTCGCCGGCGGCGTCAGCGCGGTCGGCGCGGTCGCGACCGCCGAGCAATTCCCCGGCGAAGGCCGCGTCACCGGTCTCGCGCTCGGCGCGACCGGCGCCACCGCGATCTTCGGCGGCTTCACGCCGTGGCTCGCGCAGCTGCTGATCGAGCGCACCGGCTGGACCATGTCCCCCGGCGCGATGATCGCCGTCGTCGGCCTCGCCGTCCTGCCGCTGTTCCTGTGGATGCGCGAGACGGCGCCGGCGCGCCGCCACCGGGAAACCTGACCGCCACGAAAAAGGGGCGAGACGATCGCTCGTCCCGCCCCGATTTTTACCGAATATTAGTCCCGCTTAGAGGCCGCGTTCCGGCGCCGGAGGCGGCGGCGGAGGCG